>ERZ808252.7-NODE-7-length-236236-cov-22.548550_pt1 | contig 236236 bp, 162 predicted proteins | sample MGYA00521242_ERZ808252 | MGnify/ENA primary metagenome ERZ808252 (study PRJEB31516, sample SAMN03275581) | gut metagenome | biome: mammalia-associated habitat; material: feces | host: Papio cynocephalus | place: Kenya | collected 2012-08-07 ...
ATTCCGCGGTATGTAGGGGCGTATGGCATACCCTCTGTACACCATCGCCCGAACCGCGCCGCAAACCGCCGCTGCAACATTGCAATTCCGCGGTATGTAGGGGCGTATGGCATACCCTCTGTACGCCGCCGCCCGAACCACGCCGCAAACCGCCGCTGCAATATTGCAAATCCGCGCACTTCATGGCGTATGCCATACGCCTCTACGGCGATTCAAATTATTGATTGAATGTAATGTATATCTTTCTTCCGCGTGATTAATCAATACGATGCGGTTGCGGGGATTCCCGCTTCCTTTATGAGGCTCACAATGCGGTCGAGCTCCTCGCGGGTTGCCTTGCGCAGCTTTTGGTCGGGCGTTTCGCGGTCTATGGTGTAAATCATCACCTCCTGCGGCTTGATTGCCTTTACGGCTTCGAGCCACGGCATCACGTATTCGTCGCCGGTGTTGTCGATGTTTTCCTCTCCGTCCGTGCCTTTGAGGAACATGGTCTGTATCATTACGTGTCCGTTGAACAGCTTGAGCGACTCGATGATTTCGTTCACGTCATATTTTCCTGTGGGGCGGTTGAGCGTTTCGATGTAACGCTGGTTCACCGTGTCGAGCTTTTGCAGGTTGTTGTCCGCCTTCATTAGCGCGGCGCGTATCTCGGCTTTGGGCGTTTGCGTGGCGTTGCTAAGCACGCTTATCTTGGCGTTGGGGAAAAATTCGTTGCGCAGTCCCACAACATCGTCCATTATCGCGGGGAAGTCGGGGTGGAGCGTCGGCTCTCCGTTGCCGGCGAAAGTCAGCACGTCGGGCTTCGGGCCGTTCTCCTTCATGTCCTTGAGCGTCTTTTCCAGGGCTTGCGCCACTTCCTCCCTCGTGGGGCGACGGCTGTGTGGGCGGCGGTCGGCGTTGAAGCCGCATTCGCAGTAAATGCAGTCGAATGTGCAGACTTTTCCGTCTGCCGGCATAAGGTTTATTCCCAGTGAGACCCCGAGGCGGCGGCTGTGTATGGGACCGAACACGGGCGAGGGATACAACACGGTTGACATGATGCTTCAGATTTTTATTGTTCCGCTGCAAAGATACCAATTAATACATTCTGCGCGGCAGTCTTTGGTTTTCCAAAAGCAGCAGGAACAGGCAAAATGTGCTTGAAACCTGTGGAAATGTGCGAAAAAATGATAGATTTCCGCAGGTTTCAAGCATATTTCAAAGGGTTTCTCTGCTGTGTCAGTCCCACCAGAAATACCACACCGTTGCCTTGGTGCTGGCAAGGGCGCGGGTGGCGAGGTTGTCGAATCCCTGGTAAATGTTGTCGGTGCAGTAGGCGAACTGTTCCTTGGCGAGTTCCTTGGCTTCGGTTTCCGAAACCGGGTGCGGCAGCACGTATTCTATTGTATCGTTCGAAATGCCGGCTATCGTTGCGCCGTATCTCTCATACCAGTATTTTGCCACCGCCATATGCTCCCTGAAGTCGGGGCATTCGTTCCAGCCGCCCACGGGCAGGTAGGCGAACACCTGCCACGGCTCGTGCACCGGCACTTCCACTATCATGATGTCCCTGCCTTCGGGCGACATTGTGTCGAGTTCCCCATAATACGCCTCGTCCCCGCTTGCCGCGCCGTTCACTACGTCCGCCTCCCATTCGGTGAGCGTGCCGTCCTCTTTCTGGCAGTTAACCTCCTCCTCATATCTTTTGCGCAGGATTTCCTCGCCGTCGCCCACAGGCTCGGCAAGCGTCTTCATTCTCCATTCGCGCAGACGGTTTATGTCTATGTCCTCTTCGTTTCCCTCCCCGCAGCTGTTAATGTACAGCACGTCCCCCATAGCGGCATTGAGCGAAAGCACAATCGGGTGGAAGCCCTCGCGCTTTCCGCGTTCGCGGGCTTCGAGCCACAGCTGCTTCACGTCGCAGTGAGGGTCGGCGACATAGGTGAAGTTGCAGTCCAGAAAATCCTCGATTTTCTTCTTGTCGCTTTCCGAAAGTCCCTCCTCGTCTGCATTCGCCTCCTCCATTTGGGCGTTGTGCAGCGAAATCCTGTATAGCTTCACGAGCTTGATGAAGCGGTATGCGAAAAACGCCGCCAGTATTATTGTGCCGGTGAAATGCCTCTCCGTAACAATGCGCACAATCAGCAGTGCTATCGAGGCGGCAAGCACTGCGCCCCATATAATCATCTGCTTTTTGAAAATGCGGCACACTCCGCGCCAGTCCTTCTTCTCGATGAGCGTTTCGAGGTCCTTGCCCATTTTCTTTTCCTTTTTCCTCTTTATGCGGTTAAGGAACACGAACAACAGTATTACGGCTACAATTACTACGGCCCAAGTTTGCGGAGTCATAAGTTTCGGTGTTAAAGGTGAATATACCGCAAAGTTACCACTTTCCGCCGGATTGGCTTTTTGCCAATCCGGCGGAAAAGCCAGGAAATAATCCCCGAAAATCACAAATACCTGTAATACAATATTTTACCTCTTTTTGGAAGGCTTTTGTAAGTTGTTGTTTTTCATGGGTTTGAAAGCGGCGAAAAAAGGTCTGATGTAATTTGAATTATATTTGATGTAATTTTTTCCATGTCCTATGTGTTTTTTCCCATGTCCTATGCGGTTTTAGCGTGCGTGCGAAGTTTGCAACCGGGTTGCACCCATTATGTTCTATTTTTGCACCCGGAAAAATAATAAGTTTTATGAAGAAAACCATAATTATAATAGCGGTTTCGCTTGCGGCACTGGCTGCCGTTGTGGTGCCCGGTATGAAAGACGGACACGCGCACGAGGAACACGATGCGCACGAGGAGCATGACCATGCCGGGGAGATCGCCGATTTTTCAAACATTCCCCTCAGCGAGGAACAGATTAAGGCGGTTAAGCTCGCCACTTCGCCCATAGAGTATCGCGACATGGACCTTTCCATAAAAGCCAACGGTCAACTTGTGGTCAGGGCGCAAAACACTGCCGAGGTTAGCAGCACAATGCAGGGCGTGGTGCGCAGGCTTTATGTTAGCGAGGGCGACAAGGTGGCCAAGGGCAGGGTTGTTGCCACGATTGAGAACCCCGACATTGTGGCGCTTCAGCGCGAATACTACTCTGCCTGCACGGAAACGCAGTATGCCAAGAGCGAACTCGACCGACAAAAATACCTTGCAAGCCAGGGCGCGGGTTTGGGCAAGAACCTGCAGCAGGCAACGGCGCAATACAGCATATCGTTGGCCAAGCAGCGTGGCATTTCCCGCCAACTTGTGCAATTCGGCATAAGCCCCAAGAGGGCGGCGGCGGGCAAGTTCACAACAACGTTCCCGCTTCGCTCGCCAATAAGCGGCACTGTGGGCAAAATAACGGCGAGCCTCGGGAGCTATGTTGACATGCAAACTGCGGTTATGAGCATAAACAACAACAACGCCGTGGAGTGCGACCTTAATGTGTACGAAAAAGACATAGCCAAGGTAAGGCGCGGGGCCAAGGTGGTGCTTTCGCTTACAAACCAAGGCAACCGCACCGTCGAGGGGCGTGTTAGCGGAATAAACGAGAGCTTTGGCAATGGCGGCAAGAGCGTGGCGGTTCACGTTAAGCTAAACAACCGCGACAACTCGCTCTTTGCCGGAATGTATGTAACCGGTTTTATATCCACCGGAAAGGAAAAAGTTGAGGCTGTGCCGAGCAGGGCAATCGTCAAGGATGGCGACAAGTCGTATGTGTTCGTGCACAACGTGAACCATTCGCTTGCCATAAAAAAAACCCACCACTTCAGCCGCCGCGAGGTGAAAACCGGAATAACCGAGGACGGGTACACGCAGATAGCCTTCGTAGAGCCGGTTGACAAGGAGCTGCCCGTGGTAACCAACAGCAGCCACTATCTTGCAAGCGCGGTTGGTGAGCATGGCGAACACACACATTAAACCGCTTACGCAGCTTAGACATGTTCCAAAAACTCATAGAATATTCCATAAGCCACAAGCTGGTTGTGGGCGTTTTGAGCCTGATGCTCGCGGTGTGGGGCGCAGTGTCGCTCGTGAGCCTTCCTTTCGATTCCACGCCCGACATAACCAACAACCAGGTGCAGATAATAACCCAGGCTCCCTCGCTCGGGGCGCAGGAGGTGGAACAGTACATCACCACTCCCATAGAAACGGCAATGGCCAACATACCCCGGCTCGAAAAGCGCAGGAGCATCTCGCGCAGCGGGCTTTCGGTGATAACGCTCGTGTTCGACGACGGGGCCGATATATATTGGGCGCGCCAGCAGGTGAGCCAGCAGCTAAAGGAGGCCGAAGAGGAGCTGCCCGGCGACGGCAAGACTTCGCTCGGACCCATAGCCACGGGGCTCGGGGAGATTTACCACTACACGGTTCGTGCAAAGAAGGGCTACGAGAACAAGTATTCGCTCACCGACCTGCGCACAATTCAGGACTGGATTGTGAGGAAGCAGCTTTCCGGCACTAAGGGCTTGGCGGAAGTCAGCGGCTGGGGAGGCTTTGTGAAGGAATACGAGGTTGCGGTGGACGCAGAAAGACTGAATGCGGCGGGAGTTACCGTGCCGGAGGTTTACAAGGCCCTCGAAGACAACAACGAGAACACCGGCGGCAGTTATATAGAGCAGAACGACAAGCAGTATTACATCCGTGGGCTTGGCGTGGTGAAATCGCTCGGCGACATAAGGAACATTCCCATAAAAACCGTTAATGGCACGCCCGTAAGGGTGGGCGATGTGGCAAAGGTGCAGCTTGGCTCGGCAACCCGCTTTGGCGCGGTTACACGCAACGGCGAGGGCGAGGTGGTTGCCGGAATTGCAATAATGCTAAAGGGCGAGAACTTCCAGGAGGTGAGCCGCAGGGTGAAAGAGCGAATTGCGCAGATACAGAAAAGCCTTCCCGAAGGAGTGGTTATAGAGCCTTTCATCGACCGAACGCAACTTGTGAACCGCGTTGAGAACACCATAGCCCACAACCTTGTGGCGGGCGGACTGATTGTGATATTCATTCTCGTGCTTTTCCTCGGAAACTGGCGGGCAGGGCTTGTGGTGGCGAGCGTCATACCGTTGAGCATGCTGTTTGCCTTCGGAATGATGAGGCTTTTCGGACTAAGCGGAAACCTTATGAGCCTCGGCGCAATTGACTTCGGAATGATTGTTGACTCTGCCGTGATAATTGTCGAGGCTGTGTGCCTGCACATAGAGCAGCAAAAGGCTAAATATCCCTCCATGCGCCTTACGCAGCGCGAGATGGACGGCGAAGTGCTTTATTCCGCATCGAAAATACGCCACTCGGCGGCGTTCGGCGAGATTATAATAATGATAGTGTACATTCCCCTCATGACTCTTGCAGGCATAGAGGGAAAGATGTTCCGCCCCATGGCAATGACAATATTCTTCGCCATAATGGGAGCGTTCATACTTTCGCTTACATACGTTCCAATGGCGAGCGCGTTGCTTCTGAGCAAAAAGGTAAGCACAGACAAGAATATCGCACACCGCATGGTCGAAAAACTTCATGATTGGTACAAACCGGTTCTTGAATGGGCGGTGAGGAACAGCCGTGAGCTTATTGTCGGGGCGGTATGTGCGTTTGCCGTGAGCGTGGCAGCGTTCATGAAACTCGGCGGGGAATTCATCCCGAGTTTGGAGGAGGGCGATTTTGCCGCCGAGCTGAGCATGGCGCAAGGCACAAGTCTCAGCCAAATGACCAAGGCGACTACAATGGGCGAGAAACTGCTTAAAGAAAAATTCCCCGAAGTAAAACAGATAGTAACCCGCATCGGAAGTGCTGAAATCCCCACCGACCCTATGCCCGTTGAAAGAGCCGACATGATGATTGCCCTTAAACCCAAGTCAGAGTGGACGAGCGCGAAGACAAAAGACGAACTTATGGAGCTTATGGGCGAAACGCTCAAGACCATACCCGGGCTGGAAGTTGAGATGAGCCAGCCGATTCAAATGAGGAACAACGAGCTGATAACGGGAGTGCGTCAGGACGTGGCCATAAATATTTACGGCGAAGACCTTAATGTACTGGCCGAAGAGGCAGCAAAAGTGGCGAATATAGTGAGAAAAGTCCACGGAGTTACCAGTCCGTATGTTGAAAAGGTGCAGGGGCTTCCGCAGATACAGGTTATTTACAACCACGAGCGCATGGCGGAATACGGCATCTCAATAAAGGACGCGAACAGCATACTCAAGACAGCCTTTGCGGGAAGCGCGGCGGGCGCGGTGTATGAGGGCGAAAAAAAGTTCGACATTGTTTTGCGCCTTGACAAGAACCTGCGCAACGAAGTGTCTTCACTCGAAAACCTTTACCTGCCTGTTCCGGGCGGCGGCACGATTCCGCTTTCCCAGGTGGCCGATGTGGAGTATGTGGAGGCACCCTCGCAAATCACCCACGAAGAAGGCACGCGGCGTATATACGTTGGTTTCAACGTTAGGGGACGCGACATCGAAAGCACCGTAGAGGAAATCGAGGGGCTTGTGAGCAAAAACATCACCCTGCCTGCCGGATATTACTACACCTACGGCGGAGAGTTCCAGAACCTGCGCGAGGCGGCTAACCGCCTTGCCGTGGCAATTCCCGTTGCGCTCGCAATGATACTGCTGCTGCTCTACGCCACCGTGAAAAGTGTGCGCGAAACGCTTTTCGTGTTCAGTGCAATTCCCCTTGCGGCGATAGGCGGAATATGGGCGTTGTGGCTACGCGGCATGCCGTTCTCCATTTCGGCGGGAGTAGGATTCATAGCCCTGTTTGGCGTTGCGGTGCTCAACGGCATTGTTCTCGTGGGGCAGCTAAACGACTTGCAGAAAGCCGGCGTGGACAACATAACCGATAGAATAATGAAAGGCTGCATGATAAGGCTTCGCCCCGTGCTTATGACGGCTCTTGTGGCGAGCTTCGGCTTCCTGCCAATGGCCCTGTCCCACGGCGACGGGGCGGAAGTGCAGCGTCCGCTTGCCACGGTTGTTGTGGGCGGACTGATAACCTCAACGCTGCTCACACTGATAGTTTTGCCGGCTGTTTACAAAACTTTCACGAAAAAATAGCGAAACATGATTTCAAGAAGAATATATGCCGCAGCCCTCGCAACGCTTTCCTGGCTCGTGGCGTTTCCGCAAACAAGGCTCACACTCGAAGAGTGCATTGCCGCGGCAGAAAAAAACAATTACGGCATAAGGGCCGCCGAGGGCGAAGCCGAGGAAGCGCGAATTATGCAGGCCACGGCGTGGGACATGGAAAAAACATCGCTATCCCTGAACCAGGACCCAACATCGGGCGGAAGCCCCGACAACAGCATTACGCTTAGCCAGAACTTCGAGTTCCCCACGGTTTATGCCCTGCGACGCAAAAGTCTCAAGGCGGAAACCGAAGTGGCGAAAAGCCGCGCCAAACTGAGCCGCAAGCAACTGGCGGCGCAGGTGGCGGAAACCTATGTGCAGATGGTGTTTGCCTTGGAGAAGAAGCGCATACTCTCGGAGCAGGACACCATAGTGAGCGAATATCTCCGCCTTGCCACTGTGAGATACGGGGCAGGGGAGGCACGACAGCTCGAAAAGCTCACGGCAAGTCGCATGAAGAACGAAAACAGCATGGAGCTTGAGAGCGCGGACGCGGAACTGCTTACTTTGCGGCACACAATGCGCGAACTTTTGAACACCGATGAAGACATACTTCCCGCCGAGGAGGAACTTAAACCCCTGCCGTGGGACGGCGGGGAGGAGTTCGACTTTTCGCGCACCGCCGAGGGTGAATACAGCTCCAACACCCTTGAAACGGCAAAGCGCAAGGTTTCCGAGGCAAAAGGCGATTGGCTTCCCAACTTCAGCATCGGGCTTAGCGGGCAAATGGTGCTGAAAGGCTGGAACCCCTACAACGTTGACCGCAGCCGCTTCAAGGGCGGCAACTTCATGGGTTTCGAAGTTGGGGTAGGGCTGCCGCTATTCTTCGGCTCCACGCGCGCCAAGGTGAGGGCGGCAACAAAATACCGCGAAACGGCGGAGCTTTACGCCATGCAGGCCCGGCAGCGCGGCGAAACGGAATACCGCGTGCAAAGAGACAAGTGCCTTGCCGCATGCCGCCGCATGGAGCATTACAAGGGCGGAGGGCTTGCCGAGGCGCGCGAAATGGCAAGAATAGCAAAAATATCATACGAGAACGGCGACATAGGGTATGTGGAGTATATGCAAAGCCTGATGGAGTCGTCGGACACGCGCCTTAAATATGCCGAAACCGTAAAAAATTACAATCTTGCCGTTTTGCGGCTGCGTAATATGCTGAGATAAAAGCCGCCCCCATATCCTAAGTTCCGCCGAAACCGTTAAATTTGCACAAGGTTAAGGCATTTGTAACATGGACGAGGGCAAATTTTTGGAACTTTTGGAGCGGCACGGCATAAAGCCCACCGCAAACCGCATAATGATAGTCAAGGCCCTGGCGGGCGAGGAGAGTCCCAAAACAATGAAGGAACTCGAAGACACACTCGTGCTTATAGACAAGTCGAACATATTCCGCGCCCTCACCCTTTTCAGAGAGCGCCGTCTGGTACATACCATAGAAGACGGCAACGGCGGCACGCGCTACGAGCTGTGCTTGAGCCACAGCGCAAGCGAAGACGATGACGGACACGTACACTTTTTCTGCGAGCAGTGCGGTCGCACCATATGCCTGAACTCCACGCCCCTGCCGCCCGTACACCTGCCTGAGGGATACGTGCGCCGCAGCGCAAACTTCCTTGTAAAGGGTCTGTGTCCTCGCTGCGCAAAAAAAGCGGACGGCGAATAGAAAGCCCGGCTTAAAGAGTGAAGCAAAAACAGTAAATGTCTGAAAACCAGCGATAATAGATTGTTTTGGGATAATTTCGTAAGGAAATGGTTTTCAGAGCGTTGCAAGTGGGCAAAAAAAGGTCTGATATAATTTGAATTATGTCTGATGTAATTTTTTCTACATCGGACATAGTTTTTCCTACGTCAAATGTATTTTTAGCGATATTGGTTTCGCGCCAATTGTAGGGGTGTATGCCATACGCCCCTACGGCGGCGAAATACGCAACAGCGCGGTAACGATAACGGCCGGACGCGGGTTATCGTGTGATGCAACGGATGCGGTTGCTTTGAAGATGTTGTGCGCACATACAAAAAAGAGAATGCGCGAATTGTAGGGGCGTATGGCATACGCCCTGTACACCGCCGCATGAGCCGCGCCGCAAACCTCCGCCGCAACATCGCAAATCCGCGCAATTCGGGCGTATGCCATACGCCCCTACGGCGGCGGAATACGCAACAGCGCGGTAACGATAACGGCCGGACGCGGGTTATCGTGTGATGCAACGGATGCGGTTGCTTTGAAGATGTTGTGCGCACATACAAAAAAGAGAATGCGCGAATTGTAGGGGCGTATGGCATACGCCCTGTACACCGCCGCCCGAGCCGCGCCGCAAACCTCCGCCGCGACATTGCCAATCCGCGCAATTCAGGGCGTATGCCATACGCCCCTACATCTATACAGCATACGGTCAATCAATAAATTATCCTCCACAAAGGCATTTTGCATACGCCTTGTGCATTATTGCATGAATCGCATCGCAAACAGCCGCCGCAGTATTGCCGCCTTTTCATTATCTTTGCACTGCGCAATCAACAAACAAACAACAAACAGAAACAGAACTGCAATAACATAAAATATTAACAAACAGGGCTTTTGCTCTTATTCTCTCAGTTGAAAATTGGACACTTTCAAAAGGCATGAGGATAAGCATGCAACAGTTCGCGCTTAGGGCGCGGACTTTTTGTGCTTTTCTGTGCCGCAGGGCGTCCAATCCCTCAACTGAAGTCAAGCCAGAAGGTTCGCGCCTTTGGTTTGGCGGAATTCGGGCAAGGCACAAAACCCGCGCCCGATGATAAAAGACATAATCCATAAAAACGAATCCGCCACGCCATGCGGCGGAACGCTTGAAAAGCTCCACAGGGATTTTCCGCAATGCTTTGACAAAAACGGTAACTTCGACCTGCAGAAATTCCAAAACCTTATATCCGCCGAAGTCCCCGCCACGCACGAGGGCTACGGCCTGGACTTTTTGGGCAGGAACTACGCAAACCTTATTGCCGCGACCGACACAGAGACGATAGTTGTGCCCGATGGGGCGCACAACTCCAAGCCCGAAAACGCCGCGAGCGAAAACGTTTACATCACGGGCGACAACCTCGACGCGCTGAAGCACCTGCTGAAATCCTACAGCAACAGCGTGAAGTGCATTTACATAGACCCACCCTACAACACGGGCAACGACGGTTTTGTATATAGCGACAGTTTCAACTTCACGGCGGCTCAGCTCGAACAGCGTCTTGGGGTGGACGAGGAGAGGGCGGAGCGCATCCTCGACCTCACCTCGCGCCGTTCCTCCTCTCACTCGGCGTGGCTCACCTTCATGGCATCGCGCCTGTTTCTTGCGCGGGATCTTCTGACGGATGACGGAGTGATTTTCATTTCCATCGATGACAACGAACAGGCTAACCTGAAGCTGCTCTGCGATTCCATTTTCGGCGAGGAAAACTTCGTGGCGCAATTTACGAGAAAAGGAAGTGGCGGTCGCCAGGACAGCAAACATTATGCGATAGTACACGAATACGTGTTGTGTTATTCAAGTCATGTGAGATTGTTTGAGTCTGGCAAAATAAGAAAAGAAGGTAAGATATATCCTTATTGGGATGAGAAAAAGAAAAAGCATTATAACTTACAACTCCTAAGGAAGTGGGGAGAAAATAGCCGGCGCACTGATAGACCAAATCTGTATTATCCAATAAAAGATCCCGATGGAAAAGATTTTTATCCAATGCTAAACGAAAAAGATGAGGGATGTTGGCGATGGGGTAAAGAAACAATGCAGAAAAACATTGACAATGGAAATGTGGAATTTAAGAAGAAAAAAGGTAAGTGGGTCGCGTATGAAAAGATGTTTGAAGTTTCAGATGGAGAACAGAATACCCAGCTATTTACAACAGTAATTGACGATATAAAAAATACCACGGGAGCTACACTTTTAAAAGCTCTGATTGGCGATAAGGTATTTAGTTATCCTAAACCTGTAGATTTGATAAAACGTATTTGCTGTTTGGCGAATACTCATGGGGACGACATTATTCTTGACTTCTTCAGCGGCAGCGCAACAACGGCTCATGCCGTAATGCAATTGAATGCCGAAGAAAATGGAGAGGGCAGGCGCAAATTCATAATGGTTCAGCTTCCCGAGGCTACGCCGCAAGGCTCTCCGGCGCGGAATGCGGGATATGCCACAATAGACCAGATAGGCATGGAGCGCATAAGGCGGGCGGCGGAAAAGATACGCGGGGAAAATCCGCTCTTTGCCGGGAAAATGGATTTGGGCTTCAAACATTTCACATTGCACAGTGTGGCGCACAACACGCTCGACCGTCTGGAGAAGTTCGACCCGCACGCCGCACTCACCGATGACGACATACTGAAAACGTTCGGCAGGGAAACAGTGCTGGCAACGTGGCTCGTGGGCGACGGTTACGGGCTTACAGCCAAGCCGCAGGAACTCCGCCTTGCCAAATACACCGCCTACACCATAGGAAGGCACATCTATCTGCTCGAGGGCGGGGATTTCGACAACAGCGCCATGGTTGCCCTCATCGAGAAATACGGAAACGATCCCGCATTCAACCCAACCGAGATTGTGGCGTTCGGCTACAGCTTCAACTACGGGCAGACCGAGATGCTGCGCTCAAACCTCAGGATGCTTCACGACGGCGCGAAACACCTCAAGGCGGAACTCCACATAAGATACTGACAAATGGAAATCAAATACCAAAGGGGCTTGAAGCACCAGCAGCGGGCCGTGGACGCCATAACGCGCGTTTTTCAAGGCGTGGCGTTTGAAAGGCCTGCGGCAATGTGCGAAAACCCCTTGATACCGCTGCACGACGAGGCGATAGGGCGCAACATCAGAGCCATACAGGATGAAAAGGAGCTTAATGTGCCGGCGGACGCCCGCGTGTTTTCCGCGCCGCAAGCCACGTTGAACCTCGACATCAAGATGGAGACCGGCACAGGCAAGACATACGTTTACACACACGCCATATACGAGCTGCACAAACTGTATGGCGTGAACAAGTTCATAGTTGCCGTGCCCACGCTCGCAATCAAGGAGGGCGCAAGGTCGTTTATGGGCGACCCCGACGTGAGACACCATTTCAAGGACGATTGCGGCTACGATGCCAACATTGACTTGTGCGTGCTCACCGCGCAGCAGCCGAAAAACGGCAAGCGGCTTTTCCCCTCCGAGGTCAGGGAGTTTGTGGGCGGCTCGCATCAGATTTCAAACCGCATATACGTTCTTCTTGTCAACGCGGCGCTCATTTCCGACAGCAAGGCAAAGATGCTCGGCCGCGACTACGACCAGACAATCGAGGGCTATTACTGTCCGCTCGACGCTCTGAAAGCCACGCGCCCTTTCCTTATAATCGACGAGCCGCACCGCTTCAAGCAGGGCGGGAAAACGTTCGGCGTAATACGCGAGCGCATTCAACCGCAGTGCATAATACGTTTCGGGGCAACGTTCCCCGAAGTGGACGAAAAGGCAAAGGGAGTGCGGCGAAAGGCAAAGGACTACCAAAACCTGCTCTACAACCTCAACGCTTTTCAAGCCTTCAACGAAAATCTCGTAAAGGGCGTGGCAAAAAACCATTTCGAGCCGCTGAGCCGCAAGAGCGAGAAAATACGCCTGGTGTCAACCCAAGGGAGAAACTCGGCGGTTTTCGCCCACATCACAAGCAGCGGCACAAAAAGGTTAACGCTTTACAAGGGCGACTCGCTGGGCGAAATATCCCCCGAAATGGGCGGAATAATAATCAACGGCATTGGCAGTGGCATGGTTGTGCTTTCAAACGGACAGGAGAAGCACAAGGGCGAGGAGTTTGACGTTGACATTTATTCCACACCCTATCAAGAGGGAATGATGCGCCTTGCAATACAACGGCATTTCGAGACTGAGCGCACCAACTTCATGCGCACGCAGAAAATAAAGACACTCGCGCTGTTTTTCATTGACGACATAGCGTCGTTCCGCGGCGAAGGCGAAGGCAATAACGCTTGGCTGCGCAACACGTTCGATAGGCTTTTGCGCGAAAGGCTGGAACAGGAAATCGCGAACACGGCGGAAAACTCGCAGGACTATGCGCAGTTTTTGCAGGCGAGCCTGGACAACATAGGGGAATGCTCGGCGGGATATTTCGCCCGGGACAACGGCGACAAGAATGAGGCTGTGGCGCGCGAGGTTGACGACATTTTGCGAAACAAAAAGCACTTGCTGCAATTCCGCAACGATGACGGCTCATGGAACGTGCGCAGGTTTTTGTTTTCAAAGTGGACGCTCAAGGAGGGGTGGGACAACCCCAACGTGTTCACCATTGCAAAACTGCGCTCAAGCGGAAGCGAGACGAGCAAGTTGCAGGAAGTGGGGCGCGGGTTGCGGCTGCCGGTGGACGAATACGGCAACCGCATTAGCGACGAAAGCTTTATGCTGCACTACATTGTGGACTTCAGGGAGGCTGACTTCGCAAACAAACTCATTGCCGAGATTAACGGCGACAATCTTGCCGGCGCGGAACTGTGCATAAGCGAAGACCTGTTAAAGAAAGTGGCGGAAATACGAGACACTAACGAAAAACATCTGTTTGCGGAGCTTCTGCAAAAAGACTTTGTTGACATAAACAAAAAGGTGAACCTTGAAAATTTTGCGCAGCTAAACGCCGAATATCCCGAGTTTAACACGGCGTGGGTTGGGAGCGACAAAGTGAGGAACGACAACAAGAAACAGCCAACCGGCATCAGGATACGCAGGGAGAGATACAAGGAGCTGGAAAGGCTGTGGCGCATTCTCAACCGCAAGTACATAATATTTTTCGACGGCAATCTTACAAGGAAAATAGAGGAAGGCTTCAGCATCAGCGATGAAGTGTTTGCCGCGCCAACCATGACGGCTCACTGCGATGTGGTGTCAGCCAAAGACGGCACGGCAACCGTGGTTCACGAAAGCGAGACGCAATACCGCACGGGCGGCAAGGGTTTGCCCTACGGCGCGTTCCTGCGGCGCATAAACGAAGCCACATCCCTGCCAATAAAGACCGTACACAAAGTTATAGCCAAGTATTTCTCCACCCACAGGTACGCTCCCGGATTAATCAACGAGGAATCAATGACGCGCTTCATAGAGAAGTTCAACGGATGGAAGGCGAAAAACATAACCGGACTTGTAAGGTACAGGCAGGCAGATTACAAGTCGCGCGAAACCTCGCTCACCGACATCAACGGAAAGCTGCGCGACGAAATCCCCACGGGAAACATAGGCGTGTATGTGGAGCATGGCGACCCCGCGCCGCGATACCTTTACGACACGATAGCATACGATTCCGATTTGGAGCGCGAGGACATAAAAACCAAGTGCGACGAAATTGTGGTGTATGGCAAAATCCCCCGCCGGAGCGTGGCAATACCCACATTGGACGGCACATATAGTCCCGACTTCATGTATGTGGTGAAACGCAAGGACGGCAAGGACGAAATGAACATAGTTGTCGAGACCAAGGGAGTTAACAGCGGGGACGCGCTGCGCATTGTGGAGAAAATGAAGATAGACTGCGCCCGGAAGTTCTTTGAGCAGTTAAAGGACGATGGCTTCAATGTGAGTTTCAAGGAGCAGACAAACAACACCAAAATGCTCGCGATAATAAGCTCGTTGCTCGGGCAAAAAACGGATACCGATGCAGTTTAATTTATACCGCCGGTTACCGGAGATTTGTATGATTTCGAAATGCTTTTGTAGGAATTTGGTTAGCAGATGTTTGCAACAGCGAAAAAAAGGTCTGATGTAATTTGAATTATGTCTGATGTAATTTTTTCTACATCGGACATAGTTTTTCCTACGTCAAATGTATTTTTAGCGATATTGGTTTCGCGCCAATTGTAGGGGCGTATGGCATACGCCCTGTATTTGGTCGCATGAGCCGCGCCGCAAACCTCCGTCGCGACATTGCCAATCCGCGCAATTCAGGGCGTATGCCATACGCCCCAGCGGCGGCGGAATACGCAACAGCGCGGTAACGATAACGGCCGGACGCGGGTAATTGTGTGGTGCAACGGATGCGGCTGCGTGGAAGATGTTGTGAGCACATACAAAAAAGAGAATGCGGGAATTGTAGGGGCGTATGGCATACGCCCAAAACGCGCCGCATGAACCGCGATGCAAGCTGCCCCGATAAATTGCATAATCGGCGCAATTCAGGGCGTATGCCATACGCCCCTACATATATACAACATACGATTAATCAATAAATTATCCTCCGCAAAGACGTGTGCCATACGCCCCTACATATATTGCATGAACCGCATCGCAATCCGCCGCCGCGATATTACCGCTGTTTTCATTATCTTTGCACTAAAATTCTGACACAATGGACAAAATCATAGGCATGGGCAATGCGCTGGTTGACGCATTGGTGCATATTGAGGACGATGGTATGCTTGCGGCAATGAACCTGCCGAAAGGTTCGATGCAGCTTATAGACGAAAAACGTTATGGCAAGGTGAGCGAAAGCATGCGCGTACTTAATCCTTCGCGTGCTTTGGGTGGCTCGGCTTCCAACGCCATGCTGGCGCTGGCGCACCTTGGACGCAACCCGGGGTTCATAGGTAAGGTGGGCGATGATGAAAACGGATGCTTCTACTCCGGCGCAATGACCGACGTGGGGGTGAGTGTGTGCTTGCGCCATGCGGCCATGCCAACCGGCGTTGCATCTACTTTTATAACGCCCGACGGACAGCGGACTTTCGGAACGTTCCTCGGCGCGGCGGCTTCGCTTGAGCCGGAGGATTTGGACGAGGAAATGATGCGGGGATATGAATACCTTTATCTTGAAGGATATTTGGTGCAGAACCACGCGCTGATGAACCGTGCCGTGGAGATTGCAAAAAAACTCGGCATTAAGGTGTGTCTCGACATGGCGAGCTACAACATTGTGGAGGCAGACAGGGAATATTTTACGAAGCTTGTGGACGAAAGCGTTGACATTGTATTTGCCAACGAAGAGGAGAGCCGTGCCTTCACGGGGCTTGAACCGGAGAAATCGCTTGAGAAAATCGCCTCGATGTGCGACACCGTGGTTGTGAAGCTCGGCGCGCGCGGCAGCATAGCCCGCTCGAATACTGCGCCGGGCGGCTTTGCATCCTGCGATGCGGGGAAGGTTGAAAAAGTTGTCGACACCACGGCGGCGGGAGACTTCTTCACCGCAGGCTTTATGTATGCCTTCACCGCCGGATCCCCGCTCGAAGTGTGCCTAAAGGCAGGAACGCTGCTTTCAACGGCGGTTATACAGATAACCGGCACAACTCTTGCGGAAAATACGTGGGAGAAGATACGCGCAAATATAGAAACTCTATGCAAAGCATAAGGGGGATGAAAATGAGAACTGCACTTAAATTAATAATGCCCGCTTTTGCGGCGATGATTATGGCATTGCCGTCGGCGGCGCAGAAAAACCACAATTTCGAAGTGGCGAAGAATCTCGATGTGTTCAACAACTTGTTCAAACAACTCGACCTTTATTATGTTGACACCATAAACCCATCGAAGCTCATTAAGGAAGCTACCGATGCCATGCTATCCACGCTCGACCCTTACACCAACTATTTTGCCGACAGCGAGCGCGATGACCTCAAGCAAATGCTCACGGGGAAATACGGCGGCATGGGCGCGTTGATACATTATAACAAGGAGCAGAAAAGGTGCATTGTTGCCGAACCGTTTGAGAATTGCCCCGCAACAAAAGCAGGACTGCGTGCCGGCGACATTATACTCGAAATTGCCGGAAAGCCGTTCGGTCCGATGAAGGACGGCGAGGATACGGGCGATTTCACTTCGAGCGTCAGCAATGCGCTTCGCGGCGAGCCCGGCACAACGTTTGTGCTGAAAATAAAGCGTCCCGGCGAAGAAAAGGAACGCGAGGTAAGGGTTACGCGTGAGGCCATAAAAACTCCCGCCGTAACATACAGCGGAATGCTCGGCGATGCCGGCTACATATATCTTTCGCAGTTCACCCAGGGCTGCGCCGACGAAATGCGCAAAGCCGTTGTGGAGCTGAAAGGGCAGGGGGCGAAAAAACTCCTTATCGACCTGCGCGGAAACGGCGGCGGCTCGCTCGAAGAGGCAGTGGAGATTGTGAACCTTTTCATAGACAAGGGCAAGACCGTGGTGGAACTCAAGGGAAAGGTGAAAAGCGAGCAGCAGGTTTTGAAGACACAGCGCGAGCCTTTGGACACGCAAATTCCCATCGCTGTGCTTGTGAACGGCGGCAGCGCCTCGGCGGCGGAAATCACGGCGGGCACGTTGCAGGATTACGACCGCGCTGTGGTTGTAGGCACTCGCACCTACGGCAAAGGACTTGTGCAGCAAACGCGCCCGCTGCCCTATGACGGAATGCTGAAGGTTACCACAAGCAAATATTATATCCCTTCCGGGCGTTGCATACAGGCCATTGACTATTCCCATCGCAATGCCGACGGTTCGGTGGGCAGGATTCCCGATAGTCTGACCCATGTGTTCCATACGGCTAACGGACGCCCGGTGCGCGATGGCGGAGGTATTCTGCCCGACAGTGTGGTTAAGATTGACAGTGTTGCAAACATTGTTATTTACCTCAGCCCTTCCATGCTCACGAGCCGCGTGCTGTTTGACTTTGTTACCGGTTTCGTTAACAGGCATCCGCAGATAGACAAGCCGGAAAGCTTTGACATTTCCGACGAAGAGTATGAAAAGTTCAAACAGTATGCCATAGCCGAAAAATTTTCGTACGACAAACAGAGCGAAAAGGTACTGAAGCAGCTAAAGGACGTTGCCAAATTCGAGGGCTACGATGTTGCAAACGAGATAAAGGCTCTTGAAGCAAAACTGACCCACAACGAAAGCTACGATTTCGACCACTGGAAGCCCGAGATCAAGAAATTGCTGAACTATGAGATAATGTTGCGCTACTATTACAGGCGCGGGGCGTTGCGCAATTCGCTCAACAACGACAAAATACTAAACGTGGCGCGGCAGATACTATCTTCTCCGCAAGCATATTCCAAAATTCTCAAACCCAAGAAAAATAAATAAGCTGAGATGGCTGTAGAAATACGCCGCGTTGAAACAAAGCGCGATTTGAAGAAATTCATAAGGTTCAACTACGAACTTTACAAGGGCAACGCCTATTCCGTGCCCGATCTGTATGAGGACATGAAGTCCACGTTCTCGAAAGAAAAGAACCCCGCCTTTGAGTTCTGTGAGGCGGAATACTTTCTTGCCTACAAGGACGGCAAACCGGTGGGGCGTGTGGCGGCGATAATCAACAAACGTGCCAACGAAACGTGGAACACACGCAATGTGCGCTTCGGGTGGATTGACTTTGTTGACGACCACGAGGTTTCCGAGGCTCTGCTAAACGCCGTAGGAGAATGGGGCAGGCAAAAGGGCATGACCGACATAGTGGGCCCGCTAGGCTTTACCGACATCGATGCGGAGGGAATGCTGATAGAGGGGTTCGACCAACTGTCAACAATGGCCACAATATACAATTATCCATATTACCCACGGCACATGGAGGCGTTGGGGTATGAAAAGCAGACCGACTGGATAGAGAAGAAGCTTTACGTTCCCGAGAGTGTGCCCGGCGGATACCAAAGAGTGGCCGACATTGTTATGAAACGTTCAAACCTGCATATGCACCACATAAAGTCGCGCAAAGAGATAAGCGGCACAGACCTGCCATATCGGATTTTCGACCTGATAAACGAGGCCTACTCGCCATTGTTCGGCTATTCTAAGATGTCGAAAAAGCAGGTTGACCAATATGTGAAAGAATATTTCCCGCTTTTGGACATGCGCTTGATTTCCATTGTCGAGGATGCCGAAGGTGAGATTGTGGCAGTGGGAATTTCAATGCCGTCAATGTCGCGTGCGCTGCAAAAGGCGCACGGAAAACTATTCCCATTCGGGTGGTTTCATCTCTTGAAAGCCTTGTTTTTCAAGCGTTCCGACATTCTCGACCTGCTGCTCGTGGGTGTGAAACCCGAATACCAAAGCAAGGGGGTGAACGCGCTGCTTTTTGTCGACCTCATACCAACGCTTGTTAAGATGGGCTTCAGATATGGCGAGAGCAACCCCGAACTGGAAGATAATGAAAAGGTGCAAATGCAGTGGAAATACCTGAAAAGCGAAACCCACAAACGCCGCCGCTGCTATCACAAAACACTTTGATTTTGCTGGGGCATTACCGGCGTATGCCATACGCCCTTGAAATTTGCGCAAAACCAATGCTGCCAAAAATACATTTGACGTAGGAAAAAACATGTCTGATGTAGGAAAAATTACATCAGACATAATTCAAACTACATCAGACCTTTTTTACACACCGTGTAACGCTCTGTAAAACAATTATTTGCAAGGCAATACAAAAATATGGCAAAACTCTGCCAATCAGAAAGTTGATGTAAAGCCATGCAGTGCGTGCTGCGGCATGAACGGGTATGGAACAAAACGGAAAGTATTGTTGCTATTTTTTCACGATTTCGACATTTATAACTATTTTTGTAGTCCCTAAAAAATAGGAAAACAGTGGCACAACGACTGATACAGACCCAAAGACAGGCACTAGGACAGACGCTTACGCCGCAACAGCTTTTGCAGGTGCATCTTCTGGAACTTCCGCTGCGCGATTTCGAGCAACGGGTGAAAGATGAAATTCTTGACAACGAGGCTCTCGAAGAGGGAGATGACGGGGAAAGGACCGACGAGGATGGCGGGTCTGACGGCACAACGGAGGATGCGGAGGCGCAGGGTGCGGAAACATCGCACGAAGACGCTCTTGCCGATTACCTGAATGATGACGACACGCCCGACTACCTGCTCAATTCAAACAACGGCGATGACGAAAAAGGGAGCAGCCTGCCTTTCGGGCAGCAGACTTCGCTTTACGAGGAATTGACCTCACAGATTGCCGAACACGACCTTACCGACGAGCAGAAGAAAGTGATGGTTTATCTCATAGGCTCGCTCGACAGCGACGGCTTTCTGCGCAAGGATTCGCAAAGGCTCAGTGACGAGATGGCCATATACCACAACATTGAGGTTTCGCCGCAGGAAATAGACAAGCTTGTGGGAGTTATGCAAACTTTCGAGCCTCGCGGCATAGGGGCGCGCAATCTGCAGGAATGTCTAAGAATACAGGTGCTTTCCGATGACAACAAGTCGCCCTACAAGGATTTGGAGCTTCAAGTGATAGACAAGTGCTATGGCGATTTCACGCGCAAGCGCTGGGACAAAATAGCCGAGAGGCTGCACGTTGACAAGGCGGTTATGGACAAGGTGGTGTCAGAGATAAGGCATCTCAACCCGCGTCCGGGCAGTGCGCTCAACGAGATGTCGAACGGAGCTTCGCAGGAGGTTACACCCGATTTCCGGGTGGAGAACGATGGCAACGGCAACCTTATAGTTTCTCTCAACGAAGGCGATGTGCCGCCGCTAAGGGTGAGTCGCTCTTTTCGCAACACCATGGCCGAGTATTCAAAAAACCGCAGCACACTCACGCGCCGCCAAAAGGACGCATATATATATACGCGCCAAAAGGTGGAGTCGGCCAAAGTGTTCATAGATGCGGTTAACCGCCGCCGGAAAAACCTGCTTGCAACAATGGAGGCGATAGTGGATTTTCAGAAAGACTTCTTCTTGGAAGGCGATGATACATTACTGAAACCCATGATACTGCGAGATATAGCGCAGCGCACCGGGCTTGACATCTCAACGGTTTCGCGCGTGAGCAACAGCAAATATGTTGAGACGGAGTTCGGGGTGTTCCCACTGAAATACTTTTTCAACGACAAGTTTGTTACGCCGGATGGGGATGTGCATTCCACCGTTGCAATACGCAAGGCCCTGGCGGGAATAATTGAAAACGAAGACAAAAACAATCCATACCCCGACGAGGTGCTTGCCGGGATGCTCAAAGAAAAGGGTTTTCCGGTGGCACGCCGCACGGTGGCGAAATATCGTGAGCAGCTCGGGCTGCCGGTAGCACGTTTAAGAAAATGACAGACAAATATCTTATACAGGTTTCCAAGATTATCTCGGTGCTTTTCGAGCCGTTTTATTTCCCGGTTATTGCATTCGCCGTGCTGTTGCTTTTCAGCTACATGAGTTTGTTGCCGGTGAGTGTCAAGTTGACGGTTATTGTAATAGTTTATGTTTTCACGGTGGCCCTGCCGCTGCTGTCGATATACCTTTATCGCAAAATAAACGGTTGGACGCGCCATCAGGCAAGTCGCCGCACGCGCCGCCTGGTGCCCTATGTGTTGAGCATGATGTGCTACGGCTGCTGTCTATACGTGATGATGCGCATGCGCATGCCGCATTTTATGAGCGGCATACTTGTGGGTGCGCTTGCCATACAGCTTGTTTGCACAATAGTTAACCGCTGGTTCAAGATAAGCACGCATTCTGCGGCGGCGGGGGGCGTGATAGGTGCGCTGCTTGCCTTTTCGCTCTTATTCTCGTTCGACCCCACATGGTGGCTGTGTCTTACGATAGTTATAGCAGGGGCGGTGGGTTCAAGCAGAATTGTGCTGCGCCAGCACACGCTTTCGCAGGTGGCTGTTGGTACCATTGTGGGGTTCATCTGTGGCTTTATCAGCATATTATTCGTATAAACAATTCATATTATGAAGCCTTTAGTAAGTATAATAATGGGCAGCACGAGCGATCTTCCGGTAATGGAGAAAGCCGCTGCCGAGCTTGATTCGATGGAGATACCTTTTGAGATTAACGCCCTTTCGGCCCATCGCACCCCTGTGGAGGTTAGCGAGTTTGCCGAGGGAGCCGAAGCACGAGGCATCAAGGTTATTATAGCCGCAGCGGGAATGGCCGCCGCCCTTCCGGGAGTTATTGCCGCCCACACAACGCTGCCGGTGATAGGAGTGCCAATAAAGGGAATGCTCGACGGACTTGACGCGCTGCTCTCGATAGTGCAGATGCCGCCGGCCATACCTGTGGCCACCGTGGGCGTGAATGCGGCGAAGAATGCCGCAGTGCTTGCCGAGGAGATACTTGCCCTTACCGACAAGGATATTGCCGCAAGGGTGAAGAAGGCAAAAAGCAAGCTCGGAGAGAAAATTGTGAAGGCTAATGCCGAACTCGCCAAGGTGGAGTATAAATACAAAACAAACTGAACGGCGCCACAAGGCTGAAGTCCCATAAAATTTACGTGCCGGATGCTGCATTAAAGCGTCCGGCACGTTTTGTAATAATGCACAAGTGGCAGGCTCGTAAAGCAATATGCGAACAAAGGCATGTGTAATAACAATTTGTTTTTAAGGTGTTTGCAAGCGGCAAAAAAAGGTCTGATGTAGTTTGAATTATGTCTGATATGATTTTTTCTACATAGGACATGGTTTTTCCTACATTCGATGTGGTTTTTGTTGTGCATGGAGGGGCAACCGGTTCGGGCTTGGCAATAATCGTGGGGGCGTATTGCATACGCCTTGTGTGCCACCGTTCGAATTTAAGAAAAGCCTTATCCGAATAAGGCTCATAGCCGGGTTATCTCACTACTATCTTATTCTTGAGCGTTTCGCCATCGGTCTCAACCTTCACTATGTATATGCCACGCGCAAGGCTTATGGTCTTTCCGGCATGGTCAACTTTTGTGCGCGCAACTTCAATTCCGCTTGTGTCATACACTTTTGCAACAACTGCGTATGCAGTTCCGTCTATTCTAATTCCTCCCGGCACGGCGGTTATGCTTGCCCCGCCAATCTTGTTGCCTTTTACGCCCACGGGTGTCATGCCTATCATGCTGTCCATCCAAGGCAGGCGATAAGCAAGGTAGTCGCGCACAACCTGCACTTCTTTCTCAAACGAGCCCGCACATTGGTATTCCTGGTGCACTATTTGGTTCATTATCGGCCACCGTATGAAATTCAGTTTTTGCGACTCTTCGAGTTCGCTTTGCAGGCTGTCGATAATGTGGGTCAGGTATTCGGCGGTAAGTCCCCGGTCGTATCTCGCCTTGCTCCAAACTTCTTTCAGGCGTTCTTTCTCCACTCCGATAACGCGCCCCACAAAGCCCCTCATGTTTCCGGCACACGAGCTTTTTGGAGATGCGTAGAGAAATGTGCTTATGTCGGAAACAGGATGTATTCGCGAGTCGTTTTCAAAGGCAAGGTCGAAATCCCACACCGGTCCGGTGCGAAAGCGCGTAGAATCGCGGTCCTTATACATGTAAACGCTCCAGTAGGCATCGGTGTTGCCGCTCAGCTCGTTCACAATGAAGTACTTCAGGAATGATTCGGGGTCGAGAAATTTTCGGTAGCCGTTTTCGGGGCTAAGGTAAAGGTTCCCGGCAAGGCGCGTTGCCATTTTGTTGAAATAGCTGCTTATGTAGTTGTGTTGCTGTGTGGTTATGTCATCGTCATCGGGCGACTTAATTGTTACGGGCAGACTGTACGCGTATGGCGATGTGGTGAATTTTGATTTTTCCTGGTCGGCGTATCCATCAATTTCCAACAGGTATCCCCCGGTTAGTTTGCTCCCGCTGTTGTCTTCGGTTTCCATTTCGGTTATGTCCACTCGGTTTTTCCTCACCTCTATTTGGTCGCACAGCTGGTAAGTTCCCTGGTATTCTCCGTTTAATATAACGTCTACCATCCTGCATGCCGGCGTGTAGTCCATGCCCACCGCCTCGCTTATCTTGAACGCCAGCGCGTTTCTCATGAGTGTTTTGTCGCCGTAATTGTTTATGAGCGTCCATTGTTTTGCCTTGGCCGGCATGTCGAGCAGCTTTTTCTTTTTGGCGAGCTTCAGTTTGTATGGTTTTTTGGGAAAGCCCCACGAGGCGTTCCCTCTGCCCCTGATTTCAAGGCTGTCGGAATAAAAGTTTTTGCCCGATTTTGAAATCACGCTTATTATGGCCGGCAGGTAAACCTCTTTTGAGTTTATTGTTTTTGCGCCGTCGGTGTTTATAACCACCACCGGCAGGTTTGTGGGCGTATAAAATTGCGTGTCATCGCCATTGCCCGCGTATCCGTGGAATTCCAATTCGGCCACGTTGCAGCGTACGTTGTTCGGCCCCACATATCGCACATACCTGAACCCGCGCGACACGTTTACCGTGGCGTAGGTAAGCCGTTTTTCCGCAGGTGTTTTCTTTATCAAGTGTAGCGGCACGGCATCGGTGAAGTCGGGGTTGTTGGCCCCTTCGAATATTCCGAGCTGCATGCGCTGCGCCCACTCGCTGCGTGGGGCATAGGCTATGCGGGTTATAACGTGTTTTGTTCCGAGGTCGAGCCCAACCCATGTGTTGCTGCGGGCGTTCGAGCCGTAGAAGGTTGACAGGCTGCCATCGAAAGCCACTTCGGGCCCGCCGTCGGAATATTCGGCTTTTTCCGAGCCTATTGGTGTTCCCGAAAGCACTTGGCTGCTTTGGGCGTATGCGCCTGCGGCTGCAAACATTGCAGTGAATAATATCGGTAGTAGTCTGTTCATGGTAATATTTGTTATGAGTTTGGGCAAATTTACCAAAAAATGCGCGAATATGCGGCAAATCAACAAATTGTAAAGCAATATTTTTTTCGGTGTAGATGTCGTGCCAACAAGTTCCTGCCTGTGTGTGCGGCGTGTGCCGATTTTTTTGTTCATGCCGTATGTGCGCTCCGCCTTAGGCGGTAATGGGAAAATCTCATTATGGTAAAAAAGTGTGTGGTGCGAATATGTGGAAAGCATTATATTTGCCGATGCAATGAACACAAAAAGCATAGTGATAATGGGGGCCACAAGCGGCATAGGGCGTGAGGTGGCGGAAATGTTAGCCCGCAGAGGGTGGAAAGTGGGAGCTTGCGGACGCAGGAGTGAGCTTCTTGAAAGTTTAAGAGCGCAATATCCGCAAAACGTTCTCATAATGACGGCTGATGTAAACGCTTATGACACGGCAGAGCGGCTTGCCGCTTTTGCGAGTAGGCTCAATGCCGGTGTATATCTGCATTGCAGCGGCATAGGGTGGCAGAACACGCAGCTTGACGCGGAAAAGGAATTGGCCACACTGCGAACAAATGGTGAGGGCTTTGCGCGGTGTGTGGGCGCGGTGTTCCGCCTTTTTTCAGCCACCGGCGGACACATAGCCGTGGTTTCCTCCATTGCGGGAACAAAGGGGTTGGGGCCGGCTCCGGCTTACTCGGCCACAAAAAGGTTTCAAAACACGTATATCGATGCGCTTGAGCAGTTGGCGTGGCAGCGCCACCTTGGCATAACGTTCACCGACATACGCCCCGGCTTTGTGGCAACCGACCTTATAGGCGGCGGAAAGGGCTACCCCATGGTTATGAAAAAAGAAAAGGTAGCGGCGGCCATCGTGAAGGCTGTTGAGCGCAAACGCCGCGTGGCTGTCATAGATTGGCGTTATGCCGCGCTCGTTGTGTTGTGGAGGCTCATGCCGCGCTTTTTGTGGAAACGCCTGCCGATAGTGCACAATGTGGGCTGACATGTACGCGCTGCGTTTCAGGCGGTGGCGCACGGGGCTGGTGCCATACGCCCATACAGATGGCGCAAAACCGTAATTGACGGTCATTTCCACAACATCCCAAAAATTACATTTGATGTAAGAAAAACTACATAGGACATAGGAAAAATTATATCAGACATAATCAAAACTATATCGGACCTTTTTTGCTCATTGACAAACCTCTGAAACACAAATCGTTACAAAGAACCCTTTCGGTCTTGCTATAATTTTGTAAACCAGTGGGTTAAGGAACTTTTGCGGCGATTCTGCGTTTCGGGACGGCGTGCCGGATTCATGCCGTCGCATAAAGTGGAAACGGGCGGCTTGGAAAGACTGCCGAAAAATGAGCGGATTTCAAGGTTGCGGCTTGCGCGTTTTTTAGTAACTTAGCTCCGTAAAACAGCGTAAAAAAACCTGAACGCGATGGACAGTTATCACAAAGTTTCCTTGCAGGGCAAGATTTTGAGGGTGGGTCTCATACTCGCCAGCGTGTTGCTGGTAACCTACCTTTTGCCGCGCGAGAAGAGGTTTGGCTATGACTTCAAGCTCGATAAGCCGTGGACGCATCGGCAGGTGATAGCCGACTATGATTTTCCGATATACAAAAGCGATGCCGCGCTGTTGTCAGAGCGCGACAGCGTGGAACGTTTGTTCCAACCCTACTACAACGAGGACGCCTCGGTGGAAAGGACGCAGGTGAGCCACTTTCTGCACGATGTGGAGTCGGGAAGCCTTAAAGGCACCCCGCCCAACATTGTAAGGCTTGTGGTGAGCCGCTTGAGCGACATATATTCCGCCGGCGTTGTGCGCCCGGAGGAACTGCGCGTAATGAACGACAGCAGCATAGGCGCATTGAGGGTGGTTAGCGGCAGGGAGGCCAAAAGCCGCAAGCTCGGAGAGGTTTTCTCAACGCGCACCGCATACGGATACTTGCTCAACTCCGACACATCGCTCGTTACGCACGAGCAGATGGTAAGCCTTAACCTTTCGAACTATGTCGAGGCCAACCTCAACTATGACAAAAGGCGTTCCCAGGCGGCCAAGCACGATTTGATGGAGGCCATATCGCCCACTTACGGGTTGGTGCAGAGAGGGCAGAAGATTATAGACCGCGGGGAGATTGTAACGGCCAAGACATACGACATTCTGAAGTCCCTCGAAAGAGAATCGCAGGTTAGGAACGTTCCGTCTAAAGGCCTTCCGCTAATTATGCTCGGGCAGTTCCTGCTTGTGGCGGTGGCGTTTACGGCGTTCTTTGTTTATGTAAAGATTTACCACAAGAACTATTTCGAGAACATTCGCACGTTCTCGTTCATGCTGTTCCTGCTGGCGCTTTTCCCGGTGGCGGTTTCGTTGTTGCCCGCAACATCGAGGGCAATAGCCTTTCTTGTGCCCTTTGCCATGGCGGGCATATTCATGAGGATATTCACCGACACCAACACGGCGTTTCTCACCCTGGGTTCCACGATATTCGTGAGCTCGTTCGCCCTTGCCGACCCGTTTGAGTTTATAATAGTCAATTTCTCCTCGGGTGTGGCGGCAATCTACGCGCTCCACGACCTACAACAGCGCTCGCAGCTTTTCCAAACGGCCATGATAGCCACCCTGGTGGCTGTGCTCACGGCAATAGCGTTCGATTTTGCGCAGGGAATGGACATAAAGTCGCTCGACAACAAGCTTTATGTTTATCTGTTCATAAACGGCGTGTTCCTTCTGTTCTCATACCCTCTGCTCTACGTTGTGGAGAAGCTGTTCGGTTTCGTGTCATCGGTTACGCTCATAGAGCTGTCGAACATAAACAACCCGTTGCTGCGGCGGCTTTCAAAAGAGGCGGCCGGCACATTCAACCACTCAATGCAGGTGGCAAACCTCGCCGCCGATGCGGCGGCTAAGATAGGGGCAAACACGCTGCTTGTGAGAACCGGAGCCTTGTATCACGACATAGGAAAGCTTAAGAACCCCGCGTTTTTCACCGAGAACCAGAGCGGAGTGAACCCCCACGACCAGCTTCCGCCCGAAAGGAGCGCGAGGATAATAATATCCCACGTGGCTGAGGGGCTTAAACTCGCCGACAAATACCATCTGCCCTCGGCGGTGAAGGCGTTCATATCCACCCATCACGGACGCAGCAAGGCTAAATACTTCTACATAACCTGGGTAAACGCTCACCCCGGCGAAAAACCCGATGAGGAGGCTTTCACGTATCCCGGACCGAACCCGTCAACGCGTGAGCAGGCAATATTAATGATGGCCGATTCGGTTGAGGCCGCATCGCGCTCGCTCAAAGAATATTCCGAGGAGGCTATAGGCGAACTTGTAAACCGCATAATCGACAGCCAGATAGGAGAAGGCTATTTGCGAAAGTGCCCCATAACGTTCGATGATATAGAAAAGACAAAGGAAGTGTTCATTGAAAACCTAAAGACAATTTACCATTCAAGAATACAATATCCCGAGCTGAACTCCGCCCCCGACAACGCAAGGCAGCGCAACTTCAGCAGCATATTCGGGAATTTCAGAAAACAATAAGGAGGAAACATGGAGCGAACAATAAGCATTTTTTGCCGAAACAACGGCGAAACAATAGAGATGCCCATAGGCAGCACGGTTTATGAGGCATACGAGGCTCTTGGCGTGGAAATGGAACACGGACCCGCATGCGCCGAAGTAAACAACACGGTGAAAAACCTCAACTATGTGCTTTTCTCAAGCAGCGATGTGAAATTTCTTGACATATCCTCCCCCTCGGGCATGAGAACCTACACCCGCTCGTTGTTCTTCGTTCTTTGCAAAGCCGCCGGCGATCTGTTTCCCGGAGCATCGGTGAGGATAGACACGCCGGTTTCAAACGGATATTACTGCCGCATAATCAAAAAAGGGAATATTACCGAAAGCGAGACAGAGGCACTTGGCGGGCGCATGAGGGAGATTATTGCCGCCGATATGCCTTTCCGCAAAATCAAGGCCCATACCGCCGATGTGGCAAAGAGGTTCAGGGAAGCCGGAATGGAAAGCAAGGCGAAACTCATAGAGAGCGCCGGTAGCCTTTATTCGTGTTATTATATGCTGGGCGACACGCTCGACTATTATTACGGGGCTCTTTTGCGCTCCACGGCGGGCATATGGCTTTTCGGTGTGGAGAAATACCACGACGGAGTGTTGCTGCGACTGCCGGATGCCTCGAATCCCTCGCGACTTAAACCCAAGACAAAACAGGAAAAAATGTTCGGCGTTTTTCATGAGAACCACGAGTGGCAGAGAATAATGGGGCTGAACACCATAGGCGACCTTAACGAAATGCTTTCAAAGGGACTTGAAAACCTTACGGTAAATGTTTCGGAGGCTTTGCAGGAAAAAAAGATCAGCGGCATTGCCGAGCAGATAGCATCGCGCCGGGACATCAAGGTGGTGCTTATATCCGGTCCGTCGTCAAGCGGAAAAACAACATTCAGCAAACGCCTTTCTGTGCAGCTTGCCGCGTGCGGACTGAAACCCCACCCAATTTCTATGGATGACTATTTCGTTGACCGCGAGAAAACTCCCAAAGGTCCTAATGGCGAATACGATTTCGAGAGCGTGTATGCGCTCAACATACCGTTGCTTTCGCGCGACCTTGAGAACCTTATAGCCGGAAACGAGGTTGAGTTGCCGCGATACAACTTCCACACCGGAAAAAGCGAGAAAAGCGGCGTGAGGCTTAAAGCCGATGAAAACACGATTCTTGTAATCGAGGGCATACACGCGTTGAACCCCGAGCTAACAAGGCAGATTGCCGAGAAGAACAAGTTTCGTGTATATGTTTCTGCGCTGACTTCAATTCTTCTTGACGACCACAATTATATTCCCACAACCGACAACCGCTTGTTGCGCCGCATAGTGCGCGACTACAAATACCGCGGATATTCGGCGCAGGAGACAATACGCCGTTGGCCCAGTGTGAGGGCGGGCGAGGAGAAATGGATATTCCCTTACCAGGAAAACGCCGACGTTATGTTCAACTCCGCGCTGCTTTTCGAGCTTGCGGCCTTGAAACCGCAGGCTCTGCCGTTGCTTAGGCAGGTGGCGGAGTGCGAGGAGGAGCATTCCGAAGCCCACCGTCTCGCAAAGTTCCTGTCATATATTAAGCCCATTCCAATAGAGGGACTTCCGCCAACATCGCTGCTAAGGGAGTTTGTAGGCGGAAGCACGTTCCATTACTAACATATCGGTCAAGAAACAAAATCCGTAATGAGAGTACTAATTGTAAATACATCGGAACACACAGGCGGCGCAGCCATTGCGGCGGCGCGGCTAAGGGATGCATTGGGGAAAAACGGCGTTAAAGCCACGATGCTTGTAAGCAAAAAAGAGTCGGAGTCAATCACGGTGGCAGCCCCGCAAAACACCGGCAGAATGAAATACAACTTCCTGCGCGAGCGGTTCACCATATGGAAGGCCAACGGCTTTCGCAAACACAGACTTTTTGAGGTGGACGCAGCCAACTTCGGTATCGACATAACGAAGATGAGGGAATTCAAGGAGGCCGACATAATACACCTGCACTGGATTAACCAGGGTTTTCTTTCGCTCGGAGGCATAGAAAAAATCCTTAGGAGCGGCAAGCCCGTGGTGTGGACGTTGCACGACATGTGGCCGTTCACGGGCATTTGCCACTATGCGGGCGACTGCGACCGCTACAAAGAAAGTTGCGGCAAATGCCCGCTGCTATATGGCGGTGGCTCGCAAAGAGACCTATCGCGCACGGTGTTCATGCGCAAGCGCAGACTGTACCAAAATGCCAACATCACTTTTGTGGCGTGTAGCGACTGGCTGGCGCAGTGTGCACGTTCAAGCGCGCTGCTCGACGGCAAGCGGGTGCTAAGCATACCCAACCCCATAAACACGGCGCAGTATTGTCCTAAAAACATGAGCGAGGCGAGGGAGTCGCTTGCCTTGCCGCCGGGCAAGAAACTGTTGCTTTTTGCCGCCTACAGAGTAACAAACAAGATAAAGGGGATAGACTACCTTTGCAAAGCTGTGCAGATTATAGTCGATGAGCATCCCGACATGGCTTCCAATATTGCCGTGGTGGCGGTGGGCAAGGAAAGCGATGCGCTAAAGAGCCTGCTGCCGGTAAGGGTTTATTCCCTGGGATATGTTTCAAACGAAAAAAAGATGGCAGACATATACAACTCCTGCAACGTGTTTATGATTCCCACAATGCAGGACAACCTTCCCAACACAATAATGGAGTCGATGGCGTGTGGCGTTCCATGCGTGGCGTTCAATGTTGGCGGTATACCGCAGATGATAGATCACAAGGACAACGGCTATGTGGCGGAATACAAAAACGCCGCAGACTTTGCCGAGGGCATCATGTGGAGCCTTGCGCCCGAAAATGCCGATACTCTCGGTAAAAAGGCAAGGGCCAAGGTGTGCTCCACGTTCTCCGAAACTGCTGTGGCACGAAAGTATTCCGACCTTTACAACGGTTTGGCAGGAGGAACAAATGAATAACATAAAATTCACAGTAGCAACGGTTACATACAACGCTGCCGCCGTGATAAAGCGCACGCTCGACAGCGTTGAGGAGCAAAACTATCCTTACGTGGAGCATATTATTATAGACGGCAACTCCCACGATGGCACTCTGGCCGAATTTTTACGCTATCAGGAGCGCAACGCACGCGAGGCGAGGCACGAGGTGAACGCCGTTAGCGAACCCGACAAGGGTATATACGATGCCATGAACAAGGCGCTCGCCATGGCAACGGGCGATTACATAATTTTCCTCAACGCCGGCGATAGGTTTCACTCTCCGGATGTGCTTTCGCGCGTTGCCGCCTGTGCGGATGCGGACACGGGCGTGATTTATGGCGATACCGACATTGTTGACCTTGACGGCGCTTTTCTGCGCCACCGCAGACTTTCGCCGCCTAAGCGTCTCACGTCGCGCAGCTTCCTCAGCGGTATGCTGGTGTGCCATCAGGCTTTCTTCGCAAGGCTTTCGGTGGCAAAGAAGGTGAACTATAATCTGCGCTACCGCTTTTCTGCCGATTACGACTGGTGCATAAGGGTTATGCGCAGGGCGGAAAGGGCAAAGCTGAAACTCGTAAATTCGGGAATTGTGGTGGCAGATTATCTCGATGGCGGCATGACAGTTAAAAACCATCGCAAGTCGCTTTGGGAAAGGTTCGAGGTTATGGCTCGTCGCTATGGCATAATACGCGCTGTGGCAATGCACGTGTGGTTCGTAGTGCGTGCCGTGGTGAAAAAGTAGCTGCTTCGCGATAAAAGTCCCGTAAAATTGCGGCGGCTTTGCAATGCGGTTCACGCGGTGGTGTAAAGGGCGTATGGCATATGCCCCTACAAACATTCATATACAGTTGTTCAATAATTTGTGCCGCCGTAGGGGCGTATGGCATACGCCCGAATTGCGCGGATTTCGCAATTTGGCATAGCGGTATGCAATGTGGTTCATGCGGTGGTGTAAAGGGCGTATGCGATACGCCTCTACAAACGCGCAAAACCACAAACCCCGAAAACCATATTTGATGTAAGAAAAACTACATGGGACGTAGAAAAAATTACATCAGACATAATTCAAACTACATCCGATATAATTTTTGCCGTTATAAGGAATTGTAAAACAAAATCTTATAAGAGCAGCTGAAAAAGCGTTTGCTTTGTCGGCTTTAAGCGGCTTGACGGTTTTTGTGCCGGGGCGGCGCAAATTACCACAAACCTGTGGATGGCGAGGTTGCGAGTGTGAGGATGCTTATGGTTTCCGCGCCGGCCTCCGCCAGTTTGTCGGCGCATGCCGTGAGGGTTGCCCCGGTTGTTACCACGTCGTCAACGAGCAGTATGTGCTTTCCCTTTATCTTTTCTTCGTGGGCAGTGCGGAATATTCCCGCCACGTTCTCAATTCTCTGCTGCGGCGTGCGCATGGTTTGCGTGGGGTTGTCAACTGTGCGCACCAAAAGTGTGCCGTCAACGGTAATTCCCGTAATTTCGGCAATACCCCTGGCGAGCATAAGGCTTTGGTTGTAGCCTCTGTGCCTTTCGCGCTTGCGTGCAAGCGGCACGGGCACTATCATGTCAGTTCCGTTGAAAAATCCCTCACCTTTAAGTTCCGTGGCAATGCGTCTGCCGAATTCCGTGCCTATTTCGGGGCGGCGGTAGTATTTCAGCGCGAAAAGCATGTTGCGCGTGTCTGTGCCACGGTTGTAGAAAATGTAGGATGTTGCCCTTCCCAAGGGAAACCTGCCTATGAACAGGCGTTCCACAGGGTTGTTGCGGCGTGCGCCGAAGCGGGTGTAGGGTAGCGACACTGTGCATGCCGAGCAAATGCCGCGCTCTCCCGGTGAAAGTCTTCGTCCGCAAATGGCGCAGCATTGCGGAACAAGTACAGCCATAACCGATTTAAGCGTTGCGGCAAGGCGTTGGCATAGTTTAGGGCGGCAATTCATCAGTCTGCTTCGCATTCAAGGCATTCGCGTATTGCATCGGGCTCGAACCCGCGCCCCATCGCAAATCTCGCCAACCGTTGGTATCTTTCATAATCTCCCATCGGGGGCAGCGTGCGCAACTTTTGGCGCAGCAGTTGCGAGAGAACTTCCCTGTAATCCTCGTCGGGAATTATTTGCAAAGCCACGTCGATCTCCTCGTTGGGCAGATGCTTAAGCCTAAGGCTCATGCGTATCTTCGTCTTGCCCCAATGGTTGAAAGTCCATTTGTCCTCGACAAACGCCCTGCAGTAGCGGCTGTCGTCAATGAACTTTTCCGCCCTTAGGGTGTTTATTACCTCGTCGTGGTCTTCGGTCGGAACTTCCCACGTCCTTAGTTTGCGGCGCAGGTCGTCCTCGCAGTATTCTGTTTTTGCGCACGCTGTGGCAAGGCGTTCCAATGCCTGTTGCGCGTTAAGGGTTGCGCGTTGCTTCATTTTCGTGTTGCTTTAATCATTCTCGGGTTTCCCTCCATGTCTTTGCGCACTTCCACGTCAAAGAAGCCGTGCCGGCGGAACAGTTCCGCCGTTTCTTCGGGAAATCTGCGGTTTATCTCCACCATCACCGCGCCGCCGGGAGAGAGGGAATGCACTGCGAGACGTGCTATTGCGTTGTAGAAAACGAGAGGTCGGCTGTCGTCCACAAAGAGTGCCGTTGCCGGTTCGTGGTCAAGCACATTGCGTTCCATTCCATCCTTTTCGCTTTCGCACACGTATGGCGGATTGCTTATTATAAGGTTGTATTTTCCTGTGGGGACGCTTGTGGGGTTCAGCACGTCTGCCTGTATGAATTTTATGTCCGCCCCGCATCGCTCGGCGTTCGATTTAGCCGTTTCAAGGGCGGGGGGGCTGATGTCAACGGCTGTTACGCGGGAGTTTTCCACGTTCAGCGCGAGGAAAATTGCAAGGCATCCGCTGCCTGTCCCTATGTCGAGAATTTCCGCCCCGGCTTTGCATTCCTTTGCCGCCCATTGCGCGAGTTCCAGGGTTTCGGGGCGCGGTATCAGCACGCTTCCGTCCACGTGCAGCGTAAGGTTGCCGAATTGCGCCTTGCCGGTAACATATTGCACGGGCTCGCCTTTTTCTATGCGGAGCAGCATTGAATGGAAATCACGCGCTTCGTCAGCCGAAAATTGCCTAACTTTGTCTGCGTAAACATCGTTCATGCTTACTCCGAAAGCGTCTTCGAGCAGCGTACGCACTATGGCGCGCGCCTCGCCTTGTGGACAGACGGCGTTCAGACGCCTTACGGCTTCGGTGTACAGGCTGTTCATGCTGGTGAAGTTTGAAGTTGTTTCACAAAGTTACGTTTTTGCCGGGAAATGAATAGGGAAACTGACGAAAAGTATATGCGCCGCTGCCTTCAACTGGCACGCTGCGGATTTTTTGGCGCGCCCCCCAACCCCATGGTAGGGGCTGTGGTGGTTTATGACGGTCGCATTATTGGCGAGGGCTATCACATTCGCTGCGGCGGTCCTCATGCCGAGGTCAACGCCATAAATTCTGTGAAGGACGAGGGGCTTCTGCGCGGGAGCACCGTGTATGTGAGCCTCGAGCCTTGTTCGCATTACGGCAAAACGCCGCCGTGCGCCGACTTGCTCGTGAGCAAAAGCGTGAGGCGTGTGGTTGTGGGCTGCATAGACCCCTTTGCAAAAGTGCAGGGCAGGGGAGTGGAAAAGCTGCGTGCGGCGGGAATAGATGTTACGGTGGGTGTGCTTGAGGGAGAGTGCCGCGAGCTGAACCGCAGGTTCATCACTTTCCAGAGCGAAAAGCGTCCTTACGTTACGTTGAAATGGGCGCAAAGCGCAAACGGCTACATAGCGGCAAAAGGCGGTGGACGGACGTATATCTCAACCCCTTTGACGCAGATGAATTCCCACAGGCTGAGGGCAATGAACCAGGCGATACTCGTTGGCAGAGGCACTGCGGAATGCGACGACCCCTCGCTGACAACCCGCTGCTGGGCGGGGGAGAACCCGCTGCGCATAGTGCTTGACCGCCATGCCGTCTTGCCGGCGCGGCTGCGGCTTTTCAACGGCGGGGCACCGACACTTGCCGTTACAGGAAGCGATTATGCAGACGCGAGAGCAAACACCGGATTTTTTCATCCCGACTATTCACAGCCGGTAGTCCCGCAATTGCTCGCGGAGCTTTACAGGCGCGGCGTACAGACACTGCTTGTGGAGGGCGGCGCAGAGACGCTGCAAAGTTTTATCGACTGCGGTTTGTGGGACGAGGCAGTTGTGGAGCATGGGGAGGCGGCAATAGACGGCAGAGTGCCGGCCCCGCAAATGCCGCAAGGCACAATGTGGAGGCGGGAAAGCTTTTTCGGCGGCAGTTTCGCCGTGGCGAGGAACGCATAGCCTTTTCCGTGCGGCAGGTATGTTGCCGTAGAAACCGCAGGAAAGCTCACGGTTTATATAATACACTCATTGTCAAGATGATAACCTGTTTTGAAAAAATCTGTTGTAAGGATTTGTTTTTCAGAGGTTTGAGAAAGGCGAAAAAAGGTCTGATGTAGTTTAAATTATATCAGACATAATTTTTCCTACATAGGACATAGTTTTTCCTACATCCTATGTAGTTTTTGAAGAATTTTGAAAAGAGCAATTGATTTTGGTTTTGCGATAATTGTAGGTGCGTATGGCATACGCCCTGTACACCGCCGCACGAACCGCACCGCGAACCGGCCATACCGCATTGCGTAATTTGCGCGTTTGTAGGGGCGTATGGCATACGCCCTGTACCCCGCCGCATGAACCGCACCGCAAACCGCCGCAGCAACATCGCAAATCCGCGCAATTCAGGGCGTATGCCATACGCCCTGAATTGCGCGGATTATAGAATGATTGACTATTGATTTTTTGTGCGGCGGCGTGGCTCGCGCCTAAATGTAAGATGTCTTTCCGGGACGCTTTCTTAGTATGTAAACATAATCCCCGCGTTTCTCAAATGAGATACGCGGGGAAATCACAGAAAACCTGTATGTTTTGAGGATTACACTTACTTTTCGATGGAGAGCAGTTCCACTTTGAATATGAGTGCGGAGAACGGTTTTATTTTGCCGCCCTGCTCCTGTGCGCCGTATGCAAGCTCCTGCGGGATGTAGATTTCCCAAGTCGAGCCTACGGGCATATTGGTCAGGGCTTCCGTCCATCCCTTTATGACGCGGTTGCACTCGAATGTGGCGGGCTTGTTGCGCTTGTACGAGCTGTCGAATTCCGTGCCGTCAATAAGTTTGCCCTCATAGTTCACCTTAACCTTGTCGGTTGCTTTAGGTTTAGGACCTTTGCCTTCTTTCAGCACCTTGTACTGCACTTTTGAGCCGGGAATGAGTTTCACGCCGTCTTTCTTGGCGTTCTCGGCAAGGAACTTCTCACCCGCTTTGCGGTTTTCACCGTATTTCTGCTCCATAAGGCGGTTGCGGTAGAACTCCATCTGCTTGTTCACGATTGTCTTTGCGGAGTCGAGGGTGAGTTTCATGCCTTCTTTTGTTATGCCGGCCACAAAACCTTTCTTGAACTCGCCTTCGTTAATATACGATGCTTCCTCTTTGTCCGTGATTTGCTTGTTTATCGACGGGAGTATGCTTTCAAGCACCTGTTGTCCTATCTGTATTCCTGCGGCGTATGCCTTGAGGCTCTTGTCTTTGCCTTTGGACATCGCTTCGTTCAAGCCGCGCATGAAATCATCCATTTTCGTGGTGTCAACACCAAGACGCGATGCAAGGAAAGGCTTAAGCCCCTCGCTTTGCGCCAAGCCCATGTCGTAGCTGAAGTCGCTTAAAGAAACGGTGTCTGTTACGGCTTTTACGTCCTTTTTCTTGTCTTTGTGTTTCTTTGCTTTCTCAATTTTTGCGGCCTTTATTTTTTTTGTAGCCTTTGTCTGTGCCTGTACGCCGTTTGCGCAGAGAAAAGCGGCGCATGCGGCAATCAGCATAATTCCAAACTTACGCATTGTTTCGGTTATTTTACTTCAACAAGTTCGAGTTTGAAGATAAGCGCTGAGAAAGGCTTGATGAGCGTGCCCACGTCGCGTGTGCCGTAAGCTTGGTTCTGCGGCACGTAAATCTCCCACACGGAGCCTGCGGGCATATGTGTGAGAGCCTGTGTCCATCCGGGTATCATCTGGTTCACGTTGACCTCCACTGGCTTGCCGTTGTTGTTCTTGTATGAGCTGTCGAATACTTTTCCGTCTATTAGGCGGCCCTCATAACTCACGAGAACGCGTGATGTGTCGGCGGGTATTGCGCCTTTGCCTTCCTTTATAACTTTATACAGCGTTCCGCCGGGAAGAGCCTTTACGCCTGCCGTTGCCTTCATCTTTGCCATGAATTCTTCGCCTGCCTTTTTGTTGGGGCCGAAGCTCTTTTCAAGTGTTGAAGACTTTAGTTTTTCAACAAGGCGGTTTGCATTTTTGAAAGCTTCGTCGTAGCTCATGATCATGCCTTTGCCGCGCGCTCCTGCCACAAAGCCTGCTATGAGGTTTTTAAGGCTTATGGATTTTGTGCTGTCCTCTCCGTAGATTTCGTAGTTAAGCCCTTTGAGCATTTGTGTGCTTAGTTGCTGACCTATCTGTATTCCGGCGTAGTATGCCGCCTTTTTCTTGTCTTCTCCTGCCTGTGCGCCGGCTTTCACGCCTTTTATGAAATCGTCAAGATATGCTGTGTCAACGCCGAGACGCTGCGAGAGATAATCTTTCATTCCGCGAGCATTGGCAAGCCCCACTTCGTATGAAACCGAGTCAACTTCGGTTTTAAGGTTGGCCTTTGGAGTACCGCCGTTGTTGCACGAGCCAAGGAGCATCGCGGCTCCGGCGGCCATGATAATGATTTTTTTCATTTCTGTATTTGTTTTGCTATTGTTATTGTCGTATGTTTTTCCGGTTCAAAGCACTTCAATGAGTTCCACATCGAATACCAGTGCGGCGTATGGGGGTATTGCGCTTCCCGCGCCGTTTTCCCCGTATGCAAGGTTGTAGGGTATGAAAAACTTATACACTGCGCCTTCTTTCATAAGCTGCACGCCCTCGGTCCAACCCTTTATCACTCCGTTTAGGGGGAACATTGCGGGTTCGCCGCGCTTTTTGGAGCTGTCGAACATGGTGCCGTCGATAAGCCTGCCCTCATAGTGGCATTTCACATTGTCGGTGGCTTTTGGCGAGCGTCCCGTGCCTTCTTTTATAACCTGATACTGCAATCCGCTGGGAAGCACAACCACCCCCTCTTTCTTTGCGTTTTCTTTCAGGAAGTCCTCTCCGGCTTTTTTGGCTGCCTCTCCGGCGGCTGCCTGTTCGGCCTTTTTCTCGGCGTCTCTGCGCTGCAGGTATTCTATTACCATTTGCTGCCCCTCTATTTCGTTTATGGCGAGCTTGCCACCCGTGTAGATGTCTTTCACCGCTTGGGCGAAATCTTCGAGGTTCAAATCTTCTCCGCAAAGGTCTTGAAGTTGCCTGCCTATGCCCAGGCCCAGCGCATAACTAACTTTGTCCATATATAAGTTTTTGGAGCATACAGCCTCTACGGGCGGCAATGCTCGATATTAATACGCAAATGTACTACTTTTATTCCATGTAAAGCCAAGGCACGCCGTATTTTTAATATATCTTTGTATAATGTATAAATATCAACAACATGGACAGGAAAAAGATAGTAGTTCTAACCGGCGCGGGCATGAGTGCGGAAAGCGGGTTCAGCACGTTCCGTGATTCGGGCGGATTGTGGGAAAAGTATCCAGTTGAGCAGGTTGCCACGCCCGAAGGCTGGAATGCCAACCCCAACCTTGTTACCGATTTCTACAACGGTTTGCGCCGGCAACTTTTCACGGCGCAACCCAACGAGGGGCACAGGCTTTTGGCGAAGCTCGAAAGCGAATACGACGTTGTTATCGTTACGCAGAATGTTGACAACCTGCACGAACGTGCCGGCTCGTCAAGGGTGATACATCTGCACGGAGAGCTTACAAAGGTAACATCGAGCCGCGACCCCGAGAACCCCCGCTTCATACGCACGCTGGGAGAGGGCGAGGCGGTTGTGCCCCATGGGGCAAAGGCTGCCGACGGCTCGTTGCTGCGCCCATACATAGTGTGGTTTGGCGAGCCGGTGCCAAGAATGGAGGAGGCTGCCAACGAGGCGCGCAAAGCCGACTTATTCATTGTGATAGGCACATCGCTGAATGTTTATCCCGCAGCGGGGCTGATAAATTATGTGCCGCGCAATGCGCCTGTGTATGTGATAGACCCCAAGGCGGTGAGGATTTCGAATTCGCCGCGCATACATTTTTACGAAACCACGGCAACAAAAGGCATGGAGAAGCTGTATGAAAAGCTGACCGAAAGGTAAAAAAACGCTCCCCCCTCGGGGGTGTCGTTATGCCGTTTCACAGAGAATCAGATGATTTTTCGGCGTTTTCGTTACTTTTTGACTTACAACGCATTGTAACGAGCAAAAAAAGGTCTGATGTAGTTTGAATTATGTCTGATGTAATTTTTCCTACATCGGACATAGTTTTTCCTATGTCAAATGTAGTTTTGGCGGTATATGTTTTGCACCGTTTGTAGGGGCGTATGGCATATGCCCTGTACCCCGCCGCATGGGCCGCAACGCAAACCATAGTCGCAACATTGCAATTCCGCGCAATTCGGGCGTATGCCATACGCCCCTACGGCGGTGCAATTTATTGACTTTACCCCGCCGCATGAGCCGCAACGCAAACCATCGCCGTAAAAACGCAAAATAGGCGCACTTTCGGGGATGTTTTATCTAAAAATCATAATATTATATGTAGTTTTCGGTTATGCACTATTGCAGTATATCTTTTTGTTTTTATATTTGCAAAAAGAACTTTACAAATTATATTTAGTATGAAAAAAAGTATACTCGCAAAAGTAGCTGTGGCTTTTACGTTGCTCATGCTTGCGGCTTGCAGCGATGACGGTTCGTTGGAGCGCGACAAACAGCCGGGTGCTCGAGGAGACGGCAATGCGCAGGATGTGGCACAAGAGGTGCCGGTGCTGCCAAAGAAGCAGATGAGGGCTGTTTGGATAGCCACGGTTTACGGGCTTGACTGGCCCAATGGGAACTATTCGGCAGTTGTCCAAAAAAGGCTGTATTTGAGCTACCTCAACCTGTTGCAGAAATACAACATCAATGCGATATTTTTTCAAGTGCGCCCCATGGCCGACGCGTTCTACGACTCTTCGTATGAGCCGTGGAGCCAGTATATAACCGGCGTTGCGGGAAGAAGGCCCGGCTACGACGTGTTGAAATATGTGGTTGAAGAGGCCCACAAGCGTTGCATCAGTGTACATGCGTGGATTAACCCTTACCGCATAGCCAAGCGCAGCGATGCATCGGCCGCTTTCCCGAAGCTCGACAGCAAAATACCTAAGGAGCTGACTAAGGACTACAACACCATAAGGGTTTACAATCCCGCGCTTCCCGAAACGCGTGAAAGACTCAACCTGATAGTAAAGGAGCTGATTTCAAAATACGATGTTGACGGCTTACACATGGACGACTATTTCTACCCCTCGCTCACGAACGGCGAAAGCATGAACGACAACGCGGAGTTCAATAAATACAAGGGGAAATTCACCAAAATAGAAGATTGGAGGCGCAACAACGTAACCCTGATGGTGAAAGAGCTGCAGCAAACCATACGCAACACCCGCAAGGAAGTGGTGTTCTCAATTTCCCCGCAGGGCAACGTGGAGAACGACTACAACACACAATACGCCGATGTTAACAGTTGGATGTCCAACGGCTGGCTTGACGTGATGATACCGCAGATATACTACCCGACCGGCACGGGATATTACGACTTCAACAACCGCGTGAGCCAGTGGGCTACCAACGCAAGGAAATGTGCGCTGCTCGTGGGTTACGGAATATACCGCTTCGACCCGAACTCTAAGGTGGCGGGATTTAAGACCAACGCCATGCTCTCCGAGCAGTTCAAACTTGCCGACGCAAGGCGGAAGATTACGGGCGATGTGCTGTACAGGATGATGGACATGGTAACAAACCGCTGCGACATCAACTCAGTAATCAAAAAACGCTACGCCAAGAAGGCCCTCATCCCATTCTACGGCAAATACACCGAAGTGAAACCCTCCGCGCCCGAAAACCTCAGAATAATAAAGGTAACAGAACTTACGTGGGATGCCGTAAAGGAATGCTACTACGCCGTTTACCGCAGCAACGGTCACAAGAAAGAGGCCACACTCGTGGAAGTTACCGCCTCAACCTCGTTCACACTGCCCCAGGACGGCAAGTATTTCGTTACAGCCGTAAACAGGCACGACAATTCGGAAAGCGAAATATCCGAGATAGTGAACTATTCCAAGCAGGAGCAAATTAACGGCATAACTCCTGTGAAGGTAAAATGATAAGAACATAAATGGCATACATTATGATTGACAAGATTTTGATAGCAGCCCTTGCGCTCCCGTTGGCGGGATATGCGCAGGTGCTGAAAGTGGGAACGGTAGAGAAAATAACCGTGCCTGCTGAAACACCTTCGGTTGCGGCGTTCAGCCCCAACGGAGACTTTCTTTTGCTCACAAGTCCCGTGTTTGACGGGCTGGTGAAATACGACCTATCAACCCGCAAGGCAGAAAGGCTGACCGAAGCCCCGGGTGCCGGGTACGGGGTGAAAATCTCACCCAACGGCAAGAGCATTGTTTACCGCGAAAGCTCATACGACAAAAACCACCTGCGATATTTGTCGCTCCATTCCATGAACCTCGTCAACGGCAAAAAGAAACGCCTGCTCAAGGCCACGCGCAATTTGCAGGGCTACTCGGTTGAGGGCGCACAGGCTTCGATAGTTGACAACGGCAGGAAAAAGGTGAAGACCCTCGCTTCGGGCGTTAGAAAAACCGATGTACCTTCGTTTTCGATAAGCGACCGACAGCTTATGATAACCAAGGGCGGAAAGACATCGGTATTCTCGCCCAACGGCACGGACAACAGCTATATTTGGCCCGAACTTTCGCCCGATGCCACAAAGGTTGTTTATTATGTAGCGGGGCAGGGCGCGTATGCGTGCAACGTTGACGGCACACATATAATATCGCTCGGAATAATAAGGGCTCCCAAATGGTATGACAACAACACCGTGGTGGGCATGCTCGACAAGGACAACGGCGAGCGCGTATGCGAGTCGAGCTTGGTTGCGGTTACACTCGATGGCAAAAGGCAGGTTCTCACCGCCGACAGCATTATGGCAATGTATCCGCAGCCTGCGCAAAACGCCGGCAAAATCTCGTTCTCAACGCCGCAGGGCGATACGTATATAATTAATGTGTCAAAATGAAAGGAACGATGAAAAAAACAATACTTTCCCTCGCCGTGGCGGCTATGTCGGCATCGGCAATGGCGCAGAGCGCGTCGCAAGTGAGGATATACATAAACCCCGGACACGGAGGCTGGAGTCCGAACGACAGGCCCATGCCCACAATTCCGTATCCCAATCTTGCTTCGACCGGAAGGCCCGACACCTGCGGCTTTTACGAATCGAACACAAACTTGTGGAAATGTCTGAAACTCGGTGAGACACTCGAGAAAATGGGCGTGAGGAAAAATAACATAATGTACTCGCGCCGACAAAACGGTCCGTATCCTTATGTAAAGGGAGCCTGGAACGAGACAAAATACGACCGTCCCCTGTCGGAAATAAGCGCGGAGGTTGATGCCAACAATATGGACCTGTTCATTTCCATACACTCCAACGCGGCATCAGATGGCTCAAACTCCAATTACCCTCTGTTACTATACCGTGGAAAAGACGGAGAAGGCGGCGACTATGCCAAAGGAAGCCGCGAATTCTGCAAAACGCTGTGGGGGCCGCGCTATATGAACGAACTCGACCCGCAAAGCGCGTATAGCCGCACAAATATGAATCTAAGAGGAGATATCGATTTTTACCATTATTCCTGGACCAACCGGGGCTATACGGGATATCTCGGAGTTCTCATGCACGGTGTGCCGGGCTGCTTGATAGAGGGATTTTTCCACACCTATCAGCCGGCGCGCCATCGTGCACTCAACAAGGACTACTGCGGTCAGGAGGGCGTCAGGGTGGCTCGCGGCGTGCGCGACTACTTTAACCTTTCGCCCGAGAAAACAGGTTACATAATGGGCACGGTGAAAGATATGCACGTTAAGATATCAAACCCCCTTTTCAATTATTCGCCCAATACCAACGACCAATGGCTGCCTATAAACGGGGCAAAAGTTTTGCTGAAAAAGGGAGGCGAAACGGTGCAGACCTATCAGGTTGATAAACTTTACAACGGAATTTTCGTTTTCGAGGGACTTGAGCCCGGCAACTACACTCTTGAGGTTGAAGCTGACGGCTACAAACCGCTGACCAACGAATACAAGAAGCCGGTGGTTGTGAAAGCAAACGAAACATCATACGTAAAACTACTCGTGGAAAGCTCGTCCTACGCTCCACCTGTGGTTGTTTACAAAAACTATCCCGACCCCAAACAGCCCGAATACCTCAAGCTTCCGGCGCAGTTCAAGTTTACGCGTACCTCGAAGAACCACATAAACTTGAAGGGTACTTTGAGGCGCGCCATAGTGCGTGGCGATTCTGCCGTGGTGCTTGCCGACAATGCCGGAACGCCTGAAATTCACCTCATAAATCTCAAAACCAACACTTATTTAAAGAAAATAAGCACAACGGGCATTGTTGGTAAGGACGCATCTAATGCCGGCGACTATTCCGCGCTGAGCGACATAGCATTTACCGCCGATGGAAAGCTCGTGGGCGTTAACAGCATGCAAAACCAGTATAACGATGTACAGGTAAAGGACGGCTACAAGCGTGGAACGCTGAGAATTTACAAATGGGACAATTTTAATTCCAAACCAACGCTTTGGGCAAGCACGCAAAGCTCCGCAAATTTCTTCCGCGCCGTGATGGGAAAAACCCTTGCCGTGAGCGGAGAGTCGAAAGACTGCACCGTTATAACCACCGCAACAACCGTCGGCACATCCAAAGGCACGCGTATGCTTATGTTCAACATTGTTGACAACAAAATAGCAAGCACCGTGTTTACGGAAAACGATATATCGGCAAACGGAAACTTTTCGCTTAACAAGCAGGGTGAAAACCTGCAGCTCACGGTTTCGCCGCTTGCCGACGACAAGTTTGTTATTGACGGCGAACTGAAACTTCCGCAAGAGTTCACCCCCGCCAAGATGAACAACAACAACAGCAAGATGTCGCCGGAGTTTGCCGAGGATGCCTCATACGCCATAAATGCCGGGGCAACCGGTGTTTCGTTTTTCAAGTATGCGGGACGCTCGCTTATGGTTGCGCCATACGTAAACGGCGCATCGGTTGGCGGATTGCGCCTATACGACATAACGGGTGGCATGGACAAGGCAACGCCGGTGGGTTCGAACGCCGATTTCACCTACAATGCTTCCACGCTTCCGTTCATGGCATCGGGCGCAAAGGTTGACGGAGAGAATTTGACGCTATACATGTTCACGGGCAACAAAATAACCAAGTTCACCACTGTAGGCATGTCTCAGCCGGTGGTTAAGGGAATAACGGCCTACGACCTAAAATACAACCGGGGTGCCGACGGCAACTGTATATTCAACTTTACAACAAATTCCAAGCCGCTCGAAGCATGGGTGGTGTTCTACGATGCGAAAAGCGGCGAAGCCCTCGACAGCGTGGCTGTAAGCTCGCCAACGGAAGGCATCAACACCGTAAAGATGGAATATGAAAGCATACCCAAGGCAGGCGGCAACGACGTAACATGGGCGGTGAGGCTGAAAGGCACGCCGGTAACGAACATTGTGCGGCTTAACACTGCCAATGCATCGCCCAATTACAGCGGAAGAGCGTACTGCGCCGTTGACAACTCGCCCGAATCAGATTATTTCGGAAGAATTTACGTGATGAATTATGCTGGCTTCGAAAGTGGATCCAACGGACTTTATGCCTACACCCCCGCAGGCGAGAGAATAAACTCAACGCCATATCGCGGAGGCCAGAAGCTGAACATGGGCTATCGCGTGGGCGTTGGCGAAAATGGAAAGGTGTACATTGCCGACTACAGCGATAACTCCTCGGGAGTGTATGTTGCCGACCCGACAAACCTCTCGGGCAACTTTACGCAGTTCTTTGCCGGAACACGCAATGGTGACGGACTTATAAGCAACGGCAGCGTGAAGGTGGGTTCATCAACCCCCTGTGTAGCCGTGAAGAACGGCAAAATGTATGCCGTGCTCGAAGATTTCGGAAACAAAGTGGGTATATATAACATAGGCACCGGGGCTTCCACTGCCACGACATGGACCAAATCGCCCACCAGCCAGCTTTCCACAGGCTCTCTACTGGCCAACGGCGACGGCCAAATTGCAGTAGGGCCCGACGGCGGCGTGTGGGTGAGCCAGCTGAGGTATGTTAACAACAACACGGCTAACGTTCCATCGCTGATATATGTCAACGCTTCTGGCAGCGTGGTGTTCAATTCGGGCAGCGCAGATTTTGCCGAAAAGCTTAACGGCTCATGCGGAGCGGGCTTTGCCGTGTCGCACGATAACAAGCTGCTTGTTATAAACGATGGCGATGGTGTGTTGCGGTTCTTCGACATAACATGGAATGGAAGCAAACCCAAGCTCACGCCCAAGTATTCCTACACAGCAGGTGTGCGCAACACATCCGACCATAACGCAATATACCAAATGGCGTTCGACTACGGCGGCAATCTTGTATGCTCCGGCTCATCGCTCGGCGTTTACTCGATACCCAACGAAAAGAACGAGACTCTTGTACCGGCGCGCAAGTTGTACACCGTGGTCAACTCAATCAACGCTCCTAAAACCAAGGCAGAGGAGTCGGTGAAGTATGACGCGCAAAGTCGAACTTTGACTGCAGAAAACGGAGTAAAGGGCATAACGGTATATGATGCTTCGGGCGCAAAAGTGCTTTCGACCGCCGATAACACCATATCTTTGTCAGGCGTGGTGCCGGGCGTTTACATGGTGAAGACCGGCGATGGCAAAACCGCAAAGATAATGGTTAGATAAGGCACGCCCGCGTTTTGCGTGGGAAGTGCGTGAAAAAAGCAAACCCGCAATTTTGGCGACAGTGCCAAGGTTGCGGGTTTCTTGTCCTGTCAGGCTGTGCCGCCATAAAGGCGATAATTCACAAAGGTTTGTTTTTCAGTGGAATATATGACTTTACAGTGTTTTTCATAAGTTTTTGTTTTTCAGGTGTTTGCAACGGTGAGAAAAAGGTCTGATGTAGTTTGAATTATATCAGACATAATTTTTCCTACATAGGACATTGTTTTTCTTATATCCGATGTAGTTTTAGCGGCATTGGTTTTTCGCCATTTGTAAGGGGCGTATGGCATACGCCCTGCACGCCACCGCATAAGCCATATCGCAAACCGCCGCCGCGATATTGCAAACCCATGCAATTCAGGGCGTATGCCATACGCACCTACGGCGGTGCAATTCTTTGATTAACCGTGTACAGCGTGCTTGTGTTGCGTATGGAATACGCCCTTTATGCTGTTGCCTGACCCGGCTGCGCAAATGCTGCGGGCAAATGCCAACATATATCAAAAAACAACGCGGGGCGGGGCTTTACAGCTCCGCCCCGGTGTGCGTATGTCTTTTCCGTGTCGCTATTTCACGCACGAGCCGTTGGCGGTCTTGCGGTCAACGGTCGCGATGGCGAGTGTGCCATCGGCGTTTTCTGAGCAGAGTATCATGCCTTGGCTTTCTATGCCGCGCAGCTTGCGCGGGGGGAGGTTGGCAATGAAGCACACCTGCTTGCCTTTCAGCTCCTCGGGACTGTAGTGCTTTGCTATGCCGCTCACAATGGTGCGAGTGCCGTTGCCGTCGTTTACGGTAAGTTTCAGCAGCTTGTCGCTTTTTTCCACTTTTACGCATTCCTCCACCGTTCCAACACGTATGTCGAGTTTTTCGAAATTTTCGAAGTCGCAGAATGCCTTTTGCGGCTGTGGCTTGGCTTCTTTTGCCTCGTTGGCTTTCTTTATGGCCTGCAGTTTTGCCACCTGCGCCTCTATTGCTTCGTCTTCAATCTTCTCGAACAGCAGTTCAGCCTTTTCAAGTTGGTGGCCTTCTTTTATGAGCGAGGTTGAGCCGAGGTCGTCCCAATTAAAGTTTGGCATATTGAGCATTCCGCGCAGTTTGCTGCTGCTGAATGGCAGGAAAGGTTCGAAGGCGATTGCAAGGTTTGCGGCGAGTTGCAACGAGATGTTCATTATTGTCTTCACCCTTTCGGGGTTTGTTTTTTGCAGCTTCCACGGTTCGCTGTCGGCAAGGTATTTGTTGCCTATGCGTGCGAGGTTCATCGCCTCTTTCTGCGCATCGCGGAAACGGAAGTTTTCGAGCAGTCGCTCCACATCGGCCTTAACGGTTGTGAACTCGGCTATTGTTTGTTTGTCGTAGTCTGTAAGTTCTCCCTGCGCGGGTGCTTTGCCGCCGTAGTACTTCCATGTAAGCACCATTGCCCGGTTTATGAAATTTCCGTAAACAGCCACGAGTTCGTTGTTGCTGCGTGCCTGAAAGTCTTTCCATGTGAAGTTGTTGTCCTTTGTTTCGGGGGCGTTCGCCGTGAGCACGTATCGCATAACGTCCTGCTTTCCCGGGAAATCTCTAAGGTATTCGTCAAGCCATACAGCCCAATTGCGCGATGTTGATATTTTGTCGTCTTCGAGGTTCAGGAACTCGTTTGCCGGCACATTGTCGGGCAGAATGTAGCTCCCTTCAGCCTTGAGCATTGTGGGGAACACAATGCAGTGGAACACTATGTTGTCCTTGCCTATGAAGTGTATTAGGCGTGTTGAGGGGTCTTTCCACCATTTTTCCCACGAGTCGGGCAGCAGTTCCTTGGTGTTTGAGATGTATCCGATAGGCGCGTCGAACCATACGTAGAGAACCTTGCCCTCTGCGCCTTCCACGGGCACCGGTATGCCCCAGTCGAGGTCTCGGCTCACAGCCCTTGGCTGCAGCCCCATGTCGAGCCAGCTCTTGCACTGCCCGTAAACGTTGGGACGCCATTCCTTGTGGTCCTGCAAAATCCACTTTTCCAGCCAGCCTTGGTATTTGTCGAGCGGCAGATACCAGTGTTTTGTTTTTTTGAGTACGGGTTTTGAGCCGCTAACGGCACTTTGCGGGTTGATCAGCTCTTGCGGTGAAAGCGTTGAGCCGCAGTGTTCGCACTGGTCGCCGTATGCCTTTGGGTAGTGGCAGTGTGGGCACTCACCCGTTATGTACCTGTCGGCGAGGAATGTCTTGGCCTCTTCATCGTAATATTGCTCGCTTTCCTTTTCTATAAACACGCCTTTGTCGTAAAGGTCGCGAAAGAAGTCGGAGGCAAACTTTTGGTGTATCCTTGATGTTGTGCGCGAGTATATGTCGAATGATATTCCGAACTCCTTGAACGAGTCTTTTATTATTTTATGGAACCTGTCGCACACGTCTTGTGGCGTGCATCCTTCTTTCTTTGCACGTATTGTGATTGGCACTCCGTGTTCATCGCTTCCGCAAACGAACAGCACATCGCGCCCCTTTAGGCGCATATATCTCACGTATATGTCGGCCGGCACGTATACGCCTGCCAAATGGCCTATGTGCACGCCGCCGTTGGCATAGGGGAGGGCTGCGGTAACGAGGGTGCGCTTGAATTTGTTTTCTTCCATTCCTTTTTGCTATTATATATGCAAAGTTAAGTAAACCAAGTGAATTATGGGGTGGGTAAAAAGAAAAACCGAATTGCGAATGCAATCCGGTTTCTTTCTTGTTGTTGCGCTTCAAGATGGGCTTGAACCAACGACCCCCTGATTAACAGTCAGGTGCTCTAACCAACTGAGCTATTGAAGCAGTTTTGCCTGAAAAGCGATGCAAATTTAAGGGTAATATTTGAAATGGCAAAGCCTGCGGCGGAAAAATTACATCAAAGTTGTTATTTTGTGTCTTTGTCGCCTGTTTGGGCGGTTTCGCCGCAGTATTTCCGGCTTTGGCGGTCGAAGTCCCGGCAGCTTTGTCGTATGTCGAGTTTCATTGTGTACGCTGCCAGCAGAAGATAGCACAAAGCCTGAATCCACAGCCCTATATATTCAAAGCTCACTTGCGAAAGCCTTGCGCCCTCGTTTGTCATCCTTACAAATCCGTTTATTCCGAATGTAGAGGGAAAAAGGTATGCCACTCCTTTCCAGAATGCGGGCATAGCGCTCCAAGGCCACGATATTCCTGAGATGAACAACAGCACGAGCGATGAGAAAAGTATAATAACCATGCTCGACTCGCGGGTTTTCACGAAGTGGGACACAACTATCGACAAGAACGCAACGGCAAGCAGATAGGGCGTTAAGAATGCTGCCACATCGCCGAAGTGTGCAAGGCGGTTGAAGTGGAAAAGCATAGGCGTTATGCCGAGCACATAAAAGGCGTTGGCAATGTGAACCGGTATGTAGCACAGGGCGCGCCCTATTACTATTTCAAACGTTCCGCCGGCGTGGCGTGAGATGGGGCTTAAAAGGCGGAAGCTATTCTTTTCGCGCAGCGTTCCGGCGTTTATGGCCACGCCGAGCAGCATTGTTTGCTGGAGTATCATCATTAGCACGGCCGGCAGCAGGTATGACGCTACGCCGGTTGTGGGGTTGAAAATGTTTACTTCCTCGTATTTAAGCGGCGCAACGGTAAGCGCGTCCTGGCGGTCGGTTGTGTTTCCTGCCTGCCTTATCTTAATGTCGGCGTTCATCTTTAGCGACACATCGGTATTGGCTATAGAGAACTGGCGGAAGTAAAGCAGTGTGCTTGCATCGCTGAATGCGTATATGTATGCCTGTGTGCTTGTGTTTATGTTTTTGCTGAAATCGGGGGGGATGCGCACTATTCCGTACACCTTGCCTCTTTTCATGAGTTCCTGCGCAGCTTTCAGGTCGGTGGGCTTTTGCGTTACGTTGGTGTATTGCGATGCATCGAGACTGCGGATATACCGGCGCGACAGGCTTGAGTTGCTTTCGTCAACAACGGCTATGGGAATGTCGCGCACAATTTCGTTGTTGTATATAAATGAATACAGCAGCGGGTATCCCAACGGCACAAGTACCATGAACACCAACACCGCCTCGTCGCGGAACGCTGTGCTGAGTTCGTTTGTCCAAACTAACGCGGTTTCCGATACCGCGCGCCGGAACCTTTTCGCTATTTTTCGCAGAATGTTCATCTCATGGTTCGTATTTGTATGTAAGCAGCATGCCTTTCAGTCTGTACATCACCGTTAGCGGGAGCATTGCGAACAGTAGCAGGAAAATTATTCGGTCAAGGCAGTAGTATGCGGGATAACCGTTCAGGGCCATGCATGCGTATATTTGGAAATAATGCCTTAGCGGGAAACACAACGACAGTGCTTTGAGCGATGGCTGCATGCTTGTTACGGGGAATGTGAAGCCCGACATGGACACGCTTACGATGGCCCACAACGATGCTACCGACATTGCGAAACGGAATTGCGGTATAAGTCCTATGAGGAAAACCCCGAAGCCCTGTGAGGCGAGTATGAACAGATAAGTCATGACGAGCATTGCGGGTATGCCGCAGTGGCATGGGTATTTCATAACCCCGAACATAAGGAAATTGTAGAATGTGCCCAGTACGAAGAATATTATGGTTTGCGGCAGCAGCTTTCCCGCTATTGCCCTGAATATGGAATTGTCTGCCAGCAGTATCCATTGTCGCGCCGTTCCGTATTTCAGCTCGGAGCCTATCGAGTAAACGGTGGTCAGGAATATGAAAATCATAAGTGCGGCGGGCACGAGTACGTTGTTGAGGTATATGGAGTAATTCACCCATGGGTTGCCTATCAAATGCTTTTCCACAACGATGGGCTGCAGAAAGGCGTTGGTGTGCTGCTCGTCCACGCCCTTGGCCTGGAGTGTGGAGCGCGTTGCCGCGCCTCCAGTAAGTTCGCTCATGGTTTTGAAGTCCTGGAAAGCGAGCGAGGCGGCGGTGAAATAGGAATAGTTGCAATAGTATGAAACCGTGGGCTGTCGCTGCGCCTGAAGGTTTTTTGAGAAGTTTTCGGGTATAAGAAAAGCTCCGTAAATCTTTCCGCGCTGCATCATGTCGCGCATTTCCGAGAAGTTGCGGCAGTGGGCTATGACTTTTGTGTGTTGAAACGCCTCGATGTTCCTTGTTAGCGAGCGCGATGTCGTTGTGTTGTCAAGGTCAACGATTGCCACGGGCAGCTCGGTGGGAACTCCGCGCCCCATGAGCGTGAGGAAGAACACGAAGCACGCTATGGGGGCGGCAATAATGCAGAACACGTACAGCGGACTTGAGAAAATCCGCCTTGCCTCCCTTTGCGACACTTTCAGTGTGGTTTTCACCCAATTTGCGAACCCTGCCATTTTAATGCAGCTTAAGCAAAAACAGTAATGGTGCTGCCTTGCGGCATCAGTGTTTTATGGGGAAAATTATCGACATTCCGGGGCGCAAGCCGTTTGCTCCACTAATGGGGCGCGCCTTTATTTGAAAGGTTTTCATGTCGTAAGACCCTGTGGCTTTTGTGGCTTTCCACGCCGCATAGCTCCCCACGTCCTTCATGTAGTATGTGCGTAGCTTAATCTCTTTTCCGCCGAGCGCGGGCGCGGAAGCCGTGAATGTTTTTCCGATGCCGAAATCTTTAAGCAGGTCTTCGCGTACATTGAACGACACCCACATTTTGCCCATTATGGATATGTTCATTATCGGTGCGCCCGAGCCCACGAGTTCTCCGGCTTTTGGGAATATTTCGGTTACTTCGCCATCGTCTTGCGCGGTGAGCACGGTTTCGTTGATATACGACTGTACTTCGTTTATGGCGCCTTTGGCGCGGTTCACAAGGGCTTCGGCTGCCGCCTTGTCTTCGCGGCGCGCGCCGTTCACCGCCATGTCGTATTGCGAGCGTGCGGCTTTCTCGGTGGCTATTGCTGCATCGCGTTGGGCTGTGGCTTCGTCGAATTTTTGCGCCGCCACAACCCCTTGCTCGTATAGGTTCTTTATTCTGGTATATGTCTTTTGGGCTATGTTCACTCCCGCCTTTGCTTTCTGCCACATGCTGTAAGCGCCTTGGATTTGCTCCTTGCGTGCGCCGTTTCGTGCCTCATCGCTTTGCGCCTGTGCCGCTGCCTCGGCTGCCTGTGCCTGTTGCAGTTTTGCCTCAACGTCGGGCGCGTCAAGAATTACGAGTGTGTCGCCTGCGTGCACGGTGTCGCCTTCCTCAACGAGAAACCTAACTATTCGCGCGGGCACCTTGCTCGAAACGCGGTATTCCTCAACATCAGCCTCTCCCTCTATGTATTCGGTTGAGGGTTGCAGTAGAATTATGCCCATTACAGCCGTGGCGATTATCACGGCGGTGAAAACCAACAGTCCTATCGAGAGGTTTTTCCTCTCTTTTGTCATTTTAGCCATAGCTTTAAAATTTTCCTATTTCAATGTTCCCAGTGATTTCTTGAGGTATGTTTGCGCGAGGCGTGCGTTTATTTCGGCATCAATCACCTCGCTGTGAGCCGACACCCAGGCTGTTTGTGCGGCAAGGAGGTCGCTTGTAGGTATCACTCCTTCCTTGAAGCCCACGTTTGCAGTCTTCATGTTCTCATCGGCACTTTCGCAGTTTTTGCGGGCGCGGGCCAGCAGCTTTTCCGCCTCTCTAACGCGAAACGACTGCTGGTTAACTTGCAGCTCTATTTTTTCCTTTGCTTCCTCTAATTCGTATTTTGCTATAACTGCGTCGGCTTTCGCGGTGCGTATTTTATATTTGTTCTCGCCCCATTCAAATAGCGGTGCGCTTACCATTACGCCAACGTTGAACATTCCCTTGAACTTGTTTTCAAAGCCGTTGTAAACCGATGGGTTGGTGAGCAGATAGTTACCTATGAGAGCCACTTGCGGAAGAAACTCCGAGCGGGCTACCTGTACTTTCTTGTCGTATATCTTGGTGGCAAGTTCAAGACTGCGCAGCTCGGGACGGTTTGTGTATGCCTGGTTTATGTCGAACGATGCGCCGCCCTTTGCCGGGTCAAGCTGCTCTCTTTTCTCGTCTTCAAGGGTGAAGTTGCTTTCAAGGGGCATTCCGCACAGCTGGCACAGCACCATGCGCGAAAGTGTAAGCCCGTCGTCCACCTTTGTGAGTGTCATCTCGGCCTCGTTCAGCTTAACGCTCACCGTCAGCCCGTTGGCTTTTGTCGCCACGCCCTCCTTTATCATTTTCTGCATATCGCCGTCGAGACGCTTAAGCAGGTTAACGTAGCTTTCGGCGAGTTTCTTTTTGTTCACCAGCGATACCACGCGCCAGTATGCCTCGTCAACCTCGAGAACAACCTCCTGCGCTCCGCTGCGGTGTTTTTCCTCGGCAATCTGCTTTGCAAAGTTTGTTATCTCGTTGTAGGCGCGTATTTTCCCGCCCATGTACAAGGGCTGTGTAATGGTCAGCGCGCCTGCAAACATGTTGCGCGTGTCGGTTTCGAAGCCTTTGTTTATCCTGTGCCCCACGTCCGAAATCTCGCCAATTACGTTGTTGCCGAACTGTGTGAGCTTGTTGGCAAGTTCGGGGTGGTATTGCTCTACAATCTGCACCATCGAGCCGAGAGGCTGCGATATTGACGTGCCGAGGTTGTTGAGCCTGTTGCGGGTGGAGTTGTCAAGCAGGTGCATTTCGCGGCTGTTGCGGAAATATGCGGCAGTGGCCTTGAGCTTGGGAAGGTAGTTGGTTTTTGCTGCCTTGCTGGTGTATTCTGCCTTTTCGATTTCCTTTCCGGCAATCAGCAGCCGCTTGTTGTTGGCAAGGGCCATGGAGCGGCAACTGTCGAGCGAAAGTGTGTTCTGCCCCTGCATGGAGATGCCGGAAATGAAAGCGAACAGGATAAAAACGATTTTTTTCATAAGTATTTACCGTTTTATTTGCCCATGCGGGTTTGTTTGTAACGGCTGTGTGGCACAGCCTGTTTCATGCTGCAAAATTACCGCATTACAATTTCCGTGCAAAATTTTATGCAGAGTATTAGTGTGCAAAAATGCCGCTAAAATATGCAAATGCTACCTGTGGTATAAATACTTACCATCAAAAACGTATTTTCCCACCATACGAGCGGATTTTTGCATATAAAAAGGATAAATGTCCGGCAACGCGGCAACACAGGTTTGCGGTGCGGTTCATGCGGTGGCGTGCATGGCGTATGCCATACGCCCCGGCAAATGGCGCAAAACAAAAGCTGCAAAAACCACATAGGACGTGGGAAAAACCATGTCCTATGTAGGAAAAATTATGTCTGATATAATTCAAACTACATCAGACCTTTTTTTGTCGTTTACAAACTTCTGAAAAACAAAAACTTATAAGATTATTTCAAAAGTAGGTAATCCATTGAAAACCAATGATATGCAAAAACAGCCCGAATATGCGCCATATAACAGTTAAAACGGAGAACGCTGCCATTCGGGAATTTGTGTATGCCGTGTGGTGTTGTTTGTAAAACTGTTATATTTGCATTGCAAAACAATGACGGAATGGAAGAAAAGAACAACATACCGCAGGTAAGGTTTAGGAAAATACCTATATGTAAAAAAGTGGTGGTGTCGCTTAGCGGACTGTGTTACATTGCCGCCTGTTGTTTCCCTGATTACCTTACGGAAGGTTTGTCGCGTGAGAATGCAATCGGCGGATGGTGGAGCTTGCTATGGGGGTGGATGGCGGTGTTCGCAGGAGGGAAATATGGTTTTTATTTCCTTGCATGGTATGCGAACGTTACTTATGTGTTGTCTGTCATATATTTCTTCAATAGCAGGTACGTGCGCTTTAATTGTCTGGCTATGCTGACGGTCGCCTTGGGAGGCTTGTTTTCGTTCTGCCCGAAAATAATCGTTGACGAAGCCATGAACATGAAAAGTTTTGTGTTGGCGGAAGGGTATTACCTGTGGATTACGAGTTTTGCGGTGCTTTGGGCTGGCGGTGCGGCTTGCCGTCTGCAGGGGCGCAAGTCCTGACGGTCTTTGCCGGGCAGGCAGAATAAAGCCCCGCTTTTGGGGGCGGGGCTTGTTATGTTGGCATGATGCGGGTTTCTTAGTGGCGCTGGCGACGCACCGACACGCGAGGGCTTCCGGACGATGACGAGCTTGAGCCTTTTGTTCTTTTTTCTTTCACGCTTGTACTGTTTCTGCTTCGGCGGCTGGAGAGTGTGCGTCTGCGTCTCTCTTTTTTGCCTACTATGGTGTCTTTTTTGATTTTGGCCGAGTCGGTGGAGTCGTTGCCCCAAATGTGGCGTTCGAAGTCGGTGAGCTGTTTCTCTATCTTTTTCTGCTCTTTTGCCAATGCCGAGTCGGTGGTGCAGTAGTTTGCGAGCACCTTGCCCTGAAGGTTGTTTGTCTTGTATATTTTGCCTTGGTAGCGGTTCATTGCAAAATAGTCGTCCGCGCTCATGGTCGAGGCGTTGTTGTAGTTGCTTCCCGTTAGCGGCAGTTTGGCGAGATACGGCGCTATGTCATCGTATTTAACCCAGAACATGGGGTATTTGGCATCCGCCCCGCCAAAGTCATCGGCCCTTTTAAGCACAGGACACAGGGCTATTACTTTTGTGTGGTATGTTGCGGTGTGCTGGTCGAAATACGAGCTTTCCTTTATGAAGTATTCAAGCACTTCGGCTGCGGGTATGTCGTTGTCGTTTATGTGCATTCTGCCGTCTTTTGTCTCATAATATATATGGTATCGGTCAAGAATGTCCTTTGGCTTAACCTGGTTCTTGGCATCGAAGTTTTCATTGCCGTTGAGCGAGTAGTCATAGGCTTTGACTTGCCCGCGCAGTATGAGCTTCAGTATGTATGTAAACAGGTTTATTTGGTCTCCCTGCTGCTCGAGCGGGTAGTAGAGTGTGGCGTTGGTATCTTGCGTAAGGTCGAGCGTGCGGTATATGTCCCTGCGCCACGACACGTCTTTGGGCATATCGGGTGCGGTGGGGAAGTCGCTCTGTGCGCGGTCGTCCGAAATCTTTGTTGCTGTGGCGGCGTTTTGTAGCCTACGAGGTACAAAACGGGGGCGCGATGGGCTTGGTGTGTTTGCAGTGTCGGCAGCAGCGGCTTTTATGGGCGTGGCGGCAGGCTTTGCGGCAGTAGTTTTTTTTGCCGTAGACTTTGTTCCGGCTGCCCTTTTCGCCTGTGGCTTGCGCGAGGTGAACGCTGATTGGCGCTGGCGGCGCACTGACAGCGATGGTCGGCCTTCTCCGCCCGTATTGCTTTGCGCCTCTGCCGGAATGGTGGTTAGCATTGCCATTACGGCCATTAATGCCGGCAGCAGGTATTTTGTCTTTATGTTACGCATAATCGTAATCGTTGTTGTATTTTCGTTAGTTTACTATAACTTCAAGAGCCTGTGGTAATGTGCGCTCTATTCCGTCGGGACCGATGGCTTTTACGCGGGTTATGTAGAAGCGCCTTCCCCTTGGCAGCATGCGGAACATGTTTCTCTGCCTTTCGGTGAAGTTTGAGGATCTTGATATTTCCGGTACGGCGTTGCCCATATTGTCGAAGAACACGGTTTCGAAGCCGAGCACTCTGAACGGTATATTGAGCAGTCCGTCGTCTATGGCTGCGCCTATGCCGCGTGTGCCCATGAGGGTTGCCTTTGAGAGCGGTCGACCGCCTTTGTATTGGTTGGCGTTGCCTTTTTCATCGTTAAATGCGATGTATGCCGTGGGGTCGGGAAGTTTGCGCACATGGAATGTGAATTTGCCCATTTCCACGTTGCGCCCTTCCATATTGGCGGTTACGGTAATCACGGCATCTTTTCCAACTGTTGCGGGCCGCGCTATGTATTTGCCGTTGCCGGTGGGTTGTAGTGTGCCGCCTGCCATTGAAACGCCTATTTTGTTGAGCGGCACTCCGGGGGCAGAGACGCTCATTGGGTTGTTGTAGCCTGCATACAGCACGTTCATCAAGTCGGCGGAAACGGTTGCCGATGGGGCCACCACGGTGTATTTTTGTGTGAAGTTGCGGCGCACGGTGTTTCCAAGCCCGTTTTGCATCTCTATGTATCCCGAGAAATTGAAGTCGCCCGTTCTTCCGCAGGTGAACTCGTAAATTCCGTTGGGTGCAACCTTGCGCCCTCCCACGTATATAGATGGGCGCATCGTTGTGTCAACCGCAGCCATTATTATGCGTGCGCTGAATTTTCCGCCCTGCACTATAGTGTTTGAGTTGGGTATAACGAAAGCGTCAAGCTCGTTTACGCGTATGTCCTTTACGTCGATGTTTGACACAAGATGGTGTAGTGCCACGCCTTCGGCATACCTTACATCGTTTTGCAGTTTGCTTAGCAGCGCCACCGCAGCCGCCGTGGGAGTGTTCTCGAACATGTATTGCTGCCAGTTCTTTCCCAGAGTGTTTTTGCGGCGCGGCACTACCGTGGCGAGGTTTTTGCTTATTACGGCAATCTCGTCCTTGTCGGTTATCATCGCGGTAATTTTCCTGCGATAGGAGTTTATGGCATCATACAGTTTACGCCCTTGCCCATTAGTGGGGTTGAGCATAACGTATGTAGAGCCTTCAAGGTCGTCTTTATTGATAATGTCGTGAACATTGCCGTTCTTTCCGTCGGAATGCACCACAATGGCTCGTTTTAGTTTTTCGGCGTAGTTATAAAGTGAGTCGCTCATGGCGCGCACGCGGCGCGCTTTTTCAAACCATTCCCTTACTTTTATGGGGTTGGCTTTCATTTGCTCGTCAAAGTTCCTGTACATAGCCGCGTTGTCCGATGCCGTGCTTGCCGTTGAGCGTCTTATGTTGTCCTCTACAATCGTGAAGCCGTTTAGAACATCGGGCGACACGTTGAGGGCGAGCATGGCCAGCAGAACGATGTACATGAGGTTTATCATCTTCTGCCTTGGAGATACCGGTCTTCTTTTAATTCCCATTTTGCTGTGTTGGTTTCGCTGTTTTTGGCAAATGGCGGTTGTGCGGCGGGGCTATTCGGCCATGCCGTCCGAAGATGCTGCTGCGGCATTCTTCATGTTTACCGTGAGGGCTTTGATCATGCGGCTGTAAACGCCGTTCAGTTCCTCGATTTGCTTTGCCATTTTGCGGGTCTGCTCGTTTATCTGGTCTATAGTGCCTATTTGCGAGCTTATGCTCTTCAGCTGTAGTTCGTAAACGGTGTTTATGCCCGTAAGGGTGCGGTTGAGGTTTATCATCTCTTCGCTGTCGGTGGTCATTTTGCGGCTTTGCTCTTCCACCTTGGTGAGTACTTCGGTTAGTTCTTTCAGTTTGTCGACATAGTTCTGCGTAGCGTCTCCCAGTTCGGGGTTTGCTGCGTTTCCGGCATCGGTCAGTACTGCCGCGCCGCCGCTCATGACAACGCCTCCGCCTTGCGTGGGTGTGTCTGCCGCCATTGCAGCCCGGGAAATTTCGCCGCCCGCCTGTTGCGAACTTGTTCCGCTGCCTCCGCCAATTATTATGGTGGTGGCGCTTGTGCCTCCTGCTTCGGTTTGTATTGCATTTTCCTCCTCGTCTTCGGGGCTTCCCTCAAGTTCGGGTGCTTCGTTGTCTTTGTCGAACGGTCGGTCGAACGCTGAAAGGAAGAACACTATTACCTCGGTGCCCATTCCTATGAAAAGCATTATGTCTGCGCCGAAAAGGTGTGTGAGTTTGAAGAGTGCGCCGAGTATTACTATTGACGCTCCCCAGGAATATGCGTAATTCAGGAATGTTTGTCCCGGCACGCTGTCCATCCAGCGTTGCAGGCGCACTATTATGTTGAAGCTGTTTGCTTTCATAACTTGTATTTTATTTCTTTTTGTCCTTGTTTGTCCCGCTTTCCGCTCCGGCCAACGAGCGCACGCAGCGGAAGCCTATGTATGAGCGCGGCTGGTTTTGGTATTCGTATGTTCTCCATGCCGAGCGTATCAGCGATTCGGGGTCTTTCCACGAGCCTCCCCTCACCACTTTTTTCTTAAGTCGGTAGGGGTCTTCCTTGGCGGCGTTGTATTTCAGTTCGGGGTTTATGTCGCTCATGTTGCTGACACCCGCCTCGGTGTATTCCGTGTTTGTCCATTCTGCGGCGTTGCCCGCCATGTCGAACAAACCGTTGGAGTTTGCGCCGTATATGCCTACTTTCGAGGTTATGAGGTTGCCGTCTTCGGTGTAGTTGCCCCTGTCGGGCTTGAAGTTGGCGAAGAAGCAACCCTTGTCGTTCTTTGTGCCGCCGTCTTTCCATGGGAATGGGTTACCCTCCTTGCCGCGTGCGGCGTATTCCCATTCTATTTCAGAGGGCAGGCGGTAGCGTTGCACGTTTCTCGCAACCGGACCGAGTCCTCTCAGAAGGTATTCGGTTCTCCAAGCGCAAAAGGCGTTAGCCTGCTCCCATGTTACGCCCACCACGGGGTAGTCGTTATAGGAGGGCGATGAGAAATAGGTTTTGAGATACACTTCGTTGTTTGCGTTTTGGAAGTCGTTCACCCAGCAAGTGGTGTCGGGATACACGTTAACTATATATGTGTTCAGAAAATCGTATATGCTCGACAGCGGGCGTGTTATGGTTTGCCTAACTATGTTCCCGTCGTCGTCAACGTATGCTGTGTCTTTCGAAATCATGACAACCTCGTTGGGGTCTGCGGGCTTGTCGGTGTCGAGCGAGCGTTCCTCGGGGTTCAGCCGGTATTTGCGCATTGCTGCCTTGGCGTAGTCGAAAATTTCGTAGCGGTAGTTAAGCTGCTTAGTGTCGAGCATACGCGAACCGTCTATCGGGTGGTAGGTGTAAACGCTCTCTATTGCGCGCTCCTCGTCCTCGGTGGGTTTGCGCCAGGGTATTGGTTTTTTCCAGTTGAGGTGTGGCGTAACGGGGTCGCCGTATTTGTCCTCCTCTATCTTGTAGGTTTCATCGCCCCCGTAACTTGGGTCGGCAAGGCGCTCACGAATGATGCTGTCGCGCACCCAGTAAACAAACTGCCTGTACATGGAGTTCGTAACCTCGGTTTGGTCCATCCAAAAGCCGTCAACCGAAATGTCCTTTTGAGGAATTATGTTCCCCCATAGGCTGTCTTGCTCGGCAAGCCCTACTTTAAGGTATCCGCGCGGCACTTTCACCATTCCGTAGGGTGCGGGTTCTTCCATTCGCACCCCGCGCTGTCCCGTTACCTCGCCTCCGTCGCTCATCATTTTCTTGCTGCTGAAGCACGAGGCAAGCGTAAGGCACAGGATGAAAGCCGTTAGGGCATAAGCTATTTGTTTCATGTTTTGATGTTGTTTCTATGTTTACAGATAGCGCACGCTTTTGTGGCGGTTGCGCCCTTTTTTATACAAGTTCATGTCAAGGCGGTATTGCAGCACTATCTCGTGCGCACCGCTTTTAAGGTCGGGCATCGAGGTGTATGCCTCGTAGGAGTAGCTTACGGTTATTCCGTGGAAAAGCCCTCCGATGAACGCGGCGGCAGAGTGCTGCGGACTGTAGGTCGCTCCCGCAAAGAGCTTTTTCTTGTCGTCGTGCAGTTCCACGCGTCCGCTTATGTTCGCCCTGAAGTCACCCCCGTCATACATGCACAGTGCTGCGGGGTGTATTGTAATTAACGGATTTCGCAGTTTGATATTGTATCCGGCGGTGAAATAATAGGTGGGGTCGATTTTCAGCTCGTTGGTCTCGCCCAGCATCACCGTGGGCGACAGTATGTGCGCCATCGACGCCCCAGCATACCAATTCTTGTGGCGGTAGAAAAGTCCCGCGCTCATGTCAACCTTCGAGCCCGTAACCTTCGTTGTGGGTATAGCGGGGTCGTTCGATGTCTCCACATCGGCCTTCGTGCCGTCAAACTCCTCGGCGAGCAGGTCGGCCTGTGCGCCGATGCTCAGCCGCCCGCCGAAAAGCTTTTCGATGTGGAACGCATATTGCACCGAGAATTTTTTGTGCGAGAAAAGTCCGAGCTCGTCGTTTTGGAACAAAAGCCCCACGCCGTTGCGCTTTTTCAGTATGATGAACGGCATGTCGGCCGAGGCGAACATTGTTTTGGGTGCGTTGTGGAAGCCGGTCATCTGCATGGAGTATGCCCCGGTAATGTTGAGCGCGTCCTCGTTTCCCGCCGCAGCGGGGTTGAACGACGTTTCCATCATCCAGAAATGGGTGTATTCCGGGTCATACTGCCCCCTCACGGCGCAGCACGCCGCAAAGAGCGTAAATAATATGAGCAGACTTTTGCGCATAACTCATTTTTATAACTGATAATATTGCCTGTTATTGTATGGCGTGGCGAATAAAAACGCCGGTCAGGGACAAGAAACCGGAAAAAGGCAGTTTTTTTCCGCATTCCCCACGGCATATCCGCCCGGTTTGCCGCCAAAGAAGCGGCAGCCATAGTAAAAAACGTAAGGCGCTGAGCATCAAGGCTATGCCGACATAAAAAGTTTCTGCAATAACGTTTTGTTTTTCAGAGGCTTGAAAATGCGGAAAAAAGGACTGATGTAGTTTGAATTATGTCTGATGTAATTTTTTCTACGTCCTATGTAGTTTTTCTTATGTCCCATGTAGTTTCCGACGTGTTTGAAAAGTACAGGCGGTTATGGTTTTGCAATAATTGCACATGGAATTAACTGTTTGGTTAATTGCTTGTAGAATATATGTAGGGGCGTATGGCATACGCCCGGTGCGCCACCGAATGAACCGCGCCGCAACCAGCCGCCGCAACATTGCAATCCGCGCAATTCAGGGCGTATGCAATACACCCCTACAGCGATATAAATCACTGATTATTTGTTATTTGCGCAATCATGCGGCGCACCGCATACGCCCTGTACGCTGCTTGTCATTTTGTCTTTTTCATAAGACATTCCGCCACCGCGCTGCGCAAGCCGCCCTCCTCATTGTCATCGGCATACTCCCAATACATTCCTCCGCGCAATTTGTTTTCTATTATATAATGGCATTTGGCGGCAATGGATTTGGGGTTCTCAAAGCCCAGCACCATGTTTCCTCCGTCATCCTCCATATAAGGCACTTGCGACTCCGCGCTCCATTTTTCCGTAACACCCGGCAATGCACGTGGATTCCTGACATAAGCCTGATATGGCTTGGCACCCCTGCCGTAAAAAGGCATCCCCACAACAAGTTTGTTCGACGGCACACCTTTTTCCAAATGACTCCGCACCGCCTGAGCCGTGGTCATCCAGCCCGAGATGGCGGAATGGTATAACGCCGAATGGTGCTTGGGCGGGGAGGCCATGTCGTAAGACATCACATTAACGAAGTCAAGATATTTTATACAGTTCTTGAAATCCACATATTCCCCGCTCGCTATTGTTGCACAGGTAACGAGCCGCCTTTTCCCCAACGCCTTTCTCAGTTCGCGCATAAGCAGGGTGAAATTTTCGGTGTCGTCGGGCGAGCACGATATGCCCGCACTTTTCTGTGTGGGGTACTCCCAGTCTATGTCTATGCCGTCAAGTCCGTACTCCTCCACAAGCCGTCTGCAGTCCTTGGCAAAGTTTCTCCTGCAAACCTCGTCCGCCGCCATCTCGCTGAAATTCCCCGCGCCCCAGCCGCCGACCGACAGCAGCACCTTTAGTTTGGGATTTGCCCGCTTCAACTCCGAAATCCTCCTCAAACGTGCGGGATTGTCAACGTTCACGCCGTCAAAAGTTCCGTTCACCTTGCCAAAGGCATAGTTTATATGCGTCATCAGCGCAGGGTCGGGCATAACGCTTGTCCACGAAGTTACATACGCCACGACAACATATCTCCTGCCCTTTGCAAAGCAAACACCCGCCCCCAAAAGCAAAGACAGCACTATTGAACAAAAACAACGCAACTTGTCATTCATATTCTCAAATCTTGTTTTTCTTACTATTCACCGTGAAGCCGGCATCCCCACTACCTGTAAAAATACACTGCGCCGTCATGCCTGACCAGTAACACGAAAGACATTTCCTGCGGGAACACAATTATATTATCGGCGGCGGGAAACCAAATGTCGTCAAAATGCCGCGAAAAATCCTGCAAGCTCATTATGTCTATCGTTTCAAAATTGTCCCAGCACACATATATAATATCTGCCGTTACTTTCAAACAAGCAAAAAGTTCTGAAACGTTAAAGCCGTCCTGAAGCGCGTTGAAATTTTCCACGAAAGCGCCTTTGCGCTCCAGATAACCAACAGCCGGCATTTTCAGCTTGGGTATTTGCATCTTGCCACAAAACCGGCGGCACAGCACCGCGCACTCCTCCTTGTCAAGAGTGCGAAAATCGGGAAAAGCTTTCCCCGTTTCCTTTTCAAACAGCTCTATTTTGAACGCATCCATGCTTCATAAGAATTTTTGTCGCAGAAATTTCTTTAGTTTTTTCGCAGACAGTAAAAACATCTATTTAATATTTCTGCACTCACAATGTAAAATTAGCGCAAATTCATCACCTATAAATGATAAAATCGAAAAAAATTCAATTTTGTCACTTATAAGTGATAAAATTTCAAGACACTTCCAAATAACGCGCTGACTGTCTGCGCCATTTTCCCAATTCTGTCAATCTTTTTAGTTTTCCGGAAAACAAGGCCTTGAAACCGCCCAAAAAAGGTCTGATGTAATTTGAATTACATCAGACATAATTTTTCCTATGTCCGATGTAGTTTTTCTTATGTCCCATGTAGTTTTCCCTGAAGAAATTGCGGGGTTAGTTTACGAGGCGGAAGTTTTGCCATTTGCGGCTGCGGTAGCGCGTGAGGAATATTGCGCCTTTTACAACCCAGTCTCCGAACATTCCGAGCCAAATTCCCACAACGCCCATTCCAAGGCATACGCCCAGTATGTAGGAGAAGCCCACGCGGCACAGCAGCATGCAACTAACGCTAACCATCATTGGGAAACGTGTGTCTCCGGCGGCGCGGAATGTGGAGGGCAGGGCGTAGCTTGCGGGCCACACTGCCACCGTGAAAACGGCGTGGAGCATCACGATGCGCTCCGTGAGGCGCGTGGCTTCGGGCGAGAGGCTGTATAGGTGCATTATGAGTGGGAGGAGTGCAATTACAATAAGGCAGCTTGCAAGATGGGAGAGGTATATGCCGCCGGCAATTCTGTTGTTGTAGTGTTCGGCTTTTTTGAAGTCCCCTGCCCCCACGCAGCGCGACACTACGACTGTTATTCCTGTAGCGGCCGCCATTCCCGGGAGCACTTGGAAGAGGACTATCGCCTGCGCCACGGCGTTTGCGGCTATGGATGCCGTTCCGAACGACGCAACCATTATCAGCACCAACACTCTGCCGAGATAGAACATGCCGTTTTCAAAGCTGTAGGGTATGCCCAAACGTATTATTCTTCGGGCGGCGGGGATGTTGGGGCGCAGCAGGGTACGAAATTCCCGGCGCGGCGTTTGGCTAAACAGCATTGCGGTTATCAGGGCGGCAGAGAACACACGCGCCCCAAGGGTTGAGATTGCCACTCCCTGTGTCTCCATGTTCATTATGTATATGGTGAATGCGTTTCCCGCCACGTTGAGCAGGTTGGTGGCAATCATTATGCGCAGCGGCAGGGCTGTGTTGCCGTGGGCGCGGAACACGGCTGAGGCAGCACTGTATATGCCGAGAAAGGGGAGCGAGAAGGCTGTTATGCGAAAGTACACCGAGGCATGGTGGCGCACATCGGGGGCGAGGTTGCCGAAGAGGCTGTTGACTATCAGCGGTTGCAGGGCGAGGGCGATGGCGCATAGTGCCAGCCCGGAGGCGGCGAGCAGCAGCATTGTCTGCATTGCCGCGCCCGAACTCTCCTTGTGCTGCGAGTTGCCCAAATGCTGCCCCACAACCACGCCGCCGCCCACCGCCAACGCCGTGAGCAGACTGTTGAAAAAGGAAATCACGAAATCCATGAGCGACACGCCCGACACGGCGGCCTCGCCTACACTCGAAACCATCATGGAGTCGAAAATGCCTACGGTGTAGCGCAGTGCCAATTCGCCCGCAATGGGGAGGAAAAGCAGCAGCAGAGCCTTGTCTGAAAAGTTGGTGTCGCCCTTTATGGTCATGGCGGGTTGTCTTAAAACGCCCGCGCCGGAAAATGTGGTTGGTTTCCGGCGCGGCGTTTATGTGAATGGCTTGTTATTTCAGGAAATCGGTGAAATATCGAGTTATGCGCTCGTGAAGATGTATCATATCCCTGCCCATCATGTTGTGTCCCTGGTTGGGATATGTGAAGTAGTCGGGCTGAACTCCGGCATCCTCGCAAGCACGCAGGAAAGCGAAGCTGTGCTGCGGCACGCAGGTGGGGTCGTTGTAGCCATTGATTATTTGCAGACGACCTTTGAGGTTTTTAGCTTTAAGCAGCAGACTACAGTTTTTGTATCCCTCGGGGTTTGCTTGCGGGGTGTCCATATAGCGTTCGCCATACATCACCTCGTAATACTTCCAGTCGATTACAGGTCCGCCGGCAACTCCCACCTTGAACACATCGGGGTAGGTGCACATTAGGTTGGTTGTCATGAAACCGCCGTAGCTCCAGCCGTGAACTCCGAGCTTGTCGCCGTCAACGTAGGGCAGCGATTTCAGGAACTCAACGCCTTTCATCTGGTCTTTCATCTCTTCATCGCCAAGATGGCGGAATGTTACGCTCTCAAACTCGAAGCCCCTGTTTTCCGAGCCCCTGTTGTCGAGCACGAATATTACGTAGCCTTTTTGCGCCATGTAAGCCTCCCAACCGCGAAGACCGTAGAAATGATTGCCATAAATATTGTGCGCGTGCGGACCGCCGTAAACGTAAACCACGGCGGGGTATTTTTTTGTCGGGTCGAAATTCACGGGTTTCACCAGACGGTAGTATAGGTCTGTGGTGCCATCGGCAGCTTTTATTGTTCCGCTTGAAATCTGCGGCATGTTGAACTGCTCCTCCCACGGGTGCTTTTCGAGGGTTTCAAGTTCGGTGCGCACGGCATTGGAAGTGTTTGTTACGCAGATGTATCTTGCAAGCCTTGGCGAAGCACCGCGATCGAATACAAATTTGCCCGATGGTGAGAGAACCCCACTGTGAACGCCTTCGCCGTCATCGAGGGCTGTGCGTTTCAGCGTTTCGTCCACGGCGTAAACGTTCTCCTGAATGGGATTTGCCTCGTTCGAGGTGTAAACAACGCTTTTTGCCGCTATGTTGAAGCCGAGAAATTCCATGACCTCAAACTTGCCTTTCGTGAGCTGTGTTGTGGTTTTGCCGGCAAGGTCGTAGGTGTAGAGATGGTTGTATCCGTCGCGGCGGCTTTGGAAGAGGAACTTGCCGCTGTTCCACGGCAGGAACACGAGCGGGTGTTGCGGTTCCACGTATTTGTCGTTGCGCTCCTCGAATATTATGTCCTTTTTTTCGCCCGATGTGGCATCGTACGAAATGAGCTGCATATGGTTCTGGTCGCGGTTGAGTTCGAAAATGTAGATGGTCTTCTCGTCGGGCGACCAACTTATGTTGGTGAAATACCTGTCGGTGGGGTCGGCGGTTTTAAGGTAAACGGTTTTGCCGCCGGCAACGTCAAACACTCCGACATACACCTTGTGGCTCGTCTCTCCCGCCATGGGGTATTTGTCAGGCTCTATCTTTGCAATTCGCGACACCCCCGCGCTGTCTTTGTCGTTGTCGGCGCAAAGAGGAGCGATGTTAACCTGCGGATAGTCGGTAACCATGCTCTGGTCCATTTTGTAGAATGCGAGCTTTGTGCCGGCGGGACTCCAAAACGTGCCTTTGCGTATTCCGAACTCATCGCGGTGCACACTTTGCCCGTAAACAAGGTTACGTGAGCCATCGTGGGAAATTTGCAGCTTCTTTCCATCAGGGGTTATTACGTACAAATTGTGGTTGCTTACGTAGGCCTCGTTGCCGCTTTTAAGGTTAAGGTCGCGTTTGCCTGCTCCCATTGGGATTTCCCGGCTTGCAACGACTTTTTTGGCTTTCCAGTTTATCAGGTAAACCTTTCGTGCCGTCTCGATAAGTACTTCGGTTTTTTTACCATCGGGGAATTTTGCGTTTTGCAGGCTCAGTGGCTTTGCGGCAGGGTCAATGCCCTTGCAGGCGTTTATTCTTTCGAGTGTGAAGAGTACGGTCTCCTTTGTTTTTCTTCCCTTTTCGTCTGTAAGCAGTTTGCAGTTGTCCACGCCCTGCCTTACAAGTTTGTCGCCCCACCATGTTGCCGAAAAGGTTTTTGGCTGGTATTTCCAATACGAGTCGCCTCCCCAAAGAAGGTTTTCGAGTGTGAACGATTTCTTTTGCGCCATTGCTGCCGGAGTTATTATAAGGCAAATTAGCGATATTGCCAGGAATATTTTTTTTAGTGCCATGTGTTTAGTTTTAATCCTTGGAAATTGTTTCAGTCCCTGAATTTTTTTCTTTCTCCTCCTTTTCGGAACCCGCCATCGCGTTTTCCGCGGAATTCTCCGCGCCCTCCGTCGCGGTCGGGCCCTTTGCGGTCGCGGTAGAAAGGTTTGCGGTCATCGCGGCTGCGCGAAAATCCGCCACGGCTGTCGTTGTGTTCAAACCTTTTGCCGCCTTCTCCGTAAGTTTTGCGGTCTCCGCGCTGGAACGGACGGCGTTCTCTGCCGTCTCCACGGCTTTCGCGGCGTTCGCCATACGGTTGCCTGCGTTCCTTGCGGCGGTTGTTCTCCTCAAACTCGCGGTGCTTTCTAACCACATAGTCCGGTATGTCGCCGTAGTCCTCCTCTTCGTCCTCGCCTAAGCGTTTTTTGAAGTCGCGGTGGAGCTTGAACCTGTGTGGGTCGGCCATTTCGCGGCGTTCGCGGTCGGTTTTTATGTCGTTGCCCTCTCTGCGGAATTTGTCGAGCTTGCCATCGAATATTTGGTATTTCTGGAATTGGCAGTCGAGCGAGCCATTGAACAGGGGTATCTTTATGCTCGGTTTAAGACCTATGTTTTGGAAAAGTTCCTCGTTGTTGCATATAATCCATGCCTCGTTGCCCACAAATTGATGCTTCAGCCTTTCGCCTATGGCCTTGTATAGCAGCGGCAGTGCGGAATCGCTTTTTATTCTCACGCCGTATGGCGGGTTTATAACCATTATGGCTTTTGCGGCGGGCTGCTTGAAATCGCGGAAGTCGCGGCGTTCAACAATGAAGTCCTCGTCAAGCTGTGCGGCGATTACGTTTTCTTTTGTTGCCTCCACGGCGTTTGCGTCTATGTCGTAGGCATATATTCTGTGGTCGAACGCCACTTCCTGCGCTTCGCATTCCTCCTTTATTTCGTTGAATAGGCTTTCGCTGTAGTCGGGCCATTTTTGGAAAGCAAACTCTTTGCGGAATTTTCCCGGGGCAATGTTTTTGGCTATAAGTCCGGCTTCAATCGGTATTGTGCCCGAGCCGCACATGGGATCTATGAAGTCGCATTCCCCGCTCCAGTCGGTGAGCTTTATGAGTCCTGCGGCGAGAACTTCGTTTATGGGCGCGTCCACGCTTGCTTTGCGGTATCCGCGCTTGTGCAGGCTCTCGCCCGAGGAATCGAGTGAAAGGGTGCAGTCGTCATCGGATATATGTATGTGGAAGCGTATGTCGGGGTTTGAAACGCTGATGTTGGGCCGCTGACCGCAGTTTTCGCGGAAATAGTCAACAATGGCATCCTTTACCTTGTAGGCCACAAACTTCGAGTAGCTGAAATTTTCGGAGTAAACCACCGCGTCAACGGCGAAAGTTGTTTTGAGGTCGAGAATGTTCTTCCATTCGTAGTTTCTTACTGTGTTGTAAACCTCATCGGCCGTTGTGGCGCTGAAATGCTTCAGCGGTTTGAGTATGCGTATGGCGGTGCGCAGCGTGTAGTTTGCGCGGTACATCATTGCGGTGTCTCCTGTGAAGTAAACCACGCGCCTTCCCTTCTTTATGTTTTGCGCTCCTGCTTCGGAAAGCTCCTGTGCCAAGAGTTCTTCCATTCCCTGGAAAGTCTTGGCGATGAGTTCGAATTCTTGTTCCATTAAAATTATTTCAGAGTGGTGTGTTTCTTTTGTGATATGTGTGCTCCCGCCGGCACATCATCGGTAATCCATATGTTTCCTCCAATAACGGCTCCTTTGCCAATTTTTATTCTTCCCAAGATGGTGGCGTTTGAATAAACAATGACGTTGTCTTCCAGTATTGGGTGGCGCGGTATGCGTTTTATCGGGTTGCCTTCGGCATCGAGCGGGAAGCTTCGCGCTCCGAGCGTAACGCCTTGGTATAGTTTCACGTTGTTTCCTATAACGCACGTTGCGCCTATCACAACGCCCGTGCCGTGGTCTATCATGAATCCCCTGCCTATTTGCGCCCCCGGGTGTATGTCTATTCCGGTTTCGCTGTGGGCCATTTCGGTGAGTATTCTCGGCAGCAGTGGCACGCCTATCTCGTAAAGGGCGTGGGCCACACGGTAGTTCGACAGGGCCTTGATTACGGGGTAGCAGCTTATGACTTCGGCATAGCTTTCTGCGGCGGGGTCGCCGAGAAAGGCGGCCTCGACATCGGTGGCGAGTATCTCGCGTATTTCGGGCAGCCTTTCGATTAGCTTTGCCGTCATTTCCGTGGCGCAGCGGTCGATGTCGTCAAGGCAGCGTATGCATCGGTCTTCGTCATAAAAGCAAAGGGCTGCCTCCACCTGGCGGTAGAGCAGGTCGAAAAGCCGCTCCACGTTTACGCCTATTGTGTAGAGCATGGTCTCGGCGTTTATGGTGGATTTGCCGTAGTAGCCCGGGAATAGCACGGCGCGGCAAAGGTCAACAACTTCCGAAAGCACTTGCCCGGAGGGTATTGCGTCGCAATGGCGGTGGCGGTGGTAAAGTTTTTTTATTGTCGAGGTTTGCGACAGCTTGTCGGTGGTTTCTGTCAAAAGCCGGGTTATATCGCTGGAATTCATTAACTAAGTTGAGGAAACTTTTATTGCAAGTTTGTGCAAAGTTAATTCAACTGCGCGAAACCCAAGGTATTTCGTGGCGGAATTTTTGAAAGTTATGGGTAAAAGGGCGCATTCGGCCATGGGTGGTCGGTGGGTCAGTGGTTTTGCAAGCTCTTTTCGGATGCCTGGCGGTAGATTCTTATCATATAGTATGCAAAGTGTGATGCACCCATTGCAAATGCTATTATCAGCAGTGCCTTGCCGGAGTTCCAGCCGGCGGTTTGCTGGTGCCACAGTCCCGTGATGAAGCAAAGCACCGATAGCCCCAATCCGAGACCGTTGAGAACGGAGTTGCCGCTGCGCAGTTTTACGCCTTTTTCGAGCTTGCTGTGGTGTATGCCGTAGGCAGCGTAAATGTCAAGACCTATTAACATCCATATAACAAGGCGTATCCATGTGTCGGCGGGCAGGAAAATCATTAGTCCCAGGCAGGTGAGTATGCCGAGAATGGGAATGAGCGGCACGAGGGGCACTTTGAACGCTCTTTCAACGCCGGGCATGGTTTTGCGCAGTATTATTACCGCCGCGCACACGAGTGTGAATGCAAGCAGTGTGCCTATGCTTGTCATTTCTCCGGCCACTTCGGCGGGAACTATTGATGCGAGGGTGGCCACGAACACCATGAAAAGAATGTTGCTGTGGGCGGGGGTGCGAAACCTGGGGTTTATTTTCGAGAAGAACGGCGGCAGCAGCCCGTCGCGGCTCATGCTGAGAAACACGCGGCTTTGCGCCATGAGTGTAACCATTATAACCGAGCAGTAGCCTATCAGTATAGCAAGAGTGATTGCAGCGTTTAGCCAGGGGTATGCGGGATTTATTGCCCCCGAAGCATCGGGGGCACCCATGTGCTGTATGGCAACTGCCACGGGCGCAATGCCTTCCAGTCCGCCGAACTCCTTGTAGTTTGCAACGCCTGTCATAACATATCCGAATGCAATGTAGAGTATCGTTACCACAAGCAGCGAGCACAATATTCCTATCGGCATGTCGCGGCGCGGGTTTTTTGATTCCTGTGCGGCGGTGCTAACGGCGTCGAAGCCGAGAAAGGCGAATGATACGACCGCTGCTCCGCGCAATATGCCCGAAATGCCGAATTCGCCGAGCTTGCCGGTGTTGGCGGGAACAAATGGGTGTAGATTGTCGGCGTTAATATATTTCCAACCGAGTGTAACAAAAATGATTATTACCGAGAGTTTAAGTATCACGATAATTGTGTTGACTATCGAGCTTCCCTCAATGCCGCGTATAAGGAATATGCTCATAACCACAACTATACTCGCCGCCGGAAGGTTTGCTATGCCGCCGTCCCATGGGCATGCGCACAGCTCGGGGGGCAGAAAAATGCCGATGTGTTGCAGGAACACGTTGAAATAGCGGCTCCAGCTTATGCTTACGGTGGTTGCCGCCACGGTGTATTCCAATACCAAATCCCAGCCTATGATCCAGGCGATAAGTTCGCCCATTGTGGCGTAGGAATAGGTGTATGCGCTGCCCGATACCGGTATTATCGAGGCGAACTCGGAGTAGCACAGGGCGGCGAAGCAGCAGCCTGTCGAGGCGAGGATGAACGAAATGATTATTCCGGGACCTGTGTAGTTTGCGGCAACCGTTCCTGTGATCGAGAAAAGCCCTGCGCCAACTATTACGCCAATTCCCAATGCCACGAGACTAACAGGCCCCAATACGCGCTTCAATGTTTTGTTTCCTGTTTCCGAGGCTTCGGCGTAAAGCATGTCGAATGGCTTGCGAACAAACAGTCCCATTTTCTTTTTTACTAATTTGCTGGTTGTAGTTTTAGCGCAAAGTTATGAAAAAAAGCTCGAACCCATGCCTGTGCGTGGCAGCCGTGTTAGCAAAAAGCATTGTGTTTTTGCGTGAACGGAATTATTTGCTTACCTTTGCAAATGTGCATGAACGTTGCACCTATGTTGTCTCTATAGTTCAATGGATAGAACAGCAGTTTCCTAAACTGCTGATCCGGGTTCGATTCCCGGTGGAGATACTTTTCGTTTTGCAAGCAACGTGCCCTTTCTCAAAAAAACATGTGGGACATGAAAAAAACTATGTCCTATATAGTTTTTCCTACATAGGACATAGAAAATTTTACATCAGACATATTTTTTCTCTTTTTATTTTCCCGGTTTACAGCGTTTTACAAAGCCGCCGAAAGCTGTGTGTAAATTCCGACAAACAGTTGCAGGAATTTGCTACGGCTGCTTTTCCCCGAGACGGCGGCAGAGCTTGCCTCCCGCAAGGCAGTATATGCCTATTATTATGAACGGTACGCTTAGGATTTGCCCCATGTCGAAGAGCATTCCCTGCTCAAAGGTTTCCTGCACGTCTTTTACGTATTCCACTAAGAAGCGGAAAACGAAAACGGAGGTGAGACACCAGCCGAAGAAGAACCCTGTGCCTACTTTTTTCTCGTTGAAACGGTAGATTGCCAGCCCTATGAAGAAAATCGTGATGTATGCGAGCGATTCGTAAAGCTGTCCGGGATGGCGGGCAAAGGTGTCGCCGTTTGCGGCGAAGATGAACCCCCAGGGCAGGTCGGTGGGTTTGCCCACTATTTCGGAATTGAACAGATTGCCGAGACGTATGAAGCACGCCGTGAGCGGGGCGCATATTCCCATGTTGTCGAGAACGCGCATTGTGTTGACCCCGGTTTTCTTAACATACAGGTATAGTGCTACGAGCATACCAATTACGCCGCCGTGGGATGAGAGTCCCGCATATCCGGTGCATCTCCAGCCGTCTGCCGCTTTCTGTATGGGCAGGAACATTTCCACGGGATGGGAAAGAAAATATCCCGGTTCGTAGAAAAGGCAGTGGCCGAGCCTTGCACCTATTATAACGCCGAAGAATATGTGGAAGAACAGCGGGTCGAATTTCTCATCGGGTATGTGTTGGCGCTTGTAGAGTTTCTGCATAACCACGTAGCCCAGCAGAAGCCCCGCACACCAGCACAGCGCGTACCATCTTACCTCGTGCGAGAATATGGTAAACGCCACCGGGTTTGGGTTCCAGTATATGAATTGCGGAATGAGAGCAGAGAGTGTCATGACCTATACGTTGAAACGGAAGTGCATTATGTCGCCGTCCTGCACTTCGTAGTCTTTGCCTTCTATGTTGAGTTTTCCGGCTTCGCGCACGGCAGCCTCGCTGCCATATTTTATGTAGTCGTCATATTTTATTACCTCGGCGCGTATGAATCCTTTTTCGAAGTCGGTGTGTATAACTCCGGCGCATTGCGGGGCTTTCCAGCCTTTGTGGTATGTCCACGCCTTTACTTCCATTTCGCCGGCGGTGATGAATGTCTGCAGGTTAAGTATGTGGTATGCAGACTGTATAAGGCGGTTGCAGCCCGACTCCTTGAGCCCTGCGGCGGCGAGGAACTCCTTGCGGTCTTCCGCGTTGTCGAGCTCGGCTATGTCGGCCTCGGTGCGCGCCGCAACAACGAGCAGTTCCGCCCCCTCGCCGGCAATAGCCTCGCGCACGGCGTCAACATATTTGTTGCCGCTAACAGCCGAGCCTTCGTCAACGTTGCACACGTAAATCACCGGCTTTGCCGTGAGCAGGAACAGGTTGCGTGCAGCTTGTGTTTCTTCTTTTTTGTCGAATTTCACGGTGCGTGCCGATTTTCCCTCCGACAGAGTGGCTTGATATGCTTTCAATACGGTGTATTCGGTTTGCGCCTGTTGGTCGCCACCCACCTTTGCCATTTTCTCAACTTTCTTAAGGTGCTGCTCAACGCTTTCAAGGTCTTTGAGCTGAAGTTCGGTGTCTATCACCTCCTTGTCCCTCACAGGGTCTACGCTTCCGTCAACGTGCACCACGTTTCCATCGTCAAAGCAACGCAGCACGTGTATTATGGCATCGGTTTGGCGTATGTTTCCGAGAAACTGGTTCCCCAGTCCCTCGCCCTTGCTTGCGCCTTTCACTATGCCGGCAATATCGACAATTTCAACCGTTGCGGGGACAATTCTTCCCGGATGCACTATTTCGGCAAGGCGGTTAAGGCGTTCGTCGGGCACGGTTATCACTCCCACGTTGGGCTCTATGGTGCAAAAGGGAAAGTTCGCAGCCTGCGCCTTTGCGCTGCTTAGGCAGTTGAACAGGGTTGATTTGCCCACGTTGGGCAATCCCACTATTCCGCATTGTAATCCCATATGTCTGTATCTGTTTTAGTTTCGAGTGCAAAGGTAGCCAAAATAGCGCAAACTTCGGGGATTTTGGCAAAGTAGCGCGTTGCTTATTAAAAGATTTGCAATCGGCTGTGGTGTTTCCCCAATTCTTATTACTTTTGTGGGTAAATGAAACTGTGCGGTATAGCATTTGTGGCTTTGTTGCTGGCCGGCAACGCTTGTGTGGCATCGGCGCAAAGCAAAAAGGATGGCATTGACAGCGTGCCGCCCCTGCCGTTGTATGTTCAGGTGGGCAAGACTTTGTACAAGGGCGACAGTATTCCCGATATAGTTACTCCGCCGGCCTACATATATCCTCCGATGACTTTCCGCAACCAAAAGGAAAGGATGGCCTACAACCGTCTTGTGGCCAATGTCAAGAGGGTGTTGCCATACGCAAAGCTTGCAAGGGAAACGCTTATGGAAACTTACGGGTTCATAGAGACACTGCATTCCGAGAAGGAGCGCAAAGCACACATACAGCGTGTTGAGGAAGGCATAAAGGAGCAGTACAAGCCAATAGTGAAGCGCATGAGCAGGTCGCAGGGCAAGCTGTTGATAAAGCTGATATACCGTGAGTGCGACCAATCGTCATACGAACTTATCCAGGCGTTCCTCGGCTCGTTCAAGGCGGCGTATTACCAGTTTTTCGCCGGGCTTTTCGGCAGCAGCCTTAAAAAAGGCTACGATCCCGAGGGGGACGACAAATACACCGAGCGGGTGGTGCGCCTTGTGGAGAGCGGGCAGCTTTGATGCCGCCGCGCCGCTCCCCGATTGGCTGTACCGTTTATTTTCCGAGTTCTCTTTCTATTTCATTGAATTTTGCCATTACGGTGGTGATATCGGCTTTCTGCACCTTTGCATCATGATGGTCTATGGCATTGCATGCGGCCAGCGCAGAGCTTTCGCCGAGAACCATGAACACGGGCTCCATTCTTATTGATCCGTATGCAATATGTGAAGCCGACAGGCACACCGGTACAATAACGTTGTCGGCCTCTTCGGGCTTAGGGGTTATTGCTTCGTATCCCACAGGATAAGGACCGGGTACGTTCATTTCAACGTTGCCCTCGTTCTTAACCTTTCCGTTCACCACAAAGCGTCCGCTGTTGTGCGAGTCCATGGTATATGCAGCCCATCCAACGGCATCAGGTGCGGTTTCTATTCCCTGGCAGTGGTATTGGGTCATTACAAGTTGCCCTATCATTCTTCGCGCCTCGCGTATGTAAAGTTGTGGAGTGAAATGCCCGCTTTCAAGATATTCGTCCTTGGGCAGCCCCCACCTGAGCATTTCCTTGCGTATTTTCTCCGGAATGCGGCTGTCGTGGCCCACGAAGTAAAGCATTCCGAGAGTGTAGTCGCGGTGGGCTTTGGCAATGCTGTCGCGCTTGGCGTAGGATGCTTCGGGGTATTCCCAGTTTGCACCAATCATGTCGGTTGAGAATCCACCTCGGTTGTTGATGTCGGTTTTGTGGTTTGGCATCCTGTCCCATGCGAATACATCGTTAAGACTTCTCCACTCATATCCTTCGTGCATGCGAAGCATCAGCTCGTAGTGTGAAGGGTCGTAATTGTCAGGCTTTGCAATTTCAATGCGATTGGCGGGGTCGTCTGTAAGTGCAATGCGGTAATTATAGGCCTGCACATGGTTGTCGCCGCTGCCCTGTATTCCCATTTTCTCGCCGGAAATGCCCCACAGAAGTCCGCTTTCGGGTTTGCCTTTCACCTTGTAGGGGTCGATGTTCGGGCCGAATTGGTGGTTTATGGCTATCTGCACGCCGTTGTATGTCTCATTGTATTGCGAGTTTGCCTCGCGCCCCACGGTGTATGATATCCCCGCCTTTGCCATAAGGTCGCCCTCGTACGAACAGTCGATGAACACTTTTGCCGAAATGGTTTTGCGGAGTTTTGCCGAGGTGTCGGATGAATTTTCAAGCACAATGCTTTTGACTGTAGCCCCGCTTTTTTTGCAGCTCACTATTCTGTGGTTGCGCAATATGGGCATGGCGGTTTCTTTTGCGTATTCATTATAAACTCCGAGTGCCACTTTGGGTTCGAACTTGAACACGGGTCGGTCGCTGCCGTATGCTTTGCCAACGCGGCGGTAGAAGTCGAGCGCGTAGCCGCGTATTATGTCAAGGTGTCCAATATCGGTGAATCCCAGCCCGCCTGTGGTCATGCCGCCTATTCTTTCCGATGGTTCTACAAGCACAACGCTTTTGCCTTGCTTCAATGCGGTGTATGCGGCAACAACCCCGCCCGATGTTGCACCGTAAACGCATATGTCGGCACTGATTGTGCGTTGTTTTAGGTTTGTTTTATGCGCTGCGGCGGCAAAGCAAACGGTAAGAGAGAGTAAGGTTGTTAGAATTGAGCTTTTTTTCATTGTGGTTTGGTATTTAAAAATAAAGTCAGTTGTTGCATATATTAACTTGGTGTCTATTTCCCGGAAATTTTTGCCGTTTGTGGGTTAAGTATGTTGTGCGCCCCTTTTAGGAATGCCTTTGCCGAGCCGAATTTGAGGTTCATGTCAATGCGCACGGGCAGGTGGTTTTTGTCGTCGGTTATATAGAATTTCACGAGTTCCACATCTTTTCCCGTGTCATCGTCTTTTTCGATGTACGAGAACACGAGTGTGCGGTATTTTGTTGAGGTGTGCTCCAACTGAAATGTGGAACGTCCCCTGAACACGAGTTTCTCGTTGTGTATATCTCCCGCATCGGTCATGTGAAAGTTGTAGGTAAATCCTTTCTTCACATTGTCGAGGTTCATGCAGCGTGCGCGGAGCATTATGCTTAGCATGTCGTAAATGCAGTTGGCTCTGCTCGCGATTTTCTTGCTTATTTCGCCTTTGCGGTTTCTGTGTCGCATTCTGGCGTAGCTGCGCCCGCCCTTGTATGAGTACCACACCTCGTCTGTGCGGTAGCGGTCGCCCTCTTTTGCGCGCTTTGTATAATATAGCGGCACGAGGTCGTGGGTTACGTAGCTTTTAAGCGTGTCGCGCATAACGAAGTATCTGTCGGCTTTTTTGGATGTGCGCGTAATCAGGCTTGCACGGTAGGCTTCCTTGCCATGGTATGACGTGGAGTTTGTGGTGAGTGATGCGCTGCCCACCTTGAACCATACGAATTTCCAGTTGAAGTACATGTCGTACATGAGAGTTTCGCCGCTTTTGAATGCCGTGTTCTTAACAGGGCATTGCGCCATGGACGTAATCCATGCGATACCGACCATGAAAATAAGCAGAATATTTCGTTTCATTTCTTGTAGTGTTGTTTTTTCTGTTCCTCTTTCTGTTTTTTGAGCAGCCTTTCGGCGTTGCGATGTTGGATTTCGCGCTTTTTTTCTGCCTTTTGCTTGGTTATTTCCTTGGGTTTCTGTTTTTCTATCGGCGTTGAGTGCACGTTCCATTCCTGTTCGCTGTCCCAGCTTGCCCGCAGTTCGATTTCAGTGGGGAAGTAATACACCGGTTCCGGTTGTTTTTGCTCTGCAAACAGTCCTGTGTCCCATTTATCGTTGCCGTTTTGGTCTACAAACATTCTCATGTAGTATTTTCCCGGGGTTAGGTAGTAGAAGTCGGCATGGTCGCCATCGGCTTTCACGGTGCGGTATGGTTTGTCGCCTTTCAGCAGTTGCACATATGCCTGTCCATTGTCGTAGTTGCTTAGTGTTACGAAAAGCGATGCGTATGATTCTGCGGTGGGAACGCTGAAGTTCATTTCCATCTTTATGTTGTTGTTGCCGTAAATGCTCGTGAATGCGGCAGAGTCGATCAGTAACTTGTATTTTTGTCCGTTGCGCCATTCGCCGAACACGGTGTAGGAAAGCATGTTTGCACTGTCGCGCGAAATGATGAACGGGCGCTCCTCCCAAAGGGTATCAACTCCTAACGAGAGGTGTATGCGCGAGGTGTCAACTTTTGTAAGTGGCTCGTTCAGCAGGAATGTGATGTTTTCGTTCGGTGCAAGGCTGCTTATGGCATTGTATCTCATGCGTATCCATTGCCTCGGCTGGCGTTCATTGAACTTTTTGCCGCGTTTTTCGGCGCGTTCCTTGCGCTTTGCCCATTGCTCCATTTTGTCGTTTAAGTCCTTGGCTATTCTTGCGTAGGATGTGCGTGAAATTAGTTCAAGGGTATCGCTGCGCATTTCGTCAACGCCGGTTGAATCGTTGGTGTCTTTATAAGTCAGCTCCAATTCCAGTGTGTCTTTCTTTACGAGTGCGGTGTCTTTCAGCCAGTAAGTTATTGTGTCGTTGCCTGCGCTGTTTTGAATAAGAAAGGCGTTTTCGGTATTGAAGTTTAAACCTTTTATCTTTGGCAGCTCTGCCGTTGGAGCGGTGAAGTAAAGGCTGAACGAGTAGGGCGTTTTGCGCTCGCTTTTCAGCAGGTGGTGCACGGTTTGTGTTTCCTTGAATGAGCGCAGCACTATGTCATCGGGCATGAAGCGCGTGTAGTTCACCGTCTTTATGGTGTCTATTCTCACAGAGTCAATCCATGTGGTGTCCTGTCGCGTAGCCGGTGTCGATGTTGGCACTATTATGTTTTTTGTAAAGGCTATGTCTTCGCTTTTTTGGTGGAATTCGAAATCGTTTTCTGCATCGTTTAGCGCGTATATGCGGTATTTTCCGGGCGCAACGCCTTTTATCACGAAATGTCCCGCGCCGTCGGTGCGCCCTATTTTTTCGAGCGGGCTTTTTACAAATGCGCTGTCGTTAAGGTTTGAGTGAAGTCCCACAAGTATTCCTTTCACCGGTTCGAGGTTTTGCGCGTCAAGCACCTTTCCCGAAACTTCGAGTGTGTCTATTGTTTCTCCGGTTGAGAAAACATAGGCGTAGCTTCCCATGGGGTTTCCCTCGTTGTTGTCCAGTATGGCATCTGAAAAGTCTATGGTGTATGTTGTGTTGGGAATCAGCGAATCTTTCAGCTCCACATAGATTTTTTTCCCCGATGCTCGTATTTCAGGCTGGTCAATCTGCGGCGGGGATATAACAACCTTTTCGCTGGCGTTGTTTAGTTTTATGTATTCGTTGAAGAGCAGGGTTATTTTTTGCTGTTTGCAGTTTGTGGTGTATTCTTTCGGCATTGCACCCACTACGCTCGGCGGGGTTTCATCATAGGGTCCTCCGTCGGGTTTTCCGGGGTTGGCACACGAAAACGCCAAAGCCGAAGCCAAAGCCGTGGTTATGTATGTGAGCAGTTTTCGGATTGTCATTTATAATATGTGTTTCCGTTACTTTTCGTTCAGCTGTAGAATTTCATCGATTATCTTGCGCGAGTTGCTCAACCGCGGCACTTTGTGCTGCCCCCCGAGCTTGCCTTTGCTTGCGAGCCATTCGTTGAAAAGCCCGGGTTTTGCTTCGGTTATTTCAAGCTGTTGCAATGTTACGTTGTTTGAGCGTTTTGCCTCGTAGTCGGAATTGATTTTTTGCAATGCCTTGTCGAGTTTTTCGGCAAACACGGCAATGTCGTCGGGGCGTTTTGTAAATTCAATAACCCATTGGTGGCGGCATTTTCCGTGTATGTCCATAAACACGGGCGCGGCGGTGTATTCGGCTACTTGTGCGCCTGTTTCCCGGCAGGCTTCGGCAAGTCCTTTTTCGGCGTTGTCAACCATAAGTTCCTCGCCAAAGGCGTTTATGAAGCTCTTTGTTCTTCCGCTTATTATGAACTTGTACGGATTTTTCGAGGTGAACTTCACCGTGTCGCCAATTTGGTATCTCCATAGTCCGCACGAGGTTGAAATAACAATGGCGTAGTTTTTGCCGGTTTCCACATCCCACAGCGGCACGGCTTTCGCGTTGGGATTGCCCACTTCTTCGAGAGGTATGAACTCGTAGAACACGTCATAGTCTATCATAAGTAGCATTGCCGGGTCGGCGGGGTTGTCTTGAAGGCCGAAGAACCCCTCGCTGGCGTTGTAGGTCTCCATGTAGTGCATCTTGGGGTTGGTTATGATTTGCCTATAACGTTCGCGGTAGGGGGTGAACGCCACACCTCCGTGAAAGAATACTTCAAGGTTGGGCCATACGTCGTTTATATGGCTCTTGCCCGAGATTTCGAGCACGCGGTCGAGCACCGAAAGCATCCACGACGGCACGCCGCTTATGTTGGTAACGTTTTTGTTTATTGCCTCGCGGGCTATGAGGTCGCGCTTGGTCATGAAGTCGGAAAGGAGTGCCGTTTGCTTTTTCGGCACCCTTATCATGTTTACCAGTGGGTTGATGTTCTCTATAAGTATTGCCGAAAGGTCGCCCACCAGGCTGCCGGGCAGGTTGTAGTTCGGTGCGTGGCTTCCGCCCAAAATCAGCGTGCGCCCATCGAAAATGCGGCTTTCGGGGTTGTTGCGCAGGTACATGGCCACTGCGTCGCGCCCGCCGGCATAGTGTATGCGTTCAAGCCCTTGGCGGCTCACCGGTATGAACTTGCTCTTGTCGTTTGTGGTGCCCGATGATTTGGCATACCATTTTACGTTGCCTTTCCAAAGCACGTCTTTTTCGCCGTGGCGCATGCGGTCGATGTATCCCTTAGCCTCCTCGTATGTGCCAATGGGCACTTGTGCCACAAAGTCCTCGTATGTTTTTATGTCGGCGTAGCCGTGTGTATTTCCCCATTCGGTGTTGGCGGCCTGCGAAACGAGACATTGCAGCACCCCGCGCTGTATTTCCTCCGTTTCTGTGGCGTATCTTGCAATCTGGCGCAAACGCGGCATGAAAAACGGCCTTGCTATGGTTGTAATATTCATCTTGTAAATGCTTGTGTGAAATGCGATAGGCATTCAATGCGCAAATTTACTTGAAAGTTTCAACATTGCCGATGTTTGCCCCCCGGCTTTATGAAAAATTACCTCTGTCCGGGGCGGGAAATCATAAAAACAGGGAGCTCGGCGTCCTTCATGGCGATTGGTGCAGCCGGTTTACAGCCCCAAAAACCGCAAGAGCAACATGGTTTGCATAAAGTATTGGTTTACAAGATGACAGACCATAAAAGATTACCGTTGTAAATATTTGCTTTTCAGTACGTTGTAAAACGGCTGAAAAAGGTCTGATGTAGTTTGGATTATGTCTGATATAATTTTTCCTACATCAGACATTGTTTTTCCTACATCAAATGTATTTTTAGCGGTATTGGTTTTGCATCGTTTGCAGGGGCGTTTTGCATACGTCCTGCACGCTGCCGCATGAACCGCATGGTAAACCGTCATCGCAAAATTGCACCATAATTTACAAATGGTGTAGTTTTTTGCGTGTGTCGTGCGTTTATATGTACGGACATCGAAAGACGAAATTCCACAGCCTCACGGCATTTGTGTGGTTGGCATGGCATTTTTGCCGTGCAAAATTGAATTTCGGCGGAAACAAGGCGTTGCCACCGGCGCAATAGGAATAAAATTTTTACTTTGCGCCACGAAATCAAAATATTGGTGCGTATATAAGGTTTAATAATTAAGTAAACAATGATGAAAAGCAAATTGGTGATGATTGCCATGTTGTTATCCGGCATTGCAGCCCCGATTCAGGCGCAGGAACTGAAGAGCGGCATTGACAGGGCAAACATGGATTTGAACGTAAAGCCCGGGGACGATTTCTATGAGTATTCGGCGGGAAACTGGTTGAAAACCCATCCGCTCGATGCCGTGCATCCCATGAACGGCGCGTTTGTGGACCTCGAGGAACAGAACAACGACCGCATAAAAGGGCTTGTGGCTGAATATGCCGCCAATAAGTTGCCGCAGGGCACCGACGGGCAGAAACTCGGTGCGCTCTACCGAATATACATGGACAGCGTTAAGCGCAACAAACAGGGCTACGCGCCAATCAAAAAGACCCTCGCAAGAATACGCAAGGTGAAGGACCGCAAGGAGTGCGTAAGGCTCATGTTCGAGCTTGGGGCGAAAGGCTACGGCACGGAGCTGTTCAATTTCGGTCTGGGCATAAACCCCAACAAAGCCGGGGAGTATATGTTCACAGCCTATCAGGGCGGCATAGGGCTTGATCCTGAATACTACACAAACCCCAACGAGCAGCAGAAGGCTGTTGTGGAGGCTTACAAGAGCCTTATGAAGGATTATCTTAAAATGGTGGGCAACAAGGAGGCTGTTGCCGAGAAAAAGATGCAGGCAGTCTTCGCGCTCGAAACCCAGCTTGCAAAAAAGAGCTACGACCAGGTTAAAAGGCGCAACCCAAAGGAAAACACGCACCTCATGAGTTGGCGGCAGCTGTTGCAGGACTTCAAGGGCATTGACTGGAAAACGTTCTGCGACATATACGGCTGGCCTTCCGACATCGACACCGTGAACGTCAAGCAGCCCGAACCGCTGCACGAGGTGGAGAACATTCTTGCGAACGCCGACCTCGAGGCAATCAAGGCCAATATGGAGGTGTCGGTGGTGTCGTCTGCGGCAAACACTCTCTCCGACGCTTTCGGCAACCGCAGGTTTGAGTATCTCAAGACCACATACGGCCTTAAGGAGCAGCAGCCGCGCTGGAAACGCGCCGTGGGATTTATCGACCGCATACTAGGCGAGACGATAGGCAAGCTGTATGTGGCGAAATACTTCCCCGAAAGCAACAAGCAGAGGGTGTACCTGATGATAAAGAACCTGCAGGCGGCCTTTGCCGAGCGCATTAAAGACAACACATGGATGAGCGAGGCAACAAAGAAAAACGCCCTCGACAAGCTCAACGGCATGGTGATAAACGTGGGATACCCCGACAAATGGGAGGGTTTGGAGAAGTATGTGCAGGTGGACGAAAGCAAGTCTTTGCGCGAGAACCTCGACCAGATAACATTGGCTTCGCGCAAGGGCGAGATTGAGTATTACTGGCACAGGCCCGTTGACCGCCACCAGCTCGGCTGCACGCCGCAGACGGTGAACGCATTCTATAACCCCGCATTCAACAGCATAAACTTCCCTGCGGCGATACTACAGCCGCCGTTCTTCGACCCCGAAGCCGACGATGCCGCAAACTACGGCGCGATAGGTTGTGTGATAGGACACGAAATGAGCCACGGTTTCGACGACCAGGGCTGCGCGTATGACAAGGACGGCAATTTGAAAAACTGGTGGACCGATGAGGACAAGAAAAACTTCGATGCACGTGGAAAAGTGCTTGAGGACTGGTTCGGAAGCAAGGAAATACAGCCGGGTTTGAAGGTTAACGGAAAGAAAACCCTTGGCGAGAACATAGGCGACAATGGCGGCATAAACATTGCTTTCCAAGCTCTAAAAAACTCCATGCTCAAAAAACCGCTCGCCGTTAAGGACGGTTTCACACCCGAACAGCGATTCTTCCTTGCCTACGGCAGAATGTGGGCAAGCAACATAGCCCCGCAGTTTGTGGCTTATATTGTGAACAGCGACGTGCATTCGCCCAACAGTCTGCGCGTGAACGCCGCGCTGCCTATGATAGACGCGTGGTATTCGGCGTTCGGCATAAAAGAGGGCGACAAGCTGTTTGTGCCGGCAGATAAGCGTGCGCACATCTGGTAATTCAAACCCCGAAAACGGTAATAAAAAATACGTAAAAGCCACGGCAAATTCTCTATGTCAGAGACTGCCGTGGCTTTTTCATGCGTCATGGCGTAAGGGATTGAAGCACGGGGATTTTGCCCGATTTTGACAAATGCAAATAAGGATTTGAATTTCAGCATGTTGTAAGTAGGCAGAAAAAGGTCTGATGTAGTTTGAATTATATCAGACATAATTTTTCCTACATAGGACGTAGTTTTTCCTACATCCGATGTAGTTTTAGCGGTATTGGTTTTGCGCCATTTGTAGGGGCGTATTGCATACGCCCTGTACGCCACCGCATGAAACGCATTTGGGAATACGCCGCAAAATCCGCAAACCAGCGCCGCGACATTGCAAATTCGCGCAATTCAGGGCGTATGCCATACGCCCCTACAGTGGCGCAATTCTTTGGTTGATTGCTGTTTGTGCGTTCGTGATGCTTGTTGCATACGCCCTGCCCGCCGCCGCATGAACCGCACCGCATACAGAAAATTCCGCCGCATGGACAGGCATCGTTCGTCCGTGCGGCGGAATTTTGTGGTGTAACATAGGGCGCGTTTTCAGCCGTCCGCCCTTGTGGTTTATGCTTTTGTTATTAGCCTAACGCCTTGTGTTAGTTTTCGGTTGCTATTTTATCGCTACCGTTGTCTTGGCTTTTTACGCCATCCGGCTTAGTGCGCGGTTTGCGGCGTTTGCCGTAAGTGCGCTTTCGGTTGCCTTTTACATTTTCGGCATTTTCGGCGTTTTCGCTCAGGCTGGCTTTTTTTGCACATGCCTTTGCGCTTTGGCTTAGTGAGTTCACTTGGGGCGTGTTTGTGTCGCATGCAGTTTTTTCCTGCGTCTTTTCCTGTGCCCGCTGCGGTGTGGAGTTGCGGCGTTTGGGGCGTTGGCGGCGTTTGCCTTCACTGTTGTCTACACGTGGCGGCACGCACACGAGTTCTGCCTCCATTGCCGTGCGTAGTTCCTTGGACTTCAGTATTTCTGCTATTTTATGTTTACTGCTGTCCAGGATTAACAATGTTTCGCGTGCGGCGTTCTGGTGGCTTTCCTTTTTCGAGAATCCGCTGCCTTTGCCGCATTCCACGCCCTCAATCACAACCGTGGCAGTGAAAGCCGGCTTTTCGCTTGTGGCGGCATCCTTTGCAGGGTTGTTTGAAACGAAATCTATAAACAGGCGGTTGCGCTGTGCCCATTCAAGCAGTTTGCTCTTGAAGTTCACCTCTTTTTTTGCTACCTCGTTTAGGTTCAGGTGTGCGGCTATTATGCGGCTTTTCAGAAACCACATGCAATATTTGTAGCCCCTGTCAAGGTATATTGCGCCCACTATTGCTTCGAAGGCGTTGCCGCCTATGTTGCTGTTGTGCCCGCTTTTGTGTATGCTTGTGCGAATAAGTTTGTCTATGCCCACTTCCTGCGCCATTTTGTTTAGCGTGTCCCTTTGCACGAGCTTGCTGCGGGTGGTGGTAAGAAAACCTTCGCGCTTTTTGCTGAAGTGGCGGTATACGATGTCGCTTGTAACGGCCTCGATTATGGCATCGCCCAAAAATTCAAGGCGTTCGTTGTTGAGTCGCTGCCCGCTTTCGGATTGCATTGCGCTGGAACTGTGCGACAGAGCCTGCTTGTATATGCTTATGTTGTGGGGGTAGAACCCCATAATGGCGTATAGGGATGAAAAAAGCTCCTTGTCCTTACGGAAAGGGAGCTTTAGTTTGTCTATGAAATTAATCATTCAGATGTTTGTGTCAACTTAATGAAAAATCTTGTTAATGCCCGAAGTTTTATTTCGCGAATTTCTTTACGATGACGCAGGCATTGTGTCCGCCAAATCCGAATGTATTGCTCAAGGCTGCGCGAACGGTGCGCTTTTGTGCCTTGTTGAACGTGAAGTTCAGTTTGTAGTCGATTTCGGGGTCGTCATCGCCTTCCTCGTGGTTGATTGTCGGGGGAACAATATCCTCTTCAACAGCTTTAACCGAGAAAAGTGCCTCAACGGCTCCGGCAGCACCGAGCAGGTGTCCTGTCATGGATTTTGTGGAGCTTATGTTGAGTTTGTAGGCGTGGTCGCCAAACACGTCTTTGATTGCAAGTGCCTCGGAACGGTCGCCCACCGGGGTTGAAGTTCCGTGAACATTTATGTAGTCTATGTCTTCGGGTTTCATTTCGGCATCTTGCAGTGCTCGCGTCATCACAAGTTTTGCGCCGAGTCCTTCGGGGTGTGATGCTGTAATGTGGTGTGCATCGGCCGACATTCCCGCTCCGGCAACTTCGGCGTATATGTGTGCGCCGCGTTTCAGAGCGTGTTCAAGCTCTTCGAGTATTAGCACTCCTGCCCCCTCGCCCATAATGAAACCATCGCGCGATGCGCTGAACGGGCGTGAAGCGTGCTGCGGGTCGTCATTGCGTGTGGAAAGTGCGTGCATGGCGTTGAAGCCACCAACTCCGGTTGGCCAAATTGCTGCTTCGGCACCGCCTGCAACTATTGCGTTTGCTTTTCCCAGGCGTATCAGGTTGAACGCGCTGGCAAGGGCGTTGGTGGAGGAAGCGCATGCAGAGGTTGTGGCGAAGTTGGGACCGTGGAAACCGTAGTTGATGGAAATTTGACCGGCTGCTATGTCGGAAATCATCTTGGGGATGAAGAATGGCGAATAGCGCGGACCGAGGGTTTCACCTGTCCTGGCGTAGTTGGCCGACTCCTCCTCGAAAGTGTGGATACCGCCTATGCCCACGCCGAGCACAACACCGATTTCGTTTTTGTCAACTTTCTCCAAATCCCATCCGCAGTCCTTTATGGCCTCATCGGCAGCTATTATGGCATACTGCTCGTAAAGGTCCATCTTGCGCACTTCCTTGCGGTCGAAGTAGTCGAGGGCGTTGTAGTCCTTCACTTCGCACGCAAAGTGGGTTTTGAACTTTGACGTGTCAAAATGCGTAATCTCGGCAGCTCCGCTAACTCCCCGCTTGGCGTTCTCCCATGTTTCGGGTGCAGTTTTACCAAGCGGAGTTATCGCGCCGATGCCGGTTACGACAACTCTTTTCAATTCCATCGTGAGATGTTATGGGAAGCGCGTTAAGCCTATTACTTAACGTGCTTCTCGATATATGCTATAGCATCGCCCACGGTAGAGATTTTCTCTGCCTGGTCATCGGGGATCTGAATCTGGAACTCTTTTTCGAACTCCATGATGAGCTCTACAGTGTCAAGAGAGTCAGCGCCCAGATCGTTTGCGAAACTTGCGTCGTTCTTTACTTCGGCTTCATCAACACCGAGTTTGTCAACAATGATAGCTTTTACTTTTGATTCGATATCAGACATGATCTTACTAATTTGATAAATAATATTGTTATATCAGGATGCAAAATTAAGTCTATTGATTTATATGGCAAAATTTTTAGTCGAAAATCGTCCGTTTTTTGCACAAAATGCCTATAAATGCGCAATTTTGCGAAAAGCGGTATTGCAAATCCATGCGTGGATGCAATAAATCCGCGCCCTTGTAACGCCGTGTGTTTAAGAGATTTGAAAAAGGCGGAAAAAGGTCTGATGTAATTTTTCCTACGTCTGACGTAGTTTTTTCTACATCAGACATAGTTTTTTTTATTTCAGGTGTAATTTTCCGGCAGTCTGAAGCCGGGGGATGAAAAACCGGGAGTGCGGTAATTTTGGTATGCAAATCAGTAAAAAATATAAGCGGCAAAAAGCGCGATGTTTGTTATTTTTGCACCGGAACAGGATTACATAACAATTATATTTATCAATGAAAATAATACTACCATGCTGCGTAAAATAAGAATTATCCTGGCAACCGTGTTTTTTGCGCTTGTCAGTATGCTGTTCCTTGATTTTACGGGAACAGTCCACGCCTGGTTCGGCTGGATGGCGAAAATCCAGTTTTTTCCGGCTGTGATGGCTATGAACATCGGCGTTATTGCCGTGGTGCTGTTGCTGACATTTCTTTTCGGGCGTGTTTATTGTTCGGTAATCTGTCCGCTCGGCGTTTTCCAGGATGTGGTTTCCCGGCTTAGCGCAAGGCGCAAGGGCAAAAAACTACGTTTCTCGTATTCAGGTGCGAAGGCGTGGCTGCGCTATGCGGTTCTTGCATTATTTGTGGCGGCGACTTTCACCGGGCTGGCGGGCTTGCTCGACCCCTACAGCGCATATGGCAGAATGGCTCAGACCATGTTTGCACCGCTTTATACATGGGGAAACAACTTGCTTGCATACATTTCCGAGCGCATGGGGAGCTATGCTTTCTATGAAAGGGATGTGTGGCTCCGCGCCCTTTCAACGCTAATCCTTGCCGCAGTTACTTTTGTGGTGGTGGCGGTGTTGGCATGGCGCAGCGGACGCACTTATTGCAATACCATTTGCCCTGTGGGTACATTTCTGGGTTTTGTTTCGCGTTATTCGCTTTTCCGACCAGTGATAGATGCAGGCAAGTGCAGCAACTGCTCGATTTGCGCCCGTGGCTGCAAGGCTTCGTGCATTGACTACAAGAATCACAAGATAGACTATTCCCGCTGCGTGGCATGCATGGACTGTGTGGACGGTTGCAGGCATGGTGCGCTGCATTTCGAACTGCGCAAAAAGGGAACTTCTTCAAAAACAGCGGTGGAAACACCTAAAAAAGTTCCCGACGCTTCGCGCCGCAGTTTCCTGACGGGAGCCGGCATTATTCTCGGCGCGGCGGTGGCGAACGCTCGGGGTAAGACCGTTGACGGCGGCTTGGCAGTGATTCTCGACAAGAAGATACCTAACCGTAACACCCCGATAGTGCCGCCGGGAGCTGTCGGCTTGAAACATTTGGATGAGCATTGCACCGGATGTCAGCTATGCGTTGCCGTATGTCCCAACGATGTGCTCCGCCCCGGTAAGCTTATGAAGCCACATTCCTCTTATGAGCGCGGATACTGCCGCCCCGAATGCACCAAATGCTCTGAAGTATGCCCTGCCGGCGCAATCCTTGAAATCACTCCTGCCGAAAAATCATCGATACAGATAGGTCATGCGGTTTGGGTGGGCAAAAACTGCTTGCCTATCGCAGACGGAGTGGAATGCGGCAATTGCGCGCGCCACTGTCCCGCAGGGGCGATAACAATGGTGCCTTCCGACCCGCAAAAGCACAACTCCTTAAAGATTCCCGTGGTAAACGAGGAACGCTGCATTGGCTGCGGAGCGTGCGAGAACCTGTGTCCGGCGCGTCCTTTTGGAGCAATATATGTTGAAGGGCATGAACAGCATAAAACCATTTGAGAGAATTATGAATACAATAGGCAAAGAAAATATATGCAGGCGTGAGTTTCTGAAAAAACTCGGCGCGGGCGCGGCACTCTCCGCCTCTGCCGTTCTGGCGGGCTGCGAATCCGGAAAAAACCCCGTAAGCGGCGAAACCACAAAGGCATCGGGAGAGATTCCGAAAGACAAAATGACATATCGCACAAATCCCAAGACGGGCGAAAAGGTTTCAATTCTCGGCTACGGCTGCATGCGTTGGCCCACGGTTACCGACGAAGGCGCGAGAGAGGGCGAGGAAAAAATAGATCAGGAAGCCGTGAACCGCCTTGTGGATTATGCCATAGAGCATGGGGTGAACTATTTCGACACATCCCCGGCTTATTGCAAGGGACATTCGGAAGAGGCCACGGGCATAGCCTTGAAACGCCACCCCCGCAACAAGTTTTTCATCGCCACCAAGCTTTCCAATTTCGACCCCTCGACATGGAGCCGCGAAAAGTCTTTGGAGATGTACCGCAACTCGATGAAGTATTTGCAGGTTGATTATATAGATTACATGTTGCTTCACGGCGTTGGCATGGGTGGCGATGCCATGAAGGATTATAGGGCGCGGTATGTTGACAATGGCGTGCTCGACTTTCTGCTTGCCGAGCGCGAGGCCGGCAGAGTGCGCAACCTCGGCTTTTCCTACCACGGCGACATAAAGGTGTTTGATTATTTGCTTTCGCAGCACGACCGCTACAAGTGGGACTTTGTGCAGATACAGCTCAATTACCTTGACTGGCAGCACGCCAAGGAACTTAACTCTTTCAACACCGATGCCGAATATCTTTATGGCGAGCTTGCGAAGCGCAACATCCCCGCCGTGATAATGGAGCCGCTGCTCGGCGGCAGACTGTCTAAGGTTCCCGACCACGTGGTGGCGCGATTGAAGCAGCGCGAGCCCGATAGGAGCGTGGCTTCGTGGGCGTTTCGTTATGCCGGCACAATGCCCGGTGTGCTCACGGTGCTAAGCGGTATGACGTATATGGAACATTTGCAAGACAACCTGCGCTCATACTGCCCCTTGAAGCCGCTTACCGACGATGAGACAAAGTTTCTTTACGACACTGCCGAAATAATTGTGCAATACCCCACAATCCCATGCAACGACTGCAAATATTGTATGCCCTGCCCCTATGGAATAGACATTCCTGCCATATTCGTGCATTACAACAAATGCGTCAACGAGGGCGATGTGCCTGAGAGCCGCCAGGCGGAGAACTACCGCCGGGCGCGCAGGGCTTTCCTTGTGGGCTACGACCGCAGCGTTCCCCGGCTGCGTCAGGCCAACCATTGCATAGGGTGCGGAAAATGCGTGGAACATTGCCCGCAGAACATTGACATACCCAAGGAAATGCAGCGTATAGACCATTTTGTGGAACAGCTAAAGCAAGGCACGCTATGACAAACGCACAACTTGCGGAACTGCTGGAGATGGGCAGACATTCTCTTGTGGTTGAGAACCGCGTGGTGCGCACTTTCGACGGACGGGGAGTGAAAGATTTGCTGCGACTGCTTGATGAGGAGCCGCGTGTGTTGCATGGTGCGAGAATTGCCGACAAGGTGGTGGGAAAAGCCGCCGCCGCGCTCATGGTTCTCGGCAAAGTGGCGGGTGTGTATGGCCATATCATAAGCACGCCTGCCGTTTCGCTGCTGCGCGATAACGGCGTGGAGGTGGAGTTTGCCGAGGAAGTGCAGCACATAACAAACCGCGATGGCACGGGGTGGTGTCCCATGGAAAAGGCGTGCGAGCACTTGCAGTCGCCCCGCGAAATGCTATGCGCAATAAAAGAGACAATCGCGGAACTCTCAAAAAGAAAACAAACGGAAAGTAGAACAAACTGAATACAATTATAAAACAATTATGGAATCAAGAACAGTAAAACTGTATTCTCTCGGATATGGCGACACGAAAGCCTACTTGGCGGCAGTGTTGTTTGCATTGGGCAACGTTGTGTTGCCCCGGCTGTTCCACCTTGTGCACCAGGGCGGGGCAACATGGCTGCCGATATATTTCTTCACCCTTGTGGGTGCTTACAAATACGGCTGGCGCGTGGGGCTTATGGTTGCCGTGCTTTCCCCTCTGGCAAACTCCGCGCTCTTCTCAATGCCCGCCCCGGAAGTGCTGCCTTCGATACTTATTAAGTCGGCATTGCTCGCCATTGCCGCCGGCATGGCATCGGCGCGTTACAAAAAAGCCTCGCTCCCGCTGCTCGCCATTGTGGTTTTGTGCTATCAGGGAATAGGCACGTTGGGCGAATGGGCAATGACAGGCTCTTTCGGTGTGGCGGTGCAGAGCTTGCGAATAGGGCTTCCCGGAATGCTTTTGCAGGTGCTTGGAGGCTGGCTGTTCATAAACCGCATTGTGCGCCGTTGAGTAAGGGAGGAAAATAAACTTAATAGAACCATTTCACCGTGTGGGCGTGTGTGGACAAATAAGCGCCAGCCACAACACGAAACAATCAGCAGCTTTGGCAATGCAGCCGGGCTGCGTTTTTTGGGGCGTGTCATGCGCTTGGCGCATATTGCGGAAATTTCCGTAAGATGCTGGTTTTCAAGAAGAAGACAACGTATAAGCAATAAAGTGCAAGTTTTTGTTTTTCAAGGACTTGAAATGGGCAAAAAAAGGTTTGATGTAGTTTTAATTACATCAGACATGATTTTTTCTACATGGGACATGGTTTTTTCTATGTCCCATATGGTATTATGCGTGTTTTGCCAAGGGCAATCGATTTGCGCTTTGCGACATTTGCAGGGGCGCATGCCACGCGCCATGTATGCCATCGCCCGAACCGCAGATGCATACCGCGCAATCATGCCCGAATTTTTGAAGCACCTTATCCCCGGCTCACACACCTTTCCCCCGCCTTTTCCGTTTCTCGTTTTTTATAGCTATCTTTGCTTCCAATTAGAAACATATACAATATAATATAAGAATGGAAGAACTGTTTTCCGCTCTGCCCTACAAGGTGGCAGATATCGGTTTGGCCGATTTCGGCCGCAAGGAAATTCGTATAGCAGAACACGAGATGCCGGGTCTGATGGCCTTGCAGGCAAAGTATGGCGGCTCTAAGCCATTGAAAGGGGCGCGTGTAATGGGCTCGCTGCACATGACCATACAGACCGCCGTGCTCATAAAGACCCTTGTGGCTCTCGGGGCCGAGGTGCGCTGGTGCTCGTGCAACATATACAGCACCCAGGACCATGCCGCAGCTGCTATTGCCGACATGGGCGTGGGCGTGTTCGCATGGAAGGGCGAGAGCCTTGAGGACTATTGGTGGTGCACGCTTCAGGCGATGAACTTCCCCGGAGGCAAGCTGCCCAACATGATTGTTGACGACGGCGGCGACGCAACCCTCATGATACACCTCGGCGCAAAGGCCGAGAAGGACGCTTCCGTGCTCGACACTCCGAGCGGGAGCGGAGACGAGGCTGCACTCAAGGAAATTCTCAAGAAGGTTCTTGCTGCCGACCCCGAACGCTGGGCAAAGACCGCCAGGGAAATACGCGGCGTGAGCGAGGAGACTACAACCGGCGTGCACCGTCTGTATCAGATGGCCGAGAGGGGCGAGTTGCTTTTCCCGGCTTTCAACGTGAACGACAGTGTTACCAAGAGCAAGTTCGACAACCTTTACGGCTGCCGCGAGTCGCTGGTTGACGGCATAAAGCGCGCAACCGACGTGATGGTTGCCGGCAAGGTGGCTGTGGTTGCCGGCTACGGCGAAGTGGGCAAGGGCTGCGCCCAGAGCCTGCGCTCGTATGGCGCACGCGTGCTTGTAACCGAGATTGACCCGATTTGCGCCCTTCAGGCCGCAATGGAGGGCTTCAAGGTGGTTACCATGGAGGAGGCTGCGCCGGTGGGCAACATTTTCGTTACCACAACGGGCAACATCGACGTTATAACGGTGGAACACATGAAGCAGATGCCCGATGAGGCCATAGTGTGCAACATCGGACACTTTGACAGCGAAATTCAGGTTGAGAAGCTGAAGAAAGTTCCCGGCATAAAGCACGAGAACATCAAACCGCAGGTGGACAGCTACCAGTTCCCCGACGGACACCACATAACGCTGCTTGCCGACGGCCGCCTTGTGAACCTCGGTTGCGCCACCGGGCATCCGAGCTTTGTGATGAGCAACTCGTTCACAAACCAAACTCTTGCGCAGATTGAACTTTTCAACAAGAAATACGAGGTTGGCGTTTACCGCCTTCCCAAGTCGCTCGACGAAGAAGTGGCGCGTCTGCACCTTGCAAGTGTCGGCGCACACCTCAGCAAGCTTTCCAAGGAACAGGCCGACTATATCGGCGTGAAAGTTGACGGTCCTTACAAAGCCGATTTCTACAGATATTAAAAAGTAATGGCGGAGACGCGGCAAAGCGCCGCTTCTCCGTTTACCGTCATATAATATATAATGAATATGAACAGCGAAAACCAAAAGGCAAAGCAGGGCAGCCCGTGGCTGAGGCGCATTGCGCCCGACGCGGTGGCTGTTGTGCTGTTTGTGCTCGTGTCTGTGGCGTATTTCATCACTCCCATGACCCAGGGACTGGTGCTTTCGGGCAACGACATCACAGGCGGCGTGGGCGCGGGGCGCGAAAGAATGGAATATCTCGAACGCACGGGCAACGACACCCGTTGGACGAACGCCCTCTTCAGCGGTATGCCGACGTATCAGATAGCGCCGAGCTACAAGTCGCGCAGTGTTTTGTCGGGGCTTGAAAGGGTGTACGAACTAGGTCTGACCGACTGCGCAATGTATGTGTTCATCCTTCTTCTGGGTTTCTACATCCTTATGCGCACGTTCCGCGCACGCCCCTCCGTGGCGGTTTTCGGCGCGGTGGCATGGGCGTTTTCGTCGTATTTCTTCATAATAATAGGGGCGGGGCACCTTTGGAAAGTGCTTACGCTTGCATTCATCCCTCCCACGGTGGCGGGAATGGTGCTTTGCTATCGCGGAAAATACCTGTGGGGCGGAGTGATGACAATGTTTTTCATTGCGTGGCAGATTTTGTCGAACCACTTGCAGATGACATACTACTTCATCTTCGCCATGGTGCTTATGTCTCTCGGCTTCCTTATTACGGCGGTGAGGGAGAGGCAGCTTGCAAGGTTTGCAAAGGGCGTGGGCGTTTTTGTGGCGGCTTCGCTGGTCGGCGTGGCGGTGAACTCGTCGAACCTTTACCACACGTACCAGTACAGCAAGCAAACCATGCGCGGCAGCAGCGAGCTCGCGTCTCCCGCCGAAGGGGGCAAGAAAGCCTCATCGGGACTGTCGAAGGAATACATCACTCAGTGGAGCTACGGCAAGGGGGAGACTTTCTCGCTCCTCGTGCCTAACGTTAAAGGAGGTGCAAGCGGCGCACTCACGGCAAACGAGAAAGCGCAGGCAAACTCCCACTTCGCCGAGTATATGCAGACTCTGCAGCAGCTTTACCCGCAGCTCGGGGGAAGCACACCGGGACTATCGCAATACTGGGGCGAACAACCGGGAACCTCGGGCCCTGTGTACGTTGGCGCATTTGTGTGCATGCTTTTCGTCCTATCGCTTTTCTATTTAAAAGGAGCGGTTAGCCGTAGCCTCATGCTGCTCATGGTGCTTTCCATGCTGCTTTCGTGGGGGCATAACTTCCCTGCGTTCACAAACTGGATGATTGACAATTTCCCGATGTACAATAAATTCCGCGCCGTATCGTCAATCCTTGTTGTTGCCGAGTTCGCAATTCCTCTGCTCGCCGCACTCACGCTGTCGCGAATTGCATCGGAGCCGGACCTGCTGCGCAAGAAACCTATATCGCTTTACATATCGTTCGGGGTAACGGCGGGGTTGTGCGTTTTGTTTGCGGTGATGCCCGGAACGTTCTTCGGCGACTGCCTCACGAGTGGCGAGCACCACGTGCTGAATGAGCTGCGCGGGATAATACCGCCCGAAACGGTTAACTCTTTCTCAGCCGACATAACGGCAATACGCCACTCCATACTCTCTGCCGATGCCTGGAGAAGTTTTTGGGTTATAGCCGTTGGCATGGCAATACTTATGATATATCGCAGCGGAAAGTTGAAGGCTACATGGATGGTTGTTGCCGTAACGGCGCTTTGTCTCGTGGATATGTGGGGCGTGAACCGCAGGTATCTTAACAACGAAATGTTCGTTGACCCGCTGCAAAAGCAGCAGGTGTTTGCCAAAACCGAGACCGATGAGCGGATATTGCAGGACAAGAGCCTTGACTATCGTGTGCTTAACTTTGCGTCCGACACTTTCAACGAGAATGAGACATCGTACTGGCACAAGAGCATAGGAGGCTACCACGCAGCCAAGCTCGGACGTTACCAGGATTTGATAACGCAGTGTATAGTGCCCGAAATGCAGGAACTTATGAAGGTGATACCGCAAACCGGCGGCGATTTCTCGAAATTCAATGCCGACTCGATATGCCCCACAATAAATATGTTGAACGGCAAGTATTTTATACTGCCTTTGCAGGACGGTAAAACCGTTCCTATTCAGAACCCGTGCGCCTATGGCAATGCGTGGTTTGTTGGCAAGCTGACATATGTTGACGGGGCAAAAGCCGAGATGTCCCTGCTCAAGAATATAAACCGCCGCGTTGAGGCCGTGGCCGACAAGGAGTTCGAAAAGGAGCTTGGCGCGGCGTATGCGAATGCCGCCGCCGACACAACGGCTAAAATCACGCTTACGGCATACGAGCCGAATGAGCTTACATACAAGCTCAACTCGCGTGGCGGCGGTGTGGTTGTGCTTTCGGAAATTTACTATCCGGGATGGACGGCAACGCTCGATGGCAAGGACATTCCCATAGGACGTGTCGACTATGTGCTGCGTGCGCTAAGGGTTTCCGCGGGGCAGCATACGCTCGTCCTGAAGTTCGACCCGCAGTCGCTCCACACCACAGAGGCTGTAGCCTATGCGGCTCTTGCCGTAATGCTTCTCGCGCTCGTTATGGCGGTGGTTGTGTCGTTGCGCCGCAAAAAGGGTGTGTCTGCCGTAAAATAAGCATTTGATATATACAGAGCAAGGCTGTCGTGAAGTTTCGCGCTTCGCGACAGCTTTGTTTTGTGTATGCACACGGAGTTTTGCCGTTAGGCTTTTGATTGATACACGAGCGCTCCGGCTTGCGTAAGATTTTGATTTTCAGAAAAATGCACAAACAAACAGAAAGACACATAACGATTTGTTTTTCAGCGGATTGTAATGGCCGAAAAAAGGTCTGATGTAATTTGAATTATATCAGACATAATTTTTTCTACGTCCTATGTAGTTTTTCCGATGTCAGATATAATTTTGGGAGTGTTTGAGAAAGAACGGGCGGTATTGGTTTTGCGGAAATTGTAGGGGCGTATGGCATACGCCCTTTACCCCGCCGCTTGAACCGCGTCGCAAACTGCTGCCCAAACGCCGCAAATCCGCTCAATTCAGGGCGTATGCCATACGCCCCTACAGCGGCGCAATTTGTTGGTTGATTATGAGCGGTGTATTTATGTGGCGTATGGCATACGCCCTTTACTCCGCCGCTTGAAGTACATTGGCATCCGTCGGCACGGCGCGGCATACAGAACGGCAGATTTCGTGCAAAATGTGCGGCATAAGCCCCGGTGGAGAATTACTTTATTGAAAAATTCAAATTTGCCTTTGCGCTTTGATGAAAAATTTCTAAATTCGAAGCGTAAAATGTAAAATAATAAAAATGAAAATTTCAGACTGCATTGTTGCAAAAGGGATAGCACGTTTTGTGCTTGCGGTGTCTTTGTTGGTTGCCGGAATAACGCTCGGTTCGTGTTCGGATAAAATTGACGAGTCGAATCTTTATGTTTTCACAGGGCAGAGTGCCGCGGATTTCGTCAAGGAGCAGCCCGAATTGAGCAAATACCTAATTCTGCTCAAAAAGGCACGTTCCGGAATGGGTCGCGGCTCCACAATGGACCACATGCTCGAAAGCCGTGGCAACTACACGTGTTTCATTCCTACAAACGATGCAATACAAGAGTTTGTTGACTCGGTTGAAAACCAAAGCAATTATGACATAAACTTGGTTAGCGACTCCCTGGCGCAGGTTATAGTGTTCAACAGCATAATTGACAACGGTGATGTAGAGGCTTACAAGTCAACCGACTTCCAGGAGGGCGTTCTGCAGCTTAAGACCATGGCCGACAGATACATTGTTATAAACTTTCAGCCAAACGATAGCGGCAAGGTGATAACCCGCATCAATACTTTCTCGCGAATAATAAGCTCGGACAACGAGGTGGAGAACGGGCAGGTGCACGTGGTTGACAATGTGGTAATGCCGGCATCGACAACGCTCCCCGGACTTCTCGGAATGCAGGACAATACACGAATCTTCTCACACCTGCTTGAGGTTACTTCGTGGGGCGACAGCATGGCAAAATACCGTGATGACGAGTACGAGCTGCAAGATCACCCGCAGAACTACAAACATATATGGTACAGCGAAAGGCTCAACGAACCCCTACATCACAATTGGGGTTATACGGCATTTGTTGAGCCCGACAGTTTGCTCGAGGCCGAATGGGGGATAAAGCTCGAGGTTGTGGGCGGCAACGTGGTTAATTGGGACGAGGTTATGCCTGTGATAAACCAAAAGGTGAAAGAATACTATCCCGATGCTTCGTCGGACGACCCGACGAGTATTGACAACGCCTTGAACCAGTTTGTGGGATACCATATAGTTGACGTGAGCATGGCATATAATAATATTGTCATCACCAAAGGACAGTTGGGTTATTCATACAACCGCCCGGAGCAACTCGGTATAGACAAGTTCGAGTATTACGAGACTATGGGCAAGGAACACCGCATATTGAAGTTCACGCTCGGCGAGCAGACAGAAGGGATAAGGATTAACCGCTATGTCAGCGAGTATGACGATGACAGCTACCGCGAGCTGGAGGTGCCCATAAAGGGAATCCTCGTGCAGTCGGGCAACGGCACACGCGACAACCAGGCTCTAAACGGTTTCTACCACATGATTGACGGCGTGCTTGTATATGACGATGTTGTAAGGTACAAGGTGCTTAACGAGCGTATGCGCTGGGACACGCAGACAATGCAGCATGAGCTTATGACGAACGGCCTGCGCCAGCAGCCCACAAACATATACAATATGATTCCCTCCGGCTATCTGCGCAAAGTGAAATTCACGGACCAGACGCTGCTCATATCCATAAACAACTACAACATCAACTGGCTTAACTACGAGGCCGATGACTTTGTGCTTGAAGGATATTACGACATAACGTGGCAGCTTCCACCTGTGCCATACGAAGGAATATATGAATTGCGCCTTGGCTATTGCAACGACAGCGGTCGCGGAATGTTGCAGTTCTATTTTGGGGAAGACCCAAACAATCTCACGGCGGTGGGGCTTCCCATTGATGCGCGCATAGAACCCGACAAGGCGGTAATAGGCTGGATAAAGGACGATCCCGATGATAACGACGTGAACCGCGAGAACGACAAGAATATGCGCAACCATACTTTCATGAAGTGCCCGAACAGTTTCGGCTTCAACTCGACAAATGTTACGGAAGGTGGGCGAAACTATGGTCCGGGCGGGGCTAAATTGCGCCATATAGTAACAACTGCGAACTGCCGCCCCGGAGTTACATATTATATGCGTATGAAGTCGCTGCTCAACGGTCCTGCAAACTTCGGTCCCGATTTCATAGAATGGGTACCCAAGAGCGTTTACAACGGTACAAAACCCGAGGATAAATGGTGAAGCGGTTGGCGTAAAAAGGCATGATGAAGTTTGCCGCAAACGCCAATCCTTATAAGGCAAAGCAAACCGCAGCTAAGGCATAACGGCCAAGGCTGCGGTTTGTGTGTTTCGGATTTGTGGGGCATGAAGGGGCAGATTTGCTGATCCCATGGTTTGCGGAAGTTAGGCAGGATTTGTCCCGATTTTGTAAGTTTTTGTTTTTAAGACGTTTGTAAGTGGAGAAAAAAGGTCTGATGTAATTTGAATTATGTCTGATATAATTTTTCCTATGTCCTATGTAGTTTTTCCGATGTCAAATATAATTTTGGCGGTATTGGTTTTGCGGAAATTGTAGGGGCGTATGGCATACGCCCTTTACTCCGCCGCATGAACCGCACCGTGCAAACAAAGCAAACTATTGCACCAATGGCGGCGCAATTCGATGGCTGATAGCTTTCTGCAAATTCGCGCAGGAGCATGGTCGCGCCAAAGGCCCCAATGTCCGAATGCCACGGCAAAACATATATGCCCGTGGAGTGATTATGCTTAAATACTGTGAAATTATGTTCGGTGGCGGTGTACGCTCGTGTGAAAATAATATGTTAATTTGAAACACAAAATTAAACCTATGTTTAATTTTGCCGTCTTTATAATTAATGATTCGACAATTTGTGCCAAAAGGAGTTTTCACTGATTGTTACGTATCTGTTAACTTGTAATGTAAAATCTTGTATATTTTGTAAAAAGCGAAATCTAAAAGACGCGTCCGCCGTGAAAAGGTGTTTGGGTGGAATTTTTGAAGCCCGGAGGACGCAAGGGCGGCAGGAGAAATGCCGGCGGTGCCGACTTATGGCGCCGGAGGTGGGCTGCCCTTTGTGCGGTGGGATTGAGGGCGCACGGATGTGCCGGCGGATGGGATACGGAAATGATGTGCGGGGTGGAATTTCGGGCATCTGTTTTCGCGGTGGATTTTGGCATCGACAAGGGTGCGTTTCCCGGTTACGTTGCCCTTGGAATGTTAAATTCTAAGCCGCAAAAACCGCAAAAATCACGGTGTGCAAATAAAAATCATAAAAAATGCTCCCAACATGCCGCCGCGTGTGAAAAACTTAGTAATTTTAGAGTGGAAATCCTGTGGTTCCTGTAAAAACGGAAAGGTGGGAAAGTGAAAAAGCAGAAAAAACTGCTATCAGAGTTTGCTAAAAATAAAAAAAACAGTACTTTTGGAGGTGCAACTTGCGTCTGCAAGGATAACGTGCTTAGCTAAACAAAGATACAGAACAGAAGATTAGATAATAAAATACCGTATTAACCGGCTTTCTATTAAGCCCTTAATTGTCGTTTATGAAGCATGAAAAAGTGTCTTGAAATTACACCGGAGGTTCGGCTGTTGCAGCTGCACCCCTTTATCCATGAACAAAAACCGTGGGAATGAGGTATGAAAACAAATAATAATAATGTAAATATTAAGTGTATGAGAAACCGTTTGATCAAAGAAGGCGGAAAATGGCTCATGGCTGTTTGTCTGCTATCGATGTGCGGATTGACGTACTCCTGTTCCGATGATTACGATTTGCCTGACAAAAAGCCAAGCTGGCTTGGAGCAAGCATCTACGACTATTTGGTGGGACAGAAGAACTATACCAATACCGTGCGTCTGATTCAAGATCTTGATTACAAGGAAGTCTTGGAACGTACAGGTAGTAAAACGTTGTTCGTGGCAGACGACGATGCTTTTGCCAAGTTTTACCAAAACAACCAATGGGGCGTAAAGAAGTATGAGGACCTGACCACCGCAATGAAGAGTTTGCTGTTGGGTTCTTCCATGCTCGACAACGCTTATCTTCTTGAGATGATGACCAACATCAGCTCCGGGTCCACAATCTCCAAGAACCAGTGCTTGCGCCAGCCCACTTCGGCTGCGGTTACCGACTCAATACCCTATTTCACATGGGATGGAGGCGACATACCCGAGAAATTCTGCGAGAACAGCGATGATTCTGAAGCTGCGGAAATTGACTATTGGCAGCGTTTCCGCACGCAAGAGAAAGCCGGCATATGGCTCGCCCTTGACGGAACAACTCCGCTGATGACTCACTTTATTGCGGGGCAGATGGGTGAAACCAACATCACCGATGCCGACTTTGAGACATTGGCAGGTACAACTCGCGAACCGACAGACGCACATATATATGGTAGCAAGGTTGTAGAACAAGACCAGACTTGTTTGAACGGATATGTAGATAAGTTGGACCGTGTGCTGGTTTCTCCGTCAAACATGGCAGAGATGATACGCACGAACGGCAAAACCAGTCTCTTCAGCCATATGCTTGACCGCTTCTCCGCGCCTTTCTACAACTCAACGCTCACTTCGTCTCATACACAGCTTACGGGCATTCGCGACTCTGTGTTTGAGAAGCGCTATTTTTCAGCACGCTCTCAGGGCGGTCGTCTTGACAGAGATCCGTATGGGGCTCAGGTAAGCAGCAATCTTATTCTTGACTACGACCCGGGGTGGAATCAATACTATCCCGAAGGTCAGCAGCTATACACCGACATGGGCGCAATGTTTGTGCCTTCGGACGAGGTGCTTGAAAAATACTTCCTTCCCGGTGGAGCCGGCGAGTTCCTAATGGAGGCATATGCAAAGAAGGAAAATACCAAAGAGAACCTTGTGTACAATACCGACCAGATACCTATACGTATCATCCAGCCGTTTGTGCAGAACCTTATGAAGTCTTCGTTCATCAACTCTGTGCCAAGCAAGTACATTACAATTATGAACGATGCAAAAGACCCCATGTTCGGTAACATCGAGGGCGGCGTTGAAGGCTTCCGTGCTACGATAGACACCACGCTTCTTGCAAACAATGGTGCGGTATATGTAATGAACCAGGTATTCGCTCCTGCAAAATACGCAGCGGTTTCCGCTCCTGCGCTTGTAGGCAAGGATATGAAGATATTCAACTGGGCTATCGGGGCCGATGACTCCTATATAACAAACCCGAACGCCGCTCCGCTTAACGCGTTCTTCTCATACTACTTGTTGGCAATGAGCTCGCGCTTCAGCTTCTTCATCCCAACCGATGATGCTCTCTCTACATATTATGATGAGGTTACATGCCAGTGGACACAGCCGCGCATCCTTTCATTCTATTACAGTACGCGCCGCCAAGATGCCACAGCACCTGTTAAGGCACGTGCTTACAAGTGGGATCCAGCAACCAACGAAATCGGCGGCTCCATTCCCGGTACTATTGCAGCGTCTCAAATAAACAACCGTTTGAAGGACCTTCTTGACTCTCATATCATAGTGCACTCGGATGCCGAGTCAAAGACCGGCTTCGGTTCGCTCAACCAATATTATGTAACCAAAGGAGGCAGCGCCGTGAAGATATCCAACCGCCAGGACGGAACTCTCTCGAGCGACTTCGACCAGACCAAGCCCGGCTTCAATGTTCAGGGTGGTTTCCAGATTGATAACGACTCCTTGATTACCGTTGAACGCACATACGACCGTCGTGAAGAGACCACAGGCTACGGTAACGGTATGACATATATCATAAACCGCCCCATTCAGACCACGATGAAGTCAGTTTACAGCGTTCTTCAGGGCGAGGGCGAAACTTCTCCTTTCTACCAGTTCTTCAACCTTTGCCAGATTGATGCAGACTTGCTTACTCGTGCCGGTGTTGCCGACAGTGTAAAGAAACAGGAGGACAAGGACACAGAGATAGAGAAATACACAGTGTTCACATCATCGCAAAACGGTCTTACCGACAATGTGCGTTTCTTCAATTCGTTCAGATACACGGTGTATGTTCCCTCAAACGAGGCCGTGCTCGAAGCCATCGAGCAGGGACTGCCCACATGGGATCAGATTTCCGAGGTAATAACCAACGGCGAGAATGAGGTTCAGAAGGCAACCGATGATGGGGAAAGCGAGGAGCGGATACTCGAACTCACACGCAAGTACAAGTTCAAAGCCCAGGCAATGATTACCTGTCTTGTGAACTTCCTCAAGTATCATTTCCAGGATAATTCAGTGTTTGCCGACCATAACGCCATAGATGCTACAAAGTATGAAACGGCCTGCATAAACGACGAGACCAACCGCTACCGCTCTGTAAAGGTTTCTTCCACAGGCAACGGAACTCTGAACGTACGTTCGGTTTACAGCACAGATGCAAATGGTCACGATGTTGAAGGGCCGGAGCGCCACGTAACAAGCGACGAGACTTTGAGGAACATCATGACACGCGACTACACTTTCAATACAAGGGCAAGGAATGCCACCACTATAGAAACGTCTTCTTATGCAGTTGTTCACCAAATAGACGGTGTGCTTAACTTCAAGGAGCTTAAAAACGGCCGTTACGACAGCGACTGGGCTACCACGGGTGCTGCCAGAAAGTTCATCGCCAAATATCGTATTCGGAAATAAAATAAACAACCATGAATAAAATAAAATATCTATTGCTTTTCGCCTTGTGCCTATGCTTTACTTCGGTGGCGGCGCAGGACCGAATTTCCGGACACGTTTGGAATAAGGCCGACGGACCGGTTATGATGGCGAATGTGGTCGAGGTGGACCAAAACAACCGTATTGTAGAGAATACCACGACGGATGTTAACGGTAACTTCTCCATGCCGGTGAAGAACCGTAAGCACCGCCTTGAGATTTCTTATATTGGTTATGCAAAGTACAGCCAGGTAATTGGCGCAACCAAAGTGTTCCGTATAGAACTCCGCAGCAAGACACAACTCAAAACCGTAACCGTAAAAGGTAGGCAGCGCGTAAAAGCCAACGGTTTGTCAATTCCAAAGAAGGAGATTTCCGGAGCAACACAGGAACTCAACATGGACGAGATGAAAGGTCTTTCGTTCGAAACAGCCGACCAGGCTTTGCAGGGACAGATTGCAGGTCTCGACATCGTTATGAATTCGGGTAACCTCGGTTCGGGAACTACCATGCGTCTGCGTGGCGTTACCAGTATCAACGGAAACCAGGAGCCTTTGATTGTAGTTGACGGCAACATTCTCGAAAACTACAACTCTTCCGACATTGACCTTCAAGATATGGATAACAGCGAGCAATTCGCACAGCTGCTTTCCGTGAACCCGGAAGATATTCAAAGTATTAACGTGTTGAAAGACGCCGCTGCAACTGCCATTTGGGGTGCGCGTGGAGCCAACGGTGTGATTGAAATCAAGACACGACGCGGACACCGTGGTCCTGCGCGTGTTGACTTCTCATACCGTTTCACAGGCTCGTGGCAGCCCAAGGGCATGAAGATGCTTAATGGCGATGAATACACCATGATGCTTAAGGAGGCATACTTCAATCCTTCGCAGAGCAACCTCGCTTCCGACATTGTCGAGATTTCGTACGACCGCAATCGTCCCATGTATTTCGGAAACTTCAACAAGAACACAGATTGGCGTGATGAGGTTACACAGTTTGGTCAGACCCACAACTACAACGTTGTGCTCTCCGGTGGTGGCGACAAGGCACAGTTCCGTATATCGGGCAGCTACGACCACGAAACCGGTACTATTATCAAGCAAGCCCTCGACCGTTTCTCAACACGTATGGCTCTTGACTATTATGTGAGCGACCGCATAAAGTTCTCGTCGAACTTCTCCCTCACATATACTAACAACAAGAAAAACTATGTCGGCATTTTGGACCGTGCATACAAAGCAATGCCTAACATGTCGGTTTACCGTTATGAGTACGACACAGAGGCAAAAGAGTACTACAACACGCACGAATATTTCAAGATGTTCCCCGCCGCAGGTGGCGCCGGTGCTGTGCGTGATGGTCTTAGTTCATATTATCTTCGCGACATGGTTAGCAACGGCAACCCCGTTGCCATAGCCAACGGCTCGTGGATTAAGGAGAGCACTTATACGATTGACCCACAATTCCAGATTGAGTACAAATTGCTTGGCAAAGACGAAAGTGCCACACAGCTCAACTATACGGGTGAGGTTTACATGAAGGCTTACACCAATACAAACCAGGGATACTACCCTGCGTCTCTATCCAGCAGCCATTGGTATGACGCCGGCGGTGTGAACATTGCCAGCGATGGCGAATCTAAGAGCCTTACTTTCACAACCCGACACACTCTCGTGTACACTCCGAAATTCAAGAGTGAAGACCACTTCTTTACAGCGCTGGGACGTATGGAGCTGTCAACCAGCACAAGTGACGACCAAAACATATCCTCAAACGGTTTGGCCGGCGGCATAACCGATCCGAGCGTCTTGGCTTATCTTACCAACGCTTATACAGGAGTGGGAAAAGGACACAGTATCGGCGTTATCGGAAGTATGCACTATTCTTACAAATCAAAATACGTGGCTGACTTTACGCTTCGTGCGGATGGAAGTACACGCTTCGGCGCAGACAATCGCTGGGGTTTCTTCCCCGGTGTGTCGGGACGTTGGAATATAAGCGATGAGCTTTTCATGAAGCCTTTGCACAAGTATATCAGCATGCTGGCATTCCGTCCCGGCTGGGGTGTAAATGGTAACCAGCCCAGCGAGGAAGGTCTTATGTACAACACATATTCAAGTACCGGTACCTATATCGGAGGAACAGCAATCGCACCACAGAACCTTCGCCTTACCGACCTTAAGTGGGAAAAGACTTCTGCATGGAACATGGGCTTTAATTTGAATTTGTTTGAAGACCTCCTTCAGTTCGACTTGAACGTATATCACAAATACACAAAGGATCTCTTGATGAGGAACGTGAGCATACCATCTTCTGTAGGTTTCAGCACTCTTGCATGGGCAAATGTCGGCAAGATGGAAAACAAGGGTTGGGAGCTCAACTTCGTAACGAGGAAAATCAACGTAGTTCCCAAGTTGCAGGTTGTTGGTAAGTTCAACATCGCTCAGAACGTGAATGAAATCACGCAGATGGATGCAAGTGTGCTTTCAAGTCTAAATGGCGATTTCAATTACAACAACGAAACTTGGATGAGTCGCGTTCAGATTGGCAACGCGCTTGGTGGCATTTACGGCTTCCGCTATAAAGGTGTATATCGTTTTGACTACGACCACAGCGGGTATTTCGCCGACCAGTCAAAGAACACCATATACGGTGAGCGCACCGCAGCATATGCCGAAAAATATGGTTTGAACGGCAGCTACAATGCAACCTGCCCTGTGGCACGCGATGCTAATGGCAATATTATATATGACGCAAAGGGAAATCCCCTTCAGATGTACTATAACTATGGCGGCAGGAACTATACGTTCAGCGGTGGTGATGCAATTTACGAGGACATCAACCATGACGGACAAATCAACGAACTCGATATGGTTTATCTCGGTAGCTCCAACCCTAAATTGAACGGCGGTTTCGGTATAGACCTTTACTATGGGCGCTGGAGCTTGAAAACCAGCTTCAACTTCCGATATGGCAACAAGATTGTGAACCTTGCCCGCATGGAGGCCGAGGATATGCGCACAAACCGCAACCAGAGTACTGCTACACGTTGGCGTTGGCGTAAAAACGGCGACATTACAGATATACCTCGTGCCATGAGTGCAGAGGCAGGTACTTCTTACAATGCTCTTTGTAGTGACCGATATGTGGAGCCGGGCGATTACATCCGTTTCCAATACATGCAGTTAGCCTATGATTTTGATGCCAAGAAGTTGAAACGCTACGGCCTTCGCTCATTGCGCTTCGCTCTTTCGGGCAATAACCTCATATTCTGGTCTAGATATTCGGGTGTGGATCCGGAACACTCGCAGAGCGGGTTCTCGCCTTGCTTTGATAGTTCGCAGACACCGCGTTCGCGTTCATTTACATTCAGCGTTAATGTAGGATTTTAAAGATTCAGCAAAAAATGAAAAAGAAAAATTTATATAAAGGTCTGCTCACATCGGCTTTCGCAGTGCTGATGCTCGGCACCACCTCGTGCGATGACTTCTTGACCATACACCCATCCAACAAGATTACTGAGGAGGAGTTTTGGGAAGACCGCAATGACTTGGAGAGTGCAGTGCGTGGATGCTACAAGCAGTTTATAGGAAGCGGCGTAATGTCGAGGCTCGTAATATGGGGCGAGTGCCGTTCTGACAACTTCGACCTCTTGTCTGAAAACTGGGATGACATGAAAGATTTGATGAACGCCAACCTTCTTCAGACAAACTCATTGTTCAGCTGGGCTGACTTCTACAAAGACATCAACTTCTGCAACAAAGTACTGGAGTATGGCCCAAAGGTTATAGAGAGAGATGCCAGTTTTACATCAGAGGACTGGAAGCCAATAGAGGCGGAAATTAAAGCCTTGCGTGCTCTCAATATGTTCTACCTGGTGCGCACTTTCCGCGATGTGCCCCTAGACTTCAAGTCAATCGGCACCGACCGTGAGGCAAGGGCTCACTCGGGTCGTCAGGTGGCAGCCGAGTTGGTGCTTGACTCCATAATCAACGATGTTGATAGGATTAAGGACAACGGAATGCGTCGCTATTCTTCAACAGATGAAGACAAAGGGCGTTTCACACGCGAGTCAATATACACACTTCTTGCGGATATGTATTTGTGGCGTGCGGCCAAGAATGCATCTGCCGATTCGGTAGCAAAGTATGGTAACAAATCGCAGGAGGACTACCAAAAGGTTATAACTCTTTGCGATGCGGCTTTGGAAATGTATCTTACGCGATACAAGGAGGCTAATCCCGAATACAACCAGAGTTCCGCCACAAATCAGGATAATCCCTATTTCCTTATAAGAATGCGTTCTTCTAACGGAAGTACAAAGAACGTAACCGATGAAATCTATCAACAGATTTTCATTGACCGAAACAGCAGCGAGAGTATATTTGAGTTGCAGTTTGACGGAAGTTCAAACAAGAACACTCCCTTGTATTCATATAGTAGTGGAGTGGGGCTTTATTGTGCGGAAAACAGCGATGCAGGCTTGCTTCAGGCAGCATCCCCGCTTCAGAGTGTTTCAAAGGGAATAGACAACACGAGCGGAGTTTACAGTCAGTCAGATATGCGCCGCTGGGAGAACATGCGTTACACAGAGGCCGGTCAGCGAGTTTACCCAATAGCCAAATATTGCCAGAATTCGCCTCTGTTCAAAAACTTGAATGACAACTCTGAGGGTGCTACATCAGGTCGCGTAAGTACGTCTTCTTTCAGGTCTAACTGGATTGTATATCGTCTGAGCGATCTCCTCCTTATGAAAGCAGAGGCAATTTCGCGATTAGAGGCTCCTACGGACGAGCAGATGGAAAGCGCGTTCAACAACGTTGCCATGATTCTCTATCGTTCCAATCCTACAATTACTTCGGAAAGCGAAAAGCTGAAATTTAGCGATTATTCAACTCCTTCGCAGTTATTCTCGCTTGTGATGCGTGAACGCCGTAGAGAATTTTTCGGGGAGGGTAAGCGCTGGTTCGATCTTGTGCGCCTGGCAGAGTATGACGGTAAGACAACCAACATGCTGAACCTGTTGCTTTCAAAGTATGCAACAAACACTAATGCCGTAAAGGCCAAGTTGTCTTCCATGAATTCTCTATATTCCCCGGTATATGAGGATGATATTAAAGTTAATCCACTGCTTCATCAGAATCCGGCTTGGGAAAAGGAGCAAACTATATCGAGAAACTAAAGGGCTTGGCGGCGCGTTTGCGCCAGCGGATGCGCCGTCGTCCTTTCTCATATAAATAATTCAATCAAGAAATAAAATAAATCAGATATGAACATCAAAAATTGCAAATGGCTCAAATATGGTCTGTTTGGCACGTTGGCCTTGGTGGGATTCAACGCATGTTCCGACGATCATTTTGATATTCATTCTTCCACTCCCCAGCAGTCTTTGTGGCAGCAGATAGTTGCAGATCCACAGTTGGATTCCCTGCGGCAGATTTTGGAGCGCACCACTTTCACTGTTGACGAGTATTCGAAGACAAGCAAACTAACTTACGCGCAGTTGCTTTCAGGGTCGCAGACTTTCACGGTTTGGGCTCCGGAGGACGGCACATACAACGCGTCCAAATGGCTTGCCATGCTTGATGAGGGAAAGAATCGCGAAGTTGAAAAGCAGTTCGTGCGTAACCACATTGCCCGTTATAATTTTTCGGGCACTAACGGTGGCGACACCATAAAGGTTACTATGCTTAATTCTAAGATTAATGAATACAATCTCCTTGAGAACACTTTCAAAAAAGTTTCTGTAGACGGGGCAGTGAATGAGGCCTCAAATGGTTCTCTCCACAAACTTAAGGGTATTGCCCCCTTTGCCTCCAACTTATATGAGGCAATAGAGTTCACAGAAGGATTGGATTCTCTCTACAATTTCCTGCATGAGGATGATACTCTAATGTTCATGAAAGGTTGGAGTACTCCGGGAGCCACGGTAAATGGCGAAATACAGTATGTTGACTCTGTTTTCCAGATAAGCAACAAGGTTATCGGAAACCTAAATTTTTGGCAAAACGAGGACTCGCTGCTTATGGGCATTTTCCCCACAAACAAAGCGTGGGCAGAAACAAAAGCCAAGGTTAGCAAATTCTTCAAGTATAAGGAAAGTTATCCATACAAGGAAGACAATACCACGAAGATACTATACAACAAGATCAATTCCGACTCCATGGCCGATGTGAGAATCAAGAGTGTGATCCTTAACAATATAGTTACAAGCCTTGGTAAGCAGCCGGGATACGATGCCACAAAATCTTCTCTGTCGTATTTCAAGAACTTTATCGACAATGCCGACTCATTGGTTCGTGGTGGAGCAACTTCGCTTGACGATCCCAATATCCACCAGCCTTATCTTTCAAAGATAGTAGGTGGCTATGAGCCTTTTGAAGTGTCAAATGGTTACGTATATGCAATTGACAATTATGGATATGTTCCGAGTAAGTCGTGGCATACAACCATACGCGTAGAGGCGGAGTACCAGTTCTACCAGGATGTAAATGGCTTTGCATCGGCAGAAAAGAACGGCTCTTATTACGGAAACTCCGTATATCTAACCTCGATCAACCGCCACGATTCCATAAAGGGATTTGTAAGCAACAACTGCTTTGCATATTTCCCGGGTTCCAGTTCGGCTTCGCAGCCCACTGTAAGCTTTAAGATACCCAACATACTGTCAGGTAAATATGACATTTATGCAGTGATGGTTCCGCTTAACATTGATAAGAAGACACAACCTATTGAGGAAACAAAACGCAACCACTTCACGGCTACGCTTGTTTACGATTACAACGACAAGAACGGCCGCGACATAGAGCAGGCTGCTGTAAACGAGGAGGGCGGCAAGGATTTCGAAACACGTGCCGGCGTTATCGACAGTGTGCTTCTCTTCAAAGACTTTGAATTCCCATATGCTTTCAAAGGTGTTGCGCCAAGCTACCCGAAATTGAAGCTGAAATCGGTTGTACGTACCAGTGCTCAGAAGAAAATCTATGACCCTGCGCTCTACATCGACTGCTTCCTCTTCGTTAGCAAGGACGATGAATCGGATAAATAAAGTGGTTCTTGAAAAATAAAGAGACAAATGAAAGATAATAGAAAAAATCAATTAATGCACTGGGCTTTGCGTGCCTCCGTATGTCTTTTCATGTTATCAGGAACTACGGTTCTGGTGGCTCAAGACAACGTTGACGATGCAGATGCGGCTGAAGAAGAAGTAGCCGTAAAGAAGAAACCCAAGAAATTGGAAATTCCCACATATGAAATGAAGAGCGTGAGCGGCAAGGTACTTGATGCCGCTACAGGCCAAGGCCTTGGCGGTGTACGTGTGCAGGCTTTAAACAACAAGCTGTACACGGCAATGACCGACGAGGACGGCTCCTATACAATTTCTGTCCCCAAGTTTGTAACCTCGCTTTATTTCGAGGTAACAGGCTACAATGGCATGCAGCGCGCCATTAAGGGCGAAAGCTCACAGGATGTAAATATGCTTTCTTCCGCGTTCAAATCAGTGTACAAGGATGGAGTAAGCATATATTCAGTCTCCGAGACGCGCCCGGTTAACACAACGGCTATTACTGCCGAGAACGATATCGAAAACAGCCTGAATGCTTCTGTACGCACCGTTTCGCGTGGCGGAGTTCCCGCGCAGGGAGCTGCCATGTTCATTCAGGGTATAAATTCGCTTAACTCCAACGCACAGCCCTTGGTAGTTGTTGACGGAGTTGTTTGGGATATGCAGTACGACCGGACCGCCATTCATCAAGGGTTCATCAACAATGTGCTAAGCATGATTGATGTTGATGATATAGCCGACATAAAGGTTTTGAAGAACGGAACGGCTTTGTATGGTGCAAAGGCTTCCAATGGCGTGATAGAAATAACCACCAACCGCGGTAACAGTCAGGCTACCCGCATTAACGCCCGCATATACGGCGGCTTTGAGGCTGCTCCCAACTATGTTGACGTTATGAACGCAGGACAATACCGCAGCTATCTTTCCGAACTTATAGGTACATATAAGGATTCAGAAGACAACAGTAGCAACTTCCACGTAGGTTTCTTGAACGAGGATCCTGACTATGTTTACTATCCTCTTTATCACAACAACACCGATTGGAGCAAGAAACTCTACCGCACTGCTTTTACGCAGAACTACAAGGTAGGCGTTCAAGGTGGTGACGATGTGGCTATGTACAATCTTTCTCTTGGTTATACAAAGTCGGACGCTACGGCGCGTATGACCAACTTCGACCGTCTTAACCTGCGTTTTAACACCGACATTTCCATATCAGACGCGCTTTCGGCTTCGTTTGACCTTGCATACGGACGTTCCACATATAACCTTCGCGATAACGGTTGGGCTGAGAACTACAATAACGATAATATCGCGTCTCCCAACGTTCTCGGACTCATACAGGCTCCTTTCTTAAGCCCGTATTCCTATGTCGTAACATGGGATCCCGTTAACCTTGTCAACAAGGTTGCCATGGACAAGCGTGTTTATGCCGGCAAGTATTTCAATGCCGACCCCAATCCGTTCCTCTTTGCGCAGAACTATGACAGCTACGCATTGGCTAACCCATATTGGATTCTCAAGAATGGTAAAGGAAATGACAAGAATTATCTTGAGCAGACTCAGTTCATGATAAATGTAACTCCCAAGTATGTAGTGAACAAGAATCTTACGATTTCCGACCGCTTTAGCTACATTCTCAACCGTACGAGCGAGAAATACTATCTGCCTTATAGCGGAACTCCGAGCCGCTTCATCGAAGGACTCGGGTCTGTTAGCAGCTCGGTAAAGTCGCAGTATGGCAAAGAAACCACAGTGTTCAATGACCTGCGTGCGCAATGGAAAAAGCAAATGGGCGCACATTTCCTCGATGCAAAGTTGGGCATGCGCTTTGCAAACTACACGTACAGCAACACATACGTTAAAGGTTACAACAACACCAATGACAAGTTGCCCAACCTGTCTTACGGCTTGAGCTTCCTTGACTACGGAGGAGCCAATGACACTTGGGTGAACCTTGCTTACTATCTCACTGCTTCTTATAACTACCGCAACCGCTATTTTGTTGACGCAGCAGTGTCAATGGAGTCTTCATCGCGTTTCGGTAAGGAGGCAGAATCCGGCGTTAAGCTCTTCGGCGTGCGTTGGGGAATGTTCCCCTCGGTGCAGGCAGGTTGGCTTATTTCATCCGAAGACTGGTTCAATGCCGATTGGGTTAACTCCCTAAAGCTTACGGCAGGGTATGAAATGACCGGTAATGATGACATAGACTACTATGCTACCCGCACGTATTTCCAGAACATCAAGTTCCTCAACACAGCTACCGGCCTTCAGCTTGCAAACATAGCCAATCCCAAAATTCAGTGGGAAACAAACCATAGGTTCAATGTAGGCATTCAGACCAATCTTCTTGACAACCGCCTTAGCCTTGGCGCCGAGGTGTATTTAAGCAAGACAACCAACCTTCTCACACGTAAAGAGGTAAGCTACCTTACAGGTTTGGCAAATATGTGGACCAACGAGGGCTCACTCCGCAACAACGGTGTTGAGGTGTCTGTAAGCGGCATTATCGTAAACAGCAAAAACTGGAAGTGGCAGGCCGGCTTCACAATGGGGCACTATTCAAACAAGATCACCGATCTTCCTTCGTCAGACAAGATAAATCTGTACAATATAGACGAAAACGGCATGACCGGTTCGCTCTATAAAACTATCAATGGTTTCACAACTTCGGTTTATGGCAAGAACAACGTTCTCACAGCCACAAACTATGCAGCCGGCGTGTTCTACGGTTACAAAACTGCAGGCGTGTTCAAAGACAATGCCGAGGCTTCAACGGCCGGCAAGTATGGCTATTTGAAATACCCCACAGGTGTAGTTGGCGATCCCTCACGCGACTTCAAGGCCGGCGATGTGCACTTCATTGACGTAAACGGCGATGGTTGGATAAGCGAGGCCGATATGGTTAAGGTTGGCGATCCCAACCCCGACATCTACGGTAACATTTTTACATCCGTAAACTGGAAGCGCTTCACCCTTGACATCAACTTCAAGTATTCGTTGGGCAACGACATCTACAATTACCAGCGTTCGCAGCTCGAGCAGGGCAATACGGTATGGAACCAGTCAACGGCTCTTGTGAACCGCTGGCGCTACAGCGGCCAGGAAACAGACATCCCGCGCCTTATGAGCACCACTAATACTGAAGAGTGGGTTAACAATGAGCGTTTCTCCGATCGTTGGATTGACAACGGCTCTTACTTGAAGCTCAAGAAAGTGCGTCTTACATACCAGCTGCCTCTTTCACTTAGTTGGTTGCAAGGACTCACGGTGTTTGGAGAGTGTAACAACATTTTCACCCTTACAAAATATAAAGGCGAGGATCCCGAAGTTTCCTGTGGCAACTCCGTTCTCTATCAAGGAGTCGATGCAGGCTATCTGCCCCAAAGCTTCAGCTGCAACTTCGGCGTAACATTCAACTTGTAAAATTAGGAACAATGAAAAAGAAATCAATATTAAGTTTAGTGGTTCTGCTTGCTGGCATGATGTGCGTTTCAACGTCGTGCTCGGATATGCTCACGCCCGATCTTGAACGCTATACCGAGAAAAACGCGGGAGACTCCCTATATTCTTATCTCGGCATTCTCAAGAGCATGCAGAAGATAGTGGAGCGCGATGTGATTCTCGGTGAGGCGCGTGGCGACCTGGTTACCACCACCACCTACACCAGCGACAGTGTGAGCCATATATCCAACTTCGATGAGCAAAGAGATGGCGACAACGCATTTCTTCAGTGTGCCGACTACTACAACATCATAAACCAGTGCAACTTCTATCTTCACTATGTCGATACGGCCGATGTGAAAGACGAGGTCAAGTATATGCAGAAAGAGTGGGCACAAGTTCAGGCTATGCGTGCATGGACATACCTTCAGCTTGTTCAGAATTATGGCTCTGCGCCTTTCTTCACCGAGCCCGTTTCCAGCAGCTCTATAGGCAATGAGATAATCAAGAGCGGAAAGGTTGTAAACAAGGACAATATTGCCGATCTTCTCGTGGCAGCCGGTCTCGACCGCGCATACGAACTTCAGGAAGAATATGGCTATCCCTCGTATGGCAGCTACAACAACGGTTCTGTGAGCATACCTTCAAGGTCGTGCTTCTTCCCCGTGGCTCTTGTTACCGCAGATTTGTACTTGATGCAAAACAACTACGACAAGGCAGCCGAAATGTACTATAAGTATATGCGCATGGAGGCTTCTTATGTGCCGAACAACTCTATGGCGTACAGCGAGAACATTTCAGAGGAGGGCACGCGCTATGTCCCCATTGCAGGTAGTTGGGCAAGCCGCATGGCAAGTTATAACACAAGTAAGTCGTATGGCACAAAGGGCAGCTCAAACGGCGAGGAGCTCATAACCATAATCCCCGGTGCTGCTTCAAAGAGCCAGGGCGAAGTACTCATTCAGGTTCAGAACATCTACGGCTTCAAAACCTCTTCCCAAACATGGGGTAGCAATAGTGGTTCCATAAGCGTTTCTCCCAAAGAGGAGTATCGCCAGCTTGAACCGTCTGAGAACTATGTGGGGCTTAACGCCAATCAGGTGTATTGCAGTTACCGCGAATCAGGTGGCACCAACGTTCAGGAATTCTATGAGGGTGTTGGAGATGCGCGCTTCTACGCTTCTGCTCCCCTTTGCAGAATTGACGGCGAGGATTTCCGTTTCATAGCGAAGCGCACTCCTGTTTCCGGTCTTAACTACAACTGGAACAGCCGTAGGGTATATGCAAACGGCTATTCTTCTTACTATGCAATTCCTGTATACCGCAAGGCTCTTGTGCACCTCCGCTTTGCAGAGGCAATAAACCGTGCGGGTTTCCCCGAACATGCATTTGCCGTACTTAAAGACGGCTTGCTTTCCGACAACTTCCCCACACTCAAGTACAAGGACAGCATCCATTACGACATTCGTGTTGATAGCACAGACCTTGAAAATATAAAAATCGACACTCTCAGCAGAGATACCGTTAAGGATGTTCCCTATTTGCAGAAACCTGAGGCAAACGCCGGCGGTGCTTATTACATAGGCCTTGCCGAAATGCAGAAAGCGCAAGCTAAGAATTATCTCAATTTTGCAGATGACAAATTCAATAATTCGGCAACAAACTATACAGGCATCCATGGTTTCGGTTGTGGAGAAACACGTGGCTACCGCGACAGTCTTTTCACCTATGACCTTTGCGTGGCGCAGAAAATTGCGGCATCGCGTGCAGACAAGGATGGACAGACTTCGGAGTGGGAAACCGCGCTTCGCGACAGCTTGAACAAAGTTGGCATAGAACAAGCCGTTGCCGACGGCACTATAACCAACGATGAGGTTATAACGGCTGTTGAGGACTTGATAATCGACGAGCTTGCACTCGAAACGGCGTTTGAGGGCAACCGTTATTACGACCTCCTCCGTTTTGCGAGCCACAAAGGTGGTGGAGCCATAGACAACGAATGGCTTGCCAAGAAGATAGCCTCACGTGGCATGGCTCCGCGCAGCGGCTATGATGCGGCTCTTTACAACCGTTTGGTTGGAGGCACACGATGGTATCTGCCATTGCCCGAGAACGAATAGCAAACTGATTCTTGCCGCTTGGGGCGGCAAAAGCGAATAAAGGCGTGCACGGCATAAACACCGTGCGCGCCTTGTTTTTTGGCGTGGTATTTCGCAGAAAAAGGGGAGTGTAACGCAGAAATCGGCAGCACCTTTGCCAACATCGTTATGCCTGCATTAAGAAAGCTTGTGCAGTTGGCAGTTTTTCATATGTTTGTAAAGGCGAAAATTATGTCCGATGTAGTTTGAATTTTGTCTGATATAATTTTTTCTACGTCCTATGTTGTTTTTCATTTGTCCCATGCAGCTTTTTTTATGAGTTTCGAAACATCGGTAGGTTTAGACTGTCACAAAAAATGCTTAATGGCGGCTTGCCGCTCAAAACTTGCCTATCGAAAATCATCGGACTAAGATTATCCACATTTCCCGCCATGCTTTGCCACACAAGCTCTCATTGTATGCAAGGCTTAAATGCGTGTATGCATAAGCTCGGTGGCTGTTGCCGCAAGCCTACGGCGTTACCGCCCAATTCCATCGGGAGTGATGTAATGCGGCAACAATGCCTGTGCTCTATTCTTATTTTCTCCGGCGCGGCTGTGCTGTGGCAATTTCCGCCACAAGATATTCCGATCGTGTGCCTATGCGGAATTTCCCTCCCCAAATGCCTATGCCGGAACTTACGTAATAATTTGTGTTGCCTTTTTCCAGCGGTCCGTATGCATCCTCATACAGGGCATCGGTTATCCACGATACGGGCCATATCTGGCCGTGGTGCGTGTGGCCGCAAAACTCAAAGTCAATACCGAGTTTTTGCGCCTCTCCAAGCGAATAAGGCTGGTGGTCGAGCAGAATGGTAAATTTTCCCTTGTCTGTTTCCGCAACGAGTTTTTCCAAAGGTTTGCGTCTTGTGTTGGTGCGGTCATCGCGTCCTATAATGTTAATGCCGGCAACGGCAGCCGCCGTGTCGCGCAGCATTGTTATCCCGGCGATTTTGCAGAACCGCAGCGACTTGTCTATTCCCGCATAATATTCATGGTTTCCCGGGCAAGCGTAAACCGGCGCGGAAATTCTGCGAAACTCTTGCGCCACCCCCTCCTTAAGCAACGGCTCTACGCTGCGGTCTATTATGTCGCCTGCTATAAGCACAATGTCCGGTTTCTCGCCGTTTATCATGTCAACCCATTTGGCAAATTCATCGCGCCTTATGTGGTAGCCCAAGTGAATGTCGCTGATCATCACTATTTTCAGAGGCTTTGCAATTGGTTTGTCTGTTCGAATGTCAACCATCTCGCGGTGTTTGTGGTGGTAGTGCAGGTTTCCAGCAAGCATAACGGCTGCCACCGTTCCGGCTATTGCTGCCGTGCCCGCAAGACTGTGAGTTCGGAACGAATGTGGCACAATGTGCAACGCCCCAAGCAAGTCAACAAACAGGAACGCCATAAACAGGTAAACCAGCACAAACACCCACGACAAGCTCGCCTTGTAAAATAAAACGCCAAGTTCGTGCGGCAGCCTGTCAATGCTTCCGGGATGCATGCAAATGGGCATAAGCGCAAAAAGCAGCAGCATAATGCTTACGGTGGCAATCCTAATACCGTTGGGGAATGGCATAATACGCCACGTGCGCCACATAACGTATGCAAGTGCAAGCAGCGGCAGTATAAGTGTAATGATTCTGAAAATTTTAAAGGTTGGCATGGTTCCTGTTTTTGTCGCGAAAGTAGCAAATTCCCGCGACTCGCGAAAATACGGTGGCATAGGGATTAAGGCTTGCATGTAACTTCAGCCGTGCGGCGTTATCATTAAAGTAATGATGGAGGAATGAGCTGATGCGCCACAAAAAGCGGTTCTCGTTACTGCATAAGTCGCAATTTTATTATATTTGCATAATATCAAACATTACATTATGAAGAAGTTGATATGCTTGCTTACGTTTTGTGCATTGGCAGTTTCGCTTTCTGCGCAAAATAAGGTGCGCGAAAACGAAGCCATACGAAAACTTGGAATTGCCCAATATGCAATCTCCCACCTTTATGTTGATTCCGTGAATGCAATGAAGCTAACCGAGGATGCCATAAAAGGAATGCTCTCGCAGCTTGATCCGCACTCCACATATACCGACGCGGCGCAGACAAAGGCTTTCAGCGAGCCGCTGCGCGGCGATTTCGAAGGAATAGGCGTACAGTTCAATATGCTTGATGACACCCTCGTGGTAATACAGCCCACCGACAAAGGACCATCGCAAAAGGTAGGCATCTTGGCAGGCGACCGCATTGTGCGTGTTAACGACACGCTGATTGCGGGCGTGAAAAAGCCCACCGAAGCAATTATGAAAATGCTGCGCGGCAAAAAAGGCACCACGGTGCATCTTGGCGTGGTGCGCCCCGGAGTAAAGGAAGAAATCAAGTTCGATGTGGTGCGCGACAAGATACCGCTCCACACTCTTGACGCCTCCTATATGATTGACGGCAATACGGGTTACATACGCTTCGGGTCTTTCGGGCAGAAAACCCCCGAGGAGATACGCACCGCCATGAGAGAACTTATGGGGAAAGGCATGGATCGCCTTATAATAGACCTACGCAGCAATGGCGGCGGATTTATGGAGGCTTCGGTGCAGATTGCGAACGAGTTTCTTAGCCGGGGCGACATGGTGGTGTACACCAAGGGGCGTGCAGTGCCTTCAACAGAATACAAGGCGCGCGGTGGCGGAATGTTCACCAAAGGCAAGGTTGCCGTTCTTATCGACGAGTTCAGCGCGTCTGCGGCGGAAATTCTCGCCGGCGCACTCCAAGACAACGACCGTGCCGCGATAGTGGGCGTAAGAAGCTTTGGCAAAGGATTGGTGCAGCAACCGGTGCAGTTGCCCGACGGCTCGATGATACGTCTCACAGTGTCGCGTTATTACACCCCTGCCGGGCGGTGCATTCAAAAGCCTTACAAGCCCGGCGAGAAAGAGGCTTACAGCCTTGACGAGCTTAACCGGCTGCGTAGCGGCGAACTTTTCCACGCCGACAGCATACACCACAATGATTCGCTTAAGTGTTTCACTCTTAAGAAACACCGCCCGGTATATGGCGGCGGAGGTATAATTCCCGACTATTTTGTTCCGCTCGATACCATGATATACACGAAATACTATCGCAGTTTGTCGCGCAAGAACCTTATACTGCCCGCCGGTACCAAATATATCGACCGCCACCGTGTAAGCATTAAGGAAAAATACCCCGAGTTCAAAAACTTCAAGAATAACTATGAAGTGCCGCGCGAACTGGTTGACAGTATATTCGCTGCCGGCGAAAAGAGCAAAATAACGGCAAAAGACGAAGAGGAAAAGACAAAGACCGCAGCTCTGCTTGCAAAAACCTTGAAAGCTCTGGTGGCAAGAGACATATGGGACACATCGCAGTATTTTCAAATAATAAACGAGGGCGATGCCACCATAGAAAAAGCGCGGCAAGTGATAAGCAAGTAAAAATAAGGCAATACCATGGCACGCATATTATATATATTGATATTTATAGCAGCATTGCCCGGCGCAATGCGCGCAAGTTTTGTGGAGGGCGGCAAGCGCGAATTCCCTATATCGTGCAATGGCGTGCCGTGTGCGGTTGACAGCGCAAACCGCGCACTGTATTGCAGCATAAAACCCATGGAGGGCGATTCCGTCAAGCTTGTGTTCTCCTCGGAAAGCGTGCCATATCTGCGCATTAACTACAAACGCCACAATATGGGCGACACTGTAAGGCTGTCCAATAATCTGAATCGCGCATACAAGCTGCACATAGGCGCAAGTCTCCGTATGTGGACGCTTTACATCACAACGCTGCCGATAGTTATGATAGAGGCTTCAAAATTTGAGCAGTCTGCTTACCACCATGGCTATCTTAATGTGATCGACCCATGGAAGCGTACAAAAAAATCGGCACTTTTCCGCCATTTCATAGGGGCGAGGATACGCGGGGCATACACCGCAGGGCTTGCCAAGAAACCTTATGCCATAAAACTTTGGAACGCTAAGCGCGAGGGCAAGAACGTGAGTGTTCTCGGGCTTATGAAAGACGACAACCTTATTCTCGATGCAATGTATAACGACAAGGCGAAAATGAGAACAAGGCTCTGTTTCGACTTGTGGAACCGAATTGACAGCATTCCCTACGAAGTTTCGCAGGGGCATTCGAAGTTGAACGGCACTCAGGGACGCTTTGTTGAGGTTTTCGTTAATGGGGCGTACAACGGACTGTATTGCATAACCGACAAGATAAACCGCCGCAAACTCGACCTTGTGAAAACCGAAACCGCCGCAAACGGAAAGCCCGAGTTCCACGGTATGTTGTACAAGGCTACGGGATGGTCGGACGAAACGCATTTCATAAACGTTGATGATAATGCAAACACTGCCAACACCCTTTGGTGGTGTGAATGGGAACAGAAATATCCTGACGACAGTGTGCAGATGGCAAACTGGTTTCCGTTGAAAAATCTTATAAAGTTTGCCGCTCCTGCCACAAATCCAAGCAAAATAAACTTCGCATCGCATTTGTGCAAAAAGTTCTACCTGCAAAACCTAACCAACTTCATGCTGTTCTTGAATGTGCTGAACATAAACGACAACAACTGCAAGAACACCTACATCAGCTTCCGCGATGTAAATGCACCAAATGCCGCCGCACTTATAACGCCTTGGGACCTCGATGCCTCAATGGGGAGAAACTGGGACGGAAGCATTCTTGACAGTTTCGGGTTCGAAAATCAGGTGAACGATTGCGGATTGTTCAAGCGCCTGTTTGACGGTTCTCCAAATTATTACCGCGAGAATTTTCGCGACACATGGATAAGGTTAAAAAACGGCGTGCTTTCAACCGACAGTGTCAACGCCAGAATACTTGCCTACAAAGAGTTGCTTTACACTTCGGGGGCATGGGGGCGCGAGATGACACGCTGGCCGAATTCCGTTGCGGGCATAAAAAGCGAAACCGAATACATGATGGACTGGTACGCACGCTCGGTGAAACACACCGACAGGGTTCTTGCCGACTTCCCGAGTGCCATAAACGATGCAAGGGCAAATCAAACCTCAGACATATACGTTGCCGTTGACGGCGGGAGCATTATTGTTGGCAGCGGGAACATAAAAGCCGAAGTAGCCGTTTACTCGGCCGATGGGGCTTTGCGTGAATCTAAAACCGCGATAACGCCTTTCCGCAGTCGCCAACTGGAAAAAGGCATATATGTTTTGAACGTAAAGGCGGGCAACGCCGCGTTGCGCAAAAAGGTTATAATAAAATAGACTTATGATAGCTGCAATACTCGCCCTGGCAGCCGGACTGCTTATAGGCTTCCTTATAAGCCACAGCCGCAGCTCCGCCAAAATATCCGCGCTCACCGTGGGGCGCGACATGGAGGCGCAAAAGGCAAGAGAACTTGGTGAACAATATAACCGCAACCTCGAACTTCTGAAAGAGCGTCAAAAGGAGCAGTTCGATGGGCAGATGAAGCTTATAACCGAGCAACTGCGTGCATCGTCCGAGGAAATTCTTGCAAAAAGGCAGGAACAACTTTCGGCGGCAAACAAGGAGCAGCTTGCGGCAATACTCAATCCTCTTAATGCAAACATAGCGCAGATGAAAGAGGCTGTGGAGCACAGCAAGCTCGAGCAGTCGAAAACGATGGCCAGCCTGCAAACAGCCATAAACCACAGCTTTGAGCAGACAAAGTCGGTGGGCGAGTGTGCCGACCGCCTTGCATCGGCACTTACAGGCGAGAACAAAGCGCAGGGCAATTTCGGGGAATTGAAGCTTAAGGAACTTCTTGACAGCATGGAACTAACCGAAGGTTTGGAGTATGAAACGCAGCAGACACTCAGGGACGAAAAGGGCAACGTTGTAAAAGACAACGAAACAGGGCGCAGAATGATACCCGATGTCATACTCCATTTTCCCGACAGGCGCGATGTGGTTATCGACTCCAAAATGTCGTTCAAGGCTTTTGAAGATTACCGTAACGCCAACGATGACAAAGCGCGCGCCGAAGCCTTGAAACGCCACATCGCCTCCATGCGCAGCCACGTAAAGGAACTGAAATCGAAAGACTATAGCAAATTCATGCCAAAGGGTTCGGCGCGTTTGGATTTCGTTATAATGTACGTGTTCAGCGAAGGGGCGTTGCAGCTTGCGCTATCAAACGATGCTGCCCTGTGGCGCGATGCCTATAACGACGGTGTGCTTATAACAGGCTCGCAAAACATGTATGCCCTCTTAAGAATACTGGAGATAAGCTGGAAACAGATGCGCCAGGCAGAAAACCAGGACAGGATAATAGCCGTGGCCAACGAAATGGTGAGCCGGGTGCAGATGCTGTGCGAAAGGCTCGACAAAGCCGATGCATGCCTGAGAAAAACGCGCGAGGCCTTTGACGAAGTGCGCACCATGGCGCAGCCGTCGGGGAGAAGCATCACCTCTTCCGCAAACAAACTGCTTAAATTCGGCGCACAAAAAGACGCCCGCCACGCCGCGCTGCCCTCCACGGACGAGTAAAAACGCTTAGGCATAACGGTGGGCAGGCGTGTTTTGCCCAAGAAGGCGGCGTTTTTGCACAACCGGCTGATTTGCAGCGGGTTGTTCGGTTTTAGGATGCGCGGTGTAAGTTTTTGGGTTTCAATTGTATGGAAACAGCAAAAAAAGGTCCTGTGTAGTTTTAATTATGTCTGATATAATTTTTTCTACATGGGACATAGTTTTTTCTACGTCCCACGTGGTTTTTTCTATGTCCCATGTGGTTTTTTCCGTATGTGCGAGCAGGCACGATACGAACATAAGCAGTGTGCGTAAACTAATATCTGCAAAAAAAGCTATCGGTTTAGCAATGGCAAGGTAAAAATGATTAACTTTGCAAATGAATATACATAGTGGATATCCGATTTTTTGCAATAACAAAAACAATACTGAAAAATGCATAGGTACACGTTGCTCGCATCCCTGCTGTTGATAATGATTTTGGGCTCATCATGTGGTTCGAACAAGTCGATGACTTACCTGCAAGGCGCGGAAAAAACCTACGCCGGCGGCGTTAGTTTGGAAAACAACTACACTCTGAAAATACAGCCCGATGACCAGTTGGCCATATACATAAGCTCGCAGGACGAAGACCTGATCAAGCCGTTTACAAACCTGCGGCTGATAGGATTGCAGCCCGGAATGACAACAAGCAGCACGGCTAACAGCAGTTATACATTCTTCGTGGTGTCGAAAGACGGGTATATAGATTTCCCGATATTCGGCAGGGTAAAAGCTGCGGGGCTTACCGTGGCCAAGCTTTCGGAGAATCTTCAAAACAGAATGATAAGCGAGGGGCTTATGAAGGATGCAAAGGTTACCACCAAAATAATGAGCTTCAAGGTAACCGTGCTGGGCGATGTTAAAAACCCCGGAACACAAAGCTACACGGGCGAAAGGCTCACTCTTTTGGAGGCCATAGGTCGCTCGGGCGACTTGAACAGCTCTGCCATACGCAAGAATGTACTCGTTATACGCGAGGAAAACGGGCATAGGCAGACGTTCAAGGTTGACCTTACCGACCCGGAAAGTGTTTTCAACTCTCCGGCATACTACATGCACCAAAACGACATAGTTTATGTGGAATCAAACAAGTCGGTAAAAATAAAAGGCAGCTCAGGCTACCTTTACCTTGGCCTTGCAGGCACACTGCTCGGTTTCGGTACATCCATAGCATCGCTCATAATCGCCCTCACAAAATAAAAGCAGAATGGAAAACCTTAATCCGCAACAGAACAATTCGTACATATCCCCCGAAGACGACAAGAACAACGATTTTTTGCCAATGGTTATGAACGCGCTTCACGTGTTTGCGGCAAACTGGAAATGGTTTCTGGTATCCGTTAGCGCGTGCGTGCTGCTCGCATACCTCTTCCAGGCCAAGCAGCCGCGATACTACGAGCGGTCGTCAATAATATCGGTAAAAAACGATGATGACAAGAACCCGCGCGACATGTCGGCATTGATGCTGCTTAACGGAATAGGCGCCAATGGCGCATTGCAAGACGAAACATATGTGCTGAAGTCGAACAGACTTATGCGTAAGGTTGTGCAGAGACTGAACCTCGACATAGACTATTCCACACACATAGGTCTAAGGCCGTGTTTCCTCTACAAGCAAAGCCCCGTAAAGGTTACGTTCTTCAAGCCCTTTTCAGGCAACGTTAACTTAGACATAGAGATAGAATCGCCTCGGAGTTTCCGCATAAACAACGTGAGTGTGGGCGACAACAAGTATGACTTCGAATGCACGGCGCAGTTCGGAAAGGCAATAGCAACTCCGGCAGGTGCAGTGCTTGTGGAAAAAAACGCAGGGACGTTCCGTAAATACATTAATCGCACCATAAACGTTGGGCGCTTAAGCCAGGAAGATGCGGCAATAAAGTTTGCCAAGGGCATAAACGTAACCACGCAGGGCAAAGACAAGATGAGCAACCTTATATTCGTGTCGTGCCGCGATGCAAACGTTAAACGCGCCGATGACATACTCGCAGGCCTGCTCGAAGCATATAAGGATGATATTGTGGAGAACAAGAACAAGCAGTCGATGAACGCCGACAAGTTCCTCACGCAAAGAATAATGCTCATAGGCAGCGACCTGAACAGCACAGAGGACCGTATGGCTTCGTTCAAGCAGAGCAACGATCTTATAGACTTCGACAAGAACGCCACGATATACCTTGACCAAAGCAACGAGGCGCGTCAGCAGGTAATGGCGCTCGAAAGCGAGAAAAACGTGGGGCTTTTCCTGCGCGACTACTTGAGCCAGCAAGCCGGCGGCAACTACGAGGTAATACCTTCACTGGGCGAAATAAACAACACGGGACTTATCGACGGCATAACCCAGTACAACGAACTTGTGATGAACTACAACCGGCTTTCAGACAACGCCGGCACCGCATCGCCCGTTGTGCGCGATGCCTTGGAACGCCTTAAGGCCACACACTCCGTTATAACCAAAACGGTGGAAAACTATATAAGCACCGTTAACGTAAAACTGCGCCAGGCAAACGCAGTGCTCGGAAGCATAAACTCAAGCATATCCTCTGTTCCGCAAAAGCAGAAATCGGCGGGCGACATAGAGCGCCAGCGCAAGGTAAAGGAAGAACTTTACATATATCTGCTCAACAAACGTGAGGAGGTGGCGTTGCAGCTTGCCGTTACCGAAGCCAACGTAAACATAATCGAAACTCCATATGGGCGTGCCGTACCCGTTTCGCCCAAAAGCGCCATGATAATGATGGTGGGGCTCGTAATAGGTCTTGCCTTGCCCGCATCGGTATTATGGATGATGATAACGCTCGACACCAAGGTGCGCAGCCGCAAGGACGTGGAAGAAGGCTGCTCCGCACCGATTTTGGGCGACATACCGTTGTGGAAAGAGAGCGACGAAAACAGCAAGTTTATCGACCGCTCGCACGCCGGCGCCAACTACAACGCCGTGAGCGAGGCGTTCAGAATGTTGCGCTACAATCTCAACTTCATGAAGAAACGCTCAAAGGTGATGATGTTTACCTCGTCAACGCCCGGTAGCGGAAAGTCGTTCGTGTCGCGCAACCTTGCCTTGATTCTCGGAGTGGCAGGCAAAAAGGTGGTACTCGTTGACGCCGACATACGAAAGCGTACCAATTCCAAAATTATTGGCGGTAAAGAGGGACTTACAACCTATTTGAACGACGACATGTGCAACCTTGACTCGCTAATAAAGACAGACGGCGTGGGCAAGAATGTTGACTACCTGCCGGCAGGCATAGCCCCGCCCAACCCAACCGAACTGCTCATGAGCCGTAGGCTGGAGGAACTTAACGATGAGCTTAAGGCGCGGTACGACTATGTTATATACGACACCACGCCCGCAATGGCCGTTGCCGATGCGGGAATAATCAACCGTGTAGTGGAACTGACACTCTATGTGGTGCGTATAGGCGTTGAAGACAAGCGTTTCCTTGCCGAAATCGACAAGATGTACAAGAGCAATAAGTTCCGCAATCTCGCCGTGGTAATAAACGCAAGCGTTCGCAACAAGTATGGCTACGGCTACGGTTACGGCTACGGCTACGGTTACGGCTATGGCTATGGCGATGAAAGCGGCAGGGAACACAGGCGCAATTCCAATTCCGCCAAAGATGCGAAAGGCGGGGAAAGCACGCGCACAAAATCGGTGGGCGGAAGCAAAAAAATAGACGTTAACGAGTTGCACAACGCATCCAAGGATGACGAATAAGCGCCAAGCGCTACAACAATAAAACCATACCGCCGCAGGGATAAGAACAATAAAATCCTTGCGGCGGCGTTAGTTGTTATAAGGTAAGGTTCGGCTAAAGTTCGCAAGGTATTGGCAACATCTCCTGCAAATGGTGCAAGCCGCAAAATCGATTATATTTCCACGGTTTGGCAAAAACAGTTGTCATATAGTCTGTGTTTGCGCATTTGCGCTAAAAATAAGTCGCCGGCTAAAAAACAAACTTTGCAAAAAACCGTAACTTTGTGGAGCATCAAACAGAAGAATGTATTAAAAACAGAAGACGATGATCAAGGTTACAAAAGAAGCCGCATTGGAATACCATTCCAAAGGCAAACCGGGCAAAATAGAGGTAGTTCCCACAAAGCCTTACCGCACACAATACGATTTGTCGCTGGCCTATTCGCCGGGCGTGGCCGAACCATGCCTGGAGATACAGAAAGATCCTGACGACGCATACAAATACACAAACAAAGGTAACCTTGTTGCCGTTATTTCAAACGGCACAGCCGTGCTCGGACTTGGAGACATAGGAGCAGTGGCGGGAAAGCCCGTTATGGAGGGCAAAAGCCTTCTGTTCAAGATATACGGCGGCGTGGACGCTTTCGACATAGAAGTTAACGAAAAAGACCCCGAGAAATTCATAGAGGCGGTTAAAGCAATAGCTCCCACTTTCGGCGGCATAAACCTTGAAGACATAAAAGCCCCGCAATGCTTTGAGATAGAACGCAGACTGAAAGAGGAACTGGATATCCCCGTGATGCACGATGACCAACACGGCACCGCAATAATATCATCTGCAGGTCTGCTTAACGCCCTCGAGGTTGCGGGAAAGAAAATAGAAGACGTGAAAATTGTGGTAAGCGGCGCCGGCGCAGCTGCCATATCGTGTACAAAATTATATGTGAGTCTCGGCGCACGGCGCGAGAATATCGTGATGCTCGACAGCCACGGAGTAATAACCGCCGACCGCCCCAACCTAACCGAGCAGAAAAAGCTATTCGCCACCACGCGCACCGATGTGCACACACTTGCCGAGGCCGTGAAAGACGCAGATGTGTTCTTGGGGCTTTCAAAGGGCAACATACTTTCCAAGGAAATGGTGAAAACCATGGCTGAAACGCCGATAATATTCGCCCTGGCAAACCCCGTTCCCGAAATATCATACGAAGACGCGAAGGAAGCCCGCCCCGACTGCCTGATATCAACGGGGCGCAGCGACTATCCAAACCAGATAAACAACGTGCTTTGTTTCCCATACCTTTTCCGTGGTGCGCTCGACACAGCAGCAACGGCAATAAACGAGGAAATGAAGATTGCGGCGGTGCATGCGCTGGCAGACCTTGCCAAACGCCCGGTTCCCGACATAGTTAACCGTGAATACGCGGTGAACAACTTTACTTTCGGCCCCGACTACTTTATTCCCAAACCGGTTGACCCGCGCCTCATAACCGAAGTGTCAATGGCGGTGGCAAAGGCAGCCATTGAAAGCGGGGTGGCGCGCAAGCCCATAACCGACTGGAAAGCATACCGCATGCGCCTTAAGGAACTTATGGGGCAGGAAAGCAAGTTCACGCGCACATTATATGAAACCGCGCGCCGCGACCCGCAACGCGTTGTGTTTGTCAACGGAACGCACAGCCGCATAATACGAGCCGCAGTGCAGGCTCTGAAAGAGGGAATATGCAAGCCCATACTCCTGGGAAACGTAAGGGAAATAACCGAAAAGGCAAAGTCGCTCGATCTCAATCTGAACGGCGTGGATATAATAGATCTGCGCGACGGGAACCACGATAAAACTCGCGAGCAGTATGCGAATCGTCTCTACGAACGTGAACAGCGCAACGGATGCACACTTGAAGAGGCCAACGACAAACTATACAACCGCAACTATTTCGGCATGATGATGGTTGATGCCGGAGATGCTGACGCTCTAATAACAAGCCTCGCCGGAAAAAAAGACGATGTGAAGAGCATTGCCGGGGAAGTTATCGGCATAAACCCGCAGTTCAAGCATTTTGGCACCATGCACCTCATAAATTCCAAACGCGGCACACTGTTCATTGCCGACACTATGATAAATCCGCATCCTGATACCGACACAATGGTAGACCTCGCGCTTCTGAGTGCGCATACGGTAAGATTCTTCAATAGGCAGCCTGTAATAGCAATGGTTTCCTACTCGAATTTCGGCAGCGACAAAGAATCCGGGCCTCGCCATATGCACGATGCGGTGGACTATCTACACAGCAACTACCCCGACCTTGCCGTTGACGGAGAAATGCAAGTGTCTTATGCGTTCAACCGCGAGTTGCGCGACAGAAAATATCCGTTCAACAATCTGAAAGGTAAAGAGGTGAACACACTTGTGTTTCAGTGTCTCAATGCGGCAAACTGCGCATATCATATGGTAAAGGCAATAAATCCCGACACAGAGGTAATAGGTCCTATACAAATGGGTTTGAAAAAGCCTATACATTTCACAGATGCCGACTGCTCCGTGCGCGATATTGTGAACATAACCGCCATTGCCGTAATCGATGCCTTGGTGGAGAAAAAGAAGTTGCATTGAAATAAGAGTAGTTACGCAGGCGCACGGCAAGATGCCGCATAATGATGGCAACTGCCGATAATGCGCAGGCTGTTAAATAATAAAGGGGCTGCATCAAAGTATGTATTTTGGTGTATTGCTGTCCGGTAAAACTCAAAATAGCTTGGAAATCCAATCCGCAATGCCCATAAGCAGGCGTTGCGGATGATTTTTTAAAGTCTTCATGGTCAAATAAGGTCGGTTCAAGAGGCCTTTTCTTTGCAATATGGGCGTATGAACATGAATATACCGTTGAAACGGAGTTTTTAATTGACGGCTGAGTACTTGAATTTCTTGCAGTGGCGAGGTTTGTGGTATGGCTTGTAAGTTAATGCTTTATAAAACGTTATGGCGGCCGGAAAAAAGGTCTGATGTAGTTTTTTCTATGTCTGATGTAATTTTTCCTATGTCCTATGTGGTTTTTCCTACATTCCATGTGGTTTTATGGTGCCGGAGAATGAAAATGCGATTATGGTTTTGCGTTATTTGTAGGGCGTATGGCATACGCCCGAAGTGCGCAAATTATGCTATGTTATGGCGGCGGGTTGCTGTATGGTTCGGGCGGTGGTGTACAGGGCGTATGCCATACGCCCCTACAATTCCCGCAAAACCGAAATTGCCCATCCTTTCCAAAGTTCTCCGAAAACTACATTTGACGTTATACGGCTTTGCTAACTTATTTGCTTATCCCCACTAAAAATCTACTGTGCCATTTTGATGCAGTCTCTTTCAATAAGTTGCGCAACGGCAAGCAGCAAGATCTCACTGCATAAAACTTAGCGGCTTTATATATAAAAATAGTCAGATGTCTCTTTTCTTTTGCCAAAATCAAACTTTTTTTCTGCAAAAACGCTTATTTTTATCGCAAAACTCATTGGTTAAAAAGAAAATTCATATCTTTGCGATAATCAACAATGCGTATAATAATTAGGTGCGACAATAAATACACAAACAAACTACAAAGCAGTTAAGCCTATGAAAACCAAACAAAAGAGAATAGACAACAGCGACCGTAAGATTTTAAGCATAATAGGGCGTGATGCACGTGTACCCTTGAAAGACGTGGCAAAAGTTTGTCAAATGTCTCGGGCGGCGGTTCATCAGCGCGTGCTCAAGATGATTGAGAATGGAGTGATAACCGGCTCACGCTACGATGTGAACCCGCAGGCCGTGGGATATCTCACCTGCACTTTCGTTGGTATAAGCCTTGACAAAGGCTCGAGATACCAGAGCGTGGTAGATCAGATTTCGAAAATACCCGAAATTGTAGAATGCCACTTTACCACCGGCCCATACACCATGCTCGTGAAACTATACGCCCGCGATAACGCCCACCTTATGGAGCTTTTGAACCATCAGATACAGAAAATCGTGGGTGTAACCTCTACCGAGACCCTCATATCGCTTGAGCAGAGCATTGACAAGCCGCTGACAATCGAGGCTGAATAACCTGTAAAGAAAAAGCGCGCAAATGAATTTTGAAGGACTGCTTGTGGGTGCGTTCACATTCCTTATTATAGGTGTGAGCCACCCCATAGTAATCAAGACGGAATACTATTTTGGAACGCGTCCGTGGTGGATTTATCTGCTAACGGGCATTGCAGCCCTTGCGGCGGCACTTTTTGTTGAGGATGTTATAATAAGTTCGCTGCTCGGGGTTCTTTCGTTCACCGCTTTTTGGGCAATAAAAGAACTCTTTGAGCAGGAACAACGCGTGGAGCGCGGGTGGTTTCCGCGAAATCCCAAACGACGCTACAAATTCGACGAAACGAAATGAGTATGGGTGCAGATATCTTGCAATCATTCGACATAGACAAATCTTACGATGACATAAACTCAACGTTCCCCAACACATCTCCGCGCCCCATTGTTGGCATAACCGGAAACCTTGACGCGGAAACGTGCAAGTTGGCAAAGGCATACTATAAAAGCGTGGAGCTTGCGGGTGGAGTGCCTGTGATAATTCCGCCCACGAGTTCAAGGCAAACCATGCTGAATACCCTTGGGCGCATCGATGCTCTTGTGCTTTCGGGCGGGGCTGACATAAACCCGCTTTATATGGGCGAAGAGCCGGTGCAAGGACTTCACAGTATAAACCCGGAGCGCGATGCTTTCGAGCTGCTTTTGGTGCGGCTCGCCTTTGACAGGCAAATTCCCATTCTCGGCATATGCAGGGGAATACAGACGCTTGCGCTTGCGCTCGGAGGCGAAGTGCATCAAGACATATATTCGATACCAGAGGGGGAAAAGCTTCTGAAACATTCGCAGGACGCTCCGCGCGACACACTGACACATTCAGTGAAAATTGAGCCTGATACCCTTCTCGCCGGAATATGCGGGGCGGGGAAAATCTACGTGAATTCTTTCCACCACCAGGCGGTCAGCCATGCGGGAAAGCATCTAAAAGTGTGCGCATACGCGGCCGATGGCGTTATAGAGGCGGTGGAGAGCTCGGAGTTTAAGCCGGTAATAGGCGTGCAATGGCATCCAGAATGTCTGAACAAGGACGGAGGTGCTCCCGCAGGGAAACTATTTGAGTGGATTGTGGATGAAGGCGAAGTTTACCGTCGGGCGCGCAAATTCCACGCCCGCCACCTTACGCTCGACACCCATTGCGACACGCCTATGTTCTTTTCGCAAGGTATAGACATACGCCGTCGCGACCCTAAGATACTTGTTGATTTGCACAAGATGGACGAAGGGGGGCTCGATGCTTCGATAATGGCCGCCTACATACCGCAAGGACCGCGCGATGATGCTTCGCTCGCTGCCGCAACCCGCATGGCAGATGGCATATTCGGTAAAATAGATGAAATGGTGAACGAGGCGCAGGGCGTGGAGCTTGCACGTACACCGTCAGACTTGGTGCGTTTGAAAAACCAAGGCAGCCACGCCATAATGAAAGCCATCGAAAACGGCTATGCACTCGCAAAAGACATTACCAATGTGCAACGCTATGCCAAAGAGGGCGTGGTTTACATAACGCTTTGCCACAACGGCGACAACGATATTTGCGATTCGGCGGCAAAGTCCCATAACGAGCATGGAGGGGTTAGCGAGTACGGCGAAAAGGTAATAAGGGAAATGAACCGCTGCGGCATAATGGTTGACCTGTCCCACGGTGGAGAGAAAAGCTTCTATGACGCAATGGAGATCAGCAGCCTGCCGATAGTTTGCAGCCACGCTTCGGCAAGGGCCCTGTGCAACCATCCGCGAAACCTCACCGATGACCAACTGCGTGCATTGCGCAAGACAGGCGGCGTGGCGCAGGTTACATTCTACGAGGGCTTCCTTAGAAAGGACGGAAAGGCTACCGTGCTTGACGCGATGGCACATCTTGAACACATAATAAATATAGCCGGGATAGAGCACGCCGGAATAGGCTCCGACTTCGATGGCGATGGCGGGGTGCCGGGCATTGCATCGGCCTCGGAGATGATAAACATAACCAAACGCCTGTTGCGCAAACGCTACAGCGAGAGAGATATAGCGCTTATATGGGGCGGGAATTTCCTCAGGGTGATGCAGCAGGTGCAGGACGCCGCAAAATTATAATAGCAATCATGAGCAAAAAGAAAAAGGCTACAGTAATAATAATTGCAGTCGCGGTTTTGGCGGCTGTCGGTGCAATAATCGCCACAGGTTCAAACAAGGGTGAAGGCGATGCCGAAGCAGAAGATGCCGACACGGTAAGCGTGCCGCAGTTCAACGCGGAAAATGCGTACAAGTCGATAGTGGAGCAGTGCAGCTTCGGACCGCGTGTGCCCAATACAGAGGCCCACGCCAAATGCGCCGACTATATAGTTGCCGCGTTCGAAAAGTGCGGCTACACCGTAACGCGCCAAACTGCCACTCTGCCGCGATATGACGGCGTGCAAATGAAAAGTGTGAACATATTCGCCACTTGCGACACTGTTTCAGAACGCCGCATTTTGATTTCGGCGCATTGGGATTCGCGTCCCTGGGCCGACCAGGACGCTGATGAGGCAAACCACAAAAAGCCTGTTATGGCCGCCAACGATGGTGCAAGCGGAGTGGCGGTGATGCTGGAGCTTGCACGCATTTTAAAGATGCAAAAGCCCGGCATTGCCGTGGATTTCGTATGCTTTGACACCGAGGACAGCGGCACTCCCGAATGGGACAAAACCGGCGACGACCAAAAAGATGAGGCTTCGTGGTGTCTCGGCTCGCAATATTTTGCAGCCAACCTGCCATCGAACGCTTACCGCCCGATGTATGGAGTAAACCTCGATATGGTGGGCGGAAAAGGTGCGAAGTTCCTGCAAGAGGGCTTCTCAAAGCGTTTTGCGCCGGGAGTTGTTGACAAAATTTGGGCGGCGGCCGCGCTTGCAGGATATTCGGCCGTGTTCCCCACGCAAGACGGCGGGTATGCCACCGACGACCATTTGCCAATGAACCAAATAGCCGGCATACCAACCGTGGACATCATACCCTGCTATACCGACTATGAGAGCAGTTTCGGCCCAACGTGGCACACAGTGAACGACACTCCCGAAAACATCGACCGCGTAACGCTTAAAGCCGTGGGGCAGACGATGCTGCAACTTATTTACAAAGAAAAATAAACACAATGCAAAGCATAAACGAAACACAAGACGAGATTATAGAGGAATTCAGCGAGCTCGACGACTGGATGGACCGTTACCAGTTGCTCATTGACATGGGAAACGAGCAGAAGCCCCTACCCGCCGAAGAGAAAAACGACCAAAATCTTATAGACGGCTGCCAAAGCCGGCTTTGGCTTGTGTGCGACCAAAAAGACGACGGATGTCTGTACTTTCGCGCCGAGAGCGATGCGCTCATAGTGAAGGGAATAGTGTCGCTGCTAATCCGTGTGCTGTCGGGGCATACCCCGGATGAAATCTTAAACGCCGACCTTTACTTCATTGACAGAATAGGCTTGCGCGACCACCTTTCGCCAACCCGCAGCAACGGACTACTGTCAATGCAAAAGCAAATGCGTATGTACGCCCTTGCATTCAAAGCCAAGAGCGAAGGCGCGAAATAAGGCTTGCTTTTTAATATGTGCCCCCTATATGGCATGTGGAAAAACCACGTATGCATATAGGAAAAACCACATAGGACGTAGAAAAAATTATGTCTGATGTAATTCAACTTACATCAGACATAATTTTTGCGCTTTTAAGGCCGTGATAAGCAAGTGCTTACAAAAGCAGTCCGGCGTGATGGCAATTTGATGCAAATCAAAGGGTCATGCCTCTTTCGCGCCTTAGGTTAAAAAAGAGTGCTGTTTGCGGATTTTTTTCGCTTCGGCGGTCAGCCAAGCATCAGCCTGTAAATTTCGCCGGTATCGGCAGGGCTAAGCGGATAATAGTTTCCCACAGGATTGCCTTTGTGTGCGTGCAAACTCTTTGTGAGCAGCTCTATGTCGGGATTGCTTATTCCGAGTTCCGCAAGCGTTACGGGCATTCCTATCGAATTCAGGAAATTCTTGAAGCGTGAAATGCCCTCGAGCGCATCGTTTTTATCATCGCCCGAATTTGCCACATTCCAAACAGTGTGCGCCAGTTTTGCTATTTTCCTTGCGTTGTGCGATGCCATGAATGTTTGGTATGCCGGCGAAACCACAGCCAGTCCCGCTCCGTGGGTTACTCCGTATATCGCGCTGATTTCGTGTTCGAGAAAGTGCGATGTCCAATCTTCCACAACCCCCGTGCCGCATATACCGTTGTGGGCCAGCGTGCCGCTCCACATCAGGTTTGCCCGCAGGTCGTAGTCATCGGGCTTGGCAAGCACTTTGGGAACGAGCGCGATTATGGTGCGCAGCAGTGCCTCCGAAATACTGTCGGTAACATCGGTTGCGGCTGTGTTGTTGAAGTAGCGTTCCAAAATGTGCGCCATCATGTCCGTGGCGCCGGCGGCTGTCTGATAGGGCGGGAGCGTGAACGTAAGTTCAGGGTTCATAAGCGCGAATTTCGGTCGCAGTACGCAAGGCGTTTTCAGGCTTATTTTTTGCAAACCATCGAGCTTTGTTATAACGCTGTTTCCCGAGCCTTCGCTCCCGGCGGCGGGAATTGTGAGTACAACGCCCACCGGCAATGCCTTTTCGAGCGTTTTTATTCCTGCCCAAAAGTCCCAAAAATCGCCATCGTATATAGCTCCTGCCGCAATAGCCTTTGCCGCATCGATTACGCTGCCGCCGCCAACGGCAAGCATCATGTCGGCGTTGAACCTGTGTGCTATGTCTATACCCTCGTACACCTCCTTATCGGTGGGGTTGGGCTGTATGCCGCCGAGCATTGTGAATTCCACACCGGACTTTTTCAGCGAATTTTCCACCCGCGCCAGCACTCCGCTTCTAACTGCGCTGCCGCCGCCGTAAACTATAATAACGCGCTTTGCGCCGTATCGTGCGGCACATTCGCCGGCTTCGTTTTCCGCGCCGCGCCCGAAACGGAACTCGGTGGGACTGTAAAACAGAAAATTGTCCATAATGCCTATGTATTTGTCTTTATTTTTATTCTTTCTCGGCTGTAAGCACAATGTAGGGCGACATAATACGCGAAGGTATCGGGAACAGCTTCATGGCGTGGCTGAACAGTTTCACCACCTTGCGCGCCAGTTTGTTTTTAAGCCCTTTCTTAGGTTCGAGCCACAACATGGGCTTGCGGGTGTATTCCACCTTTACGTTTTTCAATGGCAGCGAGGCGAGTATGCTGCGCAGCCGCTGCGGAATCATCGAGCTTATGTTGTGGGCATCGTAGTTGCGGCGGTCGAATGTGCGCTGCACCCATCCGTTCAGCCCTCTGAAATTCGGCAGAACAATGAAAAGCGTGCCGCCGGGCTTTACCAAATCCGCGTGGCGGCGTATAACATCGGCAGTGTCGTCAAAGTGCTCTATGAAGCCTATCGAGAAAACGAGGTCATACAGCTTATCTGAACTGAAGGCAAAGAAGTCGCTTTCTATGTATTGCACATCGCCCTTTTTGAAGCCGTTGCTTTCTTCCAGTCCGTTGATTATTTTCGGGTCAATATAAAAGTCGAGAAGCGTTGGGCTATATCCCAGGCGTTTGAAGTAAAGCGACATTGTGCCGGGAAAGCCGCCAATTTCTATGGAAGTCTTTCCGCCGCCGTTTTGCATTGACTGTGTGAAATATTTGTCAAACTCCGAATGCTCCGGAACCTTTTCGTAAATGTAGTTGCTCCAGTAGTTTTTCCAAAAATTGCGGTCGGTAAGATTGTTCATGGTTGCAGTAAAAATCTTTTCAGTTTATTAATATGGTACATGGCCATTACCCATGCCTTGTGGGGCTTGCTGTTGTAGTGGCGGTACATTTGTTCGAATTTGAGCCGTGCCAGCGGGCATTCCTCTATGACATCGGGGCGGAAACACGAAACTTCGCCTTCGTACAGTTCTGTGGGAATCAGTTCGCCACCGCCGCAATTTGTGCCGGTTTCGTCAAAGCCGTTGTTTGCCACAAGAGATTTTCCGGCGTTTACGGCGAGCATGCCGTTTACTAACAGAGACGCTTTCCAGCGTATAGCCCATGAGTTGTTCAGCCCGGCAATTTGCCTTTCGAGCATTCGTGTGAAAGGGTATGCTCCTTCGAAGTCGAAAGTTTTTACGAGGTTCTTTTCGCGCAGTGTGCGTAGCAGTTTCTCGCCCGACGGCTCGAATTTGTCCCATGCGCGTTTCCACGTGGCCCAGCCCCAACTGTCGGCGTGGCTTATAAGGAAAGTGTCGGGCAGTTTGCGCATTTTGAAAAGATGTCCGTGTACGTTGCCCACGCGCTCATCGTCTTGGAAAATTTCGAGTGCCGTGTTCATGAATTTCAGAAAGTATGGCGAGAAAACAAGGTCGTCTTCCACAACTATTACACGCCCATAGCGGTTAACCACGTCTGTTACCCCGGCAATCACAGAGTTTGCCAGCCCCCGGTTTTCCGTTGCCTCGCTAACCGTAACCGACTTGAACCCGCTTATGCCTTTCGCAAAGCGGCGCGTCTCCTCAACCTTTTCCCTGTCGTGGTTATTTTTCCACCCGTCGCAAAACACAAAAAGGTCGGTGTGGCTTGTCTGCGGGTTTCTTAGCAGACTCTCCACACACATTTTAGTATGTAGCGGGCGGTTGTAGGCAAACAGTGCTATCGGTGCCGGATTGTTCATTTCTTGTTCGGTTTATTCTTTTCTATGAGCTGCTCCATTCGCTCCTTGTCGGCGGGGTAAGTCAATTTTATGTTGTCGGCATCGCCGCGCACAAGGGCTATTTTTGTGTCGGGAAGGTATTTGCGTACAACCGAGCAGTCGTCTGTTGCGCCGAAGTCTCCATTGCGCAGTGCTTCGGTGTATGCCGTGCGTATTGTTTCAATCCTAAATCCCTGCGGTGTCTGTACGTTCCACACCTCCTTGCGGTCGAGATAGCTCGAAACCGTGCTTCCGTCGGAAATTATCATGCTGTCGGTTGACGGCACAGCCACATCAACCGCCTCGTATGTATTGAGAGCCTCGCAAACTTCGGTGATTATGCGCTGCGACACCATTGGGCGCGCGCCATCGTGTATAAGCACGTTGCAGTTGGGCGCGGCGCATTGCGCAAGTCCGGCGTTGCCCGAGGCAAAGCGGTTCATTCCGCCGCTGCATACGGCGGCGAGCTTTGTCCATCGGTTTTGCAGTGCCACGTAACGCATTTCGTCAAGGGTTTCTATGTTGCTTACAATAACAATTCCCGTAATCATAGGGTTTTCTTGGAATGCGTCAACCGTGCGTTCAATCATTGTGCGTCCGCAAAGCTTTACAAACTGTTTGGGTACTGGGAAACCGGCGCGTGTGCCTGTTCCCCCGGCAAGTATAACGGCTATGTTTTCTGTTGTGTTCATTGTTGGTTTGGCTTATTCCCCCGCCGGCTTTTTGCGGATTATTGTAAGGCCGTCGCGGATGGGAAGTATCACTTTCTCCACCGTGTTGTCTGCAGCCAGAAGGTCGTTGAATTTGCGTATGCCCAATGTCTGGCTGTCGCGGTCGTATGCGGGGTCGGTTACGTGTCCGTCCCAAAGCGTGTTGTCGGCGAGAATGTACCCGCCCGGCGACAGAAAGCGCATTGCGAGCTCGTAATATTCCGCATACTGCCTTTTGTTTCCGTCTATAAAGGCGAGGTCGAAACTCAGGCCGCCGTGGGTTTTGGCGAAGTCGGGCAGAATGCGCAGCGCATCGCCTATGGTGTAGGTTATGTCTGCCGCCCGGCGCGAGCCGTCAATCCATCCGCGCGCGAAGTCCTCCAGCTCGTCGTTCACATCGAATGTGTAAATATGCCCGCCTTTCGGCAGCCCATAGCTCATGGCTATAGCCGAATAGCCGGTGAATGTGCCTATTTCCAAAACGTTCATGGGGCGTATCATGCCCACGAGCATTTTTAGCAGAAGTCCCTCCACGTGTCCCGAAACCATGTGCGGGCGCACAAGGTGTATGTTCGTGGCCCGCCAAAGGCGGTAAAGGTAATCGTCTTCGGCAGAGGAATGGCTTTCTATGTAGGCATCGAGTTGCATCAGCCCTTTTTGCCTGCAATGAGTGCTTCGAGGGCAAGGCGGTACGAGTCGAGCCCGAAACCGCATATCACTCCAACGCACGCCGGGGATATCATGGAATGACGGCGGAACTCCTCGCGGCGGTGCACGTTTGAGATGTGAACCTCCACCACGGGCGCGGCGATTGACTTTATTGCGTCGTGGAGCGCGATGCTCGTGTGGGTGTAGGCTCCGGCGTTGAGTATGATGCCGTCATAAGCGAAGCCAACCTCCTGCATACGGTTGATAAGCTCCCCCTCCGCGTTGCTCTGGAAATATCCCAAGTCAACGCCCGGATAGCGTCCGCGAAGTTCCTCAAGATAGCTGTCGAAGGATGAGTGGCCGTATATTTCGGGCTCGCGCACACCGAGCAGGTTTAGGTTGGGGCCGTTGATGATTTCAATTCTCATTGCTGATGATTATTTTGTAACTTTGTACCAATGCAAAAATAAGAAAAATCCGTGAACCAAGACGCTGTAAGGCATAGTGAAGAATTGCTGTCGCAATACCGTGATTACCTCAGACTGGAAAAGAATATGGCCGTCGGCACCGTTGAGGCCTACACCGACGATGTAAACAAATTGCTGCGCTACCTGCAAGGCGAGGGCCTGCCGCCCGAGACCGTTACGCTTGACAATCTTGAAAACTTCGCCGCCGGACTTCACGACATAGGCATAACCCCGCGCTCGCAGGCGAGAATACTTTCGGGCGTGCGCTCGTTCTACAAGTTCCTGCTCATGGACGGGCGCATAGACACGCTCCCCACCGAGCTTCTGCCTTCGCCCAAGATAGGCGACCACCTGCCCGAGGTGCTCACCGTTGAGGAAATCGACAATATAATTTCGTGTATAGACCTTTCGAAGAAAGAGGGGCAGCGCAACCGCGCAATAATAGAGATGTTGTATTCGTGCGGATTGCGCGTTAGCGAACTCTGCAACCTGCTCATTTCCGACATTTGGCGCGAGGAGGGCTTTGTCAGGGTGCTCGGCAAAGGGCGCAAGGAGCGTATTGTGCCTATCTCGGGGCGTGCATTAAAGGAACTATCGCTTTGGGAGGAGTGTCGCTGCCACATAAACATTCGTCCGGGCAACGAGGATTATATGTTTGTAAGTTTCAGGCGCGGCAGGAAGCTCTCGCGCATCACGGTGTTCCACATCGTCAAGGTGCTTGCCGAAAACGCCGGCATAACAAAGGAGATAAGTCCGCACACGTTCCGCCACTCGTTTGCCACCCACCTGCTTGAAGGCGGGGCAAACCTGCGCGCCATTCAGGAGATGCTCGGGCACGAAAGCATAGCCACCACCGAGATATACACACACCTTGACAACCGCCGGCTTAGGGAGGAGATTTTGCTCCACCACCCAAGGGCGTATGCCAAGTAGCCCTGATGTTAGCGTAAAACACAGTCAGCAAAAGAATTTCGCCGCCGTAGGGGCGTATGGCATACGCCCGAATTTCGCCGCTTTGCAATGTTGCGGCGACGGATTGTGATGTGGTTCATGCGGTGGTATACAGCGCGTATGCAATACGCCCCTGCAAATGGCGTAAAACCCAAGCAGGGAAAACAACATTTGATGTAGGGAAAACTATGTCCGATGTAGAAAAAACTATGTCTGATATAATTTAAACTATGTCAGACCTTTTTTCGCCACTTTGCAACACACAGAAAAACAAAACGCTGCAACAGGCATATTTTGTGCGGTATTTTCTGATTTCTTGTCCCGAACAAAGGAATTTGATGCAAAAGCACTACCTTTGTAAAAAGTTACGGCTTCAGAATTTATGCAGCCCGACCGCAAGGAATTATGACGGAGTACAGCAAATACATTGACGGTTTACTGACACCAAAACCAGAGGAAAAGACCCTTGTTCTGGATCTTTTCGCCGGCTGTGGCGGTCTGTCGCTTGGCTTTGAAGCCGCCGGCTTCAAGACCATTGGCTATGAAATGTGCGAGGAAGCCGTGGAAACTTACAACAAAAACCTCTCCGGGAAATGCCATAAAGAATTTTTGGAAACAGGCTATGGCTATCCCCAAAAGGAAAACATCGGCATAGTCATAGGCGGGCCTCCGTGCCAACCGTTCAGCCGCTTCGGAAACCAGAAAGGCATCAAAGACTCCCGCGACGGCTTCCCCATATTCATAGATGCCATACAGCGCATCAAGCCCAGAGTGTTTCTGTTTGAAAACGTTGCTAACATCTTGGGGCGGCACAAATGGTATTTGGACTTGATAGTGGCGGAGCTGATGAATTTGGGGTATTTTGTCGAATACAGGATATTGAATGCCGTTGACTACGGAGTTCCGCAAAACAGGCAAAGGCTGATATGCGTAGGTCATCGTGCCAAATTCCACTTTCCGCAAAAAGAAATGCGGAAAGTAACCGTCGAGGAAGCCATCGGAGACACCATGCACTGCACGTTTCCCGACAGTAAAATACTCACCCCACGCCAAGATGAGTACATTGCCGTCTATGAGAAGAAGTCGCATTGCATAACGCCGCGCGATTTGCACCCGGACAGACCGGCACGTACCATAACCTGCCGAAACCTTGCCGGGGCAACGAGCGATATGCAAAGAGTGCGCCTGAAAGACGGAAGAAGGAGAAGGATAACCGACAGGGAGGCGGCACGGCTGCAGACTTTTCCCGATTGGTTCGAGTTCTGCGGCACAGAAAACAAAAAGTTCTATCAAATCGGCAACGCTGTTCCGCCACTGCTTGCATACAAATTGGCAATGCAGGTGAAAACAACCTATCACGCCATTCAAAAATCCACGGACGAGATATTAAACGTCATGGCTTCTAACTGCTTATTCGCGATATGAGCATAAATGTAAGAAAAGAGACTCCTGCTAAAATAAAGGAATTAGTCTTTAATTTGCTGGACATACTGAAAGCCATAGGTATTCCTGTCAACAACACAGACAGGAAGCTGGAACGTATGGCAAAAGCCTGCCTTGCTGTCGGAAAAGTTACTTTCTCGTTCAACGATGTTTTATCATCAAAGGGGTGCTTTTTGAGAACACGCGACATTATTGCTTTTGAAAACGCGAACTATGGCGAAAACATCTCACCAGGTTCCTACGATGACATACGCCGGCAAGATTTGAAACTGCCCATTGAAGCCGGCGTCGTGGTGAGTTCCGCCACAGCCAACGAGCAAGCGACAAACAATCCTTCAAGAGGATATGGGCTAAGCATTCCTTTTATCACTTTGCTGTGCCAATACGGAACTGCGGAATGGGAAACTGCACTTGCAGAGTTTTCTGAGAGCAACAAGGCGTTGAAGGAAGAACTCGAGAGGAAGCGCAACTTAATAAAAGTACCTGTCAGGCTGCCTGACGGGAGAAACTTTGATTTGTCTTGCGGCAAGCATAACGAGCTACAGAAAGCGATAATAGAAAAGTTTCTCCCCATATTCGGACTTGGGGCGGAAGTTCTCTACATGGGTGATGCGAATAACAGGCATCTGCTTTTGTCGGAGGAAAAACTAAAAGACATCAAATTCTTTTCGCTCGACCATGAAGAATTGCCCGACATCGTGGCCTACAGTGAAAGCAAAAACTTATTGTTTCTAATCGAAGCCTTTCATTCCACAGGAGAATGGGACGAAGTGCGCGTGCGCAGAATAAAAAGAAAGCTCGAAGAATCCGGCTGCTCCGCGAATGTTGTATTTTTCACTGCTTTTGAAAACAAAAATGCGTTCAAGCAAAAAGCAAAAGACATAGCTTGGGAGACAGAAGTGTGGATTGCCGACAATCCGGAACACCTCATCCATTTCAACGGATACAAGTTTTTGGAAATTCACAAATAGAAGTATGCCAAGCGGCACGAAGATTAGTGCAAGGCCAAAACCGGATGCCTTTTTCCCAACACCCCGAAAACTACATAGGACATGGGAAAAACTATGTCCGATGTAGAAAAAACTATGTCTGATATAATTTAAACTACATCAGACATAATTTTTGCGTTTGCAAGCCATTGAAAGCCAGTATTATATGCCGGTATTCTTAAATACAGGCAAAGGCTTTGAAAATCAAGAATTTGTCATGCTTTCTGCGTTTTGCTCAACTTTGCGTATGGACGCGGGAGTGCTGTATCAGTTTGCGAGTGCCTTTTTGAGGAACTTCTCGAAATCGGCGGGGTTTTCGTTGAAAGCATACGAGCCGGCGAGGGGAACACCTTTTGAGTCAACGGCAACGTAGAACGGTTGGGCGTTTGCGCCGAACTTCACCTGTTGCAGGTAGCTCCATTTGTCGCCCACGGTGCGCAGTGTTTTGCGCTTGCCGTTCACCATAACCTCAACGCTTTGCGGCAGCGGTGTTTTGTCGTCGGTGTAGAGCGACACGAGTATGAACTTATCTTTCAGCATACGGCTCACATTTGGGTCTGTCCATACGGTAGCCTCCATTTTGCGGCAGTTCACGCAGCCGTAGCCCGTGAAGTCGAGCAGCACAGGCTTTCCCGTGGCGGCGGAGGCGTTCATGCCTTCCTCGTAGTTGGTGAACTTGGCGTTAACCTCATTGTCGCCAAGGCGGAAGTCCTGCGTGTACATTGGCGGTGCGAATGCGCTCACGGCTTTGAGCGGTGCGCCCCAAAGTCCTGGCACCATGTATATGGCAAAAGCCAATGAGGCGAGACCGAGAAACAGGCGCGGAACGGAAACGTCCTTGCCTTTGTCGCCGTGGATGCTGATAAATCCGAAAAGATAGAGCGCGGCAACGGCGAAGATGGCTGTCCACAGCGCGAGGAACGTTTCGCGGTCGAGAATGTGCCAGCCGTAAGCCAAATCGGCAACCGAAAGGAATTTCAGGGCGAATGCCAGCTCTATGAATCCAAGCGTAACTTTCACGGTGTTCATCCAGCCGCCGCTTTTGGGCATCTTCTTCATCATGGCGGGGAAGAGCGCGAAGAGCGCGAACGGTAGCGCGAGTGCCGTTGCGAAGCCGAGCATTCCGAGGGCGGGGGCGAGGATTTTGCCTGTGGATGAGACTTCCACCAAAAGGAAGCCTATTACCGGACCTGTGCATGAAAACGATACAATTGCCAGCGTGAGAGCCATCAGAAATATGCTTACTATGCCCGATGTGGAGCGGCTTTTTGAATTGACCTTGTTGCCCCACGACGATGGCAGAGCTATTTCGAAACCGCCAAGGAAACTGGCTGCAAACACAACGAGGAGCAAAAAGAAGAATATGTTGAAAATCGCGTTGGTGGAGAGGGCGTTCAGCTGGTTTGCGCCCCAAACGGAGGTTACAATAAGCCCCAGTCCCACGTAAATTGCGATAATGGCCACGCCGTAGAGTATGGCGTCGCGCACAGCCTTGCGGCGTTCGCTTTGGCGGTGGAGAAAGAAACTCACTGTCATGGGAATTATGGGCCATACGCACGGTGTGAGCAATGCCACGAAACCTCCGAGAATGCCAAGCATGAATATAACGAGCAGCGAGCGATGAGAGTCAGACGCCATGCCGTTTTGCGCGTTGAGTGTCTTGATTTGCGGAGCCCACAACAGGGCGCTGTCAGTCGGCGTAACCGTTGCCCGATAAACATCTTTTGCACTGTCGGGTAAAACCGCGTTGCCTGTGGCTGTATCCTTTGGTGCGGATATTGGCAAGGCGGCATCCTTTTGCTTAGCGGCATTGTCGGGACCATCGTTGCCGTTTACGGAGAAATCAACCTGCGTGGGCGGCATGCAGCTCACGTTGCTGCACGCGCCGTATTCAAGATAGCCTTTTGCCGAAAAGTTCTTGCCGGTGATCTTAAGGCGTTGGGTGAAACGGCACGAGTTCTCGAAATATTCAAGTTCCATTTCAAAAACCTTGTCCATCTTTCTTATTGCGCCGCTGCCGGCTTGCAGCGTGCCGAGTTTCTCTATGTTTTTTGCCTTTTCAATGTTGAATGTTGCCGGAGTGGGTCCGTTGCCGGGAACATTGGGGGAGTAAACGTGCCATCCGCCCTCGATTTTGCCGTTGAAGGTTATGTCGATTTCGGTGTTCGACACTCTTTTTATGCCAACCTTGAACTTTACGGGATCAAGCATTTGTGCCGCCGCGCCAAGCGGCAGCAGCAAGGCGAGAAGCATGGCAAGTGCTGCGCGGTGCTTTGCGCCCGAAACCACCTTATATATATAATGACCCATGAGGCTTGCCGGCTTATTTTACGTCAACAAGTTTAAGACGGAAAATCATAACGGCGAAAGGAGGCACATTGCCCTCGCCCTGTTCTCCGTATCCGAGATCGTATGGAACGTATATTTCCCATTCCGCCCCCTTTTTCATTAATTGCAGAGCCTCGCTCCAGCCGCGCATAACGGAGGAAACGTTGAGACTCACGGGTTTGCCGTGGTTGTTTTTCGCGGTGCTGTCGAAAACGGTGCCGTCAATGAGTTTTCCCTCGTACTCCACGACAACTGTCGATGCTTTGTTGGGCGATATTCCGCCGCCGCTTTTTATCACTTTGTATTGCAGGCCATCGGGGAGCGACTTTACTCCGGGTTTCTTTGCGTTTTTCCTAAGGAAATTCTCGCCATCAATGCGTTGTCTCTCTGCTACGGCACTGTTTTCCTCTGTTGCTTTTTGCGCCGCTGCCATTTCTTTTTGCATTATGGCGTTTCCGGCAAGGGCTGTTTGCTTGCTTATGGCAGCTTCGTCGGCTTTAGCCATTCCCTTGACCGTTTTCTTTATGGCCTCGCTTATGCTTTTGCAGGTTTCAATAAGTTGGTCGGGCGAATCGGCGGGATTTTTGCAAATTTCAATGTATTTCTTGGCAAGTTTGTTGAGTTTGTCGAGGTTTTGGTTTTCGGGGCTTGCAACGGCTGCCGCTTCAATGGTGAGCTGCAAACTATCCATAACAAAAAATGTGGCACTGTTAACCGAGGCAATGTAGTTAAGGGCGCGCTCTTTCGAGGTGAACTCGTGGTTGTTGCCGAAAATATCATCGCGTGAAAAGCGCCCGCTGTTGTTTATGCAGCTTATCACATCGTTGTAGTCGCCTTGCATTATGTCGCCAAGGTTTGCCAGCACGGCAGAGTTGACTTGCGCCTCTTCGGTTTGCTTTTGGTTTTTGTCGCACGAGGTAAAGCCGGCAAGTGCAAGCATTGCGGCAAGGGCGACTGCTGATTTTTTAATAATATCCATAGTTTTTGTTTTTTTGTTTTCAGTCCCATTTTTCGCGGCGCAGCGGGTAGTTTCCGCGCAACCATTCGAATTTCTGCGGTTCTGCCTTTAATGCGGCGGTGTCGCGCAAGGGGTTGTAAAGCTGCAAAGCCCTGTCGTACCCGTCTCCTTTGGGTTTCATATCTTTTGGTAGGGCGGGCGGGCTTACTGTGAAATCCGGGCTTATGCCGAAGAACCTGCACAGTGCGGCAAGCGACATCCGCGTGGCGTTGGCTTTTCCGTCGGCGGAATATCCTGCTATGTGGGGCGTGGCTATTGTTGCCCTTTCAAGCAGTTGGCGGTTTATGTCGGGTTCGTTCTCCCATGTGTCTATCACGGCGGCTTTTGTTGTGCCGCTTTCAAGCGAGCGCAGCCACGCGTCGTTGTCGGCCACGGCACCGCGGCTTGCGTTTATGATTACGGGCTTTTTGCCCGGAGAATTGAAAAATTCTGCACCGGCAAGGTGGAATGTGGGGTGTGCACCGCCTTTTGAAAGGGGAACGTGGAAGGTTATCACATCGCACTCCCGCTTCAATGTATCAAGGCTTTCAAAGCCTTTTTCCCCGGCATCGCTGCGCGGCGGGTCGTTGAGCAGTGTGGCGCATCCGAGTTCGCGGCATGCTTTCAGCACTTCCGCTCCCACGTGTCCCACTCCCACAATGCCCACGGTGCAACGGTTCAGGTTCGCAATGCCCTGCTTTGCCAGCACTATCATGGAGCTTTTGAAATACTGTCCCACAGACGCGGCGTTGCAGCCCGGGCAGTTTGTCCATGCTATTCCGTATTTTTCGAGATAAGCCGCGTCGATGTGGTCGAAACCTATTGTTGCGGTAACTATAAACTTCACCTTGCTGCCGGCAAGGAGCGCGGCGTTGCACCGCGTGCGCGTTCTCACAACAAGCGCATCGGCATCTGCCACATCCTTGGCAGAAATCTCCGCACCGGGAATGTACACGGTTTCGAACCCGAGAGCCTCGGGCTTGCCTTTGATGTAGGGTATTTTGTCGTCAATAACTACTTTCATGATGCACGGCGGCATTATTATTAATTGCGTATGAGTGCAGCTTTGAACGGCGCTATAAGCGCTTTTAATCTGCAATGTATGCAAGCAATGCCGCAACCTTTTACAAAGATACTGCTTTTGCGCCAAATACCTTTGTTCGGTAATAAAAAACGGGTAAACGGTATAAAAATATACGTTTTGCAGCGTGTTGTTTTTCAATTAATTGCAAAGGCGTAAAAAAGGTCTGATGTAGTTTGAATTATATCAGACATGTTTTTTTCTACGTCTGATGTAGTTTTTCCCATGTCCCATGTGGTTTCGGGGTGGTTGGGAAAAACCGTGGGATTTAGGCTTTACGTGAATGGCAGGGGCGATGGCAGCCGCCCTAAATGGCATAACGGAAAAAAGAAATGTTTTTGGGCTTAAACCCTGCACCGTTCAGCGGAAAAACATTACTTTTGCTATTAGTAAAAACGTAAAATACTAAAACGCATGACTTTTACCGAAACATGCCGACAAGTTTTCCGTCAGGCGATAACAGACTACCATCGGTCGGACAATGTGGATTCCGCAATGCAGAACCCCTATCCCGAAGGCGATATTAAATACGAATTGTACACTAAGGAATGGATTGATACCGTGCAATGGCATTTGGAGGACATAATCCGCGACCCGAAAATCAATCCCGTTACCGCGCTCGAGATAAAGCGCAGGATAGATCGCAGCAATCAGGCGCGCACCGACCTCGTGGAGCGCATAGACAGCTATTTCTTGGAGAAATTCAAGAACGTAAAGCCTCTGCCCGATGCCACGATTAACACCGAAAGCCCGGCTTGGGCCATAGACCGTTTGGCAATTCTCGCTCTTAAAATATACCACATGAGGATAGAGGCGGAAAGAAAAGACGCATCGGAAGAGCACCGCAGCCGCTGCCGTGAGAAACTCGGCGTTCTCATGGAACAGCAGAAAGACCTTTCCGCCGCCATAGACACGTTGCTTGACGACATAGAGGCGGGGCGCAAATACATGAAAGTTTACAAGCAAATGAAAATGTACAACGACAAAGACACCAACCCGGTGCTTTATGCCGCAGGAAAATAAAAAGGTTTACGCAATGCCCGCAGATTTGTTCAATTACCACAGGCGCACCACCTATAACGTGCATGTGGGGCGAACTCCGTTGGGGAGCAACAACCCCATAAGGCTGCAAAGCATGAACACCACTTCAACCGATGATGTAGACGGGAGCGTGGAACAGGCGGCGCGCATAGTGCATGCCGGAGCTGACTATGTCAGGCTCACCACGCAGGGACTGCGCGAGGTGGAGAACCTGGCTAAAATACGCGAGGAACTTAGGAGAATGCGCATAAAAACCCCGCTGGTGGCCGATGTGCATTTCAACCCCGCCGTTGCCGATGCGGCGGCAAAGGTGGTTGAGGCAGTGAGGATAAATCCCGGAAATTACGTTGACCCGGCCCGCGTGTTCAAGCATATAGAATATACAGACGAAGAATATTCCGCAGAACTGCGTAAAATAGAGGAAAGGTTTGCGCAACTGCTCGAAATATGCAAAAGCCACCGCACGGCCCTGAGGATTGGCGTTAATCACGGCTCGCTGTCAGACAGAATAATGAGCCGATACGGCGACACACCTGCCGGAATAGTGGAAAGCTGCATGGAGTTCCTTAGAATTTGCGTAAAGCACGACTTTCTCGATGTTGTGGTGTCGATAAAGGCAAGCAACCCGGTTGTGATGGTTCAATCGGTGAGGCTTCTTGTTAAAACCATGGACGAGGAGGGAATGAAATTCCCGCTTCATCTTGGAGTAACCGAAGCCGGTGAGGGCGAAGACGGACGCATAAAAAGCGCGTTGGGGATAGGTGCGCTGCTTAACGACGGCATGGGCGACACAATAAGGGTATCGCTGTCGGAAGAGCCGGAACGCGAAATCCCCGTGGCACGTAAACTTGTGCGCCACATACTTTGCCGCCGTGGCAAAAAGCATATATCCGGCCTCGCGTCCGAAGACTTCAACTACATATACCCCGAACGCCGCGCAACGCGTCCCATTATGAACATTGGCGGAGATAACGTGCCTGTTGTGGTGGGAGTGAACTCGAAAGAAGGGGATTATGCAGAGGAAAATCGCCCCGACTACGTTTACATTGGCGGCTTCGATGCCACCAAGACATACGACCCGAAAATGAGCTACATTGTTGACGGACCAAATTATGACGGCCGCCCGAATGTTTTCCCGCTCTACACACCCGACAATATTAGGCTGCTGCCCCAAATCGATGCTCCGCTGAAATTTATCGAAGTTGCACCGTTTTTATTCAACGACGATATAACCGAATGCCTGCGCGCTAACCCCAATGCGGTGCTTGCAATACGCAGCGACTCGCGCAATTCGCTCGGTGAGACACGTGCCATTATTCATTCGCTAACCCGCGCGGGTGTTAAAAACCCTGTCATATTCTGCAAGTCATACGACTTTTCCGCAGCCCAAAAGGAAGACTTCGAGATAGCCTCCGCCGCCGATTTGGGCAACCTGCTTTTCGACAGACTCATAGATGGAATATGCATTTGCGAAAGCCACGATGACAAAGCCGGAAAGATGGCGCAGAAGAATGTACTTTCGACGGAGTTCTCCATATTGCAGGCTGCGCGCCAGCGCATAACGAAGACGGAATACATAAGCTGCCCGGGCTGCGGCCGCACACTCTACAATCTGCAAGAAACGGTGGCCCGCATAAAGGCCGCAACGCAAGGAATGAAAGGACTGAAAATAGCAGTAATGGGCTGCATAGTAAACGGTCCGGGCGAGATGGCCGATGCCGACTACGGATATGTGGGCGCGGCACGCGGCAAGGTGAGCCTGTATCGCAAAAAAGAATGCGTGGAACGTAACATACCCGAAGAGCAAGCAGTGGAGCGTTTGCTCGCGCTCATAAAAAGCGACAAAGAATAATGAAAGGTTATATTGCGTTAGAAATGCAACGTTTGTATGTCGAACAAGGCGTTTGCGCAGATAGACCGACACAATAGCAGGTCATGTGCATTTTTTTTAGAAAGTTTAATCATAAAACCACTCGGGCTTTTGCAGACAAACCGATAAATTACTATTTTTGCAGTGGTCAAAAGCGCATGAAAGCGCAAGGCGAAAAAGAAAAAATACTTTTATAAAAACATAGAATCATGGAATACGTAACAAACGAAAAACTTACCATTGTCGGCGCAGCCGGAATGATAGGATCGAACATGGTGCAGACAGCGTTGATGCTCAAACTCACCCCAAACATTTGCCTTTACGACGTATTCTCGGCCGAGGGCGTGGCTGAGGAAATGCGCCAGAGCGGTTTCGACGATGCAAACATCGTTTCAACCACCGACGCAAAGGAAGCTTTCACCGGTGCAAAATATATTATATCCTCCGGTGGCGCACCCCGCAAGGAAGGTATGACGCGCGAAGACCTTCTTGCCGGCAACTCCAAGGCAGCGCAGGAACTCGGCGATAACATAAAAAAATACTGCCCCGATGCAAAATTCGTTGTGGTTATCTTCAATCCCGCCGACATCACGGGTCTCGTAACCCTTGTTCACAGCGGTTTGAAGCCCAATCAGGTTGCCACACTCGCAGCCCTCGACTCAACACGTCTCAAAGGCGCGCTTGCAAAACACTTCGGTGTTAGCCAGGCAGTAGTAAAGAATGCATACACCTATGGCGGGCACGGCGAGAAAATGGCAGTGTTTGCTTCTCCGACCACGGTTGACGGCGTAAAGTTGCTTGACGTTATTGCCGGCAAAGCAACCGTAAACGGCAAGGGCCTGACGGCAGAAGAGTGGAAGCAAATGCAGGTTGACGTAACCAAGGGCGGCGCAAAGATTATAGAACTACGTCGTCGCAGCTCGTTCCAAAGCCCATCGTATCTTGCAGTGAAGATGATCGAAGGCGCAATGGGCGGAGAAGAGTTCAACTACCCCGCAGGCACATACGCCGACACCGCACGCTACAACCACGTTATGATGGCAATGCCTTCGCGCATAACATCGGATGGTGTTTACACTAAGCCGGTTGTTGGCACCAAGGAGGAAATTGCAAATCTCGATGCAAGCTACAAACACTTGCAGGGAATGCGCGACCAGGTTATAAGCATGGGCGTTCTGCCTCCTGTAGAGAAATGGAGCGAACTTAACCCCAATCTTTGATTGCGGTTTTGGTATAAGAAAATGAAAGTCCGCGACACAACACTGTGCCGCGGACTTTTTTGTCCCCGCACGGCGTTTCTAAAAAACAAAGCAGGAAGTTTGGCGTAAAAGAATAAAAAGCTACTTTTGCATTTGGTGAATCATATAAAATCAGAAAGATGAAAAAAGTTTTCTTGGCAATGATGTTGCTTACGGCGGCATCGTATGCCGGTGCGCAGACAAACGAACCGGTTACGCTGCCCACGCCCGCTGATGCCCGGCGTCCTGTGGTTGTGCAGCAGCCTCGCTTTGGTTATCTCGACTATCGCGCCGTGTTCGAGTCAATGCCCGAATACGCCGAGGCGCAGAAGAGCCTTGCAGAAATAAAGGCGAAGTATGACACTGAAACCGCACACAACGAGGAGGCATTCAAGCGCATGTATCTCGAATTCCTGCAAGGGCAGAAGGATTTTCCGCAGACAATAATGCTGAAGCGTCAAAAAGAACTGCAAGAAGCAATGGAAAACGGAGTAAAATTCCGCAACCAGGTGGCGGATTTGCTCAACAAGGCGCAGCAGGAACTTGAAAAGCCTTTGATAACAAAGCTCGACAGCGCCATATCGCTTGTGGGACAGGAGCGCGGATACGATATGATTATAAACACGGGCGAAAAGGGCTTTCCTTTCATTAACAAGGCTGCAGGAGAGGATGTAACGCAGCAGGTCAAGGAAAAACTTGCGGCAATAAAGCCATGAGCCTTCCCGAAAAAGGAGCGATAGGAGTGTTCGACAGCGGGTATGGCGGGCTAACCATTTTGCGCCGCATACGCCAGTTGCTGCCCGGGTACGACTATATATTCCTGGGCGACAACGCGCGCGCACCATACGGCACACGCTCGTTCGAGATTGTTTACCAGTTTACGCTCGAGGCGGTAAAGGCATTGTTCAACCGCGGCTGCCACCTTGTGATATTGGCTTGCAACACTGCATCGGCAAAAGCCCTGCGTACGATACAACAAAACGACCTGCCGAAAATAGACCCGGAAAGAAGGGTGCTGGGAGTAATACGCCCCACGGTCGAGGCCATAGGCGGAATAACGCGCAAACGCCATGTGGGTGTGCTTGCCACTGCCGGCACGATACATTCACACTCATACGACATGGAAATAGGAAAGCTCTTTCCCGACATCAAGGTAACGGGACAGGAATGCCCAATGTGGGTGCCGATAATCGAAAATCGGGAGTATGCATCGCCGGGAGCCGACTACTTTGTAAAGGAATACATTGACAAGCTGCTTGAAAAAGATCCGGAAATAGACACCATAATACTCGGCTGCACGCATTATCCCCTGATGATTGACAAGATAAGGCAGTATACGCCCGCAGGCATACAGCTTGTGCCCCAGGGCGAATACGTTGCGAAAAGTCTTGCCAACTATCTTTCGCGCCATGCCGATATGGCGGAACGGTGCACCAAGGGCGGCACGTGCGAGTACTTCACAACAGAAGATCCACGGCAGTTCAGCCCTTCAGCCTCTGTTTTCATGTGCGACAACGTTGAGGCTGAACAAATTTCTTTGCTTTAGCCACCGTTTATCGTATGCGGTCGAAAGCAAAATGCGGCTGTGCAAAGAATGTATGAAAAATGCCTCCATGCAATTTGCGTAAAGACAAATTCATCTGCCATTCCAAACATAACGAAAACTACATTCGATGAAAGAAAAACTACGTCCTATGTAGAAAAAATTATGTCTGATGTAATTCAAACTACATCAGACCTTTTTTTGCCCGTTGCAAACGTGTGAAAACCAAATACTTGCAAAATAAACCCTCGGGCTTGGTAAAATAACTGTAAATCAGAAGAGTATGACGAAATACGCTATTCGGCGAAAGCAGTGCGCCGCAATCGTTTGTGCATGCATGGAAAGCAGCTTGGCAGGGCGGGTATCGAAAATAACCATAAATTGAGGAAAATACATAAAAACAAGAGCCTTTGTGGCGAACATAATGCCAATAATTTCTTATCTTTGCGCGGTATATAGAGTATACATATAAAAACAAATAACAGCAATGTCAAAGACAGTAAACATCGTATTAGCTTTGGCCGGGGCTGTGGCTCTCACTTCTTGCAGCAAGATGGGGGCACTTTCGGCCGACAATTTCACAGTAACCCCCAATCCCATGGAAGCCAACGGGGGAAAAGTTGACGTTACGATAAATGGGAAATTCCCGCAGAAATACATGAAGCGCAAAGCGGTGGTAACCGTTACTCCCGTAATTAAATACGCCGGCAACCAAACACCGGGGCAGAGCGCACGCTTCCAGGGCGAGAAAGTTGAAGGCAACGACCAGACAATTTCCTACAAGGTGGGCGGTAACTATACAATGAAGAGCTCCTTCAAATATGTGCCCGACATGCAGAAGAGTGAACTCTATCTGAAATTCGATGCCAAAAAAGGCAAGAAAACCGTAAAGATACCCGACGTAAAGGTGGCCGATGGCGTTGTGGCAACGAGCGAGCTGCTTAAACGCACACTTGCATCGGCAAACCCCGCAGTTGCACCCGATGCTTTCGTTCATGTGTTGAAGCAGAAACAGGAGGCAAGCATACACTTCCTGATTCAGCAGGCCAAGATACGCAACTCGGAGCTGAAGAAGACATCAATCAAGGATTTCATCAAGACCCTGCGCGACATAAAGGCTGACCAGGAACGCAAAGAACTCAGCAATGTCGAGGTATCGGCTTACGCATCACCCGACGGCGGTGTGAAACTTAATGACAAACTCGCTGCTCAGCGCGAAAAGACGAGCAAGGGATACGTTAACCGTCTGCTTAAGAAAGAAAAGGTGGCTACAAACATTGACACCCGCTACACCGCCCAAGACTGGGATGGTTTCCAGAAACTCGTATCGGCTTCCAACATCCAGGACAAAGAGGTTATTCTCCGCGTGCTTTCAATGTATAAAGACCCCGAACAGCGCGAGCAGCAAATCAAGAGCATTTCCTCCGCGTTCCGCGAACTGGCAGACGAAGTGCTTCCGCAGTTGCGCCGTTCACGCCTTACCATCAACTACGACCTCATAGGCCGCAGCGATGACGAAATTGTAGAGCAGTACAAGAACGACCCCTCGAAACTTTCGGTTGAGGAGCTACTCTATTCCGCAACATTCACCGAGAACCCCGCAGAACAGGAAGGCATCTACAAGAAAACCGCAGAACTTTATCCCAAAGACTATCGCGCCTACAACAACCTGGCTGCAATAGCTTATGCCAAGGGCGATTTGTCGCAGGCAAAGAACTACATTGCCAAAGCCAATTCGGTCAAGGCCGGCAATCCCGAGGCCAATGTTAACGCCGGCATGATTGCCCTGCTTGACGGCGATGTCGATGCAGCGCAGAACTACATTGCAAAAGGCACCGGAGCCAACAACTACAACGAGGCTCTCGGCAATCTCAATATAGCAAAAGGCGATTACGCACAGGCTGCAAACTATTTGCGCGGCGTGAATACCAACAGCGCGGCTCTTGCACAGATATTGAGCAAGGACTACGACAGCGCTTCAAAAACTCTTGCCGGGGTTTCAAAGGCTGACGCCACCACAAGTTATTTGAAAGCTGTTCTCGCAGCACGCACAGGCAACAAGCAGGATGTGATAAGCAATCTGAAAGATGCCGTGGCAAAAGACGCGTCATACGCTTCATACGCCGGCAAGGATTTGGAATTTGCCAAGTTCGCCGCTGATGCCGCTTTCAAGAGCATCGTGAAGTAACACTGCGGCAAGGCAGGCATCATGCGTAGCCGCAATTATATGGTAATAGCACTCGCAGCTCTCGTTTTCGGGGGCTGCGGTGTGCCTAAAAACAGGTTTCGGCTGAACGGAAAATTCAAAAATATCCGTTCAGCCGATATTTTCATTTATACCGACGACAAATATGACACCTTGCGCATACGCGACGGCAAGTTTGTGTATGAGCGTGATTTGACAGAGCCCGAAATCCTAACGATACAATATCCCGATTTTTCGCAGCGCAAAGTTATAGCCGAGCCGGGAAAGGTGGCCAAGTTTGTTACCGATGCCGCCGATTTGGCAAAGACACGTGTAACCAATACCGAAGAAAACGAGCTGCTCACACAATTTTACCACGATATTGAGGGCAGGCGTGGAGAACAAGTAAAGAACATCGCGGCCGACTTTGTTAATAAAAATCCAAAGACGCTTGCGGCTCAGGCGGTGTTCGAGACTTATTTGCTTGACGTGAAAAACATTGACGCGCCATTGGTAAAACGTCTTTTCAAGCTCCTTTTGAAACATCAGCCCCGCAATTCACATTTGAGCATGCTTGTCGGCAGGGTTATGCCAATGCTTTCCACCATGCCGGGCGCAAAGGCCCCCGATTTTAAGGTTAAAACTTACAGGAGCGGCGATATTACGCTAAATAGCTTTGCAGGCAAATATCTTTTGATAAGCTATTGGGCATCGTGGGAGTATGAAAGCTTTCAGCAGATACGCGGGCTGAAAAATCTTGTGGTGCCTTTCACGAGGCGTTTGTCCCTTGTTAATGTTTGCCTTGACTATGACATTCGCAGTTTTCGCAACACAATGATGCGCGATACGCTTCCCGGGTATAATGTCTGCGACCAAAAGGCATGGAAAAGCCCGCTTGTTAAGTTGTTTGGCGTAAGTTACGTGCCGGGGAACGTGTTGGTTTCGCCCGCAGGCAAGATACTTGCCCGCGACATCAAGGCATCCGACCTCAAGGCGTGTCTCGGCAAATACATAAAACCATAATCAAAAAACTCCCAGCCATGCTTGTGCGCCTGTATTCCGCAGCCGTCAACGGCCTTGACGTAAAAACGGTGGAGGTTGAGGTAAACATTTCAAAGGGTGCCAACTATTCCATCGTGGGTCTGCCCGACAGTGCCGTCCGAGAGAGTTATTTCCGTACACGCACGGCAATTTCCAATAGCGGCTTCCACCAGTCAACCGCCCACATAGTGGTGAATCTCGCACCTGCCGACCTGCGCAAGGAAGGTTCGGGCTACGATCTGCCCATTGCCATAGGCATCCTCGCCGCCGAAGGGGCGGTGTGCAAGGAACGCCTCGAAAAATTCATGCTTGTGGGCGAACTCGGGCTCGACGGCACTCTTCGTCCCGTGAGAGGGGCTTTGCCAATATCCATCCATGCCCGCAAGGAAGGGTTTGAGGGATTGATTGTGCCAAAGGGCAATGTGCGCGAGGCGGCAGCCGTGAACAAACTGAAAGTTTACGGGGCCGACAGTTTGGCACAAGTGGCGGCTTTTTTCAACGGAAAGGAAAAAATCGAACCAACCGAGATAGACACGCGCCGCGAGTTTTACGAGCACCAGGCATCATATGTCGAGGATTTCTCGGACGTGCGCGGGCAGGAAAACGTAAAGCGCGCTTTCGAGGTGGCGGCAGCCGGCGGGCACAATATATTGCTCGTGGGAAGCCCGGGCTGCGGCAAATCGATGATGGCAAAGCGGCTTCCGTCGATACTTCCGCCCCTCAGCCTTTCGGAGAGCCTTGAAACAACGCAGATACACTCGGTGGCGGGAATACTCGATGACAAAACTTCGCTCGTTACGGTGCGCCCGTTCCGCAATCCCCATCACACAATCTCCGATGTGGCTCTCATCGGCGGCGGCACGAACTTCATGCCGGGCGAGATAAGCCTTGCTCACAACGGTGTGCTTTTTCTTGACGAGCTTCCCGAGTTCAGCCGCTCCGCCCTCGAAACAATGCGCCAGCCGCTCGAAGACCGCATGGTGAACATAACGCGCACCAAATATAATGTAACCCTCCCGTGTTCGTTCATGCTGGTTGCATCAATGAACCCCTGTCCGTGCGGCTACCACAACGACCCAACGCACACCTGTGTGTGTTCGCCGGGGCAGATACAACGCTATATGAACCGCATTTCCGGTCCGCTGCTCGACCGTATTGACGTGCAGGTTGAGATACAACCGGTGCCGTTCAAAAAGTTGTCGGAAGCCGCACCCGGAGAACCATCGGCTGAGATACGCAAGCGCGTCATCGCCGCCCGCAACATACAAAGCGAGCGTTTCAAGGGCACAAAGGGAGTTTATTGCAACGCACAGATGTCCGACAGGATGATACACGAGTATGCCGCCCCCGATGAGAATGGTCTTAAAATCCTGCGTATGGCAATGGAGAAGCGTTCGCTGAGCGCACGCGCCTACACCCGCATACTCAAAGTGGCACGCACCATTGCCGACCTCGCAGGAAGCGCAACCGTAACGGCGGAGCATATAGGCGAGGCCATAGGCTACAGAAACCTCGACCGCAGCGACTGGGCGGAAAGCTGAGGAAAGGTAAAAAAAATTACCTTAACTTACTTGCCCATTATGCTCCGTTTCTCAACAATCACATAAGAAGCCAGTGAATGCCTATATCAAGAAGTCTGCAAGATGAGAAACATAAAAAGCAAACACCTTATATTGCCTATTATGATTATAGGCATAATGGTTATTGCCGGAGTTAATTATAGTTTTTCAAATAGCAGGAGAATTGGCAATACTCGCTTTTACCTTGTAAGAACAATTGCAGATTCCAAAGAGGGCAAGCCATTGGCGGGCCTGTATTATAAACCTGCGGCAACATCCGGATATAATGGCGAAAACACTCCTGGCTTTCCTGTTTCCATATTGTGGAATGACAAGTATCTTATTTCAAAGTATTATTGTGGCAATAATCCTAATGCCATTGAATACTTAATAATAAATATGGATAGTATAAAAAGGGATTACGGCGAGATGACGGACGTTCGTACATTCAATAACGAGAAGGATTATAAGAATTATTTGAAGCAAAAAAATATTTCAGAATCAGAATTGAATAAAACAGACAACCATATTGCATGGTGGGAAAGATATTTTTGAAGGAAACTCTTTCAACAAGCAGTGTATGGGCAGATGAAATCTGCGGACTTCCATTCTTCGTTCGCATGAATGTTTGGTGCAGATACAGCCGCTCCGTTTTTGAGATTATTCCGCAGCATTATCACTAACGAAACCATGCATACCGCCAAAATTGTGCAACGCTTTGAGTTTAAGAAGAATAGCAAAGCAAAGTAAGTCTGCTGCAACGAGTTGTTTTTCAGAGGTTTGGAAGCGGCGAAAAAAGGTCTGATGTAGTTTGAATTATGTCTGATGTAATTTTTTCTACATGGGACATGGTTTTTCCTGCATCAAATGTAATTTTAGCGTTATTGTTTTTGCGCCGTTTGCAGGGGCGAATGGCATTCGTCTTGTATGCCACCGCCCGAACCGCATCGGCGGCATCGCCGCTTAATTGTCGAATCCACTCAATTCAAGGCGTATGCCATACGCCCCTACGGCGGCTCATTTCGTTGAATGATTGTGTATGGCGTATATATGTTGCATGGCAGATGCGAAAAGTCTGCGTCAGAAGGTGTCGGGCGGGGAGAGGAGGCGGTAAAACAGCGTCCGGGCGATGCGTTTGTGCCCTTGGGCGCCGGGGTGTAGGCGGTAGGATTTGCAGTATCAAGACTATTCTCTTTTTTGTAAGTTAAGCGCAAAATATAAAGCGTAATGCGCAATAAAACTAAAAAAGCATGAAATCGGCTGTAGGCTGAGTTATAGTTTTCAACCGCCGCAGTGTAACGTCCTCTTAACGCAAAGTATTTCGGCTCTTAACCGGCGGGCAACACCAGAGTAACATTGCAGCTATAATTTTGCAGTCGTAAAAACAGAGTTTGTTTCGTGTTTTGCGAGATATGCGATCTAATAAGAATATCAATAAATTAACATAATGAGATTAGGCAAAAAAACAGCGGTTGCATCAATGTTGCTGCTTATGGTTGGCTATTTGCCCGCGAGGGCTCAACAGCTGATGGGAATTGTGGTAGATAAAAATTCCAACGACACGCTCATAGGAGCTATAGTGTCGGTTGAGGGCAGTAACATAAGGGTGGCCACCGACATATCCGGCCTTTTTAAAATACAAGGCTTAAAGAAGAGCAGTTATAATTTGTCGGTAACGTACATAGGCTACAAACCTCAGCGTTTGCAAGGCGTTGTGCCTAAGGCTCCGCAAGCGGGCGACACGTTGCATATAGCAATGGAACCCGATGTTCAGAAACTGAAAGGTGTGGTTGTTACTGCCGTTGAGCGCCGAAACACCGACGCGGCCATGGTAAGGGCGGCAAAGAACAGCTCTGTTATAGTGAGCAATGTGTCGGCGCAGGAAATAAGTCGCACGCAAGACACCAATGCGGGCGAAGTAATAAGGCGCGTTCCCGGGGTGAGTTTGATAGACGACAAGTTTGTCATGGTGCGCGGTCTTTCCCAGCGTTACAACAACGTGTGGGTTAACGGCGGTGCCGTGCCAAGTAGCGAGGCCGATTCAAGGGCTTTCTCGTTTGACATTATACCGAGCTCGCAGATAGACAACCTAACGATAGTAAAATCGCCGGCGGCGGAATATCCTGCCGACTATTCGGGCGGCTTTATAATAGTTGATACCAAGGAAATACCCGAGGAGGACAATACGCAGTTCTCGGTAGGCGGCAATTGGAACACTTCGTCGGTTTTCCGCAATTTCTCCTATTCAAAAGGTTCTTCCTGGGATTTTCTCGGGTTTGGATTGGGTGCGAGAAATTTGTCGGGCGGAATAAATTCATACCTGCATCCGCAGCTTGCCGGCAGCGGTCAGCCCATGGGCGACAACCTGTATTCCCTTGCCGGCAACGGTTTCAATAATTCTTGGAAAGTAAAGAGCATGAACCCGCTTGGCGACCTGAAACTTGGTGCAAGCCTTAACCGCCGGTGGAGTGTTGCCGGTGGCAAGCTCGGACTGCTTGCAGCTTTGAACTATACAAACGAATACCGCACATACAAGGATATGGAAAACAACCTGTATGGCTTGTTTGATGTGGCGAATGACCGACCGAGTTATCTTCGCTACTCGGTTGACGACCAGTACAACAACAACGTTCGCCTGGGTGCGATGCTTAACCTTACATTCCTTTCAAAGGAGGGAAAGCACAAATATCAGCTAAGAAACATATTCAACCAGCTTTCAACCAGCCGTTACACCTGGCGCGAGGGCGTGAGCGCACAGAGCGACAGAGAGCACAGCGCCGAATATTATTACCGCAGCCGTGCCGCATACACCGGACAGTTCACCGGTAAGCACAAATTCGCCAACGATGCCCTTGACTGGAGCGCCGGCTATGCTTATGCCAACCGCTACATTCCCGATCGTAAGCGCTACTTGCTGAACGACATTGACGTGCCGGGTACAATTGCCCTGCATACGGGCAACGACGTATCCAGGGAATGGACACAGCTTAACGAACATATATTCTCGCTGGCCGTTAACGACAAACACAAGTTCAAATTTGGGGAATGGAGTCCCGAACTGCTTTTCGGAGGATACGGCGAATATCGCACCCGCGAGTATCTTACACGCTCGTTCTACTATCAGTGGAATCCGTCTGACAACAACCTTCCGTCCGACTTCCTGAATATGGACATAACACAGCTGCTGGGTAGCGAAACCTACATGGGTGCAAAGGGCCTGTATCTATATGAACAGCGCCAAATGCGCAACAATTATCGTGGCCATAACACTCTTGGTGCAGGATATTTCTCAATGTCGCTGCCATTCGGCAAATTTGACGTTCATGCCGGTGTGCGCTTCGAACATAACGACATGGAGCTGATATCAAACACCCGCGACTATGAAAAAAGCGAGATGAGCCGCCATTACCGCACCGATGACTTTTTCCCATCCGTAAATTCAACATACAAGTTTGATGACAAAAACCAAATGCGACTGTCTTACGGACGGAGCATAAACCGTCCGGAATTCCGCGAAGTGTCTCCGGCAGTTTACTACGACTTCGACATTGCGAGCGATGTGAAGGGTAACACGGGGCTTAAAAGCTGCCACATAGACAATTTCGACTTACGCTACGAGTTCTATCCTTCGCGTGGAGAGGTTGTATCTTTGGCAGCATTCTACAAGCACTTCAATTCGCCCATAGAATGGACTTATACAGTGGCAGGCGGAACGTCTCTGACTTATTCCTACGAGAACGCCAAAAGTTCCGACAGCTATGGCTTGGAGCTTGACATACGCAAGGATTTAAGCTTCATAGGACTGCGCGGCTTCAGTTGGTCTTTCAACGGTGCCTTGATTAAGAGCCGTGTGAATTTCAGCAAAGGTTCTGCGGAAGAAAGCCGTCCCATGCAAGGCCAGTCGCCGTATCTTGTGAACACCGGCATATTCTATAAAAACGAGAAGAAAATGATTGATGTGGCTCTTCTTTACAACCGTATAGGAAAAAGAATAATAGGTGTGGGAAGAAGCGAGGGCAGCTCGGCATCTGAAGACAACGCTCGTGTACCCCACAGCTACGAAATGCCGCGCAATGTGCTCGACCTTTCATTCGGCAAAAAATGGGGCAAGAACTGGGAACTTAAATTTAATGTGCGCGATATACTCGGCGAAAAAGTTTATTACAAACAGTTTGGCCACGCGGTATACTCTGACGGAAACCGCAGAAAATATGAAGAGGTTGCGCGTAGCTACAGACCGGGGCGCAACATAGGAGTAACGCTGCTTTACAAACTGTAAGCCGTTAAAATATAAGGAACATTGTTTAATCAATAAATACATTACAAAATGAGAAAGTTGAATTTAAGTGTAATTGCCGGAGCGTTGGTTTTGGCAGCGGTATTTTCCGGCTGTAGCGATGACAACAACAGCTCGGAGACAGCTTACAAAACATGGGATGACAATGGCGCCGTAGCTTGCGATCACATTCTGTTTGGTGCTGACGGCAAGGGCGATCCCAAAGGCACAGTCATAGGCAACGGTGATCAGGAGTTTGTGTTCAAGGGCAAGCAGACACTGAAAAAGGGCACTTACACCCTCAAGGGATGGGTTTACATAGGCAGCGGCGCAGAGCTTACAATCGAGCCGGGTACCGTAATCAAAGGCGACAAACTAACAAAGGCTTCTCTTATAGTTGAGCCGGGCGGAAAGCTTATTGCTCAAGGAAGCGCATCCGAGCCTATCGTGTTCACATCGGCACAGGCTGCCGGCAGCCGTCGTCCCGGCGATTGGGGTGGCGTTGTAATATTGGGCAAAGCTCGTAACAACAAAGGACAAATGACAGTTGAAGGCGGTTTGCGCACAAAGCACGGCGGTGATGACGATGCCGACAATTCGGGTGTGCTGAGCTACGTGCGCATAGAGTTCGCAGGCTATCCGTTCAAGGCAGATCAGGAGATAAACGGTCTCACCTTGGGTAGCGTTGGCTCGGGCACGAAAATAGACCACGTGCAGGTGTCTTACTCAAACGATGATTCTTTTGAGTGGTTCGGCGGAGACGTAAACTGCAAATATCTTGTGGCATACAAAGGCTGGGATGATGATTTCGATACAGACAACGGCTTTTCAGGCAAGGTTCAGTTCGGTTTGTCGGTGCGCGACCCGAGAATTGCCGATGGAAGCCAGAGCAACGGTTTCGAGAGCGATAACTGCAGTGATGGCGCACAGGTTCTTCCTTATACCGCTCCTGTTTTCTCCAACATCACTTTCGTAGGCCCCAAAACTGCTACTGATTTCGTTAACGACAACAAATCATACATCAACGCCGGCGCATATTTCCCCAACAACGGTTCGTCTCTTGGCAAGTTCCAGTCGGGAATGCACATACGCCGCTCTTCTCGTTTGAATTGCGTGAACTCTGTTATTACCGACTGGCCTATAGGTCTTATACTTGACGGCGAAAAGGGTGATACACCGGCTCAGGCAAATGCGGGCAAGCTTCGTTTGCAGAACATTTATATTGCCAATACTGATATTATTGGCAGCGACGCCAACAAATGCTATGAGGACAAGGAGTATGACTACAAGAATAAGAAGGTTAAGGAAGACACCGAGATGTCTTTGTCGCACAAGTTCTTCTTGGCTCAGCCGGGCAACAAGTATTTTGCAAGCAAGGCTGACATGAAGCTTACCGATGGCAAGGGCGTGGGCGTTCCTTTCATGCCGCAGGCAGGCAGCATACTTTTCGGTGCGCAGAATTTCAGTGGTCTTGACAGCTGGTTTACCACAGTTAACTACATCGGAGCTTTCGCAGAGGGCGATAAGTGGCTTGATGGTTGGACAAACTTTGACCCGCAGAATACGAAGTATTAATACCCTCCGGGTATAACAATAAGATATTGTTGTGTGGCGGCCGCTTTGCAAAAAGCGGCTGCCTTGTTTTTGTGTGAATTCAGTGTAGCCGTCCCTTAAAAACTCCGGTTCAACATGTTCATGCTCATATATATTGCAAAGAGGGCAGCATCTCGCGGATTATCTTTTTAAGGGCCGAAAGAGCATTCTTCTGCAAATGCACAAATTCGAAACTGAAAACTTTCTCCAAACATCGCGAAAATTATATTTGATGTAGAAAAAACCACATAGGATGTAGAAAAAACCACATAGGACGTAGAAAAAACCACATGGGACATAGAAAAAATTATGTCTGATGTAGAAAATCACTCCACCGCCCGGCAAAATTTTCTTCATACAGTTTGAGAAAATGTTTGTGAATTGGCAAACCGCACATCTGTATGATTGTCGAAAAAGCAAAGTGTACCACAGACCGTGTTAATAACAAAAATCTGCAAGCTTTATGTGTGTAAAGAAACAAAAGCCTGCAGACTTGCGCAATGTGTTATCAAAACCAATTAGTTGATAATCAAATAAAAGATTTTGTTTTAAGGGACGACACTATTTTAAATTTCGGGAGTTTTGCTGTGGTTGCGCCGTTACAAGAGCTTTCTGCTAAGATATCTCACGGGATACCAAGTGGATATGTATCCTGCGGCGATTACTGTAACAAAGGTCAGCACAACGTCTCCCCAGCGCACGCTCACCGGGTATGCGTCTATAATGAAGCTCCCCGCCTCGTTGCCCATTTTTATGAGGCCGAAATGTTGCTGCGCCATACACAGCGCAACGCCAACGGCAATGCCGATGGCCACGCCGGTTAGCGCTATCATGCGGCCTTCGTATAGGAACACTTTTGCTATTGTGGCGTTGTCTGCGCCAAGCGAGCGTATGGTAAGCATGTCCTTGCGTTTGTCGATTATGAGCAGCGATAGCGAGCCTACAATGTTGAAACAGGCCACAATGAGTATGAACGTAAGAAACAGGTAGGCTACCAGCTTTTCTATCTTCATTATGCGGAACACGTCTTCCTGCTGCTCGTATCGGTTTTCGATTTTAAGTTTTCCTTCGCCGAGTTTTTCGAGTTTCTTTTGCGCCGCCGCAATATCCGTCCCGTCTTTCAGCTTAAGTTCAAGCGATGTTATGCATCCCTGCTGTTCAAACAGCGAGCGGGCAAAGCCGATGGGCACTATTATGTAGCTTGCATCGTATTTTTTCTGCTTCACAGAGAATACCACTCCCGGCGAATAAAGCTGGTCGTGGTTAAAGCTTTGTGCCGGGTTTGCCGCGTCAATTCTTTCGCCATTGCGCGGGGCATATATGTCGAGCGGCGAGGAATAGCGTACTCCGAGCTGAAGTTGCTGTGCGAGCTGTATTCCCGGTGTGCCGAAGTTAAGCACATCGGCCTTGAGCTTGAAATCTCCGTCGCCATAGAGAATAGACTCTATGTCGCTTGTCTTGGAGTAGTTGTTGTCCACTCCTTTTATGGTAACCACTTTTTGATTTTCGTAATACTTGGCCAATGCCAGTCCCTCCACACATTCTGTGGCCGCGAACACCAACGGTGATTTCTTTATTGCAGTTACGGCGGGGTCGTCGGCAGCAACCGATTTGCCCTCCATGGGCACAACTTTCAGTTCGGGGTCGAACGAGGTGAACAGCGATGCCACCAAGTCTTGAAATCCGTTAAACACCGACAGCGTGCATATCATTGCTATGGTTGCAAAGGCCACGCCCGCCACGGCCACGCCCGATATAAGGTTTATGGCGTGTTTCCTGCGGCGGGCAAACAGGTATCTGCGGGCTATGAATAGTGGAAAGTTCACGGGGCTTTGCCTTTATTTTTTCAGCAGTTCGTCAATGTGCTGTATGTAGTCGAGCGAGTCGTCAACGAAGAAGCGCAGCTCGGGTATTATTCTCAGCTGAAAACGCACTCTTTTGCCCAATTCGTAGCGTATGGAGCGTGCGTTTGCGCTTATGTTGTCAACGGTTTCCTTAGCCTTTTCCGAGGGGAATACGCTCAGGTATGCGGTGCAAACACTTAGGTCGGGACTTATTTTGCACTTGCTAACGCTCACGATCATTCCGTGTGTTTGGCGGGTTTGCTGCTCGAAAATTTCGCTGAGTTCCTTTTGCAGAAGTCGCGATATCTTGTTCTGACGTGTAGTTTCCATGAAAAACAGTTTTTTGTTGTATGCAAAATTAAGTAAAAACCCGGTAGTCGCCAAATGTTCGTTCCCCATAGCTTGTTGCGGCACAGTGCGACCGCACTGTGGGAAATCCTACGGGTGCGGTCGCATGCCTAAAAAATGTAACAGCAATTATGAAAGAGTTTCTTTGGCTTTCAGGCTTTTTGTTATTTGTTGAAGTTTATTCTTACGCCCATTGCAAGGCTGAAGTTCGTGGGGCGTTTTTTGTAGATGTTCTCCACGCCGCTGTTGTTGTTGAAATGGTGGCTTACTCCGGGTTCTATGTAAACGCCGATGTTTCCGCCCACGTTGTATTCGGCACCTGCCGCCGCGTTCACGGAAAACTGTGGGCGGCTTTCGCTTACGTTTTCAGTAATGTCGGGTCTGTTGCCGGCGTTAATATAATGTGTGGTGCTTTTGCCTTTAAGCAGTTTCTCCACCGTTCCCCCTGCGGCGGCATACACGGTGAGCCTTCCGGTTTTTACGAGCGTGTAGTTTGCCTTTATGGGTATTCCAATGTAGTGCAGACGCTGCTTTTCGGTACTTACCGGGGTTTCGCCGTTGTCGTATTCGAATTGTGATGACAGGTAGCTGTATTCAACACCTGTTTCCACGCTCCAGCGTCTGCCTATGTGGAGCCTTGCCGTTACTCCCGCTTTCAACGGCTGACTGTGGTCGGCTTTGGTGTGCAGTGTGCGCGTTGTGGCGTTTAGTGTGGCGTTTTCGCCGCCTTCCATGTCCTTGGGGTATTCGCCGAAAGGCTTCCCCGCCGTCAGCATTATGCCATCGGTTTTATTTGTAATGCCCGTTGCCCCGCCGCAGTATGCAGTCAGGCTTATGTGTGTGCCGCCAATTTTGCGCGGCGTGGGGTTTGCGCCGCTTATGCGGGAGTATGCGGCGTTTGTGCCGGGTGTTGTTTTTTTTGCCATCGCCAATGGTCTTTTACTGTTTGGCACGGCGGGTGTGCCGGTGCTTTCGGCCGCAACTGCTTCTGCGGCATCCGCTGCGTATGTCTCAATTGCGGGTAGGGTCTGCGTGGTGGCGCGTTTACTGTGCGGTATTTCGGCTTTCGCCAAAAGGGTGTGCGCCGTCGTTTCCGCGCTTTCCGTTGTGCCTGCCGCCACAACTGGCGGCATTTTGCCGCTTGCGGGCAGGGTTGCGATTACTGCCTTATCAACCTCGTTGGCAAGGAACAGCCCTGCGGCCACAACCGCAGCCGCTGCCGGCACAGTCCACAGCCACACTGCGGCTTTCCTGCGCTTTTTGGAGGGGACGGCGTTCCCGCGCCGCGACATCTCTTTCCGTATGTCGGCAAACAGTCCCTGCGGAGGCGTTTCCTCATGGTTTTCAAGGCGCGTTTGCAGCCGTTTTGTCCATTCGTCTCTCATTGCAGCTCCTTTTGTTTTTTGTAGTCGTTAATCATCTTGGCGAGCATGTTCTTTGCCTTGTGGAATTGTGAGGCCGATGTGTCGGGTTTTATGCCGAGCATTGCGGCTATCTCCTTGTGGCTTCTACCCTCGACGGCGTATAGGTTGAACACTGTGCGGTAGCCTTGCGGTAGCTTTTTTATCATGTCTGCCATTTCTTGTGTCGAGAGGCTTTCCACATCGGGCTGCTCATCGGGCATGTCGGGCAGGGTTTCGGAGTTTTCAATCGGCGTTGCCGCCTTGCGGCGCAGCATTTGCAACGCCTCGTTCACGGCTATGCGCCCCGCCCACGCTTTAAGCGACCCTTTGCCGCGATACTCGAATGTGTGTATCTGTGTGAAAATCTTTATGAAAGTTTCCTGTAGCACGTCTTTGCAGTCGTCTCCATTGCCAACATAGCGCGAGCATACGGCTGTGAGCCATCCTGCATATTCGTTGTACAGGATGCTCATTGCCGAAGGGTCGTTTTTTTTGAAAAGCGACAGTATTGTGCGTTCTTTGTTGGTTGCGAACAGGGCCATTAATTTTACGGCGTGCCTATTGCCGTTTTATTGCTTTCGTGGAATGTATTTGAACTTTACGCTTTTTTCACCGCTGAACGATTTCCATTTCAGTGTAATTTCCCTTGGAGTTCCGTTGCTTTCGGGATGTTTCTCAAGGCGAAAGGCAATCATTCCGTCTGCTACGCGTCCCGATTTGTCGCCGGCGGCATCGTGATATAGCACCACTTCGTCTTCGCCATCTCCCTTAACAAGGTTAAGCCTGTGTATTGAGCCGGGTTTGTGGTATGTTCTGAAACGCAGCGTAAGGTATCCGTCCTCCACGTTGGTTGACCAGTGGTTTACAATCTCTACAGGGTCGTTGCCATAGAGAGCTGCGTTTTCGTCTCCGTGGTTCGGGGCCATGTCTTTTGTTCTTATGGTGTCAATCCAGTTAACGAATGCCTCGCGCGAGTAGGGCGATACATTGTTTTTTGTGAACTCCAGGTTTACCAGCGCACGCACCTCGTTCTTGCCCGAGGGCGACACCTTGATGTTTGACGGCAACACGGTGGTGGAGTCGTCAAGCTGCATATAAAATGTGTTGTCTTCGGGATTGGTCTTAAGAGTAACGGTAGCATTGGCGTAGTTTTTCATGTTGTCATCGTCATCGTCGTCGCACGATAGCAGGGTGAACATCGGTAGCATCATCATTGCCGGCAGCAGTAATTTCAAGTATTTCATATTTCTCTGTTTTGTTGTTAATACATGCTTTTATATATATAATGCTTCCATGTGGCAAATCTTGCCCGGAGTCAGTGCTTTTTTTGCATGTGAATAATAACTGTTACTTTACGCAATTTGCAAAAGTTATGCCATGTGTCCCGATGCCTTAACGCGATAAGCAAACAGCCACCACTTGCCCGTAAACGCCGAAACTGCATGGGACATGGGAAAAACTATGTCCTATGCAGAAAAAATTATGTCCTATGTAGAAAAAATTATGTCTGATGTAGGAAAAATTACATCAGACCTTGTTTTTGCCCATTGAAAGCCGCTGAAAAACAGATGGTTGTTTTTAGTGTCGGAAATTGTTTGAGTATCTTGTGCTCAAGGAGGTATGCGTTTCTTGTTTGTTGCCGTCATTTGCATGCGGCATGCTGTTTATCACGATTAATTTGCAAAAAATAGTTCTTATCATGGTGTGTAATGTTTGAATATAAAGAAATAATCGTAAATTTACGCTCGGAATCGGCAGTGCTAACGTAACTGTACATTGCAAAATCGTAATCACTAACTAATGTTCAATCTTAATACAAAAACCAAATGAAGAGATGTTTACTTTGGGTTAAGCTGTTCGTAATGGCTTGCATTATGGGCTGTTACTCGGGTGTGCAGGCTCAGAACTTCGAGGCTGACGAGAGCAACCCTCTCATAACCGTAGTATCGCCCACCGGCGATACGCAGCTCACGAGCAACTGCACCTGGAAGCCCGAAAAGGGGAACGACAACTATCTGCCCGAGAACAACGAGGCATACTACGATGCCGACAATCACCTTGGAACTCTTATCGACAACAACCTGAACACCTACTGGCATTCCGACCCGGTGGGGATGGACCTTAGAAAGCAGGACGAGTGGATTCAGGCAGACCTGGTGCGCAATGACCTCACGCGGATCATAATGATGCTTAACCGCCGCGAGGATATTTACGACGGAGCGGTGCGCCATGGCATTACTCCCGTTATCATGGACATTTACGCAACCAACACTCCCGATGACGAAAGCTCGTGGACGTTCATAAAGAAGCTCTCCGACATGCCCGCCTCGGATACCGAGGGCGCGTGGCCCTATTATGGCTACATTGAGTTGCCCGAGGCTTACCGCTACCTGCGATTGATACCCCGCCAGTCTTCGGGCACTCCGGGCAGCACGTTCGCATATTGGACATTTGCCGAATTGCAGTTCTATCCCGCTGTGCCAATAGTCGACAAGAAACAGATACTGCAAAACGTGGTTGATTCTGTTTATGCTCTAAAACGCGACTTCAAGGTTGGCGAAAGCGCAGGCTACGTAAGTAAGGCGGCATACGACAAATATATGTCTGATTTTGCCTCATGTCTCGACCTGATAGACAACCCCAATGTAAGTAACGATGATATAATAGCGGGCATAGCAACTTTGCGCAAGGCAATAGCCGACATAACGGCAAGCGTAAACCCCATTGCCGACGGCTGGTATTTCATTGTTGCGGGCGACAGCTCGTTCGTTAAAACGCAGGGCGTCGATAAGGCTTTCTATGCCGACGACAAGGAACTGAACTGGGGAACTCTCGACAGCCAAAACCCCTACTACTATTTCTATGTAAAACGCATGGAAGACGGTAATTTGTCGTTTCGCAACGGCGCAAACGACAAATACGTTTACACAGTGCCCGGCGATGCATGGGTATCTGCCGTGTACGTTAAGATGAACGACACCGATACCATTCACCAAACGGTTGAACCAATTGGAAACGGATGCTACTACATAGCCAACACGGCGAATGCCAATCCGTATCATCCGCTGTCGCACAGCAGCGGAGCGGGCGACAAAGGCAAGGTTTCGCCGGCAAGCGTTTACGAAAACATATCATTGTGGAGATTTGTTCCTGTTGACGCAAGCAGGCTCGATGAACTCAAGGAAATTCAAACTAAGAAAGACAAGGCAAACGCGCTGGCAGACTCTATTGTTGAAGCACGCACGCTTATTTTCACAATCAAAGCTCCCACAACAGGTATCATAAAGGCGGCTTCGCAGATGACCACAAACTGCGCGTGGACTGCCGCAAACGGCGTTGACAAGCTGATTGACAACGACCACAACACCCACTTCCACTCAACAACGGCAAAAGACCTTAGAAAACAGGACGAGTGGATTCAGATAGACTTAAACCGCACCGACGTGTCGAAGCTGACAATAGAACACTGGGGACGCAACGATGGTGCCGCCACAGGAAAAGCATGGCACGATACCCCCACAAAATATGTTGTCAAGGCAACCAACACTCCTGAGGATGAAAGCTCGTGGAAAGAGGTGGCACTACTTGAAAAGGGCTTCCCCGGCAACATACACAACGCCCACTATGTTTCTCCGCTCATCGATATGAAAAACAGCTACCGATACGTGCGCCTGTATGTCAAGGCTGTTTCATCGGGCAACGCATATTGGAACCTCAGCGAGCTTCAGCTTTATACAGAGGACGTAGAGGCTTCCGAAAGCTCCATGTATTCGAAAAACGCCGAAATGAAGAAGGCAGTTGACGACCTCGCGGCAGCACTCGCCGTTGCCGATGATCACATTAGCAACCTCACCGTCGATGGAACCGAAATGATTTCTATACGCAGCAGCATGGCTGTAATCAACGACTTGCTCAATAGCGCGGATCGCATACAGGCTATCGTAAACAGCGCAGAAGACTTTAACAAGAAACTTTACTCGCTTTCAAGCGAAGGCGGACTTATCACCGAGGTTAACTCAAAGAACGACGGCACCACACAGCTTACCGCCAACAACACATGGATGGGCATAACTCCCGATAACGACAACTATTCGTTCAACGCGGCGTTCATAGAGGACGGATACAACCTGCTCGGCGCACTGATAGACAATGACGACCAAACATACTGGCACTCCGACCCGAGCTGGAGCACCTTGCTGGAAAGACCGTCTTATCTGCAAATTGACTTCAAGCGCAGCGACATTTCTTCGTTCCTTGTGAGAATCGACCGTCGCAACGACCTTTACAACGGTAGCCACCGTGCGGGCATAACACCTGCCACCGCAATTATTTACGGCACTAACGATGATGCGCTCGGGGCAGATGTGAATTCCGACCTTGGCTCGTGGACAGAGATAGCTGCTCTAAACGATTTCCCTGACGTGAATAATTACAGTCTGTGGCCTTATTACAGCAGGGATATCACTCCCGACCGGCCTTACCGTTACATACGATTCCGTGTTACCAACTCTTGCAGCAGCGTGCCTTACTGGACAATCTCCGGTTTCCAGATTTACGATGCCAAGGACAGGTATGACAACGCCAAGTCGCAGTACTATTATGTTGAAGGCATGAAGGATGCCGCCGATAAGATGATGAAACTTGCGGCCGAAGTTCAAGGCAAACTTGACAACGGTTGCGCAACTATTGCCGATGGGCAGGAGCTACAAGACGCTATTAACGCGGTTCGCGCGCTTTATCAAGACCACGAAGCCTTTGACAAGATAATCGATAAGGCCAAAAAGTTTATTGAAAATGCCACTGTAGGCGAATATATGGGGCAGCTCAAAGACGAAAGCAAGCTTACGGAACTTCAGGCAGCTGTTGACGCGGCGGCCGGCGTGCATACCAGTACGGCGAAGTTCAACGAGCTGAAGAAGAATGTTGAGGATGCTCTGGAGGCTGTTTACGACAAAGTTGTTTCTGTTGAGCCGGGCAAGTGGTACTACATTCTCAGCGCAACAGCCGATGAGGATTCCTCTCCGGCCGGATACTATGGCGCACGCAACGAGGTAAAGGGCGCGGCTCTATATGTGCTCGGTAGCGGCAAGGGCGAAGACGAAGGTGTTTACTATGCAGGCAGCCAGTTGCGCTGGGGCATGGACGATATAAAGAACAAGGAGCGCGAGGGCGACATAGATGCCATATGGCGTTTTGTGCCGGTTCCCGACAGTTTGAACCTGGGCAAGCGCGCGTATTATATACAGAACATGCGCACAGGCTGGTATGTGGGCAACGCCAACGCGCTGAACAACGACTACTATTTCAACGGCAGTGCCACTCCGTTCCCATTCCGCGTTGAATGCGTAGGCAGAGAGCAGTTCCAAATACAGGCTCTGAGCGGTAATCGCAAAGGCGCTTTGATGTCGTTTGGCGACAATGCGCGCCAGGTGCGCGCCGACTTGCTTTCGGCAGATTTCGACAGCCGGGCTTCATTCACTTTTGAGGAGTTCGATGCAGAGGAGAATTCGGAAATAGCAATGCAGTTCGAAAACAACACTGCCAAGATTGTTACATTGCCGTTCGCAATAGCCAGCCTTGGCATAAACGACGGAGTTGTGGCATACCAGATACACAGCCAACCGAGCGAAACGGAACTCGGGCTTGTTGCAAAGGATGAGTTTGCCGCAGGCGAACCGTTCATACTCGTTACCGGCGACACAACGCTATACGAGAAGGGTGAGCCAAAGGTTACACTAATGTTTGAAACTCCTGCCGACCTAAGCATCAAGGGCGACACTGTTAACGGACTTGTTGCCGCGTTTAACGGATGCAAGCTCGCGGATGCCGGATACGGCTACTTCAGCGGTAACGCGCTCATGGTTTCCGATGGTAAGACGAAAGCTTCTGTTAATGCTCACAGCGGCTACATCAGCCCGGGCTTGATACAGACCGCAGAGGGAACTCCCGACTTGGTGATAAGCACGCTTGGCGGCGGCATACTCAACAAGATTAAGGAAGCCGTGGGCAAGCTCAACACAACCGTTGACGTTTACACGATTGACGGAGTGCCCGTGAGGCACAACGTAAAGGCTGCCGATGCAAAGAAAGGCCTTGGAAAGGGCTTATACATCATAGGCAGGGAGAAGGTTCTGATAAAGTAAGAGCTCAATGCGGTTATAAAAACCACATTTGATGTAGAAAAAACTACGTCCCATGTAGAAAAAACTATGTCCTATGTAGAAAAAATTACATCAGATATAATTACAACCGCATCTGACCATAAAAAACTTACTCTTCTGTATTGAAAAATCCACAGAGCATGTAAAACATCCCCGCAGTTCCAAACGGGCTGCGGGGATGCTTTGTTTAATGTATAATATTGCTGTGCGATATTTTGAGTTTCAGCATACAGCTATATCATAAAATCCAATGAACAATCAATTAAGGAATCGCACCGCCGTAGGGGCGTATGGCATACGCCCGAAGTGCGAAAATTATGCTATGTTATGGCGGCGGGGTGCTGTATGGGTCGGGCGATGGTGTACAGGGCGCATGCCATACCCTTCTACAATTTCCGCAAACCCCAAATTGCCCATCCTTTCCAAAGTTTCCCGAAAACTACATTTTACGTTATACGGCTTTGCCAACTTATTTGCTTATTCCCACTGAAAATCCACCGAGCCGTTGTGCGTTATAAAAAAGTCCCCGCGCTTGTTGGCAAGGGCGGGGATGAATCAAGATTTATGTGTATTGTGTATTAACTGTGTCAGAAAAGGTAAGCGGCCGAAACCTGCCATGAGTTGGTTTTGAAGTCGCTCTTGGCGTTTTTGGCAACGTCCGAAATAACGGGCAGGTGTATGTCTCCGAAGTTGCTGATGGCTATGTTGTATGTGGCACCGATTTCCAGGTGTTTAACAAGGCGCACACCTAATCCTACGTTCCATGTTACGTTAGATGACTTGAACTCGATTATTTCCGAAGGTGTTTTGTCGCCTACTGTGAAACCGAACTGCGGGCCGGTTTCGGCGTAAACCGATGCGAGCGATGCAAGGCCTATGCTGTAGCGCAGGTTTACCGGAATTTCAATGCTCTTGTAGTAGTCGGCCTTCGAAAGCGTTCCATCGCTGTTTTTCACCTCTCCGTAAAGTCGGCGCTGGTTGTATTCCACGGCGGCATTGACGCCAAGCCCGACAAGTGGCACTTTTACCCACACCTTGGGGCCTACAAACCAACCGGCGCGGTTTTCGGACGCGAACAGCTTGCCTTTGTCGTAGGATGATAGTTTTGAAACGTTCAAACCACCCACGATTCCAAAATTAACTTGGGCGTGTGTGGTTGCTACTCCGCCAAGAGATAGGGCGGCAAAAAGGGACAAAAGGAGTTTCTTCATAATTTAAATTTGTTGATGATTAATAATTTACCAATGCAAATATAAAGAAATTAAAATTAACCGCACAATGTAGCGTATATTTTGTTCCGCAACGTGAAAAAGCCGTCCGCCCTTGCGGGCTTATTCCTGTTTGTCATCTTTGTCGTTGCCGAAGTCGGCGGATGCTATTTCCCTTGCCGTCTGTTCGGCGGGCGGTATATACTCGGGTGCATCGTTAGCCGGTTTCGGTTTCTCAACGGTGTGTGGTGCGGCAATGGCGGCGACCTTGCGTTTGCGCTCCTGCTTCTTTGCAAGCCGGCTCACGCTTAGTATCATGCCTATGTAAGCGCAGTTGACGAGGGTTGATGTGCCGCCGCTTGAGATAAGCGGCAGTGGTTGCCCGGTTACAAACGGTCCTGTGGCCACGAACATGTTTGCCAACGCCTGTACCACTATGAGAAGCGCAAGCCCCATTGCGAGAAACGGCGGGAAACTGCTTTCCTTGAAGTTGCGGGCTATGTAGCCCACACGCAGTAGCAGTAGTATATATAGCAACATAACGCAGGCAGCACCTGCAAAACCGAGTTCCTCGACTATAATGGCATATATAAAGTCGCTATAGGCATGAGGAATAAAGTCGCGCTGCACCGAGTTGCCCGGTCCTTTACCTATAATATTGCTTGTTGCTATGGCTATGTTTGCGTGTCCTTTTTGTGCATCGGCATCAATGTCGAAATCTTTTGGCGATAGTTTTTTCGTTTTGCCGTCTATCACGCTTTCAATGCGGTTTTTCCATGTTGGCACACGTTTCCCGAATGGCATCTTTCCTATGGCCATTGCCTGCTCCTTGTTTAGAGCCAGCAGCGAGCTTACCAGTATTGAGGATGCTATTGCTATTACTCCAAACATTTTGCCCAAGGTTATGGCTGATATGCGACCAATAAACATCATGAGCGTAATTACCAGAAATAAAAGAATGGCAGTTGACAGGTTTTCGGGCGCAATGAGGCCGCATATCACCACGGTGGGGATGAATATAAGCTTGAACGTTCCGGGTGCCGCGCCTTTTTCGGTTTGGTTCCACGAAAGTACCAAGGCTGTGTATATTATCATTGTTCCCTTTGCAATCTCCGAGGGCTGTAGCGGTATTCCGAAGAAGTTGAACCACCTTGATGCGCCGTTGAGCGTTATGCCGAAGCCCGATAGCAGCAGCACGAGCAGAACAATGGAAAACAGCACGGCAAAGGGCAGAATTATTCTGAACACTCTGCACGGCAGGCGGTGAACAATAAGCACCACCACCAGGCCCATTAGCAAGAATGCAACATGGTGGGCTATAGGACCGATAAAACTGCCGCTTTCGTAGGTAAGGCGGCTAAGTGCGCTGAACACCTCTACCACAGATACTATGCAGAGCGCGAAAAACACGAACCATATAACACGGTCGCCCAGGAAAAGTCTGGATAGTTTCTTCATTGTTTGATGAGTTCCCCCCGCTTTTTTATGTCGTTCAAAGTGCCTTGACGGCTTTTTTGAAGAGTTCGCCGCGCTCCTCCATGTTGTGGAAAAGGTCGAAGCTTGCGCAGCATGGACTTAGCAACACAGTGTCGCCGGGCTGTGCCAGCCTGTAGCATTCGCTAACGCAGGTGTTCATGTCGTGGGTGTCGACAACCGGCACTCCGAGGGCATCGAACTCTTTGTGTAGTTTGGTGTTGTCGGCTCCAAGATACACAAGCGCACGGCATTTTTTCCTTACCATTTCCTTTATGGGGGTGTAGTCGTTGCCTTTGTCCTTGCCGCCGAGTATAAGCACCACGGGCGTTGTCATGCTATCGAGTGCATACCAGCAGGCGTCAACATTGGTGGCCTTGGAATCATTTATGTATTGCACGCCGCGTACTTTTGTAACCTTTTCCAGGCGGTGCTCCACACCGGGAAAATCGGACAGGCTTTTGCGGAGGTCGGCATTGCTGACCCCGGCAAGCTTGGCGGTGATGCCCGCCGCGAGGGAGTTGTATAGGTTGTGTTTGCCTGTGAGCGAAAGCGATTCAAGTTCCATGTTGAAAGGCGTGGGTTGCTCGATTATGTATTCGTCCTTTTCGGCGTAGGCTATCGCGCCGTCTTTCTTTATGGCCGAGAATGGGAATGTGCGGCTCTTGATGTCGTATTTTTTAAGTTCAGCGGCAATCACAGGCGAGTCCATCCAATATACAAAAGCATCGTCTTCGGTTTGGTTCTGTATGACACGCATTTTTGCGTCAACGTAGTTTTGGAATTTGAAGTCGTAACGGTCAAGATGGTCGGGGGTGATATTCAGTAGCACGGCAACGTTTGCGCGGAAGTCATACATATTGTCGAGTTGGAACGAAGACAGCTCTATGACGTAATGGTCAAAGTTTTCCTCTGCCACCTGTAATGCGAGGCTGCGTCCGATGTTACCGGCAAGCCCCACGTTGTATCCGGCCGACTTCAGAATGTGGTAAACAAGCGATGTGGTGGTGGTTTTACCGTTGCTGCCGGTTATGCATATCATTCTGGCGTTTGTGTAGCGTCCGGCAAGTTCTATTTCGGATATTATATTAATGCCTTTGGCCATTATTTTTCTCACGATGGGGGCTTCCTTGGGTATCCCGGGGCTTTTAACAACTTCTGTCGAGGAAAGTATTAATTCCTCGTTGTGTTTGCCTTCATCGTATCTCAGTCCGTAGCGTTCGAGCATTTCCTTGTATTTGGGCTTTATTGTCCCTGAGTCGGAAACATAGACATCGTAGCCCTTTTTCTGCGCCAGCACGGCGGCACCCACGCCACTTTCGCCGGCTCCAAGCACAGACATAAGTTTTTTAGCAGCCATATTGTTTGTTTTGTTGTTATAGGTGTTTTATCTTATTTTAAGTGTAATGATTGTAAGCGCGGCGAGCAGTATTGTTGCAATCCAAAACCTCACCGTTATTTTGCTCTCGTGGCTTGGGCTTTTAGGCCAGCCTTTAAGCAGGTAACTGCACGAATGGTCGAGCTGTGATGGCAGCACGCGGAAATTGTCGTGAATAGGAGCACGTTTGAACAGGCGCTGCTTTACGCCACGACGCTTGCCCAGCTTGAAGTATTCCACTTGCAGTATCACACTAAGGCTCTCAACAAGGAAAACTCCGCAGAGAATGGGAAGCAGCAGCTCTTTGTGGATTATTATTGCAAACACGCCGATTATTCCACCTATGGTAAGGCTCCCGGTGTCGCCCATGAAAATCTGGGCGGGATAGGCGTTATACCATAGGAAGCCTATCAGCGCACCTACAAATGCCGAGGCAAAAATAACCAGCTCCTGCGATCCCGGCACGTACATTATATTTAGGTATGATGCAAACTGTATGTGGCTTGAGACGTATGCCAAAAGCCCCAGAGCAACTCCTATTATGGCGGAATTGCCTGCGGCCATACCGTCCATGCCATCGTTTAGGTTTGCACCGTTCGACACCGCCGTTATAACCAACACCGTTACTATTACGAAAAGAAGCCATCCGGCCGCACCCTTGTACTTGCCGCAGAACGACATTATGTTGGTGTAGCTTAGGTTGTTGTTCTTGAAAAACGGTATGGTGGTAATGGTCGATTTAACAGGCTCGCTTTTGTGTACGATAACCTCCGTGTTGTTGGCGCTGCGCTGTGTTGTTACGTTTTCGCGTATCACGGCATCGGGGCTTAGGTACAAAGTTAGCCCAACTGCAAGCCCGAGGATTACCTGTCCTATTATCTTGACCTTTGGATGAAGTCCGTCTTTGTTGTGTTTGAATATTTTTATGTAGTCGTCGGCAAAACCGAGTAAACCAAACCACACCGTTGTAAGGAGCATCAGAAGCATATATATGTTTCTCAATCTTCCGAACAGCAGGCAAGGCACCAGTATGGAGGCTATTATTATTATGCCGCCCATTGACGGCACTCCCTGCTTTTGCACTCCGAATGGGTCGATGCTTGCATCACGCTGGGTTTCGCTTATGTTCTTACGGTGCATATAGCTTATGAAATGCTGCCCGAACCACGCGGAAACGAGCAAGGCCATTATGAATGCCAGCAACGAGCGGAATGAAATGTATGACCACATTCCGGAACCGGGGACACCGAATTCAGACAGAAACCTAAACAGATAGTAAAGCATATTTCGTTACTTTATGTTTGTGGAAAATTTGACGGGCGTGTTATTTCTCTGTATCAAACACTTTTCTCACCTCTTCGCGGTCGTCAAAGTGGTGTTTCACGCCTTTTATCTCCTGATAGTTCTCGTGCCCCTTTCCGGCAATCAAAACCACATCGCCTTTCCGGGCAATCATGCAGGCGGCTTTTATGGCTTCGCGTCTGTCGGTGATGGCAAGCACCTTTTCCTTTTGGGCAGGTGAAAGTCCTGCGAGCATGTCGTTGATTATGGCCTGCGGGTCCTCAAAGCGCGGATTGTCGCTCGTAATCACCACTCGGTCGCTGCGGTTTGCGGCCTCGCACGCCATAATGGGGCGTTTGCCTTTGTCTCGGTTTCCGCCGGCACCGCAAACGGTGATTACCTTGCTTGCCGTGCTGTGGCTTTCTTTAAGCACTTCGTGTATTGCCGACAAAACATTTATCAGCGCATCGGGGGTGTGGGCGTAGTCAACTATGGCTGTGTATCCTCTTGGTGAGCGGAATGTTTCGAATCTTCCTGCCACGCTGTGCAACTTGCTTAGAATGGTGAGTATTTCCACAGGCTGCCGTCCTAGCATTCTTGCCGCGCCGTAAACGGCAAGCAGGTTTGAGGCGTTAAACTTGCCTACGAACGAAACGCTTGTCTCGTGGCCGTCAATGTCGAGCAGCATTCCATCGAACGACATTTCAATAATCTTTGCGCGGAAGTCGGCCATGCCTCTTACGGAATAGGTTTTTACCACGGCTGCCGTGTTTTGCACCATAATCATGCCGTTTTTGTCATCGGCGTTGGTTATGGCGAAGGCTTTCTTGGGCAGACTGTCGAAAAAGGCTTTCTTGGCGTTGCGATAGTTTTCGAAAGTTTTGTGGTAGTCCAGATGGTCGCGTGTGAGGTTTGTGAAAATTCCGCCGGCAAATGTAAGACCGCCTATGCGTTTTTGAGCTATGCTGTGGCTGCTGCATTCCATAAAAGCATATTGGCAGCCGCTCTTAACCATCCGCGCAAGAAGGTTGTTGAGTGTTACCGGGTCGGGGGTTGTTTGGTGGGCCGGTACGGCCTCCTCCTCAATGTAGTTGCACACAGTGGAACACAGGCCGCACTTGAACCCCATTTCCCTGAACATATTGTATAGCAGGGTTGCTATGGTGGTTTTGCCGTTTGTGCCGGTTACTCCTACGAGTTTGAGATGTTTTGAGGGGTCGCCGTAGAATTGGGTACATATCGGGCCAACGGCATCTTCGGAGCTGGCTACCTTTACAAAGGTAATGTTATCGGGGCACTCGGCGGGAAATTCCTCGCACACCACGGCAGCGGCACCGTTTTCTATTGCGGCTGCAATGAACTTGTGCCCGTCAACCTGCGTGCCGCGCTCGGCCACAAACAGGCCGCCTTTGGAAATAAGGCGTGAGTCTATTTGAACGTCGGAAATTTCAATGTCGCGGGCACCCTTAGTCTCCAAGGGTTCTACCTTTTGCAATACATCCTGTAGTTTCATATCCTAATTCTTTTTGTTGTTTTCTTTTTTTGTTTCGGTGGCAGCGGGCTTGGCATGCTTAACGCTGTCTCCCTTGTTTTCGGGTTGCGGAACATCGGTTTGCGGCGGTGCTGCCGCCTTTTCCTTGCCATCGGCTTCGTTGCCGTGTTTAAGGGATATGCGTATGCGCATGCCTTTTCTTATGCGTGTGCCTGCGGGCAGACTTTGTTCCACAACTTTGCCCTTTCCTTCAACCGACACTTTCATCCCGAGGCTTTCGAGTATGAAGAGTGCATCGCGCAGCCCCATGTTTTTAACGTCGGGAACTGTGTTTTTGTATATTCTGCGACCCGATAGCATTATTTCGTTTGTGTCGGGGCGTACAATTCCCCATGTCTTGTTGCCGAGATTGTCTGAGGAAAACGGCACATGTAGCTCGCTCAACACGTTTTTCGCGGCTGTCATGTCGCCATTGTGTACGAACGGCAGCGGTGTGTGGTGCATATCGCGGGCTGACGACAAGTCTGTGTTTCTCTCTCGTGCCATTACGCCTTCTGCAATTCTGCGGAACACCGGACCGCAATGCCCGCCCCCTGAAGCAGGATAGGGCTTCTTTATGCATACTATGCAGCTGTATTTCGGTGCGTTTGCCGGGAAATATCCCACGAAGCTCACCAGGTAGCTTGATGTTCTTCCGGCCTTGGTCCATATTTGGGCTGTGCCGGTTTTTCCCGCCACGGGGAAGAATTTCGATGAGGCTTTGTGGCCCGAGCCTTTGGGTTGGGTTACAAGACTCAGGCAATATTGTATGTCTTTTAGGGCTGTTGCCGAGCACATACGTTCGCGTACCACTTCAACCGGGCATTCTTTTACAAGCTCGCCGTTGCGCATAATGGCTTTCACAAACCTGGGGCGTAGCATCTTGCCGCCGTTGGCTATGCCGTTGTAGAATGCCAGCGTGCGTATAGGCGGAATTTGTGTCTCGTAGCCTATGCTCATCCATGCCAGGGTTGTATTCGACCAGTTGCTGCGGTCTTTTTTAGGGCGGCGTATGTTGGGTTTCGCCCATCCGGGGATTTCGATGGGATAGGGGTCGGCGATGCCTATGCGGTAAAGTCCGTTGACGAACTTTTCGGGCTGGTTGAAGTAATATTTGTCAATAAGCTCGCTCACGCCCACGTTCGAGGAATGCTTTATGCATTCCGCCGCGCTTATCACTCCATATCCGCCTTTGGTGTTCCACGATGCGTCTCTCATCTCACGTCCGTGCATGTTCACCCTTCCGCAACCGGTGTTTACCATGTCTCCCGGATGTACGTAGCCGTCATCGAAGGCCACCATGAAAGACGCGGTTTTGAACACCGAGCCGGGCTCCATGAGGTTACTTACGGCGTAGTTTCTTGTTTCGCGATATATGCCGTCCTTGCAGCGTTCCATGTTGACAATGGCTTTTATGTCGCCGGTTTTCACTTCCATGAGCACAGCCATACCTATGGGTGCATCAATGCTTTTAAGCTGGTCAACGAGCGACTTTTCAGCAAGGTCTTGCATTCTGACATCTATTGTTGAAATAATATCGCAGCCGTCCTCTTGCGGGCGGTCTATTATGTTTATGTATTTGTTGAGAACTTTTTGACGGTGGCTTACTCCGGGCTTTCCGCGAAGCACGGAGTCGTATGCAAGCTCCAACCCATAGCGCGCCGAGTCCTTGCCGGCGTAAAGTGCGCCTATGGTGCGGCATGCCAGCGAGCCGAATGGGTTTGTGCGCTGTTCGAATTTTTCGGAATAGAAACCGCCACGATATGACGGCTGGTTGAATATGGGCAGTTTGCGCACTTTCTGGTATTCCGGGTAAGATATGCGTCTGCGGTATATGGGCCAGTTACGCCTTTGTTTTTTCCAGCCCTTTATAAGATTTTTGCGAAATTCCCTTGCCGTCATGTCGGGGAATATCTTATGCAGCCCGTCGCACACGCTGTCAAGCTTGTCAAAAAACACAAGATCCCGGCGGCGCTGCTCTTTTATGCGGCGCAAACTGTCTTTTTCCACCACAACATAATCCATGAATATCTTGAACTCAGGCAGCGAGGATGCGAGAACCTCACCGTCCGATGAATATATCGTTCCGCGCACGGGCTTTATTTCCACGTTGCGCTTTACGAAGCGTTTGCCCACTTCTTCCCAGTAGCCGCGTTCCACGAACATTATTTTTGCGGTCATGCCAAGTATGGCAAGCCCTAAAAAAACCAAGACCGCCGCCACGCAGAAATAGCGTGTCATAACTTTTTTTTCCGGGAAATTGCTTTTCATTCTGTGGTGTCCACTTTTATTATGTATGGTGGTGTGGTGGCTGTTTGGAGCGTGGTATCGCCAATCGACCTTAGATGCTCCTCGATGCGGCTTTGGCGACTTTTCTCAAGAAGTTCGCCCGAGCGTATGAGGGCCTTGTATTTCATGTCTTCAGCTTCAACTTTCAGTTTGCTCAGCTCCAATAGTTCCTGTTGGCTTGAATATCCGTTGCCTATGTACAAAAGCATGCATACTGCCACGAGGGAGATGAAACCTATGTTTTTTCTCAGAACTTCGGCAGTCAGGAAATTACCAAACATAACGCTCGTGAATGTGCGTTCGCGCTGTTTTTTGGCATGCTTCCCCCCCTTGGCCCCGGGGGTGCTGTCTACGGCGCGTGATATTGCACTTTGCGGCGCGCTCTGTTTTACTGGTTTTTCTGACTTTCCCGGCATGAGTGTTATAGTTTTTCGGCCACGCGCAGTTTTGCGCTGCGGCTGCGCGGATTTTCGGCTATTTCTTCGGCAGTGGGAACAATTACCTTGTTGTTAACGGCGCGCAGGGGCACAATGCGGTTGCCATAGAAGTCTTGTTCCACCTTTCCCTCCGCGTTGCCGCTTTTAATGAAATTCTTTACCATTCGGTCTTCGAGCGAGTGGTATGTAAGCACTACGATCCGTCCGCCTTTTGCAAGGAGCGAGATTGCCGATTCGAGCATTTCGCGCAATGCAGCCATTTCATCGTTAACCTCTATTCGCAGGGCCTGGAAGGCGCAAGCGAGTTCCTTTTTCTCCTTGTCTCTGCCCATTAGCGGCTCGAGAACCTTAACAAGTTCCGCAGTGGTTTCTATCGGCTCAACCGCTCTGGCTTTCACTATGGCGGCGGCCATGCGGCGCGAGTTGCGCAGTTCTCCGTAATTGTATAGCACAGAGGCGATGCGCTCCTCTTCGGCGGTGTTCAGAAATTGTGCCGCCGTGAGTTTGGCGAGCCGGTTCATCCTCATATCGAGCGGAGCATTGGCGCGAAACGTGAACCCTCTCTCGGCGGCGTCGAAATGATGGCTTGAAACACCGAGGTCGGCAATTATGCCATCGAGCTTCTCTATGCCGTAGTAGTTCATCCAGTTTTTCAGATATCTGAAATTTGAAAGTATGAACGTGAACCTTTCATCGTCGGGCGCGTTTGCAATGGCATCACTGTCTTGGTCGAAGCCGAACAGGCGGCCATCGGGTTTCATGCGCCTGAGTATCTCTCGCGAATGCCCGCCACCGCCAAAGGTAACGTCAACGTAATTGCCGTTGCCGATGTTCATCGCGTCAACGCTCTGCGTGAGCATCACGGGTATATGATATTTGGGACTGTTCTCGTTCATTGCCGTGCTGTCATTAGGTTTTCCAATTCCTTGGCGAAATCTTCGGCGGGCATGCGCTGTTGCTCCAAAAGTTGAGGCGACCATATTTCCACGGTGTCGTCCATGCCGAGGAAAACCACATCCTGCCTTATTTCCGCCTTTGCGGCATAGCGCTTGGGAATGAGAAACCTCCCTCCTCCGTCAAGCGTTACGGTTTCCACGCCGCACACAAATTCGCGCAACACCATCTGTTGGCGGGCATTCCAACGGCTAAGCCCGGCACGCAGTATGTCGAGCTGCTCGTTCCACACACTCCGTGGATAGAGCACAAGGCACGGCTGGAAAGCATCGTGCGAAAGTACCAGGTGCTCCTCTCCCGCAGCCGCAAGAACCTTTCGGAAAGCGGCAGGGAAGAACACCCTTCCTTTTGTGTCGGATTTAGCCTCTATTGTACCGGTGAAACGCATTGTGTTCCAATTGTTAATGTGCAGTATTTTTACGATAGCACTACTTTAATTCGCCAAAGTTAGCAACTTTTCACCACTTTGCCCCACTTTGCTCCACTTTTTGTAAAAATAAATTTCAACAAATACTTTGCCTTAGCGTGCAAATTGCCTAAAATGCAGTGTTCTATAAAGAGAATCAAATGTTACTTGCAGGTGGTGGGGAATTTTCAAACTGCGGTTTGCATACGTTGAAGGATTGCTGCGGCGACTTGCGGTGCGGCTCGTGCGGTTGCGTAAATTCAATAAATTGCACCGCTGTAGGGGCGTATGGCATACGCCCTAAATTGCGCCAATTTGCAATGTTGCGACCATAGTTTGCGGTGCGGCTCGTGCGGTGGGGTAAAGGGCGTATGCCATACGCCCCTACAATTCGCGCAAAACAGAAAATAATCACTCTTTCCCCAACACCCTGAAAACTACATGAGACGTGGGAAAAACTACATAGGACATAGAAAAAATTATATCAGACATAATTCAAACTACATCAGACCATTTTTCGCCTGTTTCAAGCGTCTGAAAAACAATAACTTATGCGGATAATGGTTTTGTGCGATAAATAATTGGCAGACAGCCCGTTGGGCGAAATCTTTGAAAATGTCCGTCTCGGGAGAGGGCTTCTGGTTTTCCCATAGCAAGTCCCTTACATTGTATGCGCATTCTCCGGAATTAGCAATGTGTGCGCTTTTTGCCGGCGCAATGAAAAATAATTGTTAACTTTGAGGTCGCAATCAAAATGTTTAACAAAATAATAATCAAGAAACAGACACAAAAATCGCAAGGGAGAGGCGGCAATGCCTGCCGCGCACCCCAAGACAGCCGTTAGGAGAGGGGCTGTCCATTCTGTAGGATAAGATATATGGGCTTTCGGCTCGTGTTTCCTTTACTTTGAATACCGCCAATATTCGCTACACGGAAACATGCAGACTCGGGGTTCACGCTTCACGGCGTGAACCGTCCGTCGCTTGTTGTGTAGCAGGTCGCTTGGCGGTAACCTAAAGTAGAGACAAGCATACGGATGGTTGCACGCCTTTCTTGTTTCGGAACAACAAAAACCAAAAACAAAAAATCATGAAGCAGATTATCATTACAGTGCTTTGCATGTTCGCAACATTGTGCGGCTATGCGCAGGAAAAATCAGGGCATCTCCTGTTCAAGGGAGTGCCAATCGACGGAACGGTAAACTCGTTCGTGCAAAAAATGAAGCAGAAAGGGTTTACGACATTAACAAATGACGGACAGACGGCTATGATGAAAGGCACGTTTGCGGGATATAAAAATTGTGATTTGCACATTCTTAGAACAACAGAAAAGGATTTGGTATATCGTGTCGGGGTGTTTTTTGAGCCGGACAAGACATGGGAATTCTTGGCTTTAAAATATTTCTCATTAAAGCAGATGCTGACTAAAAAATATGGCAAGCCAAGTTTCTGCATTGAAGAGTTTGATTCTTACAGTCAACCTAAGGATGATATGATGAAAATGTTATATGCAGAACAAGACAGGTGCAAATACGGAACAGAATACGAAACTGACGAGGGTATCATAACTTTGAAAATTGTTCATGCTAAGGCAGATTATGAGCATTTTTGCAGTGTTATGTTGGTATATAATGACAAAAAGAACAACTTGGTGGAAAAGGAAAGCGCAAGCGATGACCTATAACCAAAACAATAAAACCATGAAAAAGTGCATATTGATAGCCTTGCTGCTGCCGCTGTTTGCGGCGTGCGGTAACAAGGAGGCGGAAAAGAGGGATGCCGCTATTATTGCGGCAATCTCGGCAAACGCCGAGGTGTACAAGCTGTTTCCCACGCAGAACCTTTGGACGTTCATAAAGCTCGACACGCGGAGCGGCAAGATGTGGCAGGTGCAGTATGACGTTAAGGACAACAACCGTGGGGAGACTGTTCTGAACGGCATGCCGCTTGCCGAAAAGGGAAAGGCAGGGAGGTTCACGCTTTGCCCGACGCAGAATTTCTGGACTTTCATCCTGCTCGACACAACCGACGGCCGCACGTGGCAGGTGCAGTGGTCGCAAGACGAGGCCAACCGTGGGATAGCCCCGATAGGGCAGTAGCGTAATCCCCCAAGCAAAAAACCACGGTGATTATCACCGTGGTTTTTTATGTTTTGGATTGGCGCGGAAATTATTCGTTGTCCAGCGAGCGGCAGAGCTTGAGGTTTGCCTCGCGCACGCGCTTCTCCTCAATCTTAATGACCTTGCGGTCGTATGTCATGAGGCCGTTGACCTCAATCTCGCAGTCGGTGGTCTGGGTGTAAACGCCGGCAGCGACACCTTTCTTGACCATTTCGAGAAGTCCGTCGGCTATCTCCACATAGCGGTCGGTTACTTCCTTTTCGTTCTTGTACTGCACGTAGCCCCAGTTGTCGCTGTCCTGCCATACGTGTCCCTTGAGCGGAAGTCCGAGACCGCCGAACTCGCCCATGACCTCCACGCGGTCGGGGTCGGTGAGGTACATTTCGGGTGCGGGGTATTTGTGAAGGTCGAGTATGTCGCCCACGCCCTTGAAGTGGTTGCCGCCCGAAGCTGAGTTAATGAGGCGCGTGGGGTCGAGCTGCCTGGTGTAGTCTGTGATGTCGGCGGTCTTGAACTGCCCCCAGCCCTCGTTGAACGGTGTCCAAACCACGATGCAGGGGTGGTTCTTGAAATTGTCTATGATGTCTTTCCACTCGGCGCGGAAGTCGCTCTCGCTTTCGGCGTTGCGCGTCATCTCGTCGCTTGCGAACCAGTGGGTCATGTCCCATTTGTTGTGTTCGTAGTTAATCTGTCCGCTGGGCATGTCCTGCCATACCAGCATTCCAGCCTTATCGCAGTATTCGTACCACAGGTCCGGCTCCACCTTCATGTGCTTGCGGATCATGTTGAACCCCCACTCCTTGGTTTTGTCGATGTCGTAAACCATCGCCTCGTAGGTTGGCGCGGTGTAGATGCCGTCCGGCCAGTATCCTTGGTCGAGCGGGCCCATTTGGAACAGGGGCTTGTTGTTGAGCATCATCACCAAGTGTCCGCTCTTGCTCTTTCCCTGCGAAATCTTGCGCATTGCGGCGTAGCTGCTAACGGCGTCAACCGTCTTGCCGCCAGAGACAACTTTTATGTCGAGGCTGTAAAGGTTGGGCTGGTCGGGACTCCAGAGTTTTGCGTTTGGTATGCTCAGGCTTATGTTCTCTCCGCTTTCGCCTTTTGCCGTTGCAACGGCGGTTTTGCCGAACTTGGCAGTTACCACAACCTTGTCGCCGCTGTTTGCGCCGCTGACGAATGGTTTCACGTTCAATGTGCCTGCGTCTATGTCGGGATTGATTTCCATGCTCTCAAGATGTTTTGCGCTTACAGGCTCAAGCCAAACAGTTTGCCAAATGCCCGATGCGGGGGTGTACCATATTCCCGAAGCCTTGCTTTTTTGTTTTCCTACGGGCTGGTATCCGTCAGACGTGGGGTCGAACACTTTTACGGAAAGTTTGTTGCTGCCCGGTTTCAGTGCGCTTGTGATGTCGAGGCTGAAAGGCGCGAAGCCTCCCGTGTGGCTGCCAACGCTTACGCCGTTCACGAACACTTCCGCTTTCCAGTCAACGCCGCCGAAGTTGAGCTTGACGTTCTTTCCTTTCCATGCGGAGGGAATTGTGAAGGTGCGGTTGTACCACAGGATGTTGTCCTTTGTAAGCGTTTTTCCAACGCCGGAGAGCGAGGACTCTATTGGGTAGGGGACGAGGATTTTGCCGTCGAACGATGCGGGTTCGCCGCCTTGCAGACCTTTTATGGCGTAGTTCCACTGTCCGTTGAGGTTCACCCATTGCGCACGCTTGAGCTGCGGGCGCGGATATACGTTCCACGGCAGTTTGGGGCTGACCTTTTCCGCCCACGGTGTCTTGATTTTGTCGCCCACGGGCTTCCATTGTGCGCCGGTCTGTTGCGGGGCTGCAAGCAGCGCGACTGCGGCAGCGGCTAATAAATGTCTTACTTTCATCGATATTTTAAGTTATTGTTGTATTTGGTGAGTGCAGTGTTTATGAGTAGTTTTGCTCCGTCCCGGCGGCAGCCAATCGGAAAAAGGCTGCAATTGCCTTTGCGACACTAGTATGGAAGCAAAATTAGCGAATTTCCCGAAAACCGTGTTTTGTATCCCCTGAAAATTATGTCTGAAACAGAAAAAACTATGTCCTATGTAGGAAAAATTATATCAGACATAATTCAAATTACATCAGACCTTTTTTCAGCTTTTGCAAACCTCTGAAAAGCAAATCGTTATGCAGAATATTTTCCGCCAAGAATTTTCCTGGAAACCAACGTCTTACGCGGTTTTGGCGGCAAGTAAGGGGGTTCGTTTATGCCCATAATAAAATTTGCGAAGTGTCTCTTTACCGCCATTCCGCACAAGGCACAAAAAATCCGGGTATGCCCCTTTTGCAGGGCATGCCCGGAATATGTTTGCTGCTTTCAGCTTAGGCTTTATGCCTTCTGAATGCGCTTGTAGCCGTATTGTGCGATGTCGCCAAGCTCTTCCTCGATGCGTATGAGCTGGTTGTATTTTGCCATACGGTCTGTGCGGCTCATGGAGCCGGTCTTAATCTGACCGCTGTTGGTTGCAACTGCGATGTCGGCAATTGTGGTGTCCTCGGTTTCGCCGCTGCGGTGTGAGGTAACGGTTGTGTAGCCGTGGCGGTGAGCCATTTCGATGGCTTCGAGGGTTTCGGTGAGCGAACCAATCTGATTAACCTTGATGAGGATGGAGTTTGCAGCGCCCATCTTTATACCCTTCTGAAGGAACTTGACGTTGGTAACGAACAGGTCATCGCCCACGAGCTGGCAACGGTCGCCGATGGCTGCGGTGAGTTTAACCCAGTTGTCCCAGTCGTTCTCGTCGAGACCGTCCTCGATAGAGTCGATAGGATATTTTGTGATGAGTTCTTCGAGATACTTTATCTGTTCCTCGGCTGTGAGCTTCTTGCCGTTGGGGTCTTTGGGCATTCCGCTCTTGAGCTGGCGGTAGTCGTAGAACCACTCGCCGTTTTCGCAGGTTGCGAACTCCGAAGCGGCGCAGTCCATTGCAATCTTTACGTCCTTGCCCGGTTCGTAGCCGGCATCCTTTATAGCCTGGCATATGCTTTCGAGAGCGTCTTCTATGCCATTGAGTGCGGGTGCGAAACCGCCTTCGTCGCCTACGGCTGTGGAAAGACCGCGCTTTTTGAGCAGCTTTGCGAGAGCGTGGAACACTTCTGCGCCCATGCGGATGGCCTCACGCTCGGTGGGTGCGCCAACCGGACGGATCATGAACTCCTGGAATGCGATGGGAGCATCGGAGTGTGCGCCGCCGTTGATGATGTTCATCATCGGAACGGGAAGTACGTAGGTGTTTGCGCCGCCTATGTAGCGGTATAGGGGAATGTTGAGTGCCTTGGCAGCGGTGTGTGCAGCTGCGAGAGACACGCCGAGTATTGCGTTTGCGCCGAGCTTGCTCTTGGTGGGGGTGCCATCGAGCGCGAGCATTTTGTAGTCGATTGCACGCTGGTTGAGCACGCAGTCGCCTTTGAGAGCGGGCGCGATTATGTTGTTTACATTGTCAACAGCTTTGGTTACGCCCTTGCCGCCATAACGCTTCTTGTCGCCGTCGCGAAGCTCGAGAGCCTCGTTTTCGCCGGTTGATGCGCCTGAGGGGACACTTGCGCGACCCATCACGCCGTTTTCCAATGTTACTTCAACCTCTACGGTTGGATTGCCTCTTGAATCGAGGATTTCTCTTGCATGAATTTTCTCAATCTTCATAATAATATGATTTTGACTATTTCCGACACAAAAATAATTCTTTTTTTGCAATGGCATACAGCGGGCAGTATTATTTTTCCATGCCTAGAAACTATATTCCGCAAAAAGGGCGCATGTCGTCGTTGTTGCCGCGTGTTTTGAAACAGCACTTGGCAATGGGACGTTTTGGCTCGGGTTTCAGCCCATTTTGATTATAAGCGGTATTATGTTTGCGGTGAACAGCCTTACCGATATGGCCAGCAGTATGATACCGAAGAATTTGCGCATTAGGTATATGGCTGCCGGGCTTATCTTTCTTTCCACCCAGTCGATGGCGCGGATTACTATGTAAACCATAAGGCAGTTGAGCACCAAGGCTATTATGATGTTTGTAGAGGCGTATTCGGCTTTTAGCGAAAGCAGGGTGGTGAACGAGCCTGCGCCGGCTATTAGCGGGAAAACCACAGGCACGAGCGTGGCCTCCTTTATGGGTCCCATGTTCTTGAATATGGTTATGTCGAGTATCATTTCGAGCGACATGAGGAACAGCACCAGCGAGCCGGCGATGGCGAACGACTGTATGTCAACGCTGAATAGTTTGAGCATGGCGTCGCCGGCAAGGTAGAAGCCAAAGAGAAGCGCGAAAGATATGGATGACGCTTTCCACGCGCTTACGGGCCGCCCCTGATTTTTGAGGCTTATTATCACCGGTGTCGAGCCGAAGATGTCGATTACGGCGAACAATACAATAAACGCGCTTGCAATTTCCTGGGAGTTTAAGCGCGAAAGAATGTAGTCCAAAGAAAAAAGCGATGATATCATTTTACCATTTGATTTTGTCGAATATTTTGTCGGCCGCGCCGGCGTTAGAGCTTATGTAGTTGCCTGCCGCCTTGCCTGCTTTGCTGCGGCTTTCCTCGTTGCTTGTTAGAAGGTCCATTGTAATGGCGAAAGTGTGGGACGATGTTACTTCGAAACATCCGCCGAGCCGCAGCAGCGTTTCCGCCTCGCGAAACTTGTGGTGATTGGGGCCTATTATAACCGGTATGCCGTAAACCGCGGCTTCGGGTACATTGTGTATGCCAACTCCGAAGCCTCCTCCAACATAGGCTATGTTGCCATATCGGTAAATTGACGACAGCATTCCGTATGTGTCGATTATCAAGCAGTCGTATGCGTCCATGTCTTTTCCGGCGGCTTGGGTTATGCGCACGGCGGGACGTTTCAAAGCTTTGAGTATGCGGCTTATGTGGCTTTCGCTAACCACGTGGGGCGCAAGGATGAGCTTCATGTTTTTGTGGCTGTTGAAGTAGGGGATTATTATGTCCTCATCGGGTTCCCACGAACTTCCCGCCACGAGTACGTTGGCGCATCCGCGGGCTATGGCTTTTGCAGGCTCTACGTCTTTTGCTGCCTTGCGTATGTCAACCACACGGTCAAAGCGGGTGTCGCCCGAAACTGTTACGTTCTCAATGCCTATGCTTTCGAGCAGTCGGCGTGAGTCGTCGTTCTGTACAAATATTCTTGTGAAGTTGTTTAGAACTTTGGCGTATTGCCGTCCGTATGGGCGGAAGAATATCTGGTCTTTGCGGAAGATTGCCGAGACGCTGTAAACTTCGCATCCCGAGCGGTGGAGCTCGTCTATGAAGTTTTTCCAGAACTCGTATTTTATGAAGAATGCCTTTTCGGGGCGCACCATGCGCACAAAGCGGCGGGCGTTGCGGCAGGTGTCAAAGGGCATATAGCATACGATGTCGGCTCCGTTGAAGTTCTTTCTGACTTCGTAGCCTGAGGGCGAGAAAAACGTGAGCAGTATTTTGTATTCGGGATGTTCCTTTCGCAGGCGTTCCATGAGCGGCCGGCCTTGCTCGAATTCGCCGAGGGATGAGGTGTGAAACCACACGTAGCGGTCGTTGGTGCGTATGGCGTGCGCCAGAATGCCGAAAGTTTCGGCGTGGCCGTTGAGCAGAAGCCTTGCTTTTGAGTTGAAAAGGGAGGCTGCCTTGACGCAGAGAATGTATAGGTATATCCCCAGTGAATACATCATTGCCCGGCTTGGTTTTCTTTATGTCCCAGCATGCTTATTGCGCGGTCCATTCGCCTGAGTGTTTCTTCTTTGCCCAGAAACGCAGATATGTCGAACACGTGCGGACCTATTCCCTCGCCCACTATGGTAAGGCGGAAGGCGTTAAGAACATTGCCCGTGCCGTATCCCTTGGCGGCAATCCATTCCATTACGTGTTTGTCTTGGTTTTCTATCGAGAAATCGTTGAGCGAGGCGAGAAGTTCGCGCAGTTCCGTCATAACTTCGGGCGAATCCTGCTTCCAGCGTTTCTTCACGGTTTTCGCATCGTATTCTTCGGGGGCTACGAAGAAGAATTTGCATAGAGGCCAAAGTTCTTTTATGAAGTTCACGCGCCCTTTCATCATTTCAACAACTTCGGTTACGCGTTCGATTGTTTCGTTTATGCCGTTGGCCTTAAGTATTTTGTCGAAGGTTGGCGCAAGTTCGGCAGAGGGTGTGCGCAGTATGTATTCGTGGTTGAACCACTGGGCTTTAACAAAATCGAACTTTGCTCCGCTGCGGCTGCAATGCTCGAGTTTGAACTTTTTTACGATTTCGTCGAGCGTCATAATCTCCTCGTCGTCGCCGGGGTTCCATCCCAAAAGCGCAAGGAAGTTAATCACCGCTTGTGGCATATATCCGCTTTCGCGGTAGCCCGATGATATTTCGCCGCTTTTGGGGTCGTGCCATTCAAGAGGGAACACGGGAAATCCCAAACGGTCGCCGTCGCGTTTCGAAAGCTTTCCTTTGCCGTCGGGTTTGAGCAGAAGCGGCAGGTGGGCGAACCTCGGCATGGTGTCTTGCCAGCCAAGAGCGCGGTAAAGCAGCACGTGGAGTGGGGCAGAGGGAAGCCATTCCTCGCCGCGTATCACGTGGGTGATTTTCATCAGGTGGTCGTCAACAACATTGGCAAGGTGGTATGTTGGCAGTTGGTCTGCCGACTTGTATAGCACTTTGTCGTCGAGCACGGAGGAATTTATAACAACCTCTCCGCGAATAATGTCGTGAACGTGTATGTCTTCGCCGCCTTCCACTTTAAGGCGCACAACATATTGCGCCCCGCCGTCGATTAAGGCTTTAACCTCTTCGGGCTGAAGTGTGAGCGAGTTGCGCATGAAACCGCGCGTGGTGGCATCGTATTGGAAATTGGGGGTTTTATCCCTTGCCGCCTGAAGCTCATCTGGGGTGTCGAACGCTATGTAGGCCTTGCCCTCGTCAAGCAGTTGGTCGGCATATTTTTTGTATATCTCTCTGCGTTCCGATTGCCGGTAAGGACCGTATTCGCCACCGAAGCTTACGCCTTCGTCAAACTTTATGCCGAGCCACTTGAACGACTCCAATATATATTCCTCCGCTCCGGGAACGAAGCGATTTGAGTCGGTGTCTTCTATTCTGAAGATGAGTTTTCCACCGTGCTGGCGGGCAAAAAGGTAGTTATATAATGCCGTGCGTACTCCGCCTATGTGCAGGGGCCCCGTGGGGCTTGGCGCAAAACGCACGCGAACCATATTGCTTTCCATTGATGTATCTGCTTGTAATTGACGTGCAAAGTTACGCAAATTTGCAAAACCTGCAAAAGTGCGCGCCGTTACCCGGGCGTTTTGGATTTCCGCCCCGTTGTATGAGGACTTCGTGAAGAATGTTCGTGAAGGCGGAGGCAAGGCGGCAAACATCGCAAACGCAGTTCAGGATGACAGGCAAACGACAGTGCTCATGATGTGTATAAAGTAGGGTTAATCAAAAAGCATACGCCCCTACAAATGGCGCAAAATCAATACCGCCAAAAATACATTTGATGTAGGAAAAACTACATAGGACGTAGAAAAAATTATGTCTGATATAATTTAAATTACATCAGACCTTTTTCCGCCAGTTTGCAACGTGCTGTAAAACAAACGCTTACGAGGTGTTTTTAAGAAGGGTGCAACGGTTTGCAAATCAAAAAGTTAAGGAAAACGGACGCTTTTGCATCCCACAGCGGACGCAGGCAAAAATCCCGCAACACCGGCGTAATGGCACAGGCTGCGGGATTGTATGTCTTGCGTTTGGCGGTCTTTGATTTTGTGTCGCCTTTCGTGCAAAGGGGCTTGTTGTTAAAGCTCCCTTATGTATATGTCGCGGAAATATGTGCGGCTGCCGTGGGCCTGCAATTCTATCTGTTCAATGGGGAATATCTTACGGTTGCTGTCCCAATAGTTTTCGAGCGTTACGTTGTCAACCACTTTTACGCCGTTGAGAATAACCGTAACTTTCTCCCCGCGCATTGTTATATGGAAGCTGTTCCATTCGCCGAGCTTGTTGTCTGCCACCTGCGAGGGTTTGCTTTCGTTCTTCTGGTTGTTGTAGAGTCCGCCCGAACCCACTTGTGCGCCCACGTTCACGCGGGCCGTGTCCCAAATCTGCACCTGCGGCGTGCCGCGAAGATAAATGCCGGCATCGGGTTCCGCACCTTCGGGGTCGAGTTTCCAGTCAACATACATTTCGAAGTCGCCGTATTTCTTTACGGTGCATAGGTTTTCGAAACCATGTCCCACATATACAATCTGACCATCGATTACATTCCAGTCTCGGCGCATTATTTCGTCAGCCTTTACCTGCTTTCGGGCCTCTTCGGCGGGCGACATCTTGGCGCGTGATATGGGGTTTTCCACAAGTCCTTTCCAGCCGTCAAGGTTCTTGCCGTTGAAAACTTTTACAAGTCCGTTGCCCGTAACAGACTTGAGATAGTTGTTTACCTGTTTGCTCTTTCCGAGAATTATGCCCGCCTTGGTTATTGCCTGTTTTGTGCCTGTGCCGGCGTAGTCCTTGTTTGCAAGGGCTATCTTAAGCACGGCTTTTGCCGCCTCGGTTTTCACGGCGGCGTTGTCAAGCCATTCGGCTGCGAACACAAGTGCCTGGAATGCCCCGGTGGTGGCTATTTCTTTGAGTATTAGTTTGCGCTGCTTGTCGGTGTGCGCAAGGCCCATTGCGTTTCGGAGCATGATGACGCGGTTTTCGGGCGTGAATTCCGCGCTGTTGGCTGTTTTAATGAATTTGTTGAGTGCGGCGGGAGTGGAAAGCAGTGAGTAATCTTGCGCCACCTGCACGAATTTCACCGGAACGGTATCTTTGGCCGCCATTGCAAGCGACAGCGCGGCGAATGTGGCGATTATTAATGTTTTCTTCATGTTTAACGATTTGTGCTACAAAAGTTTTTTAAGTATGCCCTGTATGTATTTTTCCATTACATCATATCCTTTCGAGGTGGGGTGCACGCCGTCTTTTGTGTATTCGGGGTTGAGCGCGCGGTTTTCGCCGCTGACGAGTAGGGGATAGTAGTCGGCGTAAACAATATGGTTTTTCTTGGCGTAAGCCTTGAGCCTGGCGTTGAGCGAAGCCACCTTTTCGGGGACGTTCTTTATGTTATTGTCCCAAGGTATGTATGCAGCCGGAAGCACGCTTGCTATGATAGGCTTTATCTTGTTTGCTTTCAGCAGTTCTACTATTGAAATTATGTTGCCCATTGTTATGTTCTCGTCGTAGGGGTTTGTGTTTTCGGCTATGTCGTTTATTGCGCCGCCTATCACAACATATTTCGGTTTAAGGTTTATGACGTCCTCGCGCAGGCGTACAATGTATTTATATGTGGTTTGCCCCGAAATTCCACGTCCTATGTATCCGTTTTTTTTGAAAAAGTCGGGGTGGAACTGCGCCCAATTGTCGGTTATCGAGTTTCCGAAGAACACTACGCGGCGTTGCTCCTGCGGAAGTTTTTTTACGGTTTCGTTGTTGGCGGCATAGCGTTCGAGTTGTGCCCAGTCGCCCTTCTGCGCCCATAATCCGCCGAATATGGAGGCGAAAAGCAGTGTATAGGCAATTTTGTTTATTGCATTCATTTTTGCAGTTTGTGTGGTTCTTCGCAAAGTTAAGAGTTTTTTATGAACAAATAACCTGAAGGGGTGGTATTCGGAGACTTTGTGAATGAATAAAATAGTATTTTTGCCCAAATGAAGATAGGAAACATAAATTTGGGCGAACGCCCCGTTATGCTTGCGCCAATGGAGGACGTTACCGACGCTCCGTTCAGGGTTTTGTGCCGCAGAATGGGCGCGGCAATGGTTTACTCGGAGTTTGTGTCGAGCGACGCGCTTGTAAGGATGGTTAACAAGAGTCTTGCAAAGCTCGAAGTTGACGGCGGTGAGCGTCCTGTGGCGATGCAGATATATGGTAAGCTGCCCGAAGCCATGGCCGATGCCGCGAAGATTGTCGTGGAACAGGCGCATCCCGATGTGCTCGACATGAACTTCGGCTGTCCGGTAAAGAAGGTTGCGGGAAAGGGTGCCGGTGCAGGGTTGCTGCGCAACGTGCCGCTGATGCTCGAAATAGCAAGGGCGGTTGTAGATGCCGTGGACATACCGGTTACCGCCAAGACCCGCCTGGGTTGGGACCACGATAGTATAATAATCGAGCAGCTTGCCGAGCAGTTGCAGGACTGCGGCATACAGGCACTCACCATTCACGGCCGCACACGTTCGCAAGTGTATAACGGCGAGGCGGACTGGGAGCCGATACGCCGCGTAAAGGCAAACCCGCGCATCCACATCCCGATAATAGGCAACGGAGATGTAACTTCGGGCGAGGTTGCAAGGCGGCGTTTCGAAGAGACGGGCGTTGACGGGATAATGGTTGGGCGCGCCACATTCGGCAAACCGTGGATTTTTGCAGAGATAAACCGTGCGCTCGGCAAGGAGGTGCCCGGCTCTCTTGACAACGTGATAAAATCCACCCATGCACCGCTGTCGCTCGACTGGAAGCTTGACGTGCTTATGGACGAGGTGCGCCGCAGCGTGGAGAGAAACGGAACGGTTGGCGGGCTGATACATATGCGCCGACACATAGCGGCTTCACCGCTTTTCAAGGGCATTCGCGATTTCAGGGCAACGCGCATAGCGATGCTGCGCTCGGAGAACATCGATGAGATGCTTGAACTTATGGAGGGCACGCGCCCTTTGCTTGAACAGGGAAACGAGAATATTAACCCTTAAATACTTACAGGAATCATGAAAAATCTTAGAATCGAATCGGCAATCCTCGCAGTGGGTCTTGCACTGCTCGGCGTTTTCATCTACTACGGTATAAGCAGCCTTGAAAAGCGCGACAGGTTTGTGAGCGTGCGCGGACTGGCGGAGAAGGAGGTGAAGGCCGACCGCGTTATCTGGCCTCTCACATATAAGACTGTGGGCAACGACCTTGGCACGGTTTATCGAAACATTTCGGCGGCAAACAAGAAAATAGCCGCTTTTCTTACACGCAACGGTATAAAGGCTTCGGATATAACCACCGGCGCACCGCAGGTAACCGACCTTTGGACCGACACCTACAACGACAACCGCAACAGGGAGCGCTACAATGCAACATCCGTAACTACCGTGTCGTCATCCGACGTTGACAGAGTGAGGGCGTTGATGACGCGCACCGGCGAACTGCTGTCAGAGGGAATTGCCATCGCCCCCAACGACTACAGCTCGCGCATACAGTTCGACTTCACGAGTCTGAACAAAATAAAGCCGCAGATGATAGAGCAGGCAACGAAAAATGCCCGCGAGGCGGCGGAGAAGTTTGCAAGAGACAGTGAAAGCAGACTCGGAAAGATAAAAAAAGCGCAACAGGGGCTTTTCTCGATAGAAGATCGCGATTCGAACACTCCTTACATAAAGGAAGTGAGAGTTGTTACAACGGTGGACTATTATCTTGACAACTGAAGCCGCACAGGCACAAAACAAATCAAGCCTCTCGCACATTGGGTGCGGGGGGCTTTTTTATCGCAGCGCATTGTCGCAATTTGCTTCGTTTACCAATGTAGTGCGCGTATTGCCGCGAAAAGGCCAAGTGCCCGATGTTCAAGTATAAATGCTTGTTTGGGTTGCTTTCGAGGGATATTGGTTTTCAGATGTTTGCAAACGACAAAAAAAGGTCTGATGTAGTATGAATTATATCAGACATAATTTTTTCTATGTCCTATGTAGTTTTTCCTATGTCCGATATAATTTTCGGCGTGTTGGGAAAGGAATAACCGATTTGGGTTTTGCATCATTTGTAGGGGCGTATTGCATACGCCCTGTGCGCCACTGCCAAAACCGCGTGGCAAACGGCTCCCATAAGTGTGTGGTGATATTTTCCAAAAACAAAAAAAACTCGCCGGAGCCTATGTCGGTTCCGGCGAGATCTTTTCAACAATTATATTATAAAGTTATGTTCGGGTTTATGCTTCCTTTGCGGTTGCGGGTATTTCCTCTCCCTTTGCGTTTGCCGTGTTGCGGCGTGTGCGCTTCATAACGTAGTATGCAATGGGCGATGCCACGTATAGCGAAGAGAGTGTTCCGAATACCACACCGAGTATCATTGCGAATGCGAAAGAACGTATGCTCTCGCCGCCGAAGATGAAGATACACAGCAGAACAGCGAGCGTTGTGCCGCCGGTGTTGATTGTGCGGCTAAGAGTGCTGTTGAGTGCATCATTGTATATGCGGTGGTTGTCGCGTTTGGGGTAGAGGTGGAAGTATTCGCGCACACGGTCGAAAATCACCACCTTGTCGTTTATTGAGTAACCTATTGCCGTAAGCACAGCGCCTATAAACGTTTGGTCAACCTCGAGCGAGAACGGAACCCATCCCCAGCAAAGAGAATACATACCGATGATTAGCAGTGTGTCGACCATAAGGGCCACCGTGCTGCCCACGGAGTATGCCACATTGTGGAAACGTGCCAGAATGTAGAGGAATATGGCCGCAAGCGCGAGTATCACACTTATGATTGCTCCGTTTGTAACGTCTTTTGCCACCGAGGGACCTACTTTTTGCGAGCTTATGATTGAGCCGCCGGCGCGGTTGTCGCGGTCGATGAAACGATCGAGCGTTACATAGTCGGCAAGTAGTTTGCCTTTCTTCAGAGCCTGGTAAACAAATTTCTCCGACTGTGCGTCTGCATCGCTGGAATTGTCGTTGATGTTGTAGTTGGTTGATACACGAAGTGTTTTGCCGTCTGTTCCGAGGGCGATTGCCGAAACATTTGCCCGGTCGCCCACTTCCTGTTGTAGCAGGTTGCGCACTTCTTCGGGGGTAACCTTCTGCTCGAACTGCACAACATAGTTGCGACCTCCGGTGAAGTCTATGCCTTTGCTCAGACCGCGCACGCCTAATGAAACCATCATTACTGCAATCAGCACACCACACACCACAAGCACTTTCTTTGACACACCGAGTATGTTGTAGTGTGGGTCGCGCATGATGTTCTCGGAAATCTTTGTGGTGAACGTTATGTTAAGCCACTTGTCCTTGTTCATGAAATGCTCGTAGGCAATACGTGTGAGCCATACAGCGGTGAAGAACGAAGCGAGCAAGCCAATGATTAGCGTTGTGGCAAATCCGCGAATAGGTCCTGTGCCGAAGTTGAAGAGTATTATGGCGGTGATGATTGATGTGAGGTTGGAGTCGAAGATTGCCGAGAATGCGTGCTTGTAGCCATCGGCAAGGGCGTTCTTCACAAGTTTGCCGCTTCGCAGCTCCTCCTTGGTGCGCTCATATATAAGCACGTTGGCATCGACTGCCATACCGAGCGAGAGCACCATACCGGCAATTCCCGACATGGTTAGGGCCGCCTGGAACGAGGTTAAAACTCCAAATGTGAAGAAGAAGTTGAGCAGCAGCGCGCAGTTTGCAACCATTCCTGGGATGGTTCCATAGATTATACACATGTAAATCATCAGGATTATGAATGCAATAACGCAGGCTGTGAAGCCCTGGATGATTGACTCCTGACCGAGCGAAGGACCAACGATGTCTTCCTGTACAATGTGGGCGGGGGCGGGCATTTTACCCGATTGCAGCACGTTTGCAAGGTCTTTGGTGTCCTCGGCTGTGAAGTGCCCTGTGATTTGCGACTGTCCGCCGGTTATTTCGTTTTCTACATTGGGTGCGCTGTAAACAAAGCCGTCAAGCACGATTGCAATTGCGTGGTCCTTGTTCTTCTTTGTTATGGCCGCCCAACGACGTGCGCCATCGGTGTTCATCGACATGCTCACGCAGGGACGGTGGAACTGGTCGTAGTCGTCCTTTGCCGTAGTGATTACATCGCCTTCGAGCGGTGCGCGTCCGTTGCGCTCCGTAACCTTGAGGGCGTAAAGTTCGAATACATCCTGCTTTGTGCTAACCTCCGAGGGTTTTACGCCCCAGCACAGCTTGAGGTCTTTGGGTAGAAGCTTTTGCGCGTCGGCCGATGTGAGCAATTTCATAACTTCGGCGGTGTCGCGTGAGAGTACATATCCCACCACGCAGCCTCTTTCGCCTTGTGCGGGCGACATTAGCGAAAGGAGCGGGTGTTGTTTCTTGAGGTCGGCATCTGCCTTTGCACTTTCTTTTGCCTTGCCTTTACCTGCTTCGAGCTTTTTGAGTGCTTCTGCTGCGTTTGTACCGGTGCCCTTTTCAACCTTGGCGATGCCTGCTTCAGCTTCTTTTGAAGCGGGTTCTGCTTTAGCCGTATCCGTTTTGGCGGTTGTGCCTTTGGCGGCGGCGAGCTTTGCGTCTATCTGCGACAGGTATGGTGTTATAACATTTCCGTCGTATGTTTCCCAAAACTCGAGGTTAGCGCTTCCTTGAAGGAGCTTCCTAACGCGGTCGGGCTCTTTGATGCCCGGCATTTCAACGAGTATGCGCCCCATCTGGCCTTGAAGGGTCTGGATGTTGGGCTGGGCCACGCCGAAACGGTCGATACGTGTGCGCAGCACTTTGTAGGAGTTGTCGATTGCTGCGGCAACTTCTTTGCGCAGCACTTTCTCTATTTGCGCGTCGGTGCTGTTGGTGGCCACCTGCCCTTTTAGTTGCTGGGTTGCGAACACCTCGGCCAAGTGGTTTTTACCGGCAGCTGCCTGGTAGTTCCTTACGAAAAGTGTGATGAAATCGTTCTGGCTGCTCTGAGACTGCTCGTAGGCCTGTTTCAGGGCTTTGAGGAATTTAGGGTCGGTGGAGTTGTCGGCGAGCGACTTGACCACATCCGGAACAGATACTTCGAGAATTACGTTCATTCCGCCCTTGAGGTCGAGACCGAGACTTATTTGCATCTCCTGGCACTGTTTGAACGTGTACGCGCCGAGCCACACTTTCTCGTTCTTTATAGAATCAAGATATTGTGCGCCGGCTACCGCTCCCATTTTCTCAGCCTTGCTGGTGAAGTGGCTTGTTACAAATGAGAACGAGAGGTAGTAAATGCAGATTAGTGTTAGTAATACTGCAATCGCCTTTATGAATCCTTTGTTTTGCATTTGGTTTTATTATTATTTTTATTTTTTCTTATGGCAGTAGGCTTGCAAATATACACTTTTTTTAATACTTGAATGCCTGCGTGGGGGGATTATTTGGTTTTTAGTTTAAAGAATGCCGTAATGGGGTAGTGGTCGGAGCCTTTTGCGTGGCTGTTTACTTTTGCGGCATAGGGTTTCCAATGGCGCGAGCACATCATGTAGTCTATCCTTACGTGCATTCCGTTGCTGGTGTATGAGAATCCCGGTCCCAATCCGGTTGCGGCGTATGCATCGGTCAGGCGGTGCGCAAATTCGCGCCGTGTGTATGATATCGGGGTGTCGTTAAAATCTCCGCACAGTATCATCGGGGTGTTTTTGTGTGCTTTTATGAATGCCACCACTTTGTCAACCTGTGTGCTACGCTTTTCGGCTGCGCGCGCAATCTTGCGTAGCACGGGTGCAACTATCTTTCGGGGGCTTTTGCCTGCGGTTTCTTTGCCTTTCACCATGGCAGAGTAGTTGTCAAGTTCCTTGGGCGTTAGGTTGTCGCTTTGCAGGTGATTGCTTACAACTATTATTGTGTCGCCGCCGTGGTTTTTAAGGTAGTATGCCACTGTTGTGTTGGAGCTTTCGGGGAACACAAGCTGCTCTGTTTTGATTATTTTTAGTTTCGAAAAGCATCTCATGGTTGTAGTGTTACGGGTGTCTCCCACCACGTCCATGTATTTGTATATTTCGCGCAATTTTTTCTCTGTGTTCTCCCAGCCTGGGTAGAAGCCTCCCTCCTGTATGCACACTATGTCGGCGTTGGAGTTTACTATGGTTGAGATTATCTGCTCTTTCACTTCGCCGTCATCGTTTCCCGTGCCGCAAAAGTTGCGCACGTTGTAAGACATTATTTTCAGACTTCCCGCGGGCGGGTCGATGTGTATATTCACGGGGCAGTATGCGCGCAGGTCGCTCAGGCAGAAGAGTAATCCGAAAAACGGCACGAGGGCGAGACGTGGTTTTAGCACAAGCCAAAGCACGAGCGCGATGGCGCTTGCGGTGGCGAATATGGGGAATGTCATGCCCAGCACGTCGTACCAGCCACACTCCCGTGGGGATATGTGAGAGCTGTATGCGCTTGCCCACATGGCCAGTATCACAACCACGGTTATTGACATGGCGGCGTTGGTGGTTGTCTTTTTCATTTTCGCCATCATTTGTTTATTTGTTTTCCGAGTCGAAGAGTTTGCGTTTTTCCTCCTCCGTAAGGCTTTCATATCCGGAGGTTCTTATTTTATCGAGTATTCTGTCTGTTTCCCGCTGTTTTTCTTCGCGGCGTGCGTTGTAGTCGTGGTCGGCCTTGTGTCTGCCGAAAGCTGCGCTGCCGTTGCCCGACATTTTCTTGCGCATACGTTTGAATATGCCGTCGCGTGGGGGAGTGTAGCTTTCCCAACCGCCGAAACTTCTTTGCCTGCGGCGTTCGCGGCGTATGAACAGCCATGCGAACGCCATGCCTCCAAGGTGGGCAAAGTGGGCCACGTTGCCGTTTGTGGAGAACGACGAGAACAGTTCTATGGCTATACATATTATAACGAAATATTTTGCTTTCAGTGGTATGGGTATGGGAAAGAGCACGAGCACCTCGTTGGGGTATGTCATGCCGAAGGCGAGCATAACGCCGTAGCATGCCCCCGAGGCTCCTATGGTTGTCCAAAGATTGAGATATTGGCTCATGGGAATCATTTCCTCTCCGGTGTTAACCGCTTGGTAGTTGTTCAGCCCCTCGATGTAGTATTGCCCCAGCTGCCAAACCTCCTGCGTAAGCCCGGCTCCTATGCCGCATACGAGGTAGAAAAACAAGAATTTCTTCCCGCCCCATGTCTGCTCTATTATTCTTCCGAACATCCATAGCGAGAACATGTTGAAAAATATGTGCTCCACATTGGCGTGCAGGAACATGTAGGTTACGAGCTGGTAGGGACTGAAATCGGGGGCCATGAAAAAGTGCAGCCCGAACATGGAGCTTAGGTCGATGCCGCGTGCCTCGAACACGTATTGGGCCAAAAAGATTATCAGATTTATGATAATCAGGTTTTTTGTTATGGGTGGTGTTTTGAACATTGTGTCTTAGCAAATTTGGGGGCAAAGATATGAAATTATCGGCACATTGCATCGCGATGTGTGCTATATGTGGCTGTTTGTCATGGGCTGAGAATGACTTTTATATGGCTTTCCCCGGGTGCAAGTGAATAAATTTTAGCACGAAAGGCAAAAAACTTTCATTTTATTTTGTCAATTTAACAAACTATATTTATATTTGCGTCTCGCGATACATGTAATGTTCGGAAAAATAGCGTAGAACTTGGAAATAACTTTATAAATAATTTTGAATATGAACAAGACAGAACTGATTAATGCAATTGCTGAGGGTGCAGGTCTCAGCAAGGCTGATGCAAAGAAAGCGCTCGATGCAACTCTCGGGGCTATTGAAGGAGCGGTAAAGAATGGCGACAAGGTTGCCCTTGTAGGTTTCGGCACTTTCGAGGTTTCAACCCGTGCGGCTCGCGAGGGATTTAACCCTGCTACAAAGCAAAAGGTAACGATTCCCGCCAAGAAAGTGGTTAAGTTCAAGGCCGGAGCCGGTTTGAACGAGGCAGTGAAGTAAAACGTATTGAATTTAATTTTTTCTTCAACTATGCGCGGGGGCTTTTTGCTCCTGCGTTTTTTTATGCGCAATCAATTTAGTGATATGCGCCTCCGTAAATTGACGCAAAGCCCAAATTGGTTATTTCTTCGGGAGCTCCTCTAAAATTATATCTGACATGGGAAAAACCATGTCCTATGTAGAAAAAATTATATCAGATATAATTCGAACCACATCAGATCTTATTTTGTTCTTTTCAATTACTTGAAATAATGTTGTTTATAAAGTTTGTAACAAATTTGATAAGAAACCGGTTGTCAAGCTGTTTCGAAAATCCGTGAAAATTGCCGCGGGAACGTGGAGGCGTAAAAACGTCGTGGCAGGACGGCTGACCGTCCTGCCACGACACATTATTGTATATATAATTTATGTATGTGCGCCGTTTACTTGTTTGCGCGCTTTCGCGCCAGGTGGTCGAGCAGCACTTTGCGCATTCTCATGCTTTTCGGGGTAACCTCAACGTATTCGTCCTCTTTTATGTATTCCAGAGCCTCTTCGAGCGAGAAAACCACCGGCGGCACGATGCGCGCCTTTTCGTCTGCGCCACTTGCGCGCATGTTGGTTAGCTGCTTTGCCTTGGTTACGTTCACCACAAGGTCGTTTTCGTGCACATGTTCTCCCACAACTTCTCCGGCATAAACTTCCTCGCCCGGACTTATGAAGAACTTGCCGCGGTCTTGAAGGTGGTCTATGGCGTAGGCAAACGCCGTGCCTGTCTCCATTGCCACCATCGAGCCGTTTGTGCGCCTTGTTATTTCTCCCTTGTAAGGTTGGTATTCCTTGAAGCGGTGTGCCATTATGGCTTCGCCCTGGCTTCCGGTCAGCACGTTGGTGCGCAGACCTATGATGCCGCGCGAGGGTATGCTGAACTCTATGTTCACGCGGTCGCCTTGTGTCTCCATTGCAGTCATCTCGCCCTTGCGGCGTGTTACCATGTCGATCATCTTGCTCGAGTATTCTTCGGGCACGTTGATTGTGAGGTCTTCAATCGGCTCGCATTTAACTCCGTCTATTATTTTGTATATAACCTGCGGCTGGCCCACTTGTAGTTCGTAGCCTTCGCGGCGCATGGTTTCTATAAGTACGGATAAGTGCAACACACCTCGGCCCGACACAATCCACTTGTCGGCGGCGATGGGCTTAACCCTCAAGGCGAGGTTTTTCTCAAGCTCCTTTTGCAGGCGTTCCTGTATGTGGCGCGATGTGCAGAATTTGCCTTCCTTGCCGAAGAACGGCGAATCGTTTATTGTGAACAGCATCGACATCGTGGGCTCGTCAATGGCAATCGGCGGCAGCGGTTCGGGGTTCTCGAAGTCGCAAATGGTGTCGCCTATCTCGAAGTTCTCCAAACCTATAATGGCGCATATGTCGCCGCTCGACACGGAGTCGGTTTTTACGCGGCCCATTCCTTCGAAAGTGTGTAGTTCCTTGATTCTCGTTTTCTCGAGTGTGCCATCACGGTGGGCTATTGTAACGTCCATGCCCTCGCGCAATGTTCCGCGGTGCACGCGCCCCACGGCAATGCGTCCCGTGTATTTCGAATAGTCGAGCGATGTTATCAGCATCTGCGGCGTGCCCTCAATCTGCTTGGGGGCGGGGATGGTTTTCAGTATAGTGTCGAGCAGGTATGTTATGTCGCCTGTGGGTTTGTTGTAGTCCGGCCCCATCCATCCCTGCTTTGCCGAGCCGTAAACCACCGGGAAGTCAAGCTGGTCCTCTGTGGCGTTGAGTGCACACATTAGGTCGAACGACATTTCGTAAACTTCCTCCGGGCGGCAGTTGGGCTTGTCAACTTTGTTAACGACAACTATGGGCTTGAGACCTATGCTCAGTGCTTTTTCGAGCACGAACCTTGTTTGTGGCATAGGACCTTCGAAAGCGTCCACCAGCAGTATGCATCCATCAGCCATGTTGAGCACTCTCTCTACCTCGCCGCCAAAGTCGCTATGGCCCGGGGTGTCGATTATGTTTATCTTAACGCCCTTGTAGCGTATGGATACGTTTTTTGAAAGAATGGTTATGCCGCGTTCGCGCTCAAGGTCGTTGCTGTCGAGTATCTGTGTGCCCGTATCCTGATTTGCGCGAAACAGGTGTCCTGCCATCAGCATTTTGTCAACCAGGGTGGTTTTGCCGTGGTCAACGTGCGCTATGATTGCAATGTTACGAATGTCTTGCATTGAAATTTATTACCTTAAAAACTGCTGCAAAGTTAGCCAAATTATGCGTATCGGGGTAAAACATAGGTGTGTTCGTGGAAAATTTGTGGGTTTAAGTGATAAAAATGCACAGCTGGGTTTGCCGTTTGGTTGGGAATGGCTAAATTTGCAACCGCTTTCGCTACGGCGGGGGTACAACAAAAATTCATTAATCAAAAACTTCTATGTATTTAGATCAAGCTAAAAAGAAGGAGATCTTTGGACAATACGGAAAGTCCAATACTGACACCGGCTCACCCGAGGCTCAGGTGGCATTATTCTCATACCGTATTTCCCATTTGACGGAACACATGAAGGCCAACCGTAAAGATCATACAACGGAAAGGTCTTTGGTGCGCCTTGTAGGCAAACGTCGCGCATTGCTCAACTATCTCAAGCGTTGCGATATTGAGCGCTACCGCGCAATAGTTAAGTCTCTCGGTCTCCGCAAGTAATCCGGCCGCCAATGGCGGCAAGAGTGCAAAAAATCGCCCGCATACAGAGGTTCTGTGTGCGGGCGGATTGTTTTTTGTGCGGTTTGGCGTTGTGGTTAACCGAATTTTTACTTACTTTGTAAGTTGTAATAACAAAAAAATCACATCATGAAGGTCAAAGGTAAGCGTGCGTCCGTAAGGCTCGGCAAAAAAGAGATATACGGCAGGTTATCGGAACTTTTCACCGACAATGCCGACAAGTCATACAGTTCCCGTGAGATTTTCGAGGAGCTTGGCATAACATCCCATGCGCAGCGTATGTTGTGCTGCGATATTCTTGAAGACCTTGTTGACGCCGATGAACTCACCGTGCGCGATGACCGATACAGCCTAAGCCGCAAGAACCAGGTTGTAGAGGGCAAGTTCGTCAGAAAGGCCAACGGCCACAACAGCATGGTGCCCGACGACGGAGGTAAGTCGATACTCGTAACCGAGCGCAACAGCATGGGCGCGATGAACGGCGACCGTGTGCGCGCCACAATCCTTGCACGCCGCGAGAAGCATGCCCGAGAGGCGCAGGTTATTGCAATACTCGAACGCGGGCGCGAGACTTTCGTGGGGAAGCTGCACGTGGAAAAAAACTACGGCTTCCTCGAAACGGCGGGCAGGATATACTCAAACGACATTTTCATTCCCAAAAACTGCCTGAAGGGCGGAAAGAACGGCGACAAGGCCGTTGTGAAAATAACACAGTGGCCCGAGGCGGGGAAGAACCCCGTGGGAAAGGTTATCGACATTCTCGGCTCCGAGGGAGAGAACAATGCGGAGATGAACGCGATACTGGCCGAATACAACCTGCCCTATACCTATCCGCAAAATGTTGTTGAGGCGGCCGAAAAAATCCCCGATGGAGTAACCCCCGAGGAGATTGCAAGGCGCGAGGACTTTCGCGATGTAACCACGTTTACAATCGACCCGCGAGACGCAAAGGACTTCGACGATGCGCTCTCCATTCGTCTCACAAAAGACGGAAACTGGGAGGTGGGCGTTCACATTGCCGATGTTTCGCACTACGTAAAGGAGGGAGATGTGATAGACCGCGAAGCCGTTAAGCGTGCAACGAGCATATACCTTGTTGACCGCACGATACCCATGCTGCCCGAAAGGCTATGCAATTTTCTTTGTTCTCTGCGGCAGGGTGAGGAGAAATTGGCGTATAGTGCAATTTTTAAGATGAATTCCAAGGCAGAGGTACTTTCGTGGCATCTTGCCCATACGGTGATAAAGAGCAACCGAAGGTTTACATACGAGGAAGTGCAATATATATTGGAGGAGAACGGCGAGGCTTCGCCCGAAGATCTGGCACTACCCGGCGAACACCCGCAACCCGTGAATGCGGAAAAGCCGGTGGGCGAGTTTGCCGAAGAGCTTATAACTCTCAACCGTCTTGCAAAGCATCTGCGCAAAAGGCGTTTCGACAACGGTTCGATAGGGTTCGACCGGCCCGAGGTGCGATTTGAAATCGATGGAGAGGGGCATCCCATATCCACATATGTTAAGGTTGAGGAAGACGCCAACAAGCTCGTGGAAGAGTTCATGCTCCTTGCAAACAAGAGCGTGGCCGAGAGCGTAGGCATGGTGCCGAAAGGCAAAAAGGCCAAGGTGCTGCCATACCGCATACACGATGTGCCCGAGCAGACAAAGCTTGAGAACCTTAAGGCGTTCATATCCCACTTTGGCTACAAGCTCAACACCGAAGGCTCGAGAGCCGAAGTGGGCAGGAGCATAAACCGCCTTCTTGACGACTCCAAAGGCAAAAAGGAGCAGCAACTTATAGAAACGGTAACGCTGCGCGCCATGCAGAAAGCGCGCTACAGCATACACAACATAGGGCACTATGGGTTGATGTTCAAATATTACACACATTTCACATCACCCATACGCCGCTATCCCGACACAATGGTTCACCGTCTGCTAACGCGCTATGCCGAGGGTGGGCGCTCCGCCTCCGCAACCAAATACGAGGAATTGTGCGAGCATTCGAGCGCCATGGAGCAGCTTGCCGATGCGGCAGAGCGCGCGAGCATAAAGTACAAGCAGGTGGAGTTCATGGCCGACAGACTGGGACAGGAGTTCGATGGAACCGTGAGCGGAGTTACCGAGTTCGGACTTTATGTTGAGGTTGACGACAACAAGTGTGAGGGCATGGTGCCGCTGCGCGATCTTGCTGACGACTACTACGAGTTTGACGAGAAAAACTACCGCTTGGTGGGTCGCCGCCGCCACCGCAGCTATTCCATTGGCGACAGGGTGAGAATTAAGGTGGCGCGTGCCAATCTCGATCGCCGCCTGCTCGATTTTACCCTTGTCATGGAGCATGGCGCGAAAGCCGATAACGTCTCCGATGCAACGAATGCAACAAAAGGTAAGCATTCGGCGGGCAAGAGACGCAAGGGACGGAAACATTGATTTTAATTTTTCATGTGCAAAGTTTTTTGGTGGGCATCGGGTGAGTTTTCATCCGGCGCCTGTTTTTTCTGACGCGGTTGCGGCAGCATGAATCCGCAAGCACCCGGAAGTTGTGTAAGGTATTGATTTGTAGAAAAATAGCCACACAAAAAACAATTGTGGTAACGAATTGTTTTTCAGAGACTTGAAAGGGGCGAAAAAAGGTCTGATGTAATTTGAATTACATCAGACATAATTTTTCCTACATCGGACATGGTTTTTCTTATCTCCGATGTAGTTTTTTTTGGTTTGGGTTTTGCGCCAATTGCAGGGGCGTATGGCACACGCCCTGTACGCAACCGCATGAACCGCACCGCCACCCGCTGCAACAACATTGCAAATCAACGTAATTCAGGGCGTATGCCATACGCCCCTACGGCGGTGCATTTTGTTGATTGTGCGTTGTGTGCGTCATAAATATCACATCTTTTGCTGCCAACTTAACCCATGCTGCTTATTGTGGGATACTGCACCGATTCTCTGTAAAAAGGCAATTCCCTGCTCGAACTCACTTCGCGCAGGGAATCTTCGTGTAAAATTGAATTGATATATTTATTGTATGCTATGTCATTTGCGCCAAAACCTGTCTGTTATGTCCGCGTTTGTGCCATCGGGCATAATGCGGTAAAGGCGCTGGTTGGTTGTTGGCTTGTTGAGCGGACCTTTTTCGGGAAGATACGGACCGAGTTTCACGAAGTCGAACGCCGCCCGGTCGAAATCTTCCGGAAAATCGGGCTTGCCCGAGTACCACGCCGTTAGGAACTGCCCCGGGAAATGTTCGTGCAAATGCCGCGCAAGTGCGGCCACTTTTTGCGGGTCGTTGTCGCCTCCCATGAAACATATGCATGTAACCTCTCCCGTAAACCCCGATACCATATCGTCAAGCACCTTTGCCGTAAGTTCGTTGCCTCTGTCCTCGCAAAGATACGGGCTGTGGCAGCCTTTGCAGTGGTTGGGGCATAGCGAAAGGTTTATCGCCAGGGTGGTCTCGTCGGGAATTTCCTGGAAAACGATGTCGTATCCTACGTATTTAAGCATATTTCTCAATTATTCGCTTGGGATGTGCTTGTGGCAGCCTCGGTGTAGTCTTTGTCGCGTGCCGGGTTGTCGTAGTAGCGGCGTGCCGCTTCTTTCTGCCTGTCCATGGAGAAATTGGAAACGCGCTTCAGATAGCCGATGACGCGGGTAAGATAGTCGATGTTCTTGCTGTGGCACACGGGGCATTCCTTCAGGTAGCGTTTGTCAATATGTCCGCAGTCGTTGCACACGGTGTTGGGCACGTTGAACGTGAAATAGTTGCACCCTTCCTTTGCTGCAACCCTAAGGAGCTGGCGATACTGCTTCTGGCTCAGGTGCTCGTCAAGGTTCATGTGGAGTGCCGAGCCGCCGGTGAGGTGTTCTATGAACTTGTGTCCGTGCAGGCGGAATTTTTCGAGAATGTGGGTAGATGTGTCCTCAACCACGTAAAAGTAGCTGTTGTAGCAGTCGCGCGGCACATAGTAGCCGTCCTCTCTGTCCCAGCGTGCGTGTTTTACGCCCACATTCTCGGCAGGTATCATCTCGCAGTTGAACATAACGTCCTTGGAGCGGTATTTCTTGTTGTAGTATTCCACCGTGCCCAGCACGCCCTGCACGAATTTCAGGTATTCGGGATTGTCGGAAATTGTGTAGCCGAGAGATTCCGCAGCCTCCACAAGCCCGTTCACGCCTATTGTGAGATACTGGCGCGATATGTTTATGTAGCCGGCATCGAAGAGCGGCAGCATTCCTTTTGACGCAAGGTCTTTCAGGTTTTCGTTGTAGGCAATCTGCACCTTGTGCATTATGTCAATCACCTCGGCTATGAAGTCGAGATACGGTTTGCCCTGTCGCGTAGCCTCCTGCACACAGCGATTGAGGTTTATTGTAAGCACGCTCTTAGATCCGGTGGAAACTCCGCCCGCACCGAGCGTGTAGCTGAAGCCGTTGTTTTGTATTTCGTTGCGCAAACGGCAGCACGAGGCCAGCGAGTCGGCGTTATCGCTCATGTAGGTGAAGAACGAGTGTCCCTCGGCGTACATCTGAGCCGTGAAGTCGGCATACTCCTTGTCAACCACATCGCCGTCTTTCGACAGCAGAGCCATTGTTTCAACGGGGAATGTAAGCACGGTTTTTGTTCGTTCGGCGTTGAACCAGCGCATGAAACGTTTTTGCAGCCAGTTGAGCGCGTCCCAGTTGGGCTTTGAACCGTCGGGGAAGCGGAAGTCGCCGAAAATGCTTTCGAAATAGTTGTGGTCGTAGTAGGAAATGTTCCAGAACACGGCTTGAAAATTCCTTGCCCCCGTGGGCTGGTTTATTGAGTAAACAACCTGTTCGAAACAGTCGGTGATTATTTTGTCGAGAGTGCGGTGGCGTTTTGAAAGGTCAACAACATCATCGGCGTGCTTGTAGTAGTCCTCGCCGTACTCCAGACCAATGAAATACGACATGTACATTAGGAACTCGGGTGTGGCGCACGCGCCGCTTAGCATGCTCGAAACGATGAACACCATGTTTATGAACCCGCCGCAGAACGATTTCAAGTTTGTCGGAGCCGTTGAGTTGCCTCCGATGCTCTTGGTGCCGCTTATGAGCCATGGGTACATGGTTATGCTGGCGCAGTAGTTGGCAAGGCTTGTCTCGTCGTTTTTGTATATGAAGTGGTGTTCGAGAAGATACAGGTAGCGGTCGGCAAGCTCCTTGCCGTACATCTCCTTTATTTTGTCGCACAGCAGACGGCGGTTGAGGCGTATGAAGTTCGACTTTGGCAGTTCGCCGATGAGCGTTGCGATGTTCTTGTTTTCCACATTGGCGTTTGCGTCATACTTTGAACCGGTGGCGGGGTTTGACGCCTTGCAGTAGTCGATGAGGAATTTGAGCTTGTTGCGTATTTCGCGGTCCTCGAAATGTTTCTGGCGGTAAAGCATGAACGACTTTGCTGCCTTGTAGTGGTTTTCGCGCATTAGGGCCACCTCAACCTGGTTCTGGATGTCCTCAACGCTCATGCCGTTGCAAAAGCGCAGGTTTTCCATCACTCGCTGTATGTCCTCGGCATGTACGTGTTCGCTAACCGAGTCGAATGCCTTAAGTATGGCACTCTTGATTTTTTCAAGAGAGAAACGCTCTGTGGTTCCGTCTCGCTTTGTTATCAGAAAATTGTCGTAGCACATATTCTTTATGTTTTTGTAAGTCGTATTTTGTAACGCCGGCCGTAGCTGCGTTCGAAAGGGTTTCTCATTGTGTTCCGCACGAAAAGGGACGCGCCGCACGTATGTGTCAGATGCAAAGGGGCTTGCTTTTGCGTGTTTGTTTTGTGTCCCGATTCGGTTACAAAGATATGATTTTCGGATAACATACAACCCGTGAAAAGAAAAAATTATTTCCCGAAACGGAAAACTTTTTTGAGGCGAGAGGGTGAAAAGTTTTCCAAAACGGAAAACTTTTACTCTAATTGCAAGCAGGGAGTGTTCTGGTTTTCAATGCTTTTCTTTTTGAAAACGGTAAACTTGCCGATGCGGGCTGTTGGTGTGGTGTATGAAAAAGGACAAAAAAGTCCCGCAATCCGGGAAGACTGCGGGACTTTTTTTAATATGCTTTATTCTTGATGTATCAAAGCTTTGGGCCTGCGGAAACAAGAGCCTTGCCTGCTTCGTTGCCTTCGTATTTTTTGAAGTTCTTTATGAAGCGTGCAGCGAGGTCTTTTGCTTTCTCTTCCCATTCGGATGCGTTTTTGTATGTGTCGCGAGGATCGAGAATGCTTGGGTCAACGCCTTCGAGCTTCGTTGGAACCACGAAATCGAAGTAAGGTATGGTTTTTGTGGGTGCAGCGTCGATTGAGTGGTCGAGTATTGCATCGATTATGCCGCGTGTGTCGCGAATGGAGATGCGCTTGCCTGTTCCGTTCCAACCTGTGTTCACGAGGTAAGCCTTTGCGCCGCTCTTCTTCATGTGTGAAACGAGTTCCTCGGCATACTTTGTGGGGTGCAACTCAAGGAATGCCTGTCCGAAGCATGCTGAGAATGTCGGGGTGGGCTCGGTTATGCCGCGCTCTGTGCCGGCGAGCTTTGCCGTGAAGCCGGAGAGGAAGTAATACTTTGTTTGTTCCGGGGTGAGGATTGATACAGGGGGAAGAACTCCGAATGCGTCTGCGCTCAGGAAGATTACCTGTTTTGCTGCGGGTCCGTGTGAGATAGGACGCACGATGTTCTTGATGTGGTATATAGGATACGAAACGCGGGTGTTCTCGGTTACGCTCTTGTCTGCGAAGTCGATTTTGCCGTTGGCGTCAACCGTAACGTTTTCAAGAAGTGCATCGCGGCGAATTGCGTTGTATATGTCGGGTTCTGCGTTCTTGTCGAGGTTGATTACCTTTGCGTAGCAGCCGCCTTCAAGGTTGAACACGCCGTTGTCGTCCCATCCGTGCTCGTCGTCGCCGATGAGTTTGCGTTTCGGGTCGGTTGAAAGGGTGGTTTTGCCTGTGCCCGAAAGACCGAAGAAGATTGCGGTGTTTTCGCCGTTCTTGTCGGTGTTGGCCGAGCAGTGCATTGAAGCGATGCCCTTGAGGGGGAGGAAGTAGTTCTGCATTGAGAACATGCCTTTCTTCATTTCGCCGCCATACCATGTGTTGAGGATGATCTGCTCTTTCGATGTTACGTTGAAGAGTACTGCGGTTTCGGAGTGGAGACCGAGTTCTTTCCAGTTCTCGACTTTAGCCTTCGATGCGTTGTAAACCACGAAATCGGGTTCCTGCTCAAAGTCTGCCTCGCTCTGCGGGCGGATGAACATGTTGGTAACGAAGTGTGCCTGCCATGCTACTTCAACAATGAAGCGCACTTTCATGCGGGTGTCTTTGTTTGCGCCGCAGAAACCGTCAACCACGTAAAGTTTCTTGTTGGAAAGCTCTTTTTTTGCGAGTTCTTTGAGGGTGTTCCATGTGGCCTCGCTTGCGCGGTGGTTGTCGTTATGATATTCTTCAGAATCCCACCATACGGTGTTGTGTGAGTTGGCATCGTCAACGATGAACTTGTCTTTGGGCGAACGACCTGTGTATATGCCGGTCATCACGTTCACTGCGCCGAGTTCTGTTTCCTGGCCTTTGTCGTAGCCTGTAAGTTCGGGTTTTGTTTCTTCATTGAACAATACCTCATAGGAAGGGTTGTACAGAACCTCGGTGGTGCCGGTGATTCCGTATTTTGCTTCCAAATCTGACTTCTGAAATCTTGCCATAATGTTTGAAATTTATGAATGATACTGACTTATATTTTTCCGGTTTTTGTGGGCAGGCATCGGCAGCTCTACCCTCGGCACAAAAATACCCATTTTCCCGATAATGCCGTGCAAAAGCCTGTTATTAATTTGTTCTGTAAAGTAAACTGTTGCATAAAAACGCGCATTCGTTTTTGCATGTTTTGCTTTTGTCAGTTTTAGTTTGCAACCCGGCGGCAGTTGTACGCTTTAATGCGTAATGCTTTTTGGTTTGGTGCAGTTGTGGCATGGGTTAGGCGGGTGCGTATTTGTGCTTGTTTTCTGTTGCGCTGTAAATTGTGTGTAGGCTTGGGTTTTGTGAATATGCAGATGCCACAGACCGAATGTGTATCGCCGTATGCAAACGATGCCATACCAAATTTTGCAAAATCCGATATGTATTGTTTTTTCAAAGCATCCCGAAAACTGCATGCGATATAGAAAAAACTATGTCTGATGTAGGAAAAACTATGTCTGACGTAGAAAAAATTACATCAGACATAGTTTGAGCCGTTTGTATCGCGTTGAAAACCGGATACATGCAAGGGTGTGTTGCAAGAAGGGTTTTCGTATGTAAGTCAATGTGTCAAGGCGGATTTCCGTGTTGTGTGTGGTTTCCTTCGGCAATGCGCCCTGAAGAGTCAGTCTCCGGGGCAGTCGCAGTGCTCGCCGTGGTGTTCCAGCTCAAGGGTTGCGTGGGTTATGCCGTCGGCAGAAATTTTCTTGCGTATCAGGTGTTTCACCTCCTCCATGCTGTCGTTTTTGTCAACCACTACATGGGCGGTGAGTGCCGCTTCGGTGGTGCTTATGGCCCACACGTGCACATGGTGTACGCCCTCTACGTGGGGAAGCGACTTTATGTCGTTCTCAACCTTGGCCAGGTCTATGTTTTCGGGTATGCCGTCGAGCGAAAGGCGCAGGCTCTGCGATAGCAGATGCCATGTGGATACGAGTATCGCCGCCACGATCGCAAGACTTATTATCGGGTCTATAATGTTCCAGCCGGTGAATGAGATTATTATGCCCGACACCAGCACTCCGACCGATACCAGCGTGTCGGCAAGCATGTGCAGGAATGCGCCCTCGGTGTTCAGGTCTTTCTTCTTGTGGCGCATAAGCATCCATGTGCTCAGCCCGTTCACGATAATTCCCATGCCGGCCGTCCACGATATGGCCGCTCCGTTAACAGGCTGCGGGTCGGAGAATTTATGCACGCTCTCCATTATTATTGCCCCCACTGCAATAAGCAGTATTATGGCGTTGAGCAGGGATATGAGCACCGTGCCTTTTTTGTATCCGTATGTAAAGCCTGCTTTGGCAGGAGCCTTGGTCAGCTCGAAGGCGAATAGTGCGAGCAGCAGGCTGAATACATCGCTTAGGTTGTGGCCTGCGTCAGACACGAGCCCGAGGGAGTTTTGGCTGAAGCCTATTCCTGCCTCCACTATTACGAACAGCAGGTTGAGGGCTATTGCAAACAAGTAAACGCCGTTGAGTGATGTGATTTGTTCCGGACTGTGATGATGGCAGTGATTTTGTTCCATAATATTATATATTACTGTTTTGCTTTGTTGTTTGTAAGTAGGTTGCTTATCTGCATCAGCAGGTGTTTTTTCCATTCCACTATCATGGCACGGTATTCGTTCTCGTCCATTTCGAACCATGTAACGAAAAGATTCTTTGTTATGAACGGAAAAGCTATGCTTCCGTAGAATGCGGTGAACACCACGTATATCGGCACTTTATTAAGCCTTCCCTCCTGCATTTCGTTGTTAAGTGCGTTGCGCACGAGCGAGAAAACCTTGTCGTAGTGCATCTCGCGCGCTGTGGCTATGAAATGTTCCACATCGCGCTGTATCTCTGAAATGATGAAGCCCGGTATCGACGGGTTTTCAAGAAACCGCTCGAAGTATTCGTCTGTAACAAGCGACAGCCGCTCCATAAGCGGCTTGTTGCTTTCCATAATCTCGCACAGGCGCGGCATGAGTGTTTCCATTATCGAGGAGAACACCGCGCGGAACATCACGTCCTTGTTGGCGAAATAGTAGTGCAGCGTTGAGCGGTTAACGCCCGCCAACTCGGCAATGTTGCACATGGTGGTGTCTTCGAAGCCTTTTTCTATGAAAAGCCTGCGAGCCGCCTCAATCATTTGCGTTTCCTGTCTGCCGTATGTCCTTGCGCTCATGCCGGGTGTTTTATGTTGTCAATGAAAAGCAGCAGGCGGTTTACAACGTTCACATCGCTCACCGAGCTGTCAAAGTCGAGCGAAAGAATGTTCATTCCCGGGAACATGGCTTTCATTTTTTTCTCGATGCCTTTTTCTATGATATGGTTGGCTATGCAGCCGAACGGTTGCAGGCTTACCACGTGGTTTATGCCGTGTGCCGCGTAAGTGGCTATTTCTCCTGCTATGAGCCATCCTTCGCCAAACTGCGCGTTGAGTGATATGATTTTCTCTGCCCGCCGCGCCTTTTCGCGTATGTCATCGAATGGGGTGTAGTGTTTGAATGTCGAGGCGGCGCAGTCGAATGCTGCAATGCGCTTTTGCACCTTGCGGTAAAGTCGGTTTACGATGGCGTTCGGTATGCTTTTGCGTTGCAGCATGGTGCGGTTCTTGGTTTCGCGGTTCACAAAGCTCTGCGTGAAGAAGTCGGTTATCAGCGGCGGCACAACTTCAAGCCCTTGTCCTATGAGCCAGTTGGTAACATTCTTTTGTGCGTATGGGTTGAATTCAAGGAAAATTTCGCCCACAATGCCCACCTTGGCGGTTTCTTTTTCGGTACATGCTGCGTTGAACTCCTCGGCAGCCTCGCTCACAAGCCCCGGTAGCGCATCGGCATCATTTCTCTCGATGACAGGTTTTGCCAGTTCGAGATATTTGTCCCTGAGCCCGGCGGCGGCTCCTTTTTGGGTTTCGCGTACTACGGTGGCATAATACATTTTGGCAATTACATCGCTGTATAGCATTGTGGAGAGTGCCACGGGAAGCAGCTTTAGCCAGGGTATCTTGAATCCCGGTTGAAAGTTGTCTATTCCGCTCCCTAACGAGAGCGACACTACCGGTGTGTTGCGGTATCCGTTTGAGAGCAGGGCGCGCTTAATAAGCGCTATGTAGTTGCTGGCGCGGCATTGCCCGCCGGTTTGCGTTATGGCAACTGCCGTTTCATCGGGATTGAACCTTCCGCTTTTAAAAGCCTTTAGCACATCGCCCACTATTAGCGTTGCAGGGTAGCAAACCTCGTTGTTGGAGTATTTTAGTCCGAGCTCGTCCGATGTTGCGTTGCTCATGGGAAGGTTTACCACATTGAAGCCCGCCACTTTCATTGCCGCCGGTATGAGCGGCGAAAGGAACGGGGTGAAAAACGGTGCTATGATGGTGCGCCCGCGGTCGGCCTTTGTGAACGCCGGTGTGGTTTCGAAAGGCGCGGCGTGTCCTTGTATCTTGTTGCTGCTTATCTTAAGACTTTCCACAAGCGAGCGCACGCGAAGCTTAACAGACCCCACGTTGTCTATGTCGTCAATCTTCAGCAGCGTAAGGTTCTTGTGGTATCTTTCGAGTGTGGCACGAACCTCGTTGGTAAGAAAGGCGTCGGGCCCGCAGCCGAAGGATGTCAGCTGCATGTACTGTACGTCCGCCCCTTGTAGTCCCGTCCATTTTGCGGCTTTGAGAATGCGGTTGGGATAAGCCCATTGCGAAAGGTATATTGTGTCGTCAATAGGCAGTTTCTCGTTGTAAACAATGTCGTCAGTAATTACGTAAACGCCCATTGCCGCCGCCATTTCGGAAACTCTGTGCTGTATTAGCGGGTCTGTGTGGTAGGGGCGGCCGGCAAGGAGTATGGTGAGACGTTTTTCGCGGCGCGCCTCTTCGAGTGTCTCGCGGTTTATTGCGGCAAGGCGTTCGCGGTATGATTTTTGTGCCTGTAGGGCGGCGGCTACCGCGTTGCGAACGGTTTTAGCCGGTATGCCGAAGCGCGATAGCCAGGTTTCCATTTGTTTTAGCAGCAGCTTGCGGTTCTTGAAGGTTACAACGGGACTTTCAATCGGCACTTTTGGCGACTGCGAACTGTTTACGACTTCGGAATATCCCGAAACTATGGGGCAGTTATAGCTGTTTTGTTGGTTTTTTTCCTTTTGTTCGAACACAACAAATGGCATGAGTATTCTGTCAACGCCTTTGCGTTCAAGGTCGGCAATATGGCTGTGTGCAAGTTTTGCCGGAAAGCAGATGTTGTCGCTCATTACGCAGCTTGCGCTGCGTTCGTATGCGGCGTGGGTGCTTTCGGCTGAAAGCACGGTGCGTATTCCGCATGAATTCAGAAGCATGTGCCAGAAAGGGTAGTTTTCATACATGTTCAAGCATCGCGGAATGCCCATTGTGAAACGGGGATTTTTTGTTTGGAACTCGCGATTGAACAGCAAACTATATTTTAGCGGATATACATTCTTGCCGGGCTTTGTATTTGTGCCCCTGTTGGAGAACACGCGCTCGCAGCGGTTTCCCGAATAATACCTGCGGTTTTCGGGAAAAATGTATTGCGTAACCGTGCATTGGTTTTCGCATCCCTTGCATTGTGTGCGCCTTGTGGTGTATTTGGCGTTTGACAGCATTTGTTCCAAGCCGGTGTTTTTGTACGCTTTGTGCTCCATGGCGTAAAGAGCGCAGCCCACCGCGCCCATAAGTTCGGGACTGTCGCTGCGGTTTACGTGGGTAGATGCCAGCTTTTCGAGGGCGCGCACTATGGAGTCGTTGCGCATTGTGCCGCCCTGCACTACCACGTATTTGCCAAGTTCGGAAGTGTTTTTTAGCTGCAACACCTTGTATAGGCAGTTTTTAACCACGCTGTATGAAAGCCCGGCGGCTATGTCGGCAACCGTGGCTCCCTCGCGCAACACCTGTTTAACTTTTGAGTTCATGAAAACCGTGCAGCGCGTGCCAAGGTCGCAAGGGGCTTGCGATGTACACGCGGCATGGGCGAAGTCGTCCACGCTGTAGCCCAACGAGCGTGCGAAGGTGCTGATGAACGAACCGCAGCCCGACGAGCAGGCTTCGTTTATCTCTATTCGGTTTATAATGCCGTGGTCAACGAATATTGCCTTCATGTCTTGTCCGCCGATGTCGAGTATGAACGACACTTCGGGACTGATGTTCCTGGCGGCAAGATAGTGGGCTATTGTTTCTATAATGCCGCTGTTCAAACCGAAAGCTGCTCTTATAAGGTCTTCGCCGTAGCCTGTTGAGCACGAGCCGGCTACGGTGAGTTCCGTGCCCGCCTTTTCGCATTCCTGTTTCATGAGCGCGAGCCCTTTTTCTGCTGTTCCTATGGGATTTCCGTCGTTGTTGTGGTAATAAGAAAAGAGGATTTTCCCACCGGGCGAGAGTGCTACAATTTTTGTGGTGGTCGAGCCCGAGTCGATCCCTATGTAGGCTTCCTGCGGTCCTTTTTCGAACGCCACTCGGCGCAGGGCGTTTCCGCCAAGTTCGGCACGCCAGCGTTCGTAATCCTCCTTGTCCTCGAATATAGGCGGCAGACTTATGTAGGAGTGGGTTTTCTGCGAAAGAGCGGCAGACGCAAGTTCCATGAAGTTCTGTGCCGTTGTTTGAAATTTGCTTTCGGCGAGTGCTGCGCCCCATGCGGGTATTATGCTGCCGTTTTCGGGCAGTATTATGTTGCTTTCAGAGAACCCGAGATAGTCGATGAATGCTTTTCTGAGTGCGGGGAGGAATGTAAGCGGTCCTCCGCAAAACATTAGCGGCGGGGTTATTTTGCATCCGTGTGCCAGCGTGGTTACGGTTTGCACGGCCACGGCGTGGAATATCGAGGCTGCAATGTCCTCGCGCGGTACATTGCGCGCAATAAGGTTCTGTATGTCGGTTTTGCTGAACACGCCGCAGCGCGATGCCATGGGGTAAACCTGCGTTGAATGCTCGGCGAGGGTGTTGAGCTCGGAGTTGGTTGCATGCAGCAGTATTGCCATCTGGTCGATGAATGCCCCGGTGCCGCCGGCGCAGTTGCCATTCATGCGCAGGTCGGTTGTGCGCCCGTTGTCAAAGAACACCACTTTGGCATCTTCGCCGCCTATGTCGATCATTGTGTTGGTATCGGGGTGGGTATGGCGCACATAGTTTGCCGCCGCCACCACTTCCTGCACGAATGGCACGCCGCAACGCTCAGACACTCCCATGCCCACACTGCCTGTAATGTTCAAGCTAAGTGGGGCGGAGCCCGTTGTCTGCTTCAGATTGTCGAAAAACTCGGCAAGGCAGTCTTTTACACGGGCCTGATGGCGCATGTAGTTACTGTATACAACCTTGCCGGCTGCGTTGAGTGCCACGATTTTCGCGGTTGTGGAGCCTATGTCTATGCCTACTCGATAGGGTGTCATGTATGTTTGATTCGTAAAAGCTGACACTAGTGTCAAAATTGTGCAAATGTATGAATTAATTTTATTTACACGGTTTTGCTTCTGTTTCTTTTTTGCAGTTTCGGGCGCGAATGCTGCAATCTGTAAACCGTGCCTTATATTAAATGTGTCATGTGTTGGGGCGAGGCGGGCTGTGGGGCTCTGCGAAAGCCGCTCTTTGCATGTTGTTGCCTGTTTCTTTTTTTGGTGCGCGGTTTGCTATGATGTGTCGAAGCTGTCTTTGTTTGTTCTCCATATTCATGGGTTGCAGTTTCAAACGAGCATCGGAAATAATGCGGCTTTGGGGTTGGAAACGTGCGGATACAGCGTTGATTTCTGCTTGTTTTTGCAAAAAAACGAAGAAAAATCAAAAAAGCGTAAAAAATCAAACTTTTTTCGAAAACAGATTGTTGAAAATTTGGAAAATTTCATATCTTTGCAATGAATTTTTTCAAAAAACACACAGGGCGTTTTGAAAACGCATCTCGCTCGGGTAAGAGAAAAAATATACATTGCGCAAGCATTGTTTGCCGAGTGAAGTAAAAGCTGATTATACCCATATTGTTTATTATAAGCATTCAGGGGATAATGGTTTCATTTGGAAACGAGAAAACAATACGTAAAAACAGCGTTGAGGTGTCAGCGCATTTTTGCTCAGACAAGACGTATTCCGCAAAAAACGTTAGTATGCTTAGATTCTTATATAGGGCGGAAACGGTGTTCGGGCTTTTCATGGGGGACGATTGCATAAACAGCACGGTTGTCCCCCATTTTTGTGCCGTTTCGGCACGCTGGAGTATTACCGTGTTTGTTTGCCGGGGCGGGGAATTGCCGGTTTCCCAGACTTTGTAAGCAGGCCGGGTTGCGAACGCGTGCAATTTCCGCGGCTTTTAAGCCCCCGAATTAAAGTAAGTCAAAGAGCATTGTTATTATCGGGGCGGTTTTCACACGCCCGAAGTGCAGCTTTTTGCAAGATTGCCGCTGCAGTTTGCTTTGCTTGCGCAATGCGCTTGGTGGGTCGGTGTGCAGGGAGTTTGCCCTGCGTTCCGGCGATTATTTCCAAGCACGAATGCCACCTTTCTGCAAATATACCGAAAACCGGCTGAGACATAGAAAAAACCACGTCCTATGTAGAAAAAATTACATCAGACATAGGAAAAACTACATCAGACCTTTTTTGGGCTCCTGCAAGTGTCGGTTTTACAACAAATTATAAGAGTGCGCGGATTTTGCGGTATGTGGCGTAAACCAAGGACCTGTGGTATTTGCGAACTTGCGTGGCTGCGGAGGATTTTTAAGGCGGGAAAGCCGGTTCCCGCGTGGCTGCCTTCAAGCGGCGTGGCGCAGACAGGTTTTTGCATGCGCATGCGGTTAAAGGTTGAACGCCTCTTTCAGCTCGTTCATGGCCTCGTCGCTCATGCCTTCGGGCTCGAAGCCCATGCTCTTTGCATCTTGGTATATCTGGGCTGATTTTACCAGCACATCTATTTCATCGAATGCCTCGAGCGGGTCGTTGCCTATCGACACAACACCGTGTTTTTCCCACAGCACAACATTGTGTTTTTGTAGTCCCTTTACGGTTTCTTCGGCGAGTTTTATGCTCGACGGCATTTCGTAGGGGATTACACCCAGACCCTTTGGGCAGAAAGCGCGTGTTTCGGGAATCATCGACCACAGCAGGTGGGTGAGCACGCCCGGTTTGAGGAATTCCCTGTTGTGCGACATTGCCACAAGCTCTATGGGGTGGGTGTGTATGGCTGCGCGATACGGCGAACCTTTCGCAATGAGGTCGTTGTGTATGGCAAGGTGGGATGGAAGTTCGGAGGTGGGCTTAACCGGCTTGTCGGCAATCATTTCATAACTTTCGCAGTCGGGCAGTATGCGTATTATCGAGCCGTTGTCCATAGGGTGGCGGGCAAGGTCGCGCATGCGGCATCCGGTGCCTTTGCAATAGAATATGCCGCCCTTTATGTGGGGAAGTTTCAAACCGATAGCGGTTGCGGGACCTATGGCGGGGAGCTTTGACAGTTTCTCCGTGTCAACAAGTTCTGTTATGTTGACGGTTATGTTACCGCCATTGCGTTCTGCCCAACCCTTCTGCCACAGATAGCCTGCCACTTCGGCGGCTTTCATCACCTCGGCTTTTGCGCGAGGGTAGTCTTCTAATATGGATTTCATTTTACTTTTTGTTTTTTGTGTTGCCTGCATAAGGCTGCGGGCTTGTTTTAATCAAGGCGGACAGGCTATAAGCCGTCCGCCTTGAAGAGATTTATGTTATTATATAAGTTGCGGTAGGAAACACGACGCAATCAGCACCACGATGCCGGCGAGCAAAACGGCTATGGTCTTGCCCGAACAGCCTTTCCATTCTTTAAGAATAATGCCCCACACATTTGAGAATGCAATGTTGAGAGCCATTAGGATGCAGAACGAAAGTGTCATGAGAGTGGGCGATGACGTTAGGAATCCTTTGCCGAGCGACAGGCCGAAGAACTGTGAGTACCACAGTGCGCCGGCAAGGGCACAGAACAAAAGGTTGTTTGCCCACACGGAGCCGTTTTTGTAGTCGCCCCATGTGCGGTTTTTGCCGTTTTGGAACAGGCAATAGGCTGCGTTGGTTATGAAACCGCCTAATGTTACGAGCAGCGTGGCCGGAAGCGTGTGGAACATTGGATTTGTGAGGTTGCCGAAGTTGATTTCCTTGCCGAACTCCAAACCCACGTTGAAGCATCCGCTCATAAAGCCCGCAAGCAGTGCGATGACTATGCCCTTAGGGAAATTGAAATCCTTTACGGCCGCTTTTTTCTCCTCCTCGGATAGCGAGGCCGACTTCATTGCGCCTGCCACGCCTATTATTGCTATTCCCACGAGAGTTGCCGCCACGCCCATGACAACGGCTGTGGTTAGCGTTGATAGTGCGTTGAGTTCGGGGAAGAACGTGTTGAGCAGCACTGGGCCCATGATTGTTCCCAAAGCGGCGCAGGTGCCGAGGGCGATTGACTGCCCGAGAGCCACGCCAAGGTAGCGCATCGACAAACCGAACGTAAGTCCGCCGATGCCCCACAGCACGCCGAAAGCAACGGTCATTGCCAGCCTGAAACTGTCGGTGCCGGCAAAAAGTTCAAAGAGCGAATGGCCGGCGGGCACTGCGAGCAGTGCGCCGAGAAGCGGGAACACAAGCCATGCGAACACGCCCTGCACAATCCAATAGCTTTCCCAGCTCCATCCCTTTATTTTGTTTATGGGAACGTAACAGCTGCTTTGGCAGAACGCACCAACGGCAATTATCAAAAGTCCTAAAAGAATTTCCATCTCCGAGCAATGTTATCAGTTGCGCTTCGAGAGAACCTCGCGTTCGTATTTCTCAACCTCGGCAATGTAGTCTTCTGCCACGGGAACTCCGTTTTTCAGGTTGAAGTAGTTGTAAACGGCACCGGCGGGTAGCGTTTTTGCCTCTTCAAGCAGTGCAAGACGTTCGAAGAACTTGCCTTCGTCCTCGTACTTGCGCAGCAGGTCGAGCGGCTCGAGAAAAGCCTGCAGCAACGACTTTTGTGCTGCTCGTACACCGATGATGTATGCACCGATACGGTTGATGGAAGCATCGAAATAGTCGAGGCCTATGTGGGCGCGGTCGAGGGCGTTTGCACGAACGAGCTCGGAGAACAGGTTGCGGGTTTTGTCGTCAAAGAGAGTTACGTGGTCGGAATCCCAGTGCATGGGGCGCGAAACGTGGAGCATGAGCTCGGGAACAAACAGCAGCAGGGAACTAACGGCATCGCTAACATTCTCGGTTGGCTCGTAGTGGCCGGTGTCGAGGGTGTATATAACGTTGTTTTTCGAGCAGTAGCCTGCATAGAAGTCGTGGGAGCCTACGGTGTAAGCCTCAAGCCCTATGCCGAAGAGCTTTGCCTCAAGGCACGTCTTCATGTGGGGAAGACTTTCCGACAGAATTTCGTCAAGACTGTTCTTAAGAATTTCGCGGTAGCGCAGCTTCTCAACCGTGTAGTCCTTGCTTCCGTCGTGAATCCAAATGTTCATCATGCAGGGGTCGCCCTGGAATTTGCCCATTGCATCGGCTATTCTGCGACAACGTTTTGTGTGCTCGATCCAGAAATCGCGTATAGACTTGTCGGGGTTGGAGAGCGAAAGATTTCCGCTCTTGGGGTGGGAGAAACTCGTGGAGTTGAAGTCGAGCTTCATGTCTCTTTCCTTTGCCCATTCCATCCAACCCTGAAAGTGCTTCACTTCCACTTGGTCGCGGTCAACGAACTGCCCTCCGAATTCTCCGTATGTTTCGTGAAGGTTCAGGCGCATGTGGCCGGCGAGCAGGCTTGTAACCTTGTCTATGTCCTGGCGCAGCTCATCGATGTTGCGGGCTCTGCCGGGGTAGTTGCCTGTAGCCTGTATACCGCCCGAAGCCGCCACGTTGCGCTCAAAGCCCACAACATCGTCGGCCTGCCAGCAGTGCAGTGAGATGGGAGTTGTTTCAAGAGACTCTATGGCCTTGTCGGTGTCAATGCCAAATTCTGCGTAGCGTTCTTTGGCAAGCTCGTAAGCTTTCTTTATCTGTTCTTCTTTCATGGTTGTTTGTTTTTATTTTGATGTTTGCAGTTTATTTCTTTATGAATTTATAAGAGCCGGATTTTAGCTCGTAAACAGCCTTTCCGTTGGCGAACGATTTCTTTGCCACGCCCTTTTTGCCCTCGATAATCTTTAGGTTGCTCTTTTTGCTTACCGGAAGTGTGAATGTGGCGGTTGTGTTTGCCGGTATCTCGAATGAAATGTTTGTGCCCGAGGGGGTAACTTCCCATTCGCTGGTTATTTTTCCGTAAACAGAATTGAAGCCGCCCTTAACTTTGCCGAACGCTTTGTTGATTTCGGGCTGGAGAAGTATGTGCTTGTAGGCTGGATGAGCCTCATCGCGCTGTATGCCGAGGTTGTGGGACATAATCCATTCCTCAACCGCGCCGTAGGCGTAGTGGTTGAACGAGTTCATGCTCACATCACCGAAGCCTTCTTTTATGGTGTAGGAGTTCCAGCGTTCCCACATTGTGGTTGCGCCCTGCTTTACGGGGAAAAGCCATGAGGGGTATTCCGTTTGGGTGTAGAGCGTGTAGGCAAGGTCGCTGTGGCCGTTGTTCGAAAGCACGTTCAGAATGTAGGGCGTGCCAAGGAAGCCTGTCTGCAGGCGGTTGCCGTCTTCCTTTATTTTGTTGCACAGGTGGTCAACGGCTTTCTGCTTTATGTCTTGCGGCAGGATTAGGAACTCGAGCGGCAGTATGTAGGAAGTCTGTGTGTTTATGCGGGTTTTCTTCTCATCGTTCATAACGGTGTATCCTTCACTGTCGAAGAAAGTCTTGACAAAGGCATCGCTCACGTTCTTGTAGAGTTTCGTGTAATACTCCGCATCGGCATCGTTGCCGATTGCCTTTGCCATTTCCGCCATTATTCTCGCATCGTATCCCATGTAGGCGGTGGAGATGAGGGAAATGTTTGTTGGCACGGGTGCAACCCAGTCGCCCCAATAGGTTGCGTCGGGGGCAATGTAGTTCTTGGCCTTGCTTTCAAGGTAGTTCATGAAGTTCTTCATTGACAGGTAGTGTTCTCTTACAAACTCTTTGTCGCCGTATTGCTGGTACATTTGCCAGGGAATAATAACCGTAAAGTCGCTCCAACCTGTGCCGCGCCCGGTTATGGCTTCGATGTTGGCGTTGTCTGCGCCGTTTTTGGTGCTGCCGAAGCATGGGTAGTATCCGCCGGTGTCGCCATTCGCGCTCTTTTGGTCTCGCACTGTGTAGAACCAGCGTTTGTAGAAAGGCTCGGTCATCATGTTGTAAGTTGCCGTGCGGCAGAACACGTTGGCATCGCCGGTCCAGCCCATTCGCTCGTCGCGCTGCGGGCAGTCGGTGGGCACGGCAAGGAAGTTGCTGCGCTGCCCCCAGACAATGTTGTTGAACAGTTTATTTATGTCTTTGTTGGAACTTTCATAGAAGCTCATTTGGTCTCCCACCGATTCTAATACTATTCCCTCCACGTCAGACAGTGCAAGGGGTGCGTCAAGACCGTCAATTGAAACATAGCGGTAGCCGTGTTGCGTGAACGGAGGCTCGAAAGTCTCTCCGGCAGCATCACCCTTGAAAGTGTAGTAGTCGGTTGATATTGCAGAACGGTAGTTGTCCATATACATATTGCCACGGTTGCGCTCGTAATCAGCCTTGGTGAGCGGCGGGCGCGGGTTTTCGGGAACCTGGTCGGGGAAGAGCATTTCGGCAAAGCGTATAACTATCTGCTGTCCTTTCTTTCCGCGAAGGTTTTTGAGACGCGGCACACCGGCAAAGTTCTGCCCCATGTCGTATATGTAGCGCCCGCCGATTTTCTTCATGGCTACGGCTTTCATGGTAATGTTATTCTTGATTTTCATTCCCACATATCCCTGTATTTCCACGTTTTTGTCGGGGGCCGGCATAATGTCGGCGTGCTGCCATTTGGAATCGTCAAAGTTTTCGCCTTTCCAGCCGTCAATCTCCCTCCGTGCGTCATAAATAACGCCGTGGTACAGGTTGTCTACAAACAACGGGCCGTCGTTGGAAACCTTCCAGTCGCGGTTCGTAACGAAGTTTTGCGTTGTGCCGTCCTCATAGGTAACTTTCAGCATTGCCATAGCCGAGGGTTTGTAGCCGTACTGGTCGCTCCAGCCCGTGCCCACAAAACCCCAGTTGCTGCAGAACCATCCGTTACCAAGCTCTATGGCCAGGGCGTTTTTCCCCGGTTGCAAAAGGTTGCCCACATCATAGGTGTCATACATTATGCGGTGGCGGCAGTCGGTCCATCCCGGTGCCATATAGGCGTTGCCGGCTTTCTTGCCATTGATGTAGAAATTGTAGAAGCCGCGTGCGGTGGCGTAGAGTCTTGCCTCTTTAATCTTCTTACCTATGTTCACAACATTGCGCATCAGCGGCGCATTTATTTCCGAATTGAATGTCCATGTTTTCACTTGTCCGTCTCCCTTGGCGTTGTATGTCTTTGGGTCGGATGCCAACATAACGTCCCATTTGGGGTTATATATGGTAAAGTTTGAGAATTGCGAGTCGAAACCTTTTTGCTGCAAATAGCCTATTTTATATAGGTAGGAGTCGCTGCGCCCCGCTGTGTCGCGCATGCATTTTACTACAAAGTTGGCGTTTCCGTCCTTGGCTTTCACCTGCTTCCCGTCAATTTGCAACGAAAGGTTGTAGCAGTCCCAGCTGCCGTGTACGGTCATCTTAACGTGGTGGGCGGCAAGTGCCTGCGAGGTTATGATGTCGGAAATATCAATGGTTTGGTACTCCACATTCTTTTTGTAAAGCACCGCTCCTGCAACCAGCCTTGCCGGTTTGCGGGTGTCTATCGTTATGTAGCAGTAGATGTCTGGCTTTTTTGCGCCATATATAAAGGTAGATGGCCCGGGTTTGCCAACGTTCTTCACATCGTATTCAAGTACAAAGTCGCTGCGGTATGGCGAAACCTGTGTGTTCGGTGAGGTAATCCACTGTGCGTTGTCCCACTTCGAGCCCATAAGACCGGTTTCAAACTCGGAGATTTCCGATTTGAGTTCGTTTTTTTTCTCGTCGGTTACAATAACGCGCCAATAGTAGCGTGTGGCGGGTTTAAGCGGTTCGCCTCCGTATCTCACTCCAACGGAAACGCCGGAATTAACCACCCCGGAGTCGTAAACATATTTGCCGCGTGCAATGTTGTCTTTGGAATCGGCAACCACAATCCTGTAGGTTTTTTGTTCCGCCCCATAGCGGTCGCTGTGCATTTTCCAGCCAAACTGCGGCAGCGCCACGTCGATGCCGATGGGACTTTGCATATATTCCGTGGTCAGCTCGGTTATGTGGGTTGTTGCCGAGGCTAACGCACAAAGACACAGTGCGAATAATGTTGAATATAGTTTGCTTATATTTTTCATGTAGTATTATATTTGCGGTGTGTAAGTTTTTGTGCCGATATTATTTGTTACAGCCTTGCGCATCTCCCAGCGGTTATTGTAAAGCCCTGCGGCCTTTGCCTGTATCATGGCGTTTCCTATAGCCGTAGCTTCCGAAGGTCCGGCAATAACGGGCATTCCTATGGCGTTTGATGTGAGCTGGCTCATTACCTTGTTTACCGAGCCTCCGCCAATCACGTGCAACTTATCGATTGTGAAGGGTGCCATGTCCTGTAGTGAGACAATCACATCCCGGTATTTGTTAGCCAGGCTGTGGTATATGCACGAAATCATTTGCGCATCGTTTTGGGGAACGACCATTCCTCGCTCCTTGCAGCTGTTCTTTATTTCCGCGTCCATGTTTTCGGGGTTTGCAAAGCGCGGGTCGTTGGGGTCGATGTATGATGGGAAGTCTATTTCCTGTGCGGCCATTGTCTCAATACGGGCGTAGTCGTAGTTTCTTCCTTCTCTGCTCCAGCACTTGCGGCTCTGTTCAAGCAGCCACATTCCCGTTATGTTTTTAAGGAAGCGCGTTGTGCCTTCTATTCCGCCCTCGTTGGTGTAGTTCTTATTGCACGATTCCTCTGTTAGTATCGGTTTGGCGCTTTCTATGCCCATAAGGCTCCATGTGCCGCTGCTCAGGTAAGCAAAATGCTCATCGCTTGCCGGCACAGCGGCAATTGCGGCGGCAGTGTCGTGCCCGGCTACTGCAATCACGGGCATAGGGTCAACGCCTAGCTCATCGGCTATTTCGGGGAGCAGCTTGCCAACCTCTGTTCCCGGCTGCACAAGCGGCAGTAGCATCGTGGTGTCTATGCCGAGTTTCTCAAGCAGTGGTTTGTCCCAGTTGCGCGTTGTGGCGTTGAGCATCTGTGAGGTGGAAGCCACCGTGTATTCGGTGAACATTTTTCCGGTGCAAAAATACGACAGCAGGTCGGGGATGAACAGTATCTTGTCGGCGTTCATTCTCGGCGCAAACATCTCTTCTTTGGCCTCGAAAATCTGGAACACGGAGTTGAAGTTCATAATTTGTATGCCGGTATGAGCGTACAGTTCTTTGCGCGGCACAATTTTGTATGTCTTTTCGGGGGTGGCTGCGGTGTATTGGTCGCGATATGCGCGCGGCAGTCCTAACAGAGTTCCGTCTTTTGCCACGTATCCGAAGTCGCATCCCCATGTGTCAATGCCTATGGAGTCGAGTTTCACGCCGAGGTCGCGTGCTGCGGCGATGGATTTCTTCAAATTGTCGAATATTGCGTAAATATCCCAGTAGCATTTGCCGTGTATTTTCATTATGGCGTTAGGAAATCGGAAAATCTCCTTGATTTTGAACGAGCTTTCGCTAACGGTGGCCAGCATTCCGCGTCCGCTTGTAGCGCCCACATCGAATGCCAGGAAGTTAAATGTCTTCATGTCTGTTTGTCTTTATTTTATCAGTCAGGTATGCTTATTAAAGCCTGCAAAATTTTTGTATGGTTCATTCAATCCGCAAAGTTAAAATATTCCTGCTTATATGCAACAGTATAGGCGGGAATTGTCAAATAAAAAGATTTCTTAGCTCTATGAAGGCTGTGCTGCCCGGGGAATGTATATTCTTCGGGCAGCATGATTTTGTTTTTTCGGGCTGCGGATATTTAGCCGACCCTTAAAATGAAACCTTTTGTTTGATTATCAATGATAATAATACATTGTGTAAGTTTGCAGGCTTTTGTATCTTTACATGCATAACGCTTGCGGATTTTTGTTATTAACACGGTCAATGACGCAACTTATTTGTTCGGCTATCATACCGATGTGCGACTTGCCAATTCTCAAACATTTTCTCAAACTGTATGAAGAAAATGTTGCCGGGCGGTGGAGTGATTTTCTACATCAGACATAATTTTTCCTACGTCCCATGTAGTTTTTTTTACATCAAATATAATTTTCGCGATGTTTGGAGAAAGTTTTCCGTTTCGAATTTGTGCATTTGCAGGGGCGCTTTGCATACGCCCTGTACACCGCCGCCAAAAGCGCTCTTTCGGCCTTTAAATAGAAAAACCGCGAGATGCTGCATTCTTTGCATATCGGCGTATGAGCATGAACATATCGTTGAACCGGAGTTTTTAAGGGACGACTATTTAAGATGTTTCAGCCACTCGGCAAGTTCCTCGCACATCAGCTTGTGATATTTGAAATTCTTGTTAGCTCCATATCCGTGTCCGCCGCTTGGGTATATGTGCATAGAGGCATCAATGCCGTTTCTTTTCAGTGCCTGATAGTAGCGCACAGAATTCTCGGGTTGCACCGAGCCGTCGTCGTTGCTCAGCAATATTATTGCGGGAGCCTGTCCGGGTTTTACATGCAGGTCGTTGCTGTATGCTTTGTCCATTTCGGGCGTTGGGTTTGCGCCGAGCAGGCTCTTGCGCGAATCGGCGTGGGTAATAGCTGGGTCCATTGAAATAACGGGGTACAGTAGTATCTGGAAGTCGGGGCGTGCGTCTCCGGTGGAGTGGGTTGCCACGGTTGAGCACAGGTGTCCGCCTGCGCTGTGTCCCATTATGCCTACTTTGTGTGGGTCGATGTTCCATCGCTTTGCGTTGCGGCGCACAATGCGCATGGCTTCAAAGGCATCGCTTTCCGGCACTTGCGTATAGCCGTTGGGCATACGGTATTTGAGCACGAACACAGCCACGCCCTGCTCGTTGAAGAATGGTGCCCAGTTCTTTCCCTCTGAGTCCAAGGCAAGTCCCAAGTAGCTTCCGCCGGGAAGTATTACCACTGCCTTGCCGTTGGCCTTGTCGGCTGCGGGCAGATAGGCGAACATTTGCGGCTTGAAGTTTCGCGTTTTGTCGTCAAAGGGTTCGGTGGTGTCTCTGCCGTTGGTATTGGGAAGCCCTTGCGGCCAAACGTCAACGGTGAGTGTTTTCTGTGCAAGGGCGGTGGTTGCCCCGGCAAGCACAAAGAGTAGTGCTCCTAATAGTTTTTTCATGATTTTATGTAGGCTATGTTATTGTTTGTTCAGGTCGTCGAGCCATTTGAACAGGTCTGTCATTTCGCCATCGTGCCACTTAAAGCTTTTGTGGCAGCTGAATCCGTGGTCGCCCGAGCGATAAATGTGCAGCGATGCGGGCACTCCTGCCTTGTGTAGGGCCTGGTAGTAAACCACGCTGTTTTCCACCGGAACAATGCGATCGTCGTCGGTTACGAATATTATTGCCGGCGACTGTCCGGGCTTCACCTGTTTTTCAAGGCTGAAGTATTTCTCCACCTCTGTCGGCGGATTGGTGCCTATTAGATTGTCGTGGGTGCCCATGTGGGTGAATGTCTTGTCCATGGTGATAACCGGGTACATCAGTATCTGGAAGTTCGGGCGCGCTTCGCCTGTGGCGTGGGTTGCCACCGTTGCGCAAAGGTGCCCGCCCGCGCTGTGTCCCATCACACCTATCTTGTTGGGGGAGTAGCCCCACTTTGCGGCGTTTTTGCGCAGTATGCGCATGGCTTCCATGGCATCGCTTCCAGGCACGGCCGACTGTCCGTAGGGTAGGCGATATTTCAGCACGGCTATGGCTATTCCGTGGTCAAGGAAGTAGGGTACCCAATTGAACCCTTCGGTGTCGTAGCACACCATACCATATCCCCCGCCCGGTATGCAAAGAACAGCCTGGCCGGTGGCCTTTGACTTTTCGGGCAGGTAAACGGTCATCTCCGGCTTGTAGTTGCGCCCTTCGTCGTTGTAGGGTTTTGTTAAGTCAATGCCGTTGGTGTTGGGCAGGCCATTGGGCCAAATATCCACCACAATTCCTTTGCTTTGGGCAATGCCCGCTGTTGCATACAATATCAGCAGCGCAAACGCTGCGACAATCTTTTTCATTTGGCTGTTTTAGGTAAGTGTATTTATATTTTATATTGCAAATATAATGATACTATTTGTCAAAAGCATTAAAAACGCATGCTTTTACGCATTTGACGGTTGCGCTTTGCCTTGGGGCAACAAAAAGGCCTTTGTGCCAAACGCGCAAAGACCTTGTGCCGCTTTCAGTTCCGCTTGTTGCCCGGGGCTTTTAGCACATCGCGCAGAATGTTGAGCGAATCGGGGTTTTTCTGCACGAAGGTGTTTATATGGCGTCGGCGCTTTTCTTCGAAAATCTCGTCAACGTCAATCAGTATTCCCGTTTCCTCAACGTTTCCGAACGTGTCGTTCACCGCCGTGCCGAACATTTTCATCGTGGGGCTTAAACCCATATAGGCGTTTACAAGCGGCGGAATGTTGAAGCCCAGCTTTCTTACTTCGGTGTTCAATATTTTGTAATCCTCCTTGAAGCTCGAACCGTTGAAAAGCTGTTGCAGGTAATTGCGGTCGGTTTCTGTTTTTATGGGATTGAGCACCGTTACGAGGTTGTCTTTGTCGCCAAAGTGTTTTTGCAAAAAGAAAAGTATCATGTCGCGGCCCTTGCGGTCGAACGAGGGATACATTGTCATTTTGCCGAAGAAGTATTTCATGCCCTCAACGAGAAACGTAAGTGCTCCGAGTCCGTCCCACAGGTTGTCGAGTGTGAACAGTCCCCGCGAGCCCGGGCGGGTGCTTTGGTATTCCACCGCCACAAACGAGCGTCCCAGCTCAACGGTGTAGGGCATGTAGTCTTTTATGAATTTCTCTGAGAAGTGGAACATGTGGCTCGTTGCCACCATGGGCTGCCCGTCATCTCCCATTTTGAAAAGCGAGCCGGGCAGGTAGCGGTATCCGCCGAGAATTTCCTGTGTTTCGGGGTTCCATACGATAAGCTGGCGGTATGGCACTTCCATTGTGTCGAACTCATCCAGGTCGCAGCTCTTGCCGGTGCCGCCGCCGGCGGCGCGGAACGCTATTTCGCGCAGGCGACCTATCTCGCGCACCACGTTGGGCGCATTCTGATAGGTAACAACGTAAATCTCATTTGCGCGCTTGTTGGTGTTACGCAAACAGCGGTCGGGGGTAAGCTCCTTGGCAAGAAGCTCACGTGGAACCGGATCAATAATTCTTTCTTCCATCTAATGGTTATTATGTTAAACATGCCGCCCGTATCACAGGCTGTAGCAAATGCTCTCCACATAGGCAGCCCACTCCGAGCCTGTTTTTGATTTGTCAAAAGTTTTCCATGGGATAGGCTTGCCCACTTTTAGGACAAAGTCCTTATGGCGGTTGCGGTAGGTTTCGTCGGCAAGGAAAAGCATGGCGAAGTTAATCGGCGAGTGGAATATCTCGCACAGCCGGGCTATGCGGTAAAAGCGGTCGGAGTTTCTGCCGCTGAAGTGCATCGGCACAATGTCTCTTTTCGCCGCCACGCTCCTCACAATGAATGTTTTTTTCCACTCAAGGTCGTGGATTACCCCGCCGTGGCGGCGTGAGCAAAGCCCGGCGGGAAACATGAATATGTTGTTGTCGCTTTCAAAGCCCTCTCTTACGAGCTGCGGAAGACTGCGGCTTTGCCCCCCGGTTTTGTTTATGGGGATGCAAAGCGGCTTCAAGCCCGGCAGGAACAATAGAAAGTCGTTAACGAGATACTTGAGCTTGTCGCCATAATGTTTTGCGAGCACCGCGCCTATGCCTATACCGTCGGGACCTCCCAGCGGGTGGTTGCATACAAAAGTGTAAGGCCCGTTTTCAGCAGGCGGCAAATTGTCCTCGCCCTCAACAGTTATGCGCATGTCAAGGTATTTGCGTGTGGCTTCGAGCCATTTTGCCCCCTTTATGTCCTTGACGCTTTCAAGATACTCGTTTATCTCGTCTTCGTGAAGTATTTTGCGAAGCCGGTTCAGCACGCATTTCGGCACAAAACGTATTTTCCCGCCCAATTTCGACTCAAGAACTTTTCTTACGTCTATGGGCTTTGTACTTACGTCAGAGTTTGGCATGATTCTTTCTATTGCACGACAAAATTAGCAAGTTTTTCAGTAATCATTGTACTTTTTCGCGTATTTTTAATGGTTGTATGCCGTTTCGTCAACTTGCGGACAACTATTATTGCCGTTTGGTGTGTGCGCCACGGTAAAAAAGCGTAACTTAGCGTCAGCAAAACAATTCGGTATGAAAGAAGACAGCAGCATAGCACGCCGCGTGGAAAAACTGCGCGGCTACATGAGGCAGAACGGCCTCGATGCGTTCATCGTTCCCTCAAACGATCCGCACATGAGCGAGTACACTCCGGCCCACTGGCAGTGCCGGCAATGGATTTCGGGCTTCAACGGTTCGGCGGGGACGGCTGTGGTAACCACCGGCAGCGCGGCTTTGTGGACTGACTCGCGCTATTTCCTCGCCGCCGCGCAGCAGCTCGAAGCCACGCCCTTTGCCCTGATGAAGGACGGGCTTCCCGAAACGCCGACTGTAGGGCGGTGGCTCGCCGCCACGCTCGGACGGGGCGGCAAGGTGGGGATTGACGGCTGCATAGCCACTCCCGCAATGCGCGGTGCGCTCGAAAGCGCACTTTCCCCCAAGGGTATTTCCGTTGTCCTTTGCGGCGACCCGTTCGGGGAGGTGTGGGAAAACCGCCCCGCGCTTCCCGAAGACAAAATAAGGATACATCCGCTGGAATACGCCGGGGAAAGCTGCCGCAGCAAGATACAAAGGCTTCTCGCCAAGGCGCGGGAGGCGGGCTGCGACGCAATGCTCGTCACCGCCCTCGACGAGATTGCGTGGACGCTCAACCTGCGCGGCGGCGATGTGGAGTGCAACCCGGTGTTCGTCTCATATCTTCTGCTCTCCAACAAACGGTCGGTGCTTTTTGTCAGTCCCGAAAAGCTTTCCCCCGAGGTGAAAAGTTACCTTGCTGCGGAGGGCGTGGAGACGAGGCCGTACGAAAGCGTGGGCGAAACCGTCAGGGAGCTCCGCGCCCGCCGCACAATGGTTTCCGACAAGGCTAACTGCGCCGTGCTGTCGCTCTACGCTGACGGCGGATGCGTTGCCGCCCCCTCGGCAGCCTGCGAACTGAAGGCCATAAAGAACAGGGCGGAGATCGACGGCTTCCACCGTGCCATGCTGCGCGACGGCGTGGCGGTGGTTACGTTCCTCAGCCGCTTGGACAAGGAAGTGGAAAAAGGAATAACCGAAATGGGCGTGGACAGGCTGCTCACCTCGCTGCGGGCGCGGCAGGAACTTTACCGGGGACTGAGCTTCGCCACCATAGCCGCCTATGGCGCACACGGCGCGATAGTGCATTACGAGGCCGACGAGGCTTCGGATGTGAAGCTTGAACGGCGCAGTTTCATTTTGATAGACTCCGGGGCGCAATACAGCGACGGCACGACCGACATAACGCGCACCATAGCCCTCGGCACTCCCACCGAGGAGGAGAGGAAAGTTTACACCCTTGTGCTGAAAGGCCACATAGCCCTGTCGGAATGCGTGTTCCCCGACGGCGCAAGCGGAACGCAGATCGACTGCATGGCACGCCATGCTATGTGGAGGCACCTTATGAACTACGGGCACGGCACAGGGCACGGCGTGGGCTCATACCTGAACGTGCACGAAGGCCCCCACCAGATACGCATGAACTATATGCCGGCCCCGCTCCGCGCAGGGATGACGGTTACAGACGAACCCGGGATATACTGCGAGGGAAAGTTCGGCGTGCGCACCGAAAACACGCTGCTCATAGTGCCGGCGGGGGAGTCGCAGTTCGGCAGATTTCTTAAATTCGAACCACTCACGCTTTGCCCCATCGACACCAAGCCTATAGACTTGGGGCTTATGACCGACGGCGAGCTGGAATGGCTCAACGGTTACCACGCAACGGTACGCGAACACCTTATGCCACTCATAAAGGATGCCTCCGTAAGACAGTGGCTCGCCGAGGCCACAAAACCAATCGCCAAATGATTTTGACGAAATCTTGCAAAGATGACGTAACGTGTGAACCATAGGTATTTGGAAAGGATTCGGATTTGCGGTGTGAGCTGTTGAAAATCCTGCACTTGCAACAAACCTTTTTTCGGCCGTTGCAAACACCTTAAAAACAGAATACGGCAAAATCACCACAGCGCCTGATTACAATTGATATTTACACCAAAAGTACACACAATCAACAAACATATCGCAATGCCGTAGGGGCGTATGGCATACGCCCTGAATTGCGCGGGTATGCGAAGCGTTTTTGTTGTATTGTGTTGTTGGCTTGCAATGATTGGCGTTGCAGCTCATGCGCAAGCATGTAGGGGCGTATGGCATACGCCCTGAATTGCGCGGATATGCGA
>ERZ808252.8-NODE-8-length-219400-cov-21.808092_pt1 | contig 219400 bp, 171 predicted proteins | sample MGYA00521242_ERZ808252 | MGnify/ENA primary metagenome ERZ808252 (study PRJEB31516, sample SAMN03275581) | gut metagenome | biome: mammalia-associated habitat; material: feces | host: Papio cynocephalus | place: Kenya | collected 2012-08-07 ...
AGACATAACTTTTTCTACATGGGACGTAGTTTTTCTTACGTCAAATATAGTTTTCGGGGTGCTACAATATTTTGCACGGCGGAACGCCGTTTTTCTTATTAGTCCTTGTTTATAATGTGTGGCACGACGAAATTTATTATTTTTGCACGAAATACCATTTTTTACCCGAAAATAAACAGAAACGATGAAGATACTTTTACTTGGAAACGGCGGACGCGAGCACGCGCTCGCGTGGAAAATTGCGCAAAGCCCAAAGACCGACAAGCTTTACATTGCGCCCGGCAACGCCGGTACGCTTGACTCGGGCGAGAATGTGCGCCTTGACACCAACAACTTCGAGGAAGTGGGCGACTTTGTGAAGTCCAACGGGATTGACATGGTTGTGGTGGGGCCCGAGGCTCCGCTCGTAAACGGTATTGTGGATTATTTCCGCTCTGCCGACGAGGAATTGAGCAAAGTTCCCGTGATTGGTCCTTCCAAGGCCGGGGCGCAGCTTGAGGGCAGTAAGGATTTTGCAAAACATTTCATGCGCCGCCACGGCATTCCCACAGCCGAGTACCGTACTTTTGACGGAACTTCCGTTGACGAAGGGCTTGAGCTGCTTGAGACCCTACAGCCGCCATACGTTTTGAAGGCCGACGGACTTGCCGGGGGCAAGGGAGTGCTCATACTCGACAATTTGGAAGATGCCAAGCGCGAGTTCAAGGACATGCTCGGCGGAATGTTTGGCGATGCCTCTTCGCGAGTGGTTATAGAGGAATTTCTTAGCGGCATAGAATGTTCGGTGTTTGTACTTACCGATGGCAAGCACTATAAAATACTGCCCGAGGCCAAGGACTACAAGCGCATAGGTGTGCACGACACAGGGCTGAACACCGGCGGCATGGGTTCGGTCTCTCCCGTGCCTTTCGCCACAAAAGAGTGGATGAAAAAAGTTGAGGACAGGATTATACGTCCTACGGTGGATGGACTTCGCGAGGACCAGATAGACTACAAGGGGTTCATATTCTTTGGTTTGATAAACGTGAAGGGCGAGCCTATGGTAATTGAGTACAACTGCCGCATGGGCGACCCGGAGACAGAGACCGTGATGCTGCGCCTTAAGAGCGACATTGTTGACCTGTTTGAGGGCGTGGCCAAAGGCGACCTCGACAAACGCACGGTGGAGTTTGACGACCGTTCGGCCGTATGCGTGATGCTTGTGTCGGGTGGCTACCCGCAGGAATACAAAAAAGGGTTCCCCATTTCGGGACTTGATGAAAAAGGCGACAGCATACTGTTTCATTCCGGCACTTCGCTAAGCGGCGGACAGACGGTTACTTCGGGCGGAAGGGTGATTGCCGTTTCGTCATACGGCAAGGACAAATCAGAGGCTCTGGCCCACTCAATGGAAGTGGCAAAGAAGATTAATTTCGAAGGCAAATACTTCCGCACCGACATAGGGCTGGATCTTTAGTCATATTATATTATGGAATGCGGAGGGTTGCGCCATGCTATTGTTACCGGCAACATAACGCCGCTGGTCGCTTTTGCATGCGCGGCCGTTTCGTGGTTTGTCGGCAGCGAAAAAACGCCGGACCGTTATTTATGGTGGGGAGGCTTTGGCACCACAGTACTTACGGCGTATCTTTTGCTTGAGTTCAACAACCGCTACTCGCTTTTACGCATTCGCTCGCACATGGTGGCGGCGGTGTTTTTGGCAATGGCGGCGGCAATGACTTTCGGGCAGACACTGTCGTGGAATTGGCTTCCACCTGTGTGCCTGCTGCTGGCGTATTATTCGATATTTCTTTCTTATCAAAAATATCACGCGCAGGGGTATGCCTTCCATGCGTTCGCTTTTCTTGGCTTAGGTTCCCTGGTATTTCCGCAAATGCTTTACTTCGTGCCGCTATTTTTGCTGTTCATGCTTGTGCAACTGCGGTCGATGAGCGGCAAAGCTTTTGTGGCCGCGTTTTTGGGCACGGCGGTTCCCATAGCCATGCGCGAGGCCTGCCTGCTGCTTAGCGGTGCAAATGCGCGGATAGACGAGTTTTGGGTTGCGCTATGCACCTTTCCCCGTCCCGACTATTCCGCCATTGGCGAACAACAGGCAGTTTCGGCGGCTTTCGTCATAGTTGTGTCGGCGTTGGCCATGGTGCACTTTATGCGCACGAGGTTTAACGACAAGATACGCACACGAATGTTCTTCTACGTTATAATGATAGAAGAAACAGCACTTATGGCATTCATAGCCCTGCAACCGCAGCTTTTCGATGTGCTGTTCAAGCTTTTGCTTGTTAACAGCTGTATTTTGGTGGCTCACCACCTTTCCTTTGCACGCAACATTGCGGCAGATGTTTATTTTTATACTTTGCTGGCCGTTCTCGGGTTTCTCGCCTTTTACAATTTCACAGGCCACGATTTCGGAATATGGCAGAATTAACCGATTTTCTTGTACAGTTCGGAGGGTTCGGAATGTTTCTTTCCGCCCTTTTGGCAGGCAGCATAATACCATTCAGCTCGGAGCTTGTAATGACAGCGCTCAAGCTTGCCGGAGTGTCGAACATGAGCCTGCTTTTGTGGGGCACGGCGGGAAATGTGCTTGGAAGCAGCCTTAATTACGGTCTTGGCAGACTGGGAAAATTGGACTGGCTTGAAAAGCATGCCCACATAAGCAAGGAGAAAATGGACAAGGCCGAAGTGTTTGTAAGAAAGTACGGTCCTCTGATGGCCTTGCTGTCGTGGGCTCCCATACTCGGTTCTGCAATAACGGTTGCACTCGGTCTGCTGCGCGCCGACTTCATTATGACTTTGGTGTTCATGACCATAGGAAAAGCTGTGCGCTACGCTCTTATACTTTATGCCGTAGTGCAAATACAATAGCACTTGGCGGGGGCTAAATATTTTTTAACGTGCACACCCTGCCCACATGCAGCTAATTTACGGCAATCCCTTTCGTACACGCATATCGGCGAGCGTGAACATTGTTTAATCGGCACACCGTTTTCATTATAGGAAAGTGCTATGTACCTCGTGTAGAACAATGTAAATTTTGCCGTTTGGCGAAAAATGCATAACTTTGCAGCGTTATGAAGAAATTTGAAAGCTACATAAAGAAATTAATAGCATTGTCAGCAGTGCTGATGGCGTTTTTGTTAAACGCAAACGCACAGGAAAGGGGCAAGGCAACTTATTACTCCCATCGCCTGCACGGCGCAAGAATGAGCGATGGTTCCAAGTACCACCGCGATAGCATGACATGCGCACACAAAACCTATCCGTTAGGCACGACGCTCAGGGTGCGCAACATCAAAAACGACAAAGAAGTTTATGTAAAAGTTACCGACCGCGGTCCATTCGGGCGAAGCCGTATTATCGACCTCTCATATGCGGCGGCTAAGAAGCTTGACATAATCAGAATGGGCGTGGCAAGCGTGCAGGTTGAAAAGGTGGAGCCATGGGTTTCGTTTCGCGATGAAAGATCATCAACCGTGCCACAGCTGAAGCTCACCGACCCCAACACGGGTGAATACGTAACGCTCGCCGAGGCCAAGGCTGCCGCCAACAAGGACTTAGAAAAGAAAACAAAGAAAATTGCCGTTGCAAAATTGCATAAAGGCAAGAAATCCGAACCGCGCTACCGCATAATGCGCAATGTGCTGTCGGCCGAAAACAAATAACAACAAACGCATATAGTATACAATAAAGGCGTAACAAAAAACGTTGCGCCTTTATTGTTGATATAAGGTTTGTGTGTGTTTCAGTCTCTTATACGGCATCGGCGGCATGCGAGCGCCGTCCATGCGGCAAAAACAAGTGTGGCACCGATGTTGCTTACGTTCACGCACAAAAGCAGGGTGATTGCCGCAGAGGCATTAAGAAAACGCAGTGCACGGCGCGGGCTTACCTTTTCCTCAAGAAGGAACGAATAGAGCTGCGCAAGTTTCACCACCGGAACGGAAGCAAGTATGCGCCCGCCAATATTAATGAATACTCTCTTTATTGAAAACTCCCGCTGAGCGGTTTTGCTTATGCCGATGATGTCGCAAGTAAGTTCTTTTCTCATTTCTGTATAGCTTTTTCTATTTACAATGCAAAAGAACCGTTTTGCAGTGACAATCTACGTCATTCCGCGAAATGCAATGTTAAATCTTCGGCTTTTTCTTTCAGAAACTTCTTGAATTTCTCAGACTTCACAACCTCCACATCGCTGTAGAGCCCGAACACAAACCTCATTGCTCCAAGATAGCTGCAAACATTTTCCTCATACACACTTGTGCCGTCCACGTCATCGGTTAAGAACGGTCGAGCCTTGGGATACTCCTCACGCAAAAGCGATGCGGCGCGTGGTGTGAGCCGCAGTGCTATGGTGTCAATGGGCGTGCCGGTAAACCCGAACGCATCGGTATAAATCTGTTCGTGCGCAGGTTCCGCAATCCATTTTATGTCGAGCAGCTTAACCTCGCCTATTCTTGAAATCTTGAACGTCTTGTTCTGCTCCGAAGCGAGTTCGTAGCAGCGTATATCATCGTTGGAATTCATAAAACGGTAAGGCTCAACTATCCTGTCGCAAACGCTACCGCCGTGTAGCGAGCGGTAGGATTTCAGCACCACCGTAAGATGCTGCTTAACCGCCTCGTAAAGGCGCGAAGTGTTTTCGGCAAGCCTTCTGTCTGCCTCATGGCTTTCAAGAACCTTGTAGTCGTAAATCCGCTCAAGCTTTCGGCGCAGACCTCTCGCACGCGTGCTGTTGTCTCCCACCGCCGCCAGCAATTGCGCCACCGTGGCAGCCTCGTCCTCGGTGAACATAACGCCGCCACATATTTCGCGGAAGAACGGCGAGTTCTTGTCAAGCCTATAAATGTCGCCGCTGCGTTCCACAATAAATCCCATGTCGCGGAAAGCATCAAGGTAACGATACACCGAACGTTTACTGAGCGAAATTCGCGAGGCAATATCCTCGTTAGTGAGACTTGTGTTCCCGGCCAAAAGAGCCATAAGCCTAAGCTGTCTGTCTAATTTTCCAAGTTCCATAAACGTTGTATGATTTGCGAAGTTTCCGCCGCCTGATGCCGGGCGTTATGAAGAATATGGCTAATTTTACATTCAAATTTAAGCATTTGTTTCCACACACACAAAATCAAAAGGTATGAGAATAAAACTTTCATTGCTGTTCGCACTGTTTATTTCATTGCACCTGTGCGCACAGAAAACCAACATCCCCACATCGCAGATTAAATGCCGCGACCCGTTCATAACCGTTGACCGCGAAAATGGGGAATATTATCTTATAACCTCGCGGCGCGGACCGGAAAACGCAATACTCTTTGCCTACAAGAGCAAAGACCTTGAAAACTGGGACGAAGCGGGATTTGTATACCATATTCCCAAAGGCTACAAGTGTCCTGACGACTGGTGGGCACCCGACACATACTATTACAACGGCAAATACTACTGTTTCGTAACGGTAGCCAACCACGCAAAAGGGATAATGCGCGGAACCACGGTGCTGCGCTCCGACAACGGCCCGCTCGGCCCATACAAAAACATCATACCCGATGACCGCCTGTTCATAACACCTTCGGGAATGCAATGCCTTGACGCATCGCTATATATTGACAAGGACGGCGAACCATGGACATTCTTCAGCGTGGAGTGGAACGGACCAAACGTAACCGATGGCGTGGGCGAAATATGGTGCCAGCGCCTTAACAAGGAACTCAACGGAACAGTAGGCGACCCGATACGGCTGTTCCGCACCATCGACGCACCGTGGGCAAGAGATGCCAACGGAAAAGCCAATGTAACCGATGCACCGTTCGTGTGGCGCGATGACAAAAGCGGCCACCTGCTCATGCTGTGGTCAAGCTTCGCGCCCAAATATTCCATAGGTCAGGCGATTTCAAAATCGGGAAAAGTAACAGGACCATGGGTTCACGAAAAAAACACGATATTCTCCAACAGCGGAGGACACCAAATGGTGTTCCGCGACCTTAACGGCAACCTTAAAATGTCGTTCCACTCCCCCAACGAGGCGGGAAGCACGCTCACAATAAAGGATGCCGTAATAAAAAACGGCAAATTCCTTCCCGTAAAATAAATTTACAAAACCGCAAAAACCACATAGGACATAGAAAAAACTACGTCCTATGTAGAAAAAATTATGTCTGATGTAAAATTTTCCACATCAGACATAATTTTTCGTCTGTCAACCAGCAACCTTACTTCTCTCTCTTACGTTGCCACGGAATATATGTCCGGTTTTCTATTCGCCATTGTACGCAGTTTTTGCCACGTACTCAAGGAAACAAAAAGGCGCATCGTGCAGATGCGCCCTATTGAAAATTTTCCGTTGCACGGTTTTTATGCGTCCACGTTGGCGAACGTTGCGTTTTGCTCTATGAACTCGCGACGCGGACCTACATCCTCGCCCATAAGCATGGAGAATATGTAGTCGGCATCGGCTGCGTTTTCTATCGTAACCTGTTTCAAAAGTCGGGTGTCGGGGTTCATTGTTGTGTCCCAAAGCTGGTCGGGGTTCATCTCGCCAAGACCTTTATAGCGTTGGGTGTTAATTCCCTCCTCGCTGCCGTTGTTGTATTTCTCCATAAACCTGCGGCGGTCGGCATCGGTATAACAATATTCCTCTACCTTTCCTTTTTTGCACAGGTATAGCGGCGGCGTAGCTATGTATAGGTAACCGTCTTCGATTATCTGCGGCATATAGCGGTAAAAGAGCGTCATGATGAGAGTGTCGATGTGCGAGCCATCTACATCGGCATCGGTCATTATTATAACCTTGTGGTAGCGCAGTTTTTCAATGTTTGCTTCCTTGCTGTCGCCGTTTACTCCGAAACGCACGCCCAACGCCTGTATTATGTTGTTCACCTCATCGCTCTCGAAAGCCTTGTGCCACATTGCTTTTTCCACATTGAGTATTTTTCCGCGCAAAGGCAATATAGCCTGCGTTTCGCGGGCGCGTCCCTGCTTTGCCGAGCCTCCTGCCGAGTCGCCCTCCACAAGAAACAGTTCGCACTCTGCCGGGTCTTTCGATGAGCAGTCGGCAAGTTTTCCCGGCAGCCCTCCGCCGCTAAGCGCATTTTTGCGTAGCACACTCTCGCGCGCTTTTTTTGCGGCAATTCGCGCTGATGCGGCAAGCACCACCTTGTCGATTATCAGCTTTGCCTCCTTGGGATGTTCCTCCAAATAGTTCGACAACGCCTCGCCAACAGCCTGGTTTACGGCTCCGGCAACTTCGTTATTGCCGAGCTTTGTTTTTGTCTGCCCCTCAAACTGCGGTTCCGAAACCTTTACGGATATTACAGCCGTAAGCCCTTCGCGGAAATCCTCGGGTGCAATCTCAACTTTGCTCTTCTCGATAACCTTTTGGTAATTGTCCTCGGCGTATTTTTTCAAAACGCGGGTAAGTGCCTGACGGAAGCCCATCACATGGGTGCCGCCTTCTATGGTGTTGATGTTGTTTACGTAGGAATGTATGTTTTCGCTCGAGGATGTGTTGTACATTATCGCCGCCTCGATTGGAATGTCGTTTTTCTCGGTGTTTAGGTAAATTACGTCATCGAAAAGGTGTATGCGGCTTGAATCGATGTATTTCACGAACTCACGCAATCCCTTTTCACTGTAAAACACGTCTTGCCGTGTCTTTCCCTCCTCATCGGGACGCAGATCGGTTAGCGTTATTCTCAGCCCGGCGTTAAGGTACGCAAGCTCGCGCATGCGGTTGGCCAGAATGTTGTATTTATAGGTTGTGGTTATGAAAATACTGCCATCGGGCCAAAAATGCTGCCGTGTTCCGTGCAGTTCGCTATCCCCCACCACTTTCACCGGATATACGGCTTTGCCGCGTGAATATTCCTGCTGGTATATTTTGCCGTTACGAAACACTTGCGAAACCATTTTGGTTGACAAGGCGTTTACGCACGAAACGCCCACGCCGTGGAGACCGCCGGAAACTTTATAGGAGCTTTTGTTGAATTTTCCGCCCGCATGGAGCACCGTCATAACCACCTCGAGCGCCGACTTGTGTTCTTTTTCGTGCATGTCAACCGGTATTCCACGGCCGTCATCTTGTACAATTATGGAGTTGTCTTCGCAAATAGTTACTTCTATGTGTGTGCAATATCCTGCAAGGGCCTCGTCGATAGAGTTATCAACCGTTTCATAGACAAGATGGTGAAGACCTTTTTCGCCTATATCGCCAATATACATGGCTGGACGCTTGCGAACAGCCTCAAGGCCTTCGAGGACTTGTATGTTACTCGCGGAATAATTTTCTACCGCCAACTTCTCTCTTTCGTCCATGTTTTTTCTTTGTGAATGTAGATGTTATTAGCCACAAAGTTAGCAAAAAAAGCCGATACTACCGCAGCTTCGGCACACTAAAAACAAACCGCGCAAAAGTATTTACCGCATGAACGACACACCTCTCTGCCCAGCCCTAAGGCTGCGGCGTTTAAATCACTATTGCAACGGCGCAGGCTGCAAGGCACATGGCCATGGCTATTTCCATTTTTCTTTGATGCCTGGCAAACACTCTGTGTAGAAAACCGCCCATAAGCAACCACACAAGGTTAGCCCCCGGACCGGCCAGCGACAGGAATGCGGCGACATATAGCAAATCGGGAAGCGCATCGGAATATGGGAGTACAAAAGTGGAAAACACCATGAGGTCGAAAAGCAGTATCTTGGCGTTGGTTAGCTGCATAACCATGCCCGACATGAAAGAACATCCCCTGGTTTGACGCTGCTGCCCCTCGGGAGACGAATAGGTTTTCCACGCCAGGTATAATATGTAAGCCGCCCCGATATATTTCACATACCTTACATACCTGCCCATGCTCTCTCCGATGAAGTGCGTTGCCACCGCAAGAACCACCACGGCAATGGTGAATCCCGTTAAAAGCCCCAACCACATTCTTAAGGCTGCCTTCCTGCCATTGCGCATTGAACACATAAGGCTGAATATATTTGCCGGACCCGGCGAATATCCAACGGCGAGTATCAGTGCCAAAAGCGAGGGAAGTTTCTCTATGGGCATTGCTTCATGCGCTTAATCGGCCTTACGGCTTATGGAAAAGAATAAAAAGCGATACAGCCCTTTTCAGGGTCGTCCGCTTAATAAATAACCTAAAAATAAATAGTATGAAAAACTTACTTCAAGGAATTTACGTGCTTCGCAACCGACGACTTTAAATTGGCCACCTTGTTCTTGTGAATCACATGAGACTTTGCCAATTTGTCGAGCAACTTCTGCACTTTGGGCAACTGTTCTTCGGCAGCTGCCTTGTCTTTCGTGGCGCGCAAGTCGCGCAATGCGTTACGCATTGTCTTTGCATAATAACGGTTGTGCAAACGACGCGCTGCCGCTTGACGGATTCTCTTTATTGAGGATTTGTGATTTGCCATCTTTTATTTTCTTTTTATTGTAGCCGATAGCAGAGTCGAACTGCTCTTTAGAGAATGAAAATCTCTCGTCCTAACCGATAGACGAATCGGCCGCCTGTTTGCGAGCCAAAGGGCCTGCCTTCAGTTGCGACTGCAAAATTACGTCATTTATATTTACCGACAAAATTTATATGCGCGTTTTTTGGTTTTTCAATGCAAATTCACCGAATAACCCATGTTATACGCGAGTTTGGGGTAAATATTATTCCTTGATTTGCACCTAAACCGGGGCATATTCGGCTCGCACCTGCAAATGGCGCAAAGGCAAGCTGCGAAAACCACATGGGACATCGGAGAAAAAATGTCCTATGTAGGAAAAATTATGTCTGATATAATTTAAACTACATCAGACCTTTTTTATTTCGTTGCAAACTTCCGAAAAACAAGTTCGCGCCGTCAGCAAAACAGCTCGTGAAGTATTTCGGGCGATTTCAGTGCAGGGAAGTTTGGCAAATGTATGGAATAATACTCTATTATACCTTGCAAAATGTGCGACCGCCGGATGCGGTTGAACGCCAATCTTGAGGCTGTGGCAAACGTGAGCCGCATTAAAGCCGGCAGATGCGATGCCTCTTCCGGCTCGACCACGTGGGAGGTTGCGGGGCGAAAAGCGCAAAAGCATCCGTTCTCCATATCAAAGTAATCCCCCCGGCTGAAATTTTCCGTATTTGGCGCTATGCCAAGATAAGTTGACAAATGAAGCAGGAATACAATATGGAAATTTGCGCAGTTTCCCTTCTCACAGTCAAACCACTGCAGCGAGGTTGAAATAAACGCGAAAATGTTACTATCGGCAACCGGTGCGCGAAGAACTGCCGATAGAAATTCGGCAAGAAACATTGCCACTGCCGCTTTTGCCGGCGAAAAAGGAATGTCGGCATATATGTATGCCGGCTGCACCGACCTTATTCGTGCGAGCCTTGACGCTGCATGCTCATTCCACTCTACGTTCAAAATTGCCATGGGCGAAAAAAGCACGTTCTTAACCGAGGCTCTGCGCGTTTTAGGTATGCGCACAAGAAATCCTCTGCGCCCCTCCTTTTCGGTATATGCGTCCACAATCAATGTGTTATCGTTATATTTTGTGGTGCGCAGCACAACGGCCTTTGAACTTATCAGCATCCCTGTTTTTAGGCTTATTATCTTATTACCTTGTAGTTTTTGCGGGCATTGGCACGCGAGGTGTAGTTGAAATGCCACCATTCGGAACGCAGGGTGTGAAATCCCGCCCGTGTCATCACCCTTCGCAGCAGTCGGCGGTTGTAAACGGCTTCTTTTGTGAGCCGCTTTTTCTTTACAAGCTCCTCTTCCCTGTCAATATGGGCAAGAGGAGTCATGTTGTCAATACGCGTGCCCATTGTTATGCTGTCTCCTTTTTCATCGGCTATTGTTATATCAACGGCAAGACCGTAGTTGTGAAGTCCGCCGCCGCGTGCAGGATTGCTTACGTAAATTTCTTTTTTAGTTCCAGCCACCACGTTCCACATCTTCTGCTGAACCGACATGGGGCGCGCCGCATCGTAAACCTTCAGCGTTAGGCCGGGGTGTGATTGGCGCAGCATACGCTGAGCCCGTTTAAGGGCTCTTGCTGCCTGCGGATGAAGGTATGCCGTATGCAAATCGGTGTATAATATGCGTCCGGTGAAATTGTCGGGGCGGGTGTACATAAGACTTACAAGGATTTCGGGGTCGATGTCGCGCACCCTCACCATTCCCTGCCGTTCCATTGACTGCTCGGTAAAAGTTTTGCTCCTCTTCTGCGCAGACGTAAATTGAAAAGCCACGGTTTGCAGCACAATGAAGACGGCAAGCGCGAGTTTTTCCGCCCTTAGGGTTTGATTTCTTGCAATATTCATCTTTTTTTTACCTTTCATAATCTATAAGCTCTCCGTCGGGAAGAACCGAACGGGCTGTTATGCCAAGCCTCACAGCCTTGCGGGCGTTGGAATAGAATATAACCGTTGCCTTACCGCTTTCATCGGTAAGCACATCGGGATTCCAGTAAAGTGTGCGGCGCATATCGTTTCGGTCGGGAAGGTCGCGCTTTCTGTAGTCGGGCGACGGGAAATCGGCATCGTTGCTGTAACCGAAAAATCTCACAACCTTCGTCTTGCTCTTTTCCTTCATCAGGAGTCGGTTTCCTTCGCCATACAAAAGTATTGCCGTTGCCCTGTCGGTTTTCGAGCCGAAGTTCGGGAACACGCGCCTCATTTTTTCTTGATCGGTAACTATGTAAACCCTGCTAACCTCGCTCGCAAAAACAGTAAGGTTGTCCATGCGGCGGCTGCTGTTTTGCTCGGTGTTGTGAATAAATACCACCGCCGGGCGGTTGCGGTAGGTGAACTTGTAATCAATGCCGGCAGGGACAGCGTCCTCGGTGGTGTAGTCAAACCTGCTGTTTATGCTTTTCAACAAGTCCCAAAGCAATGGGTCGTCCTCACCACGGTCACAATATTTCATGGCTTCGAAATCTATGTTGTAGCATATATCCGCATTGCGCTTTGCGAAGTCCTCGCCTCCGTTCCATCTGCTCTGCCCCATATTGTTGTTGCGATTTTTGCCCCTCACAACGGCCTCTCCAAGTATTATGTCTCCTTTGCTTATTGTGTCTCTCCACGCAAAAACATCTTGCAACGGCACCGGCTTGCGGATATACGGACTAAGGTTGAACTCCTGTATGTCGTACATCCTTGGCTTTGGCGCAAAGCTGCGGTCGAGGAATATGCGCATTGCCTTAGGTTTTCCGTTTTCGTATGTATAAAAGCGCCCCACGCCCTCGCCGTAGTATTCGGGCGGCATCATGGCAAATCCTCCGGCGGAATCGGTTTTGCATTCTCCCGTCATCCTTTCTCCGGTAAAGCGTATGTCAACTTTCAAGTCAGCCCCGGCTACGGGCAGACGTTTTCCCCGGCTTGCAAGTAAATATCCTTTCAGCAGCTGTCCCTGCTCTGACGGCTGCACAAGCTTGAACGGCTTTCTGCCTGTCATTTCATAGAAATCGTACCTCCTCCAACCTTGCACGAGCAGCAAAAGGTCAAGGTTTTTGGAGTGGGTCTCATCATCCTGTTCAAAATAATACTCCGGATGTGATATGTATCCTTTAAGATCGGAGGAAAGCAGAAGATCTTCGGCTATTCCGCAGTCTCTGCCATTCAACTCCGCATCCCTGTCGTGCACGGCAAGCGAAAAATATGCGTTGCATGGGTTGCCTTGTTTATCACACAGCTTCATATCTAAAACTATCGGGGCGAAAGGTGCGTAAACCTCCTCGTTCTGCTTCACCTCCAAGCTAACCGGATATTCCGGGCTTCGCCAAGCAAGACGTTCCCACAAAATCCCGCCTTCTGCATTGAAAATCGTTATTTGGTTTATGCCGTAGCGCAGAAACCTTTCAGACACCTCCCAATGCGTTCTGCCGTTCAGCCGAATGCTGTCTAACGCACACAGTGCCCCACGGCAGGTAATGCTTATTCCCACGTAATTGCCATCAAGGTCGGGCGTTGGAGTTATATAAAGGCCGGCTTTTCCATCTTTCCGCTCCAGCGTTGCTACGATGCCCGACTTTCTTGCGGCGGGAAGGGCAAACTCATGCTTCCGGCCCTCTATCTCAACCACGGCTCTAAGATTACTTTTCCACGATGGTACGATAAATTCGCCCATTCCCTCGTGCCGGGTTTTTGTTGTGCATACCTCTTTTTCCCCATCAAGCAGATTACATTCCGCAAAGTTTATCGGGTTGCCTCTTTTGTCGGTTATGCGATAGGCCACCTTCTGCGGTGTTTCGCTTTGCACCAATGCGCCGCCTTCCGGATAGAACTCCGCATACACGCCGTTTTTTCCCACAGAGTCTCTGCGCAGAGTGCCCGGTTCTTTGCGTAACATAGGCAACTGGTCTTCGCCTTTGCCTGAAAATATGAAAGGACTTGTAATGCCGCCTTCGCTATTACGGGTTTGATAAATCGGCACCACACGCGAAAAGCAATAGTAGCCGTCCCAATTAAGCATGGCACGCGTAAAGGCGCGTATCTCATAATAGCCTCCGTGTATAAGGTTCGACAGGGGAATGCTCCCCGAAACTTGTCCGTCGGTTATCTCATAGTTTTTGCGCTCTATTGTGTTGCCGTGATCATCGAGCAGTTCCACATACAACACCTTGCTCAAATCGGTATATTTTAGCGACGAAGCCCTTACCACGTAGGCTTTGAAATAAATCGTTTCGTCAATTAAATAGGCGTTATTGTCCAAGTGCAAGTAAACCTTCTCCTGCGTATAGCGACTATCGTAGAGGGCGATTTCCTTGAAATGTTTCATGAAACTGCCGCCACCGGCAGTGCCTTGTGCGTATGAAATTGCAAAGGCGGCAAGAATTACGACAAAAAGGCATATTCGTTTCATGGCTGCGTTGTTTTTGCTGTTAAACTGTATGTCATAAAATTTTTTGCTTAACAAGTTCTTTTGCCACGGTGTCGAGTTCTCCGTACCATTCTTCCCCGAATGCCCTTATTAGCGGGGCTTTCAGAAACTCATACACCCGCATTTCGTTTTTATTCCCCAGCTTGCGTGCGCAGGCGCATATATTCCAGCGGTTATAGTTTAGTGCTGTCATGCCGTTGCTAAGCCTTGAGGCGCGTATTGGGTACAGCGCGCACGATATTGGCTTAACGAATTTAGTTTTACCCTCGGCATAAGCCCTTTCAAGGGCGCAAAGACAACACCCGCCGTCTCCCATAAAAGTGAAAACGCAGTTTTTCCCCTTTACGATGCTCGTAACAAGGTCTCCATCGCGGTCTTTGTAGGCCACGCCCTGCTTGTGTATGAGATTTAGGGCCGCATGGCTCAACTTGTCTTTGACAAATGGCAGGGCTTCTTCTATCTGTTTTTTCTCCTCGGTGGTTATGGGTGCGCCGGCATCGCCTTCTATGCAGCATTCGCCTTTGCACGCGTCCAAATCGCAGCAAAAGTATTCGGTTATGCATTCCGAGGAAACTATCACGTTCCCTATTTCTATCATTGTGTTGTATTGTGTGCGGCCCATATTTTGAACTTTTACCATTTTATGGGTGTTTTTCCAAGGCTTTCCAGATAATCGTTGGCAAGGGTGAAGTGGTGGTTTCCGAAAAATCCCCTGTAGGCTGACAATGGCGACGGATGGGCGGACTTTAACACAAGGTTTTTCGAGCCGTCTATAAGGGCGCCTTTTTTTTGTGCGTACGCTCCCCAAAGCATATACACTATGCCACTGCGTTTTTCGGCAAGGGCACGTATCGCCGCATCGGTAAATTCTTCCCATCCCTTGTTTTGGTGCGAGCCTGCCCGGTGCGCCCTAACCGTAAGGGTTGCATTCAGCAACAGCACCCCCTGCTTAACCCACCGCGTGAGGTCGCCGCTTGTCGGCGCGGGGGTTCCGGTATCGGCCTGCACTTCCTTGAATATATTTTCGAGCGAAGGAGGAAACTTCACGCCATCTGCCACCGAAAAGCTCAAACCTTGGGCCTGTCCGGGTTCGTGATAAGGGTCCTGCCCTATTATAACAACTTTAACATCGTTGAAGGGACAAAGGTTAAAGGCATTGAAGATGAGGTTACCCGGCGGATAGCAAACACCGCTCGTGTATTCCTTGCGCACAAAATCCACAAGGTTCGCAAAATACGGTTTGCCGAATTCTTCGGCAAGCGCGTCTCTCCAACTGTTTTCCATCTTTACATCCATGGGCATTGTTTTGTGGCGGAATGCTACACCGTGGGCAGTTGCGAGCCGTTTATCTTGCGGTAGAGGTCGAGCGAGAACACATCGGTCATTCCCGAGATGAAGTCTATAACCGCCATAACCTTTCCGTAAAGCGTAACGGCATTTAGCTGATACTGCGATGATATGCGGCTGAGCAGCAGTTTGCTGTAAGCATTCTCCGGCGTTAGTGCCGCCTTTAACACAAGATCCAAAAGGGTGTATATTATATGGTATCCGGCAAGCTCTATGTCGAGCACATCGCGGCTGCGGTATATTTTCTCCACCGCCACCCGGCTGCTGTGGCTGTAAGCTTGCGCAACACCGGGGGTTATATTGTCTATAAGGCTTCCCTTGAATGTTCCCGATAGTATGGAATCCTCGTTTTCCATAAAAACTTTCACGCACTCGTGTTCCAGCAGGTTTATCACCCTTGAGCGGTAATACACTATCTTTTCGTTCCGGTCGGTTACATATGGATAGGCTTTCTTTATATGCTCCCGGTCGCTGTCATCGAAAAAGCCCAAAAGCAGGTTGCTTGTCTCCTCAAAACTGAGTATGCGCAGTTTATACGCATCCTCTATATCCATTATCTGATAGCAAATGTCATCGGCGGCCTCAACCAAATATGCCAGCGGATGGCGGCAATATTTTACCATGCTGCCGTTGTTTTCAACGCATATAAGCCCAAGTTCATCAGCAATTCTTACAAACGCGTCGCGCTCTGACTCGAAAAAGCCGAATTTGTGTCCGGTGGCAAGCGAAGAGGAAAATGGATACTTCACTATGGAGGCGAGAGTAGGATATGTCATAACATATCCACCCTTTCTGCGCCCGTTGAACCGGTGGGTGAGTATCCTGAACGCGTTGGCGTTGCCGTCAAAGCGCGTTATGTCGTTCCACTGCGCCTCCGTTAGCTGTTCGCCGGTACGAGAGTCTTTGTAATGCCTGAGTTTGCCGCCGTTCTCGCTCTCGGCAAAAAAGCTCGCTATGGCCCTTTCGCCGGCGTGTCCGAATGGGGGGTTGCCCATGTCGTGGGCAAGACAGGCGGCTGATACTATGGCCCCGAGCGAAACGGCAAAGTCGTCGCCAAGGTTTTCGTGGCGCTTCATGAGCTCGTGCCCGCAATCCAAACCCAACGAACGCCCAACGCTCGATACCTCAAGACTATGGGTGAGACGGTTGTGCACAAACACGCTGCCGGGAAGCGGAAACACCTGGGTTTTGTTCTGCATGCGTCGGAACGGGGCGGAAAAAATAAGGCGGTCGAAATCGCGCTGAAACTGGGTACGGTCTTCCTTCACTGTGTCATATCTTTCTTCAAGCCCATAGCGTTTGTTGGTGGTAAGCCGTTTCCAATTCATTTTTTCCATTGCGCAAACCTTTATTTTGCCTTATTTACGACACAAAGTTACGCAATTTCCGCAGATAATATCCCGCGTTGGCAAAAAACCGCAATTCATGAAACAGGCACACTTAAACCCTTGCCGATAAAAACTACATGGGACATGGAAAAAACTATGTCCCATGTAGAAAAAATTATGTCTGACGTAGAAAAAAATACATCAGACATAATTTTCCTCTTTTATAATCAACAATAAACCAAGCTTTTGCCCCTACACCCGAAATTCTGCAAATTTACCCGCACACGGCATTTTGCATTTTTCTCCCCTCGATGCCTTTTTGCGGGCGGGGGATGTGCCGAAACATATACTCTTACACACGGGCTAAACAGGCACGAAAGCGCGAAAAGGCTCCGATTTTTTATTATTCTTTGTTAAAAAAACTTATCGGGGGGGGGAGACTATTGCGGTATTCAGTTGGCGAACATTTGTGGCGCGCCTTGAATACACGCAGAAACGTTGAAAGCGAGTTGAAGCCTGAATTTTCCGCCACTTTGCCCACGGGGTCGCCGGTATCGGCCAGCAGCTTCTCGGCGTAGGCAATGCGCAGATTGTTCACATAGTCGTAGAACGTGGTGGAGCAATCGTTGTTGAAATACCGGCTCAAATATGTTCTGTTTGTGGCTACGAGAGCCGCCACGTCCGAGAGCTTCAATCCCGGAGTAAGATACAGCCTCTCGTCCACCAAAAGCCTTTGCACCGCCGCGCCTATGTCGTTCGGGTCATCGCCACAATCTTCCGCCTGCGCCCCATTCGGTCTGAGTTCATCGATTACGTTTTCGTGGCGGTATATGAAATAGCTTATGAACACCCACATAACAAGCGAGCATACCATATATGCCAGTTCGTTAACAATGTGGCGCACCACATTGTCGTATATCCAAAAAACGAGCATTGTATAGAAAAACAATATTATGGCGCGCAGCCAGTGCAGGTTGATGTTACTCTCGTAGGAGAAAAGCTCCTTGAGCCTTCTGTGGTATCGCGGTATCTCTATTAGCGTACCCACTAAGTATGCCGTGCCAAAAACCGCGGCAAAGATGACATCGACATAAAAAACCTCCTTCTTCCCCGTTACGGCAAGCACGGCGGGAAGGAGCAAGAATGGGGCTACCTGGCAAAGCATGGAGCGCACACTGTTTCCACCGGGGCGCACAAGCTCGCACAACACAAAGCCGTATAGCGGCACTGCAATCATGTCTATGGCTGACGTTACGCTCCACACGCGGGCGTCGAAATAAACTCCGGCAAGAAGCAGCATGAGGTCGGCGAAATTTTCAAGGCAGTTTACAAACATAAGCAAACATACCAGCCGCGACAGCGTATTCCTGTCCTTGCGCCAAAACAGCCATGTCATCATCATATAAAACATGGTGCTCAACCCATATGTGAAATACATTGCGTCCATTTTCTCTCTCTATAATACGCGAATTTATTAAAATAACTTTACATTTTCGTATTATACAAGAAAAAAATCCTCACGTTGGCACATAATAATTCCAATACGCGAGCAAATATTTAACAGAACCTATTTTGTCGGCAAGCCATTGCTTTTGCGGAAATCGCCGCAAAAGCACACTTTTTTGTTTGTATTACCGCCGTTTACGCCATAAGCAAGGCTTTCCCTGCCAACGCCACCCGAGAGATTGCCCTCCCCTTTCGCCACTTAGGGCATTAGGTTCTACGCAAACCGCCTCACTTTATTTTTGGAAGGAACTCGGAAACATCCAATCCGTGGGATATAAGGTCGCGCACCACGCTGGAGCTTATAGCAGCCAATGGCGGCTCGGTGAAAAGTATCACGGTTTCTATTCCGGTAAGTTTGCGGTTCATGTCGGCCATGTCGCGCTCGTACTCAAAATCCTTTACAGAGCGCAGACCGCGAAGTATGAATTTTGCGTTCATTCGCCGCGCAAAATCGATTGTAAGGTCATCGTAGCTCTGCACGCTCACCCTGGACTCGTGGCGATAGTAGCCCTTTATTGTTTCCACGCGCTTGGCCGTTTCGGAAAGCACCGACTTTTCGTTGTTAACGCCTATGCCTATGAATATGTGGTCGAACAAATGCAGTCCGCGCCTCACAATGGCTTCGTGTCCTATTGTAAACGGGTCGAAACTGCCCGGGAATATTGCAAGTCTCTCCATTCGTTTGTTTGTTTATTCGCTCTCAAGGTCTTCTGCCTTGTCTTCCTCCACAACAAGGTTGTCTATTATGAATTTTTGGCGTTCCGAGGTGTTCTTGCCCATGTAGTAGGATAGCATTTCGCCTACATTGTCGCTTTTGCTTAGCGTAACCTGGTCGAGGCGCATATCCGGACCTATGAAGTTCTTGAATTCCGAGGAATCGATCTCACCCAAGCCTTTGAAGCGCGTAATTTCGGGATTGGGCTGCAGCTTGCGTATTGCCTCGCGGCGTTCCTCATCGCTGTAGCAATATATGGTTTCGTATTCCGAACGTGCGCCGCTCCGATTTTTCTTCAACACTGCCGCCCCAGCCGCATTGTCGGAGATTTCTGTTGCCGGCTTTGCCTTACCGGATTTCTTTTTCTTGTTCCTTACACGGAAAAGCGGTGTTTGCAGTATATAAACGTGTCCTTTCTTTATAAGGTCGGGGAAAAACCAAAGGAAAAACGTTATAAGCAAAAGGCGTATGTGCATTCCGTCAACATCGGCATCGGTGGCAACGATTACTTTGTTGTATCTCAAACCATCAAGTCCGTCTTCTATGTTGAGCGCAGCTTGAAGCAGGTTAAACTCATCGTTTTCATAAACCACCTTTTTAGTAAGCCCGTAAGCGTTTAGCGGCTTGCCGCGCAGGGAGAAAACAGCCTGGGTGTTGGCATCGCGACTTTTGGTTATGCTTCCCGATGCAGAATCGCCCTCGGTTATGAAAATACAGCTGTCCTCGCGCAGCTCGCCCTTGGCATCGTTGAAGTGGTAACGGCAATCGCGCAGCTTGCGGTTGTGAAGGCTTACTTTCTTTGCCTTTTCACGCGCCAGCTTGGTTACCCCGGCAATGGCCTTGCGGTCGCGCTCGGAGGCCTGTATCTTCTCAAGTATGGCATCGGCTATCTCGGGGTTCTTGTGCAGGTAGTTGTCAAGGTTTTCCTTTATGAAGTCGCCCACAAACTTGTTTACGCTTATGCCATTCTCGCTTATTGTTAAACTGCCGAGCTTTATCTTGGTTTGGCTTTCAAACTGCGGCTCGCTTATGTTCACTGCTATCGCCGCCACGATGCCGTTGCGTATATCCTGATATTCGAAGTTTTTTCCGTAGAACTCTTTAAGCGTCTTTGCAACGTGTTCCTTAAACGCGCTCTGATGAGTGCCGCCCATCGTGGTATGCTGACCGTTTACAAACGAGTAGTATTCCTCGCCATACTGAGAGGTGTGGGTAAAGGCTATCTCTATATCGGGCCCCGAAAGGTGTATTATGGGATATAGGGCGGGGGTAGTCATGTTGTCGGTTAGCAGATCTTCGAGACCGTTGCGGCTTTGTATCTTGCGGCCGTTGAACATTATAACAAGTCCTGTGTTGAGATACGTGTAGTTTTTCAACATGGCCTCTATGAACTCGGAATGGAAGCGGTAGTTCTTGAACAGCGTGTCGTCGGGGCGGAAATAAACGTAAGTTCCGTTCTCTTCCGTGGTTTTTCCCGTGGTATCGCTCACAAGCCTGCCCTTTTCGAAAACCGCAGTCCTCATTTCTCCGTTGCGGCGTGTGCACACCTCGTAGCGCGAACTCAGGGCGTTTACTGCCTTTGAACCCACGCCGTTCATGCCCACGCTCTTCTTGAAAACGGAAGTGTCGTACTTGCCGCCGGTGTTGAGCATGCTAACCGCATCCACAAGCGACCCGAGAGGTATGCCGCGCCCATAGTCGCGCACGGAAACCGATTTGTCATCGCTCATCTCAATCTCTATGCGCTTGCCGGCGTTCATCTTGAACTCGTCTATGGAGTTATCGATGGTTTCTTTAAGCAGCACATAAATTCCGTCGTCGGCATGCGAGCCGTCGCCCAAACGCCCTATATACATGCCGGGGCGCGTGCGAATGTGCGTTGTGTCGTCAAGATGCCTTATGCTGCTCTCGTCGTACTTTACCTCTTCTCCCTGCGCCCTTTCGGCGGGATTTCCCATGTTTAAAAGTTCTTCTGCCATAAACGTAACGGATTGCCGCCGCATACACACAGCGGCTTCAATAAGCAAAAATACAAAAAATCCGCGAGATGGCACAGCGACAACTCGTGGCTGCAAGCAGCGCAACAGCAACGCCATACCCACACCGCGTTAGCCCGTAAGATTTCAAAAAAATTGCGCAGCTTTGTGCCCCTGCGCTGTTTTTGTTTTCGTATGCGCAGCAATAGTTGCTTCAAAAGCTTTCTTTGATGGTTTTCACCATTTCGTTGGGAGTGAGGGTGCTTTGCTCGTGGCGTTCCATGCTTCTTAGCGTAACGTTTCCCGATTTCACCTCATCCCCGCCCATCAACGCCACGAACGGTATGTTGTTGTCGGCGGCGTATGACATCTGCTTTTTCATTTTTGCACCATCGGGATATATCTCCGTGCGTATGCCCGCACGCCGCGCCTTTGCAGCAAGCGCAAGGCATTGCGCCATCTCGCTTTCGCCCCCGAAGTTTACGAACAGCAGCTGCGTGCCCGCTTTTGCCTCTTTGGGGTAAAGGTCAAGACCGTTGAGCACGTCGTAAATCCTGTCTGCGCCGAACGATATGCCCACGCCGCTTAACCCGGGCATTCCGAATATGCCGGTTAGGTTATCGTATCTACCGCCGCCGGTTATGGAGCCGATGGCGTAGTCGAGGGCTTTAACCTCGAAAATGCAGCCGGTGTAGTAGTTCAAACCGCGTGCGAGCGAAAGATTGAACGTTACGCTGTTTTTGAGCTGCGAGTTTTTGAGCGCGTTCAAAACGTATTCCACCTCGGCAATGCCTTTCATGCCTGTTTCGCTGCTTTCAAACTGACTGCGCATTACGGCTATTTTCTCCTCGTTGCTTCCCGACAGGGCTATGATGGGTTCGAGGTCCTTTATTGCCTCTGCCGAAATACCCTCTTCGAGAAGTTCCTTTTCCACACCGTCGAGCCCTATCTTTTCGAGCTTGTCAATTGCCACGGTAACCGCCGTGATTTTGTCGGCAGCCCCTATTTTTTCGGCAATGGCGGCAAGCAGCTTGCGGTTGTTTATGTTAATGTCCACGCGTATGCCGAAGCGGCTGAACACCTCATCGATGATTTCCACCAACTCCACTTCGTTGAGCAGCGAGTCGCTGCCCACCACATCGGCGTCGCACTGGTAGAACTCGCGGTAGCGCCCTTTTTGCGGGCGGTCGGCTCTCCACACGGGCTGTATCTGGTAGCGGCGGAAAGGCATCTTTATGTCATCGCGGTGCTGCACCACAAAACGTGCGAACGGCACGGTGAGGTCGTATCGCAGTCCCTTTTCGCAAATTCTTGCCGCGAGCCTGCCCGCGCTTTCCTGCTGCATTTCTTCGGGGGAAACGCCGTTGAGGAAGTTGCCGCTGTTCAGAATCTTGAAAAGCAGCTTGTCGCCCTCTTCGCCGTACTTGCCCATTAGTGTAGAGAGGTTTTCGAGCGCGGGGGTCTCTATCTGGCGGAAACCGTAAAGCTCGTACACCTCGCGTATTGTGTTGAAAATATAGTTGCGTTTGGCCATTTCCTGCGGCATGAAGTCGCGTGTGCCTTTGGGTATGGAGGGTTTTGTTGCCATCTTGTGATTTGTTTTTTCCGCTTGCAAAATTACGAAACTGTTTTGATTTTTTATATAGAGCCAAATATTATTACCGCAGTTTCCGCCTATGCCTTGAGTGTCTTTTTGGTCATGTTCGGAAGAGACCGGCTTTGGCGGAGGAGAATGGCGGCTTGTGGCGAAAATCGCCCCCAATCCCGGGGCAATGAACAACCTGTGCTATTGCTTTGTGGCGGAGGGCGTGGAAAAAGTCTCGGACCAGCATCTTGAAACAACGGAGGACATAGCCGTAAACCTTATGAGCGAAGAGGAAGTAAAGCGCGAAATGACGAACGGCGGCTTTATGCAGGCCTTGATGCTTGCGACGCTCTACAAGTATATGTATGAAACGAACGCTATGCCGCAGCGGCAATAAGCCGAACAGCAAACCGCAAAAAGGCGGATTTGTCAAAATCAGAATAACCTGTTGATTGCCAAAGTTTTGTCCGATTTGTTATCTGTTTTTGTAAGGAATTGTTTTTCAGATACTTGAAATAGGAGAAAAAGGTCTGATGTAATTTGAATTATATCAGATATAATTCAAACTACATGGGACATGTTTTTTTCCATGTCCCATGTAGTTTTCGGGATGTTTGGCAAAAAAGTCGCCGCACTCGGTTTTGCGCCATTTGCAAGGGCAGCGGCAACCGCCAAACGAATTGTGGTTTCTTTTTATTTTTGCTCCTGCTTTGCCGGGATGATAAGCGACAGACCTATGCTCACCACCAACACTGCGAGAATGAACACGAGCGATGCAACTGCGTCGATGTGCAGTATGCTGTGGGTAAGGAGTTTCGCGCCTATGAACAGCAGCAGTATGCAAACGCCTGTCTGCAAATAGCGGAACTTGTCGGCCACGGCGGCAAGGAGGAAGAACATTGCCCTAAGCCCGAGAATTGCGAAGATGTTTGAGAAGAACACCACGTAAGGGTCGAGCGACACGGAGAACACGGCGGGAATGCTGTCGAACGCAAATATAAGGTCGCTGAACTCTATTACCAAAACCGTAACGAACAACGGCGTTATGCACAGCAAGCCTTTTTTGAGTTTTTGCGAACCATCGGGGATTTTATATCCGGTTTCTGTTTTTTCCGCTCTCACAAAAAATCGGTCTCCTGCAAACGCCGGGTAAACGCGAAAGTGTTTTGACAGGAACTTTACAAGCGGGTGTTTTGCCACATCAATGCTTTCTTTTTTGTCGCGGTTGAAAAACATCTTTACGCCACTGTAAACAAGGAATGCCCCGAATATATATAGCACCCAGTCGAAGCGGCTTATTATGGCTGCTCCTGCAAAAATGAAAACAAAGCGCAACACAATTGCGCCTATTATGCCCCAGTTGAGCACGTGCTGGTATTCCTCCTTGCCCACGCCGAACGATGCGAAAATCATCATCATTACAAACAGGTTGTCAACCGAAAGGGTTTTCTCTATAAGATAACCCGAAATGTATGAAATAGTCATGTAATGGCGATATTTTTGCAAACTTCCCTCAAAGTCGTTGGGGTCGAGAGACAAGTGTGCCGCATATTTGCCCGCCACTTCCTGAAGGTCGGCAAAGTTGTGTATGCCATGAACCATATCGCCGTGAAACCAAAGAAAGGCTGAAAAGGCAAGGGCCAGCGTTATCCAAACCGCCGTCCACGCGCCCGCTTCTTTAATCGACACTGCATGTGCCTTTCGATCTATAACAAGCATGTCGACCACCAAAATGGCGACAATGAACACAATGAAACCGCCGAGAAAAAGCAATTCTGAAAGATGCATTTTTAGTACGTATTATTTATTTTACTTCCTTTTTATATATCCGTAATTCAAGATAAAGTAGTGTTGTGGCGCATATTGAGCGCAGCGTTTTCGGCCGTTTCCATTATTTCGCGCTCTCCCGGACCTTTGTCGTTGATGCCGCACAGGTGGAGTATGCCGTGGATTATCACGCGGTCAAGCTCGTCCTCGTATGAAGTGCCGAACTGCACCGAGTTCGACCTCACCGTGTCAAGGCTTATGATTATGTCGCCGTTTATGGTTTTCCCCTCATCGTCATCAAACGTTATTATGTCGGTGAAGTAGTCGTGTCCGAGAAACCTGCGGTTGTAGTCAAGAATGGTGGGGTCGTCGCAGAACATATAGTTCACGTCCCCTACAACGCGCCCGTGGCCCGCTGCCACACGCCCTATCCAGTCGCGATAGTCAAAGCGCGAAAGTGGGGGCATTTCCACTTCGGTGGAGGCAAATGTTATCATTATCCAAGCAATATTATTATTTTGTCAGTCAAAAAGCGAGGGTGCGCTGTCCCTGTGGCGTGGCACGCGTCCCAGATGGCGGTATGCAAGGTCTGTAACCTCCCTGCCGCGTGGGGTGCGCACGATGAAGCCCTCCTTGATGAGGAACGGCTCGTAAACCTCCTCCACAGTCCCCGCGTCTTCGCCTATTGCGGTGGCGATGGTGGAAATGCCCACAGGCCCGCCCTTGAACTTGTCGATGATTGTTGTGAGTATCTTGTTGTCTATTTCGTCAAGACCGTAGCGGTCGATGTTCAAGGCTTCGAGAGCCACCCTTGCGATTTCAAGGTTTATGCGTCCCGAGCCTTTCACTTCGGCAAAGTCCCTTACGCGGCGCAACAGGGCGTTGGCTATACGCGGCGTGCCGCGGCTGCGCGAAGCTATCTCGCCGGCGGCGTCGGTGTCTATTTCCACGTTTAGAATATGGGACGAGCGCACCACAATCTGCGACAGCACAGAAGCGTCGTAGTATTCAAGGTGCAGGTTTATGCCGAAGCGGGCGCGCAAAGGGGCTGTGAGCAGTCCGCTGCGTGTTGTCGCGCCTATCAGCGTGAACGGGTTGAGGTTTATCTGCACGCTGCGCGCCGAAGGGCCTTTGTCTATCATTATGTCAATGCGGAAGTCCTCCATGGCAGAGTAGAGATACTCCTCCACCACAGGGGCAAGGCGGTGGATTTCATCGATGAAAAGCACGTCGTTGGGCTCGAGCGACGTGAGCAGCCCGGCAAGGTCGCCCGGCTTGTCGAGCACAGGCCCGGAAGTCAGCTTGAAGCCCACGCCAAGCTCGTTGGCTATTATGTTTGAGAGGGTGGTCTTTCCCAATCCCGGCGGGCCGTGCAGCAGAGTGTGGTCGAGCGATTCGCCCCTGCGCCGCGCCGCCTCCACGAATACGCGCAAATTGTCTACAACCTTTTTCTGTCCCGAAAAGTCATCAAACCTTAAGGGACGCAAAGTGTTCTCGTATTCGCGCTCGGATGGGGAGCCTGCCTGCTCTGTGCGTATATCGAAAGTGTCGTTGCTCATTGTATGTAGTTATTCTTCAAAGTCAAAAGGCAGTTGCGGTTCATCGGCAGGCAGTTGCGTAAAACTGCGGCGATGGTACTTTGTAATTCCATACTTGCGTATGGCATTGCGCTGCCCGGCGGTGGGATAGCCTTTGTTCTTACTCCACATATATTGCGGATATTCCCTGTCAATACGCTTCATATAGTCGTCGCGATAGGTTTTGGCGAGAATAGATGCCGCCGCAATAGAAAGATATTTGCCGTCGCCTTTCACTATTGTGTTGCAAGGTATGCTGCCATAAGGCTTGAAGCGGTTTCCGTCAACAATGACAGCCTCGGGGCGCACCTTGAGCCCGTCGAGGGCGCGGTGCATCGCGAGAATGGAGGCGTTGAGAATGTTTATCTCGTCTATCTCTTCGGGCAAAACCTCGCCCACCGCCCATGCCAAGGCTTTTTCCTGTATTTCCTCGCGCAGGGCGTAGCGTTTCTTTGCCGTGAGCTTTTTGGAGTCTTTAATCTCTTCGTTAGCGTATCCTTCGGGGAATATCACCGCCGCCGCAAACACGCTGCCCGCAAGACAGCCTCGTCCGGCCTCGTCGCAGCCTGCTTCAAATTTCACGTCGTGGTATCTCCCGGCAAGCATAATCAAGCGCTCCTAAACTTGTCAAATGGTAACTGCCGTACCGCTGCACGAAACCATCAGCATACTTCCGTTAGAACCTACTGTCTCGTAGTCGATGTCTATGCCCACTACGGCATTAGCGCCAAGTTGCTGCGCCTGCTCCGCCATTTCGGAGAGCGCGGTGTCTTTGGCCTCGCGAAGCACGCGCTCATAGCTTTTGGAACGTCCGCCCACAATGTCGCGTATGCCCGCAAAAAAGTCGCGCACAAAGTTTGCGCCGATTATCGTCTCTCCGGTTACAACCCCATAATAGGTCTTTACCGGTCTGCCTTCAACGGCGGGTGTTGTTGTAAGAAGCATTTCTGTATATTTTTATCCGCGCAGGAATATGCGCGAAAATTATTTTGTTCAAAACATCTTCATTACTCTTTCAATGCCATCGGCGAGAGCGTCAACCTCGTCTTTTGTATTGTAGAGACCAAACGAGGCACGTGCCACGCTCTGCACTCCCAGACTTTCCACAAGCGGCTGGGCGCAGTGATGCCCTGTGCGTATGGCTATGCCGAGCCTGTCAAGAAGCGTTCCGAGGTCGAGCGGGTGGATGTTTCCCACCACAAAAGAAAGTACCGCCGATTTATGTTGCGCCCTACCGAAAATGCGCATTCCGGGAATGGCATCAAGACGTTCGGTGGCGTATGCAAGCAGTTCGTGTTCGTGCGCCGCTATGTTGCCGATGCCAAGATTCTCCACATAGTCGATTGCCGTGGCGAGAGAGTGGCTGCCCACGTAATCGGGAGTGCCGGCCTCGAACTTCAAGGGGGCATCCTCAAACTCCGTATGCCCGAAATGTACGTTTTTTATCATCTCACCGCCACCCTGATAAGGCGGAAGCTTTTCAAGCCACTCTGCCTTTGCATAAAGTGCGCCGATGCCGGTGGGTCCATAAACCTTGTGTCCGCTGAAAGCATAGAAATCGCACCCTATGTCTCGCACATCCACTTTTATATGAGGCACACTCTGCGCTCCGTCTATCAGCACCGGCACATTCTGTGCGTGGGCAATGGCGGTAATCTCCTTTACGGGGTTAACCGTTCCGAGAACGTTTGATACGTGGGTTACGGAAACCAATTTGGTGTTTGCGCCAAACATTCTCTTGTATTCATCCATGCGCAACTCGCCATTTTCCGTTATTGGAATAACCTTAATCTTTATTCCCTTTCGCATTTCGAGCAACTGCCAAGGCACAATATTGGAATGGTGTTCCATTGCAGAGATTATAACCTCGTCTCCTTCTTTCATGAAAGCCTCGCCAAACGATGAAACCACGAGATTCAAACCTTCGGTTGCCCCTCGCGTGAAAACTATCTCCGATGGCGAAGAAGCGTTAAGGAATTCCGCAACCTTTGCACGCGCCGCTTCGTGTAGTTCTGTAGCCTGCTGAGAAAGGAAATGCACTCCGCGATGCACATTGGCGTTTTCCGAATAATATTCGTTTACTATGGCATCAACAACCTCTCGCGGCTTTTGCGTTGTGGCACTGTTGTCAAGATAGACAAGCGGTTTGCCATAAACGCTGCGCGACAGTATCGGGAAATCTTTTCTTATATTCTGTATATTGTACATTGTTTGTATACTTTTATCTTGCGAGCCATGCCTCGGGATTAAGTTTCGAGGTTTCACGACGAAGTTGGAAATGCAGAGTGCAGTTTCCCGAAGCATCGCGTGCCACTCCGCCCAAAGTCTGCTTTGTATGCACTTTCTGCCCTTTGCTCACAGAAACGTAGGATAGGTTGCAATATACAGATATGTAGCTGCCGTGGCGCACAAGAACGTTAGAGTATCCGCCAAGAGAGAACACGGCCGACACTTCGCCATCGAAAATCGCACGGGCACACGCCCCCGCCCTCCCGGTTATGTTTATGCCTTTATTGTCAAGCCGCACACCGGAAAGACCATCTACGTTGTGAACGCCGTAGTGCTGCGTAATCATATAACCTCCCGAAATAGGCATGGGAAGTCTCCCTTTATTTGCAGCGAAATCTTTTGAGAGTGCGCGGTCGGCCTCTTCCATTTTGAAGACTTTCATATCTTCCGCGCTTTGCCTGTAAACCTTTGCAGAAGCAGTTTGTTTCTCTTTGCTACCTTTTCCTCTTTCTGTTGCGAGCTGTTTGCGGCGGGCCTCCTCACGTGCTTTTTGCCGGGCAAGTTTCTTTTGCCGTTCAAGTTCGCGCTTGCGCGCTTCCTCACGCCGTCTCTTTTCCGCTAGTATCTGTTGCTGTATCAGCGCGTCTATTTTTGAATTGAGCGAGGAGTATCGTCTTCTATACGCACTTATGGCACTTTGCACTTGACGTTGCTTTTTCTGCAGACCGCTAACTATTTTAGTGCGTTCGGCATGCTGCCCCTCCAACTTGTTTTGCTCTGTTACGCCCTCGCTAAGCAGTACATTCTTTTGTTCACGAGTTTTCACGACTTCCGCGTGTTTGGCGTCAACCTGGGACTGTTTTCGTTTCAAAAGTTCTCCTTGCACGCGCTGATAGCGGGCATACTCTCTTACATATCTCAAACGGCGCAACATCTGCGTAAAGTTGTTGGCGGAAAATATGAACATCAGCTTGTTTTGCGTGTTCCTATTGCGGTAAAGGTATAACATTGCGCGACGGTAATGCTTTTTGCGGAGCTCCAATTCAGCTTTCAGTGTGTCGAGCTGGGTTTTGAGTATGGATATTCTGCCATCGAGCGCGTTTACGTCTGCCGATATTGCGTCAACATACTTTTTCTGGGTGCTTATCTGCCCATTTAGAACTTTAAGGTTGCTCAACTGCGAGCGCACGTCCTTCTTCAAGGATTTAAGCATTCCCTCGTTTTGCGTTATCTTTCTATGCAGCGTGGCGCGTTGTGATTTCAGCTTATTTATCTCTCTGTTGCTTTGTGCGTATACATTAGAGAATGCCATGCACAACACGGCGAAAAAAAGAATTATGCGGCGGCTGCTCATTGTATTGCGGATAGTTTTCTCATAATCTCATCTATGGAACGCTGCTTGTAGCTTGATGGCACTTTTGTGCGGGTTTCCCATTTGGCGTTGTCTGACAGCCGACTCAAATCTATCGTTAAGCAAACATCGCGTTTCCCGTCTTTGGCTTCAATGCTTATATGGGTGGGAAATTGTTTTCCTTCGAAATTTACAAAGTTACCATACTTGCATACAAGGCTTTCCTTGGCGTTGATTTCCTTTGGATTTACGGTTACGCGGTCGAGCAGCGCACTTGAAGTTCGTGTAAGAAAATCATAATCGAGTTTTGGCGATGAAGTGAGACTCAGCAATGTATGGTCTCCGCTCGAGGCAATTTTGAAATCTTTAAGCGAGGACTTTACATCGCGTGTGCCCGGCACGAAAATCTCGTTCCAGAACATTGATTGCAGCGCGTAGAAGTCAACGCTCGCGCTTTTCAAAAAGCTTGCGTCGGAATATGTTGCTCGTACATATTGTTTGTTAAAACGATCGACAAGCAGCACATGGTCGGGCGTGAACTCCAAGCGCGCCACTTCCATTCCCAAAAACGACATGGAAAGTTGTATTACATCGCCACGCCTCATTTTCAAGTTTCCCCCAAGCGTAAAGTTTTTTGTTCCGCTCTTCAGCTCTACACTTGCCTTTGCAGTTATATTTTGCGCAGTTTGAAAATTGTCTGTTACTTTCTTAACATAAGTCTCTGCGGTCGAAACCTTGCCAACCGCCGTTGCTTTGGTTGCGCTTTTTGAAGAACCGCACGCTCCGAACAACGTTACAGCCAAGACCGTTGCTCCGGCAAGCATTATTTGTTTCAGAATTCTTTTCGTTTTCATTGCGGTGTCAGTTTTCTATATATTTCTTGAACTTTATTTTCTTTTCAAGCGTTTTTGAGTTACCGCCCGCGCTTTTGGCTTTTCGCCACATGGAGAGAGCCTCGCCGGTTTTCCCCAGCTTGGCGTAAATATCTCCGGCGTGTTCGTAAATTGATGCATTCCCCTTGTCTGAAGACATATTTTTAAGAGCCTCTTCTATGAATGTTGCGGCTTCGGCATAACGCCCTTGTTCAAACAAAACCCATGCGTAGGTATCAAGAAACGTTGTGTTTTTGGGTTGTGCTTTTATTGTCTTTAGGCTCATGGCTGCCGCTTTTTCAAGGTCGCGCTTTTTCAGCGAAAGGTAATATGCGTAATTGTTCAGGGCGTTTATGTTGTCATCCTTGTAAACGAGAGCAGAGTCGTAGGCCTGAAAGCTCAACGAGTCCTTGTTCAAATCGTGATACACATCTCCGAGCAAGGCGTAAAAGTCGGAGGCAAGCTCTGTATTTGTATTGCCTGTGATTAGCGCAGCCCCCTTTTTAAGGGTTTCCGCCGAAAGTTCCTTTTCATTACTGCTGAATTGCAACAGTCCGCCATAGAAATAATACACAAGGTTTTCAGGCTCATATTGCATTCCGTCATCGCAAATCTTCGCGGTTTCGCCTACAAGACTCTTGCTTATGCAATACTGCAACAGTTTAAGTCTTACTTGGGAATAATCAGGCTTTACCTTTAGCAGCCGGCGCCAAATCGGTGCCATGCTGTCGGTGGGAGCTTTCAGCATGGACAGATAGACTTGGTAAATGTCAAGGAATGCAGGGTGGCAGTCAGCTTTGGCAAGAATGCGGCGGCAGGCAGGAAGTGCGGCTGTGCTATCCACTGTGCCGCGGTTTCCGCTCATTATCATGGATTTCAAAGCTTCTATGCGTGTCTTTACACTCATTCTTTCGTTTACGGCGATTGAGTTGGCGGCTTTTATGTATGCCGGAATGTCGTTTTGCGCAAGTTTGCGGTTCATTATCGCAAGGCTCGCCATTTCGTTCGAGGGGTCTTGTGCAAGAACCGCCTTGTATTCCGCCATTTCCTTTTCATAGTCCTTCATATCGCCATACACTCTGCCGCGAATAACCCGGTAAGTATTGTTTGAAGGGTCGGATAATATAAGCGAATTTATCAATACAAGCGAAGAATCGTTTTTTCCCGCCGAGGAAAAGGCGTTTATTTTTCGCAAAGTTATCTCATCGCTCTTACCCTCCTGCACCTCCATGCGGGAAAGCGTCTTTATGAGTGCATCCCAGTTTTCCCCACTGCGGTATATTTCGGCAAGGTTGTATAGCAGCTCATCGTGTTCGGGAAAGCGCCGCGACATTATTTCGTAGCGTTCTACTGCTTCCTTGCTTTTTCCGCGAGAGTCGTAGTATTCGGCAAGTTGCTGTTGAAAATAGTAGTTGTCGGGCTCCAGCTCCACGGCTTTCTTTATGTATGTGCCGGCATCATCAAGCGAGTCGGCACTGTCTGCGGCCTCAAGCATAAGTCCCATTGCCGAGAGGGCTTCCGGAGCATTGGGATTTATCTCCAAAGCGTGGCGCAAAAGGTCGAACGAGGCGGCGTAGTCGCCTTTCTCTCTCTGCACCACCGACTCGAGGAAAAACTCGTTGAACCTGCGTTGACGTTCATTGTCGGCCACAGTCTCCTTAACCGCTGCCGCACTTTTCTTACCGCGTTTTTTTTGCGCATAAGCCTGCGGGGCTATAACGGCCGCAGCCATTATAGCCACCAAAACCTTCAACAATGCTTTTTTGCCAAACCAGCGTATTGCCATTGCTTTTGTGTGATTGCCGTTACTTTTTGCCGGTATGTCCGAATCCGCCTTCGCCGCGTTCGCTGTCGGCAAGAGTTTCCACGGGCTGCCATTCCACTTGCTCGTGCCGCGACACAACCATTTGGGCTATCCTGTCGCCGTCGTTCACGGTAAATTCCTCGTTTGAGAGGTTCACCATTATAACGCCTATCTCTCCGCGATAATCCGCATCGATTGTACCCGGAGTGTTTAGCAGGCTTATGCCGTGCTTCAACGCCAACCCCGAGCGCGGGCGTATTTGCGCCTCATAGCCAACGGGCAGTTCCATGAAAAGCCCCGTAGGCACAAGCTTGCGCTCCAAGGGCTTCAGCACCACGGGCGCGTCAATGTTGGCGCGAAGATCAAGCCCTGCGCTTTGCGGGGTTTCGTATTGTGGAAGCTCGTGGCGGGAACGGTTAATCACTTTTATTTTCATAATGAATGTATAGTCTGTTCGTAAATTGCAAAAATAAAAAATTCCGCATTAACAGCCAACTTTTGCGGTCGGTTTGCAAGCGTTATGCGCGTTTTCGCTAATTTTGCACAAATGGCTGCAATTAGAAAAACTTTCCGCAAGCATGAGCGGCTTACGCTTAAACGCGAAGTCGACGAACTTTTCTCACCCGGTAGCAAAAGCTTCGCCGCATACCCCATACGCGCCGTTTGCAGGCTTGCAGGTTTCAGTGTTTCCGAAGTAAAAGTGCTTATGAGTGTCAGCAAGCGGCATTTTCACCACGCCGTTGACCGCAACCGGGCAAAACGCCAGATGCGCGAGGCCTACCGCGCCAACAAAGCCATTATAATCGATGCAGTAAACTCGCTTAACGCCACCGCAGAACGATACTCGTTGAATGTTGCTTTCATCTGGCTTTCTGACGAGCCGCAGGATTCCGCTCTTGTTGAGCGCAAAATCAAGAATCTGCTCCACCGTATGGCAGAAAGTCTGCCTGCCAAAACCGGGGATACTCCCAACCTAAAAGCCGTTGGTCATGAAAGCAGTTAAAGCCCTGCGCACAGTTCTTGTAACGGTTCTTATCATTCCCGTGCGCCTTTACCAAAAATTCATATCCCCGCTCACGCCCCCTTCGTGCCGCTTTACGCCCACCTGCTCGCAATATGCCGTAGAGGCGTTGCGCAAGCACGGTCCGCTGAAAGGCTTGTGGCTTGCCCTGAGGCGTATATTGCGCTGCCACCCTTGGGGAGGGAGCGGCTACGACCCCGTGCCATGAAAGGCGAAGCCCGTTTTTACATCGACGTTCACACTCATACACCCAACGCAAACGCCGCAATATCGGTGGTTGACGCGAGCGGTTGCGACCCTGTGCCGGTTGCAGGCAACGGCATCGTGTATTCCGTGGGAATACACCCTTGTAACATTCCCTCAAACTTTCAAGACGAAATACAACGCATAACCCTTTTGTCCCTAAACGAGAGCATAGCTGCCATAGGCGAGTGCGGTTTCGACCGCACGTCAAAATATTCTGTCGAACTGCAAAAGTCGGTTTTCTCGGAGCTTGCCGCCATTTCACGCAAAGAGGCAATGCCCATGCTTATACACTGCGTGCACGCCACAGACTTGCTGCTGCAATTTTCCGGTCTTATGCCCGGAGAAGGAATGTGGATTGTACACGGCTTTCGCGGCAAGCCCGCAACCATGTTACAACTCATAAAGGCGGGATTTTCAGTTTCGTTCGGAGCAAAGGCTAACATTGACAGCGTAAAGGCCTGCCCCGATGAAAGAATTTTCCTTGAAACCGACACAACAATGCCAACTTCACTGTGCGAAACGTACAACTGCTTCTCGGCATTGCGCGGCGAGAACCTTGAAAGCGTGGTTGCGCGGAATTTCATGCGGATATTCGGCGAGGCGAACTCCATTGGATTGGAAAATAATGAGTAATATTGCAACCAAAATACAAGATTGCATAACCATACCACAAAAGTTATATGATAAAACAAAGCTGGATTGAGAAAGGATATGCCGACGAGCCTATTCCCGCAGGAACAGACCTCGCCAAAGAGATAAGAAAAATGTGCAAGGAGAAAAACGCCATTGTGTTGGCGCATTTCTACACTGTGGGACCTATTCAAGACGTTGCCGATTTCGTGGGCGACAGCTTGGCACTTGCGCAGAAAGCCGCAAAAACCAACGCCAGGATTATAGTGATGTGCGGCGTGAACTTCATGGCCGAAACCAACAAGATTCTGTGTCCCGACAAGACAGTTCTCCTGCCCGACCTCAATTCCCACTGCTCGCTCGCCGAAAGCTGTCCCGCCGACAAGTTTGCCGAGTTTGTAAAGGCGCATCCGGGCTATAAAGTGCTTTCTTACGTAAACACCTCGGCAGCGGTGAAGGCTCTTACCGACGTGGTGGTTACATCGGGCAACGCCAAGGAGATAGTTGAAAGTTTCCCCAAGGACGCAAAGCTTATTTTCGGCCCCGACTACAACCTGGGCAACTACATCAACTCCATAACCGGGCGCAATATGCTTTTGTGGAACGGTGCGTGCGATGTGCACGAGCGTTTTTCGGTAGAAAAAATCGTGGCGCTGAAATCGCAACACCCCAACGCAGAAATCCTCGCCCACCCGGAATGCAAGGGGGCGGTACTTAAACTTGCCGACTATGTCGGCTCAACCGCCGCGCTGCTGAAACACGCCAAGAACAGCGATGTGAAAGAGTTTCTCGTGGCGACGGAAAGCGGCATACTGCACGAGATGCAAAAGTCGTGCCCCGACAAGAAGTTCATCCCCGTGCCGCCCGATGACAGCACCTGCGCGTGCAACGAATGTGCCTATATGCGCCTCAACACAATGGAGAAGCTGTACAACTGCCTGAAATACGAATGGCCGTCAATAGACGTAAGCCCGGAAATAGCCCGAAAGGCTGTAAAACCCATCAGGCGGATGCTTGAAATAAGCGAAAAGATAAAGCGGTAAAAAAGGCAGATTATGCGGATTTCCTTAACCTCTTGATTCACAGGAAACGACTATTCAAAAGAAACTTTTATAAGTTTTTGGCTTTCAAAGCCTTGCAAGCGGTAAAATTATGTCTGATGTAGTTCAAACTACATCAGACATAATTTTTTCTACATAGGACATAGTTTTTCCCACATCAAATGTAGTTCTTGGAGTGTTTGGGAAAAGGCAGGCGATTATGGTTTTGCGCCATTTGTAGGGGCGTATTGCATACGCCCTTACTCCATCGCTTTTACCACCGCTTGACCTGCAACTACAAACATCGCAAACCGCCGCCATGACATTGCCAAACCGCCCAATTCAGGGCGTATGCCATACGCCCCTACGGCGGTGCAAATTGTTGGTTAATTGTATATTGTAAAATTGTTGGGTGTACTACGTATGCCCTGTGCGACACCGCCTTCACCATAGTTTGAACCGCATTTGTCTTGCGCGGAATTTTTGGCAATATTGCCACTTTTTCCGCGCAAGACAAACGAAGTTTCTGCTTCAAAGTGCGTTTCTCGCCTTTGATACAGCCTTGAGGATTGGCGTTTAATGCCCCATGCGGGACGTGTCAACGGCCTTTACTTTCTTCTCCTTGTAGCCGCCGAATTTATAGACAACGGAAAATTCGCCTGTCGCCCCGTTGGCAATTCTCATGCGGTAGTTCTGGTTTCCCTGCACGGAGCGCGTGTCGATTTTGTTGTTGAAGATATTACTGCCGCTGATGCGCACTCCCCATTTTCCATCGGCCGATGTCCATTGCAGCTTCGCGTTCATCAGGAATATAGGACAGATGTCATACACTCCCTGTATGGCTTTGGTCTGGAAGAACGGATTCAGAATAAGGTGCAGGCCCTGCTTGCGCAGAAGCCTTGCCGACGCTGTGCCGCCGAACATGGCGGTGAGCCTCTTGCGGTCGAACGGCAAATCGAAGAAGTGCCGGCTCTTGTCGTGCCTGTACATTCCTGTGGCGAACACGTTGCCGTTAAGCCACTTCCCCGCCCTGAATATGGCGGATGCCTGAAGTCCGTAAATGTTCACGTAGTTGAAGTTGGTTTCCTTCATTATCACCGCCATGCGGTCGGTTGTCTGGTATGGCAGTTGCACGGAATAGTCGGGCATTAACTGGGCGAATGCCGACAGCGTGTAGCGCCGCTTTATCTGCCACATAAGGTTTATGTCGTAGCTGGAATATGGCTTCAAGTTCGGGTTGCCCCAAATCTCGCTGTAGGCGGAAGAGTAGAGAACGCTACTCATTGTTGACCAGTAGCTCGGGAACTTTGAGTCCGAGCTGAACGACAGGCTTAGCACATGGTCATCGTTTACGTTCCACAGGGCGTTTAGCGAGGGGTATATGCGCCACTTGTCCCACAGGGACGAATGATATTGCTCGGCGGCAACGGATGCCTCGAGGCTTACGGCTTTTGTAATCTGCTTGCTGAACCCTCCGTAAAAGTTCCAGATGCGCTCAAAAATGTCAACACTGCTCGAAGCGTCCGGCAACACGTTGCCCGCCTTGTCAAGCGTGGTCTGGAAGCTGGTGTTGTCGGTGAACTGCCCCTTGACACCATACGACAGTCCCCAGCCGTGCGGCAGGGAATGTGTCTGGTCGGCGGTGAACATCCACTTGTTTATTGTCTGCCGGCTGGCGGTGCTTAGGTTGCGCTCCATTTCCGAATCGCTTCCGCCGGAGTGCATCGTGTTGTCGAGCCTCTGGCTCTGCGGCGTGCGGTAGTGGGTGTACGAACCGCTTATGTTAAGCCCGAAAGGCAGGGAGTAGTTCAAATCGACGTTGTGCAGATATACGTGGCTGTCGGTATGCGTGCCGCCAATGCTTGAGCCTGTTGTGCGGTGGCTTGCGCAGCCTTTGTCCCATTTGCCGGTGTATGCGGCTTCAAGGCGGTGGTTCTTGGCAAAGGCGTAGTTCATGCCGAGGCGGTAGTCGTGGGATATGCCGAAGTCTTTCCGCAACTCCTTGTCGTAATAATAGGCACGCTCATTCCCCAGTGGGTGCCTGGCCTTGTGCGAGAGCTGTCCGTATGAATTGCCGTCAGTGAACGAATACTGCGCGTCCAGCCCGAACTTCCCCCTTTGCAGGGCAAGAAAACCCTCGCCGAAGCCTTTGGAGTATTTGCTCTGCCTCAAGCCGCCCCTTATCTGTCCCGACAGTTGGTTAGTGCCGGCATAGTCTTTCGTTACGATGTTTATCGCCGCGCCGCGCACATGAAGCCGGGGTGGGGCTGCAAGCATAACCTCCGCCTTTGCCAATTGCGCCGCCGGCATTGCCTTCAGGCGTTCCGCCACCTGCTCCTGCGTGAGCGTTGTGGGCTGTCCGTTGATGATTAGCGTTACCTCTTTGCCGGCGAACTTCATGCTGCCGTCGGCATCGCTCACGCCGGGTATGCGCGTCAGGGCTTCGTATGCGTTGTCGGCGGGCAATTGTTTCATGAGCAGCGGCATATTGTAGGAGAGCTTGCCACGCTCCGCCTTGACTATGGGGCGCACGCCCTTGACCATGACCTCGGGAAGCCCGTGCAGCATTTTGTCAATCGACAGCGAATCGTTGGGCGTTTGCTCTTGGGCGTTGATATTCGAGACCGCGCCCAGCAGAAAACATACAAAAAAACAATTTACAACGATTATCCATGATATTTTATCACTTTTTTGATGTATTACGGTGCAAAATTACATATTCTTACCCCCCCTGCGGATTTTAACACATTTAACCTTACTTTGCAGTCAACAAGCAATGCCTGATGCATAAGGAGTTGGTTTCAAAAGGAATAAACATATAAAATATGCTCAACATAATGAGTTGCTTTTCAGTTGTTTGCAAACGGCGAAAAAAGGTCTGATGTAGTTTTAATTATATCAGACATAATTTTTTCTACATAGGACATAGTTTTTCCCATGTCCCATATAGTTTTCGGTTTATTTGGTAAAGCCGGGAAATTTAGCTTTGCGCTTTATACTGTTTGGCTGTTATAAATGTCCTGTTCACGAATGTCAGAATACGTATGTCCTTATAATCCAGTAGCTAACTATACCCGCCAGATATCCCACGAAAGCAATCCAGCTGACGTGCTTCATGTACCAGCCGAATGTTATCTTCTCCAAGCCCATTACAACAACTCCGGCCGCGCTTCCTATGATAAGTATGCTTCCGCCCACTCCGGCGCAATAGGCAAGCAATTGCCAGAAAACACCGTCAATTGCAAAATCGCCCGCTGGGGCTATGGGGTACATTCCCATGCATCCGGCCACAAGGGGAACATTGTCAACTATTGAGGAGAGCACCCCTATTACGCCGTTTACTACATAGTGGTTGTTGTTGAACGCCGTGTTGAGCGTGCCGCCAAGTGCTTTGAGCACTCCTACCTCTTCAAGGCAGGCCACAGCCATAAGTATTCCGAGGAAAAACAAGATTGTGGATATGTCAATGCGCGACAGGAGCTTAGATACCCTTTTCTTTATTCCGCCGGTTTCGTAGGTGTGGCTAAGGTTGCGATAGAACATCTCTGTTACTGTCCACAAAACTCCCAACACCAACAACACTCCCACAAACGGCGGAAGATGGGTTAGCGTCTTGAATATGGGCACGAAAATCAACCCGCCTACGCCAACAAAGAACACCACTTTGCGCTGCTTTGCCGAGAAATCGTCTATCTCCTCTTCGGAAGCCGCCGTTTCATCGGGCGACACAAGTTCGCCCTTAAGCAAAGTCTGCATTATAAGAGCCGGAATAAGTAGAGCCACAACCGATGGCACGAGGATTTCCGAAATCACGCCGGCGGCGGTTATCATGTTGGCGTTCCACAGCATTATTGTTGTTACATCGCCAATGGGCGAAAACGCCCCGCCGGCATTCGCCGCAATTATCACGAGCGATGCATACACGAGCCTGTCTTTGTGGTCGGCCACGAGCTTGCGCAAAATCATCACCATGACTATTGAGGTTGTTAGGTTGTCGAGAATTGCCGAAAGCACAAAGGTCATAAAGGCTATTCTCCACATAAGCCCGCGCTTTGTTTTAGTATGCATCACCGATTTCACCCAGTTGAAGCCGCCGTGTTGGTCGACCACCTCTACTACGGTCATTGCGCCCATAAGGAAGAACAAGGTTGTTGATGTGCTGCCGAGATGCCGCTCTATTATATTGCCCACAGCCGAAACGAGGCCATCGTGGGGAACGCCGGGAATGTATTGCCCGGGATTAAGCATATAGAGCGTCCATACGGCTACAAACATAAGCAACGCAACTGCCGCTTTGTTTACCTTTGTTACGCTCTCAAGGGCTATGAACAGATAGCCCACAATGAAAACGATTACTATTAGTGCAGTAAGATTGAGCATACTTGTTTTTAGGTTTGGGTTATTCTAATCCACGCCCTTGAAATAAGGGGCTTCCGAGGTTTTTGAGGGTCCGTTGTTCTCCACGTATGGCCAGTCGTCTTTCCATTTTACCCGATCGAGCCAAACCATGCGCTGCTCTTCGAGGGCCGACCTGAGGTAGCCGTGATAAAGCATCCATGTGTTGCCGTTGTCGTCTTCTACCCACTCGGCATTGTGTCCGGGGCCAAGGCATATATCGTTTGGCAATAGCAGATTTATGAAATTTCGATTGTCGGCAAGCATACTATAACCGTTCTTATCGACGTAAGGCCCGAAAAGGCTTTTTGAGCGTCCGTAAATCAGTTTGTAGTTCACAACGCTGTAATCGCCGTTTTGCTGACAACACATGCCGTTTGAGCCTATGAGGTAATAATATCCGTTGCGCTTATGGATGTAAGAACCTTCGAGCTGATTGTTGCATATCTGTCTTGGACGGGTTCCCGGCATAACACGCAAACCGTCGTTGGTGAGCTGTATTATGTAAATGCCCGCATAGCTTCCCCACACCATGTATTTCTTTCCTCCATCCTCTATATAGAATTGGTCTATGGAGTTGCGCACGTTAAGGTCGCGCCCCATTAGCACCACGCCGCGATCGACAAAAGGCCCTTCTGGGCGCTCGGCGGTGGCAACTCCCACCCCGCACTCCCACTCACTGCCCCACACACCGATGGAGTAGTAAAGTACATACTGCCCATTGATGTAGTTAATGTCGGGAGCCCAAATCATGCCCTGCGTGTATGGCCTTACACACTTGGGGCGGGTTGCATCGGAGAAAGCCGTGCCAACGAATGTCCAATCGACAAGATTGCGCGAACGGTAAATAGGAACATTGGGCACGTCTTCTGTGCCATAGAGGTAGAAATAGCCGTCCTGCGCACGTATTACAGTAGGATCGGGAGTGGTTCGTTTTATAACCGGGTTGTTGTATGTTTTGCGGGCAACACCTTCGATTGCGCCTTGCGCCAACATACACACCATCAAAACTGCAAACAATAAACCGTTTGTTTTTTTCATAAAAACCAATTTTCGTATTTAATACAGTAATACAGTATACAGCTTCCGTTTACGCAGTTCCGCAAAGGGCCTTAGCCATAAACGGCAAACCGAGGATATCTTCAAAGAGCCATATCCTAATTTCTCACAAAGATATTTAATATTCCCCACCACCCGAACAATACGCAAGATTTCTTTCAAAAAAGTGTTGTTTTATCCATTTTGCACCGCGTTTTGCTTTCCGCAGCTTATAAAACCGCACATTCCCATCGCCTTGCAACATAAAAAATCACAGCGGGTCTACATCGAAATATATGCTCACATGATACTCACGTCTCACTTCATCGGCACTTTTTCTGAGAAATTCCCTCACCTTTCCCGCCCGGTATGTGGGAACAACCTTAAGCATTATTTGGCGTATGTATTCAAACTTAACTCGCGCTACCGGCGGGTTTGCCGGGCCTAACACGTTGTCGCCGAAAACCGGCAGCAGTTTCTCGGCAAGGGCGCGTGCCGCGTCATCGGCGCGATGGGCGTAGCGGTTTCGGACGAAAACATAAATAAGCCTGCAATACGGCGGGAACACAAACAATCCGCGCTCCTGCATTTGAGTATCGTACATGCCTATGTAGTCGTTTCTCACCACCTGTGCAATAGGTTCGGAATCGGGTTGGGAAGTTTGCAGAACCACTATGCCACGAGTGTTTCTGCGGCCGGCCCTTCCCGCAACCTGCGCCATCATCTGGAAAGCTCTTTCGTGGCTTCGAAAGTCGGGAATGTTCATCGCGGTGTCGGCGTTGAGTATTCCCACAACCTTCACCTTATCAAAGTCAAGCCCTTTCGACACCATTTGCGTGCCAATCAAAATATCGGTACTGCCGTTGCGGAATGCCGAAAGTATGTCGGCATATGCTGTGCGCCCACGCGTTGTGTCAAGGTCAAGGCGTGCGGTGCGTGCCTGCGGGAAAGCCGTTTTCACATCGGCCTCCACCTGCTCTGTTCCAACCCCGTGGCATCCTATATGCGAGCCGCCGCACTTCGGACAAGATTTAGGAACGCTATAGGTTGCACCGCAATAGTGGCAAGAAAGGCGGTTGAACGCTTTGTGCCAGGTAAGGCTCACATCGCATTTGCTGCATTTTGGAATCCAACCGCAATCACGGCATTCGAGATAGGAGGCATACCCCCTTCGGTTTTGGAACAAAATTACTTGCTGCCGCGCTTCGAGAGCCTTTCCCATTTCGCCTAACAGCTCCGGCGACAATGATGTTTTCATAATCTTCTTGCGGCGTAATTCTTTTACATTTTCCACGCGGATTTCGGGCAACATCACATCGCCATATCTCTCGGACAAAGTTACGAGTGCATATTTGCCCGCTTTTGCGTTTGAATAACTTTCAAGACTTGGTGTGGCCGTGCCAAGAAGAGTTTTTGCCCCCTGCTGCGAAGCGAGTACTATAGCCGCATCGCGGGCGTTGTATCGCGGTGCCGGGTCTTCCTGCTTGTACGAGGGCTCGTGTTCTTCGTCAACTATTACCAGCCCCAGGTTCCTATGGGGAAGGAACAACGAACTTCTCACCCCGACAATCAGGCGGTAGGGCTTGGAGGACATTTGCTTTTTCCATATTTCTACTCTCTCGTTGTCAGGAAACTTTGAGTGGTAAACGCCCATCTCGTTACCAAAAAACAGCTTAAGTCTGTTTGTTATCTGCGTGGTGAGGGCTATTTCAGGCAACAGATACAATACACTCCGCCCTGCGGCAAGGGCGCGTGCTATAAGGTGGATGTATATCTCGGTTTTTCCGCTCGAGGTTACTCCATGAAGCAGACAAACGTCTTTTTTTGCAAACGAAGCCGCTATTGCATTATATGCGCGCTCCTGCGCCTTTGAAAGCGACCGGGGCGGCATGCAATCAACCTTCTCGCTTTTGAGACGGGTTACATCAACTTTCAATACCTGCAACACGCCGTTTTTGCACAGGGTGTTGAGCGAACTCGCACTCGCCGACTTTATTAGTGCCGACTTTGCTACCGGACGCAGCAAGTTGCGGTTTTTCAGTTTAATTGCCGCCACGGCGGAACTCATCTTAAGATATTCGTTTAGCAGCTTCAACTGCGCCTTTTGCTTTTCAAGCGATATTTTCAGCGCGTCAAGCTTCTTTTCACTGAAATACTCCTTAGCAAGTTCAACCCTCGTTTCCTGTCTCGGCTTATACTTTGTTTCCACAACCTCGCTCACTTTCACGACACCCTTGTCGTATAGCGAGCGCACTGCTCCCATTATGTTTTTACCGCCAACCTCCTCTTCAATGGTGCTTATGCTCATTTTCTCTCCCGTAGCCAGGATGTCTGCCACCTTTTGCTCCAAAGGAGAAAGCACGGCATTGCCGTCGTCATCGGCATTGAGAGAAACCACACTCTCGCTTGCAAGCTTCATTCCCGCAGGCATCGCCGCCGTCATAACCTCGCCTATGGAGCAAATATAGTAGGCGGCAATCCATTTCCAGAATGAAATCTGTACAGGCTCCACAACCGGCACGGCATCTGTTACACCAACAATGGGCTTCACCTCAATGCCGTTGCCGGGCGCGTTGTCGTGAACGCCTGCCACTATCGCCGAATATTTTTTTCGTGCGCCGAACTCCACCACCACACGCCCACCAACAACAACATCCCGCTCCATTTCAGGCGGGATGCTGTATGTGAAGCACCCATCCAAGGGGACCGGCACTATTACGTCAGCGTATTTCATTGCGCTTTTCGTCCGGATTATTTCCTTGCGTCCGTTTTTTATTTTTGGTCGTATGCGTGCTTGGGGTAATCAACCGTGTAGTGCAGTCCGCGGCTTTCCTTGCGCTCCATAGCCATGCGCGTTATAAGGTAACCGACGTTTATCATGTTGCGCAGTTCGCAAATGTCTCTGGTTGCCTTCACGCGTTTGAAAAGTTCCTCGGTTTCCTCATATAAAAGGTCAAGACGCGTCCACGCCCTATGAAGGCGCAAATCGGAGCGCACAATGCCTACATAATTCGACATGGTCTGCCCCACTTCCTTAACATCCTGCGCAATCAGCACCTTTTCCTCGTTGGTCATGGTACCGGCATCGTTCCATTCGGGCACCTTGTCGTTAAAATCGTACTCATCGATGTGCGCCACGCTGTGGTCGGCGGCAGCCTTAGCGTAAACCACGGCCTCGATTAGCGAGTTGCTCGCAAGGCGGTTACCTCCGTGCAATCCAGTGCAAGAGCATTCGCCTATCGCATACAGGCGGCGTATTGACGAGCAGGCATTGCCGTCAACCTTTATGCCCCCGCAAAGATAGTGTGCGCAGGGTGCCACCGGGATGTACTCCTTTGTAATGTCTATGCCAATCGACAGGCATTTCTTATATATGTTCGGAAAATGCTTTTTTGTCTCCTCCGGGTCTTTGTGGGTAACGTCAAGGCAAACGTGGTCAAGACCGTGTATTTTCATCTCGTGGTCTATTGCCCGCGCCACTATATCGCGTGGGGCGAGCGACAGTCTCTTGTCGTATTTCTGCATAAACTCTTCGCCGTTCGGCAGTTTCAATATGCCGCCATAGCCACGCATTGCCTCGGTTATTAGGTATGCCGGATGGGTTTCGCCGGGATGGAACAGCGCAGTTGGATGAAACTGAATGAATTCCATATCTTTCACCGTGGCCTTGGCGCGATATGCCATTGCAATGCCGTCGCCGGTGGCTATGTTGGGATTGGTTGTGGAGGCATACACTGCTCCCACCCCACCGGTGGCGAGCACGGTTACTTTTGATAGTATGGTGTCTATGCGTTTTGTGTCCGGGTCGAGCACATATGCACCGTAGCACTCTATGTCGGGCGTGCGGCGCGTAACCTCTATGCCAAGATGGTGCTGTGTTATGATTTCAACCGCAAAATGGTTTTCGAGCACACAAATATTGGGTTCGTGCTTTACCGCCTCTATAAGGCCGCGCTGTATTTCAAAGCCTGTGTCATCGGCATGATGCAATATGCGGAACTCCGAATGCCCGCCCTCACGGTGCAAGTCGAAGCTGCCATCGCTTTTCTTGTCGAAATGCACCCCGTTCTCCACAAGAAACTTTATACCCTCGGGGGCGCCTCTCACAACCCGCTCCACGGCCTCAGGGTCGCTTATGTAATCGCCGGCAACAATAGTATCCCTTATGTGCTTTTCGAAATTGTCGAGCTTCAGGTTTGTTACCGATGCCACACCGCCCTGAGCCTTGGCGGTGTTGGCCTCTTCTTTCGTGGTTTTGCACACAAGAGCCACTTTGCCCTTGCCGCTGCGCGCCACCTTGAGGGCGTAACTCATTCCGGCAACGCCCGAGCCTATAACCAGAAAATCAAACTTGCGAATCATTATTCTTCCTTATGTTTTTATCGTGCTACAAAACTACTGAAATTTGAGCGTTTTTTTATTTTTACGGGTTGAAAAAATGAGTTTTTATTGTGCCGGGCAAAACCGGGAATGACGCAAACAAGGAGACGGCGTTTTACAAAACCACCCTGTAAGGCTTGCTGCGATTGGGTTTCCTTAAAAATTAGTAATTTTGCAACCCGATGAAACCATGGTTCTTTGTTTTATGCGCCTTGTTTGTTGCGCCGACATTTCACTGCGGTGCACAAACCGTCATTCCCCTTCCCCCCGACGATACCACGACCGTGGTGCAAAGCGGAGAGGTTGCCGCCATGGGCGATTCCACCATACCGTGGGCACAAAGGATTAAACAACGCATAGACCGCCTTGTTTCCGCGCCAATGTTCGAAACCTCGTTAACAGGGATAGCCATATACGATATCACAGCCGACTCACTCGTATATTCCAAGAACATGCGTCAAACCATGCGCCCGGCAAGCACGGCAAAGGTGCTCACCGCAATCACGGCACTCCAGCAGCTCGGCGGCTCATATCGATTTGAAACATCGCTCTATGCCGAGGGAGCCGTGGAAGACTCCGTACTTAAAGGCAACATATATATTAAGGCGGGCATGGACCCCATGTTCGGGCACGATGACATGCGCGCCTTTGCCGCCGCCATAAAAGAAATGGGCATAGACAGCATTGCCGGTGAAATAAGGGCAGACATATCAGTTAAAGACACCCTGAAGTGGGGCGAGGGGTGGTGCTGGGACGACGACATGCCGCCTTTGCGCGCCCTGCTGTACAATGGCAGAGACAGATTCATGTCAGAATTTTTCGGCGCACTCTCCGAGCAGAATATCAGACACTCACCCCGCTATGCCATAAAGAAGGTTGGCGATGCAAAATGCATCATTACACGATACCATACCATAGACCAAATACTCATGCCAATGCTCAAGGAGAGCGACAACACATACGCGGAATCGCTTTTCTACCAATTGGGGGCGCAGGATGGGCGCGACTATGCCGGAGCCAAGACCTCTGCCGTAAAAGTGAAGGCCATGATTTCGCGCATGGGGCTTGATGCCTCACGCTACGTTATTGCCGATGGCAGCGGAGTGTCGCTTTACAACTATGCCTCGCCCGAACTGCTTATGAGGGCACTTGTTTACGCACGCTCCCGCTCAAACATTTATGACCACCTTTACCCCGCCCTGCCAGTGGCTGGAGCAGACGGCACTCTTGAAAGGCGGATGCGCGGCACTGCGGCGCAATACAACGTACATGCCAAAACCGGCACACTCGAAGGGGTGATAACCCTCGCAGGATACGCCACATCGCCCGAAGGCCACGAACTCGCTTTCGCAATATTCAACCAAGGAGTGCTGCACGACCGCAACGCACGCAATTTCCAAGACCGCGTTTGCCGCGCAATTACCGAAAAGTAGGCTAACCCCCTCCCTTTTCTCTAACTTGTTGAACAACAGCATTTTTTCACAAGCACCACGATTTCTTGCAAGCATCTGCTTTACAGATACTTGCATAAGCAAAAAACTAAGTCTGACATAGGATTTTCTACATCAGACATAAAAAAAACTATGTTTGACGTAGTTTTTACGTTTTCCGCAAATAGTTTTCAGCCTGTACGACATAGCGTTTTTGGTTTACGCCACCCCGCTTTTTTCGCAATTGCCTTTTGTTGGATTTTAGGAATTGTATAACTTTGCAAACACTTTAGAAATGCTTTTTAACAACGATACATTAACATCAATAATTAAATCCAACAATCTATGTGGTTATATGATTCATCTGTTGGAAAGAAGGTGGTTATGTCGGTAAGTGGCGTAGCCCTGATTCTTTTCCTGACATTCCATGCCGCTATGAACATCGTGGTGCTCTTCTCCGAAGAAGCCTACAATAGCGTGTGTGAATTTCTCGGCAGCAACTGGTATGCCGTAGCCGGCACGCTGGCCCTCGCCTTCCTGGTGGCCCTGCACTTTGTGTACGCCATCATCCTGACGCTGCAGAACCGCAAAGCACGCGGTGCAAGCCGCTACACCGTAACGGCACGCCCCGAAAAGGTGGAATGGGCTTCGCAAAACATGTTCGTGCTCGGCATCATCGTGGTGCTGGGGCTTCTGCTTCACCTCTACAACTTCTGGGCCAACATGATGCTCGCCGAGCTTACCGGCAACTACGGAGCCTGCGGCATTGACCCAACCGACGGTGCAGGGTTCATTGCGCAAACTTTTGGCAACCCCATCTACGCGATTGTTTACATTGTATGGCTCGCGGCTCTGTGGTTCCATCTTACACACGGCTTCTGGAGCGCATTCCAAACCCTGGGTCTGAACGGCAAAACATGGTTCTGCCGTTGGAAAACCATTGGCTCCGTTTATGTAACGGTTGTGGTGCTTGCATTCGTGGCAGTGGTATTGAAGTTCGCCTTTTTCGGCGGCGCATGCTGACAAACTTCCGACCTTTTGCCGCTAAAAGCATATAGATAACAACTTGGGGGCGGCCAAAACGCAGTCCCCGCCAAACAAGAAACAAAAACATGTCAACTATAAATTCAAAAATACCAGAGGGTCCCGTATCGCAAAAATGGACCAACTATAAAGCTCACCAGCGTTTGGTGAACCCCGCCAACAAGCGCAAGCTCGACGTGATAGTAGTGGGAACGGGCCTTGCCGGAGCTTCGGCCGCCGCATCGCTCGGCGAAATGGGCTTTCACGTACTGAACTTCTGCATTCAAGATTCGCCCCGCCGCGCACACTCCATCGCAGCACAGGGCGGTATCAACGCCGCCAAAAACTACCAGAACGACGGCGACTCGGTTTACCGCCTGTTCTACGACACGGTTAAGGGCGGCGACTACCGCGCACGCGAGGCAAACGTTTACCGCCTTGCCGAAGTAAGCGCCAACATAATCGACCAGTGTGTGGCACAAGGCGTACCCTTTGCGCGCGAATACGGCGGACTGCTTGCAAACCGCTCATTCGGAGGCGTGCAGGTTAGCCGCACTTTCTATGCCAAGGGACAAACCGGTCAGCAACTCCTGCTCGGAGCATACTCGGCACTTATGCGCCAGGTTCACGCAGGCACGGTGGAACTCCACACCCGCTACGAAATGCAGGACGTTGTAATGATTGACGGTCGCGCACGCGGCATAATTGCCAAAAACATAGTAACCGGCAAGCTCGAACGCTTCGCGGCACACGCCGTGGTGCTCGCAACTGGCGGCTACGGCAACACATACTTCCTGTCAACCAACGCAATGGGATGCAACTGCTCGGCGGCAATGGCGGCATACCGCCACGGCGCATACTTTGCAAACCCCTGCTTTGTACAAATTCACCCCACCTGCATCCCCGTACACGGCGACAAACAGTCAAAGCTCACACTTATGTCCGAGTCCCTGCGCAACGACGGCCGCATATGGGTTCCCAAAAATATTGAGGACGCAAAGAAATTGCAGAAAGGCGAAATAAAGCCCACCGACATTCCGGAGGAAGACCGCGACTACTATTTGGAACGCCGCTATCCGGCATTCGGCAACCTTGTTCCCCGCGATGTGGCTTCGCGTGCGGCAAAGGAACGCTGCGATGCCGGCTATGGCGTAAACAACACCGGCCTTGCCGTTTTCCTTGACTTCTCCGAAGCAATCAGCCGCCTTGGTCTCGATGTAGTACTGCAACGCTACGGAAATCTTTTCGACATGTACGAGGAAATAACAGACGTAAACCCCGGCGAGTTCGTAAAAGAAATAAACGGCGTGAAATACTACAACCCGATGATGATTTACCCGGCCATCCACTACACAATGGGCGGACTTTGGGTTGACTACGAGCTGCAAACAAACCTTCCCGGTCTGTTTGCCATAGGCGAGTGCAACTTCTCGGAGCACGGCGCAAACCGCCTTGGGGCATCCGCACTGATGCAGGGCCTGGCCGATGGCTATTTTGTGCTTCCCTACACAATACAGAACTATCTGAGCGACCAAATCACCGTTCCCCGTTTCGATACCAACAGACCGGAATTCGATGCTGCCGAAAAGGCCGTTCAAGACAAGATAGATCACTTGATGAACATCAAGGGAAAGAAATCGGTTGACACCATACACAAGGAACTAGGCAAAGTTATGTGGGAATACGTGGGCATGGCACGCAACAAGGAAGGGCTCGAAACCGGGCTCAAGAAGATTGCGGAAATACGCAAGGAATTCGAAACAAACCTGTTCGTACCCGGCAAAAAAGAAGGCCTTAACGTGGAGCTCGACAAGGCAATCCGCCTCAACGATTTCATAACCATGGGCTCGCTCATCGCTTATGACGCACTTCACCGCAACGAAAGCTGCGGCGGACACTTCCGCGAGGAATACCAAACCGAAGACGGAGAGGCTAAGCGCGATGACAAAAACTATTTCTACGTTGGCTGCTGGCAATACCAGGGCGATGACTCAAAAGCCCCCGAGCTTACAAAGGAACCGCTCAAATACGAAGCTATTGAAGTCAAGACACGAAACTACAAGAGCTAAGAGAAAAGTCCGGACTTCTTACTAACAATTAAAAACAAAACTAAAATGGCTAATACAATAAGTTTCAAAATAAGATATTGGAAGCAGGACGGCCCCAAAGACCCGGGACATTTTGACGAGCGTGAGATGCGCGACATCCCAACCGACACCTCGTTCCTTGAGATGCTGGACATTCTCAACGAGCAGCTCGTGGAGGAAGGCAGAGAGCCTTTCGTTTTCGACCACGACTGCCGCGAAGGCATTTGCGGTATGTGCTCCCTCTACATCAACGGCACTCCCCATGGAAAAACCGAGACAGGCGCCACAACCTGCCAGCTATACATGCGCCGCTTCCACGATGGCGAAGTAATCACCGTCGAGCCGTGGCGTTCGGCTGCATTCCCCGTTATCAAGGATTGCATGGTTGACCGCTCGGCATTCGACAAAATCCAGGCTGCGGGCGGTTACATCAGCGTTCGCACAGGCGCGCCGCGCGATGCAAACGCAATACTCATTTCCAAAGAGGACGCAGACGAGGCCATGGACTGCGCAACCTGCATAGGCTGCGGCGCATGCGTGGCTGCATGCAAAAACGGCTCGGCAATGCTATTCGTATCCTCCAAGGTGAGCCAGTTTGCGCTCCTTCCACAAGGGCGCGTAGAAGCAAAGAAGCGCGTAAAGGCAATGATTGCAAAGATGGACGAACTTGGTTTCGGAAACTGCACCAACACCCGCGCTTGCGAGGCTGTATGCCCAAAGAACGAAAGCGTGGCAAACATAGCACGCCTGAACCGCGAGTTTATAAAGGCAAAGCTTGCTGATTAAACCGTAAGTTTATAAAAAGAACGCACCGCATGATTGCAATTATGTGGTGCGTTCTTTTTATTTCATATCCTTGCTGCCGGGCAAAATAAAAACCCAATTATTTCAGAGACTTAATCCACGGGATTTTAACAGCCCACTTACGCCCCTGCAATTATCACAGTCTGCAAACATGTGCCTTTTCACAATTGCCCCGAAAACCACATGGGACATGGGAAAAACTACATGGGACGTAGAAAAAATTATGTCTGATGTAATTCAAACTACATCAGACCTTTTTCCGCCACTTGCAAACCTCTGTAAAACAAATCGTTATACAAACCAACCCGTATGCGGTTATTTATTTGAAACTCAAAACGTTACAAATTTCCATAGCGGTCTCCCCCATCCCATTAGCGATATGGCTGCTGCGTGCCACGCAATATGGTTTTTCGGGAAGGCGCATTTAATGCACCAATGAAAATTTTGTGCAGAGGGCATTGCACTCTGCTATGAAAAAACTTTTATCTTTGTATGCGGTATAATTGGCTACTGAAAAATGAAAATAATACATACGGCCGACTGGCATATCGGCAACACATTCTACGGTTACGACCGCTCTGACGAACACCGCCACTTCCTCGACTTTCTTCTTCATACGATAAGCGAGCATGAGGCCGATGCGCTTGTGGTGGCAGGGGACGTGTTTGACAACCCCAACCCGTCGGCCGAGGCACAACGCATATACTTCGACTTTCTTAGCCGTGCCGTAGGAGAGAACCCGGGACTGCAGATTGTTGTCATAGCCGGAAACCACGACAGCGCCGCACGCCTTGAGGCTTCAGCCCCGATACTCGCCCCACAGGGCATACAGGTTCGCGGATGCCTGCACACAGACGACAAGGGAAATGCAAAAACCGAAGACCTCATAATACCGCTGCATTCACGCAAAGACCCCAACGACGAAGTTGTATGCCTTGCCGTGCCTTTCCTGCGCCAACCGGAACTGCCGCGCGAAGACACATTCAGCAAGAGCATGGGCAAATTCTTCCAAGAACTCATAAGCAAGGCGCGCCGCAACTATGGAAAAAAGCAGCATATGATGCTTGTTGCGCATTTCTACGCCACAGGCAGCGAAATAAGCAGCGAGGAAAACAGTGAACGCATAATAATAGGAGGCGAAGAAAACGTTGATGCCTCAAAATTCTGCGCCGACCTAAGTTATGTGGCTCTGGGCCATATACACAAGGCACAACGCGTGGCAGGGCTTGACCACGCACGCTATTCGGGCTCGGCACTCCCAATGTCATTCGGAGAAAGGGGCTACCGCCACGGAGTAAACGTGGTAAACTTTGGCGCAGACGGCACAGTTACCCTAAACCCCGTGGAATATACTCCTCTAAGAAAACTCGTAACCATTCCGCAAAGCGGAACTGCAACCCCCGACGAAGCCATCGAACAGGCAAAATCATTGCCGAAGTGCGAAAAGAAAGACGACAATTCAAGCTATCCGTATGTAGAGGTGCGTCTCGGGAAAACTCCCGATTCCGCAACACTCCACTCCATAAAAGAAGCCTTTGACGGTCGCGCCGCAATGCTTTGCACAATACGCAACGTTGGAAACGCCGAAGCAGACAACGAAAGGCCGGAAACGGAAACAAAGGAACAGTTGCACCAACTTGACCCGCTGCTTATGGTTAAAGCCATATACAAAAACCGCTACGGCGGCGAGGAAATGCCACAGGCATTGGTTGACAAATTCAACGCCGCATTGAGAATAGCCAAGGAAAACGAGGATTACGAATAAACCCTTACCGTTAAGGACATGTACATACGCAAAATAACCATAAACAACATAACTTCGCTAAAAGGCGAACATACCATCGACTTTACCCAAGAACCCTTACGTTCGGCCGGTCTTTTTGCAATAACAGGCGACACGGGAGCCGGCAAGTCAACCATTCTCGACTGCATATGCCTGGCTCTCTACAATCGTGCACCGCGCTTCGCTCTGCGCGAGCGAAATGTTTCGCCTGCCACCGCACCCGCCGATAAAGAAACTGCGGCAAAGCTCAACAGCTACGACACGCGAAACGTGTTGCGCCGTGGAGAAACAGAAGGCTCGTGCGCCGTGGAGTTCATAACACGCGAAGGAACTTTCGTGGCCACATGGAGCGTGAGAGTTAAGCGAACCGGGACTTTCGACACAGTTTCGCGCTCGCTTGTGCAAACAGAACCTAAAAAGAAAACCTACGACCCGCGCGAGGTGCAGGAAGAAATACTGCGACTTGTGGGACTTGACTACGAACAATTCACGCGTACCGTGATTCTGGCACAAAACAGCTTTGCCAACTTCCTTCGCGCACGACGCGATGAAAAATCAAAGCTGCTTGAAAAAATAACCGGAACAGAGATATACAACAAAATATCCTCGGAGATTTACTCGCAAAACCAAAAGGCCGGAGAGGATTTCAAACTCAAACTGGCGGAATACAAACATTATGAGAGCGAAACGCTCGATGAAACCTCGATACAAGATTTCGGCAACCGAAAGAATCTTACAGAATCACAACTGAAGCTGCTGGAACAAAAAACCGAATACCTCAAAAAGCAGCTTGCATGGTATGACACCTATGACGAGCTCGAAGCAAAAGCCGCAGCCGCAACCGAAGCATACAACAAGGCAAACCGCGCAAACGCAGGAATGACACAAAAGCGCGAAAAACTCCGTAGATACGATGACGTGGCGGAAATAAGAGACTTGGTGGTATCCGCACAAAAAGACGACAAGAAAATAAGCGATACACAAAACATTCTCGAGCGTCTCTCAAAAGAAAAAGATGAAATGGCACGCGGAAAAGCAGCCGCGCTGTCAGCACTTGACGAGGCTAAAAAAGAGCTTTCAAAATACGAAAACTCACAGCGGCAGCAAGAACCTATGTTCAAGAAAGCACATGAAATATTGCGCGACATAGAAATATTCGAAAACACAAAGTCGGAAAACACTGCCGAACTCGTGCAGAAACAGAAAGAGGGCGCAGAAACAGAAAACCAAATCGCCGAAAAACTCAAAATCCAAAAAGAACTCGAAACACAGGCGGAAAACTGCAAAAACACAATGCAGGCCCTGTTGCCCCACCAGGTTATGTTCGACCAATACGGTTCTGTGCTGGAAAAAATAAGAACATACAGCACACTGCTCTGCGAGTCGGGAAACATGAAAAAAAGACAGAGTTCCATAAACGCCGAACTGGAAAAGCTAAAAACCGCGTTGGAAAAGCTCGACAGCGAAATAGCCCAAACCATCCAACAAAAGGAAACTCTTGAACAAGGAAGAACAAAACTGCAAAACAGCGTGCTTGGCATTGACAGCCGCATGCTCCAGGATAACTACAACAAGGCATTCACCTTGAAAACAAATCTGCAAGGCGCAAAACGTCTGTGGGAAACACTCTCTTCCGAATACGAGGAGAACGAACGCAACGAAAGCGCCATTTCCAGCGTGAGCATAACCATAGAGGCACGCAAAGCCCAACTGCGCGACCTTGAGATGGAAACAACCAAATGCAGGCAAATATACGAGATACACGAAAAATATTTCAACATCGGCCAGGCCGACAACGTAAAGGAAATGCGGCGCAACCTTAAAGAAGGAGAACCATGCCCGGTATGCGGCGCAACACACCACCCATATCACAGCGAAACCGAACAACGCCTGAACGAAGTGGTGAGCAACGCGGAACGATCACGCGATGAAGCCCGGGAAAAATACAACGCCTGCGAGGAAAAGTTCAGCTACATGAAAACAATGCAAAGTTCCGATGCCGAGAAATACCGCAGCCTGCTTAAAAAACGCGATGAAGCAGAAGCAAGAATACAAAAATACCGTAAAGAATGGGAACAACTATATGCCTCGCTCGACAAGACTTTCTCCGATAGTTCAGGCAAAGTGAATGCGGCAGCTAGGCGCATAATCATAATGCAGCTCCTTGAAAATGCCGAAAAAGCCTCCGAAGACACCCGCAAACGCCTTGACGAGTACAGCAAGTGCCAGACCGAGATAGAATGCTACACCCAAAGCATCGAGAAAATATCTAACACCCTGTCGGAGCTACAAAAAAAACGATCCGGCATTCTTATGAGCAAGGGCGTAGACGAAGGAAACCTTGCCACCATAGCCGAAAACATAAACAGAAACTCCGACAACGCACACGAAATATATCTTGACCTAGAAAAAATCCTTACCGTGGCCGATTGGCGCGAGCTTATACGCGAAAATCCCAAGCTGCTGCGCGAAAGAATATCGGAATTCTACAGCAAGTGGAACGAATGCCGCGAAAAAATGCGGAATATCGTAGAAAGCAAAAGCGAAACGGAAAACGAATTAAAAATGCTGAGGCAAAACCTACAGAATGCCAACGATACCATCTACAGGCTCAATACCAAAATCGAAGGTATCGTGAACATGATTTCCGCCAGCAGAAACAGCATATACAAGATGTTTGGCGAAGAAAACCCAATCGAGGCCGAAGAACGTCTGCGCAATCGCATGGAAGCCGCCCGCAAAGGCGTGGAATACAAATCAGCCTCGCTTAACGACGCCGAAAAGTCTCTGGGAACAGCAAGCGCGCAATACTCACAAATGTCAGAGGAGTTGCGGAAGCTCGAAGAAGAAAAACTACACATAAGCACAGAAATAGACACATGGATCTCCGCATTCAACCAAAGCCATTCCTCCGTGCGGTTCAGCGAACTTGTTGAAATCTTCAACTCAGATGACGACTGGAACTCCATACGCGCCGAATTGAAAAAGGTGGAAAACGAGTACTCCCTGGCATGCGACAGAATGGAAGCGGCACAAGCCGACCTTAACGCATGGCAGTCGCGCCCTGAACACCCGGACAGAACTACTGAAACCCGCAGGAGCATATCATCTGCGATAGAAATTACACGCCAAAAAAGAGAACAAGTACAAAAAGAGCTGGACAAAATAAAAATAGCACTTGCTCTTCATGAAAGCAACACTAAAAAAATGGCGGAAATGAAACCGGGGCTTGACGAGCTTGAAAAGAATGCAAACGAATGGGCAAAGTTAAACAATTTAATCGGCTCTGCAAACGGAATGGCATTCAGCCGGATTGCGCAGAACACTACGCTCGGGTTGCTTGTAGACCACGCAAATTCCCAATTGGCTCTGTTCTCCCCACGCTACCGATTGCGGAAGGCCGGCAACACCCTTGACCTCGAAATAACCGACCGTTACATGAGCGACGAGTGCAGACCGGTGTCAAGCCTTTCGGGTGGAGAAACTTTTGTGGTAAGCCTTGCGCTCGCACTCGGGCTGTCGTCTCTTTCAAACAGCCACCTGTCAATCGGAAGCCTGTTCATAGACGAAGGGTTCGGCAACCTCGACAACGAAAGCCTTGACTTTGTAATCCGGGCATTGGGCAACCTAAATGCGCAAGGGCGCAAAGTTGGAATAATAAGCCATACGCAACAAATACGCGACAACATATTCCCGCAAATACAGGTGGTGCACAAAAACGCGGCAGACAGCCTAAGCACTATACGAACCGTATCATTCTGAAATACCTACTGCAATGAAACAACTGGTTTTCGCCACAAACAACAAACATAAACTAGAAGAAATACGTGCCATTCTCGACACGAAAATAGAAATATTGAGCCTGGCCGACATCGGCTGCGAAGCCGACATACCCGAAACCGCCGACACACTTGAGGGCAACGCCCTCATAAAGGCGCGATACGTTTACGACAACTACAAGCTCGACTGCTTTGCCGATGACACAGGACTTGAGGTTGAAGCGCTCAACGGTCTTCCCGGCGTTCACACCGCACGCTACGCCTATCCCGACCGCCACGACCCCGAAGCCAACATGGTTAAACTGCTTAACGCATTAAAAGAAAATAACAACCGCAATGCAAGATTTCGCACTGTTATCGCGTTAATAGAAAATGGCAGGGAACATCTTTTCGAGGGCGTTGTCGAAGGCGTAATCGCACACGAGAAAAGCGGAACGGAAGGCTTCGGATATGACCCGGTATTCATTCCACAAGGGCAGCAAAAAACTTTTGCCGAGCTCGGAGAAGACATAAAGAACACCATGAGCCACCGTGCACGAGCCGCGCATAAACTCGCCGAATATCTCTATTCACACCACGAACACTGAAGGCACGTGCAGGCACATTAACATTATTACATTACCAGGAATGCGCAAGAAAACATTTCTAATCTTATTCATGCTTGCTGCAGTTTTTGCGGCGCAAGCCGAAAGCCGCTGGACTTACTATGGGGCATACCACAACTCGCTTGTCAACATCCAGGTCAGCGGCAATGTGTTCTCGCTATGCGACGGCTCGATATTTTCATATTCGCCGTCCGATGGCGAAGCCAAAATTTACAACAAAACCACAGGGCTTAGCGATGCCGGCATAAAGCACATGGTATATTGCGAAGAACTGGAATGTTTCGTTCTTGTGTACTCCAACTCCAACATCGATGTGTTTTATCCCGGGTTGGGCAAGGTTTCAAACATCCCGCAACTCATGAACAGCAATCTTGCCGATAAAACGGTGAACGACATAACCATTTCGGGCAAATATGCATACATAGCCACAAATTCGGGCGTTTCATTGCTCGACATTTCCCGTTTGGAGTTTTCCAGAACATACAACATCGGAACGGTTAGCAGTGCCGTTCTTCTAAACGGCAAAATCCTCGCTGCCACGCCATCGGGAATAATTCAGGGAAATGTGTCCGAAAATCTTCTCGACCCTTCAAATTGGTCAAAGCTCAACGATCCGGCTTTCACCAAGCTGCGCGTACTGGGAGACAGACTTTACGCACAAGCTCGGCACGTTTTTGAAATAAATGCCACTACGGGCATTTTTGTGGCCATAGACAACGTACCCGCCACGTTTTTCTGCAATGGCAACGACCAATATATATTTTTCGGCAATTCCGATGCGGCCTACGCCGTATCGCCCGATGGAACAAAAACCAAGATTTGCGGCAGCAACTCTTTCAAACACCTATCTTATTCCAACGGTACTTATTGGGCAAGCTGCGGCTTCAACGGTACACAGCCCTATAAGGCCGATGAAAACGGAATGCTCAAAGCCGTGGCGCAAGGCATAACGCTCAACAGCCCCATACGCAACTACTGCGCATTCATGAACGTAAGCTCATCAAACCGCATTCTCGTGGCGGGAGGCACGCTCAACTATAACCTGCAAAACTTTGACGGCACTCTCTACAGCTACAAGAACGGTAAATTCTTCAATTTCGAGGACACCGTATCATCCCATACCAATATTCCATACCGCAACCTTACCGGTGTTGCCGAAGACCCATACGACCCGACACACGTTTTTGCGTCCTCCGGCGAAACCGGACTATATGAATTCCGCAACGGCATGTATGCTGCCCACTTCGACAGCCGCAACAGCCCTTTGCAATCTGCCGTTCCCGATGCATGGCGACCATACCTGTATGTCAGAACAGGCGGCTTGCAGTATGACGGCGACGGAAACCTGTGGATGCTCAACAACGAAGTTGACACCATTCTGAAAATAATGATGCGCAACGGCACATGGCAAAGCATATATATTGACGAGCTTGCAAATTACCCAACGTTCGACCACCTTGTTTTCGACAACGACGGCAGGGCCTGGTTTACCCATCGTCGCACCACGAGCAAGCACAACGCCGGCGTGGCGTGCTTGGACGTGAACGGCACCATCGGCGACACTTCGGATGACACCTTTACCTTTCGCTATCGCTTTACAAACGAAGACGGCACAACCTACACGCCCAACACCGTAGATGCCATTGCCAAAGACAATGACGGGCGCATTTGGGTGGGAACCGTAGAAGGGCCTTTCCTTATAAACGACCCCGAAAACTTTGCAAACAGCAACTTCACGTTCGAGCAGGTAAAAGTACCACGCAACGATGGAACCGACTATGCCGACTATCTGCTTACGGGAGTTCCCATCACTGCCATAGCCGTTGACGCGGCAAACCGCAAATGGTTCGGCACAAAGGGCGATGGCGTTTACCTTGTCGGTGCCGACAACATAGAGACTGTTCACCATTTCACTGCATCAAACTCCCCCCTGGTTAGCGACAATGTGCTTTCGCTTGCCGTTAACAGGGAAACGGGCGAGGTTATGATTGGCACCGACAAAGGGCTGATGGGCTACAATGCCGGAAAGGTAAGCACAGGAAAGTCGTTCAAAGACAAAGACCTCAAAATATATCCCAATCCCGTGCGCCCCGATTTCTACGGAGACGTTACCATAGAAGGGCTTCCCCTGGGCGCGGAGGTTAAGATAACAACAACCGGTGGGCAGCTTGTGCGCACAGCCAAAACCAGTAACGGTTTCTACAAATGGGATGTCAAGGACAGCAGCGGCGCGGGTGTGGGCTCGGGCGTTTACTATGTGCTTGCCATTACGTCTGACGGCAAGCACGGCGCACGCGGTAGAATAGTGGTGGTGCGCTGAAGCCATGGAATACGGCGGGCGGAATTTCAATGCCATAACGTTGGTGAGATGGTTTTTCGCCGTCTCTCTCGTATGCTTTCACGCCTGTGTGCTTTTGCGCCACAGTTTCATCACCCCGGTAAAGGGGCACGCCATTGTAAGCGTGTTCTTCGTGCTTAGCGGAATGCTGACATACGAAGGGCTTGCCGCCCGCCCCGAACCCCGTGCCTTTTATGTGAGAAGATTCCGGAAACTTTTCCCGCCATACGCCTTGGTGGTTGTTGCCTGTGCGCTCGCCTTTGCCGCGTTCTCAACAATGCCTGCAAGTGGATACTTAACATCCGCCGGCTTCTTGAAATACCTTGCCGCCAACCTCACATTCCTAAATTTCCTTGCCCCAACCCTTCCCGGAGTTTTTGACACGCACTATGTGAATGCGGTAAACTCTTCGCTTTGGACTATGAAAGTTGAGGTTATGTTCTACGCCGTTGCCCCTGCAATAGTATGGTTTTCGCGCCGTTCACGACCGCTTTTGGTTATAGCGGCGGTATACGTGCTTTCGGTTGGCTATTCCGAACTTTTCACACACCTTTACCACGTTTCCGGAGCGGAAAAGTTTGATGTTATCCGCCGCCAATTGCCCGGGCAGATGATGTATTTCGCCGCAGGAATGGCGGCAGTGCACCTTAGGGCATCGCTGCTTCGCCACAAGGCGGCGGCGCTGCTTGCGGGCCTTGCGGTGTGGCTTATGTGTTCAGCCTTTACGCGCCTGCGTCCCATAGAGCCGCTCGCCATTGCGTGCGCCATAACCGTTGTGGCGTATGGCAGCAGACGGCTTTCCGCGCTGTCGGTTTCCGTACCCAACCTCACATACGAGGTGTTCCTGCTGCATTTTCCCATACTGCAAACTTTTGTTGAGCTTAAAGTGTTTGAAAAGCTCGGCTTCGCAGCCGCATTATTTTTGACGTTTGCAGCTACAATACTGCTGTCATATGCAATAAACCGTGTCGTGAAACATAAAAAGGCGAACTTGCCGGCGTCACAATAAACCACTGATAATCAAAATCTTGCCCGATTTTCTCATTGCTTTGTAAGAAGTTGTTTCTCAGGCACTTGTATTTGTCAAAAAAAGGTCTGACATAATTTGAATTATATCAGACATAGTTTTTTCTATGTCCTATGTAGTTTTTTCTACATCAGATGCAGTTTTTCCGACTTGGGTTTTAGGCCATTTGTTGGGGCTTATTGCATACGCCCTGTATGCCATCGCATAAAGCTTATCGCAAAACGCCGCTGCAACATCGCAATTGGCGCAATTCCGGGCGTATTGAATACGCTCCTGCGCAGGTGCGAATCCTTGGTTATTTGCGTGCGAAATATTCATCGGGTACAGTTTTCAACGGCTTTGAACAATGGACAAAAATGCCGCAAAATCAAAAAAATCGGGTTGCGGCATTGCAGCATTGAATAAATGTGTAACTTTGTGAAAAATATAGACTGCCATGTTCCTGGGTGTGCCGCTATCGTCATTGTCCGGCGCTCTTGCCGCGAAATATGGGTATCGCACTACGATTATGTATCGCAACCCATACGTATGCTTTTGGCACAATGTTAGCGCTATGTATGTTGACGAAATGGCAAACCGCCTGTGCAACGCAATGCTAATGGCGGGCGTGGGGCGCGGGGATAGAGTAATTGTGCTTTCGGAGAATATGCCCGAGTGCATATACGTTAGTCTGGCGGCCTATAAAGCGGGCATAGTGGTAGTGCCGGTGTTCGCCGGCACATGTTTGGCACGGCTTGAGTCAATAGTACGCATAACCGGCGCACGCCTTGTGTTTGCCGGAGGTGCAGAGCAATATGTAATGGCGGCGGGGCTTTATGCCAAATGCCCCACCGTGAAGCGTATTGTGGTTTTCGACCCCGAAGTGGCTATGCGCAAAAACGACATGACCACGCGCCACATTGCGGAGTTTGTCAAGAACGCTCGAACAAGCATAAAGCTAAACATTGCGCAGCCATGCGACAACGATGCCGCCGACATAATTTTCACCAGCGGCACAATGGGCGAGCCGAAAGGAGTTGTTATAACCCACGGAATGTATTCCGCGGCCTTGAAGGAGAATGCCGGGCGGATTAAGGTGGGCGAAGGCTGGAAAGTACTCGAATACCTGCCTTACAACCACATATTCGAAAGGGCATGGGCATTGTTCTGCCTGCAATGCGGGGCAGTGCTCGTGGTCAACCGGCAACCGAGCCACCTGCAACGTGCGCTAAGGGAGATACGCCCCGAAGCAATGTGCTGCGTGCCGCATTTTTGGGAAAAGCTGCGTCAGGCAGTATATGCGCACATCGCCTCACAACCAGCGCACATTAGGGAAGCCCGGGAAAAAGCTCTTGAAACAGGGCGGCTGCGCAACGCCGATTTTGTTTACCGTAAAAAGCCTGTCCCCGAAAATTTGGAACGCGAATACGCCGAATGCAACAAAACCGTGCTTTCAATGGTGCGCCGCGAGGCGGGACTTGAAAACGCTCGCGTAATGCCCACAGCAGGGGCTGTGGTGGCAAAGGACATCGAGGAGTTCGCACGCGCCTGTGCGCTGCCCATGCTTGTAGGATACGGGCTTACAGAGACAACGGCCACCGTGAGCTGCGATGACTTTTCGCAAAGCATAACCCCGGGGTCCGTGGGCAGGACGATAGGCGGACCGGAAATGAAGTTCAGCGAAGGAGGTGAGATACTTTTGCGCGGCAAAACAGTGGCAAACGGATATTTCAACAACCCCGTAGCCACAGCCGAAGCCTTTCGCGACGGATGGTTTCACACAGGCGACGCGGGACGAATTGAAAACGGCGAACTGTTCATCACCGGCAGGATAAAACAGCTGATGAAAACCTCGAACGGCAAATACATCGCCCCTGAACAGATAGAGGCGGCAATGAACGCCGACCCCATGATAGCCCAAACCGTGGTGATTGCCGAGGGGCGCAAATTCGTAGGAGCTTTGATAGTGCCGGAACGCACGGCAGGCGAACACGCCGGAAACACGGCGGAAAACAGGCGCGCAATATGGGAACGCATAGAAAAAATACAGGAATGCCTTCCGCCGTTCTGCCGCATAAAGCGGTTCATGCTAATCAACGAGCCGCTTACAGTAGATAACGGCTGCCTTACACCCACCCTGAAAATACGCAGGAACGTGGTGGAGCAAAAATACGCCAAAGAGATAGAGACAATTTACGACAACAAGAAGTATAAAATATATGATAACCTCTGAACAGCTGAAAGAGATACAAAACCGCGCCGCAGAACTCGGACACTATCTTGACATAGATAAAAAGAAGATAGAACTCGAAGAAGCGCAACTGCACACGCAGGCCCCCGATTTTTGGGACGACCCCAAGAAAGCCGAACAACAGATGAAAATAGTCAAGGGGCTGGAACACTGGGTGAACGGCTACAAGGAAGTATGCACCGATGTAGAAGAGCTTGCGCTTGCCGTTGACTTCCACAAGGAAGGAATGATAGAGGAAAACGAGGTTGACGCTGCCTATGCCAAAGCCGTGGAGAAAATCGAAGCTCTCGAAATGAAGAATATGCTGCGCCGCGAGGAGGATCAAATGTCGTGCGTACTTAAAATCAATTCAGGCGCCGGCGGCACGGAGAGTCAGGACTGGGCATCAATGCTAATGCGAATGTATATGAGGTATGCCGAATCGCACGGCTACAAAGTTACGGTTAGCAATCTGCAAGACGGTGAGGAAGCCGGCATAAAAACCGTTACGATGGAAATAGAGGGCGACTACGCCTATGGCTACCTGAAAAGCGAGAACGGCGTGCACCGCCTTGTGCGCGTATCGCCCTACAACGCACAGGGAAAGCGCATGACATCGTTCGCGAGCGTGTTCGTAACACCGCTTGTCGATGACACCATAGAGGTTTACGTTGACCCATCAAAGATAAGCTGGGACCTTTTTCGCAGCGGCGGTGCCGGCGGACAGAACGTGAACAAGGTGGAAACCGGTGTGCGACTGCGCTACCAATATGTTGACCCCGACACCGGCGAGGAAGAGGAAATCCTCATCGAGAACACCGAGAGCCGCAAACAGCTCGAAAACCGCGAGAATGCCATGCGACTGCTGCGCTCTCAACTATACGACCGCGCATTGCAAAAGCGCAAGGCGGAACAAGCAAAGATAGAGGCGGGGAAAAAGAAAATCGAATGGGGAAGTCAGATACGCTCCTACGTGTTTGACGACCGCCGCGTGAAAGACCACCGCACCGGCTATCAAACAAGCGATGTAAGCGGTGTGATGGACGGAAACATTGATGGCTTCATCAAGGCCTATCTAATGGAGTTTGCCGACTCGCAGGACATTGTTTAGAACAAATCAAAATCCAAAATAAGTATGCCATGAGCGAACAAAGAAGAATTAAAGCCAACGAGCGGCGCAAAAAACAAGACCGCCAGGCAGGAAGAATTGTGAACGGTATTTTCATCGCCCTTGTGGTTCTGATGGTGGTATGCATAGTATGTGCCGCGCTGCTTTCGGACTGAAAATAAAATAGAACAGGAATTCCACAAAAAGGCCGTTGAACATGCCATTGGAGATAGAACACAAATTCCTCGTTTGCGGGGAATACAAGAATCTTGCGGCTTCGTCAACCCACATCATGCAAGGCTACATTTGCAGCGACAGGGGCAGGACGGTGCGCGTGCGCATACGCGATGACAAAGGTTATCTCACCATAAAAGGCCCTTCACACGATGGCGGGCTTTCACGTTACGAATTTGAAAAAGAGATAACACACGATGAGGCAAAGCAGCTGATGCAGCTCTGTGAGCCGGGAATAATTGACAAACGGCGTTATCTTGTGCCGTTCAAAGGGCACATGTTCGAAGTGGACGAGTTTTACGGCGATAACGAGGGGCTGACAATGGCCGAGGTGGAGCTTTCTTCAACAGACGAGAGCTTTGAAAAGCCCGCGTTCATAGGTCGCGAGGTTACCGGAGACAGGAGGTTCTATAACTCTTCCCTGCGCATACGCCCTTTCCGCGAATGGAAAGACTCCCTGCCCGAATACAGACAATAAATTTCGGAGTTCTGTTTCAAAGATACGTGGCATTCCCGAGTTCCCTGCGCACGAAAACAAAATTTTTTACCTATTATTTGTATATCAAAGTCGTTAGATTTTCCGGGATAATCACCTCTTTAGCCGCCTGCATAACCTCCTCTGCCGAAAGTGCATCGATGGCACGGCATTGTTCGTCAATGTCGCGATAGCGGTTATACTTTGCGTATGAGCGTCCCATGCTTATTGCGTAACTGTTGAAACTGTTTCGCGAAAGCAGCAACTGCCCTTTCAGCCGCCGTTTTGCCGCCAAAAGCCGCGTGGGGGTGAGCGGCACGTTGGTTATGCGGTTCAGCTCCGCAAGCAGAAGCCGGCGGCAGCGTGCCACATTCCCGGGGTCACAGCCGAAATAAACGCCCCACACTCCGGTTTCGCTGTACGAGCACACATAGCTTTCTACTGTATATACAAGCGCGCTGTGTTCGCGCAATATGATATTGAGACGGGAACTCATTCCCGATCCGCCAAGAATGTTGTTCAACAAAAAGAAAGCCGTGCGCCTTTTGTCGGTTGCACCAAATCCGCGCGCACCAACTATAACATGGGCCTGGTGGGTCTTTTTGTCATGCACCACTTCCTGCGCCTTGTATGCCGGAAGCGCAAAATCCTCTTTCACAGCCGGCGCTGGGTCGAGCCCGGCCGTGGCCTTTTCGAGCAACTTTACAATTCGTCCGAAATCGGCATCGGCATACACATAGAATGTGCAGTTTGCCGGACGGTAGTAACGCCGCGCAAATTCCTTGGCATCAGCAGTTGTATATGTCTTTAGGCGGGCGGCGTTACCCAAGATGTTTCTACCGAGCGGATGGCCCTCGAACAAAAGTTCCTCGAATTCGTCAAATATAAGTTCGGCCGGATTGTCGTTATAACTTTCTATCTCATCGGAAATAACTTCAACCTCCTTGTCTATTTCGCGCTGGGGATAGCTGCTGTGGAACACCATGTCGCTCAACACGTCTATAGCCCTGGGCAGCTCACCCTTGGGTATGGCAGTGTAGTAAACCGTTTCTTCCTTGCCGGTATAGGCATTGAGATCCGCACCAACGCTTTCGAGTGCGTTGTTTATATGCCATGAATTGCGCCGCTCCGTGCCCTTGAAGCTTACGTGCTCAATAAAATGCGCCATCCCATCCTCGTTTGGCAGCTCGTTGCGCGTACCGGCATACACAACATAACCGCAATAAGCCACTCCCGTTGAGGAAGGCTCGAAAATAACCTTCAACCCGTTTGAAAGGGTCGTTGTCTGAATATTTTCCATATTGTGCAAAATTACGCAGAATTCGCGAGATAACTTCATTTAAGGCGTATGGCTGCATTTGCATACGCGACCTATGTTCGTGATAGTAAATCATACTATACCGCACAAAATACGCATTTTGCGGCTTTTTGTTTTTCGGACGTTTGAAACAGGCAAAAAAAGGTCTGATGTAGTTTGAATTATGTCTGATGTAAAAAAAAATTATATCAGAACTTTTTTCGAAAACTGCAAACGTTTAATTCACAACAACTTACCAAGTTTTTCTTTTTTCTTTGAACTCGCGAATAATCAAAGAGTTACGTCTTTCCGTTTTATATTGCGAAAGTACACGAACAAGAAGTCCGCCAACAGCAATAACGGTTGGCGGACTTTTCTTGAATTTCTCCTGTTATTTGTGTCTTATGGAATGGTTTTGAATGCGAATCCCTGCGACTGCAGCCATTCTATAGCCCTTGGCAAGGCATACAGCAGTTTGTCTTCGCTTTTCAACGAGTCGTGAAACGTGATTATGGAGCCGTTGCGAGCGTATTTCCTTACATTTAGTAGCACATCGCGCCCGTTTAGGCGTATGCTGTAATCGCGCGTTACAAGGTCCCACATCACTATCTTGTACTTGTGCCCCACTATCCTGTACTGATCCCATTTCATCCAGCCGTGGGGCGGACGGAAAAGGTCGGTCCGAAGCAGCATATTAGCCTTGTCAACATTGCGCAAGTAGGAACGGTAGCCATGTTTTAGACCGCCTATATGATTATAGGTGTGGTTTCCTATGCGATGCCCCGCATCTCTGACCATCGCCAACTCTTGCGGGTGCTTATAGGCGTTCTCGCCCACCATGAAGAATGTGGCGTGAATGCCGTAGTGCTTCAATACATCAAGCACCCACGGAGTGACGACGGGTATGGGCCCATCGTCAAACGTGAGGTAAACAGCCCTTTCGTGCGGGTTTATTCTCCATAGGGCATGAGGATAAAGCCATCGCAAGAATGTGGCAGGTTGCTCTATAATCATTTACTTGCGCGCAATGTCGCCCTGTTACATTCCGGTATCAGCCCCTCCGTTCGATTGGAACAGGTCTGTGCCGGTCTTCGTCTGCCAAAGTTCATAATAACGATAGAGGGTTTTCTCCACATCTTTCTCCTTCGGCGATTTCAGACTACGGTATGTTGCCATTACGTTCTGCAAAACTTCAAGGCAAACGCTATATTCATAGCGGTAGCTTGCAAGATCGGAAGCGGAAAGCGACTGATACCAGCGCAAGTACTGCTTGCAGTCGGTTGCAGCCTTGTCAATAAGGTATTCGCCCCGCTTGGTGTTGCCCGTGAGCATCATAGCCCTGCCGAGGTCTATTGCCCCGCTACGCCATACATACGGCACATTGAATTCGGGGATTTCTTTTTCGCATTTGGCTATCAACGCTTTTGCCTTGTTGGTTTCTCCGCGCTTTATAAGCTCCAATGCCGATTGCGCAAACAGTTGGCGGTGTCCCCAACACAACCTCATGGCGTTTTCGTCAATATACAGTTTCTTGTCCTTCAAACCGCCGTATCTGTAACGGAACATAAGGTTGTCGTAGCACTTTTCGGGATCGATTACATTTCCATTCTTTGCAGTGTTAAACGGCGTGATGCGATTTGCCATACCCTCTTTCACGAAATAATCGCCGAGTTTACCGTAGTTTTCCGAACCCACGGTGATTGCCACATACATCGGGCGCTTGAAGTTGCTCTGCGCAAGCATTTCGTAAAGCATAAGTTCACTCTTGTAAACGGCCGAACGTCCTTTGAGCGAAATTACCATATGGTCGGGCACTCCTCCATCAACACTGTCTTGCAGCCACATTCCCGACTTGCGCACGGCATCTTTGTCAACCGTCAGCACGAGGCTGTCGGTGGGGATGAAGCGCATTTCGGGGTCGGGATTCAGAACAAAGTTCTTCATTATGTATGAGAGTTCGAACATATTCTCTCCCGGGTGTTGGCGGTTGATTTCTGCAAGTGCCGCCTTCTGCGAGGCATCAACGCGCACCATCTCGTGCTCTCCGTTAGAAACATACTGCGCCCTACTCCAGGTTATGGGGCAAGGGGGCGATGTATACGCAGGACGCTTCATTTGGTCAATATACCAGTCGGTTTGCAAATATGAAAAGTTGCAAACGCGCGCATCTGTGCGAACGCCCTCAACTTCCTGATTGTACCACTGCGGGAAAGTGTCGTTGTCGCCGTTGCAGAAGATAATGGGGTTGCCTTTATCGGGAAGGGTGAGAAGATAATTGGCCCCGAAGTCGCGGCACAGATAACGGCCCGAACGATCGTGGTCGTCCCACGTCTGCGATGCCATCTGCACAGGAACAAGCAGGCACACGAGCGAAGCGAGTGCCGCAACGCCCGCACCGCTTAGTTTTAGTTTCTTCAAGCTTTCTATGATGCCTATTACGCCCAAGCCAATCCATATCGCGAATGCGTAGAAAGAGCCGGCGTATGCATAGTCGCGCTCGCGAGGCTGTGTAGGTGTTTGGTTAAGATACACAACGATGGCAATGCCCGTCATGAAGAAAAGGAAGAACACCACCCAAAACTGGCGGATTCCCCTCTTGCCCCTGTAAGCTTGGAAGAACAACCCTATCAGACCGAGGATAAGCGGCAAGCAATAGAACACGTTGTGCCCCTTGTTCTGTTTCAAAGAATCGGGCAATAAGCTCTGATCGCCCAGACGCGCGTTGTCAAGAAAACTAAAGCCTGTAATCCAGTTGCCGTGGTCTTTTTCGCCCATGCTCTGTATGTCGTTTTGTCTGCCGGCAAAGTTCCACATGAAATAGCGCCAGTACATGAAGTTAAGCTGATATGAAAGGAAGAACTTGAGGTTTTCCCATTGTGTGGGCATCTTTACCGACGAGGTTCTGCCTGTAGGATCATCATAAGGAACCTGCCGCCCTTCAACGCCTCCCATCCAACTTTCATACGCCTTGGCATGGTCGCTCGAGTACATACGCGGGAACAGCATGTTTTGGGCAAACACATATTCGTTGTTATGCCCGACAACTTCGTAAGAATCCTTCTCGTTCTTGTTTGTCTTTTCTTTACGGCTGTAAATGGGCTTGCCCTCCTTGCACTTCCAGGTGAGCATTCCGTTGCCTGCGTCTTGATAGGCGGGTTGTGAAGTGTAAGCCTGACCGTAGAACAAGGGACGCGAACCGTATTGCTCGCGATTAAGGTAGCTGCCAAGGGTGAAAATGTCCTCGGGCGAGTTTTGGTCCATGGGCGGGTTGGCCACCGAGCGTATTACGATTATAGCGTATGAAGAGTAGCCTATCATAAGCATAAGCATACACAGCAGAGAGGTGTTAACAATTCTCGATGAAACCAGGAATTTTTCTTTCTTGCCTTTGCACCTCAATACATAGAACAATACCGCCAGAACTATAATACCAACCACAACGCTCATTATGCCGTCGCCATAGAACGGAATGCCGAGTAATCCCACGGAAAGCGTGGCCGACATGGCTATTGCACTGCGGCTCTTGTCGCGCTGGCTCTCATATATTGCCCATATAATGCACGCCACAAGTACCACGAGATACACAACTGTGCCGGTGTTGAAGCTGAAACCCAAACCGTTTACAAACAAAAGTTCGAACCATCCGCCCACTTTCACGATGCCCGGCACAACGCCGTAAAGCACAGCCGCCACAATTACGAACGAAACCAACAGCGCAATAAGCGAGCCTTTCGCACCGAGTTCGGGCTTGTGTTTATAAACGTAAACAAGCACGATTGCGGGGATACAAAGCAGGTTCAAAAGGTGCACTCCGATGCTCAAGCCCACGATGAAAGCTATCAAAACGAGCCAACGGTCGCTGTGCGCATCGTTGGCGCGGTTCTCCCATTTAAGGATAAGCCAGAACACCAAAGCGGTGCACATGGACGAATATGCATAAACTTCTCCTTCAACAGCACTGAACCAGAACGTATCGCTGAACGTGTAGGCCAAAGCGCCCACAAGTCCTGCGCCCATTATCTCTATTGTCTGCGCAATGGTGGGGGTTGCATCGTCTTTTACAATGAGCTTGCGCGATAGATCGGTGATTGTCCAAAACAGGAACAATATACACGCCGCACTCAAAATGGCTGACATTGTGTTGACCATCATTGCCACGTGGCCCACATCCTTTGCAAACTGCGAGAACAGGTTTGCAGTAATCATGAATACCGGTGCTCCGGGCGGGTGGCCCACTTCAAGTTTGAACGCCGAAGAGATGAACTCCGGGCAGTCCCAAAAACTTGCGCTCGGCTCAATGGTCGAGCAATATACAAATGCCGCAATGGCAAACGCTATCCAACCCAATAGGTTGTTAACTATCTTGTAGCGCATCTTTAGTTTATTTTGTTTTGTTACTTATTTGCGGTCTTTTTCCTGCCAACGCAACGCATTGGCACACATTCGTGCAAAATTAAAAATTAATATCAAATTCGCCAAAGACACAGCCACTTTTATAGCGTGAGCCCGAGACAAAAGCCCCCGAAAGCCAAGGGGGCTTTTCTGCATAGGACATAATAAAAACCATGTCTGATGTAGGAAAAATTATGTCTTACATAATTCAAATTACATCAGACCTTTTTTTCGCCGTTGCAAACGTCTGAAAAACAAATCATTGCACAGAATATCCTTTTCCTGCTCACTTTCCTGTAACTCAATACATTACACGATTTCGGCGACATTCGCAATCTCACAAAGTTATTATGGCTTAGTTCCGTTAAAGTTGTGGGAACGGAATAAAGCCGCGCATACTACTTGAATGCGGCGCGATGAATTTTTCCAGCCACACCACGTCCCACCATCGCGAATACTTATAGCCGCACTTGTGGAAATGCGCCGCGAGCGCAAAGCCTTCCTTTTCGTGAAAACGTATGCTGCCGTTGTCATGAAGCTCGTCCTCCGTGTCGGAATACGTTACACAGGCGTAAAGGTTAGTTACATTCTGCCTTTTCAGTATTTCCTCAAGTTGGGCATACAGAGCCGACCCGATGTGTTGCCCACGAAATTTCATGTCAACATAAACCGACAGTTCCACTGCCCAGTCGTATGCCGCCCTCTCCTTGAACGCCCCGGCGTAAGCGTATCCCAGCACTGTACCGCCACACTCCGCAACCAAATAGGGATAGTTCTCCAAAGTTTTTGCAACTCTGGTACGAAATTCCCCGACATCCGGCACGATGTATTCAAACGTTATGGATGTGTTTCTTACGTATGGCGCGTATATCTCCAAAAACCTCGGCGCGTCATCGGGCTTTGCAGTTCTTATAGTTATTTTCCCAGGTTTCATCGGTGTTTACCATCCCCAAAATCCTTTCACGACAAACCACACAACAGGCACAAACAACGCAGGAAGCAGGTTCAAAGTCTTGCAGTCTTTCAGTTCGAGAAGCGAAAGCCCCGAAGCGGTAATCATAAGCCCGCCGATTATAAGCAGCTCCGCCATGAGGGCATTACTTATGGCAGTGCTTGAAATCATAGCCACGGCATAAAACATACCCTGCCACAGAAAAAGCACCGGGGCGGCAAGTATCATCCCTATTCCGTATGTGGAGGCGAAAACGGTGGAACTCACGAGGTCGAGCGTTGAATTGGTGAAAAGAAAAGTGTTGTCGCCTTTCAACGCGCTTATCACAGGCCCGAGCATTGACAAAGGCCCGATGCAATAAAGAAGAATTGCCGTTGAAAGTCCCTCGGCAAGATTCTTCGATGAATTCCCGGATTTTGAGCGTTTGCTGACCAAACGTCTGAAACGTCCGTCTATGTCAAGAGCCGTTCCCACCACCCCGCCAACGGCAAGGGATATGATGAAAAGCACAGGGTATTCGCTCCCGGACAAATGCGATATGGTGGCGTTCAGGCCTATTGCCAGACTTGCAAGCCCAAGAGCGGTGTAGAGCGCGCGCTTGTACTTCTCTTTTATGCCCCTGTGGAGCAACGCCCCAGCCAATGTACCCGCAATTATGCAGGCGGTGTTCACTATTGTTCCTGTCATGCTTTTTTATGAACTGCGCAATTACTGTAATATTCTAAGGAAGCCGCCTGTTTTTCCTGTTTTCACCGTTGTTTTGCCGGCTTTTCAACGCGAATTATTGTTTGCGCCGATATATTGGGTTCGTTCTTACACTTTACCGTCAACACTGCATTGCCCGTTTTCGTGGTGGAACGCACCAAAACCACCATTTCACCGTGAAAAAGGCGCATCTGCGGTTTCTCGAAAGGTTCGAGCGATGTAGCATCGCCGTTGCAGGCGGCCTGAAATTTTGCACCTTTTACCGAGAACAGCAACTCATTGTCGGCATCGGGGCATTCGTTCCCTTCTGCATCAAGCATCCTAACCGTTACAAACGATATATCGTCGCCGTCAGCCTTTATCACGTTTCGGTCGGGCGTCAGTTCGAGCTTGGCGGGCTTTCCGGCGGTGCGCACAACCTTTTCCGCCGCACGGTTTCCTGCCGCGTCATATGCCACGACCTTAAGCTCCCCCGGTTCGTACTTTACGTTAATCCATTTAATGCGGTTTGCATCAAAGAGCTTTGTCGGGTCTTTTTTTGCTCTTCCCATGCTTTTTCCATTTACAAACAGTTCGGCTTCGGGAAAGCTTGTGTAGCACATTACGGGTACATTCTTTCCTTCCATTCCGTGCCATGTCCAATGTGGAAAGACATGCAAAGTTTTGTCAATGGTATTCCAACGGCTACGATAGAAATAAAACCTGTCTTTGGGCAGACCTGCAAGGTCAACTATTCCGAAGTAGCTGCTGCGCGACGGCCACATGTTACTATAAGGATAGTTCTCGCCAAGATAATCGAAGCCCGTCCAAACAAATTCGCCGATAATCCATGGTTTTCTGTCCTGATACCAAGCATCATAATCGGGAATGTTGCTCCACGGAGCACTGTACAGGTCGTAACTCGAAATCTGTCGGTCGGGAGTTTTGCTACCGTTTGTAGTGTGTATTGCAGGAAAATGGTAAACACCGCGACTGCTCAGCGTTGATGCCGTTTCGCTTGCAATCAAAAAGCCTTGCGGAAGAGAATCTATATAAGTTTCATAGCACTTAATGTTATAGTTGAAGCCCGGAATATCCAAGTATTTTGCATATCCGCTACGCGTTGCACCATATACATTATCAATTCCCGCCGTAACCGGACGTGTCGGGTCGAGTTTATGGAGCAGCGCTACGAGATGGCGGCACATCTCCGCGCCCTCCTTTGTTTTCTGGTCGCGTATCTCATTGCCTATGCTCCACATCACAATCGAAGGATGGTTTCTGTGGTTGTAATATTCGTTGGTTAGGTCTTTTTCCGCCCATTCTTTGAAAAACAGGCTGTAAGCATTGGCAGTTTTTCCTGTCATCCAACTGTCGAACGATTCTGCCATTACCAACATCCCCAATGAGTCGCAAAGATTCATCATCATTGTGGAAGGCATATTGTGGGAGGTTCGTATGGCATCGCAACCCATGTCTTTCATTATTTTTATCTGTCGCGCTATCGCCGCCTCGTTCACCGCTGCGCCGAGCGGTCCTAGGTCGTGGTGCAGGCACACACCTTTAAATTTCCGTGTCTTACCGTTAAGTTGAAAACCTTTTTCTTTTGTATAGGAAATGCTTCTAACCCCAAAGCGTGTCAGATTCTCGTCAACCGTTTTGCCGTCTTTTACAAGGCGTGTGCGAAGTGTGTAAAGGCTTGGCGTTTCGGGCGACCACAACGCGGGACTGCCGATTTTCAGCGTTGCCTTCAGCTTTCCTCCTTCAAATTTCCCTTTTGCCGCAGCTACTTCCTTTCCATTCCGCGACAGCACGGCCAATTCGGCTTTCAGCCCATCGGAACTTCCTTTTCTCAAAGCCACATCTACGTTAACGGTTGCCGATTTTTCTGAAACCTCGGGCGTTGTTACCCACACGCCCCATGTGTCAATGGCATCCTTGCCCGAAAGTATCAGCTTCACGGGGCGGTAAAGCCCGCCGCCGGGATACCAACGGCTGCTTAGGCCGCGATTGTTCAGCTTTACGACAAGCGAGTTTTCGCCGCCTTTCAAAAACGGCGTGGCATCTATGCGGAAAGCATTATATCCGTTCGCCCATTTTCCGGCAAGCTTGCCGTTTACATATACTTCCGGCTCTGCCATCGCGCCGTCAAAAAGCAATTCGGCGTGAGTGTAAGGGCGCGGAACTTTGAACTTGGTGCGGTACTCCCCTTTCCCGGGCCAAGGCAACGCCCCCGTATTTCCGGTGGATTCGCTCACAACTTTCTTGCCGTCAACAAGGTTCTCGCTTCTCCACACATCGTTATTTTTGTCAAACTTGCCCGATATGGCCCAATCATGAGGCAGAATTACGGCGCGGAACGGCGCACCGTCTTTTGAGAACGCCCAGCCGTTGCGCAGAGCTATTGTTTTGTGTATTTGCGCCTGTGCCAAAGCGGCGAAAGTCATTGTAAAAGCCGCCACCGCCAAACTAAATTTATTCTTTTCCATAAAAATTACTGTTGTTGCGCTTCTTCAGCAGGTATTATGCGAAAAAGCTTATCGCTCTTTCTTATTTTAACATCTATGGGCAGGGAAACGTGCCAACCTTTCTCAGCCGTTTCCACAGGGTTCATGTCATAGCGTATCTCTGCTGCGTTGAAATAAACCGCACCTGTGGTAGGGCCGGTAACAAGCAGCTTATCGCCTTTGTGTATCTCGGTTGCCTCAATCACAAACTCACCCACTCCGAGGTTTGAATAGTATTTCACGCCCTTACCGGCATACACCTTTCGCTCCGTTGCAAGACTTCCGTATTTCGCGTTCCATTCCCCGAGACGCTGCCCCAAATAATATCCGTCCCAAAAGCCACGGTTAAACACTGTTGCCAGACGCGCATCCCACTCGTCTTTTTTCTTTTCGGTGAAAGTGCCGTCAATAATTGCCTGCAAAGCCTCCTTATAGCATTTAACCACAGTGAGCACATATTCGGGACCGCGTGCGCGCCCCTCTATCTTGAACACTCTTACGCCGGCATCCACCATACGGTCGAGGAAGCGTATTGTTTTCAAGTCTTTGGGCGACATTATGTATTTATTGTCTATATCCAGTTCCGTGCCGGTTTCGCGGTCGCGCACGGTGTAACCGCGCCGGCACACTTGCAGGCACTGTCCCCGGTTAGCGCTGTGATTAAGGTTGTCGAGACTCATGTAACATTTTCCGCTAACCGCCATGCACAGTGCACCGTGGCAGAACATTTCTATTCTAACCTGCTTTCCCCCGGGGCCGCATATATTCCCGCTTTGTATTTCGGAGTATATGCGTTTTACCTTGTCGAGGCTCAGTTCTCTTGCAAGCACTGCCACATCGGCAAACTGCGAGTAGAAACGCAGAGCTTCGGTGTTGCTTATGTTTAGTTGCGTGGAAAGATGCACCTCCATGCCTTTTTTGCGGCAATACATTATGACGGCTATGTCGGAGGCTATAATCGCACTTATCCCTGCTTCGCACGCGGCATCGACAATTTCGTGCATCTGCTCCATGTCGTCGTCGTAAATTATCGTGTTCACCGTTAGGTAGCTTTTAACTCCGCGCTCGCTGCACAGCGAAGCAATATCCCTAAGGTCGGATATATCGAAATGGTTAGCTGAGTGCGAGCGCATATTCAGTGTACCCACGCCAAAATAAACCGAGCCCGCTCCCGCCCGGAAAGCCGCAAAAAGCGACTCGCGCGAGCCCACTGGCGCCATTATTTCAAAGTCTTCAATTTTCATCGTGCAAAATTTCTTTGACGGGTTCTGCCGAAACCGCAGTTTTCCTGTTGTATATTATTATGAGTAAAGCGGCAACCACGGCAGAAGCCGCCGATATTGCCACGGCATTCACTGTTCCGCCGGCAAGCTGCGAGAATGTTGCATCCTTTGAGACGCACAGTGCCACGACAATGCAAAGCGAATTGTTTGCCACATGGCAAACCACGGATGGCACGATGCTTCCCGTGCGCACGTACAGCCACCCAAGCAACGTGCCTATCACGAAAGCCGCCGGAATTTGCGCGGGATTGAAATGCACCAAACCGAACACGAGCGCGGTTACAGGCACGGCTACCACTGCCTTTACCTTACTTTCAAGCAGCGAGCCGAGGAATGCACGACGAAACACAAGCTCCTCGACCACAGGTCCTGCCAACGCAAGGCAGAATATGCCGAGCGGGTTGTGCATAAGCGAATCCATGCTCCCGCCAAGGCTGTCGCTCAAGTCGAGAAGTTCCTCAACATAACTCATCGGCACAAGAGCCAACACAAGTATCGCCACCGCCAGCGGCAACATAGTTCTGCGGCGCACAAGCCCCGACCGTGGCGACAGCAGTCGCCAACCGTAAAGCGCGCCTATTATCAGCGCATAAATGGCAAGCAGCATTCCCGATAGCACATAGGGGTTGGAAATATTACCCGAAACCTTGTCCACCCCACCAAAGCTCATGCCGTATGCTCCAAGGATATACGTGGTTACTATTGGCACAACTACCTGCATTATAATGAATACAAGAACTACAAGAACAGCCTTTATCATGTTGGGAACCGAATTGGATTTATGTTGAAACGTTATTTGTATGCAAAGATAGCGAAAAAACACAGCCGAAAGCTTTGTCTGTTAAAGCGAAATTATTAATTTTGCACCGCATTTGCGCAAACGCCTTGCGCAAACGGCGGGATAGCTCAGCCGGTTAGAGCGCATGATTCATAATCATGAGGTCCCCAGTTCAATCCTGGGTCCCGCTACCTGAACAAACGGCACGGACGGTTTTACGCCTGTGCCGTTTTGTTTTTTTGGCTCCCTTTGCGCTTTTTTCATGCTCGCTGCCGACGGGCCAACTTATGATAAAAGTCCGACACCTTGATTTTCAATCAATTAATCCAATGCCAACAACTTTTTTCAACTCTTTGACTGTAAAGAGTTTGCCATGGGCAAAAAAAGGTCTGATGTAGTTTGAATTACATCAGACATAATTTTTTCTACGTCCCATGTAGTTTCCACCATGTCCCATATATTTTTCGGGATGTTTGGAAAGAGGTAATCGAATAAGGGTTTGCACCAATTGCAGCGGTGCAGCTCATTGAAAATTGGCTGTTGAGCGTTTGTGTGGCGTATTGCATACGCCTTTGAAGGTGCAATTCGTTTTATTTATTGCATTTTGCGCATCTACAACCTGCGTGCGCCCCTATCCCACCGTACCTTCCAGCGACACGGAAAGCAGTTTGCGCGCCTCGACGGCAAACTCCATGGGCAGCTTGTCGAGCACATTCTTTGCGTAACCGTTTACTATAAGCCCCGCCGCCGTTTCAGGATCAATGCCCCGCGAGGCGCAATAAAACATCTGCTCCTCCGAAATCTTGGACGTGGTGGCCTCATGCTCCACCACGGCAGTGTTGTTGTGGACATCTATATAGGGGAACGTGTGTGCGCCGCACGTGGACGACAGCAAAAGCGAGTCGCACGAGCTGTAGTTGCGTGCCTTTTCGGCGTTCCTGCCCACTTTCACGAGACCGCGATAGGAATTCTGGCTCTTACCGGCCGAAATGCCCTTGCTTATAATGGTGCTGCGCGTGTTCCTGCCAAGGTGTATCATCTTAGTACCGGTGTCGGCCTCCTGATGATTGTTGGTAACAGCCACGCTGTAGAACTCCGCCTGCGAATTGTCGCCTTTCAAAATGCACGAGGGGTATTTCCACGTTATTGCCGAGCCTGTCTCAACTTGTGTCCACGACAGTTTGCTGTTTTTGCCACGCAACGCACCGCGCTTTGTTACCAGGTTGTATACACCGCCTTTGCCCTCGGCGTTGCCGGGATACCAGTTTTGCACAGTGGAGTATTTCACCTCTGCGTCATCGTTCACGATAATCTCCACTATTGCGGCGTGAAGCTGGTTTTCATCGCGCATGGGTGCTGTGCATCCCTCGAGATAGGAAACATATCCTGCATCATCGCATATTATAAGCGTGCGTTCGAACTGCCCCGTGTTGCGTGCGTTTATGCGGAAGTATGACGACAGCTCCATAGGGCAGCGCACTCCTTTGGGAATGTAAACAAACGAGCCGTCGGAAAACACCGCGCTGTTGAGCGCGGCATAGAAATTGTCGCGGTATGGCACCACGCTACCGAGATACTGCCTGACAAGGTCGGGATGGTTTTTCACCGCCTCACCTATGGAGCAAAATATAACTCCGAGTTCGCGAAGTTTGTCCTGGAATGTGGTCTTTACCGAAACGGAATCCATTATTGCATCCACAGCCACGCCACCCAGTGCGAGACGCTCTTCGAGCGGTATTCCTAGCTTGTCGAACGTTTTGACGAGTTCAGGGTCAAGCTCCTTTTTCTTGTCGTGTGTTTTGGGCTGCGCAAAATATGATATTGCCTGATAGTCAATCTGCGGCAGGGTTACGTGTCCCCATGCAGGCTGCTTCAGTGTCTGCCAGTATTGCAAAGCCTTCAGGCGGAACTCGAGAAGCCACCCGGGTTCCCCCTTGCGCATGGATATGGTGCGCACCACGTTTTCGTCAAGCCCCTTGGGGATTACGTCTGTTGATATTTCCGTGGTGAAGCCGTATTCGTATTTCTTGTCGGCCACACTGCGCACAAAAGCGTTTTTGCCCTCGTTTGCGGTGGACATTGCCGATTGGTTTTCAGTTTTCTTCATCGTCATAATGTTACAATGACAGCACGCAGGGTTAAGCAAACTCCCCGCGTGCCTTATTTATTGTATACTATCGCTGTTTGAGTAAACGGAGTCCTCTGCCGCCGCATCGCCCTGCCGATGGCTTTCGCTGTATGCCTTGAAAGCATAGCCGAGACTGTTTTTCACAGGCTCGTACAGATATGATTTTTCGGCCTTGTCCTTGCCCACTATCCCGAGAAAGCTCATAACGTTGAACACGCAGCTCATGAGTATGAGGTATTTCAAAACGCTCACAACCGCTCCGAGAATGCTGTTGGGCAGCCCTATTTTCATTCCTTTCAACGCCTTTGTTAGCAGGTTTGCCAAAAGACCGAGAAGAATGGGCACCACTATCCACAGCACGAGAAATGCCAAAATGTTTGCCACCGTGGGAGACGCGCCGATATGCGGCGATAGAAACCCGCCAAAGCTCGAATAAAGCCCCGCAGCCACAAACAAACCCACTACAAAGCCCACCATCGAGATTATCTCTTTTAGAAAGCCTTGCCGCCAGCCTTTATATACTGCCCATATAAAGAGCAGCAGAATAACAAAGTCTATAAATGGCATATATTCTACGTTATCAGAGTGTTGGTTTAACCTCCACCTGCTTGAATGTCTCGATTACGTCGCCTTCTTTTAGGTCGTTACAGTTAGCGAGACTTATGCCGCACTCAAAGTTTGCGCCTACTTCCTTAACATCGTCCTTAAATCGCTTGAGCGCGGCGATGTTAGCCGTCTGTATAACGATACCGTCGCGTATGAGACGCGCCTTGTCGCTGCGGGAAACCTTTCCTTCGCTTACGAACGCGCCCGCAACGAAACCAACCTTGCTTATGTGGAACACCTGGCGCACCTCTATCGTGGCAGTAACTTCCTCCTTGACTACAGGTTCGAGCATGCCCTCCATTGCGAGCTTCACCTCACCAATTGCATCGTATATGATGGAATATATACGGATTTCCACGCCCTGCTGGTCGGCTTGTTTCTTGGCAAGCGCGCTCGGACGCACCTGGAAACCTATTATAATCGCCTGTGAGGCTGCCGCAAGGGCAACATCGTTTTCGGAAATCTGTCCTACACCTTTCAGAATTACGTTGACCTTTATCTTTTCGGTTGAAAGCTTTTCGAGAGAGTCGCTCAAAGCTTCTACCGAACCGTCGACATCGCCTTTTACCACAATGTTGAGTTCCTTTGTTCCGCCGCGCGCTATCCTGCGGCCGATCTCGTCAAGCGAGAGAACCGAATGCGCCCTCTGGGCCTGTTCACGCTGCAACTGTTCGCGTTTTGTGGCAATCTCGCGCGCCTCCTGCTCTGTTTCCATAACATGGAATGCATCTCCCGCCTGCGGCGCACCGTTAAGTCCGAGAACCGTTGCGGCTCCCGAGGGCCCCACTTTCTCTATACGCTGGTCGCGCTCATTGAAAAGGGCCTTTACTCTTCCGTAATTTGTACCCGCAAGCATCACATCACCAATTTTCAGCGTGCCGTTGCTCACAAGCACCGTGGCAACATATCCGCGTCCGCGGTCGAGCGAAGATTCTATGATTGTGCCTGTGGCTTTGCGGTTGGGATTTGCCTTCAAATCGAGCATATCAGCCTCAAGAAGCACCTTATCGAGAAGTTCTCTGACTCCGATTCCCTTTTTAGCCGAAATGTCCTGACTCTGATACTTGCCACCCCACTCCTCAACGAGGTAGTTCATATTGGCAAGCCCCTCTTTTATTTTGTCGGGGTTTGCTCCCGGTTTGTCTATCTTGTTAATGGCAAACACCATCGGCACGTTTGCCGCAACAGCATGGCTGATAGCTTCCTTTGTCTGTGGCATAATACCGTCATCGGCTGCTATTATGATTATCGCAACGTCGGTAACCTGCGCACCGCGTGCGCGCATTGCTGTAAACGCCTCATGTCCCGGGGTGTCAAGGAACGTTATGTGCCTTCCGTTCTCCAGTGTTACGTTGTACGCGCCAATGTGCTGTGTTATTCCTCCTGCTTCGCCCGCAATCACATTAGATTTTCGTATATAGTCAAGCAGCGATGTTTTTCCGTGGTCAACGTGTCCCATAACGGTAACTATCGGTGCGCGCGGCTCAAGGTCTTCCTCGTTGTCGGCCTCTTCTGCCACCGCCTCGCTAACATCGGCGCTTACATACTCCGTCTTGAAGCCGAATTCCTCTGCCACAAGGTCTATGGTCTCGGCATCGAGACGCTGGTTTATGCTCACCATTATGCCGATACTCATGCAAGTTGCTATTACCTGTGTAACCGGCACGTTCATCATTGCGGCTAGTTCGTTTGCGGTTACAAATTCGGTGAGCTTTAGTACTTTGCTTTCCTTAGCCTCCTGCGAAGCCGCCAGCTCTGCCTCTTCGCGTGCTATCTCGCGCTTTTCTCGGCGGTATTTCGCGCCCTTGCTGCCGCGGCTCTTGTTTGTGAGGCGCGCAAGGGTTTCGCGAACCTGCTTTGCCACATCCTCATCCGAAACCTCGGGTTTAAGCGGCTGCACCTTGCGAACCTTGCCTTTCTGTCGGCGCTGATCGTTATTGCGGTTGTTGTTATTGTTATTGTTGTTGCGGTTATCGTTGCTGCCGTTATTGCCATTGTTGCGGTTGCCACCAATTTGCTGACCCACCGCGTTCACATCAACACGTTCCTGCCCTATGCGGTTGCGCTTGTGTCTCTGCGAGCCTTGGGCGTTTTTCTCCTCGCGCTCGCGTTTTTTCTCCTCCTTGGTTTTTTTCTTGGGACGGGTGTTGGGGTTTATGGTCGACAGGTCTATTGTTCCGAGAACTTTCGGCTTTGCGAGTTCCACTGTTGAATGCAAATGGAATATCCCGTCATCCTCTACCTTGCCTATTGCATCGGTTTTCTTTTGCATGTCCTTTTGCCGTTGCTCGGTTTTGTCCTTTTTTAACTCTTTGGTCTCTGCTTCTGCCGCTGTTGCAACCGGTTTCGGTTTTTCTTCGGCAACCGCTGCAACGGTCGGCTGTTTGGCGGGCTTGTGCTGTTCCTGCTTTTTCTCCTGCCTTTGGGCTTGCTCCGGCTTAGGCTCGGTGTTGTTTTTTTTCGGTTCTGCCGTTGCCGTTTGCGCTTCCGCCACGGCGGCGGGCTTGTTGGTTTCCATTGTCTGTGGCTTAGGCGCGGGAGTGTCAAGGTCGATTTTGCCTACTGTTTTTAGGCCCGGGCGCATTTCCTTGGGAATTTCCGTTTTAATAGCCTGCGGTTTCGGCGCGGCGGGTTTCTTTTCCTTTGAGCTTTTTACCTTTGTGCCCTGAAGCAGCTTGTCAGCCTCTGTGCGCAATTCCCTGTCAGCCCCGAACTTCTTTTTCAGCAGGTCATACTGCTCGCCGCTTATTTTCTCGTTCGGGGTGGCGTTTACCTCGAAACCTTTCTCGCGCAGGAAATCAACAATTGTGTCTATTCCCACGTTTAGTTCTCTTATAACCTTGTTTAGTCTTATGTTCATAAACTCCTTATTCGTCCTCAAATTCTGCTTTCAATATACGCAACACATCGTCAACCGTGGATTCCTCCAAATCGGCCTTTTCGATGAGCATTTCACGCGGGGCGTTTAGCACGGCCTTGGCTGTGTCGAGCCCTATAGACTTGATGGCATCGATTACCCACTGGTCTATCACGTCTGAGAATTCGTCAAGATAAACATCCTCTTCGGGAGTGCTGTTCACCTCGCGATATACGTCGATTGTGTATCCTGTGAGCATAGACGCCAGTTTTATGTTCATGCCGCTGCGGCCTATTGCCAGTGAAACTTCCTCGGGCTTTAGGAAAACTTCTGCTTTACGTTCCTCCTCGTTAAGTTTTATGTTGGAGATTTTTGCGGGTGCGAGTGAGCGTTGCACAAACAGCTGCTCGTTAGGGGTATAGTTTATCACGTCGATGTTCTCTCCGCGAAGTTCCCTCACCACTCCGTGTATACGGCTTCCTCTAACGCCCACGCATGCTCCCACCGGGTCTATCCTGTCGTCATAACTTTCCACGGCAATCTTGGCTCTTTCGCCGGGTATGCGCGCAGCTTTTTTTATTGTTATTAGACCGTCGGCTATTTCGGGAACCTCACCCTCGAGCAGGCGTATCAGGAATTCCGGAGCTGTGCGGCTGAGATATATCTTGGGGTTGTTGTTGGGGTTTTCCACACGGTTCACAACCGCCCTTACGTTGTCGCCCTTGCGAAAATAGTCGCGTGGAATCTGCTCGCTCTTGGGCAGGAACATTTCGTTGCCCTCATCGTCAACTATGAGCATCTCGTTTTTCCACACCTGGTAAACCTCGCCGCTCACAATCTGCCCCACGCGGTCTTTGTATTTGTTGTAAAGAGAGTCGTGCTCCAGTTCAAGCACCTTGCTGGCCAGTGTTTGGCGGAGCGTTAAAATTGCGCGGCGACCGAACTTCGCGAAGTTTATCGGCTCGCTCACCTCCTCGCCAACCTCGTAATCGGCATCTATCTTGTGGGCGTCGCTCAGCGAAATTTCCTTGTTTGGGTCAGAAACATCGTCATCGGCCACAACAATGCGGTTGCGGTAGATTTCAAGGTCGCCCTTGTCGGGGTTTACAATAACGTCAAAGTTTTCATCGCTTCCGAACATCTTTGCCAGCACGCTGCGGAAGCTCTCTTCGAGAACCCCCACAAGTGTGGTGCGGTCGATTTTCTTATTGTCTTGAAAATCGGAAAAGATGTCAATCATGCTTTCTATTACGTCTTTCTTGCGTGGCATTTTATTTATTTCTTTTTATTTTTCTAAAAGGTTATGGGCTCGCGCCCGCTTAATCTTTGCCTTTTACACATTAATATGTAAACAGGACATTACTTGAAATCTATCACGGCCCGGCAGGACTCGATTTCCGAAAAACCGAGTGTCTTGTCCTCATCCACCATCTTGGCACGCTTTGCGCCCTCGGGCTTGAATTTTACTTTAATCGTGAGAGTTATTCCGCCTTCGCCAACAGCCTTCAGCACTCCTTTGAGTTTCTCACGGCTTGTGGTGTGTACTTCCACGGTGTAGCCCACATGATTCTCGTACTGGCGACGAACTTTGAACGGCTGACCGATTCCCGCGCTGCCCACTTCGAGTTCGTAGTCCTCGTCATTGCGGTCGAGCCTGCTCTCTATAAAGCGGCTCAGCTCCACGCAGTCGTCTATCCACACACCATCCTTGTGGTCAATCTCCACCACAATGCGGTCGTCATCGCTAACCGTAAGGTCGGTTAGGAAATACTCCTTCCCCGCCAGCCATTCGTTTACGATGCTCTCTACTTTCTGTTTGTCTATCATTGCTTCAGACCTCTTGGATTATAACAACGAGTGAGGAACTTTTACAAGCCCCTCACTCTTGAACGTCGTGTGCAAATTTATACTTTTCCGCCATAACAAGCAAAGACTTTCCCGTTTTTTTTGCCTAACGCCCAAATATTTATTGTATTATGCCCGCATGGCATGCCATTTCCGCACCCGCGCCCCCCAAAAACGCAAAGGCAAACACAGCAGTTCCCATATCGCGCCACGACAATATTCTCCGCCAACCCGCAAACGCCTCCCGAATCACGTAACACATTGGATTTCAAAGAAATATCAACACAAAAGATACTCCCTGTAAAGATTTGTTTTTCAAGGGTTTGAAAGTGGTGAAAAAAGGTCCGATGTAGTTTTAATTAAGTCCGATATAATTTTTCCTACGTCCTATGTAGCTTTTCCCACATCAAATGTATTTTTCGGGATGTTTGGGGAATGACGGGCGATTACGGTTTTGCGATAATTGTAGGGGCGTATGGCATACGCCCTGCACGCCATCGCATGAACCGCATCCCGCAAGCTCCACATGATGTATGAAGTCCCTCGTCAAGTTTGTAACGCGCCCTTACAAATCCGGGAACAACCCCAGCTGTTCGGGGAACATATTGTGCGGCGTTTTCGTGAATATCCTTATCACGGTGAACTCCGGCAAATCCGAAAGCACCTTTATGTCGGTGGACTTCACCTTTTCAACCTTGTATATATACCCTGGGGTTACCTTATACAAATCCTCGTGTTCCATTATGAAGAACTTGTTTATCATGTAAACCACCCTGCCCTTCACTTCGGGGCAAAATCTTTTACGCACCTGTTCAAGGGTGCGCAGTTCTCCGGAGTAGGGATCGTTCGGTTCGTAATTCGTGAACTGCGTGCAGCGGAAACCCTTTATGGAAACATAGTTCTGCTCCGTGTCCCTGGGATTCTTTTCAACCACAACCGAATCGTTTTCCGCCCCAACGCCCCTTATCGTAAGCGGGTACTTGATATATTTTTCTTTCAGCCCCGCAGTATATACGCCTATGGAGTTTTTCACAAAAACGCCGCCAACTATAAAGCCCCTGTTCCAGCTGTTCCACTGGTAGTCCGTCATATACTCAAACTGCTCGCCGGGATCGTGCACAACCCTGTACTGCGCGTTTGCAAACGAGGCAAACGCCAAAGCGCACGCGAGCAACACTTTTCTTGCCTTTTCCATAATCATGTTTTTACCAATATTTATCCAAACCGTAGCCGTTGGGGATTTCCGCCCAATTATTGCGGTCGGTCTTGGTGAATATACGCAATATCCAGAAAGGCTTGCGGTCCTTGAGAACATCGATGTCCTGCGAATTTATCAGCTCGATATGATTTATGAATGTCTCGTCAACCTTGTACAGATCCGCATAAACCATTATGAAATGCTTGTTAATCATATACAGCACATCCCCCTCCAACTTGGGATAACACTTGCGTCTTAGCTCGTCAAGGGAAACAAGGCGGTGGTTCTCCTTTGTGTATCTGTAAACATCCACACCGCCGTTGCATTTCATGTTTCCGAACATTACGTAAGCATTTTCGTCCTCTGCCATATCTGGGTTTTCAGCAACATATACGGAGTCGTTGTTGTTCCCCACGCCTTTCACCCACATCGGAAACCTCACAGGCGAATCGGTTGTGTCCGGGTCCACAAGATAGTGGCGATCCAAGCCTATCGTGCTCTTGACCAAAATGCCGTTCACCACAGAGGCATATTTTGCCGTCGGATTAAGGCGGTTAAAGGTATAAGTCCAGCTTGTATCCCACGAGTCGTTTGGGTCCTGATACATCTCATAAAAGTTCTTTATCACCTGGGCTTCGGCAGACGATGCACACGCAAGGCACAAAGCAAAAGCGGTGACTATCCTTGCAATTCTTCTCATGTTCTCATTCCTGTTAAAAAGCATAAAGATCATTCATGCCAATCCAAAATCTTTTCGAGTTCATACCCCCGTCCCATACCTGTAATTTGGTTGTGCGCGGTCCGCGTAAAGATGCGCAACACATGGAAACGCCTGTTGTGCCTCAAGGCATCGAAATCCTTTGAGTCAACAAGCTCCACATGATGTATGAAATCCTCGTCAAGTTTGTAAAGGTTCGCATTGGTCATTATGAAAAACTTGTTTATCATGTAAGCCACATTGCCCTTCAGCTTGGGGAAATATTTTCTGCGCACCTCCTCAAGGGGCAGCAGCCTGTATCGCGGCTTGGAGTAACGCAAATGGTACAGTCCCATGTCGCATTTCACGCCGCCCACGTTGATGTCCGCGTCCTTCATTCCCGCCTCAACACGCAGGGAATCGTTCTGCGGGCCTATCCCCTTTATCCAAAAAGGAAACTTCACGGGATTGTCCGTCGTGTCGGGACTTACCTCGTAATAGCGGTCGATGCCGATGTCGTTTTTTATGAACACGCCGTCAAGGGTCATGCCGTAGTCCCCACGGTTTATGCGGTTGAACTCATAATCGTTGCTGCCCTCCCAACTGTCGTTGGCATCGCGGTAATAACTTACCTGCGAATACCCCTTTCCTGCCAACGCCAATGCAGAAAGCAATATGACCATTTTTTTCATGCAGTTATGTATTTTGCAAGGTTTTTCTTGTGCAACCGGCACCATTTATTCTATTACATATCCATGGCAGACTATCGGTGTGGTTTAATTGCCGCCTGTCCGCATCGGCGGTACTACTGCTCAAATATATGCATTTCGTTTCAATAACCCACAACAAAATCCGCGCTTTTTACGGGAAATTTTTTATGGCGCATTTTATTGCATTTTTAAGGGGTTTATAATGTCAAAAACTTAACCTCACAAAAACTTATGCAAACTTAGCAGAACTGACAAAGCATGATTTTTCTCCGTCAAAGGGAGCTGCGTCTGCAAGAAAGCGCGAAATCTGCACAAGCCGCTGGTTTACAGCAAATTGCCCCGAATTGACAAGACTGTGTAAGTTGTTGTTTCTTAATGGTTTGCAACGGCAAAAAATATGTCTGATGTAGTTTGAATTACGTCTGATATAATTTTTCCTATGTCCTATGTAGTTTTTCTTACGTCCGATGTATTTTTCGGGGAGTTCGGGAAAGCAACCGCTTTGGGGGTTGCGGGAATTATATGAACGGCATATGTTGTTTTTCGATTGCATACGGTATATATGTAGGGGCGTATGGCATACGCCCTGTATACCACCGCTTGAGCCACACCACAAACCACTGCCAAACATCGCAAACCCGCGCATTTCGGGAGTGTGCAATACGCCCCTACGGCGGTGAAATTTGTCGGATTTTTGCCTTTGGCGGCACATTGCCTTGGCGGGGCGTGGCGATAGTAGGGAATAAATGGCTATCTTTGCAAAACGAAACAGGAATTGCCCCTGCATGGGCTTTAACAAACACAGATACAGTATGCTGAAGATAACTAATCTCCATGCCCGCGTGGCAGACAAGGAAATATTAAAGGGAGTGGACCTGGTTATAAACGACGGCGAGGTGCACGCCCTCATGGGTCCGAACGGCTGCGGCAAGTCAACGCTCAGCAATGTGCTCGCCGGCAACCCCGCATACGAGGTTACCGATGGCTCGGTGGAGTTCAATGGTAAAGACATACTCGCCCTCAGCCCCGATGCACGCAGCCACGAAGGCATATTCCTGTCGTTTCAGCAGCCGGTGGAAATACCCGGCGTTAGCATGGTGAACTTCATGAAAGCGGCGGTGAACGCCAAGCGCAAATACCTGGGGCTTGAGCCCATGAACGCCGCCGATTTCCTGAAACTGATGCGCGAAAGGCGCAAGATTGTGGAACTCGACAGCAAGTTGGCCAACCGCAGCGTGAACGAGGGGTTCAGCGGCGGCGAGCGCAAGCGCAACGAGATTTTCCAAATGGCAATGCTCGAACCCAAGCTCGCCATTCTCGACGAGACCGACTCGGGACTCGATGTTGACGCGCTGAGAATTGTGGCAGAGGGCTTCAACAAGCTGCGCAAGCCCGACACGAGCGCCATTGTAATAACCCACTATCAGCACATGCTCGACTACCTGAAGCCCGACATAGTTCACGTGATGATAGACGGCAGGATTGTGAGAACAGGCGGACCTGAGCTTGGCGACGAGATTGAGGAGCGCGGTTTTGACTGGATTAAAGCAGAACTGGAGAAATGAACGCAAGCTCTCAACAATACGCCGACCTGTTTACACAGAACCGCGAAGACATCTGCAAATATTCGTGCGATGCGCTGAACGGCGCAAGGGAAAAAGCGCTTGCCGCGTTTATGGCCAAAGGGCTGCCATCGCAAAAGATTGAACGTTACAAATATACCAATGTAAACGAGGCTTTCGCACCCGACTACGGCCTGAACATCCGCCGCGTGGAGTTTCCCGTGAACCCCTACGAGGCTTTCCGCTGCAACGTGCCGAATATGTCCACGTCCCTGTATTTTGTGGAAAACGACGCTTTCTACAATAAAGCAGTGCCACGTGCCACGCTGCCCGACGGAGTTTTCGTGGGCTCTGTGAAAGACTTTGAAAAAGCCAAGCCGGGCGTTGCAGGAAAATACTATGCCACGGCGGCCGATGTGAAAAAAGACGCCATTACTGCCATAAACACAATGTTCGCGCAAGACTGCCTCGTGGTATATGTGCCGTGCGGGGTAAAAGTGGAGCGCACCGTGCAGGTTGTAAACATTCTCCGCTCCGATGTTGACCTTATGGCAAACCGCAGAGTCCTCGTCATTGCAGAGAACGGCGCACAGGTGTCGCTTCTTTTCTGCGACCACAACGCCGACGACCGAAACTTTCTCACAACCGAGGTAACAGAGGTTTTTGCAGGCAAAGATTCGCAGGTAAACATTTACACCCTTGAACAAACCCTGCCTAAGAACAAAAGGTTTTCAAATTGCTACATAAGGCAGAACGAAGGCAGCAAGGTTTCAACAAGCAACATGACGCTCCATGGCGGACTAACGCGCAACAAGCTCGATGTGTCGCTCGAAGGCAAGGGTGCGGAAGTTGACGCTTACGGCTTTGCGCTTGCCGACGGAACGCAGCACGTGGACACAAACGCACTGATTGACCACAAGGTGGGAGAATGCCGCAGCAACGTGCTGTATAAATACGTGGTTGACGGAGAGTCGGTGGGGGCTTTTGCAGGAAAAGTGCTGGTGCGCGAAGGGGCAGACAAAACCGAGTCGCAGGAAACCAACGCCAACCTGTGCGTGAGCGAGGACGCGAGGATGTATTCGCAGCCCATGCTCGAAATCTACGCCGATGACGTGAAGTGCAACCACGGCTCTACGGTGGGACAGCTCGACGAGGCGGCAATGTTCTACATGGAGCAGCGCGGCGTACCCGAAAAAGAGGCGCGCCTACTGCTTGAATACGCCTTTGTAGACGAGGTTTTGGCGCAAATATCGCTCTCTCCGCTCAAAGACAGAATTGCAAGACTTGTGGAGAAACGCTTTCGCGGGGAGATTGCCGCGTGCGCAAACTGCAACGCCTGCTGAAAATAACCAGACGTACAAACCAAGAATTATAACACAGAAAAATCCCGCCTGAAAAAGCGGGATTTCTTAGTAGGGACGATCGGGCTCGAACCGATGACCTCTGCAATGTGACTGCAGCGCTCTAAACCAACTGGGCTACGCCCCTGTTATGTGTTGCAAAGTTATGGAATTAATTTGAAAACAGGTGGCAGCGCAACCTGAAATTTTGGTGCACACAACGCTTTTACCCATTAATTTGAGCCACAATGTTGCATAAAACGAAAATTAGCAGTAACTTCGCGCCACGAAAAGCAACAAGGTCTGGTAGCTCAGCTGGATAGAGCAACAGCCTTCTAAGCTGTGGGTCAAGGGTTCGAATCCCTTCCAGATCACTTTTGTTGCCGTACATTCCAAAGCAGAAGCCTTTTTGCAGAGAAAAACAAAGCAAAAAATTCCACTGATGCATTTTCCCCCCCCCTCAATGCCTTTAATAATTTTGTATGTCAGAATAAGACCACAAAAGAAACAAAATCATATACTCTATCTGCAGGAATTCAAAAAAGCACACTCACCTCAAACAGTTTGTTTACGCAGAAATTAGGAATTGGCTGGATTTACTCTTTGACAGTTCTCTTTTATTTTACTTTTTCTTGATAAGCATTGATCGCTTCGATATATTTTGGCATAAAATCGCGCATGGTAGGGTAGCTGGCTGTGTTTGCCTCGCGCACTTCCAATGCTTTCATGATGTCACGGATCATGAAAAACTTTTTGTACACTTCACGGATTTTAATCTGTGTCTCGTAATAGCCGGCCACAATTTCCTCGTCGGATGCATTTTGCATTTGATAAATCCTTTTGATTTTATGGATGCTCTCCGTTGTGAACTGCACAGGGTGTGTGGCAAGGTATCTCATCACGCAGGCCTCCACGAACATCTCGTTGGCCACCGTGAGTGGGTCGCCATAGGCTTGCTGAGCATAAAAGGAGGCATTTTGATTGTAGAAGGCAATCATCTTGTCCTTGATGTCATCCCAAAATTCCTCGTTTAGAGGATTACAGAAAGAATGGTTGAACTCGTGAATGATGACAGGCAGTGTATAAGGCTCACCATAGTAAATATCTCCTGCAGCATTGCGGTCGGCGCAACCAATGAATGCGTTCTTGATTTCCGAGCCATCTTTGGTTTTCTGCGGAATGGCATAGTTGCCCGGACCGTTTAGCAGACCGAGATAGATATGGAAAGAGACATTGTTGATAGGGCCAAAGAACGACTTGTACCAATCCAGATCAATCTTGTTGACCAACTGCTGTTGCATGGCTTTTTTACAGGCATTGTAGAGGGGCTGATTCTTCTTGAAGAAGGAATGGAAATGGGTTTCCTTATAGAAATCCTCAAGTAGAGCAATGAGCTTTTTTTCGTGTCGTGGAGTAATGCTCCAATAGTAATGGTTGAAGTCTGGCTCCAAGTCTGTATTATAATGTAGCTTGCCATTTTTCAGCTTCAGGCGTAGCGCCATGGAAACAGGAACATGATAGCCAAAACCCTGCTTCACCAGACTGTCTTTCACAAAAGCCATGATGGGATGATTGGAATAGGGTGCGAAGGTGCTGTCTACTTGGTGGAAATAATCAATGACTCCAGCCTGCTCTTCCGGCCATACATATCCAGGCACCTTGGCGAGGTGGGCTATAACGCTGACCAATTCGCACTCTTCCGTATAGTCAACGCTGATGTTGTTTTTGGCTTTAGCACCTGTAAAGCTTGCTATAAACAGCACAATCACTGCAATATACTTCATATTCATATGCTATTCTAAATGTTAATTTAAAAAACACACAATAAATTTCTTGGAGCATCAAATAAAACATATTACCCTTGCACTGCTCATCTATAATTAGAAAGAATTGAATTCCAAAACCCGATTGCCTTTGATGCATCTCGGGTCTTTTATCAACCTTTTGCAAAGGTACAAAATCCATCTCAATTCGGGATAAGAGACAACTAAAATATCAAGTGAAAAAGCTGGTGGCCTAACAGAATATTTGTAAATTTACAGTTGATAATCTGGCAATTACAAACACTACCATTTATGACTGCCAAAGACAAAGTTACAGAATTGTTATTGAAGAGTTTTGCAAACATTTTGAGGCGAAAATGCAGGAACAATGCTCACGGGTAAGGAGGGCGTACAGTTAGTGACGGGAATAAGGGCAAACATGAAAAACAAACCGATGCCGATATGGAACAGACAATCAACAACAGGAAGAAACTCATTGAAAACAAGTCCAAACTTCTTGAAAACCACCGAAAAGCGAATAAGGACATCATCACTCGCCATTTCCATGATATGTCTAATATGATGTCAAGGAATGAAGGGTTTTGGCTTTCAATCGGTTGGGTAAAGGTTTTGCTTTGGATTTTCTTGCCATGTTTCCCTTATACAGTCATTTCGATTGTCTATTTTGTAGCATCATATATCGACAAATAAGCGGAGGATGGGGTTATTTGAAGTCACCTCATCCTTGCCTTTTGAAGGAATTTTAAATGTCTATTCATATACTTGTTCCAATCTATCCCTTGCATTCTCATTTCCATTCTTCAAAGCTTTTGTCCACCATTCCTTTGCTAATCTTATGTTTGGCTTTGCGTTAATAATAAAGGCTTCACCTTTTATGGAATCCGTTACAACTCGGAAACAAACCTCGCCATCCCTAAACATATCTCCATAAGAAAGTTGAGCAAGAGGATCTCCCTTCTCTGCAGCCTTTCTTATTAATTCTGTTGCTTTAACTAAATTTTGTTCCACTCCAGCACCTTTTCTATACGCATTTCCAAGGTTGTTCAAAGCCATACTATGACCTTGTTTTGCTGCTAAACTGTACCAATATGCAGCTCTTTTTAAATTGATTTTTTCCCCAAGCATTGTATAAGCGAAATTGCTACTAGTATCCTCAAAATAAGGTTCTTTTGCATCATAACGACCACCTGCGTATATAGCTCCTAATGTAAACTGAGCATCAGCATTACCTTTTTCTGCAGCATTTCGTAATATAGCAAGGCCTCTTTCTATATGGTTAAAGTCACATTCTTTCCAACATAAATGATTATATATATGCACATTTTCTGCGGATTCCTTGAAAAGTTCCCTTGCTATCACATTGGCTCTAGTTATATCTTTTAGAGCTATCGCTTCACGACGTTTATCCTCTTTAGTCCATTCTGATGCCAAATGTGAACCATATAGCCTAAAACAAAGTAGTACAATTAACCATATTACAATAAGAACAACGACCAATACAATAATACGTTTTAACCATTTCTTTATATAGTTCCCTGCAGTTCCATTAGGTTTAAACTTTATTGTTGGAATTTTTGAATAGATGTTTTGAAAAAGACAAAACAACGTATTCCATATTGAACTTGGTTTTGTATTGCCATCTTGTTCCTTGCCACAATAAGTACAAAAAGGCGCATCTTCATCAATAAGTTTACCACAGTAACGGCAATATATATGTTTCTTATCCATGACTATTATCTTTTATATTAAGAGGTTGGTAAAAATATACATTACAACACTTTGCCACAATATTTACAATAAGTGGAGCTATCATAGTCTACTTTCTTTCCACAATGTCTACAATATTTGACAACATCCATACTTGGTGTATCTTCCTTCTTGTTTTGCTCAGTATGAGGCAAACTTGTACGAGTGGACACATCATCAGTAAGTGGTTCTTTGCTTTCTTTATCCGAGCCATTCATATTAAATTCTTCGTTCTGAGGCATAAATTGAACTTCGTCTTCTGTTTGGTTTTCCCCTCCAAGTTTCTCGTCCATCATTTTATGAATGGCAGCAATTCTTTTCTTGTCGGCTAATTGTATTTTTTGCTCGTTCAATTTATTTGCCTTTATCAATGCATGGCCAGCCATTAAACAGAAAAGACCTGGTGCGACTAATTCGGTTGCATCAAAATAGTGGAAGTTTGTTGCAGAACAATAAAACGCATACATCAGCAATCCATAGAAAAATCTAAGAATCTTCTTCCACCATTTTCTATCTGACTTTTTGTAAAAGAAGCAATATGCAGCCAAAGCTAAACTTGAGAACACGTTGGTTATGCCCATAATTGTACGACCCTGTTCAGAAGTAGGATAACCCCATACAACATATTTGTCAGAAATCCTGACAATTTGATTGGCACTGTAAGAGAAGTCTATGGTATGCTCTGGGTATTGCACTTGCGTTAGCCAAAATATGCCCATAGCAAGGCACGAAACGCCCAACAGAACATTTATACCACCGAGGATTTTTAATATAATGTGTTTCTGTGGTGATGTTTCCACGGAGTTACAACTTGCCATCTTCATCATTGTGTAGATATAAGTTACACCGAAGACAACGATAAGCAATAGACGACTGACAAATTGATCTTGTAGCATATTCTTATGTTTTTAATTGATTGATAATAAGTCTTGTGGTACTTTACAATGGTTTCTGAGTATTGTGTATGGCATTTCTATAGAAATTTGCTCATTTGATTTGTTCTCCCTATAGACCAATACCATATTTGAATGGGATATTACAAGCATACCGATGAACTCCAGTATATCCTTGTCTTGGACGAGTTCTTGGACAAGTGCATCCATATAACCCAAATCTTCCTCTCTGTCTTTTAGCCTTTTTATGTCTTTCGCGCCTTCTTCATTGACCTTATATTCAAAAAGGAGATTATTTCCTTCGTACTTTATCGATTGTAACAAGCACCTCTCGTCTTTTACATCTCCAACAATGCTATTTATCGCCACTGTTGTTGCTTTTTGGAAGTCATTTGTTGTAATGGGCAATTTCAGGTTGGCAATTTTTATCTGCACGTCAATCACCTTCTTTAAAGCTGTTGTCGGAGATAACTTGCAAGAATCAACGAATGTGCTAAGCTCCTTGCCTGTAATATTCCATGACATGGATTTCTTGTTCTCCGTTGAGACCTTGAAACAGATGTTCAAACCTTTAGTTTCCAAACTATGTGCAAAAGTATTTCCCAAGTTTCTTTGCCCATTCATTTCTATAAAGGAGTATTTCAGCATATCCTTAAATTCATCATAGTTATCTGAATATACTTGCATAATTCTGTCGTCACCTTTCACACTGACGGCATAAGTTATTGTTTCATCCGCAAACGACATACTATCCAAATAGCCAATCGTTCCTATTTCACGAGGTAAATCCGCATTGTATTCAGCGATAATTTGAGATAATCTCATCTTGTCACTAAACGTTAGCTTGGGGCGAGGCAAATTTAAGGCGACAAAGATACCAGTGAGTGTACAAACTATAAGTATGGCAATTATGTATTTGAATAGCTTATCCATATCACTCAACGCTTATAGTACCACCATCAACATAAACGCTACCAGACACATCTGCATCTATAGTATTCTTGACACGAACATCTTGTGTTACAGGTATTATTCCCAAATTTTGAAGAACCAACATCCAAATACCAATAGCAATAATTACTAGAATGCTTTTTAGGGATAAGTTCTTCAATTGAATCTTCCTATAACTCTTTTCTATATTATTGGTAGGTTTTCCACAGTTCGGACAGAAAGTAGAATCCTCGGGGATTTCTTTTCCACAGTTTTTGCATTTCATAGTACAATAAACATTCCCCTTGCCCCACAGGAGAGTTAAACGTTATTATATAGTTTGATATACAAAAATAAGAAACGTGGAGCCAGCCTGCCGCTCGTTCCACTTGTTAAGGCCTTCGCATTGCCCGGATTGTCGAAACGAGCAACGCCGAAAGCCCCACGTTAGTGTAACGTATATTATTCACCCTCAATGACAACGAGCGGCAGAACCGCCCGAAGCCAATGAGGGCTGTATACAATACACCCCATGAGGCGTTCCCGTTGCTTTGCTTCTGACCAGCAGTTGAGAGTTTGCGAAGTTCTTACACTGTCAAAACCAAAGCGTACAGTTACGCCTTATTATATGTATATGTCTGCCCAACCTCTGCCCATTGGGGGCTTTCGGTATGAGTATAGACATTGCAAATGTAAAGTTTTTATGTAACAATGCACCATGTTTCAACGAAAAAGTTCTTGGGAAAAGCAAAAATGTCATATATCGCACATAAAACAAGAGTAGTAGTGTATCTTATGCAATATTGTTGAGTTTCATATAATTTCACAACGTAAACACACCCAACTCAAACAGGTTGTTTACGCATTGTTTATGCGAAAGCGAAAAACAGCGGCCTGCGATTGCTCACAAGCCGCTGTAACAGAAGCGTGGACCAGATAGGGCTTGAACCTATGACCTCCAGATTATGAGTCTGTTGCTCTAACCAACTGAGCTACAAGTCCGGCTTTAATCTTGTTAAGCGGTGCAAAATTACGGTTTTTATTTGAAACGCGCAAGTTTGCAGCTTGGAAAATTTGCACGTCCCCACTTTTTTTCACCCAAACTCTTCGCCAAGTTTCATCTGCGCCTCGTTGGCGAGCAGCTTCACACGGTTGGAGTCGCCACGCCTGCACACCACAAGCACGTTGCCGCTCTCCGCCACGATAAAGCCCTCGAGTCCTTCGAGTACAGCCACACGCCCATCCGACAGCCTTACGACATTGTTTTTACAGCCGTGCATTATTGTACGCGTTGCAAGTTCGGCATTCCCGTCATCGTCTTTTGTCGTTACGCGGCGCAGACTTTCCCAAGTGCCGAGGTCGGCCCATCCGAACGAGCAACTTTCCACATACACGTTCGATGTTCGTTCAAGTATAACCTGCTCTATTGACAAGTAAAGGTTAGAAGGATAATATTTCTCTACGAAAGCCTGCTCCTCTTCACGTGAAAGGTTCACGAACTCTTTCAGATGGGGCAGTATGTTGGGAATAAGCTCCGCAACATACGATTGAACAGTGCGGGCGTTCCATACATACAAGCCGGTGTTCCACAGAAACTCCCCGCTCTCCATAAACATTCTCGCAAACGTCTCATCGGGCTTCTCGGTAAACGACTTTACAGGCGCAAGTCCCTTGTCGTCCGGCTGCTCGCCCATCTGTATGTAGCCATATTCCGTAGCGGGCATAGTGGGACGCGCGCCCATTACCACAACCACCTCATGACCCGCCACAAAGTCGAGCGCATGGCGTATGTTATTCTCAAACTCGGTCTCGCGGGTTATATATTGATCGGCAGGACTGAACACAATGCGTGCATCGGGCTCTTTATAGGCTATGTGGCTGCTCGCCCACGCCACAGCCGGCGCAGTGCCGAGCCTTACAGGTTCTGCAAGTATATGACGTTGGGGAAGTTCGGGAAGTTGGCTCTCCACAATGTCAATATACTTGGCGTTGGTGGACACATATATATTGTCCGGGTCAATAAACCTTACGAACCTGCGGTAAGTTGACTGCAAAAGGGTTTCTCCCACGCCTAAGATGTCGAGAAACTGCTTGGGCATCCTCTCGGTGCTTGCCGGCCACAAGCGCCTGCCTGCGCCGCCCGCTAATATCACACAAAAATCCTTGTTCATATCGTCTTGGCTTTTTAATCTGACATTTGCGTTATTGTTGAACAAGAGGGGCTCATAAATCCCTCCCATTAAACGCGCCATAAAAATATAAAACTATACCGAAACGGGAGCCCGGCAATACATTAAATTATCGTAAAAGCAAGAAATGGCGCAAACACTTTGGCTGTTTCGTGAAATAAGCGTAATTTTGCACTACATAACGCATCGCGCCCAGATGGCGGAATAGGTAGACGCGCTGGTCTCAAACACCAGTGGAGCAATCCATCCCGGTTCGATCCCGGGTCTGGGTACTGGAAACTCTTGACAAACTATTGGCTGTCATGTATTTTTATTTTACAGTACAGCCAAAGGTTAGCCAATAACAAATAACAAATTCAAACCACCGGAATCCCCATAATACATAGGACAAAAGTACGGAGATACAAGAGTAATTCCTATCATTGCTTTCAAATAAGCGTTAAGGCTGTTGCAGCATATGCATTCATGCACTTTACAAAGTGTGGCATACGTCCGCTTCGCGTGGATTTTACGATAATGCGCCGTTGGTTTGAGGGTTTTGCGGATATGGTTTCACGCGGTGGCGTACAGGGCGTATGCCATACGCCCCTACAAATGGCACCAAACCATAACCGCCAGTTCTTTCTCAAACGTCTCCAAAATCATATTTGATGTAGGAAAATCCATGTCCGATGTAGAAAAATTTACATCAGACATAATTCAAACTACGTCAGACCTTTTTTCGACACCTGCAAACATCTGAAAAACAATATCTTGCAAAAGGTTGATTGTTTGGGATAATTTTCTGGTTATCAAGCACTTGTCGCAAACGAGGATTTCTGCGGGTTTTGGCGTGGGGCGGAGGGCATAAAAAAGCCGGGAGACTGTTGTTTTTTTGTCTCCCGGCTTAGATTGTATTGTCTGCCCCGGTTATTTCAGTTTTGCAAGGGCTTCGGCTATGCGCTGCATGGCCTTGCGTATGCTGTCCTCATCGGTTGCGTAGCTAATTCGGAAGTATCCCGGTGCACCGAATGCGTCGCCGCATACGGTTGCCACGTGGGCTTTGTCGAGCAGGTAGAGAGCCATGTCGTTGGAGTCGCTGATTACATTGCCGCCGTCCTTCTTTCCGAAGTAGCTGCTGCACTTGGGGAAGAGGTAGAACGCGCCTTCGGGGTCGTTGACTTCGAGTCCGGGTATTTGTCGGGCGAGCGACACTATGAGGTTTTTCCTGCGTTCAAACGCCCGGCGCATTTCCTCCACGCACTCCTGCGGTCCGGCAAACGCTGCGGCGGCCGCCATCTGGCTTACGGAGCACGGCCCGCTGGTGTATTGTCCCTGGAGCTTGTTACAGGCTTTCACCACCCACTCCTCTGCGGCGGCGAAGCCTATTCTCCAGCCTGTCATGGCGTATGCCTTGGAAACGCCGTTTATTATCACGGTGCGTTCCTTCATGCCCGGCACCTGCGCCATGCTTGCGTGCTTGCCGATGTAGTTTATGTGCTCGTAAATCTCATCGGAGATTACCATTACGCGGGTGTGCTTTTTCAGCACTTCGGCAAGGGCTTCGAGTTCGCCGTATGAGTAGATTGCTCCTGTGGGGTTGCTTGGCGAGCAGAGTATCAGTGCGCGCGTTTGTGGGGTTATAGCCGCCTCGAGCTGCGCGGGGGTCATCTTGAAGTCTTGCTCAAGTCCTGTGGGGACTGTTACGGGCGTTGCGTCGGCGAGTTTCACCATCTGGGTGTAGCTCACCCAGTAGGGTGCGGGCACTATCACTTCATCGCCCTCGCCCACCAGCGACATTATGACGTTGCACACGCTCTGTTTTGCGCCATTTGAGCATATTATCTGCGAGGGCTTGTATTCGAGACCGTTCTCGCGTTTCAGTTTCCCTGCTATCGCCTCGCGCAATATGGGATATCCCGGCACGGGGGAATATCGCGAATAGTTGTCGTCAATGGCTTTCTTGGCGGCCTCTTTTATGTGTTCGGGGGTATTGAAGTCGGGTTCGCCAACGCTGAGGTTCACAACGTCAACGCCGGCAGCCTTCAGTTCGTTGCTACGCTGCGACATCAACAGCGTGGCTGACGGGGCAAGGCGGTTTAAGCGTGCTGACAATTCGTTCATTGCTTTGCTTGTTTATGTTGTTTCCCTTTGGGGTTAATATCAGTTGTCGTTGCGCCCGAAGAAACGCAATATGTACAGGAACAGGTTTATGAAGTCGAGATAAAGCGAAAGGCTTCCCAAAAGGGCGAGCTTCTGGGTGTGATCGTTAACCTCATCACCATATTCCATGAGCATGTATTTTATTTTCTGTGTGTCATACGCCGTAAGCCCCACAAAGAGCAACACTCCCACGTATGTTATCACCCAATACAGCACGCTGTTCGCCCAGAATATGTTCACTACCGATGCTATGACCAGCCCCACCAGCGCCATGAGGAAGAACGAGCCGAAGGAGCTTAGGTCCTTCTTGAGCGCGAAGCCCACGAGCGACATAACGGCAAACATACCCGCCGTTACGAAAAACGCCCCGGCAATGGAGTTCATCGTGTAGGCTATGAAGATGAACGACATTGTTACGCCGTTGAGCACCGAATAAGCGGCGAACATTATGCCCGCCGTGGCGAACGACATCTTGGTTATTCTCGCCGAAAGTATGAACACAAGCGCGAGCTGGGCGATTATTAGCATAAAGAACATGCCGCGCGAGGTGAAAATGGTTTGCAGCATTCCGGGGTTGGACGCGATGTAGAATGCGGTGAAGCCTGTTACGGCAAGTGCCAATGCCATCCACATATATACCTTGCGCATAAGCACGCGATATGCGCTTTGCACTCCCTCGAGCATTGGTGTTCCGAATTTGATTTCTTTTTCCATAGTTATAATTTGTTTGGTGATTGTTTTTATTTGTTTAAATGCAGCGTATGCCCCATGCGCTCCTTCTTTGTGCGCAGGTAACGCTCGTTATACTTGTTGGGCTTTATTTCTATTGGCACATTCTCAACAATTTCCAGTCCATATGCCTCCAAGCCCACACGCTTCACGGGGTTATTCGTCAAAAGGCGCATTTTATGCACGCCGAGCTCCCTAAGTATTTGCGCTCCTACCCCATAATCTCTTTCATCGGGGTCATAGCCAAGGTGTATATTGGCATCAACGGTGTCATATCCCTGTTCTTGCAGCTTGTAGGCGGCAATTTTCGCCATCAGCCCTATTCCGCGCCCTTCCTGATTTAGGTAAAGCACTACACCCTTACCGGCTTTATCCACCATTTGCATTGAGCGGTGAAGCTGCTCACCGCAGTCGCATCGTTTCGAACCGAAGATGTCGCCTGTGGCGCACGAGGAATGCACACGCACAAGTATTGGCTCGTCTGCATCCCATTCTCCCTTTATCAAGGCCACGTGCTCCTTGCCATTGCTCTTTTGGCGGAATGGTATAAGGCGGAAGTGTCCATAATCAGTGGGCATGTCAACCTCGTCGCCCTTTTCCACGAGCGAGTCGGTCTTCATCCTGTACTCTATAAGGTCTTTAATCGTCAGAATGTGCAATCCCCATTCCTTTGCTTTTTCCACGAGCTGCGGCATTCGCGCCATAGTTCCGTCTTCGTTGAGTATTTCTATGAGTGCGGCCGCCGGGCGCAAGCCTGCAAGGCGCGTCAGGTCTACAGCTGCCTCAGTATGGCCCGCGCGACGCAGCACCCCATTATCCTGTGCGTAAAGAGGGCACACGTGTCCGGGTTTTCCGAAAGTGTCGGGCGTGGAATTGGGATCGGCCAGAGCCTTTATGGTTTCGGCGCGGTCGTGTGTGCTAACGCCGGTGGTGCATCCTTCGAGTTTGTCAACCGCCACGGTGAACGGCGTGCCAAGAAGGCTTGTGTTGTCCTCAACTTGATGTTGCAGGCCAAGCTCCCTGCACCGCGATATTGTTATTGGCGCACAAAGCACACCCCTTCCGTTTTTAAGCATGAAGTTCACTTTTTCCGCGGTTATCATCTCGGCGGAAGTTATGAGGTCGCCCTCGTTTTCTCTGCCCGGGTCGTCAACAACTATGACGAATTTTCCCTGCTTGAAATCGGCTAACGCCTCTTCCACTGTTGCCATTTTGAAGTTTTCGTTCTCTGTCATTATATCTTCTGCATATTATTTTCGTCTTGCATGCCCCTTTCGGACATAATTCCGCTTATATATTCCTGCTCTTTCCCACACGACGACACGATTTGTTTCATGTCTCCATACAGTCTTAGGCGGAATTTCCACATTCTGAACCATAGAAAAAGCCCCACAGGAAACACGGCTCCTGAAATTCTGTTCAGCCACGCATTTGCAAACGGCGAGACATGGGCTGAAGCAAATATCACGGGGAAGCGATTAAGCTCGTCGAGCACCTTGAGGTTTTTTGAATTTGACAATTCTTCCACCACGCTCTCCATTTCCGCGCTTATGTTCTCTACTTCATGGTCGGGTTTGGGGCGGAAGAAGTGTCTTATATAACTCGGCACCTTCCATAGTTTTTCCCTGTCGTTGTATTTTCTGCATCGTTCGGCCAATTCTCCGAGGCGGCGGTAAAGCGAAGCGTAGTCAGGGTCATAGACAATCACCTCCTTTCGCACCACATGCCTGCGGCTGCGAAGACCTAGCGCGCGTAGAAGCAACCGATGGTATGCCTCGGGGTTGAAAACTACGGAATCGCTGTTTGCCTTGTATGTAAGAAAAGCACCGAGCGGGGCGAGCACCATAACACTCATCCACATGCCGAACGCAATCACCCATGTACCTTCTTTTGCAAGTTTCATGCCAGAGGTACTTATTATATAATAAAGAATGAAAATCAACACCGAAAGCACCGTAGGTGCGCCAAGTCCCCCTTTCTGTATTATAGAACCGAGCGGAGCACCTATGAAAAAGAATATAAGGCATGTTAACGACAGAATTATTTTTTCGTGCCATGCTATTTTGTACTTCCTTATCATAAGGTCGTTGTCTTCGACTTCATACTTTTCCCATTCCAGGTCGGTAAGAATCTGCTGCGCCACCTCGTGCCCGCGTGCCACCATTTCCGCCCGCGCCGAGGCCGGGAGTGCTGCCACAAGACTGTCGAAGTCTATCTTCCTTGCAGCGGCGATGATTTGCCCCTCGCCTGCCTTATAAGATTTTATCGCCTTTTCGACTTCGGCTTTGCGCTTTTTCATTGCCTTAGTCTCCTCGGCCTCTCGTGCAAGTCTGAAACTGTCGGTGCTGCCTGTCGATACGGACTGCACATCCGCCGGAAGGTTGGCGCCGAGTGGATAATAGCCCGAATAGTCAAGCGATGGAACAGGTCCCAAACCGCCATCGCAGGAAACGAGATCATAATTCGCCTTTCCCAAGCTATCGCCGTGCATTTCCATAGAGTCGGCGCCCGCCACGAGTTGCCTCATGTTCTTTGACTCCGGGCGGTTGCCTATGGCATTTGCATCGAGAATATTGAAGTTGCTGTCGAAATCTATGATGAACTTCTTGTAGTTGAAAGTCTCGCGGTCATAAGGCACATACGCCTTTATTTGGCTTGACGAGCCTGTCTGAAGGTTTTCGAATTGTTCACCATTGAACAACTGAAGCACCAGGTATTTCTTATCTGACGTGATTTCCAACTTGGCCGAATCGGAAAGCACTATTTGCGCCTTATTGAAGCCCTGATCGGTTTTATATATTATCACGTTATAAAGCATCCCCGTCTCGTTTTGCTTGTGCTTCACATAGATGTTTATATTTGGAATGCCGTTATAAAATGTCCCCTCGGGGATTTCGAGCGCAGGCGCGCTCTCGTGCATACTCAGCAGCAGTGTGCGCAGCTGAAATTCGGCGTATGGCCCTGTGAAGTTTTGGAAATAGAACGATGCGCAGGAAATTCCTGACACAAGTATTATTAGCGGTCGCATTATCCTCAACAGCGGCACGCCTACAGTTTTCATCGCCAGCAGTTCCAGCCTTTCGCCCATGTTTCCGAAAGTGATTAGCGATGCCAAAAGAATGGCGAGCGGCATTGCCTGGGGAACAAGCGACAGTGCCATATACCAAAAGAACTTCGCAAATACGTCAAGCGACAGCCCTTTGCCGATGAGTTCATCTATGTAGCGCCAAGTGAACTGCATCATGAGCACGAAAAGGCACACAAAAAACGCCCCTGCCAAAAGGGTCAGGAAGTTCTTTATTATAAATATGTCGAGTTTCCTTACAAGCCTCATAATTGGTATGCGGGCAACGTACCGCTTAATTTGCAAATTTACAAAGAATAGGGCAATCTGTAAGCCACCGGGATTATAAATTATATTATTGCTAAAAGTTTTCGACCGATATAAAACCAGGGCGGGATTTCTCGCTTTGAATTCAGCCCCTTCGGTTACTTTTGTTTTTTACAAAACATAGCCACAGCAACCATGAACAAAGGGACGCATTTTGGCAGACAGCAATAATAAACAATCAAAGCCATGTCAACCAACAAATAGCGCCGCCGTAGGGGCGTATGGCATACGCCCGAAGTGCGCAAATTATGCTATGTTATGGCGGCGGGTTGCTATATGGTTCGAGCAGTGGCGTACCGGGCGTATGCCATACGCCCCTACAAATAACGCAAAACCATAATCGCATTTTCATTCTCCGACACCATAGAACTACATGAGATGTAGGAAAAACTACATAGGACGTAGGAAAAATTACATCAGACATAGAAAAAACTACATCAGACCTTTTTGATGGCACGAACGCAAAAGCATGGCAACGCTTAATAATACCCGGTTTGGCGTACCACCATGCAAATCAATCCGCAAAAGCAGACATAAAAGCACTTTATTTAGTATATTTGCACGAAATTTGAGCTTATTATGGACCGACAGTACTTATCACGGTGTCCGGCGTGCGGTTCGGAGAACGTTGCGAAGAAGTTTACGGCCGTGGACTATACCGCCACAGGCGAGACTTTTGACATTTACGAATGTGCCGCTTGTGGAATGCGCTTCACGCAAAACGCCCCCATTGAGCAAAACGCGGGAAAATATTATCATTCTCCCGACTACATATCCCATTCCGACACCCGCAAGGGTGCCGTAAACCGAATATACCACCATGTGCGCAGTGTAATGCTGCGCCGCAAGGCTAAGCTGGTAGCCGAGGTTTTGGGCAGACAATACGGCCGCCTGCTTGATATAGGCGCCGGAACCGGATATTTCGCCAATGAAATGAAAAGGAGAGGGTTTTATGTGAACGCGGTGGAGATTGACCCGGGAGCAAGGAAGTTTGCCTCGGAACACTTCGGCATCACCGAGGAAAATATCACCGACCTCGACAAGTTCCCCGATGGAAATTTCGATGCCATAACCATGTGGCACGTTATGGAACACGTTTACCGCTTGTCGGAGGAGTGGCAAAAGCTCCACCGGCTTCTCAAGGACGACGGACGACTGATTGTGGCCGTGCCCAATTGCGCAAGTGCCGATGCCGAGCACTATAGAGAATTGTGGGCTGCATACGATGTGCCGCGCCACTTGTGGCACTTCACCCCCCACACCATGCGCCTCTTGGCACAACAGCACGGTTTCAGGCTCACCGACATCCGCCCTATGCCGTTTGACGGTTTCTACATATCAATTCTCTCCGAAAAAAACAAAGGAGCTGCATTCTCATTCATAAAAGGCATGTGGCAGGGGCTGAGGGCGTGGTCGAAAGCCGCGTGCAACAAGGAAAGAAGCAGCTCGCTTATATACATATTCGAAAAACTCTCATAAAAGCATAAACAACGCACCATGGGGAAAAAACATAAATCACGCAGCAACCTAAGGCTGAATGCAGCCACCTCGTGCATAAGCACCACGCTTGTGCTTATACTGATAGGCATAGTGGTGTTCTTTGTAAGCGTGGCGGCAAATTTCAGCGTTCACCTGCGCGAGAACTTCACCGTAACTCTAATGCTTGACGATGACATTCCAAACATTGAGGCATACAACCTTCAAACCCGTCTTCGCTCCTTACCATGCGCCGCCCACGTGGCTTATATTTCAAAAGAGAAAGCGCAGGAAACCCAGCGTGAGGCTCTTGGGTGCGACCCCGCCGAATTCAACGGCACAAACCCCATGCCCGCAGCATTTGAAGTGAGACTGAAAGCTGAATACGCCAATGCCGATAGTCTTTCGAAGGTTATGCCGGCACTCAAGGCGGAACACTATGTAATAGACATCGACTATCCCGAAAAACTAATGGACAGCATAAACGAAAACATACGCAACGTCAGCACTGTGTTGCTTGTGGTGGCGGTGTTACTGATGTTCGTGTCGTTCGTGCTTATAAACAACACCATGCGTCTCAGCGTGTATTCGCGCCGCTTTGAAATACGCACAATGCAGCTTGTGGGCGCCCGCTCACAGTTCATACGCCGCCCGTTCATGCTAAGGGCCTTTTGGGTGGGCTTCACTGCCGCCGCGCTGGCCTGCGCACTGCTTGCGGCCGGAATAAGAGCCTTGCTGGAGTTCGACCCATCGCTGAAAGTCGATGTTGATTGGCAGGTGTGGGGCTTGACTTTGGGAAGTGTTATGGGCTGCGGGATTGTGCTGATACTGCTTTGCGCATACGTTTCGGTGAACAAATACCTGCGAATGCGTGCCGGCGACCTGTACCGCTGTTGAAAAAGAAAAAGATACAAATATGGACAAAAACAAACTCGCGTTCACGCGCAAAAACTTCATCCTTCTCGCCATAGGAATGGCGATTGTAATAGCCGGTTTCATACTAATGGCAGGCGGCGGCTCTACCGAAACCCACTTTGACCCGGATATATTCGAAGCCCGCCGAATAAAGTTGGCCCCGGCAATGTGCTTCGTGGGGTTCGTGTTTATGGTAATGGCTATTCTCTATCCCTCGAAACCGGTAAACGGCGGGAACAACGAAAAAAACGAAACCAAACTCTATCCATCGAAACCGCTAAACAGTGGGAACAACGAAAAGAACAAAACCAATTTCTATCCCTCGAAACCGAAAAACGGTGAGAGCAACGAAAAAAAAGAAATCAAATAAGTTGCCATGGACTACATTCAAGCTTTATTGCTCGGCATGCTTCAAGGATTTACCGAATATCTTCCTGTCAGCAGCAGCGGCCATCTTGCTATAGCATCCTATCTGTTCGGGGTTGATGCGGACAACAATCTTACGTTCACCGTTGCCGTGCACGTTGCAACGGTGCTAAGCACGTTTGTAATACTCTGGAAAGAGATTGCGTGGATTTTCAAGGGGCTCTTCAAGTTTGAGCTCAACGATGAAACGTGCTACACACTGAACATACTCGTTTCCATGATACCCGTGGGCATTGTGGGAGTGTTCTTCAAAGACTATGTTGAGGACATATTCGGTTCGGGTCTGGTCATTGTGGGCATAATGCTGCTCGTAACCGCCCTGCTGCTCACGTTTTCGTACTATGCCAAACCGCGCCCCAAAAAGAACATAAGCATTAGAGACGCATTTATTATAGGAATAGCGCAGGCCTGCGCCGTGATGCCCGGGCTTTCGCGCTCCGGCTCAACAATAGCCACCGGGCTGCTTTTGGGCAACGACAAGGCAAAACTTGCGCAGTTCTCGTTCATAATGGTTATTCCGCCCATACTCGGAGAGGCACTCCTTGACACAATAAAAGGAATAAGAAACGGCGCAGAAGCCGCAGTAGGCGACATTTCCCTCGGCGTGCTTGCGGTGGGATTCATTGCAGCTTTCGCCACAGGGTGCATAGCCTGCAAGTGGATGGTGAACCTTGTGAAGAAAGGCAAACTTATATATTTTGCCTTTTACTGCGCTATTGTAGGAATACTTACAATAGTACTTTCATAAACCCAACCGCCGATGAATTTCTTTGACGGCGAGATAATAGCCATCGACAAGCCTTATGGCACAACATCGTTCAAGGTGGTTTACACCGTAAGGAACGCCCTAACCGCATACATGGAGGGCAGAAAAATCAAGGTGGGGCATGCCGGCACCCTCGACCCCCTGGCCACCGGTCTGCTGCTTGTCTGCACAGGGCGCGCCACGAAGAAAATCGAAGAGCTACAAATGCTCGACAAGGAATATGAGGCAACATTGCACCTCGGTGCCACCACGGCAAGTTTTGACATGGAGCATCCCGAAAACGCAACATTCCCCACAGCACACATAACCCGCGCTTTGGTTGAGGATACGCTGCGCAAGTTCGAGGGCGATATTCTCCAAACCCCGCCCGTATATTCCGCCTGCAAAATCGACGGCGAGCACGCATACCACCTGGCACGGAATGGCAGAGATGTACAACTCAAGGCAAAGCCAATACACATATATGGCATAGAACTCCTGGACTATGCAATGCCCGAAATAAAAATCCGCGTACACTGCGGCAAAGGCACATATATCCGCGCACTTGCCCGCGACATAGGCGAGGCATTGGGAAGCGGCGCATACCTCACCGCCCTGCGCCGCACGCGTGTGGGGCAGTATGTGGCCGACCAAAGCCTGAAACCCGAAAACTTCGCACAATGGCTCGAGGGCATAGATGTGGAAATACCGGAAATAACCGGCGTAACTACAAACAAAAAGCAAAACAATAACACAATAATATGAAATTATCTCAATTCAAGTTCAAACTGCCAGACGACAAGATAGCACTATATCCGCCCCTACACCGCGACGAGTCGCGCATGATGGTGCTCCACCGCAAAACCGGCGATATAGAGCACAAAATGTTCAAGGAGATAATAAACTATTTCGATGAACACGATGTGTTTGTGTTCAACGACACAAAGGTGTTTCCCGCGCGCCTTTACGGACTAAAAGAAAAAACCGGTGCCAAAATAGAGGTATTCCTCTTAAGGGAACTGAACCCCGAATTGCGCCTGTGGGACGTGCTTGTAGACCCCGCACGCAAGATAAGAATAGGCAACAAGCTGTTCTTTGGCGAGGATGGAAGCATAATGGCCGAGGTTATAGACAACACCACGAGCCGCGGGCGCACGCTGCGCTTTCTCTACGACGGTCCGCACGATGAGTTCAAACGCCAGCTATACGCCCTTGGCGAGGCTCCGGTGCCAAAGTTCATAAAGCGCGATGTGGAACCCGAGGATCTTGAGCGATTCCAAACCATATTCGCAAAAAACGAAGGCGCGGTAACCGCCCCCGCAAGCGGTCTTCATTTCTCGCGCGAACTTATGAAAAGAATGGAAATCAAAGGAATAGATTTCGCATTCCTCACCATGCACTGCGGGTTAGGCACATTCCGCTCAACCGATGTGGAAGACCTGACCAAGCACAAAATGGACTCGGAGCAAATGATGGTGGGAAAGGAATGCTGCGACATAGTGAACAACGCCATCGACAACGGACACAAGATTGTTGCGGTGGGAACAACCGTACAGCGCGCGCTCGAAACCGCCGTCGGGGCCGACAACCACCTAAAGCAATACGAGGGCTGGACAAACAAGTTCATCTTCCCCCCATACGACTTCCATATTGCCAACGCCATGGTTTCCAACTTTCAGTTGCCATTAAGCACACTGCTTATGCTCACGGCGGCATACGGCGGCTACGACAACGTAATGAACGCCTATAAAGTGGCGTTGAAAGACGACTACAAATTCGGTCCATACGGCGACGCAATGCTTATAATAGACTGATGACCCACACCGTATTCCTTGCTTTCGGCTCGAATTTGGGGAACAGGCAGGAAAACATAGAACGGGCTTTGGAACTTCTGAGGCAGGAAGGTCTGAAGCCCGTTTCCGTTTCACAGCCCATAACCACTGCACCCCAAGGCTTCGCATCTGAAAACGAGTTTCTCAACTCGGCGGCCAAATTCACCACAACCCTTTCTGCGCACGAGGTGCTTGAGGTTACGCAGCGCACGGAGCGCATTCTCGGCAGGACACAGAAGTCAGAGGGCGGCATTTACCACGACCGCCTCATAGATATCGACATACTGTTTTACGACACAATTGTTATTGACACGCCCGAGCTCGCCATCCCCCACCCCAGAATAACAGAAAGAATGTTCGTGCTGCGCCCCATGAATGAGATAGCCCCCGCTTTGCGCCACCCCGCAAACGGCAAAACCATACACCAACTTTATATGGAAGCAAAGAAAACACATAATGCAACCTCATGAAAAAACAACATGGGACACAGAAAAAACCACATCCTATGTAGAAAAAAACATGTCTGATATAATTTAAACTACATCGGACCTTTTTTTTCGCCCGTTTCGCCCACCCGAAACATAAATACATACGAACTTAGAACAAATTCCGAAAAATAACACCATGCCTATGCATGATTAATGAAAAACATGTGCTATATTTGCACCTAATATCGCTGCTCAGCATATTGGGCACGATTATGTTTTTGTTCGGTGGATAGATTTGAGCTGCTTGCAACCACTTGAAAACAATGCTAAAACAACGGCCGCGATTATGGTCGTAAAGCGTTTCCGCAAAGTTTTCACCCAATGGGCGGCAAAGTCCCCACCACGAGATAGAGAAAATTTAACCCGTGTGCAAAGGCCTGTGCCGGCACACACAAAACTTTTTATAAGAAATGGCTTACTTATTCACTTCCGAATCAGTGTCGGAGGGACATCCCGACAAGGTGGCCGACCAAATATCGGACGCCGTGCTTGACGAGTTGCTTGCTTACGACCGCAACTCAAAAGTAGCTTGCGAAACATTAGTTACCACAGGGCAAGTGGTAGTGGCAGGTGAAGTAAAGACAAAGACCTATGTTGACCTACACGAAGTTGTGCGCAAAACAATCGCACGCATAGGCTACACAAAGGCCGAATACAAATTCGAAGCAGAGTCGTGCGGCGTACTCAACGCCATTCACGAACAGAGTGCCGACATACGCCGCGGCGTGGAGCGCGAAGACCCCATGAACCAGGGCGCGGGCGACCAGGGAATCATGTTCGGCTACGCCACAAACGAAACGGCTAACTACATGCCGCTCACGCTTGCGCTGGCAAACAAAATTCTCACTGTGCTTGCCGAAATACGCCGCGAGGGAAAGGTTATGACATACCTGCGCCCCGACGCAAAAAGCCAGGTAACGGTTGAGTATGACGACAACAACAAACCCGTGCGCATAGACACCATTGTGGTTTCCACGCAGCACGACGATTTTGTAAAACCCAAAAACGGTGACCAAAAAGCCGCAGATGCCGAAATGCTGGCAAAAATACGCGAGGACGTAATAAACATCGTAATTCCGCGCGTAATTTCCGAAATCAAAACCGAGTCGGTAAAAAAACTCTTCAACAGCAACATAAAATACTTCGTAAACCCCACAGGCAAATTTGTCATAGGAGGTCCCCACGGCGACACCGGACTTACGGGGCGCAAGATTATAGTAGACACCTACGGCGGACGCGGAGCACACGGAGGCGGAGCGTTCTCGGGCAAAGACCCCTCAAAGGTTGACCGCTCGGCCTGCTACGCAGCACGCCACATAGCCAAAAACCTCGTGGCTGCCGGCGTTGCAGACGAAATTCTGATACAACTAAGCTATGCAATAGGCGTTGCCGAACCCATAAACATATATGTAAACACCTATGGCACCTCGCACCTGAAAATCTCCGATGCGGAAATAGCCAAGAAAATAGGCAGTATATTCGACCTGCGCCCATACGCAATCGAAGAACGCCTTAAACTGCGCAACCCAATATATGAGGAAACAGCAGCCTACGGACACTTCGGCCGCGAACCGAAAACAGTAACGAAACACTTCCACAACGCCTATTTTGGCGACAGAGACGAAACCGTGGAGCTTTTCACCTGGGAGAAGCTCGACTACGTTGACAAAGTGCGCAAAGCGTTCGGCATCTGAAAATAATGCAAACCATACGCCCGGCGCAGCCACATTAAAGGTTGCACCGGGCTTTGTTTTTTTACTGATATGAATAAAATCAAGCGCGTAGCCGTCTACGCCGCATCGAGCTCACAGGTGTCACAAGAATATACCGATGCAGCAGCCGCACTCGGCAAAGCCCTCGCCTCACAAGGCATGGAAATCGTATATGGAGCCGGCAAAGTGGGACTCATGGGCACCTTGGCCGACGCCGCAATAGCCGCCGGCGGAAAAGTTACCGGCGTGATACCCGAATTCATGGTTGACAACGGATGGTGCAGAGACGGACTTTCAAACCTTATTGTAACTACCGACATGCACGCACGTAAGGAAAAAATGGTATCTTTGGCCGATGCCACAATAGCCCTGCCGGGCGGAGTGGGCACGCTCGAGGAACTACTGGAAATTATCACATGGAAGCAACTGGGGCTTTACGCCAACCCGATAGTAATCCTTGACACGCGCGGATACTTCACACCCCTTATCGAAATGCTCGAAAAAGCAGTAAGCGAAAGGTTCATGCGAGAGATACACCGAAGCCTGTGGAGCATAGCCGACACGCCGCAACAGGCGGTGGAGCTTGTGAAAACCATCCCGCAATGGGACACCACCATATCAAAGATGGCGCAAATGTAGCGCACTGCAAACAAAGCCATTAAGAACATAAATGATACCCATTCCGCCAAAATCGCCGCAAGACACCGTGGCGGCATACTCGTTTGAGGAAACCGCCGATTCACTTGCCGCCGCCCCAAAGCCGAAGCCAAGGACGGTGAGCGGAATACTGCGCCTGCTGCCTGCCGATGCAACACCCGAACAGCAAGACTCTGCCGTGCAGGCCATGATGAACATTCCGCCGGCCACACATCTATCCACGCAGCCCGACACCCTGTATCTGCCCGGACTAAAAGGCTCGCCCGCACATGTTGACCTGGAAAAATTCGACTTGAGAGAAAACTATTTCTCCAACAAAGAATATTTCCACCCCGAGCTACGCGTAAACCAGATAGGGATGGCCGCAGAGCCGCTTACATATCGGCTTAGCAGCGACGACTATGTAACAGGACTGCTGCTTGCAAGCTTTTTCATCGTGTCGATGTTCATAGCGAAAAACATAGGAATACTTGCCGAAAGAACAAAAAACTTCTTCCGCTTCCGCCACGATGGCGACTTTTCAATGAGCGCAAACCCCGAAACCAAAGGACACATATTCCTAATACTGCAAACCTGCCTAACGCTCGCCATTCTATTCTTCGACTACACGCAACTCAACCTCACCGAAGTATTCAACCAAGTGTCACCATACATATTGCTTGGAGTCAACACGGCAATATGCTTCGCTTACTTCGTGGTTAAGCTCGCGCTGTACAAGGTGGTAAACTGGGTGTTTTTCGACCGCACGCAAAACAGGCAGTGGCTCGAATCATACCTCCTAATGGTTAGCCTGCTCGGACTATCACTATTCGCCCTTGCACTGCTTGTGGTTTATTTCGATTTGTCGTTCAAACCGCTGGAAATAGCCGTCATTTTGTTAGTCGCGACTTTCAAACTGCTGCAAATTGTCAAGTGTAAACAAATCTTTTTTTCATACCGTTTCGGCACTATACACTTAATTTTGTACTTTTGTACACTAGAAATGATACCGGTGCTACTACTATGGAGAGCACTGATATATTTCAACGAAATATTGATAGTGAACATTTAAAGAAATGATCAAGAAGATTCTGGTGTCCCAGCCCCAGCCAAGTTCAGAGAAATCACCCTATTTCAATATTGCGCAAAAGTACGGAGTAGAACTTGTTTTCAGGCCGTTTATAAAGGTGGAAGGAGTAAGCGCAAAAGATTTCCGCAAGCAAAAGATAAACATACTCGACTACACAGCCATAGTGTTCACATCGCGCACGGCGGTTGACAACTTCTTCCGCATGGCACGCGAACTGCGCATCACAATTCCCGAAGACATGAAGTATTTCGGAATTTCCGAAACCGTTTCACTATACATACAAAAATACACAATATACCGCAAGCGCAAAGTATTCTTCGGTACAACCGGGAAACTGCCCGACCTCGTGGCGGTAATGATGAAACACAAAACCGAAAAATACCTCATACCCGTAAGCGACGTGCATGACGACCACGTAAAGACCCTACTTGATGCCAAAGGATTGAAATACAAAGAAGCAGTTATGTACCGCACCGTGAGCAACGACTTCAAGCCCGGAGAAAAGTTCGACTATGACATGATGATTTTCTTCACCTCGGCCGGAGTGCAGGCTTTGAAAAAGAATTTTCCCGACTTCAAGCAAGACGATGTGCGCATAGCCTGCTACGGCAATTCGGCGCAAAAAACGGTGAACGAACTCGGTTTACGGCTCGACCTGGCTGCACCAACCCCCGAGATGCCCTCGATAACGGCAGCGCTCGACAATTACCTTTCCAAAAACAAATAAGCGGAAACACATCATACCATATACATACGCGGGGCGGTGAAAGAAAACCTTTCGCCGTCCCGCAGTGTTTTCGCAAAACCGCCTAAACGTTGCAGCACTTGGCAATAAGGAAGGTAGATTGCTGTTTTCCAAAAATGTTTCGGTGTTGTATAAAACAACAAAAGCAGTCAAGATTTTTCTCAACTGCTTTGTTCTTTACGTGGTACCACCAGGAATCGAACCGGGGACACAAGGATTTTCAGTCCTTACTGAATATCATTGTAAGTGGTTGATTTCTAGTAGTAAACTACAATATAGCAGTCTTATAGTTGAAACATTTTGGAAAACAACTTGCTTGTTTCCATGGTTATTTACTCTTGTTTGTTAATTCTGTTATGTGGTAGAAATGGCTCTTTTCAGAGTTCTTCTCTACATACATATATAACGTAAGTTCATTCTTTTTATTGCCTTGTGTAGTCACTTCTCCTATATAAGAATAAAAGATGTGCTACATATCTTTATCAATACCTAGATAGCTGATGCTAATGTTATTCAGTTTTTATATTGAGTTTGCTGAAATCCAATATCCACTTATTCTCAACAAGGAAGGGTGTTCCAAGGATGCCATGTATCTGTATGCCACTTTCCTTTTGAACCCTAGAGATAGCTTCTGTTGCATCAACAACAGAGAAAACTACATCACTCTGTTTCTCCTCAAAGGTTATTGCGCCTTTCACTTGACTGACATTATTCGCTGAGCCGTCAATACCCATTATGGTTGTATTATTTGGGAGTTCTATAGCAGGAAACAGATGCTGAAGTTCTGCATATACAAAGGAGAAAAGCACATTATGGCTTGCTCCAGTGTCTATCAAAAAGCAAAGGGCTGGTTTGCTTGATGTAATAATCAGTGGCAAACCAACCCTGCTTAGGCTGTAATGTAGGGGGAACTCCATATTAATGTGACTTTTTCCACCGCCATTCATTTACTTTACATTCTTCCAATGCTTGAACAGCAGGGTAATGTCCGTACTTTATAGCCTTTTTGTATTCCTTCTTGGCTTTCTTATATTCGTCAAAATATTCAAAAGCCTTTCCTCTGTCATAATATAAAGATGGTGTGTAATATCCACAATTCAAGGCACATTGGGAATAGTACAAGAAAGCATTATAATCTTTCTTTTCCAAGTTTGAGTATGCCAAGTTTTTATACTCATTAAATTTTTCTCTGCGACTTTCTGCCTGTACTGCTTCTGCCTGTACTTGAAGCAGCATATCACCCCAAGACATGGGTCTATACCTGCTTGTTATAGTTTGGCTAAAACAACTTGTGCAAATAGCTAAAGAGAAAGAAAATATTGCTATTAATCTTTTCATAATCTGCATGATTTTACATTTTTACAAACTTAATATAAGTAGTGTATGAAGAAAGACGCTGTGTGTACATGACTTTTTTGTTGCTCTTTAGAATTTTGAAGCTTTCTGTGCTTCCAGAGTCATAATACACATAAAGCACACCATCCAAAACTTCCCACTTGATTTCATATCTGCGAGAACCATTGTACAGCTCATATCCAGTGCCGTCTGAATTAAAAGTGTAGTAAGAATACACCTCGTCAACATCAGTGTTATTGAGGTCAAAAGTCTTTTCATCGGCATTCTCTCCAATCCATGCAGATTTCCATTTGCCTACAAGAGAAGTGTTATTGCTACCTCCATCATTGTCATCATCACTAGAACAGGCGATGAACCCTACACTCATGACTATGGCTAACAAAGCCATACTAAGAAATTTTAATACTTTCATAATTGTTGTTTGTTTTTATTTTGTTGTTTTACGTTAGTAATCTATTGGTTTACAGATTGAAAAAGAAAAGAACAATGGCTGCAATGATAATCAAAGAGCCGATAATTCTATGTTTCTTAATTCTGCTGAAAGTTTCTAAGTTATCATCGGACTTTTTCCAAAGGAAAATAATTACTAACTTGCAGATGAATGCAAGCAATTTTGCAACTGGCACAGCAACGAGGTAAACAATAAGATACCACCAATGCTCTGAAATAGTCAGATAGCCAACCATTCCAAGCACAAAGATTGCTCCTGCAATGTTTGACAATCCATAGAAAATTCGGAGTAGTGGATTTTGCGTCCAATACTGCTCATTCATTTGTGCTTCAAATCTCCCATTTGGATTTTCTGCCACACACATTTGCAGTCCTAACAGAGCCACAAATGATGTAAGTAAGACTAATGATGTGTCCATATTTATTTGTGTTTTAGCTTATTTATAATCTCGTCAATCTTGTCACTCCATTTGATATAAATGACAAAGCCCAATGCAGCTATAGCTAACAGGGCATAGAAGAACCACTTATACAGAAGTATCAATGTGTATGTACAACAAGAACTACTGATAACAAGAGGTATAAATACCCTTTCATCTTCACTTTTTTCTTTATCCATAGATAGATAAGGACAGCAATCAGCATTAAAGCACTTAACCACCAAGGAGTTGGGGTTACATCATCATATTCAGACCTGTATCTTTGAGCATACAAATCTGATGAAAGCATTGTTGTTGAAACTAGTAGCAATACTTTCTTTATTAAAGGCTGTTGCTCTTGCAACCACCTCTGTTTCAATATAAATTTTATCATAGACATATTATTTGCTGTTTAGATTAGGGCATAAAAAATAGGTGCAGGCAATCCTTAATTTGAAATTCGGAGGTATCGCCAAACACCTATACAACCCAAACAAGGAAAAGCCCACACCATACGGCATGAGCATTCACCTACTTACTACAGGTTGTATATTCTTCTAATTGGCGATTTTCCGAATATCCTTAGTAAGAAGCAAACACTTCTTTAATATGTCTTTATAACTTAGTCTTTTATATCATTGGCAATCATTTTGATTATTACTGATTACAAAGTTACTCATTTTCCATGAAGAAACCTCTTATCATCCATGATTTTTAGACTATTAGACATATAAATGCCGTAATTGGTGTGGGCAGTACAGTAAAAATGCCCCAACATCACATGATTGTGACATTAGGGCACACAACAATAAATCTCCTTAGTGGAGGTTTATTCTATCTAGTACTAAACTAAATTTCCCATCATAATGATATCTGCCGACACAATAAATGTGCCGACAGATACATCAGTCTTAGAGCAAAGGTAATGAATAATTGTCAAGCAGGCCACTATCCACAATACTTTTACACAATTCATGTGCAGATTTGTTTCTAAGGTCATAGCCAAAGTGCTCATCACCTACTTTTCTTATCACAGCAACAATGGTTCTGACCAAAGTCTGCTGCAAAGTTCTGTGGTACAGGCATACACTTTCTGCAAAGTGCTTGTCATTCCAACCATAATCATTCAAGGCTTGCTCCAAGTCCATTGCAGCCTTGTATTCTCTTGTGTTGTTCAGCTCCATTCTTCAATGATTTAGCAAGGGCAGAAACAAGCCTATACAACCTGTCCTGCCCATGATTATTAATGCTTTCTTCTGTTGTTATGGTCTTTCTTGTCACCATTTGCCCATGCTATTAGAGCATAGAATATGGCAGCATAAAAGACCAAAGTAATAAACATACCTATTGTCATACTGATAACTTTAATTATTTCAAAAACCATGAATATTCATTTTCACCATACAAGGCTTGGTTAAGTCCGTCTGCAACCTGTGTTGCGTTAAGACTTCTGTCAAGGAAGTTGTCAATATAACTACTCTTGTTTGCCCCTGTAAGCAAGTTATAGACATTCCACATACTTATCTCACGGCTGTCATGTGGCTTGGAGAAATTCTCGTCAGCATAATAAGCCTTGGCAATCATGCCTATCTGTGTGTCAGTCATAAGCATCTGCGGCAATGCTTTCTTTTGACTGCTGGGCAGAAACTGGTACATTCGGCTCTTTCCGAGGAATTGGGCAAATTGATGCTCACTCATATAGTTGTCTTTCAATGCTCTCATCTCATAAAGATGTTTTGCCATGTTGTAATCTTGGAACAATGCCACTGCTGCATTGAAAAGACTTGTAACATCCATAACTTTTAACTCCGACTTAAAGCCGTCTGTACTTACACATAGATTGCAGCACACCATGTTCTTGAAACCAATAAATATCTTGAACTTCTCCATGCCTTTCTTGGAATAGAGGTTCTCATGGTTGTAGGCTCTCACACCACCTATTGCAAGGTTCAGTCTGTTTCCTCTGATGTCCTCATGTATGGTGGGGATTTCAAAGCAAAACATCATCCTCTCATAATAAATGGTCTTGTCCTCTTCAAGCAAGTCCCTCACATTCTTGTGGATGGCTTCGGGAGTTCTCCCCTTTACAACATGGCTCACTCTGATGCTTGGCTGGCTTATGTTCTCTGTTGGGAATACCCTGTTGGCTGCATTCCAAACATTCTCAATAAATGCAGGGTGAGAAATGGTAATCTCGTTGTCCTTGGAGAATACAGGCACAACACAATCATTCTGCAAGTGGCTTATTGTCACCTCCTTGGTGTTGGCTTCGATGAAAGGAAGTCTGCCTGTTAATACTTGTGGAGTTATATTATCCTCCACCCCAACTGCCTGTGCATCCTCAACTCTTGGGATAAAGGCATTCAGCCTGCTTGGCATAATACCCCTTGGCATTCTGCTACTGACAGGCTGCAATTGGAGTGCTGCTGTTTGCATGATGTATAAAGTTTGGTTGATAATTCGTTTGTTGGTTATTGGCAGTCTGATTAGGCTGCATTAGCTGCTGCTTTCTCTGCATAAAGTCAGACGTAAGCTGCTGATACCATTCAGGGTAACTATGGTAAATGTGGGTCAGTTCCTCAATGTTTCTAGCAGAATGTATCTTCTGCCTTATCATTTCAGCATTTATTCCGTCATTGCACCAAGCAAGAATTTCCTCGCCAGTATTGGGAGTGACAACAAACTCTGACTTGTTGGAAAACAGATTGGTTCTGTCCTTTGAAGCAATGGCTTGGTGCTTCATGTTGATGTCGAAAACTATGGTGTATTCATAGTCAATACCATCCCTCATCACAGCCTTTAAGCCTACTTTCTCTGGAACCATTTTTCCGTTCTTTTCAGACAGAACATAATCCTGCTTGCACCTCATTGTGGATATTACATGGCAGTCAATACTAAGTATTGTCTGAATGAGTGCTGTCATTCTTGGAGTTACTTTCTGCCAATTGGTGAATGAGTTGCCTGGCAAACTTGCATGATATTCAAGCAGAGTGTCCCAACATTGGCTCATGGAGTCAATTATAATGACCTGCATACCTGCCTTGTGGCACATCTTAATGGCTTCAATGTAGGTTTCTGTCCTATAATCACCCTCCAATGGAAGTACATTGTACTGACCAAGACTTGCATAAAGGTCGGCAGAGTTATTCTCGCTGTCAATCACAGCAATCCTAGTCCAATCATGGCACAAGCCATAAGCCAAAAGTAAGGCTGACATGGTTTTCCCACTGCCAGCGCAACCTTGAAGAGCCAATTTTATCTTGGCTTGCTTCTTCGATGATACTCTTAATTGCATAACTTTTGATGTTTTGATTTCTGTTCTAAAACTAAAAAAGGCAGAACTGTCATTACAGCAGTCTGCCTTGTGGATTGTCTTGCAGCACCTTAGAATGTGGCAAGGGTTGGTGCTCCTCCCTCTCCTTTCTGATGAAGCATGAAGAATGTCTCTCCTGTTTCAGCCGAGCATACCTGTGATATGACAGGCATTGTAAGTTCATGCTTCAAGAACTTGTCTGACACAGCACCTGTTTCAATGCCATACACAAAGAAACATTTGCCTGTCTGTGGGTTCTGCTTCACCTCAATCTTCTCAACCTGCTGTTGAGCCTTGAACTCGTCAATAGACATAGTTTCAATGAAATGTAATTTTTCCATAACTTAGGATGATTTATTGTTGTTTGTTGTGCAGCAGACTATTCTACTGCAATGATTTGTCAAGTGTGGAGGAGGGGAAATTAGCCTGTTGGGGGGCTTGTGTAATTAGCCTGTCAGCTTATTTATACCTAGAATAGGTCATTTAGCCATACAGATAAACTTTCTTTCCCTTTCTTTTCTGATTGAAAATCTATCTTCAACCCCATTGGGGGATATGCCCATCATCAAAGTATGGAGGGGGTGTTGTTGGGATTAGAGAGTGATTGCAGGGATACTGCAAGTTCTGAGAAATATTTCAAAAAATTTCTGATAGTGGTTATTCGGTTGTTGTTTAATGTGGTTTTTACGTTGCTGTATGTAGGCTTTTTAGTTCTGCTCTAGATATTAGAAATGTATAGCGACGGTAAAAATAGTTATGTATTATATATGCGTAGGTACAATAATCCCCTGCTTCCATTGCTGAAAACAGGGGTATTTGAATAATGGCACGTAGTCACTTCTGTAATTCAATATATAGGAGAAGTGACTACATTTTTATTTTTCTGTGTATGTCTGCATCATTAGGAATGGTTTTAATAGGGTTGCCATTTATTCCAAATGGATTTAATGATATGATTTTATAATGTCTTTTAGGCTCTCCATTTATACGGACGGTCGTTGACTTTACTTCACATAAATATTTCCTTACCAATGGTATGGCAGCTCTTTCTGTCAACTTTTCATATCCTAAGACACCACTCCAAATTGCATTAAACTTATTTGTCAATTCATCGCCCGTATAGCATTCATCTACAATGAAAGTAGAATGCCATGATGTTTTTATAGGATGATTGCCATCCAATGCCCATAATAATACAGCATTTCTAAAATGCTTGTAACTTGTTGGTGTATCATTTTCGGGGAGTAGTCTAACAAGTTCCTCAAAAGGCACATATTCTTGAAGTTCCACAAAATGGTCTAGGAATACTCCGTTTTTATTTGTTGCGTTATTACGCCGTGCCATAGCAAGGTATTTCCTGTCCTCTATTGTAGTTCTTTCCCTTAATTCTTCTATGATTTCAGATAATTGCTGTTCGTCAACAGCTTCTTTCATGGATGATATTTCCTCTTTGATTTTGTCTGAAACATCAGTATTTTCATGGATAAGTGGCAATAGTGTTATGTTGTTTCCATCGGCTGTTAATGCTTTTCCCATATTCTCTGCAACAGAATAAAGAGTATTTAGCAACTTTACTTGTATCAAGATGTTGTCTATGTTGAAATAAGCAATTGAAAGTTGGTTGTTCTCGGTTTCCCTCACAAGTTTTATGGGAGAGCTGCCACAATAACTTTTTGCAGAAGCTGCTATCATATCTTCCATGAATACCTCATTGTATCTTTTTACCATTTTGGGAAATTTGTCTTTTACTTGCTGCATGGAAGAATTTAATTCTATTATTACATTTGCATCAGCTATTATTTCATCTCTCAATTTTGGGTAATCAATAGTTATTTCCTCGCCTACAGTCTGATATATAAGAGTTTCGCTTAACAATCCCTCATCATTTCTGCATCTACCTGCAATCTGTTGCAGCTTTTCTGTTGATAATAAAGTATGTGGCAAATAAGGAGTTGCCACAGATACAAGGTGAAATCTCTCGTCAATATCAATGCCCACAAAATATGTGCAAGTCATAAATGTAATTCTACTAGGCAAATGATTGGATATGATTTCACTATGATACTCCTTTACATGAGCCTTACTCTTTTCGCCACAAAGGACGGAGCATTCTGCTTGCAATTCCTTGGGCAAACTCAAAATGACAGGAAGTATGCCATGAAGAACTGCATTGTAGGCAATCAGTATTTTTTCATTTGGGTGCTGTTTGGCAATTTCTGTTATTTTGGCTACCGTTGTAACAACAACATTGTCTGTTGGCTGTAATACAATGTTCCTAGGCTGTGGCTTGCTGAATATGATTTCTGTTATGACTTCATTATCTATTAATGGATTGGTGAAAGTTCCAATGGTGGCAGACACCATACATCTGCTTGTACGGGGAAACTTGAAGTAGTAATCAATTGCTTTCTCCATATTATCCCTGTACCACCCATCATTTTGGTAAGAGTCAATCTCGTCAATCATCAAAAAAAAGTTTTTATATTCAGCTTCGCCTATCTTGTCCAACAAAGTAGGTAAGCTATCAACTACAACAATGAATTTCTTATATTTAATGTCATTGTCTGCCAAATAGCTTTCGATGGTTGGCACATTAAAACCTGATATTTTCCCTCCAACATAAAGTACATTGTATTTTCCTTTGTCGTTCTTGCTCTGTTTGGCTTTCTCATAAGCCAAGGCTCTTGTTGGGACAACAATAATGCTGTTTCTCTTGGCTTTAAGTTCAAGTGTTGTCGCTCCTAAACCTGTTCTGTTTTTCTTCAGAATGCCATAAGGCAGACTTTCAAATATATCGCCTAATTTTGCATCGTCAATAGGCAATGTATATTTGACACCATGTTTGATATAAGTGAAATCTGCCGGTCCTTGATATGATATTGTTGCACCATTTATATAATCAATAGCCCTGTCTAAATATGTTGTGCCGTCTTGAGGGTCATATACATTTACAGGATGGAATAGAATATTTATTCTCCCATCATCAAACTCACCACTATTATTGATGACACCTTCCATTTCTTCAAAATCTTCCATTGCTCATTTTTTTCAACAAAGGTACAAAAATGTAGTCACTTCTCCAATATAATAAGATAAAAGAAGTGACTACACCTATTATTTTAGGTGAGAAAAAGCCTCGTCTATCTGCTTATTCTCAAAGCTGTCAAGATAAATCTGTGTTACTCTTTCTGAACTATGCCCTAGGGTTTCACTGATAATTGAGGTTGGAACACCCTCTCTTTTCAATATTGTTGCAAAGGAATGTCTTGCTACATAGGTGGTTAGCTTGACAGGTAAACAAAGTTCTTTGCCTATCTGCTTTAGTTCTCTGTTTACCTTAGTTATCACCTTGTGTAGCCTGTTTAATCTCTGCTGTTCAGTCTTGTGCTCTGATGACAAGACAGGAAACAAGTATGTTTTATCTATGTTTCTTTGCCTTTGGAGTATAACTTTCGCATCATCACCCAAAGGCAGATTTATCAACTTGGATGTCTTTCTCCTTGTGTACACAAGCCTGTCACCTTGAATGTTTCTGCTAGTAAGATAAGCCATATCCACGAAATTTATGCCACCCATGAAATAAGAGAACATAAAAAGGTCAACAGCCAACCTTGTATAGAAGCTGCTAGTACACTCATAGTATCTCATTATGGTAAGCACATCTTCTTTATGAATGGCTCTCTTGGCAGTTGCCTTATGAAGCCTTGACAACTTGTAGGTTTCAAAGGGGTAATTCTCTTTCTTAGCATAGCCTTGTGTAATGGCAAGGTTGTAAATCATCCGAAGATTTCTGAACCTAATGCCAATGGTATTGTCAGATATGCCTTGCTTTCTAAGCCACAATTCATACTTGCCTAACCACCCTACACCTATATCAGAAAATGGAATATCCAAAGAGCCACAATATTTCACCAGTGAATTGAATGTTTGTTTCACAGAAAGCATATAGCCTGTTCTTTTCATGTCTTGTAGAAATTTCAGATGCTGTTGGAATACATCAGCAACGGACATTACTTTTTCCTCTTTATTAAGGTGGTGTAGTAGGGAGGTGGCAGTAAATTCCTTGTCAGATGCTTTTAACTCAACAATCTCCGACTTAATTTCACTGATTTTGTTTGCTATGAGTTTTTCTAGAATTTCCTTTTGAGGGCATTTATCTTTTGGCTCATTACGCTTAAAGTCCCAATATTCCCTTTTGGTAGAAACACCAAGGTTTACATATCTGATTTTTCTATCCTTGATGATTCTGATTTTAATAGGTAACTCTCCATTTTTCAAAGGTTTGTACTTGTAGCAAACCACTTCGACTGTTGTCATTCTTGGTTAAAACATTGGAGAAAACAAACAGCCATTTTCCTACATATTTCAGAACTATATAAAAACAATAAAAGCAGTCAAGATTTCTCTTAACTGCTTTATTCTTTACGTGGTACCACCAGGAATCGAACCGGGGACACAAGGATTTTCAGTCCTTTGCTCTACCAACTGAGCTATGGCACCAAATTCCGCATTTCGGCATTGCCGAATTGCGAGTGCAAAAGTAGGCACTTTTTTGATACCAAGCAAATTTTTCGGCAAAAAAGTTTGGCCATGCCGTGGTGTTACCGATTTTTTAGTAACTTTGCAACCGCAAAACGGAAAGTAGCGCAGTTGGTAGCGCACTACGTTCGGGACGTAGGGGTCGGGCGTTCGAATCGCCTCTTTCCGACTTGATCCGTGGCAAGCCTTTATTGCCGCGGATTTTTTGTTTGTGCAAAGCGGTTCGCACGGTGGTGCATGGGGCGCATGCCATACGCCCCTGCAATTGGCGCAAAGTTCCAACTGTTTGCTCTTTTCAATACTCCTCAAAAACCATATCGGATACCGGAAAAACTACATGGGACGTAGAAAAAATTATGTCTGATATAATTCAAATTACATCAGACCTTTTTTATTCCGTTTCATACCTTTGAAAAACAATCCTTTACAAAAGGTATTTCTTGTGGGGTTATTGTTCTGCAAGTCTGCTTGCCACGCTTTCTCGGTTATATTGAAAAGTTTTTTGGTGGCAGGGCATCTGCGTGGTGTTCTTTAAGGCGTTTCAGAAGGGCTTCGCCCAGGTTGTCTTTCGGTTTTAGTTTCAATTTTGCGCGTATGTGCGCACGCTGACTTGTTATGTTCCCGTTTGTCTTGCCAAGGATGGCACAGATTTCCGTTTGCTTCTTGCCCTGCAATATCAGTCGGCATATCTCTGTTTCCGATGTGCTGAGCTCCGGGAGAGCCATGGCTATCGTGGACAGCTGTGTGCGTTTTTTCAAGAGATAGTCGTTAAGGGCGGCAAAAAGCCTTTCTTTGCTTTGGTCGTCCATTATGTTCAGCAGTCGTATTGTCTGCTTTTCCGATGGCTTTTCTTTTTTAGCCAGCTTTAGCAGTTCCACAGCCCGGCGCCCATCCACCCCCAGCAGGTTCGACAGACTTTCTCCGTCCTTGCGCAGCTCGATGTTCTCTGTTTGCAGCCCCTTGAATCCGTCCAGCAGTTTTATGCCGAGAAAAGAAAGCAACACGCATATAATGGCAAACAACGGCATCAGACCGGTTATCTCTCTGTTGCCCGAAATAAAGGAACATGCCAGATATGTTGCGAATATCACGAAGCCTATGGAGTGGGGAGTGTGCTTGAAATGGCTTATCAGTGAAAGCATGAGCATTGTGAGCGAAAGCGACATGTCTGCCAGAATAACCATACGGTAATAGCTGTCGTCGGCGTGGAACGAACTGTAAATCATGGCTGCGGAAAAGGTGAACTGCGAAAGATACAGCTGAGCTTTCAGTGTGGCAGAAAGCGACATTAGGTGTTTAAGGAAAAACACTGCCAATACGGAAGCCATCACCAACCACGCGGCGTATATTTTAACAAGCACCGGCTCGGTGTCGGTTATAAGCCCGAGTATGCTGAGTGGCACGGAAATCAGAATACCCAGTGTGGAAAACAGCAAAACCGACAATCTCTGCTTCTCTATTATGCTTTTGGCGTAAGGCTGCGCCATTCTTTCTGCCGTATTGCTTATGTGGCTGCTTAGGAATGCCGACAGCCTGCTTATGCCTCGTCTGTTTGACTTCATTTGCAGCTTCGTTTGGTTTTATTTGCAAAAATAACGTTTTGACGCCAAAATGTGCCGCCACTACGCAAAAACTGCTACAACGTTCTGCCATACAATTAGTCATGAACTTTATCCAAGGCAAATAGCGGAATATCTCGGTGATTTGGCTTTCAAATAAAGGAGCGCGCTTGGCTGCATGAAAATGCCGCAGAAAATCGCGATGCCATGCCGTGCAGACGGGCGGAAAGCGTTATATTTGTATAGCGATAATATAAAAAAACAGACAAGACGATGAAAAAAGAGATAGTAAGCGGTAACGCCCCCGCTGCAATAGGGCCTTACAGCCAGGGAATCGAGGTCAACGGATTTGTGTACGTATCGGGACAGCTGCCCATCGACCCTACAAACGGAGAGTTCCCCGATGGCGGTGTGGCTGCACTAACCAAGCAGTCGCTCGACAATATAAGCGCTATTCTTTACGAGGCCGGACTGACTATGCGCGATGTGGTGAAAACCACCGTGTTTCTTACCGACATGAAAGACTTTGCCGAGATGAACGAGGCCTATGCATCGTATTTTGAAGATGCAGCCCCAGCGCGTTCGGCGGTGGAAGTGAAAGCTTTGCCCAAGGGAGCGAGACTGGAAATAGAGGCGATTGCAGCAAAATGAGAAGGATAGGCATTTTCTGCTCATCGCGCGGAAATATAAGAAAGGAATTTATTGAAGCGGGGCGCGAACTTGGCGCAGAAATAGGCAGGCGCGGGGCCGAAATGGTTTACGGCGGCTCGAAATGCGGCCTTATGGACATAACAGCGCAAGCAGTGCGTTCCGCCGGCGGACGCACAGTGGGTGTAATGCCCCAGGTGCTGCTTGACAGAGGGCTTGAGGCCGATGCCGACTTGGTTTTCTACACCGCCAACCTCGACGACCGCAAGGCCACGATGCTGCGCGAGGCCGATGTGTTCGTGGCGCTGCCGGGAGGAATAGGCACGTTAGATGAAGTGTTCACCGTTGTGGCGGCAAACACCCTCGGCTATCACAGCAAGACCACCATACTGTATAATGTTTGCGGGTTTTGGCAGCCGTTGATCGAAACTCTCGAGAAAATCGATGAGGAAAAAATGATGGACAGTAATTGGCGTACACGCCTGAAAGTAGCCTCCACCCCCGAGGAATTGTATGAAATGATATTTTGAATATCCGCAGAAAAATCAGAAAAAAGGACGGGGGAAGCAAAAAACAAATATTTTTTTGCTACCCCTGTAACTTTTCCCCACTTCAACCGTCTTTTAAATAGAGAACGATGAAAAAACTCAGTTTCCGCGATGATGTGCTGCCGCTGAAAGACAAAATCTTCAGGCTTGCACTTCGCATAACGCTCAACAGAGCAGAGGCCGAGGATATTGTTCAAGACGTACTGATAAGAGTGTGGAACAGGCAAGAGGAACTCGCCGGGGTAGAATCCATAGAGGCATACAGCCTTACGGTTTGCAGAAACCTCTCACTCGACCGCATACAGCGCAAGGAAAGCTCAAACGCCGGCCTTGAAGATGTGCCGCCAACCGAAGACAAAGACGCTTCACCCGATGTGCAGATGATGCGAAGCGAGCGGCTAAACAACATAAAAAGGCTCTTCGGCAGGCTTCCGATTCCACAGCGCACCGCAATGCAACTGCGCGACATAGAAGGGAAAAGCTACAAAGAGATTTCACTCATCACCGGTCAGACAGAAGAGCAGGTGAAAGTAAACATCTTCCGCGCACGACAGTACATACGCAAACAAATGGAGAAGATAGAGAATTATGGACTATAGCTACATAGACAAACTGCTGGAACGCTATTGGCAAAGCACCACCTCGCTCGAAGAAGAGGAGATGCTCAAGGCATTCTTCCGCCAAAAGGAGATACCGAAACGCTTTGCCAAATACCGCAGCCTGTTCAATTACGAGGATCTTGCCGTCTCGGAACGTCTTGGCTCTGATTTCGACGAAAAGATGCTGCGCATGGTTGAACAACCTGTGGTGCATGCACGCCGCATACCGTTTGTGGTGCGTTTCAGACCTTTCTTGAAAGCCGCAGCAGCCGTGGCGATAGTCTTGACGCTGGGAAATGCAGCCCAGCATTCGTTCAAAAACAACGATACAAAGGCTCCCGACTACAATTATGCCACATACAAGGACACATACGAAGATCCACAGGTGGCATACGACAAAGTATCATCTGCGTTGAAAGACATGTCGAAAGGCTTGCGCCAGCAAATGGAAGCCGACTCGGCATTGCGGGTTGACAAGGCAAAGAGCGTTCAATGAAAAGACTGCTGATTTTATTCGCGGCTGCGGCAATGGCCCTATGCTCGCGAGCACAAAGTGCACAGGACTTCGCGGCGCGCTTCATGGAAAGCCGCTCGGGCAACGGCGAAGTTAAATGCGTAACAGTGGGTCCGAAGATGCTCAACACCCTTGCCGGTATACATGACTCGGAAAGCCGAAAAGGACTGAAAGATTGGACCGAGGGAGTAAAGAGCATAAGAATTGTTACCTCACAAAACGGTTGTGAGGAACTGCGCAAGGACGCCATTGCAATGCTTAAGGCAAGCCGCAAGAGATATTCGCCCTACCGCCCGAAAGACAACGCCGACTATGGCGACTGCCTATGGGTGAGGAAAGTGAAGAACAAAACCGTGGAACTCGTATATGTAGCCCCGCGTTCAGAAAAAGGCTTCATGGTGATGGACTTCACAGGCAAAATCAGAGACAGTTTTGTTGAGAACATAATAAAGCCCAATGAAAACTGACTACGCAATATAAGAATACGAATGCAACTAATATATTCTGTAAAATAGTAAAACAAGCGATTGCCGCGTTGGGAAACGCGGCAATCTTAAAACCAAAACGAAACCGAAAAGTTTCAATTCTCTCAAAAGTAAAACAATCAATTTTGATTATCTACGCGATACAAGGGGACTTTTCAAGTCCCCTTTTTCGTATCTGCGTTTTTACAACAAGCACATGGCATGTGGGCTTCCGCTCCCCAACGGTTACTGCGCAAATGCGGCTTGGCTATCTTTTTATGCGCTGCATTATAACTGCGTCAACCGACTTTCTGCCTGCCCCTGTGTAGAAAAGCACAACTAATACGACAAGGTAAACAAAGGCAAGCTCTCCCGCGCCGAATATGTCGCACCCATGTACGCCCACAAGGGCCACGGCAAGGTTAAAAGCCAGCACCGCCGCAGCAGCACGCGTGAGAAACCCTACCATAACGGCCACGCTTCCGAGCGTTTCTGCAAGCATGGACAAGGCGAGCGAGAAACCATCGCCTATTCCCAACGGATCGGGGAACTGCGGCATCAGCATGGAGAAATTAACAAGCTTACCCAAGCCGTGTATGAACATCATAGCCCCGAACACAACACGCAACGCAAGCAGGGTGTCAGACATTTTTACGTCATTGCTTGTGGCAAGCGCGGTTTCAATTATTTTCTTACTATCAATCATATTATTTTCTGAATTTTTTTGGCTTTGCCGAGGTAACATCAACCAAAAGTTCCAGCAGCTTTCGGTTTTGTTCACGCGTTGTGGTGAGATAGCGGTGCCTACCGTTTACCGAGGGAGTGAAATGGTTGAACCCTTTTTCGTCAACGCTTATTGTGCCTCTCTCACTTAGGTTGAAAAGTTCGGGGTGTACGAGCCATATCACCGACATTACGTCGAACTCGCTCTGCATATAGTTGGGGTCGGGGTTGTTTACGCTCGTTGCCACGATGAGTGGGTGCGGATTTGCCCACGTTATCTTTTCCCTCATGAGCTTTACGGGGTATTTCACGCTCTCGCCTATTTCAAATGGATTTTGCACTATTTCGCCCGGCCACTCGTTCATCACTTTTCTCATTGCCGGTATGTCGCAATTAACATTGTATTCGCTGAACGGGTTTTCGCGGTAGCAGCCCATCATGGTCGACAGCATTTTCACTTTTTTAGCCACAAGCTCACGCCCTGTTAGCGGAGAGAATTTGTCGGCTTTCGAGTCGAGCAACATGGCAAGGTTTGTGGCGAAGCCTACAGATATTATCGTTACGCTGCTGTCGGGCTGCCCGGCAAGCGTGCGGCGATAAAATTCAACTGCATTCTCGAACTTTCCCTTCTTTGTCTGCCTGAAAGCGGGCTTGCCCTTTGAGTTGCGACACAGGGCCACGGAATCGGCATAGTGGTTCCCCTCGTTTGGGCGCGACACCGGCGCGGGGCTTTTGGCAACCGGCACTTTTCCGTATCCATACCAGTTTAGCGAACCATCGACAGCCCGACATACGTTTTCGCCCTCCTTGTGTGTACTCACGCCAAGGAGCTTGAATTTTCCCATGTCGCAATATTTACAGATGAATTCGAGCGCAAGCGCGTCATCTGCATCGTTTCCGTAGTCGGTTTCGAATATCACGCCCATGGGCTGCGACTTTGCCGCACCGATTGCGAAAAACAGGCACAGGGATGCTACAAACAACTTTTTCATTGATTTTTATTATCTGGTGATTTACAAAGATATCGATTTTTCCCGAAAGCAAGCTATTCACGCCGCATATTGGCGGAAATGCGGTGCAGGTGTTTTTTACACAGACAACGCAAAATCTTATTTGAACGAAATTTGTAATTTTGCTAAAACTCCAAGAAAGAAAATGAACACCGCAACCAATGAAGCAGTCGGGCTTCTTAAAGAACTTACAGCCATTCCCTCATTCAGCCGCGAGGAAACCGCTGCGTCTGACAAAATTGCCGATTTCATCGAAAGAAAGGGTTTGGAAATGCAGCGCGTGGGAAACAACGTCTTTTCTGTTTGCCGCGATTACTCCTACAGCAAGCCCACCCTGCTTCTCGATGCCCACATAGACACAGTAAGGATTGCGCAAGGTTGGCACCACGACCCTTTCACTCCCATCGAGGAAGACGGAAAACTTTACGGTTTGGGCACAAACGATGACGGTGGCAGCCTTGTGTCGCTTTTGCAGGCGTATATCGAAATGTGTGGCAGAGAGCGCGCATACAACCTTGTATTCTCCGCCTCGTGCGAGGAAGAGGTTTCGGGCAAAGGCGGCATAGAGCTGGCCTTGGGAAGTTTTCCGCACATAGACGCGGGAATAATCGGCGAGCCCACCGGTTTGCAGCCCGCCGTGGCGGAAAAAGGGCTTATGGTTATTGATTTCACCGCACGGGGCAAGGCAGGGCACGCCGCGAGGAACGAGGGCGTGAACGCAATCTATAAAGCCGTAAAAGATATAGAAACCATTAAAAATCTCCGCTTTCATCGGCATTCGGAACATTTGGGCCATACTCGCGCAACGGTTACCATTATCAATGCCGGCACGCAACACAATGTTATCCCTGCCGAATGCCGCTTCACCGCCGATGTGCGCTCCAACGAATTGTATTCCAACCACGAACTGTTTGACATGATAAGCTCCGCAGTGGAAAGCGAGGCCAAGGCACGCTCTTTCCGCCTGAATTCATCAAGCATTCCGGCATCCCATCCGCTTGTGCGCCGCGCAGTTGAAATGGGACGCAAGCCTTTCGGTTCGCCCACGCTCAGCAATCAGGCGTTACTTTCCTTCCCGACAATAAAAATCGGTCCGGGAGAATCATCGCGCTCCCATACAGCCGATGAATACATAAAAATTTCCGAAATAGAGGATGCGATAGAGTTTTATGTGAGCTTCCTCAGCGGTTTGGAGCTGTGAGCCTACGCAGAAAATTTTCCCGGGACAAACAGAGCGCAACGGCACTGCAAGCAATTGGAATTTACTATATTTGCAGAAACAAAATAACGACAAAACAAACAGCAAATGAGAAAATCATTCAAAACCCGCCGCAATGCCGTAATGGCGTATGTGCTTGCGGCAATCACAGTAATTGCGTTCTCCATGCCGCAGGGCGTGGCGGCCAAAAAGAAGATAGGCTTCCAGCTCTACACCGTGATGGGGGCTATGAACAAGAACCCCAAGGCTTCGATAGAGCGTCTTGCGAAAATGGGCTACAACGAGGTGGAGCTTGTGCAGTGGGGAGGCGACCCCAAGGTGTTCGGGCTGCCCGCCAGCGAATTCAAGGGCATCTGCGACGCAAACGGCGTGAAGATAGTCTCCACCCACTCGAGCATACAGGAAGACCCGGCAAAGGAAGAGGAGATAATGAACCGCTGGCGCGAGCTTTTCAAGATACAGAAAGCGTGCGGCGGCAAATACTTCGTTGTGCCGGGCTACCAGATAGACTACACCGTTGCCGGCATGAACCGCATGTGCGCATACTTCAACCGCGTGGGCAAGCTCGCAAAGAAATACGGCCTGACGCTCGGCTATCACAACCACGCGCACGAGTTCCAGAAACTGAAGGACAGCGACAAGCTGATGTGGGAATACTTCGTTGAGAACACCGACCCGCGCTACGTGTGCTTCGAGCTTGACGTTTACTGGTGCACAAAGGGCGGCCAGGACCCCGTGGCGTATCTCAGGAAATACCCCAAGCGCATACAGCTGCTCCACATCAAGGACGATTTCGTCATCGGGGCAAGCGGCACAATCAACTTCGAGGGCATTTTCAACCAGTTCCGCAAAAACAAGATGAAGAACTATTTCGTGGAGATTGAGACCCCCCAGTGGCTTCGCGACAAGAAGAACGCCGACGGCAGCAAATACTCCGACGACCAGGTGATGGAAGAAATGTTCAAGGCTTCGGCGGAGAGCGCGGAATACCTCAAGAACGCCAAGTTCGTGAAGTAAGAAGCGGCAGGCAGACATCGTTCCGCCTTGGCGGGAACAATATAAGCGGGATATGCCTAAGTGTACAAACACGGACATATCCCGCCTGCTTTTACTGCGGCTGCGGCGGTTTGCATTGTCCGCACGTTGCGGTTTAAGCGGCGGCGTACAGGGCGCACGCCATACGCCCCTACGGAGGCGCAAAACCAAACACCCCGAAAACTGCATAGGACATAGGAAAAACTACGTCCTATGCAGTAAAAATTATATCAGACATAATTCAAATTACATCAGACCTTTTTCCGCCACTTACAAACACCTGAAAGACAAATCGTTACAGCGGATATTTTATTCTTGCTTATTGCTTTGGAAACCAACGCTTTACGTAATTCAGGACGTTTTCGCTGTTTGCTGTGCAGCAAAGCATCCCCTTCCTTTCCAACCAGAACGGACAGTTCTCATATCTCGCAAATTTATAGTAACTTTGCATTGTATATACATTATTACTCATCAAAATAAAAAATACAACTCATTCGATGAATTTCGTTGACGAAATCAAATGGCGCGGCATGCTCCATCAGATGATGCCGGGCACCGATGAACTTTTTAACAAGGGAATGGTAACGGCATACGTAGGCATAGATCCCACCGCCGACAGCCTTCACATAGGACACCTTTGCGGCATAATGATGCTGCGCCACCTTCAGAGAGCGGGCCACAAGCCGTTGGCACTCGTCGGGGGTGCAACCGGAATGATTGGCGACCCGTCGGGCAAAAGCCAGGAGCGCAACCTGCTTGACGAGGAGACGCTCGCACATAACATAGCCGGCATAAAGCAGCAGCTGTCCCACTTTCTCGACTTTGACAGCGATGCGCCAAACAAGGCAGAACTCGTGAACAACTACGACTGGATGAAAAACTACAGCTTCCTAAACTTCATACGCGACATAGGCAAGCACATCACGGTGAACTACATGATGGCAAAAGACAGCGTTCAGAAACGCCTTAACGGCGAGGCGCGCGACGGGCTTTCGTTCACCGAGTTCTCATACCAACTGCTACAGGGCTACGACTTCCTGTACCTTTACAGCCACAAAAACTGCAAACTTCAAATGGGCGGAAGCGACCAATGGGGAAACATAACCACCGGCACGGAGCTGATACGCCGCACACTCGGTCCCGAAGCCGATGCGTATGCCCTAACCTGCCCGCTTATAAAGAAAAGCGACGGCAGAAAGTTCGGAAAAACCGAGCAAGGCAACATTTGGCTCAGCCCCGAGCGCACAACTCCATACACATTCTACCAGTTCTGGCTCAATGTGGCCGATGACGATGCAGAAAAATACATAAAGATTTTCACATCGCTTTCAAAGGAAGAAATAGAGGCAGCCATAGCCGCACACCGCGAAGACCCGGGACAGCGCAAGCTGCAAAAACTGCTTGCAAAAGAGGTTACGGTGATGGTTCACTCCCAAGAGGCATACGAAACCGCCCTCGAGGCATCGAACATCCTGTTTGGCAAAGCCACAAAGGAAAACCTGCTGAAACTCGACGAACGCACGCTGCTCGATGTGTTTGGTGGCGTGCCCCATTTCGAAGTGCCGAAAGAACAGGCAATAGGCGCACGCGCCGTTGACCTGCTTGCCGAAACAACGCAGTGCTTCAGCTCGAAAGGCGAAATGCGTAAGCTCACACAAGGCGGCGGCGTTAGCATTAACAAGGACAAGCTGCAACAGTTCGACCGCCCTATAACCGAAGAAGACCTTATTAACGGGCGATACATAATAGTGCAACGCGGAAAGAAAAACTATTTCCTGATTATAGTGAAGTAGTCCCATTGCACCAAACATAAACATAAGCCGCCCCTGCGCCAACACATTAGGCACAGGGACGGCTTTACCATATCCCGAAAAAGCACTAACTTTGCGTAAACCAAAAATCGTCCCCTCACAATGGCAAGCGAAACACTGACACCGATGATGCAGCAGTTCAAGCGCATCAAGTCGGAACACCCGGATGCCTTGATACTGTTTCGCTGCGGCGACTTCTACGAAACCTATCTTGAAGACGCCGTAACGGCCTCGTCGGTTCTCGGAATAACCCTAACCCGCCGCAGCTCAAAAGGCGATGGCAAGGGAACAGAAATGGCCGGTTTTCCATTTCACGCCCTCGACGCATACCTGCCCAAGCTTATACGCGCCGGCTTCCGCGTAGCCATTTGCGACCAGCTCGAAGACCCCAAACTCACCAAGAAACTCGTAAAGCGCGGCATCACCGAAGTGGTAACGCCCGGCGTGGCCATGGACGACAATGTACTATCGTCAAAAGAAAACAACTTCCTGGCATCCGTATGTTTCGGCAACGGTGCGTGCGGGCTTGCCTTCCTTGACATCTCAACGGGGGAATTTCTTTGCGCCGAAGGGACAACCGAATATGTTGACAAGCTCCTTGCCAACTTTTCGCCCAAGGAAGTTCTCGTGGAAAGGGGACGGCGCGACAAGTTTCTTAAAATATTCGGAAAGTACTACGTTTACGAACTCGACGACTGGGCTTTCAACGAGCGCAGCTCAAGAGAGAAACTGCAAAAACACTTCGGCGTGCGAACACTCAAAGGCTTCGGCATTGACTACATGCACGACGGAATAACCGCCGCAGGAGCTATTTTGCAGTACCTCGAAATAACACAGCACACACACACCGGACACATAACCTCTATACACCGCATTGACGAGGAAAGGTATGTGAAGCTCGACAAATTCACAGTGCGAAACCTTGAAATTGTACAACCCATCAACGAAGGGGGCAACACCCTTCTCGGCGTTATAGACCGCACAAATACGCCAATGGGCGACAGATTGCTAAGACGCTGGCTGCTGTTTCCGCTGCGCGATGTAAAGCAAATTGAAAAACGGCAAAATGTGGTGGAATACTTTTTCCGCAACCCCGAATTCAGAGAAACCATAGACGAAAACCTTAAAGGAATCGGCGACATGGAACGCCTTACGTCAAAGATAGCGTTGGAACGGGTTAGTCCGCGCGAGATGGCACAACTGAAATGCGCCCTGGCATGCATTGCCCCCATAAAAAAACTTTGCATGAACGCGTCCGACCCGGAAATCGTGAACATGGGAGAAAAGATAGCCCTGTGCGGAGAACTGCACAACCGCATATCGCAAGAACTTGTTCCCAACCCGCCATCGCTCGTTTCGAAAGGCGGGGTGATTGCCGCCGGATACAATGCCGAGCTCGACGAATTGCGGCAAATTTCACATTCAAGCAAGGACATTCTTGCCAAGCTGCGCGATGACGAAAGCGAGAAAACAGGAATACAATCGCTTAAAATAGGATTCAACAACGTATTCGGCTACTTTCTTGAGGTAAGGAACATATACAAAGGGCAAGTGCCTGAAAACTGGATAAGAAAGCAGACACTCGTTAACGCGGAACGCTACATCACCCCCGAGCTCAAGGAACTTGAAGAAAAGATTCTCGGTGCGGAAGACCGCATACTCGCCCTCGAAAGCCGCCTTTACTCGGAACTTGTAAGCTACGCCCTGCAATTCATAACGCCCCTGCAGCTAAATGCGGCTATCGTTGCAACAATCGACTGCCTACACTCTTTTGCCGTTAGCGCAAAGGAACACCGCTATGTGCGCCCAGTTGTTGACGAGAGCGAGGTGCTCGACATAAAGCAAGGCAGGCATCCGGTTATAGAAACGCAGATGCCGCCGGGAGAAAGCTATGTGAGCAACGATGTTTACCTCGACACCGAAAAACAGCAGATAATAATACTTACCGGTCCCAACATGGCGGGAAAGTCCGCGCTGCTGCGCCAAACCGCCCTCATAGCCCTCATGGCCCAGGTGGGGTGCTACGTACCCGCCGATAGCGCACGCGTGGGAATTGTGGACAAGATTTTCACCCGCGTTGGGGCAAGCGACAACATTTCTGCGGGAGAGTCAACCTTCATGCTCGAAATGAGCGAGGCAGCAAGCATTATGAACAACATGACACAGCGCAGCCTTGTGCTCTTTGACGAGCTGGGACGCGGCACATCAACCTACGATGGCATAAGCATTGCATGGGCGTTGGTGGAATACCTTCACGAAGGGCCGAAAGGTCATCCGCGCACACTTTTCGCCACACACTACCACGAACTTAACGAAATGGAAAAGCATTTCGGGCGCATTAAAAACTTCAACATCACAGTGTGCGAGACAAACGGCAGAATTGTATTCCTTCGCAAGCTCGAACCGGGCGGCACGGCCCACTCCTTCGGCATACATGTTGCACGCCTGGCGGGAATGCCGTCGGCAATAATAAAGCGTTCCGAAGTTATACTGAAAGAACTCGAGGCGGCAACGCCGGGAGGAAACGTATCGAAACAAGCGCAACCCATATCGCCGGCTCATGAAGGCACACAGCTAAGTTTCTTCCAACTCGACGACCCGGTGCTTACGCAGATACGCGATGAGATAATCGGTCTTGACATCAACAACCTAACCCCCATGGAGGCCCTAAACAAGCTAAACAGCATAAGGCACATCATAACCGGCAAATAAAAGCAGACAAAACGCCGCAGCCAAATTCCTCACAAAACCACAATTGTTGCCAAACCGCACAATTCGTTGAGTTTCATAAGCCCCCCCCCAAAAAAGGAGCTTTGCTGTAACGATTGGTTTTTAAGGGAATTGATCTAGGAGAAAAAAGGTCTGATGTAGTTTTAATTATATCAGACATAATTTTTTTTACATAGGACGTAGTTTTTCCTACATCCCATGTGGTTTTCGGGGTGTTCTGAGAAAACCGTAAATTTCGGGTTAATGGAATTTGGGGATGCACAATCCGCGCTGCGTCATGCCCCCTGCGAGGCGTGGCTTTCCTTTTCGTTGCGGCGTTCTATGTTTGCCGGCTCGTCCTCGTGGTGGCGTTTCCAGCGGTTATGCGTCCAGAGCCAGTTTCGCGGGCTGCGGCAAATCATTTCCTCAAGCAGCTTCATGTATGTGTCGGTAAGCCCGTAGTCGGGATATGAGCGCGGATCATCGGTAATCTTTTCAAGGGAGCAGTGGTAATATCCCCGCCTCACGCACTTCACGTTGGCAAAAAACACGCTTGCGTCCACCTTCTTGGCAATCCTCTCAGTGCCGGTATATACCGGCGTGTCCTGGTTGAGGAAGTCCACCCATTCGTGAATGTTCACCCAGCGCGGGCCCTGGTCGGCTATGAAGCCTATGATCGTCCTTTTCCTGTCTCCGCGCATGCTTATGATCCTGCGCAGCGCGTCCTTCTTGGGGATGTTCTCCGCCCCGAAACGCCCGCGAAGCTCAAGCAGCAGCCTGCTGAAGAACTTGCTTTTAACCGGATGGTACAACTGCCCGCACTGCACGCGCCCCGAGTCGAACCACTGTGGCAACGTGGAAATCCACTCCCAATTGCAAAAGTGTCCAAGGTATATAAAACAGAACCGGTGGGTTTCGAGCGATTTCTCAATCTCGTCAATTCCGGAGAATGCCATGCGGCGGTGTATTTCACTTGGCGAAATCGAAATAAGTTTGAACATCTCCACCATGTTGTCGCAAAAGGAATGGTAAAAGCCGCGCTCAATTTCGCGCAGCTCGCTTTCCGTCTTGCCGGGGAACGAGTTGCGCAGGTTCATGCGCACAATATTGCGGCGGTAGCCCACAACCCTGTAAACAAGCACGTACAGTATGTCGCTGAGAATGTATATCACCCTGAAGGGCAGCAGCGACAGCGCGTAAATCACCCCGCGCAGAAAGCGGTAGCCCGAGTTCCTCATTTTTGTCTTGAAAGTTTTTTCGTTTCGAGTGCCGTTTCTATTTTTTCGGCAACACGGTTGGGGTCAATGCGCCTAAGGCAGGCATAGTCGCCACGCATACACTTTTTGTTGCCATAAACCGAGCACGGACGGCAGTCCATATCAGTTTGTATGAATGTGTCCGGAGTCTGTCTCCACCCCACAAATCCGGCCGCCGGATGTGTTGCTCCCCAAATGGAAAAGACCTTCACCCCCACAATAGAAGCAAGGTGCATATTTGCCGAGTCCATTGAAAGCATAACGTCCATGCGGCTCATCACGCCAAGCTCGTCAATCATTCTTCCCTTTCCCACAACCGATGTAACAGGCGGATAGCGCTTTTCCCACTCTGCCGCAACGAGCCGTTCCTCACTTCCGCCGCCAAAGATGAATATCCTTCGTTGCGGACGCTTGCACAGAAGAGACACCACACGTTCCATGAGTTCCAATGGGTAAACCTTTCCCGCGTGTTGCGCAAAAGGCGCAATGCCAATCCACTCATCCTCATTCTTCGCTCCCACCACGGGGGCAAGCGTGCCCACGTCTCCTTCGTCATCACCGAAAACAGATATAAAGTCAAGGTCGAAGCTGAAACCAAGCTTCCCAAGCACATCGACATAGCGCATGGTTGAGGTTTCAAGCTGCACAAGTCTTTTGTTGCGTTGCCTGGTAAGTTCTTTCTTTTCCCTGCGTCCCTTGTTTATTACCGCCACCGGCACCCGGGCCATGCGAAAACGCATGTCAAGATACCTTGTGCGCAACACATTGTGGAAATCTGCCACGGCATCAAAGCCCTCGCGGCGAAGTTCGCCGAAAAGTCTTTCCAGCCCGCGCAATCCCGCGTATTCTTGCAGGTCAATGCCAAAAAAACGCACATTTGCGGGCATATTGGCAAACAACGCCCCCCATCTCTCGCGCGACACCACCACAACCTCATTGCCCGGAAAGCTTGCCGCAAACGAATGTATCACGGGCACAGTCATGGCCACATCGCCAAGTGCCGAAAGTCTCAATATCAATATGCGGGACATTCCTGTAATTGCTGATTTTGCGGTTTTGTGATTATGCTGAAACACAGTGATTATGCAAATTTAAGCTTTTCAGACGGCACCGACAAATGTGAGCGCGTATTTTTACCATGCGAAACCCACTAAGCCGCATCGGTTTTTGGCAGGCGCACCGAATGATAGCCGACCCGGCAAAAGCCACACCCACAAGACAATCCAAAAAAGCCGCCTGCCGTTTTGCGCTTTGCGCCTTAAAAGCTAACTTTGCGTTTGGTTCGCTAACAACTGCAAAAACAATGCACGCGTATTGGAGTTTTTTCGCCACGTTTTTCCGCATAGGGCTTTTCACCATAGGCGGAGGCTATGCCATGCTGCCCATAATCGAGAAAGAGGTAGTGGACAGGAAAAAATGGATAGACAAGGGCGACTTTATCGACCTGCTTGCCGTGGCGCAAACAGTTCCGGGGGTTTTCGCGGTAAACATGAGCATAAACATAGGCTACAGGCTGCGGAAAGTTCCGGGGGCAATTGCATGCTCGCTCGGCTGCGTGCTTCCCTCGTTCCTTATAATACTCGCCATAGCGCTGTTTTTCCATCGGTTCGAAAACAATCCCACCGTGGAAGCCGTTTTCAAGGGCATACGCCCTGCCGTGGTAGCGCTGATAGCAGCGCCGTGCATAAAGCTGTCGAAAAGCGCGGGCATAACACTCTCGAACGTATGGCTGCCAATATGCGCCGTAATGGCAATATGGATTTTCCGGGTGTCTCCCGTTTACATAATATTACTTGTGTGCATAGGAGGTTTCATCTACGCGCGCTACATAAAACCACAGGAATGACATGAGCGGTATTTTATTGTTCCTGCTGCTTTTCTACACGTTTTTCAAGATAGGACTTTTTGGTTTCGGCGGAGGATACGCCATGCTCTCGATGATACAGGGCGAGGTGGTTACGAAATACCGGTGGCTCACCACTGCGCAGTTCACCGACATTGTGGCAATAAGCCAGATGACACCCGGGCCCATAGGCATAAACTCGGCCACCTACGTGGGCTACTCCGCCGTTGTCAACGCGGGAATGCCCCCGTCAATGGGAGTGCTGGGGAGCGCGGTGGCAACATTCGCCGTTGTGCTTCCGTCGTTCATTCTAATGTTCACAATAACAAAACTGCTTATTAAATACCGCGACATGTGCATCGTCGACACCATGTTCTCGCTTCTGCGCCCCACAGTAGTGGGACTGATAGCCGCCGCAGCACTCATACTCATGACGCGCGAAAACTTCAGCGCGCCCGACATCAACCCATGGCAGTTTTACATAAGCGTGTTCCTTTTCGTGTCGGCATTCGTGGGCACACAGTTCTTCAAGATTAACCCCATAAGAATGATCATTGTCTGCGGAGCTGCCGGATTTCTGCTGTTTTATTGAACTCTACATGCCGGTATTGGCATGTTCTATGCAATGTGTTGATTTTCAAAAACATCTCCGCTTTCCACTGCCCGCATATAAAAACCTGATTTCCGGCATTTTGCAAAAGAAAGAAAAAGGTCTGATGTGGTTTTGATTACATCAGACATAATTTTTTCTATGTCCCATGTAGTTTTTTCTGCATCAAATGTAGTTTTCGGGATGTTTGGGAAAGAACCGGCGGTTAAGGTTTTGCTTTAATTGTAGGGGCAGTGGATTTTTCAGGCTAATGCTGTTATGCCATGTATATACGGGCTTATTCCACGATTTCGGCTTTGAGGATTTTCACATCTTTTACGGGGCGGTCGTATTTGTCGGTTCTTACCCACTGTATTGCTTTTACGGTTTTCAAGCCTTCAACCACCTCGCCGAACACGGTGTACTCTCCATCGAGATGCGGCGTGCCGCCGTTGGTTTCGTAGCTCTCCATTATTTCGTCAGGGACCTCAAACTCCCCATCCGTAGCCTCGTACATACTCTGTTTCATTGCTTCCATAGCCGCTTTGCTCTGCACTTTCCCCCATACTATGTAAAACTGCGAGCCGCTTGAACGGCGTTCGGGGTTCACGTCATCGCCCTCGCGCGCTGCCGCCAAGGCTCCGCGCTTGTGCCAATGCAGGGGATAGTCTATCTCTGCGGGGATGGTGTATCCCGGTCCGCCCTCGCCAAGTCGTTTCTTGTGCTCGGCATTTCGCGAGTCGGGGTCGCCGCCCTGAATCATGAAGTTTGCTATTACCCTATGGAACAGCAAACCGTTGTAAAAGCCATCTTTTACGAGTTTCACGAAATTGTCGCGGTGCTTGGGCGTTTCGTTGTAGAGTTCGACCACAATGTTGCCCATATTTGTTGAAAACCTCACCTTTACGCGCTTGCCGCCCGGAGCGGCAAAACACGCTGCGGCAATCAGTAGGGAAAATGCTATAACGGAAAGTCTTTTCATGTCAAGGCAGTTTATGATGTCAGAGTATTGTCAGGGCAGAATTTTTGTGCCGCCTTCTATGTCAAGCCCCTTTGCCGCCGTGATGATTACGCGCTTGACACCGGCCTCAACGGCTTGCAGGGCATTTTGTATTTTCGGTATCATGCCGCCGCTCACAACTCCGTCTCCTACGAGCTTGGGAAAATCCGGCGCATGTATTTCGGCAATCACGCTGTTATCGTCGTCGGGGTTGGAAAGCACTCCACGCTTTTCGAAGCAGTAAACAAGGCTCACATCGTAGATATGCGCCATGGCTTTTGCCGTTTCCCCGGCTATTGTGTCGGCATTGGTGTTGAGCAGATTCCCATGTACATCGAATGTCAGCGGGGCAAACACAGGCGTTATGCCTTGGTTTATTATCGATGCCAGCCGTGAGGAATCCACCTTGTCTACATCGCCCACGAATCCATAGTCCACGGGGGTTGCCTTGCGCTTATGGGAAATAATCACTCCACAGTCTGCACCGGTCATTCCGAGGGCGCACACGCCGCGCGAGTTAAGTTGCGCCACGATGTTCTTGTTTACCAAGCCGCCGTAAACCATTGTAACCACCCATAGCATATCGGCATCGGTAACCCTGCGTCCGTCTATCATCTTGGTTTCATAGCCAAGCCGCGATGCCACCTGCGTTGCCGTGCGCCCGCCGCCGTGAACAAGCATCTTGTTTCCGGGAATTTGCTTGAAACCATCGAGCAGCGCAGCAAGCGAAGTTGGGTCCTCCACTATCTTGCCGCCTACCTTTATTATGGTGAGCGGTTGTTTCATGCTGTTTGTCATTGCGCGTCTTCGTGTTTCTTGTCCTTGAACCGCATCTTGTCGTTCTCGCGATACAGCTCGTCATCGTTCAGTTCAAGATAAGTGTAGCCGTAAAGCCCGCTGCGATAGTTTGCCAGGAACTCGTTTCCCTCTGACATTGTTATCTTGCCGCTTGTTTCGGCACGTTTCACCCATGTTTCCAGCCTTCTCTGCAAGCGTTTCGCATCGTATTGCACATATTCCAGCACCTCGGCCACCGTTTCGCCCTCTATAACGCGGTCTACGCTATAGCCGTCGTTTGACACCGTAACGTGAACGGCGTTGGTGTCGCCGAACAGGTTGTGCATATTGCCGAGTATCTCCTGGTATGCTCCCACTAGAAACACGCCCACGTAATACCGCTCTCCGCGCCTTATGGAATGCATAGGCACCGTGGGGGTTTGCTGCATGGCGTTTACGTATTGCGCTATTTTCCCATCGCTGTCGCATGTTATGTCTTCTATGGTAACATTCCTTTCGGGCTTTTCGCCAAGCCGCTGTATTGGCATAACCGGGAAAAGCTGGTCGATGGCCCATGAGTCGGGCAGGCTTTGGAATAACGAGAAATTGCAGAAATATTTGTCGGCGAGCAGACGGTCAAGGCGGCGCAGCTCTTCGGGCACATGCTTCTGCGCGTGTACAATGGAATTGGCTTCGCGCGTTATGCTCCAATAAAGGCTTTCCACCTGGGCGCGGGTTTTAAGGTCGATAATGCCATGGTCGAACAACTCAAGGGCCTCATCGCGCATTTGCTCCGCATCGTGCCAGTCCTCAAGCATGGAGCGTGCCGACAGGTTGTCCCATATCTCGGAAAGGTCTTGCACAAGCTTGTGGTCGTCTTTTGTGGCTTCGAAATCCTCGGGCATCTGCGGCTGTGAGGCCACATCGGTTACCTCGAGAATAAGCACGCTGTGGTGGGCTGTAAGCGAACGTCCGCCCTCGGTTATTATGTTTGGATGAGGAATGTTGTTCTTGTTGGCCACATCGACAAAAGTGTAAACGCAGTCGTTAACATACTCCTGTATGGAATAGTTAACGGAGCTTTCGTTGTTGCTCGAGCGCGTGCCGTCGTAATCGATGCCAAGCCCGCCGCCGCAGTCAACAAACTCCACGTTGAAGCCCATAGCGTGGAGCTGAACGTAAAACTGGGATGCCTCGCGCAGGGCAGACTGTATGCGGCGTATCTTTGTTATCTGACTGCCTATGTGAAAATGAATGAGTTTAAGGCAATCCTCCATTTTGCGGTTTTTTAGTATATTCACCGCTTCAAGTAGCTCGCTGGAATTCAAACCGAACTTGCTTGCATCGCCGCCGCTTTCTGCCCATTTGCCCGTGCCTGTAGAAGCAAGTTTAATGCGAATTCCTATCTGCGGGCGGACATTAAGTTTTTTTGCAGCCTCGAATATGCGTTCAAGCTCATCAAGCTTTTCGGCCACAAGGAACACTTTCTTTCCCATTTTCTGCGCCAGAAGCGCAAGCTCGATATAGCTCTGGTCCTTATGCCCGTTGCATATTATGGGGCTGTCGGAGTCCATGTTGGTGGCGAGCACGGCGTGTAGCTCGGGCTTAGAGCCGGCCTCGAGACCTATATTATAGCGTTTACCGTGGCTGATTATCTCCTCTACCACAGGACGTGTTTGGTTAACTTTTATGGGGTATATTATAAAATGCTCTGCCTTGAACCTGTATTCTTTCGCCGCCTTCTGGAAACAAGTTGCGGTTTTCTCTATTCTGTTGTCGAGAATATCGGGGAAGCGGAGCAGCACGGGGGCTGTGATGTTGCGGGCGTCAAGCTCATCCATCAAATCCCTGAGGTCGATTTGCACTCCGTCTTTCCGCGGTGCCACGTAAACGTGTCCTCTTTCATTGATGTTAAAATAGCTCACGCCCCAGCCGTTAATATTATATAGCTCGGCGGAGTCTTCAACACGCCATTTCTTCATTTATCCGTTGTTTTTATTTTCTTGATTATTTCTTTGCAAATATTGTCAACTTTCTCGCGGGTGCAAAGCGGCGAGACCTCCTGCACAAACTGCGCCCTTGAATAGTAAGTTTCTCTTTCGGCGAGCTGGCTTTCCACAAACGTTTTCAGTTCTTCGGGTGTCTTTCCCTCAAGAAGCGGGCGGCGGCCCTTGCTAAGCCCAAGGTGTTCAAGTATTGTTTTGCTCGAAGCCTTAAGGTAAACCGTAGTGGATGCCGAATTAAGATACTCCATGTTGTCGAAAAAGCATGGTGTGCCGCCTCCGCACGAAAGCACTATGTTTTCAAACTCTGCGGCCTCGTGGAGCATACGACGCTCTACATCGCGGAAATGTTGCTCACCGTATTGCGCGAATATCTCGGGCACCTTGGTGTGAAACCTTTCCTCTATATACCAATCAAGGTCATAGAACGTCTGTCCCAAACGTTTTGCGAGTTCTCTGCCCACGGTGGTTTTGCCCACACACATATAGCCTATCAGCGCAATGCTTTTCATCAGGCTTTCTTGCCCGCACTTTTCCCGGCGGATTTTGCTGTTTTTTTGGCGGCGGTCTTTTTTGCTGCCTTTGGTCTTGCCTTCGATGCGCCGTTGTTCACTATATTCATGCACTCCTCATAGGTAAGTGCTGCGGCGTTTTCCTTCTGCTCCTTTGTAAGACGATAGTTTTTCTTCTTGTAGGAGATGTATGGGCCGTAGGGGCCGTTCATAACCTCGAGCTCGGCATCCTCGTCAAATTTCTTGAGGTGGCGTTTCTCATCGGTCTCTCTCTTGTCGAGAATTATTTGCTGTGCCTCTTCAAGGGTTACTTTCAGCGGGTCAACGCCTTTGGGAAGTGAGGCGAACTTGCCGTTGTGTCTTACGTAAGGTCCGAAACGTCCCACTCCTATTACTACATCCTTACCCTCGAACTCTCCGAGTGTGCGCGGTAGCTTGAAAAGCTCGAGTGCGTCTGCGAGGGTAAGCGTTTCGTAGTCCTGATTCTTGCGTATGGTGGCAAATATCGGTTTCTCCTCTTCTTCGGCAGTGCCTATCTGAACCATCGGACCGTATCGCCCTATCTTCACGAAAACCTTGCGCCCGGTCTTAGGGTCTGTACCGAGTTCACGCTCTCCCACTTTCTTTCCGCCGTTGTCGTTTTTTGAGCGTTCAACCTCCGGCTCGAAGTTCTTGTAAAAGTCTTTCATCAGACCTGTCCACTCTTTTTTGCCTTCGGCCACCTCGTCGAACTGCTTTTCTATATCGGCGGTGAAATTATAGTCCATTATGTCGGGAAATTCCTGTTTAAGGAAATCGGTAACCACAAGCCCCACGGGTGTCGGGATTAGTTTACCTTTGTCGGAATCTGTTGTTTCGGTGGCTTCACGCCTTGTTATTTCCCCTTCTTTCAAGGTTATCACGCTGTAGTTTCTCGGAGTGCCTTCCTTGTCGCCGCGCACCACATAGCCTCTTTGCTGTATGGTGCTTATAATCGGCGCATAGGTTGATGGGCGTCCTATGCCGAGTTCCTCCATTTTGTGCACAAGCGAAGCCTCGTTGTATCTTGGCGGGTGCTGGGTGAACCGCTGCGTGGCCGTTATTTCGCGCATTTCGGGCTTATCGCCTTTTTGCATCGCCGGCAGAACTCGGTTTGTGTCCTGCGAAGCATCTGCGCCATCGCGCGATTCGCGGTAAACTTTCAGAAAGCCGTCAAACTTAACCACCTCGCCCGATGCCGTGAACTTTTCGTCGCGCGTTGACACGGTTATGCCTGCCGAAGTTTTTTCTATCAATGCATCGGCCATTTGGCAAGCTATGGTGCGCAGCCATATCAGCTTGTAAAGTTTTTTCTGCTGTGGCGTTCCGTCTATCTCGCGGCGTTCCATCGATGTAGGGCGTATTGCCTCGTGGGCTTCTTGTGCGCCTTTGCTCTTTGTTACATATTTTCGCGGTTTTGAATATTCCGCGCCGAGAGTGGCTGAGATTTCATCCTTGCAGGCGTTTACGCAGAACGATGACAGGTTCACCGAGTCGGTACGCATATATGTTATCATACCTTCTTCGTAAAGCTGCTGCGCCACGCTCATGGTGAGCGACACCGGGAAACCGAACTTCCTAACCGCTTCCTGCTGTAGCGTTGAGGTGGTAAACGGAGGGGCCGGCGTGCGCTTTTGCGGCTTCACATTAACTTCGGCCACTTCGAAAGAGGCACTCTTGCAATCGTTGCAAAAAGCCTCTGCTTCCTCTATAGTGGCAAAGCGCTTGTTGAGTTCCGCGCCAAAGATGTTGCCGTCCAATGCCAGCTGTGCCGTTACGCGGAAAAATGTTTCGCTCTTGAATTCGTTAATCTCCCTTTCTCTTTCAACTATCAACCTTACGGCCACACTCTGCACGCGCCCCGCCGAGAGCGATGGGCGCACCCTGCGCCACAGCACGGGTGAAAGTTCGAAACCCACTATGCGGTCAAGAACCCTGCGTGCCTGCTGCGCATCTACAAGGTTTAGGTCTATGGCCCTCGGATTTTCTATGGCACTAAGTATGGCCGGCTTTGTTATCTCGTGAAAAACAATGCGGTGTTTGTCGGTTACGGGCAACTTCAACACCTCGGCGAGATGCCACGAAATAGCCTCTCCCTCGCGGTCTTCATCACTTGCGAGCCATACGGTTTCGGCGCCCTTAGCCGCTTTTCTGAGTTCGCTAACCACGTGAACCTTGTCCTTGGGTATTTCATATTGCGGCTGAAATGTCTTGGGGTCTATGCCGTTGTTTTTTTTCTTCAGGTCGCGTATATGGCCGAACGACGGCATCACCTTGTAGTCTTCGCCAAGATAGCGTTGTATGGTCTTGGCCTTTGCCGGAGATTCGACGATTACGAGATTTTTCTGCATTGTCTTCCTCTTTGCTTGTTTCTTCGGGTTGCAAAAGTATGGAAAATTCTTTGATGTCGGACAAAAGGTATGCTTTTAATTTATAAAATAACGCTTTATGACAGCATAAGTCCGAGCTGCCGCAACATGAAACGGAGACTTTACCCACGCTCCGCGGCATTGTACTACGGCGCGGGCATAACCTGCAAATAGGAACGGCTCGCGAATATTGCCACTGCTTTTCTTATGGAGTCGAGCCCGAAAGCCGCAGGATGCAAGGCACCAACGGCAATCCACTCCCAAGCCGCCGCATCATCGCGAGCCACAGGTTTTTCACCCTCGGCAATACGGCACAGAAAGAAACTGTCGGCGGTGGGCACGTCGAAGCCCGAAAATCTGTAGCTGTTGGGCAGGGAGAAAAGCCATCGCATTTCAGCCACACGGCATCCGGTCTCCTCAAAAATCTCGCGCCGCATGCCGCCATCTATCGACTCGCCGGGGTCAACAAACCCGCCGGGAAGGTCGAGCGTGCCTTTTGCCGGTTCAAACGCACGCCTAACCACAAGAACCTCATTGCGTTCGTTGACAATGAAAGCAGCGGTGGCGGCACTCGCGTTAAGATAATAAACAAAGCCGCAATGCCCGCAGCGTTTCGAGCGCGGGTCGTTGACCACGAAGTCCGCACTTCCGCAGCGCGGACAATATGCAAATTGTGCCAAGGGATGTTTGCAGCCCATATCAATATTTATTTTTCCATTGCAATAGTAACGATTATTTTCATTTTAACGCGTGATTTCCCGCGATTTTCGCATGCAAAAATACCGCGCCGCGTATAGTGGCAGATTTCACCAAACCGCCGGTAGGCTAAAATGCAGATGGCTTTTATTTCGTAACTTTGCGCAAGAATACAATGGGAATATGAAGAAACTTTACATAGAAACCTACGGCTGCCAAATGAACGTGGCCGACAGCGAAGTGGTTGCCTCCGTAATGAAGATGGCAGGCTACGACACGGTGGAAGAAATCAATGACGCCGATGCGGTGTTCCTAAACACGTGTTCCGTGCGCGACAACGCGGAGCAGAAGATATACAACCGCCTGAACGCCCTAAACGCCATGAAAAGGGCAAAGCACGGAAAGCTGATTATTGGCGTGCTAGGCTGCATGGCTGAACGCACAAAAGACGACCTGCTCGAAAACCACCACGCCGACCTTGTTGCAGGGCCGGACTCATACCAGATGTTGCCGCAGCTCACGGCCGAGGCCGAAAACGGCAGCAAGGCGATAGACGTTGAGCTTTCAACCGTGGAGACTTACTCCGACATAATTCCCGAACGAATATGCGGAAACCGCATATCGGGCTTCGTGAGCATTACCCGCGGCTGCAACAACTTCTGCCACTACTGCATTGTGCCATACGTTAGGGGAAGAGAACGCTCACGCGACCCGCAAAGCATAATAAACGAGGTGAAAGACCTTGAAAAGCGCGGATACAAGGAAGTTACCCTGCTGGGGCAAAATGTGAACTCATATTCGTTCGCCACCGAAGGCGGAAAAACAACCGGCTTCCCCGAACTTCTAAGAATGGTGGCAAGAGAAGTGCCGCAAATGTGGATACGCTTTACCACGTCGCACCCCAAGGACATGAGCGACGATACGCTGCACGTTATTGCCGAAGAGCCTAACGTGTGCCGCCACATACACCTGCCGGTGCAAAGCGGAAGCAACCGCATACTCAAACTAATGAACCGCAAATACACCCGTGAATGGTATATGTCGCGTGTGGAGGCGATACGCCGCATTGTGCCGGAATGCGGACTGTCAACCGACATATTCTGCGGCTACTGCACCGAGACTGAAGAGGACCACGCGCTATCGCTTAGCCTGATGAAAGAATGCGGTTACGACTCATCGTTCATGTTCAAATACAGCGAACGCCCGGGAACGTATGCCGCCAGACACTTTGAGGACGATGTGCCCGAGGATGTAAAGATACGCCGCCTGAACGAGCTTATTGCGTTGCAGAACTCGCTTTCGCTCGAAAACAATCAAAAGTGCATAGGCAAAACGTTCAACATACTCATAGAGGGCACAAGCAAGCGCAGCCGCGAGCAGCTGTTCGGGCGCACGGAGCAAAACAAGGTGGTGGTGTTCAACCGCGAAGACGCACGCATAGGGCAGTTCGCCAAAGTGAGGATACTATCCGCATCATCGGCAACCCTCCACGGCGAGCTTGTAAAGGACTGACAAAACCCTCGCAGGCAACCCGGCCGCCACAGATTTCGACAAACCCGCTTAGCTCACAGATAATCATACCGTTATTGCCATTTCGGGCTGCCGAGGTAAAGAGTTGTTTTCCAAACAGTTGAAAAGGCGAAAATTATGTCTGATGTAGAAATTTTTACATCAGACATAATTTTTTCTACTTCCTATGTAGTTTTTCCCACATCAAATTTAGGTTCTCCGACTTGGGTTTTGCAACAATTGTAGGGGTGTATGGCATACGCCCTGTGTGCAATTGCATAAACCGCAATGCAAGCCGCTCCGCCGAATTACATTATCCGCGCAATTCGGGCGTATGCCATACGACCCTACGGCGGTGCAATTTATTGACTTTACGCCGCCGCATGAGCCACACGGCAAACCGCCATACCAAATTGCATAATCTGCGGTTTGTAGGGGCGTATGGCATACGCCCTGTGTGCAATTGCATAAACCGCAACGCAAGCCGCTCCGCCGAATTACATTATCCGCGCAATTCGGGCGTATGCCATACGCCCCTACGGCGGTGCAATTTATTGACTTTACGCCGCCGCATGAGCCATACGGCAAACCGCCATACCAAATTGCATAATCTGTGGTTTGTAGGGGCGTATGGCATACGCCCTGTACCCCGGCGCATGGGCTGCAACGCGATGTGTTGTTGCGTAAATGCAATTCCGCGCAATTCGGGCGTATGCCATACGACCCTACGGCGATGCTTTTTTATGATTAATTGCTTGTTGTGCAATCACATGGCGCATTGAATATGCCATGCACGCCACCGTTCGAACCGCGTCTCTGCCGGAGCAAAAAATACGGGTCATGCCCGGCGGGAAACCGCCACTGCATGACCCGTTGTCAGGATTACCGTTTATTTTATCGGCAAATCACCTTCTCGGTTTTTCCGCTTTTATAAACTATAATGTAAGTTTCGCCGCGCCTTGTGGCATTGACTTTGCGACCGAGCGTGTCGTAAACAGCCTTAACCTTGTCGTTGGCATCGGCCTTTGCGCTGTCAACGCCCACAAGGGCCCCCGGCATAGTGAATGTGTAAACATTAACGGTTTTGAGGTCGTTTGAGGTTACCTTAACGCTTACAACAGCATTGCCGCCCTCGTTTGTGAGTGTTTTTTCAATCTTCGCGCCCTTTCCGTCAGACACCACTTTAACATCGTCTGCCGTTATGCCGGAAATTCCGTTTACGGTGTATTCGGTTACTCCGTCCTCTAATTTTACCGCAATATCTTTTACCTTTGCAGAAGCCAGCGATGCGTTGTAAACAAGCTGCGCATCGTCAACGTACAAGGTGTCATTCACCGTTCCCTTGCCTGCATCGGCGTTTGTGGATATGGTAACGAGTATTGCCTTGCCGCCCACGGTGTCGTTCACATATTCAAAGGGGATAACAATGCGCTGCCATGCAAAGTCGTTGCTTTCTATTTTTGCGTTCTTTGCCTTAGCAAGCACGTTGGTGTAAACCTTGTTCTCTTCCTGCGGGTCCTGATAGTACGTGCCGTTTGTTATTGCCGCGCTTACTGTGGCGTAAGGATAATCCTTTTGAGCCTCGCCCTGCTTGAACTTCACCCAAATTGCAATTGAGTCGGGACGGCCGTTCATTACGGCATAGAAAGGATCGCCGTTGCCGTCTTTTTCATCAAGGCTCATATCTAAGTGGGCGTGGTTCTTTGTGCTGGCGGCATCAAAGTCCCCCGCATTCATGCGCCCTGTGGTAACCGTTCCGTTTGCTGTTATTCCCAGAGCCGACGCGGAAGTTATCAGCAAACTGCTGCTGCCCGCCGAACCGGGGCGTGTTATGTCGGACTTATGTGTGAAAGGATGGCTGGCAAAGGCGTTTGCCGCTTCTGCCAGAGAGCCGGTTGACGTGGCAAACGAATGCCACGAGGTTGCCTCGTAAACATCGAAATCTCTTGGGGCGGGCGCACCGCCCATCTTCACAGTGTATTTGTGGAAGTTCTCGAACCCCGAGTTGGGAATCTGATATCCGCCGTTGCCGAAAGTAACCTTTATTACCTGCTGCATCATAGCCATATTGATGTCTATTACGGCATAAAGCGCGCTGCCGCGTTTTTCGGCAACGAGTTCAACAGGCACGTCCACGTCTTTCAGCAGCGTTGTGGCGAGCCACATTCCCACACTCGGATCATCGCCCTCCTTGATCTTCACGCTCTGCTTTGTTGTGAGCGTGAGGACACCGTTGTTTCCGGAAACGGTGTCAACGTTGCTAAGTTCTATAGTACCCACACCCAAGGAGCTTCCCCCGGCCCGGAGGACAAAGTTCTTCAGGCTGAAGACATATTTGCCGTTTTCTCCCTTGTTAAGGCTTATTGTGGCCTTTTGCTCCGATACCGCGCCGTTCACATCCACGGTGAGCACATCGGTGAAGTCCTCGGCCGAAACGGTGATTGCGCCCATGGCGAGCGCGAGAATAGTAAAGATTTTCTTCATACAGTCTTTCTCTTATTTAAGTTTGTAAATAATCCCTATTGTCCCGAAAATGGGGTAAAGCGTCTGCTCGATTGTCTTGAAGCTGCTTTTGTGTATTCCGTTCAAGCCCCAACTTATGTCGGCATAAATGCCTGTTTTCTTGTGGAAATACCAATCGGCTCCCACGTCCAGCCCCCACTGAAAGTGGCGCATATTGTGCGAAAAGTCGTAATGCCCGCGCGTGTCGGGTTGGTCGCCGATTATCACCTTGGCCCCCGTGGGGTCTCCCACACGCAGGTAGCCGTTGTGGGCATCACCGTTGAACGTGCGCGAATGCACGTAAGAGAAATACGGACCGGCTTTCAAAATCACCTCTCCCACGGAATACGTTGCCATAACCGGTACGGTGAACATCCACTCGGCTACATTTGTCCTTACATCGCCGGTGAAACGCCCTTCAAGAGACTGTCCGCCGCGTACAATCTTCATGTGGTAGTTCTTAACCTGCGCGTCCTCGTCCATGCCCTTGTTTTCAAAATGCAAACCAACGAGCGCGCCCCAACGGTCGTTGAACTTGCGGCGTGCGTCAATTCCGAGCTGCAGGTTGTTGGTGAGCGTGTATTTATTGAGTTTGCGTATTGAGGCGGGCATGTCAATCGGAGCTGTGCCGCCAATTGAATATCCCACTCTTAGGTTGTAGGCAAGGTCTTCGAATATCTTTTTTGCCGGAGCGACAGTAAACGCCAAAGTCGCAAGGACTGTAAGTATTATTGTCTTTTTCATCGGTTTTATTTCTCTTTGGTGCTTATCACCCTTACTTTGTCTATGCACAGCGTGCTGCCTATGGCGCCGCAAAACAAGTCGCCTTTCTTACTTGACGAAAATACAAGGGTAAGGTTGTAGCCACGATTTTCAAGAAGTTCCATGTCAATGTCTGCGGAATACTCGAACTCCATCTCAAACGGTGTCCACTCGTTTTTCGGAGCTACATATTCCAGCTCGGCAATAGCCACTATCTGCTCGCTTGTCTTAACGTTGTCGCCGTAAAGCGTTACAGGATTGCCCGCAGCATCGTGGTTTCGATAAAACACCGCATAAACCGCCGCGCTATCGGTAATGTTTTTAAGAATTTTGCCATTACGGTCTTGATAATCCTTACCTGGGGCATACTTATAATATCCCGTAACTTTCAAAGGCTTGCTGTCGTACACTATGCCGAAGTTTGTGGCTTTCATGGGGTTCACAAGCGCGGCGTCGAGCGCAAAAATGCCAAAGAACAAATTCCCGGCGGCAAGTCTTTTATTGCTCCAAACGCCAAAAGGTCCGGTGCTGCGAGTGGTGAGCTGCACGGCGCTGCCGTCATAACCGTTGGCAATCGGAACTGTTGGGTATTCCTCCGGCTTTGCCTTGTCCATGCTTAGAAAGAATCCCGCGTTGCCCGAAGCCCAGTCGCTTTTCAGAGTACCGTCATCGGCAAGTCTTTGCCACACATAGTATTTACCGCCCGAGTTTAGGGAGTAGTGTTCGAAATCAAGGTACGCGGTGTCGCCCACGGTTTTTACCACATGATTGAAATGCACCATATAGAGTCTTTTCCAAGACTTGTCTTCCGAGGTAACGGTATAGGCAACTCCTCCGTTTTCGAAATTCTGCACCGTTCCGCTTGCGGGACTGATTGTAGCGCCGGGCGTGAGCACAAATTCGGGGGCAAGAGCACTTATGTCGGCGTTTTTCCTTACGTTGAAAGTTATAATGCTGTCGGTGGACATTACTTCGACAAGCGTGTCGGAACTGTTGAAAAACATGTCTGCATAATTGTTTGTTCGCATGTAAGCCCGAGTAATGTCGCACTCGGCATTTGGGGCTTCATCCTTGAAGCACGAAGACAATAACGAAACGCACAACACGCCCGCTGCCGCAATTTTCAATAAGATTTGTTTCATGTCGATGGCACTGCTATTGGTCGGCAAATTTACTCCAAATTATTTGTACTACAAAGAGTTTGTGAGCCTATTTGATTTCGTGCCTAATCCCGCGTTCCCCGCTCTACGAAAGTGGTTAACGGTAAAATTACGATATATAAATACCCGGCACGGGTTTTTCCTTGCCGGGTATATGTGAAACCGCACTTTTCAAGGTTTCAACTGTTTAGCCATACAATTAAGGGTTACTTCAGCGGATATTTATCAAAGGCATAAAGCACGGTTGACAGATACCTCTCGCCCGTATCGGGGAACACGGCAACTATGCGCTTGCCTGCATTCTCGGGCTTTTTTGCCAATTCGAGTGCCGCCCATGCGGCTGCTCCCGAAGATATTCCCACGAGCAATCCCTCTTTAAGGGCCAGTTCGCGTCCTGTTCTTATTGCATCGTCGTCTTTAACGCGCACCACGCCGCTCACAACGTCTTTCACGAAGTTCCCCGGCACAAAGTTAGCGCCTATGCCCTGTATCTTGTGCGGCCCGGGGTTGCCGCCCGAAAGCACGGGCGAACTGTCGGGCTCTACGGCATAGGCCTCTATGGCGGGATTGTGTTTGTGCAGTCCTGCCGCAACGCCGCTTATTGTGCCGCCTGTGCCCACGCCTGCCACAACAATGTCAACCTTTCCGTCGGTGTCTTTCCATATTTCCTCTGCCGTGGTTTTTTCATGTATTGCGCGGTTGGCGGGATTATCAAACTGCTGCAGTATCACCGAGCCGGGAATCTGCCTGTGCAGCTCCTCGGCCTTTTCAACGGCTCCCTTCATTCCTGCCGCGCCCGGTGTGAGCACAAGTTGCGCTCCACGGGCCCGCAAAAGGCTTTTGCGCTCCTCGCTCATCGACTCGGGCATGGTTAGTATGGCTTTGTAGCCTTTAACTACCGCCACCCATGCTATGCCAACGCCTGTGTTTCCACTCGTAGGCTCTATTATTGTGGCTCCGGGTTTCAGTCTGCCGCTTTGTTCGGCATCCTCTATCATCGCGAGCGCAATGCGGTCTTTTACGCTTCCGCCGGGATTGAAATATTCCAGCTTGGCCACCACCTCTGCCTTAACTTCAGGATTTTTTGTCAGCTCATTTAGTTTTACGAGGGGCGTTCCCCCTATGAGCTCGGTTAATTTCTGATGAATGTTTGCCATAATCTTGGGTTTTAAGTGTTTGTTTATTATACGATTGTATGTTTGCAAAGATAAATACTTTGTTCTTAGGCATAGTTGGCGTTTTTGCTTAATTTACGTGCATATGCCCGTTTTTTCAGAAAATTTTTCGGCAAATGCGCCTGTTAACGCGCTTTTATTACTTCTTCCCCGGTTTTGCAAAGCAAACAGTTAGTAAAGGACACCTTAAATGCGCATGAACCAAGCTGTTTGCGTAATTCCATGCACCGTTTTATTTTTCAATTATCCCCGGCATGCCGCCAAAACCTTTTTGTGCCGCCATGCTTTCCCGGCACGAGGAAGCCCATACAATGACATCGCAGAAAACCACATGGGACACCGAAAAAACCATGTCCTATGTAGAAAAAATTATATCGGACGTAGAAAAAATTACATCAGACCTTTTTTCGCCCGTTTCAAACACCCGGAATACAAAAACTTGCACCGCCACCGGTAAGCTATATGTAAAGGAGTGCATCAACGCGCTACACCGTTTGCCTAAAACTCCCCACGCCAAAGTACGAAAACGTGCCCTGTCCGCAAACAACCGTAAAGCGTGGTTTCCCGCACGCACAACGGCAAAAGCTCTTTTTGCGCCATTCGTGAAAAACATACGAAAAATTGCGCCATTTAGGACATCCTATACAAGTTTCATGTAAAAAATAGCAAAAACACTTTGGTATTTGGTAAAAAATTTACACATTTGCCCACACTAAGCATAAGCTCACAATCTTAATGTGCAACAGCTGTATGAGCATACCAACTTTATAAACTATATTTTTGCCATGAAAAGAATTTACCTGGGATTCTTGTTTTTGGCGGCTGTAATTTTAAGCCTCCAATCGTGCTCCGACAAAGTGGACGATTCAGACATCTACGTGTTCAACGGAAAGTCGATAGCCGACTACGTGAAAGAGAACCCCGACCTAAGCAACTATTACTTCATGCTACAGCATGCCAAGAGCGGCAAGAAAGGCTCCACCATGGACCACCTGCTCGAAGCCAGGGGAAACTACACGGTTTTCGCGCCCACAAACGCCGCCGTGCAGCATTATCTCGACTCGGTTTTCGCCACACCCAACTACGACATCAGCCAAACGCCCGACTCGGTGGCACAGGACATTGTTTTCAACAGCATAATCGACACCGAGAGCAACGAAGCATACAAAACAACCACGTTCCAAGAAGGCACATTCGACTACAAAACAATGGCCGACCGCTTTGCCACGGTATCCTTCGGCACTAACGACTCCACGGGCAAGGTGAGAATTTTCATAGATGCGTTCTCGGAGATAACAAGCGCCGACAACGAGGCCGAAAACGGCTGGATGCACGTGGTGAACCGAGTGGTGATGCCCTACTCGAGCACACTGCCCGACCTTATAGCGAGCCAGGACAACCTGCAGATATTCTCGAGGCTGCTGCTTGTTACAAAATGGAGCGACAGCCTGATGCTCATACGCGACGAAAAGTATGAGGCGCGCGACCTTCCCTCGCGTGTGCAAACCCCCACCATGAACGCAATTGTGCCACAGCACAGGTATTTCGGATACACGGCCTTCGTCGAGCCCGACTCACTGCTATGCGAAAAATGGGGCATTACGCTCAAATACGAAGGCAGCGGCATTTCAAATTGGGACGAGATTATCAACAAAATAAGCGGGATATGCAAAACCTACTACCCGAATGCCACGAGCAACGACCTCACCAGCCCCGACAACGCCGTAAACCAGTTTGTGGCTTACCATCTCGTGAAAGGAGCCATGCCGTTCAACAAGCTCGTGATACACTACAACGAGGTGGGCTATGCCTACACCAACCCAAACAAGCTCGGCATAGACAAGATGCAGTATTGGGAGACGATGGGCAAATACCCGCGCCTTTTGAAGATGACCGAGGGCAAACAGACCGGCGGCAAACGCCTTAACCGCTATGTGGCGAAGTATGACTGGGACACCTACGACGAGCTGCTCGTGCCGCGCCCCGGCATCCGCGTCAACGCCGCCAACGGCGTGCGCGACATTCAGGCGCTCAACGGCTTCTACTACCCGATAGACGATGTGCTGTGGTATGACGATGACGTGCCGGGCAAGGTGCTAAACGAGCGCATACGCTTCGACGTGCTCTCGCAACAACCCGAACTCATGACTAACGGACTTCGCGCCCTGCCCAACACAAACTTTTACTACATATACGACGGCTACTGCGAAGGAATACGCTACACCGACGACACGCAGCTAACGCTGTTGGAGGTTTACGGACTTTCAGGCAACCGCGCCTTTGAGCAGGACGAGCCATTCTTCGAGGGCAACTACGATGTGATTTTCAAACTTCCGCGAGTGCCAAACAGCGGTACATACGAGCTGCGCGTGGCCGTGGGAAACGGGGACAACTGCGGCATGATGCAGGTGTACGTGGGTTCCGACCGCAACAACCTGCCGGCAATAGGTCTGCCCGTGGATATGAGATATAACGAAAACACCGAACGCATAGGTTTCTTCATCGATGGCGACGACAAGGAGGAAAACCTGCGCCTGGAACGCAACATGCGCAATCACGACATAATGAAAGGAACAAACTGCTACGGTAGCGCAAGCTCGGCCGGCACAACAGGCGGGCGAAACGATGGCTTCGGCCTCCACAAGCTGCGCCACATACTGTATCGCGGATATGTTGACAAGGACAAAACCTATTATGTAAGGTTCAAAACCATACTCAACAACCCCGCCGCCCATCTTGACATAGACTATATGGAATGGTGTCCGAAAAACGTATATGCCGGAGTGGAGGCGGAGGATTACTGGTAAAACAACAATTAAACGCCGCAAAACAAAAACATAACCCACACATACAGCCCCGCTGCCTTGCAAAAAGGACGGCGGGGCTGTGTGCATCCCACCGCTTCGAGAAGAAATTGCTAACTTTGCAGAAGCATTATAAGCAAACCCATGGCAATGCCCGACACCGACACCATAAAAAAAATACGCCGGGGACTCTGTGAGGCAGAAATCACAACCGCACGATTTGCGCACGGCAGAAACGTGCTCACCGAGCCACGAAGACCGTCGCCATTAAAGCGGTATGCCGAAAAGCTCTCCAATCCTGTGGTCGTGGCACTGTTTTTCGCCTCGATAGTGTCTCTTGCGGCAGGATATCAAGCAAACGGCTGCGCGGCCACGGTGGGGGTAATACTTACGGTGCTGCTCTATTTCGGCGTTATGCAGTGTTTTGAGGACTTTGTTGCACGGCGCATCAGAAAATTGCAAAATACGGGAGACGCATACATGGTAAAAGTTGTGAGACACGGCAATGTTTGCGAAATACCACGCAGCGAGGTTGTGGCGGGTGAAATAATAATCCTCGGGCAAGGCGACGAAATACCCGCAGACGGCATGCTACTCGTATCACACTCGCTGCTCGTTGACGAATCTGCCGTTGGCGGGAAAACATCCGTTAAAAAAAACACAACAGAAAACACAGTCGGAAACGCGCATTACGACATGCTTTTCCGCTCCTCAAACGTGCTCGGGGGAGATGCCGTTATGCAAGCAACCGCCGTGGGAAACGAAACAAAGTTTGCCGGAATGCAAAAAAACAACCCGCTTTCCGCTTACGCCGCCACCCCATTCGGAAAACAACTCACTCGCATATTGTCAGTAACAAGCCGCGTGGTGCTTTTCGTGTCCCTGACATCCTTTCTGCTACTTACGGTAAAGGGAGTGCTGAAAATCAACTACGGCACAAGCGCATGCTGGCACACCACACTCGGAATGCTCGCCGACAATTTCATGATGAGTGCGGCGATGATAATAATCTCACTGCCCAAAGGACTGCCCATGATGCTATCTGCCTGTGTGGCACTTAATGCCCGCAAGATGCAAAAAGGCGGAATCGACGTAAAAAACCCGCAGGTCTGTGAGGAACTTAGCGCGGTTACAATGGTATGCACGGGAATTTCCGACTTCATAAGTCGGAACAGTCTCATTGTAGCCGACATGAAATACTGCGGCGCAAAACGGAATTTCTGCATTGGCGCGGCGGTAAACTCCACTGCCTTTCTTATTGGGGACAACAAATACATGGGAATAGGAAGCGCAACGGAATGCGCCATATTACATTGGATGCGGAAAGAAGGCGAAAATTACGCCGACCTGCGCGAAAAAGCGGAAATCATAGACCGCATACCTTTTTCGAAGGAAAGGAAATACATGGCAACAATAGCCGATGTGGATGGTGCAAGGTATCTTTTCGTGAAAGGCGCGCCCGAAGTGCTTGAAACTTTCTGCGACAACGCCGAACAGAAAGCCGACTTTGACAAGCTGCTCAAATATTACCGAAACAAGGCAATGCGCGCCCTTGCCTTTGCCCGCAAGCGTCTGGAACACGGCGAAAGCGACGCTGCCGCAGCCTTATTGGCAGGAGGCTTGAAATACACCGGCGTGGCCGTGATGCAAGACACCGTGCGACACGACATTCCGGAAACAGCCGCACAATACCGAAAAGCCGGAATAAAGCTTAAAATCGTTACAGGGGAAAACGGCGACACCGCGCGCGAAATGGCGCGGCAGGCCGGAATTTGGACAGACACCGACAACGAGGAAAACGCCATCACCGGCAAGGTATTTGCAAAACTTTCCGATGAAGAAGCCCTGCACATAATACCCAAGATAAAAATAATAAGCCGCGCAAGACCATGCGACAAGCAAAGGTTCGTGCAATTGCAGCGGAAACTCGGCGAAGTGGTAGCCGTTACGGGAAACAGCATAAACGATGTTCCCGCCTTTACGTTTGCCCACGCGGCCATAGCCTCGGAAAATGCGGAGGCGGCGGCAAAGGAGTCGGCAGACATAACGCTCACGGAAGTTTCTCTTACCACCCTACTTTCGGCCGTAAAATGGGGAAGGGCCATGTATGACAACATGAGGCGGCTGCTTGTTTTCAGATACACCGCCAACGCCACTGTGTTGCTTACCGTGCTTTTGGGCGCGGCCACAGGCGCACTTATGCCGTTAACAATTACACAAATGCTGTGGATTGGCCTTATAACGGACTTTATAGCCCCTGCGGCACTGCTCACTCTGCCCCCCTCAAACAGGCTTATGAAGAAAAAACCGCGTAAGCACACTGTATATTTGGCAACAAAGGCAGTGGTGCGCAAGATTACGCTAACATCTCTGTGGTTCACGGCAATACTGCTGGTTATGCTGCACATTGTGGAATGGCTCAACGAAAAGCCGGGACTGCTTCACGCGCTGCAACTCAAAAACCTGTCAATGCTTTTCACCGTTTTCGTATTCCTGCAATTCTGGAACATTCTGAACGTGCGCGCATGGGGAAGCAGCAACTTTGCATTCCACAAATTTTTCAAATGCCACGGAATGCTGGCGGGAATGTTGCTGATTTTGGCCGGGCAGGCTGTGCTGGTGGAGTTCGGCGGCTCGGCTTTCCGCACTTTCCACCTTAACTTCAGCGTATGGCTCGAGATGTTTCTTACAACATTCCTCATATACGCCGTTCCCGAAACGGTGCGCGCTGTGCGCCGCAGGGCTTGGGCAAAACATCCAAAAGGACTAATAACAAAATAAACCATTTACATAATGAACGAATTGACCGGTATTAAAAACATTATCTTCGACTTCGGAGGAGTTATTGTTGACCTTGACCGCGAACGCTGCATCGAAGCGTTTGAAAGGCTCGGCATAAACGTGCGCGATGCCTTGGGACAGTATGTGCAAAGCGGAGTGTTCTCAGACATAGAGACCGGGGATATGAACACGGAGGATTTTTGCGATGCACTGCGCGAAATTTCCGGCCGCCCGGAAATTCAGGACCGGAAAATTATTGACGCCTGGAACGAGTTTCTTGTGGGAATACCATGCGAGCGGCTGGAATGCCTGGCAAGCTTAAAGAACAAGTACCACCTGTTTTTGCTCAGCAACACAAACAGGATACACTGGGCGCTTTCAACAAACGACTTATTCCTGTATCGCGGTCGCACCGTTGACTATTATTTTGAAAAAATCTTCCTTTCCTACAAAATGGGAATGGCTAAGCCCGACAGCCGCATATTCAAGCTCGCAATAAAGGAGTCGGGAGTAAAGCCCGACGAAACACTGTACATCGACGACAGCGAAGCAAACTGCGAGGCCGCTGCCAAAGAAGGGCTTAAAACATACCTGTCAAAAGGCGGGGGCGATTGGATGGAGCTGTTCAGCAACGCCCAAAACTGATGGAAGTGCTGCACACGCCCTGCACGCGCCCTGCAAAAGCCTCCGTGGCAGCCGTAGGGTTCTTCGACGGAGTACACTTGGGCCACCGCTTCCTGCTTGAAAACGTAAAGGCTTTTGCCCGCGCAAAAAAACTTGCCACCATGGCAGTTACTTTCACTGCCCACCCGCTTGCCGTATTGCGTCCCGAAAGCCAACCGCCGCTGCTTTCAACAACGCCCGAGCGCGTATCGCTTATCGAGCGGCAGAGAATTGACTTTTGTGCCTTGCTGGACTTCACTAAGTCGTTAGCCGCACTTTCCGCAGATGATTTCATGCGCCACTATCTCGCAGAGCAACTCAACGTTAAGGCACTTGTAATGGGCTATGACCATTCCATAGGGCACGATAGCGACAAATCGTTCGAGCACTACCGCATTATAGGCGAGAGTTTGGGGATAAGCGTTATGAGGGCAGCAAAATACCTCCCGCCATCGGGCATGGAAATAAGCTCGTCGGCAATACGCGGCGCACTGCTCGCCGGAAAAGTGGAGCAGGCCTTCGCAATGCTCGGATACCGATACACCCTTACGGGAAAGGTTGCGGAAGGCCGCCACATGGGCACGAGTCTCGGCTTTCCAACCGCCAACGTCGATGCCGCGCCATCGGGCAAAATTATTCCCAAACATGGAGTATATGCCGCCATATCGCATGTGGACGGCAAGAAATACGCATCTGTGGTGAACATAGGTACGAGACCCACGCTCAACAACGGCAACGACACAACGGTTGAGGCCTTTCTCGAAGGTTTCCACGGCAACATCTACGGCAGGGACATAAGCGTGGAGTTCGTGTCGCGCCTGCGCAACGAGATATGCTTCCCATCGCTCGAAGCCCTGCAAAGGCAAATTTCCGTCGACAGCGAAGCGGCAAAAAGGGTTTTGGCTAAATTGATGTAAACATATAATATACAATTATTAAACGTATTGCATACGCCCTGAAGTGCGCGGATTTTTGGCGGAGATGCTTTGCGGTTAATGCGGCGGCGTAAAGGGCGCATGCCATACGCCCCTGCAAACGGCGCAAAACCAATACCGCGAAAATTACATTTGATGTAGGAAAAACTACATAGGACATAGAAAAAATTACATCAGACATAATCCTAACTACATCAGACCTTTTTTTCGCAACTTGCAACGCACTGAAAAACAAAAGCTTACAAAGATTTTTGAAATAATGGCAATTTATTGCTAATCATAGTGTTACAAATTGCGGATGCTTTCGTACATTCGCGCCACGCGGCACGTTTTTTACGCTTCGCAAAAATTTTTCCCATTCAGGGGTTGGGAAACGGGCTTTGCGCTTGTATTATCACTGAACAACGGTAAAAAAGACAATGAAAGAACTGGCAGAACAACTTTTCAAGCGTCATTATCGCAGGATGTATCTTCTGGCCAAAGTGCTTCTGCGCGACAGCGATGCCGCAAAAGATGTTGTAAGCGATGTTTTTGCCGACGTTTTGTACGGAAAGCCGGCTGTAAGGCCCGAAACTGCGGAAAGCCTCCTGCTTGTGTGCGTAAGGAACAAATGCCTTAACATACTGAACCGCGAAAAGGTGAGGGACAAAATCCAAAACCTGATGATGTGCGAGGCGGAATGCAGCGAGGAGCCGGCGGAAAGGCTTGCCGACAAACTGGAGCTGGTGAGGGACTACATAGACAGCGGCCTCACCCCGCAAACATCGCGGATAATCAAAATGCGCTACCGCCAAAAGATGACCTACGCCGAAATTGCCTCGGCGCTACAAATAAGCGAGGCGGCGGTTTACAAACATCTCGCGCAAGGCATCAAACAACTCAAAAAACAATTCAACCCCTGAAGAAAATGGAAAAGACCGAGAAAATACTCAGCATGATTGAGCATCCCGAGCGTTACAGCGACGAAGAGTTCAAGGCAATGCTAAGCGACCCCGAAAGCCGCAAAATATACAACACAATAGCCGAAGCCAACGCGGCGATGGATATGGACGATGCTGACATCAACGTTGACGAAGAATGGGCAAAGTTCGCCGCCGCGCATCCCGAAGCCGCGCCCCAAAGGCGGTTCACATTCGGCAGCAAACGGGGCGTAATGAAAGCCGCAGCAGTATTCGCCGGCGTGGTGATGCTGTCGGGCGTGTCGTTCGCCGCATACCATTATGCCAAGTCTGCCCGCAAAACGGCGCAAGACAACGCTGTCTCCGTAACGGCAAACGTACAAAAAACGCAAGCCGAAACCGCGCCCGACACAATATCAATAAAAGCCAAAAAGCCCGCAGTGCAAAGAACGTTCATAAACATAACGCTCGAAAAAATGCTCACGGAAATGGCAGCATACTATGACGTGAAAGTGGTGTTCAAGAGCGGGAGTGCAAAGCGGCTTCGCCTATACTACGACTGGGACAGCCGCAAGAGCATGGCAGAAGTGGTGAAAGATTTGAACCGGTTTGAGAACGTAACGCTCACCTTGAACAAAGGCACGTTAACCGCAGAATGACAGCAATCATGAAACGCTTTTTCTACATCATACTCCTGCTTGCCGCAGTGCAGGCAGCCGGGGCGCAGCGCATATCGCGCAACTATCAGAAGCAGTCAATGGCCGACGTGCTTATAGACCTCGCAAAAGTCACAAACGCTTACAAGATAAGTTTCATATACAACGAGCTTGAGGACTACACCGTAACCAAGCGGATAACCAACAAAACCATACCCGAAGCAGTTAACGAGGTTGTGGGCTTCTATCCCATGACAATAACGACGGGAGACAGCCTCATCACCGTGGAATGCGTGGACAAGTCGAACCGCAAGCTTTCCGGGCGCATCGTTGACGAAAAGGGCGAACCCGTAGTTTATGCCAACGTTCAGCTTCTCAACCCCGCCGACTCGGCATTCATCACAGGCGGCGTGAGCAACGAGAACGGCGACTTCGTAATTCCGTGCGCCGCCGATGAGGTGATAGCAAAATTCTCCTGCATAGGCTACAGCGCACTGTGCGTTGCAACCCCTGTGAAAAAGGTGGGAAACATCACGATGCACCCCAAAAGCTACTCCATAAACGGCGTGGTTGTGAAAGGCTCCGCACCCAAATACAAAATGACCCAAGGCGGAATGAGCGTAAACGTGGAAAACTCGCTGCTTAGCATGGCGGGAACTGCGGGAAAAGTGCTTGCCGAGCTGCCAAGGGTTAAGGTTGACGCCAAAGGCGACGTGAGCGTTTTTGCAAAAGGCACGCCCGAAATTTACATCAACAACCGCCTTGTGAGGGACAACAAAGAACTGACGCAGCTCAAATCAACCGACATCAAGAGCGTGGACATTATAACCAGCCCGGGGGCGAAATACAACGCGGAAGCAAAGTCGGTGATAAAAATCAACACCAAGCCGGTAAAGGGCGAGGGATTTTCCGCCCGCGCCGAAGCCAACACAATGTTAAACCCCGCATGGAACGGATACGGGCAGATTGACACCAGATACAGAAAGAACGGCCTTGAAATCTTCAACACATTCTATGCCGACAGAAACGTTTCGTACGAGGACAACCGCCTTACCTACGAAATGAACACCGACAGGCGCAAAACGTTCATAGACCACAGCCTGAACACAATATTCAAAAGCGCGGCGATAAACGAGAAAGTGGGCTTCAACTACGAGATAAACCCCAAACATTCCTTTGGCGCGTACTATTCGCTGCAAAAGTCGCTTCACGGAAAGGGCGTGGGGAAAAACAACCTCATGAAGATTTTCCGCGACGGGCAGCCCGACGGAACCATTAACAACAACGCGCTGATTTACGCCGGGAACGGACCCACACACGAGGCAAGCTCGTACTACATGGGCAAAGCCGGGAAACTCGACATCAACGTAAACGCCACCTACATCTGGCGCAAGTCCGGCAGGAACGATTTGTGGAAAGAGGAGTCCGAGACATACGAAAACCGCGAGGTGCACACAAACAATTCCAACCACAGCAACATGACGGCAGGAAAGGTTGTGCTGGGCTATCCCGTGGGCAAAGGAACGCTGAACGCCGGCACAGAGGCAACGCTTACAAACACCCACAGCGTTTACAACAACCCCGAAAACCTCATACCCTCAAGCCGCAGCGACATAAAGGAGACAAACGTCGCGCCGTTTGCGGAATACAGCCTTAGCGTGGGAGACTGGAGCTTTGACGCAGGACTGCGCTACGAGCACGTGAGCACCGACTACCGCAGCAACGGCGTGAAGGAAAAAGAGCCGAGCCGCAAATACGACGACCTCTACCCCAACCTTTCGGCGGAATGGAGCAAGGGCGACTGGAACTTGAGCCTGGGCTACACCAAAAAGACTTCGCGCCCGGGCTACTTCGCCCTACGCAACAATGTGCAGTATGACGGGCGTTTCCTATACGAGGCGGGCAACCCCTACCTGCGCCCCAACATAACGCACAACATAGAGTTCAACGCCGTTTACAAATGGGCGAGCCTGAACATGGGCTACAATTACGACAAGAACCAGCTTACGTATTATAACAGCCTGTACAACGGCGAGGAGATAGCAATAAGCAAATGGAGCAACCTGAGAAAATGCCAAAACATCTATGCTTCCGTGAGCCTGTCGCCAAAGTTCGGTTTCTGGCAGCCTACATTCGAGGCGGAGTTCGACAAGCCTTTCGTCAGCTACAGGGAATACGGCATCTACGAGAACCTGCAGCGGGCGGGCGCATACTTTGAGCTGGACAACAAGTTTGTCATCAGCAAGAAAAACTTCTTCACGCTCGACTACTCCTACGGCATACCCTCCGACGGCACTTGTTCGCACCTCAAGCAGTATTCCTCCCTGGATTTGGGATACACCTGCGTGCTTTTCCACGATGCGCTTATGCTAAACGTCAAGGCAAACGACATTCTGAAAGGGACAAAGGAAAGGTGGACGAACTACGGGAACGCTGTCAAGGTTACGAAAGACTGCTACAACCATACGCGCAACTTCAGCCTCACGCTCACCTACAACTTCAACACAGCCAAGAGCCACTACAAAGGCACGGGGGCAGGCAACACCGAAAAGCGCAGACTCTGAGCTGCAACCTGCAATAAGCGAAAAATATAGCTTTGGCTATTGGGCAATGCCTGAATCAAAAAATATCGGTCGCACCGCATTGGGCGCAACCGATATTTGTTTTGCAATCATGAATGATTTCCGGAAGGTTATTTTGCAGGCTCGGGAGTGCCCATTGAATACGAGGGCTGACCCGTAAAATATCCTTTGCCCTGCCATATTTTCTCAACCTGTGCCATGCGTCGCACAAAGTCTGCATAGTTCTTGTTCTCAGTCTTTGTCCAACCACATTCCGCGTAAGCCGCAATGCGTGGGAAAGTTTGGAAATAAACGCGGGCGTCGGTGGGAGTCATTTCGCCCCACATTTGGCAGCCGAGACCGAGAATTCTGGAGTTCTGCTCGGGGGTGAGGTCTTCGAAATATGGGTTGAAACTATAGGCGTGGTCGAGCGGAATTGTGGGATAGCCATAATCAAGATAAGTGAACACGCGGTTTGAATTAACAAGGCTGAAACCTTTCTTGATGGCCTTCTTGGCAAGGTCGGTCGAGCCGTCCCAAAACTGCACAAGCGCACTTGGGTCAAGACTTACCGCAGAGTTCTCGCCACGGTTTGCTTCTCCGTGCACGTTGTCGCCGGTTATTTCATTCCAACCTATGAGCTTAACGCCTTTTTTCTCGAGGAATTTCTGTAATTTGTTTATGGTGTAGAGCTGCATGTCGGGATAGGTATGCAGACCGTGCTGCTTCATGAAATCCTTAATCCTTTCGTTCTTTGTCCATCGGGAATAATTGGCCTCGTCGCCGCCAATATGTACTATTTTCGAAGGAAACAGCTTTACAACCTGGTTTAGCGTGGTTTCGATGAATTTCCAAAACTCCGGGGCCGCAACATCGTAGATTGCAGGATCGGTGTTGTTATCTCCCTTTGCCAGAAGTTCGGGGTAAACGTGGGTGGCTGCATAGCAGTGGCCCGGCACTTCTATTTCGGGTATGACGCGGATGCCGCGTTCTGCGCAGTATTTCACTACCTCTTTTATTTCTTGTTGCGTGTAGTATGAGCGTTGGCGGTTGGGATAAGCTGCCTTCCATTTTTCTGCCCCTTGAAAGAAATGCGAATGGTCGCTCAACGAACCCTCGCTTGTGAGCTTGGGATATCCCTTGATTTCAATTCGCCAACCGGGATCGTCCACAAGATGCCAGTGGAAAGTATTCATTTTGAGACGCACCATTTCATCCACCAAACGCTTAACCATAGCCATACCGTGGAAGTGGCGACTTTCATCGAGCATGTAAGCCCTCCAACCGAATTCCGGCCAGTCGGTTATGGTACACACGTTTGCAGTGAGACTGCCGCCTTCGTTCTTCGACATCTGGCGTATACTCTCTATTGCATAGATTGCACCGCTGCGGTCATCGGCGACAACAGTTATCGCGGGCTTCTTCTTGTCGCTCACCACGAGCTTATAGCCCTCTTTGTGTCCCGATCCCTTGCCCAAGGATATGGCTATGTCGGCCTGCGCCGCACTTTTAACCATCACAGGACTTATGCCGGTCTCTCTTAACTGCGCGCCAAGGTACGCGGCACTGATTCCGGCCTTTTTGTCGACATAAACTTTCGGACTTGTCGGTACAGCGGCCTTGCCGGCGTGAAGCCTTATCACCTGCGGCTGGGGTACAATGGTAACTTGCGCGGCAACATGGTTTACCGGCAATGTAAGGAGCGTTGCGGCAAAACCCGCCGCAAGCATCTTGCTTATGGTTCTTTTCATTATACTTTGATATGTTAGTTAGTTATTTTCATGGAAACATATAGTCTGCTTATACTTGCAAATATACAAATATATGCTTGTTTTGCAATTCTTATGAGTTCAAAAAGGCTGTAGCACCATTATAATACCGCATATCCGGACTTTTGCCGCGCCGCTTCCAAACAGCAAAAGCCCGGCTCAACACCACGCACGCCAACGCTTTTACGTCATAATCACCACATAATTTTTGCCAATACCCACATTAAGGTATTGCAGGCAGGGCGGCAGATGCCTAACTTTGCATACGATTTATAGATGTTTCATAGCGGATGCGCCTTTTTTCATGCGGAACGAGGTGTCAGCTCCACGCCGCGAGGCGGTAAATCCGCGCCAAGATTTAATTGTTATGTATCTTATTCGAAAAAGGGGATGTCATGCAGCTTAAAAAGCCATGGCATCTCTTTTTAGTTCCGATACACTTATAGGCTCCTCTCCATATTCTACGGCAAAGGGCAAAAAAAATGGGGTACCGCCGTACCCCAACTTGTTAACCTTAAATCTAATACTATGAAAAACACATTGCAAATATACGGACAGATGTGTTACCTGCAAGCTTTTCTACAAGAAAATGCATTCGGTTTAGCTTTTTTTATGATTAGCGCACTTCAACACGGCTTGATTTTAACAGAATTATGTAATTTTGCAACCGAAATGAGTGCAATTATAAGAGAAATAAGACGTTTTTTTGTGAGGTTGCAACGATTGCGCAACCGCAACGGATACGGTATACACTCACCATTTGCCTACGGATTTATAAAAGGGGTGGTTTACGAACATTCAAGATATTACGCATATAAAGAGCTTGAGAAGCGCCGCCACAAACGCCGCAGCGGCGAACGTGGTTTGTCGCCGCGCGGCGACAAGCTGATGTTTCGCATAGCCAACAACTGCCACCCGGCACAAGCCTCGCTTATAGGCGTGCGCTCCGCGCTTACGGCGGAATACGTGGCGGCGGGAAGCCGCAAGGCAAAAATATCGATATATCCCGAGGCAAGTCAATTGCCCGCCCACACGCAGGAGTTTGTTTACGCCGCACCAGGGGCCGACTTCCTTACGGCATTCCACATCACGGCGCAATCGTGCAGCGACCGCACTTTTTTCGCAGCCGCCGGGATACATTCCTCGCGAGAGTCAAAGGCAAAATGGAAAGAAATATGCGCAGACCCAAAAGCGGTGGTTACATTCGACCTGTATGAGGTTGGGCTTGTGTTTTTCAACAAAAAACTAAACAAGCAAAGCTATACCGTGAGCTTTTAGTCCCCTGCGCCGCACACACTGCAATGTCTCCGCTTTTTAATTCTAATAATTAACACAATAGCATGATTTTTTCTCCCTTTTTTCTTGCTTATTCGGAATAACATTGTAATTTTGCGCCGTTTTCAAAATATAACGTCAAAAACTATGTATTGGACACTTGAATTAGCTTCAAAACTCGAAGATGCGCCATGGCCCGCCACAAAAGACGAGTTGATTGACTACGCCACACGATCGGGCGCCCCGATGGAAGTTATCGAAAACCTTCAGGAACTGGAAGACGAAGGCGAAGTGTATGAAAACATCGAGGACGTGTGGCCCGACTACCCCACAAAGGAAGACTTCTTCTTCAACGAGGACGAGTATTGACCGCGCCGAAAGCGTAGAAACTGCAAAAACTACATCGGACATAGTTTTTCCTATGTCCGATGTAGTTTTATTTATGTCCGATGTAGTTTCAGCCCCGCGCGATGAAATGCAAAGCAAAGCTCCGGGCCCAGCATGGGATTTGGGACTCTCTTCTAAGACAGCCTAAGGATTTCGGCACGCTTTCCGCCAAGTTCGGCGGCTATTTCGGAAAACGAGGAGTAATGGCTGCCGTAAATTACATCGCAGCGGGAAAGGGCGAACATATCGGCCGCTGCCGCAATCATTCCCTTTACGGTGGAACGCGAAAGTTCGGCTTCGGATGTTATCACCCTGCTGCCAAATTCCGATACGAAGCGGCGTTTTACCTCGCTGCCGTCGGTTGCGAGGAAAAATATTGTTTCGGGATGTTTTTCCAATTCTCTGCGGGCGGCTTCTTCAAACAGTTTATAAGGACTTTTGCTCACCGCCGGCGCGTTGTCTGTGGTGCGAACATGTAAACCCACCATCCTGCCGGCAAAACGCTCCGTAATGCCCCTCAACGCTTCATTTACAGCTACAGAAGGTTTGAACAGGGATTGCATTTCGGGCGCACTTCCGAAAAACTCGTAGCACGTTGAAATGTAAATCCTTTTACATGCAACCGGCAAACGCAATAATTCTTCTTTTCCGTATGCGGCGAAACCGTTGAGCTGCAGGTCGTAAAAAAATGTGCGGGCAATTTGCGGCAGATGAAAGTTGCGCCTTGACGGAGGGGCATCAAGCAAACCTGCCGGGATGATGTGGAAATTGCCCGAAGGCAACTCAATTTTGGCAAACACATCCTCGAAGCGGCAGCGGCATTCGGCGTTTTCGGCAAAAGCCACACGCACATCGGCTCCCGTTTCAAGCGCAAGCGCGTAAGCCGAACGAATCACGCGCATGCGGTTTCCCAGCCCGCCCTGCGGCACAACCGTGAACCGCCTGAGGGGTTGCGAAATCATTTCACCTTTACTTTGTCGAATCCCTCGCCGTAAACGCCTATTACCTTGCTCTGCGAAACAAAGGCGTTGGGGTCGGTATGCTGTATTATGCGGAATATATCCTTGCTCTCCCTGCGCCGCGCGAGCACAACCAGCACCTTTTGCTCCTGCTTGCTATACCAGCCGTGTCCGTCGAGCACCGTAACGCCACGATGATAGTATTCTATGGCCGAGGCTATGCTTTCGTAATGCCGGGATATGATAAGAAACTGCACGCTCTGCCTACCGGCGTTGAGCACATAGTCGAGCGTGGTGTTGGTTATGATGAGCGTGCAATAGCCGAAGAGAAGTTTCGTGAGGTCGCCCACCGGAGTGAAAAGCGAAGAAGTGATGATTATTATGTCAAGCACTATCATCATCTGCCCTATGGTTATGTCGCGATACTTGTTCACTATCGCGGCTATTATGTCGGTTCCGCCGGTGCTGCCGCCCTGTAAGAAGACAAGTCCTATGCCTATGCCCTCGAGCAAAGCCCCTATTACGCACGCCATGAACCCTTGGTTTTTGCCCAGGAGTATGGGTAGATGCTCGGAATTGAGCGGAAATCCCTGCACGCCTTGCATCAAATCCTTTCCAACAGCCATGAACGCGCTTAGCACAAGCACCGCGTAGATTGTCTTTACGCAGAAGCGCCAGCCAAGCTCCTTTATGGCTGCAATGAGCAGGGCAGAGTTAATAATCAAAAACGTGTAGTGTGCGGGGAATGCGCCATGGGTGGCGTAGAATATAACCGCGCCGATACCTGCCACCGCACCCGTGGTTATTTGATAAGGCAGTATGAAGCAAGTAAACCCCACTGCATAACACAACAATCCGAATGTTATCAGCGCGTAATCGTGTACATACTGCATGGGTGTCATCTTTACACCCGGCATGCTCAAAGAATGTTCCATATGTTTATTGCCGCCCCGAAGAGCGGATACTTATTTTCAACGCACAACAATGTTCACAATGCGCCGCGGCACAACAATCACCTTAACTATCTGTTTGCCGTCAAGGTATTTCCTTGCCTGTTCGCAGGCAAGTACTCCTTTTTCAACCTCCTCTTTCGTTGCTTCGGCGGGAAACTGCATGGTGAAGCGTGTTTTGCCGTTGAACGACACGCTTAGCGTTACGCTGCTTTCCTTTATGTACTTTTCGTTGAATTCGGGCCACTTTGCATTGCATACACTCTGTGTGTGGCCAAGCTGCTCCCATAGTTCTTCGGCTATGTGGGGCGCAAACGGCGCAATAAGCACCACAAGCTGCTCCAAAACCTTTCGGGAGGTGCATTTCTGTGTATTAAGTTCTCCCACGGCTATCATGAAGGCCGAAATGGCTGTGTTGTAGGAGAAGTTGTTTATGTCTTCGGTAACTTTCTTTATGAGCTTGTGCAAGGTGCGCAGGTTGTTCTCCGTTGGCTCGGCATCATTGGGAACAAAAGCTCCGTCCTTGCCGTAGAACAAATTCCACAGCTTGTGCAAAAAGCGCGAGCAACCGTCAATGCCGTTGCTGTCCCACGGCTTGCTTTGGTTTATAGGACCGAGGAACATTTCGTAAAGCCTAAGGGTGTCTGCCCCGTAGTGTTCAACAACCATGTCGGGGTTCACCACGTTGAACATGCTCTTCGACATTTTCTCTATGGCCCAGCCGCAAACATACTTGCCGTTTTCGAGAATGAACTCGGCGTTTTTGAATTCCGGTCTCCAATTGCGGAAAGCCTCTGTATCGAGAATATCGTTTGATACTATGTTAACGTCAACGTGTATTGGCGTTACATCATAATTATCCTTCAATCCAAGAGACACGAACTTGCCTTTGTTCTCGCCTTCTTTTATGCGGTAAACAAAATTTGAGCGTCCCTGTATCATTCCCTGGTTTATCAGTTTCGCGAAAGGTTCCTCCACCACTGAGTAGCCATAATCGTGAAGCACCTTGTTCCAGAAACGAGAATAAATAAGATGCCCCGTGGCGTGCTCTGTGCCGCCAACATAAAGGTCAACGCATTTCCAATAATTGTCGGCCTCGGGCGAAACAAGAGCTTTGTCGTTGTGTGCGTCCATATAGCGCAGGTAGTATGCCGATGAGCCTGCAAAGCCCGGCATTGTGCACAATTCGAGGGGGAACACCGTTACATTGTCAACAAGAGCCTTGTCAACCACTTTGCGTTCCTTTTCGTTCCATGCCCACATTTTTGCGCGCCCCAACGGAGGCTCGCCCGTTTCGGTGGGTTCGTATTTGTCTATTTCGGGAAGTTCGAGCGGCAGGCACTCCACCGGGAGCATACAAGGCATGCCGTCCTTATAGTAAACCGGGAAAGGCTCGCCCCAATAACGCTGGCGCGAGAAAATTGCATCGCGCAGGCGGTAGTTTACCTTTACCCGTCCGAGTTTATGTTCTCTTACATATTTCTTGGTTGCCGCAATGGCCTCTTTCACGGTGAGACCGTTCAGCGAAAAGTCTATATACGGTTTTGCGCCCTTGCGCGGGGAATTTGTTACTATGCCCTCTTTTGCATCGAAGCTCTCCTCCGACACATCGCAGCCCTCGATAAGTGGGATTACGGGCAGATTGAAATGCTTTGCAAATGCATAGTCGCGGCTGTCGTGTGCGGGAACGGCCATAATTGCGCCCGTGCCGTAGCCGGCAAGCACATAATCGCTTATCCACACAGGGATTTCCTCTCCGGTGAACGGATTTATGGCATACGAGCCCGAGAAAACGCCTGAAACCCTTCTGTCGGCTATGCGTTCGCGCTCGGTGCGTTTTTTGGTGGCTTCGACGTATGCTTTTACAGCTTGGGCTTGTGAGGTTGTTGTGAGCTCGTCAACCAACTCGCTCTCGGGAGCAAGCACCATGAACGTTACGCCAAACATGGTGTCGGCGCGGGTTGTGAAAATGGTGAACTTCTTGTCGCTGTCTTTCACCGAGAATACAACTTCCGTTCCCTCGCTTCGGCCAATCCAGTTGCGTTGCGTTTCCTTTATCGAGTCGGTCCAGTCTATGGTGTCAAGCCCATCGAGCAGACGCTGTGCGTATGCCGACACGCGCAAACACCATTGTTTCATTTTTTTCTGCACAACAGGATAGCCGCCCCTCACAGACACGCCGTCGACAACCTCGTCGTTTGCGAGCACCGTGCCAAGCCGGGCGCACCAGTTAACCTCTGTTTCGCCAAGATAGGCTATGCGGTAGTTCATAAGCGTTTGCTGCTTTTCCTTTTCGCTCTTGGCGTTCCACTCCTCTGCGGTAAAATCCTGCTCCTCGCTGCAAGCCGCGTCAACGCCGGCCGTCCCGTTTTGCTCGAAATGCCTTACAAGCCTCTCGATTGGAAGAGCCTTTTTTTCGGCATTCGAATAATAGCTGTTGAACATGAGTATGAACGCCCACTGTGTCCATTTGTAATACGATGGGTCGCAGGTACGCACCTCGCGGTCCCAGTCGAACGAAAAACCTATCTTGTCGAGCTGCTCGCGGTAGCGTGCTATGTTCTTCACCGTGGTTACGGCAGGATGCTGCCCTGTTTGTATGGCGTACTGCTCTGCGGGAAGTCCGTAGGCATCGTATCCCATGGGGTTGAGCACGTTGAACCCGCAAAGGCGTTTGTATCTGGCGTATATGTCGCTTGCTATATAGCCGAGGGGATGCCCCACATGGAGCCCCGCCCCCGATGGATAGGGGAACATGTTAAGCACGTAGTATTTGGGCTTTGAGGTGTCCTCGGTTACGTGGTATATATTTTTTGCGGCCCATATCTTGCGCCATTTCTCCTCTATCTTTCTGAACTCGTAATCCATTTTAATTATCGTAATAAGTTATGCTGCGAAACCACAGTCCGCATTCCGTGCGCAAAGATAGCAATTTAGTTTGACGTAAACCGCCGCCACGCCCCGAAACGTCCCCACTTTCCGCGCCGGCATTCAGCACTGTCGGTTACGCCAAAGTGTGTGGCGGTTAACCACATACGGCTGTCCCGAACGTTTCTTTGATGCAACAACCGTTGCAACGGCAACTGCCATAACGAGCAGGCGGAACAGGTTGGGGATAAGGCTTCCCACCACCCCGTTGACCGAGGCGGAAAAGAGCGTCCACACAAGATTCATAAGCACGTGCAGGAACACCACAAACCAAAGGTTGTAACGGCTCTCCACATACAGCCAGCCGAAAAACACGCTCCCGAGCGCGGTTACGAGCGCCGCGAAAAACGCCGAAACAGCGTCGCCGCCCTGGAACACGTGCCCCACGCCGAAAAACACGGCGGCGGCAAGGCTCGCCGGCACAAAGCCCCAGCGGCAGTACCTGAACAGTTGCCCCAGCAAAAAGCCACGGAATATGAACTCCTCGAAAAAGCCTGCCACAAAGGCGGTGTTGAACAGGAAAAGCATGTTGCCGGGGCGCGAACAGCTCCCGGCAAGGAACATATAGATGAACATGGGAAGCACACAAATGGCGGCACGGGCAAAACCCCGCGCCGCACCGCGCCCAAGCCCCGCAGCATTCACGAAGTTGCGGCGGTGGGCGGCAACAAGAACCGCCACAAACATAACGCCGCACAGCAGATAGAACAGCGGGAAGCTGGCATCGCTCATCCTCAGGTTGAACGAACGCGGCACAATGCCCGTTATCATCAAAAAATACACCGCAAAAGCCGCAAACACCACGAAGGTGTACACTCCCCTGCCCACAAAAAGTTTGTCGTCCGTTGTTTTGTACATAATCCTTAAAACAGTTTTCACACATATAACAGACAACCCCAAAAATTATTACATCCCGGAAGCAAAATTCATGATGCGGCGGCGGGTGGCTGTGTTTGCCATTACGATTATGATTGGCATATTTTGGGCGGTGGGACACATGACGTAAGCAAAACGCCCCCACGGCGGGTGGTTTGTTGATTAACCGCATATTGCATATATGCAGGGGCGTATTGCATACGCCCTGAATTGCGCCGTTTTTGCAACGCGGCAGCGGCGGTTTGGGGCGTTTGGCGCGCCGTTTGGGCGGAAATTCCGTAATCTTCTGTTTACAAGCAAAATATCCCAAATACTATTACCATTGTAACTTGCTAACTTCCAAATGTTTGCAAATAGAGAAAAAAGGTCTGATGTAATTTGAATTATGTCTGATGTAATTTTTTCTACATAGGACATGGTTTTTCCTGCATCCGATGTAATTTTCCGGGCTTCCGCATTGGCGCGCCATTGGCAGGATATATCGGATTTGCTTTCGGGCGTTAGTCGCAAAAATCCGCCTTTTCAAAACTTTGGTTGCCGTTTTAACGGTTAAACAAACGATTTGCTTTCTTTTTACTCCAAACTTGGATATTTTTTCATATACCCGACTTAATTTTGCACCGCAAACCTACAAAAAGTAAACTTGATATGAAAATCAAAAAGAAATGGATTATCCTTATGGGGCTTATGGTGATTATAACCATAGCGGGTCTCTTTGCGCCGGAACCGAGTTTTGTATGCGACTTCTCGAAAATCAACGGCGCCGATGTGGCATGGCTCATCACCGCCACCATCTTCGTGCTCATGATGACCCCCGGACTTTCGTTCTTCTATGGCGGCATGGTGGGCGCACGCAATGTAATCTCAACCATGCTACAAAGCTTTATAGCCATGGGCATAATAACCGTGCTGTGGGTGGCGTTCGGTTTCAGCCTGTGCTTCGGTGATGACATTGGCGGAGTTATAGGCGACCCCACAACCTTTGCGATGTTCCGTAACGTGGGAGCCGGGATTTACACTACCCCAACCGGCAAAACCCTGGGCGGGGCCACAATACCACTTGCGCTATATGCGCTGTTCCAAATGAAGTTTGCCATCATCACCCCGTCGCTCATAACCGGGTCGTTTGCCGAGAGGGTTAGGTTTTCGGCATACCTGTTTTTCATGATTTTCTTCTTTGTGTTCATTTACTGCCCCCTGGCACACCTTACATGGCATCCCGACGGACTGTTCTTGAAATGGGGCGTTGTTGACTTTGCCGGCGGTATAGTGGTTCACGCATCCTCGGGCGTTGCAGCCCTTGCGGGAGCTATCTTCCTGGGCAGAAGGCGCACCACAACCAAGGACGAGGAACCCGCAAACATACCTTTCGTGCTTTTGGGCGCGGCGTTGCTGTGGCTGGGCTGGTTCGGGTTCAACGCAGGTAGCTCGCTGCATGCCGACGGACAGGCGGTGAAAGCTTTCCTTAACACCACCACCGCATCGGCAACGGCAATGATGACTTGGATATTCTTTGACTGTCTGCGCGGGCGCAAGCCTTCGGCAATGGGAGCGGCAGTGGGCTGCGTTGTGGGACTTGTGGCCTGCACGCCTTCGGCAGGATACGTTAGCGTGGGGCAAACAATATTCATATCGTTCGTAATAGCAATAATATGCAACATAACCGTTTACTGGCGCTCGCACAGCAGTATTGACGACGCGCTCGATGTGTTTCCCACTCACGGAACGGGCGGTATTGTAGGTACAATAATGACCGGCATCTTCATTCACGAAGGACTCATTTCGGGCACAACCGAAGGAGTGATAGTGTTCCTGTATCATCTGCTTGCCGTGGCCATTGTAATAGCCTACACTTTTGGAATGAGCTACCTGGGCTATTGGATTATAGACAGATTCATTCCCATGCGCGTAAGCATAGAGAGCGAAAAGGTTGGTCTTGACCTCAGCCAGCACGATGAGCATTACGGCCTGGCCCACTTCGGCGAGCGCGAAATTGCGGAATACGAAGAACACATAAAGAGCAAAGAAAAATAACAAGCACCTGTTCAAGGCAATACACCGTAACAAACAACCGGTTTCAAACAAGGAGGGTTTTACGGATATTTGCCGGGGACTGCAAACAAAAATCCCGCACGAAGTAAGCCGTGCGGGATTTTCTGTATTCGGAAGTGGGGATTACTTTACAAGAATCTTGTTCTTGCCTACAATGTAAACACCTTTCTTCAAGCCCTTGGTAGCCGTGGCAGCCTTTACGTTCTTTCTTACGAGCACACCGTCAACGGTATAAACGTCAACAAGCGCCCTGCCCGGGCTGACCAAAGACGCAATGGCATTGGGAATTTCAATCGAAGAGTATTTGCTGTCAACAGGGATAACCTTGTCGATTGAAGCGTTAGGATTGTTTACAATCTTGCTTTGGTCAACATAAGCGTCAAGAGGATCAAGAGTCCATCCTTGTGCGGGGGTATATACTCGCGCCACGTTCTCCTTGAAATAAATCAGCGGAGACGGGAAAGGCCATGAAGCAAACGTACCGCAAAGACCGTTTACCATCTTGGCCTCGTTGGTAACATTTCCGCCGTGGGCGGGATGCAGGTCTATTGTAACCTTTGTTTTTCCATCGTATTCCTTGTCGCCATCGATAACCATAACAAACGGTGTGCCTGCCGGTATGCCGCCCAATTCATCATCGGGAACAAACTCTGTGAGGTTTATTGCGGTGATGGTCTTGCCGTCCTCACCAACTTCGTAGCCGCATACGCTGTAAGTCTTAACGTCATGACCTTCGGTGTATGCAGTGGGAAGAGCATCGGTGTCGAACGCATTAACCATTGCGAAAACCTTGTCGGCTATCAGGTTTATGCGCCGTGTCATTTCGGGTGAAATAACTTCAATTGACCATGCGCCCCAGCCGTTTGTAACAGGATCTTTCCCCGCCATGTTCGGAACGCCGGGAAGCGGATTGGGATCAATGTAATAAGCCAAGTTAAGGTCTGCGCCGGTATATATGGCAAACTGCCCCTCGCCTACAGCCTCAAGACGCACAGGACCACGGTTGATGGGCCAGCCGTTGGCTACACAAATCATGTTGTAAACGTTGGGAGTGCCGGTAGCCTCGAACTTCCAAACACGACGCAAGTCTCGGTCGTTTCCTTCGAGGCCGATGCAACCCATACCATCCGAAGCGGAATATCCGCCCATGTAGGTATATTTGCCCTTGACGGGATTTCCGCTACGGTCAACAGCCGTTTCGTCGGCACAAGCAACAAAATACCAGGTGTCGGGGTCGGGGCCGTACATAGAGTTAATCAATGCATTGTAAGCGCGGGTGAGAAGTGTGTCAAGGCGCGCAACCTCGCGCTGGCCTATATCCTCGAAAGGATAAGCATCATCAACCTCAACAAGAGCGTCCTCGAAGTCAGAAACCTTTTCAGAGGGGAAACAGAACGGCTCTTCGCCTACAACAATCTTGGGAGCAAACGCCTTAGCCTTGTTGTATATTTTGCAGATGTCGGTGGTGTCTTTCCAAACGAGCAGCAAATTATTGTAAGCTGTGCGCAAGTCTGAAATATCCTTTGAAGTTGCGTTATTGTTGTCGACTTTCTCCTGCGCAACTGCAATCGCCTCGCGCAGATTCTTTACAGCCTGGATTATTTCGGGGTCGTTGAGCTTTTCGTTGAACTTGGCGTTCATCGGGTAAGCGTTAAACTCGGAGAATTGGAAGAAAGGTTTACCATATTTGCCAAGGTCGTTGGTGTTGGTTTTTATTACCTCCATATTAATGTAGCGGTAAGGCTTGCCGAGAATTACAGGTTCTGTGCTGGTGTACTCGGGTTTTTCGGCCGTAGTGGTAAATCCGGCCTCAGGGTTCTTGCGTTCGCCTATTAAATCCCAGTTCTTGCCATCGTTGCTTGCATAAAACTTAACATCGGTTGGGCGATACATTGCTATCCACGATGAGCCGCGCGCACGCCAATGGAAACCCAAGTTGCGTGGAAGTATCTTGCCTTCGCCGGCATCAACGCGTATGGCATGATAACCATCGGGGTCGTCGGTGCCGCCCACTGTGCTTTCGTTCCAAGCGCTTGTGCAGAATGTGTCGAAGTTGTTGTCGATAAGATTGCCGAGGTCGGCACTCTCGGTTGATTGATTGGTTATAAACAGCTGTGAAGCCTCGGTAACAACGGGGCTCTCCATGTCGATTGTATATACGGAGTCGCTGTTAGCGCGCACGCCGATTTCCGTTATGAGGTCGCGCAGGCTGTCGGTGCGGAGACGCTGAGCGTATGTCGTGGCAAGGTTTGCTACTTCCTCTTCGGTGAACTTGTGTAAATAGAGGTCGCTTGCGCTTCCGGAGGCAATAATCCAAACGAGGCCGTCGCCTGTTGCATACCCGAAGCCCCTGCTTACGCTGGTGGCATCGGCAATGTTGAACCGTTCGCCCTTTTTGCGCCTTATAACCTGGTCGGTGGTGTGAGTCTTAGTAAGGTTTATGCTCGCGCCCTGCTCGAACAGATCGGTTGAGTTTATGTACTCGCCCGTTTCATGGTTCTGTATGGAATAGTTTCCGTTTGCGAGCTTGGTTATTTTCCAGATGAACGCCGGGTTGTCGACCTCCCAATTGAAACCGTACAGGTAGCTGTTATTCAAACCCCAAGCCTGGCAAATGACACCTCTGTTTGCAACCGCGTTGTATGTGTTGTTGGATATTGTGTAATATCCATCGGTTACTTCAACAAGCGATGCGTTGAGAGCCGCCTTTGCTGCCGTAAGTTTGTCGAGGGCAACCTTATAGTCTGCTTCGCCGTGAACGTTCACGCTGTCGGCAAGCAACTTCTTCGAGGCCGCAACTTCTGCTTTCATCGCGTCGAAAGCCGTCTTTGAATACTGTCCGGGGTCGGTGCCGAAGGCATAGTCGTTTTCAATGAACGAATTGACGCCAACCTCCAATAGGTCGTGATTGCGGGTTGCCTCGGCTGCGGCAAGGTCAGCCTCGCTCACGGGGATTAGTCTCCACGCTCCCTCGCCGTTCACATTCTTGTCGCTCCAGTTTCCGATAGGCCCGTTTGTGCTGCTGCCGGAGTTGTGGTGCTGGATGTTGTAAGTCCAGTTTGCGCCAAGGCAGTGGATGTTGAACTGTCCGTTTGGGCTGATGTTCTCAAACACCTGCTCGGTTTCGAGTGCATCGGTCATGTACATGTTGGTCTCCTGGCCATCGATTACGTCGTTGTGGTTAACATACTGTCCGGTGGAAAGGCTCTGTATTGAGTAGTTGCCGTCCTCGAGCTTCTTTACTTTCCACATGAAGGTTACCTTGGAGGCCTTCTTCTTCCAGCCGGGATAGTTGCCCTCGCGTGGCGCGAACCACGCCATGGTATCCTTATCGGCAAACGCGCTGTAGGCGGTTACAATATAGTAGGTGCCATCGACAACAGGGTTTATGGCCGCATCCACCTTTGCCTTGGCATCTTTAAGCTTGACGCACATTGCCGCCTTCTCCTCATCGGTTGCAGTTGTGCTGCCAGCCATCTGAATGGCATCGCTGTATATGTCGAAAAACTCTCCATAAACAGCTTTGTCTCCAACATAGCCCGGTCCTGTGCCGTAAGCGTAGTCATCAACCCCAAACTTGAAACTGTCCAAAAGCTCTTGGAGGGTTTGCTCCTCCGCAGGATCTCCGCCGTCGTTGGTGGCGAAAACAGTCGCCCCCGGTGCCAACACCAGCAGCACCGCAAGGGCAATCATTTTAGTAACGAATTTTTTCATAAAATATGAACTTAAAAATAAACAGCAATAATTTACCAATTTAACACACGAGGCTTACATCCTGTGGTTAGAATAAGTTTTCGAGGCCCTTAGATTCTTTTACGTTGTTGAACTCTACTCTTTGCAAATATGTGAAATAATAGTGAACGAACAAAATCATAATACTGAAAAACCTTGTTTTTCTATGAAATTTTTTATACTGTACATTCGTTCGGTATGCAAAATTGCAAAACGCACTTTAGGTTTAGCAATTTCTATGATACCAAAACGCACTTTCGGCATTGCAAAAAACAAAAAAGGAAAGGAGAGGGGTGAACCTGTGGGAGGGAATTTTTATCATCCCTCCCTTTTGGTTAGTTTCAGGTAATGCTTAGGTTTAGTGAATATTGAATCTGTTTTACTACCACAAATATAGCAAAATATTTTTCCCGACGTGCTAAGTTTTCGCCAAAAAAGCATTTTTTTTGCAAATTATCTTCCGCCACACGGTTTACGCCTACAATCAAATTACAAAATGCTACAGCATTTTGTAATTTGTTTCAACAAAGGCGCCATTCGTACAGCGATTTTCGCGCATACAAAACAGAGGCTTGAATTGCACATGCGGGTGACTCTGCATTTGACTGAAATTTGCTGCCACGTGTTGGCTAACCGATTTGCACGGATATCTGCGAAAGCCACATTGGACATTGGGAAAACCATGTCAGACGTAGAAAAAACTACATCAGACATAGGAAAAACTACATAGGACATAATTTTCCCTTTTCCTATTATCTGACAAACAACAACTTGCAAAAGCTTTTCAATACAACGTTTTCTAACCGTAAGTCAAAATGCTACATGTTTTTCGCATTTATCGCTATCCGGCAAATAAAACCGCAGTCCCGGCATGCCTGCCCGAACTGCGGTTGGATGTTTTCGTGAGAAGTTTCCCACGCTGTTTCTCGTCTTACTTAACTGCCTTCACTATTCCGTTCCACGATGAAATGCCAATCACCCCGAGGTAGGGTTTAAACACCTCGTCTTCCCTGTCGGTTCCGGCAGCCTGCCAAACATACCATACGGGCTTGGGGTCGAGATCCTTGAATTTGCCCTCCGAGTAAGCGCGCAAGCCTATGCGCAGTCCGAACTCCGCCCGGTTGTCGGCCCAGTTGTGCCACTGCATTGCATCGATGCCATCGAGTTTTGTTATCTTTTTCCAAATCCATGCAGCCCCCGCCGCCTGTTTTGCAAGGTCGGTATCGCTGTATGTTGGCGAGTTCGTACCCTGTTCCGAGAACACCAGCACGCGCTTGGTGCCGTCCTTGTAAAGATGCTCCTTTTTAAGAATCCAGGCGTTTATCACCTCGGGATTGTAGAAGGTTACATACGCGGAGTTGTTGCTGAACATGGCGTATCTCTTATCGTCTGTCCAAAACTCGGGCTTGAGCAGGCTTATCGGGTAAGGATGATACGCAACTCCCCAGCGAAAGTCTCCCTCGACCTTGGAGTACAGCACATTCTGCTCAAGCATATTTCGCGGCGAGAAATCATTGCCCGAAATGTACCATGTGTGAGTGTAGGAACCCAGCACCGAGGCGTTTTGATCGTACTGGCGCACAATGTTGTAGCAAAGGCGCATTGACTTGATATACCTGTCGTAGAAACGCATCTCGGGCTGACTGCCCATGTTTGTCCATGTATCGCCCTCGTCAACTTCGTTGTGCATAATCCAATGGTGTATGCGTCCGTTTTCGCCGCTCGAGTATCGCTTTGCAAGGTAATCGAGCGACGCGGCGTAGAAGTTTGTGGCCGCCGCCGTTGTCATGTTGGGCATGGTGTAGTATCCGCCGGTGCATTCGGGGTCGGTGTATTCCGAACCGGTGGGCGTGAGGATTATCGCCTCAACCACGATGCCTTTCTTTTGCGCTGCCTTGAGCGTTGCATCATATCCTGCAACCGCACCCATGTTTATGTAGTACGTACTACCGCCGTAACTGTAAGGAGAAGAGAATGCGCTGCTCTTTTTGGTTGATATTATTTTGCTTAGCACAACGTTCTGGGTTATGCTGTGCACGTCTAAGCTGTCGAAATCGGCTATGTATTTCGAGCCTCCTCCGGCGGCTATGCCCTTCTTGCCCTTGAAATCGCACTTCTCTGCGGAATATGTGGCGTAAACCTCATCGGCGTAGCGTGCGTGAGACACAAGGGTGTGCGTGCCGTCATCGTTAATCCTTACGATTGCCCATTTTGAAAGCGCACGGTCGTATCTCGCCAATGAGCTGCGCACCAACTTGCGCTTAACCTTAACGGTGAAATCGCCATTAGGTATGGCGGTTATGTAGTCGAACTTCGCGGTCTCGGTAACGTCCTCGAACGGTGCAATATCGGCAATGGCGTATTTTCCCTCCCCTACACAGGTGCCTGATATGGTAATGCTGTCATACGACACATCGACATTTTTTACCTTCGACTCGTATTCTGCCGCGAGATAGTTGGTGAGGTTTCTTGCCATTGCGGCTTTGGCCTTTTCTATGCTGTCGGCTATCTGTTCTTGGCGCTTTTCCTCATCGGTCATGACGCGTATGCGCAGATTGCGGAGCTTTATATCCACGCCCGAAGAGTTTCCGAAATCAATGCGCAGGCGGTCGCCCTTATTTCCCCACTTGAAACTTTTGCGCAACCTGCTTATGTTGTACCTGTAGGTTGCCCACTCGCTGCCCACGGTCGCGGGAATTTTGGTCACCATTACGGAGCGCTGTTCGCTAACGGGGTCGGCGAAGAATATCTGCGGGTTACCCACCCCCTTGGGACAGTTGTACTCGAACGAGAGTACGCACGAATCGGGCGGGAGGTTGGTTGTAAGTGTTTTTGTGAATATATATGGGTCGCCGCCGGTGGTGCTTATCGAATATTCCTTTGTATTCCCGTCATACGATACCGTGAGGTTGTTGAACAGACTCGAAGTGTTGAGCTCCGGATATGAGCTCTTGTCGAACTCGCCGCTGAACACCACACTGTCAACCTTTGAGCGCGATTTTAGCAGAAGCTGTTGGCGTGAGGAATTGTAAATCTTGAACATCGAACCGGTGCTGCCAAAGGAGATACTGTCAACTTCTGTAGCCGGGAAAGTGCCTAATGCCTGCCCCTTGCCGTAAACTGTTACAATTCTGTCGGCGGTTACGCCGGCTGCATAAGCAACGGAAATTGCGGCGAAGCAAAGCGGAAATATGTTTTTGCGTCTGAAATTTTTCATGGTAGTTTACTTTTTGATGATTTTCTTTGTAAGTTTCTTTCCATCGGCAGTTACAACACTCACTACATATACTCCCACCGGTATTCCGGCCGTGGAAACCACAACATCGCTTTCGGTTGGCGTTATGCTTGCAAACACCGCCCCATCGTAGGATATGAGCGATATGTTTTGAGGCGTTGCGGAGCTGCTGACACGAACCGCCCCACCCTCGCTGGTTATGTATGTGCCTGCCGACTTTTCGATTTCTATTCCCACAGGAATCGAAGTGCTGTGGAATGTTATGTAAGTGAAAGCCGCGTTTTCTACATTTACCGTATCCCCCTTCGCGGAAATAAGGGTAGTACCGGTGCTGCCGTTGATAATTTTGCGAATGTTGCCGAGGGACGCCACGGGAACATAGTTGCCTGCCATGTAAACATAAACATCGGTGGCTGAAGCCTGCAAGCCTACAACGAAAGCCGATAATGTTAAAATTTTTCTGATTCCCATTTGTTAGTTTGCTAATTCATCGCAAATATAGGCAATTACTGGAAAATAAGTTTATTTAAGGATAAAAATATGCAAATTATAAAGAACTTTCCCTCTCAAGCGGCACAAGCGCCCTTTTGTAGGGAATGTTCTTTATAATTATTGCTGTCAGCTAAAACTCAAAATAGCATACAATGCCTATCCGCAATGCCCATAAGCAGGCGTTGCGGATGATTTTTTGAAAAAGTAAGCCCCCTTAGTCAAATAAGGTCGGTTCAGGAGGCTTTTCTTTGCAATACAGCCGTTTGAACATGAATATACCGTTGAAACGGAGTTCTTAAGGAATGGCTGAGTACCTGAATTTCTTGCAGTGGCGAGGTTTACGGTAAGGTTTGTAAGTTAATGCTTTATACAACGTTATGGCGGCCGGAAAAAAGGTCTGATGTAGTTTTTTCTATGTCTGATGTAATTTTTCCTATGTCCTATGTAGTTTTTCCTACATCCCATGTGGTTCTATGGTGCCGGAGAATGAAAATGCGATTATGGTTTTGCAGAAATTGTAGGGGCGTATGGCATACGCCCGGTACACCACTGCTCGAACCATATAGCAACCCGTCGCCATAACATAATTTGCGCACTTCGGGCGTATGCCATACGCCCCTACGGCGGCGCTATTTGTTGGTTGACATGGCTTTGATTGTTTATTATTGCTGTCTGCCAAAATGCGTGCCTTTGTTCATGATTGCTGTGGTTATGTTTTGTAAAAACAAAAGTAACCGAAAGGACTGAATTCCAAGCGGGGAATCCGGCCCTGATTTTATATCGGTCGAAAACTTTTAGAGAACGGCAATATAATAATGGTTTCATATATGGAAAATCGCGCTTCGGTTCAGCGTAAAATATCAACCATTCTGCCAAAATTATCCTTGCTTTCCTTTATTCCTACCGTGGAGCCGCCACTTTTGCACCTGTGTTCAATTGCGGCACATACATTTATTTTCCTCCATCTTGGCTTTGAGTGCCACGGAAAGCGGCAGCACAAGCAGCGCGAGTATATACAGCAAACGCTTCATGGCTTTCAGTCTTTTGGCATCTGCGGCAGGGAATAGCCGTTATGGTAGGTGTGGTTAATCCATTCGTTAACGAGGTCGAGCGCACCGAACTCGGCATATCTGCGGTCGAAGCGCGGGTCGCCGTCTATCACCTTGAAGTCATCGTAATTCACAATCTTCACCTTGTCGTTGGCGGAAATGTTGGTGAACCTCATGTTTTCTCCGTCCCACTTCAGTTCCTTGTGGAGGCCTGTGAGACCTGCGAGGCGCGTTGCCATAACGCCCATGTCCACCATTTCGGTGAACGGGCCGGAGAACTCGAAATCCGAACACGTGGGCACTCGGTTTTTCGCCGACTCCTTGCAGGCGCGAATCCAGTCCTGCTCGTGGGCGTTGGAGTCCCAGATGCTCGCCACATCGCTCGTTACCACACGGCGTAGTTGCGGCGCCGGGTCCTTGAAATCCTTCATGCGGCTCTTAGGGAGCAGCGTGGGGTTCATGCCGTAGCACCCTGTCATAATCTTCCCCTTTGAGCCGATTATCAGGATGCCGCCGTTCTCGTCGCCGAGCATTTCGCCATCGGGAAGTTCTTCGGGACGCGGGGGCATAAGTCCGCCGTCATACCACGTGAGTTTTAGTTCGGGCATTTCTACATTGCCTTTCTTTGGGCGTGCAGGGAAGGTGTAGGTGATTGTCTCGGCATACGGGGGCGAATAAAGGTTGCTGAGGGTTGACGAGGCGATGACCTTCGTGGGATACTTCAAACCGAGCGCAAGCACTGCGGGGTCCATAATGTGGCAAGCCATGTCGCCCAAAGCACCTGTGCCGAAATCGTACCAGCCGCGCCAGTTCCACGGGCAATACGAGGGATGGTAGGGACGCATCTCGGCAGGGCCTATCCACAAAGGCCAATCGAGCGTGTCGGGCACGGCCGGGGTGTCGGCGGGCTTCATCAAGCCCTGCGGCCAAATGGGGCGGTCGGTCCAGCAATGCACCTCGCGCACCTCACCTATCTCCCCGGCCCAAATCCATTCGGCAACGCGCTTGTTCCACTCGAAAGAACTTCCCTGGTTACCCATCTGCGTTGCCACCTTGTACTTCTTGGCGAGCTTTGTGAGCAGCCTTGCCTCGTAAACCGAGTGCGTGAGCGGCTTTTGCAGGTAAACGTGCTTGCCGAGGGTTATAGCGTGGGCGGCTATGACGGCGTGGGTGTGGTCGGGGGTGGCTATCATCACCGCGTCGATGCTCTTGCCCATGCGGTCGAACATTTCGCGCCAGTCCTTGAAGCGTTTTGCCTTGGGGTAGTCGTTGAACGTCTTCATGGCATACTTCCAGTCAACATCGCAAAGGGCAACAATGTTCTCGGTGTTCATGTTTGTCATGTTGCGCCGCCCCACTCCGCCAACGCCAATGCCGGCAATGTTGAGCTTGTCGCTCGGGGCTTTGAAGCCGTAGGTTTTGCCGAGCACGTTTCCCGGCACTATGGCGAAAGCAGCCGCTCCCATGAGACTGTCTTTCAAAAACTGTCGTCTTGTTATATTTTTCATGGATTTTTATTGTGGTTGTTTTTTTCCTAATCCCTATTCAGCTTTGAAAAGGTCCTTTATGCCGCCTATGGAGCCGAGCATGTTTGTTGCCTCGATGGGCAGGTAAACGGTCTTTGTCTTGTCGCCGCTCGCCACGCTCTGAAGCATTTGTATGTATTTTTGGGCAAGCAGATAGTTTGCGGGGTTTGTGGATTTGCCAACCGCCTGGGTTATAAGTTCCACTGCCTTTGCCTCGGCCTCGGCCTGCTTAACCTTTGCTGCGGCAACGCCTTCGGCATTTAGGATTTCGCGCTGCTTTTCGGCCTCGGCGCGGTTGATTGTAGCCATTTTCTCGCCTTCCGATTTCAATATGGCACTCTGCTTCTCGCCTTCGCTGTTGAGTATCTCGGCACGCTTGTTGCGCTCGGCCTGCATCTGCTTCTCCATTGCTTGCAACACACTGCGCGGCGGAGTGATGTCTTGAAGTTCCACACGGTTCACCTTAATGCCCCACTTGTTTGTGGCATCATCGAGCACGGCGCGGAGTTTGGTGTTTATGGTGTCGCGCGAGGTTAGGGTTTCATCAAGTTCCATTTCGCCTATGATGTTTCTGAGCGTTGTTTGGGTTAGCTTCTCGATGGCGTTGGGCAGGTTGCTTATCTCATAAACGGCCTTGAACGGATCGACTATTTGGAAATAAAGCAGCGCGTTTATTTCGGTCTGCACATTGTCTTTTGTTATTACGTTTTGCTTGTCGAAGTCGTAAACTTGCTCGCGCAGGTCTATCTCGTTGGAATAGTAGTAGCGCTTGTTTCTCATCACTATTATGGTGCGCGCCTTGTCGATGAACGGCATTATGAGGTTTATGCCGGGGTTGAGCGTTGCATGATAGCGCCCAAGGCGTTCTATTATCTTGGTGCTCGACTGTGGGATGATTGTTATGCTCTTGGCCACGATAATTATGGCAAGAACAACGAGTGCTGCTAATACGTAGATCATGGTGTTATGTTTTAAATGTTTGTAATGGTCTTTTCACTCTGCCGGCATGGGCTTCACGGTGAGTATTATGCTATCGTGCGAAAGCACAATAACCTTTGTGCCCGCTGCCACCGCAGCACCGTTGTACGACACGCTGCGCCACATGTCGCCATCGATTGCCACGTAGCCGTAACCGCCGGCTTTTATTTCCTCTCTCACCACGCCGATTTTGCCGTCAAGCGCGGCGGCGTTGCTTTTGCGCGTATTTCTTTGCCCGAAACGTTTCAAAACCCTGGGACGCAGAAATAAAAGGCACGCAACCGAAACCACCGCAAACAAGGCGAGGCACACGCCGAACCCGCAGCCTAATGCGGCGCCCACGGCCGAACACACAGCCCCGGCACTTAGGCAAAGCATAAAAAAGTCGCCCGCAGTGAGTTCGAGCACAAGGAACACGAGAGCCACAACGGCCCACATCTCCCAATGGTATGTCATAAGTAAGTTTGTCATAATTTACATGGTATGGATTTATATGTTTCGTATATGTGGTTTGCGCTATTGGTCAAGCCTCAGACGGTAGCTGAATGTTACTATTCCCGAAATATTCCTGCCGCCGCTGTTGCGAAACTTAACGAAACCGAAATCGGCCTGCGCCCCAACCGCAAAAATACGGCTGAATTCGTATGCCACGCCAGCCGAAACGCCGCAGTCGAACCGCCTTGTGCCTTTCTCTTTGAAAGTGGACTTTTCGTAATAGAAGCGTTCGGGCAGGTTTTGGTCGGTGTCGCCGCGTGTTTTGCGCTTGCCGCCCACACCGACAGCGGCATAAGGTCCTGCCGAAAACTCGATGTAATGCAGCGGCGCAACCTCAAGATAGTAGTTTGCCATGACCGGCACCTCGACGTAAAACTTGCCTGTGCTTACGTTCTTAACGCCCATAAGCGGGTTGCCGTCCTCACCGTTCACGATGTTGCCCTTGTCGTCGCGCAAATACACGCTCTCGTTTTTGTCTTTATAGCCCTTGGCATAGAAAAACATTCCCGGTTCTACGCTGAAATTCCCGGGCAGCTCGTATTCGTATGAAGCCCCGAGCCTGAAGGCTCCCACATTGTCGGTGGAGCTCCCGATGTGGCTTGAAACGCCTCCGCCTATTGAGAAGTTTATGCGCTGTGCGCCTGTAGTCGCAAAGGTTGCGGCAACAAATAAAAAGGAGAGGATTATGCGTTTTTGTGTCATTGCATGATTATTTGGTGTAAAAATAGCGATTTATTGAGAAACACGGAATGCCGAAAAAAGACATTTTTAGTCCATCCAAGGCAGTCGGCCGTTACAAAAGGCTCGGTTTTGTCGTAACAACTTGATTTGCATGTATTTGCCTTTGATTAAACATTACTCTGTGCTTTTTTGTTTTTCAGCATATTACAACGGCGAAAAAAAGGTCTGACATAATTTTTCCTACGTCCTATGTAGAAAAAACTACATCGGACATGGTTTTTCCTATGTCTGATGTAGTTTTTGAGGTGTTTTGAAAATGGCAAGCGGTTTAAGCCCTGCGCCATTTGCAGGGGTGCATTGCATACGCCCTGTATGCCATCGCTTTAACCGCCTCACAAACCGCCGCCACGAAATTGCGAACCGGCGCAATTCAGGCGCATGCCATACGCCCCTGCGGCGGTATAATTCAATAATTTTCTGCGCTTTGTGAAAAAACACAAGCATCAGCATTTACGCTGTCAATGCTCGAAAAATTTCTTCCAGTCATCCTTGGGTTGCTTTCCTTTGGGTGCGAAATCGTCATTGAAGTCATCGTTTCGCTTCCTGCCCTTTTTATTTTTAGGGGCCTCGTCGCGGAATTTCTCCCCGCCCTTTTGGCGGCGTTTCCCGGCTCCGCCATTGTCGGAGTGCCTTGTGCCGGTGGCTTCGGCATCGTCAACAACAACACGACGACCCTTGTAGTTGGCTTTCTTGAAACTTTTAAGTACACCGGGAGCCTCGCCCTCGGGAACCTCGAAGAACGAGCAGCTTGTGGTTAGGTCTATGCGTCCTATGTCAACACTCCCGCCAACATACTTGTTTATCAATCCTATAATTTCGCGGGCATATACACCGTCGCGCTTTCCAAGGTTTATGAAAAGGCGCTTGTAGCCTTTCTCGGGCGTAACCTTTCCGCCCTTTCCGCCCTGCCTGCGCGAACGGCGGTCGCGGCGCGAGCTTTTACCCTCTCCGCCATCGTCATCGCGCTCACTCTTTTCGTCAGGCTCTACTATTTCGGGGGCATTGGAATAATACTCCACAAACCTTCCGAACGCCGAGGCCACTATACGCTTCACGATGTCGTCCTTGTCCATCCACGCAAGTTTGCGCATAACCTCGGGCATGAAGGGTGCTATCTGCTCCTCGTCAACCTCCGTGCGCTCAAGCTTGTCTATAACATTGTAGAGCTGCTTTGTGCATATTTCCTTTGGTGTGGGCAGTTTGCAGCGTACAAACTTCTTACCTATTTCTTTCTCAATGCGGCGTATCTTGCCCTTTTCGCGCAGGTGCACAATGCTTATCGATGTTCCGCGTTTGCCGGCACGCCCCGTGCGCCCGCTGCGGTGGGTGTAGCTTTCTATGTCCTCGGGCAAACCGTAGTTTATTACATGTGTAAGGTCATCCACGTCAAGCCCTCGGGCAGCGACATCGGTAGCCACAAGAAGCTGTACCCTTTTTTGGCGGAACTTCTGCATGGTGAGGTCGCGCTGCGCCTGCGAAAGCTCTCCGTGAAGTGCCTCGGCATTATAGCCGTCTTGTATCAGCTTGTCGGCAACCTCCTGGGTCTCCATTCTGGTGCGGCAAAAAATAATGGCGTATATTTTGGGCTGGTAGTCAACAATGCGCTTCAAGGCGGCATATTTGTCGCGAGCGTGTACAAGGTAGTATTCGTGGTTTACTTTCTCAGCGCCCTCGTTGCGCGAACCTACAACTATCTCCTTGGGGTCGGTTAAGTAGTTGCGGGCTATCTTTTCTATATCACGGCTCATGGTGGCGGAAAATAGCAGTGTGTTCCTGTTTTTCGGCACACCTGCGAGAATTGCGTCAATGCTCTCTGTAAAACCCATGTTGAGCATCTCATCGGCTTCGTCGAGCACAACATTTTCCACGCCGTCGAGCTTGGCGGCCTTGCGCTCCATAAGGTCTATGAGACGGCCCGGAGTTGCCACCACTATCTGCACTCCCTTTTTTAGAGCCTTTATTTGGCTGCCTATGTCGGCACCTCCGTAAACGGCAAGAACATGTACGTGTTCGAGATACTTTGAATATTCCTTTAAATCGTCTGCTATTTGCAGGCAAAGTTCCCTGGTAGGACTCAGAATTACGGCCTGTATGCCTTCCTTATCTTTCTTGACCTTCTGCAAAAGGGGCAGACCGTATGCGGCAGTCTTTCCTGTTCCCGTTTGCGCAAGCGCTATCACATCATTACCCTCACCCAATAAGTACGGAATCACTTCCTCTTGAATAGGCATGGGGCTTTCGTAGCCTATTTCGTCAATGGCTTTAATCAATTCGGGCTCCAAACCGAGCTCTTCAAATGTCTTCAATTTACGTAAACTTATAAAATCGGGTGCAAAGGTAATGATTTAGTGAATAATACGTGCGAATATGCCATAACAAAACTCTGATGTTCCACGTGCAACCTGCAATAGCACGATTAGGGAAGCTTTGGTCAAACTATGAGGTTTTTTGTTACAAACACCCTGATTAACAAACTAATGGCACACGTAACAAACTATTTCGCGTTGCGAAACAGGCATTGTACAAAACAAAAAACAATGGATTTCATTATTTTGGAGTAATTTTGCCATAACTCTGCGCCACCAATCAAAGGCGCACTGCAAAAAATATGACGAACTTTAATTATGACGTAGTTGTGGTTGGGGCGGGCCACGCCGGATGTGAAGCGGCAAGCGCCTCGGCAAGATGCGGATGCCGCACCTGTCTCGTAACAATGGACATGGAGAAAATTGCGCAAATGAGTTGCAACCCCGCAATAGGCGGAATAGCAAAAGGACAGATTGTGCGGGAAATCGACGCGCTGGGAGGATACACAGGGGTTGTTACCGACCGAACCGCAATTCAGTTCCGAATGCTGAACCGCTCAAAAGGTCCGGCTATGTGGAGTCCGCGCTCGCAGTGCGACCGCATGAAGTTCAGCGCAGAATGGCGCAAGATTCTTGAAAATACCGACAACCTTGACATTTGGCAGGACCAAGTGGAGGAACTTATCGTGGAAAACGGAAAAGCAGTCGGAGTGGAAACACAATGGGGCGTGAAGATTAGCGCCAAAGCAGTTGTGATAACAACCGGAACATTCCTTAACGGACTCATGCACATAGGACGCAGGAAAGTTGCGGGAGGACGGTGTGCGGAACCCGCCGTGGCCCACCTTACAGAGTCAATAACACGCCACGGTATAAAATCGGACAGAATGAAAACCGGAACGCCGGTAAGAATAGACGCACGCAGCATTGATTTCTCGCAGCTCGAAGTGCAGGAAGGCGAAAACGACTTTCACCGCTTCTCATATATTACCGAAAGCAGAAGCCTTCCACAACTCACATGCTGGCTGTGCTCCACTAATGACACTGTTCACGAAATATTAAAAAAAGGACTTGCCGATTCGCCGCTGTATAATGGACAAATTCAAAGCATAGGGCCGCGCTACTGTCCGAGCATAGAAACAAAACTCGTTACATTTCCAGACCGCGACCACCACCCTCTTTTTCTTGAGCCCGAAGGCACCTCAACACGCGAGATGTATCTTAATGGATTTTCCTCAAGTATGCCGATTGACGTGCAGCTTGAAGCAATACGCCATATAAAGGGTTTTGAAAACGCTATAGCCTACCGCCCCGGATATGCCATAGAATACGACTTCTTCGACCCAACGCAGCTTAATCACTCGCTCGAATCAAAAATAGTAGAGGGGCTTTTCTTCGCAGGACAAGTGAACGGAACAACAGGATACGAAGAAGCAGCAGGACAAGGAATAATCGCAGGGATAAACGCAGCACAAAAAGTAAAAGATGCCGAACCACTAATCCTGCATCGCGATGAAGCGTATATCGGAGTTCTGATTGACGACCTGGTAACAAAAGGCGTTGACGAGCCATACCGCATGTTTACATCCCGAGCCGAATTCCGCATTCTACTACGCCAAGACAACGCAGACGAAAGACTGACACCAAAAGCAAGAAAATTCGGAACTGTAAGCGAAGAAAGATGGGAAAAATTCAAGAAAAAACAAAAAACAGTAAACGACATAATATACTATTGCGAACATACCAAAGCAAAACCGAAAGAAATAAACAACGCGCTCATTGAAATGGGCACAACCAAAATAGAATTTTCAGAAAGTCTGTCGGAACTTATAAACCGACCGCAAATAAACCTTGAAAAATTGTCAAACTTCGTTTCTCCGCTGAAAGAACTCATGGGAAACGGAGACGGAAGCAAAGAAGCATGCGAAGCAGCTGAAGTAAAAATAAAATATAAAGGTTACATTGAGCGCGAACGCAAACTTGCTGAAAAAGTACTACGGCTGGAAGATATCAAAATTCGCGGACGTTTCGACTATTCGAAAATAAAACAGCTAACAATAGAGGCACGACAAAAACTCGAAAGGATAAATCCGGAAACACTTGCAGAAGCAAGCCGCATTCCCGGAATTTCGCCCAGCGATATAAGCGTTCTTTTAGTGCTCATGAAGCGATGAACACAAAAAATCACTTAAAGTTTTACTTCAGTTCCACGTGAAACAATATTTATCACAAAACCATCAAAACACCTTATTATGAACGAAAAATATGTGCTTGGACACTTAAGAAACATTCCCGATTTTCCAAAACTCGGGATACAATACAAAGACATTAACTTCCTTTTCAGCGATGCCACGGTACTACATGAATTGAGCGATGAACTATATCATAGGTACAAGGATAATTGCATTACGAAAGTGGTGGGAGTCGAGACACGCGGCTTAGTATTAGCATCGATTTTAGCCGAAAAACTTGGAGCCGGGCTTGTAATGTGTCGCAAAAAAGGCAAGATGCCAGGCAATACAAAAAGCGAAAAATATGAAAAGGAATACGGTTTCGACGAGATAGAAATGCAGGAAGATTCAATTAAAAAAGATGATGTCGTATTAATCCACGATGACCTTTTGGCCACAGGCGGTTCAATGAAAGCAGCATATAACCTCGTTGAAAAATTCTCACCCCAAAAAATTTTTCTAAACTTTATATTCGAGCTTAAAAGCGAATGTCCCAACGGTAGAAAGGCACTTCCCACAAACGTAGACATACAAAGTCTGCTCGTAATTTGATGTGCAAAAACAATGACAAAAGAGGAAAACAACAGACGGCTTGAATACTTGAAAGGGATTGTTGACAACCTTCCCGACTCCCCCGGCTGCTATCAATACCTCAATGACAAGGGGGAAATCATTTACGTTGGAAAAGCGAAAAAACTTAAACGGCGAGTAAGTTCATACTTTAAAGGTGAACAACCCAACCTTAAAACCCACATACTGGTAAGTAAGATACGCGATATAAAATACATCGTTGTAAGAAGCGAAGAAGATGCCCTACTGCTTGAAAACAATCTCATAAAACGCTACAAACCGCATTACAATATACTGCTTAAAGACGATAAAACCTACCCTTCGATCTGCATAACAAAAGAAGATTACCCAAGAATAATAAAAACGAGGAGGAGAATCCGCAATGGCTCGGAATATTTCGGTCCATATTCGCACATACAAACAATGTACGCGCTGCTCGACCTGATTAAAAAGGTTGCGCATCCAAGACCGTGTGCAATGAAAATGACAAAAGAAGGCGTAAGATGCGGAAATTACAAGGAATGTTTGGAATGGCACATAAAAAATTGCCTTGCGCCATGCACCGGACGGCAAACACACGAAGAATACATTGAACAAATAAATGAAGCACGGGAAATTCTGAACGGAAACACTAAAGACATTCTACGCAGAATGCGTACTGAAATGGAAACGCTCGCACAACAGCTGCGCTTTGAAGAGGCTGCTGAAATCAAGAAAAAGTATGATTTGATGGAGAACTACTGCGCAAAAAGCGAGATTGTGTCCAACGTGGTGAACAATGTGGACGTTTTCTCCGTTGAAAGCGATGAAAACGCCGCATACATAAACTATATGCACGTAACAAAGGGAATGATAAACCAAGCATTCACTTTTGAATACAAAAAGCGACTTAACGAAAGCGACGAGGAACTTCTCGAAATGGGAATTGTTGAAATGCGCGAGCGATACGGCAGCAAGGCAAAAGAAATAATTGTACCTTTCCACGTTGACATAGAACTCGACGGCGTTGATTTTACCATACCGCAAAGAGGCGACCGATACAAGCTTCTGAAACTCTCACAATTAAATGTCAAGGAGTATAAGTTCGACCGTCTCAAACAATCCGAAAAGCTTAATCCGGAACAGAAAACCATGCGACTTATGAAGGAAATACAAGAAGACCTTCATCTTGAAAAGCCGCCGTTCAGAATAGAGCTGTTTGACAACTCCAACATATCAGGAACAGATGCCGTGGCGGCATGCGTTGTTTTTGAAAAGCTGAAACCTGCCAAAAAAGAATACAGAAAATACAACATTCGCACCGTTACAGGACCCGATGATTACGCCTCGATGAAAGAAGTTGTATATCGCCGCTACTCACGCGCAAAGGAGGAAGACAGTCCACTCCCCGACCTTATAATAACCGATGGTGGTAAAGGCCAAATGGAAGTTGTGCGCGAAATAGTCGAGGACAAACTCAACCTTAAGATTCCCATTGCGGGTCTGGCCAAAGACAACCGCCACCGCACGCACGAACTCCTTTACGGCTTTCCGCCAATGGTTATAGGATTGAAACAAAACACCGCCCTATTCCGGCTGCTCACCCACATGCAGGATGAGGTACACCGTTTTGCCATTACTTTTCACAGACAAAAACGCAGCAAACGCGTCCTGAAATCAGAACTTGACGACCTAATCGGTATAGGCCCTAAAACTAAAAACCTGTTGCTCAGTAAATTAGGAAGCGTAAAGAGAATAAAAAGCGCAAACCTTGCAGAACTTCAGCAAATACTTGGCAGCAAAAAAGGCGAAAACCTCTACACGCAGTTGCACGAACGCGATGCATCACCCGCAGAGCAACTTTAACAAATTGTTTTACTGCAAGATACATAATATATCCTTTATCATCTTCGCCATAATAAAGTATAATCGCTAATTTTGCAGTGAATTAACAACCAAAGCAAACACAATGAGAGCCGTAATACAGCGCGTGGGCCACGCAAGCGTAACAATAAACGGAACAAAGAAAAGCGAAATCGGTAAAGGCTTCCTCGTTCTTTTGGGTATAGAAAACCCGGATACCGAAGAAGACATTGCCTGGCTTGTAAAGAAGATAGGCGGACTTAGGGTTTTCGACGATGAAAACGGTGTTATGAACCTTTCGGTCAAAGACATAAATGGTGAAATACTCATTGTAAGCCAGTTCACGCTCATGGCATCATACAAGAAAGGCAACCGACCATCGTACATCCGTGCGGCAAGCCACGACATAGCAATTCCGCTATACGAAAAGTTCTGTCGGGCAATGGAAAAAGAGTTCGAAAAAGCGGTGAAAACAGGAACTTTCGGTGCAGACATGAAGGTTGAATTGCTAAACGACGGTCCGGTAACAATATGTATGGACACAAAAAACAAAGAATAACAATGACACTTCAAGAGTTACAGAACGAAGTTGACACCTGGATAAACAGATACGGAGTAAGGTATTTCAGCGAGCTCACAAACATGGCCTGCCTAACGGAAGAAGTAGGCGAAATGGCGCGAATTATGGCACGCACATATGGCGACCAATCATTCAAAAAGGGTGAAAACCATGATTTGAGCGATGAAATCGCCGATGTTTTGTGGGTGCTAACCTGTATTGCCAACCAAACGGGAGTAAATCTTGAAGAGGCAATGAGAAAAAACTTTATAAAAAAAACAAAGCGCGACAACACACGACATATTGAAAACGAGAAACTTAAACACAACAATAAATTATGAAAGAAACCGAACACAACCACTGCTGCTGCCATCATGAACATGAAAGCGATCATAATTGCGGTTGCGGCCACAATCATGAACACAACGAGGAAAACCACTGCTGCTGCGGGCATCACCACCATTGCGAAGACCATTGCGGATGCGGTGAAAGAGACGCTGATTTGTACGACAAAATCCGCAACACACTCGACAAATACGACTACTCCCTCACCATAGAACAAGCCGGACACAAAGCTGCCCACATTATCGAAAACAAAGCAAGCGAAAACAACACTCACGATGTATGGAGATTTCTGCTGAGCAGTTTGGAACTAACATCGCTAAAGGTTACCGACAACGATGAAAGCATACTTGCCATGGTTGAGAAGATAAATTCGTTCGAAGACGCCTACCCCGAACTTCCCCATATAGCTGCCGTTTGCGTGTACCCCAATTTTGTGCACCTTGTAAGCAACTGCCTTGAGGTTGACGGGGTTAAAATAACGAGCGTGGCAGGAAATTTCCCTTCATCACAAACATTCAGCGAGGTAAAACTTGTTGAAAGTGCGCTTGCGCTAAAAGACGGCGCAGACGAAATAGACATTGTTCTACCCGTTGGAAAATTCCTCAGTTCCGATTATGAAACTGTTGACGAGGAAATCGAGGAAATAAAAAGCTATTGCGGTGAAAATAAGCTGAAGGTAATTCTTGAAACAGGTGCACTTCAAAGTGCCGAAAACATAATACGCGCAGGAATTCTTTCAATGTATTGCGGAGCCGACTTCATAAAAACCTCCACAGGCAAGCTGTCAATAGGCGCAACCCCCTCTGCGGTTTATGCAATGTGTGAAGCAATAAAACAGTATTACGCAAATCACAACCTTAAAATCGGTATAAAGATTGCCGGAGGGGTGAAAACCACGCAAGATGCAGTAAACTACTATACTATAGTTAAAGAAGTTATTGGCAATGAATGGCTTACAAACGATTTGTTCCGCATTGGAGCATCAAGTCTTGCAAACTCGCTAATTGGAGCTATCACCAATACCGAGACAAAATACTTTTAAACAGGCAGTAATAGCCGAAAGTAACGCAACAACAAGAATTTCATATATATAAGCCCGACAAAAATTCTTGGCGTATATATTTGTAATTCTGTAGATTAAAAAGTCGGAAAACTACATCGGACATAGAAAAAACTACAACAGACGTAGGAAAAATTATGTCCGATGTAGTTTTTATTATTTCATACATTGTTTGCACCTACAAACAATCAACGCAAACAATTCAAAGCAATAGCAAAATAAAACCTGATTTATTTGTCGCGACTTACCACGAAATCAACATAGCTTATTATGGCATTCTTAACTATATCGTTTTTGAAAGATTCAACAATCCCATAAGCCTCCTCGCGGTAATTGTCCATAACCTTATATGCGTATGATATACCACCGTTTTCCTTAATATATTCTATAAAATCGCTGATTTCATCGCGGGTTGCACTCCCCTCCTTCACCTTATCGGCTATTTTATGGTAATGTTCTTCACTACTGTTTTTCAAAACATAAATGGCAGGAAGGGTAAGCTTTCCTTCCACCATGTCGTTGCCTGTGGGTTTGCCAATCTTGGTATTGTCGTAATAATCGAATATATCATCGCGTATCTGGAAACACATTCCTATAATCTCGCCCAATCTTTTTGCTTTGGCAATATCTGCAGCGGGTGCACCCACCGATAACGCGCCAAGCTCGCCGCAAGCCGAGAAAAGTTCGGCAGTTTTGTTTCTGATTACTTCGTAATACGCCTCCTCCGAAACAATTTTGTTGCGAATATTGGCCTGCTGCTTCACCTCTCCCTCCGAAAGCAAAATTCCAAGCTGAGAAATGCGATTTACTATTGCCATAGTCCCGGTTTCCACCGACTGTTTCAGCGCCAATGAAAGCAGGTAGTCGCCCACCAAAACGGCGAGCTTGTTTCCGTATTTTGCATTCACCGACTTCAATCCCCTGCGTTCATCGCTCTCGTCTACCACATCGTCATGAAGAAGACTGGCGTTATGGAAAAGTTCGAGTGCAAGAGCCACATTGTAAGTAACATCGTTAACCGCAGCAAATTCCTTTGCCGAAAGCAAAACAAGCATCGGTCTCATCATCTTCCCTTTCCTTGAACGCACGTATTCAAGTATAGTGCCGAGCAAGTCATCCTCATGACCCAACACACTGTCGTAAAGTTCAACACATTTTGTAAGCTCCTTTTTTATAGGGGAAGATATTGTTTGAAGTTCTGCCATGTCATTATTTTGGAGGTACAAAAATACGAATTTATAGCTATCCATTCGATGATTTTCACTACATTTACAGAAAAATAAGGACATATGAACAAATTATACCTGCTCGATTCCTACGCGCTTATTTACCGCGCCTACTACGCCATGATACGCAGCCCGCGAATAAATTCCAAAGGATTCAATACTTCGGCAATCTACGGTTTTGTAAACACCATCGAAGAAATAATGAGGCTCTCCCCTACCCACTTGGCTGTGGCGTTCGACCCGAAAGGAGGAAAAACATTCCGAAACGAGCTATATCCGCCCTACAAGGCACAGCGCGAGGCCATGCCCGAAGACATACGGAAATCGGTGCCAATAATCAAAGACATTATCAAGGCTATGAACATACCATTGCTTGAAGCCGAAAACTTTGAGGCAGACGACATAATAGGAACCGCATCCAAAAAATTCGCCACACCCCACACCGAAGTTTACATGATAACCGGCGACAAAGACTATGGGCAACTAGTAAACGAAAACGTTTGGATGCTGAAACCAACCCACGGAGGCGGCTTCGATAAATTGGGAATTGAGGAAATAAAGGCAAAATACGGCATCGACTCTCCCCTGCAAGTAATCGACCTCCTTGGCTTGATGGGCGACACCGCCGACAACATTCCCGGATGTCCGGGAGTTGGTGAAAAAACCGCCGTGAAACTTTTGTCGCAATTCAACAACATTGATAACATAATTGCGAACGCAAAAAACATAAAGGGCGCACTCGGAAAAAAAATCGAAAGTGCCGAAGAGCAAATCAAACTTTCAAGAACTCTCGCCGTGATACGCACAGATGTGCCCATTTCGTTTTCGTTTGATGACCTAAAGGTGAAAGAGCCGGATTACGAAGAACTGAAAAAAATATACGCCGAACTTGAATTCCGCTCCAAACTGAAAAAACTCGGTGCAGAACCCGGAAAGAATGAAGGCGACTTTGCCGGAGGACTTTTTGATGCCATTGGAACAGAAAAAGAGAAAAAGCAAAACAATGTTAATAAAAGTGTAAAAAACAAAGGTTCAAAACCCGAAAATTACGGAGTATTTCCTACCAACCCACAGGAAGAAGAAAAATACCGCAGTATTTCGAGCCTTAAAACCCTACCCCACTCTTATTACCTCGTTGACAATGAAGATGAAATGCGCAAATTATGCCAAAAATTCTTGTCAGCGGATTTTCTCAGTTTAGACACCGAAACCACTTCAACCGATGCCATCAACGCCGAACTGGTTGGTTTGAGCTTTTCAACCCGCGAATTCGAGGCATACTACATACCCGTGCCTGCCGAAAGAGAAAAAGCACAAAAAATCGTCGATATTTTCAAACCGGCATACGAAAGCGAAATTTTGAAAATAGGACAGAACATAAAATACGATATACTGGTTTTGCGCAACTACGGAATACGCGTCGGCGGAAAACTGTGGGACACAATGGTGGCCCATTACATTCTGCAACCGGAGCTTCCCCACAATATGGACACGCTTGCCGAAAAATACCTCAACTACTCCACAATAAAAATTGAGAAGCTTATAGGCCCGAAAGGTAAGAACCAAAAAAATATGCGCGAGCTTCCGCCATCGGATGTATATGAATATGCCGGCGAGGATGCCGATGTTACACTGCGACTTAAAAAGGTGCTGAAACCCGAAATCGAGAAAGCCGGAATGGAAAGCCTTTTCAGCGATGTGGAGATGCCGCTCGTAAATGTGCTCGCCGAAATGGAGGAAAACGGGGTGAGCATAGACACAGCCGCACTGAAAGAGACTTCGGAACTTTTCACGCAGCGCATGAACAAATACGAGGAAGAAGTTTACAAAATAGCCGGCGAGAAATTCAACCTCTCATCGCCAAGGCAGGTGGGCGAAATCCTTTTCGACAAAATGGCTCTCGACCCGAAGGCAAAGAAAACAAAAACCGGGCAATATGTAACATCCGAGGAAGTGCTTACAAAGCTGCGAAACCACAGTCCTATAGTGGATTACATACTCAAGTACAGGGGCATGAAGAAACTTATCTCAACATATCTTGATGCCCTGCCGCAGCTTATAAACCCAAGAACGGGAAAAATACACACCTCGTTCAACCAAACGATTACGGCAACCGGCAGGCTAAGCTCAAGCAACCCGAACCTGCAAAACATACCTGTGCGCGGGGATGACGGAAAAGAAATACGCAAGGCATTCATTCCCGAGGAAAACTGCGAGTTTTTCTCAGCCGACTACTCGCAAATAGAACTCAGGATAATGGCCCATCTTTCCCGGGACAAGCACATGCTTGCCGCCTTCAACAACGGCGAAGACATTCACGCAGCCACGGCGGCTAAGATATACCACAAAGCCATAACAGAAGTTACAAAAGACGAACGGCGCAAAGCCAAAACCGCAAATTTCGGCATTATCTACGGAATATCCGCTTTCGGGCTTTCAGAACGCCTTGACGTGCCAAGAAAAGAAGCCAAAGAGTTAATATACAACTACTTCAAGGAATATCCGCGCATAAGGGAATATATGGACGAAAGCATTGAAAAAGCCCGCGAAAAGGGATATATCGAAACACTGCTCCACCGCCGCAGATACCTTCCAGACATAAATTCCGCAAACTCGGTTGTGCGGGGATACGCCGAGCGGAATGCAGTGAACGCTCCCATACAAGGCAGTGCCGCTGACATTATAAAGATTGCGATGGTAAGGATTTTCAGGCGTTTCAAGGAGGAAAAACTTCGTTCGAAAATGATTTTGCAGGTTCATGATGAATTGAATTTCAGCGTGTTCCCCGATGAAAAGGAAAAAGTGCAGCAAATAGTGATTTGGGAAATGGAAAATGCCTACAAACTTTCCGTTCCGTTGAAAGCTGATTTCGGTTGGGGCAAAAACTGGCTCGAGGCGCATTAATTCCCCAAAAATACAATTTACAGACGAAAATTAAAAACAGGCCGAAGCATAATGCCGTTGTTTCGGTCTGTTTTTTTGTAACGGCGCAATTAAGTCAAAAATCGCGTAACCTTATGATTTTCAAAAGAATAACCGCATAAAATATATTTATTATAATATATTGTCTTTCAGGTGTTTGTAATAGGCAAAAAAAGGTCTGATGTAGTCTGGATTATACCAGACATAATTTTTCCTGCATAGGACGTAGTATTTACTACATCAAATGTATTTTTAACTGTATTGTTTTTGCGCAAATTGTAGGGGCGTATGGCACACGCCCTGTATGCCACCGCATAAACCGCACCGCAAACCGCCGTACCAAATTGCATAATCCGCGCAATTCTAGGCGTATGGCATACGCCCCTACAAATTTACAATTTTCAATCAATCAACAATTTGTACTGCTTTATAGTATAAATAAATGGCGCATTGTATATGCCGCACACACCACAACCAAAAGCCTTTCAAATATAAAACACCACCGCCCTGCCCCACTCTTACGTTTTTCGCCTGAAAACAAGTTTAAAGAAAAAAAATTTGCGGAATAAAATGTTTTGAGTAATTTTGCATCGCTATTTAACGATAGCGCGTGTTTGTTCCATGGTGTAATGGCAGCACTAGAGTTTTTGGTTCTCTCAGTCATCGTTCGAATCGGTGTGGAACAACAATAAGGACGGCATACATTGAGTGTGCCGTCTTTTATATTTGCGCAATTCCCTGCTGATTTGCTTTTCCGTATGAAGATAAATAGCTATAATTGAAGACAAAACAACATGGTATCAATGAAAACATTACTGAGAACTTTTGCAGCCTTTGCAGTGGTGGCACTCTCCCCTGCCGCATCTTTTTTAACAAAGAGGCACAGTTAAAAACATTAAAGGAATTTGGCAGCTCACCATACCATCGGGAAACGATACCGAAAGCCAGACAAGCTTTGTGGGGACATGGAAAATCTACAGCAATGACGGGCATTACACCATAATGACAAAAAAGTCTGACAAAGACATTTCCACAATTACCTCTGAAGGCAGGTACAGCGTTGTAAACGACTATATAATAAAGGAAAACGTTGAGAAATAGCAGGACGGAAATGCCGGGACAACTTACGAAATAAAAGTGAAATTTGTAGGCAACGGACTGATGAACATTGTTCACAACATAAATTCTGAGGATAGAAAATGGCAGGAACTTTGGAAGCGCGTCGGAATAAAGGGCAACGATTCCGACATGGCCTACATCAACAAAGACGAAAAGAAGAAAGGCGGTTCAAGAGACATCAATGGAGTGTATTTCAATGCCGAGAAAATGCCGAAATATTCCAAGGGAAACGAGCAGGACATGATAAGGAAAATATCAGAAACCATTGCATATCCAGAGGAGGCACAATAGAAAGGTCTTGAAGGTATAACAATGGTGCGCTATGTTGTTAACGAAAAAGACAAACCCGAATACATGAAAATTGTGCGCTCATCCCATCCCATTCTTGACGCTGAAGCTAAGAGAGTTATAGCCAAACTAACATTCGTTCCGGGAATGCAGTTTTGACGGCAGCAAGGTTTCTTCACATAAAAGCTATGCACTGAAAGCAAAGATGAAGATTAAACCTGTTGACAAGGATAAGTAGAGTGGATATTCAAGTTATATAAAAAATGGTGTGCTTTTTTGGCACACCATTTTTAGTTTATTTATTGCTCTGGAGTGAACATGGGGTCCCAAGGCGGGAGCAGCGTGGCTTTTTGCTTGAGCAAGTCGAGCGTGGGTTGCGACATATATTTCTTTTCAACCACAAGGCGGAACAAATATCCGTCAAGCCAGGCATCGGTCATTATCAGGTGTCCCCTGTAGCCGTAATCGCTTCCCCAACTGTTTTCAACCTCCCATTTCAAGGGCTTTCCGCTTTTGTCGAGGTCAACTGCCATAAGCGTCATTGCGTGCGAAGACATTGAGGCAAAGCTCATAATCCTTTCCTTCTTTGTCATGTTGAATTCCGTGCCCATTATAGAGGAATAGTCAAAGTTTGCGCTGTCAAGCACGCCTGTGTTCCTGTCAAGGAATTTGCCTACATCACACGACATATACATCATTGTGCTGTCTTTTATTGAGCGTATTGCAATCTGCTTTATTGAATCCATAGGCAGGTTTAGGTAAGTCCAGTTCTCACCATCATAAGCGTGGCGATCAAAGTCTATTTCATAAACCTTGTTATATTCCCTCGTAGGATCGTTCATGAGCATAACATAGTTGTTCTTCAAGTCATCGGCTACATATTCTTTATAGAAACCAAGCGGAGTGTATTCCTTAGTACTTACGGGCTTGCCGCTTTTGTCAACCATTGTCCACGTGAATTTCTCAGGGGGAGTGCCGAGGAAGAGCGAGAGCATGTGGTAAACAGTTCCGAGCATCTCAACCTTGCGCTTCTGCATTGCTTCCTTCTTAGCACCCTTTTTTGCCATTGCGCGGAGCTCGATGCCAAACTGGCGCAGCTTGTAACTTACGAGCTTGTTCATGCGACTTGTGTTGTTGGCAGCGTATGTCTCGGCCATCACTTCAGACGGCACAACGCCGTATTTTGAAATAATGTCGGCTATGCCGGTAAACTGTCCTCCGTCTGAAAGCGGGTTTTTGAACAGCCATTCCACCAGCTTATCGTCCATGGGTTTCTTGGCGTTGTCGATTATTCCCTGAAGAAAAAGATTTGATTTCTCAAGCTGGTCGTAGAAGAAGCAATAAGCGTGGGAAAACTTAAAATCTCCCAAACCGTATTTTGCTATCATCTTGGCGCGCATCACATTTAACCCGGTAAAAAGCCAGCAACGCCCTGAGGACTTTTGGTCGGTTATACCCTCAGACTTTACATAGTTAGAAAAAAACTTGTTTTGCGCCGCCGGATTTGAAGCATTCCTTGTTAGAATGTTAATGTCGGTTGCCGATAGAGCGTTTGCAAGAGCTTTGTTGGTAGCAGTTGTATTCTGCATCTTTTTAAGTTTTCCCAAAACATCCGGGGTTATTCCTCCGCTTTGCTGGGCAAAAGCCGACAAACCGCATACTGCTACGGAAAGCAGGGTAGTTGTTATTTTGTTCATTATTATATATTTGTTTTTTGGTTTATATGCATTATTCTGTCTCGTGATACTCCTATAACACCTTTCACCTTTTCTATTTCGGTTATTATTTTTTCTGTTTTCTTTCCATGTTCGGGTATTTTCAAAGCCACGGCGTTTATTATGCCATATTCGTATATCACGGTGCACCCCTGCTTTTTCACCGCTGAAAGCAGAGGGGCTTTTCCAACAGAGGCATCGAAATGTACAATAATTACGTTCTTTTATAAATCTTCCCCGTCTTACGTTTTTATTTTTTTTACTGCATCCGCCATTCTCGTTGTTGAACACGAACACAAAGCATATATAATGGAAGCATAAAAAAGCCTTGCCACTCTTTTCATCCGCAACATTTCTAAAATGCAAATTTACCCTTTTATTTTATAATACACCCACACCAAAAAAACATAGGACATAAGAAAAACCAAGTCCTATGTAGAAAAAATTATATCAGACATAAATTAAATTACATCAAACATTTTTTCGCAACCTGCTGTAAACATATAATGGAAAATTTACAACGAAATAAAGAAACTTCGCAGTTTATTTTTTATCTTTTTTTAAATGTAAAAGTGCCAAAGAGGGAAAATACCATAGTCAATATATTATAAATATCATTCTATTCTTTTGTTTTTAATAAAAAGGATGATAATGATAATACACGGTTGAAACGGTTGAAAACTCAAGAAAATAATATTTTTACAAGGAGTAATATACTGAAAAATAAACATATATACGAAAAATAAAACAATGTGCAAAACTGTTGAAAACTGCGTTGAAAAGCAGTTAATATAATTATGTCTTTTCAACTACTTCGCAAATAATTCCACAAAACGGTTGATAGTGTTTATAAGTATGAACTACTTTTCAACAGGTTTTCCACTGGTTTTTCCACCGTTTGCCTAATTTTGCATTAGTATGAGAAAGTTGAAAGTAACAGAGCTTAAAAGAATGGACGTTCCGCAGTTCAAGGCTGCCGGGAAAACTCCTCTCGTAGTAGTACTCGATGATGTTAGGAGCATGTATAATGTTGGTTCAGTTTTTCGCACTGCCGATTCGTTCAGACTTGAAAAAATATATATTTGTGGTATAACAGCTTGTCCCCCACATCCCGAAATTCATAAAACGGCGCTTGGTGCGGAAAATTCAATGGAGTGGGAAATATGTTCATCTGCAATAGAGGCAGTAGGTAAACTCCATAAAGAAGGATATGAGGTTTATGCGCTCGAACAGGTTGAGAACAGCATAAAGCTTCAAAACTTCAAAACACAAAAAGGAAAGAAGTATGCCATTATACTTGGAAACGAGGTAAAAGGAGTATCGCAGGATGCAGTGAACGCCTGCGATGGTGCTATAGAGATTCCCCAATTCGGCACCAAGCATTCCATGAATGTATCGGTATCGGGCGGGATAGCCATTTGGCATATAGCATCACAACTGCTCGCACTTCAATGAAAATATGCTGTCGTCGGAATTAATAAAAAAAGCAGCGGAAGAATTAGGTTTCTCGGCTTGCGGAATATGCAGGGCAGAGAAAATGGAAAAGTCGTATTCTTACTACGTAAGAAAGTTTATTGATGAAGGAAGGAACGGCGAAATGGAATATCTTGCCCGCAACATAGATATGCGTCTTGACCCGGCTAAGTTAGTTGAAGGCACAAAATCCATAATATCGGTTGCGCTCAACTATTATCCCGCAAGAAAAATGAATGGGGAAGGGTACACATTTTCTTATTATGCATACGGCAAGGACTATCATGCGGTGGTTAAGGAAAAGTTGTTTGAACTTTTGCGCCGCATAAGAAAATACGGCGGCGATAAAATATCCGGAAGGGCTTTTTGCGACACTGCTCCTGTTTCGGAGCGTTATTGGGCTTGGCGGGCAGGGGTTGGCTTTATAGGTAAAAACACTCTTTTGATTATACCCCGAAAGGGCAGCTTCTTTTTCTTAGGCGAACTTTTCATAAACGCCGAATTTGACAAATACGACGAGCCTTTGCAAAATATGTGCGGCAATTGCACTAAATGCATCGATGTTTGTCCAGGCAAAGCCCTTTACAAACCATACCACATAGATGCCAGAAAATGTATTTCATATTTAACGATAGAAAAAAAAGGGGAACTTCCTCCGGGCACCGCGGGCAAAATGGAAAACTGCATATACGGTTGCGACCGCTGTCAAAGCGTTTGTCCGCACAACCGCTTTTCAACACCTACGAATGTTGAAGAATTTGCGCCTAATGAGAAGCTTTTGGATATGAAGCGCGACGAATGGAATTCGCTTACCGAAGAAGAATATCGCGAGCTGTTTAGGGGCAGCGCAGTTAAGAGAGCGAAATATTCAGGACTGATGCGGAACATAAACGCCGTGAATGGAAAAGAAAAAAAAGCCGACAAGATAAGCAGTAATGGCAAGACATAAAAAATTATTGTAGCGATAAAAAAATTTCTTCATATAAAACTAATTACATACCTTTGCAAAAACGGAGAACAAAAGGATTCCATGGCTATGCTTTGGGATTCTTTTAGTTTTTTATCGTCTTTGGAGAGAAACGAAAAAATAACAAATAAAAAATATACAGACTTATGGCTTATATGACACAGGAAGGCTACGACAAAATGGTGGCCGAGCTAAGGCACATGGAAACAGTTGATCGTCCCGCGGCGTCGGAAGCGATAGCCGAAGCACGCGACAAGGGCGACCTTTCGGAAAACAGCGAATACGATGCAGCAAAGGAAGCGCAGGCTATGCTTGAGCTGAAGATAAACAAACTGAAAGCCGCACTCGCAAGCGCAAAAATAATCGACCCCAAGAAGCTATCAAACGAAACGGTGCAGATACTCTCCACGGTAGAGATGGAGAACGTTAAGAACAAGGCCAAGATGAAATACACCATAGTAAGCGAGAGCGAGGCCAATCTTCGCGAAGGCAAAATATCATCGCAGACACCGATAGCCCAAGGTTTGCTGGGACACAAAGTGGGAGACATTGTTGACATAAAGATTCCGCAGGGTGTGGTGCAACTAAAAATAATAGACATTACAATATAGAGAAAAATGGCAGGAATTTTTGCAAAGATAGCCGCAGGAGAAATACCGTCTTACAAGGTTGCGGCAAACGATGAGTTCTACGCTTTTCTTGACATAAACCCCATGGTTATGGGGCACACGCTTGTAATTCCGCGCCGCGAGGTTGATTATATTTTCGACTTGGACGATGAAGAGCTGGCACGCATGATAGTTTTCGCCAAGCATGTTGCCGTAGCCATCAAAAAGGCTTTTCCATGCAAAAAAGTGGGAATGGCGGTGCTCGGGCTTGAAGTTGCCCACGCCCACATACACCTCATTCCAATGCAGAGCGAGAAAGACATGGATTTTCGCCGGGAGAAACTAAGTCCGAAACCCGAGGAAATGAAAGAAGCGGCTGAAAGAATTAGCGAGTATTTCGAAAAATGAAAATACAATATGAAAAACAAAGGCAGACTTTACCGTTCGGAAAGTCTGCCTTTGTGCATTATAGTGGAGAAACAGAAAGTTTTTTCGTATTTTCTGACTAATTTTGCAGTCGTTACATATCTTTTCGCACTATGGTGCTAAATTATATTTGGATATCTTTTTTTGTAATAGCTTTTGCCGTTGCTTTGGTAAAGCTGTTGTTTTTTGGCGATGCTACAGTTTTCCCCGATATAATGAACTCTACGTTCACAACCGCCAAAACGGCTTTCGAAATTTCGCTCGGGCTTACCGGAGTTCTTTCACTTTGGCTCGGCGTGATGAAGATAGGGGAGAGGGGCGGACTTGTGCAGGCTCTTTCGCGTGCGCTCTATCCGGTTTTCAGCAAGCTGTTTCCCGAAATACCCAAAGGCCATCCGGCGGTGGGAAATATATTCATGAACATAGCCGCAAATATGCTTGGGCTCGACAATGCCGCAACTCCGCTCGGACTTAAAGCCATGGAAAGGCTTCAGGAACTTAACCCGAAAAAAGACACGGCAACAAACCCGATGATTATGTTCCTTGTGCTGAACACGAGCGGGCTTACCATAGTGCCGGTGGGTGTTATGGTTTACCGTGCGCAACTTGGCGCGGCGCAGCCAACTGATGTGTTTGTGCCTATATTGCTTGCCACGTTTGTAGCAACCCTTGCGGGAATAATAGCCACAAGTATTTATCAAAAGATAAATCTTTTCAACAAAACTATGTTGCTTACCCTGGGTGGGGCATGCGTGATTTTTGCGTTGATAGTATGGGGATTTTCAAGTCTCGACAAGACTACAATGGACTTGGTGGGGACTTCGGCGGCCAACATACTTCTGTTTACAATCATAATAGCTTTCATCCTTGTTGGGCTAAAGAAAAAGATTAATGTTTACGATGCTTTCATCGAGGGGGCCAAAGGCGGATTTGAAACTGCCGTGAGAATAATTCCTTACCTTGTTGCAATACTTGTAGGTATAGGGGTTTTCCGTGCCGCCGGGGCGATGGATTGGATTATCGACGGAATAAAATGGGTTGCGGTGCAGTTTGGTGCAAACACCGACTGGATAGGAGCTGTGCCAACGGCGATAATGAAGCCTTTGAGTGGCAGCGGAGCAAGAGGAATGATGGTTGACTGCATGACAACGTATGGTGTTGACTCGTTCACAGGGCGTTTGAGCTGCCTGTTCCAAGGCTCAACCGACACCACGTTCTACATTCTCGCCGTTTACTTTGGTAGCGTGGGGATAAAGTTTACGCGCCATGCCGTGGCATGCGGACTTATCGCCGACATTGCCGGAACTCTTGCCGCCATAGCAATATGTTATATGTTTTTCGGATGAAATTTTTTAGCAAACAACATAAACCATGGCAAATCTGAAGACGCTTTTCAAGGACACCGCCCTTTACGGAATGAGCAGCATTGTGGGCAGGTTTCTCAACTACCTACTTGTACCTTTATATACTGCCAAGATAGCAGCCTCATCGGGCGGATATGGCGTTATAACAAATGTTTACGCCTATACCGCGCTTTTGCTCGTAATCCTAACGTTCGGCATGGAGACAACGTTCTTCCGTTTTGTGAACAAAGAGGGCACAAACCCCATGCGCACGTATTCCACGGTTCTTATAATGGTTGGCGGCGTGGCATTGCTTTTTGTGGCCCTTGTTCTTGCGTTCATAAATCCTGTGTCATCGTTCATGGGATATTCTGCCCACAAAGACTACGTTGCCATAATGTCGGCGTGTGTGGCTATAGACGCTTTCCAATGTATTCCGTTTGCATATCTTAGATACAGGCACAGACCTTGGAAGTTCGTAGCGCTGAAAATGCTCTTTATTGTGCTTAACATTGCGCTCAACATAGCATATTTCATAGTGCTACCCGCAATGTACTCAAATCCGTCAACCCACAGCATCGCGGCTTCGGTTTACGACCCTTCGGTGGGGGTTGGCTACGTTTTCCGCCTCAACCTTTTCTGCACCGGAATAATCACTTTCTTTTTCCGGAAGGAGCTTACAGGCTTCCGTTGGGTTTTCGACAAGGCGTTGTCCTGCAAGATGCTTTCGTATTCGTGGCCGATACTTCTTTTGGGAATTACCGGAATACTCAACCAAACCGCCGACAAGATACTTTACCCCATAGTGTCCCCCGAAGCCGAAGGTCATGTGCAGCTCGGCATTTATGGTGCGGCAGCTAAGATTGCCATGATAATGGCGATGATTACCCAGGCGTTTCGCTACGCATACGAGCCGTTCGTTTTCGGCAGCGCAAAAGAGAAAGGCTCACGCGACACATACGCCAAGGCTATGAAATATTTCATAATCTTCACCCTGCTTGCATACCTTGTGGTGGTGGGTTGGCTCGACGTGCTTAAATACATCATAGGGCGCGACTACTGGGACGGACTAAAGGTTGTGCCGATAGTCATGGCTGCCGAAATAATGATGGGTGTTTACTTCAACCTCTCGTTCTGGTACAAGCTAATCGACAAAACAATCTACGGCGCGTGGTTCTCGGGTGCGGGCTGTGTTGTTCTTGTGCTTATAAATGTGCTGCTGATTCCAAGATACGGCTATATGGCTTGCGCGTGGGCGGGAGTTGCCGGCTACGGAACGGCGATGCTCCTGTCGTATTTCATAGGCCAGAGGAAATACCCCATAAACTACCCTCTGAAGTCCATAGCCGTTTACGTAATGGTTGCAGCCCTTTTCACGGCTGTAATGCTCCTAATGCCGCATTCCATGCCCACGGGTCTACGCCTCGGCATAAACACATTGCTTATAATCCTTTTCGTAGCTCACATAATACACTACGACTTTCCCCTGTCAAGCCTGCCGGTGATAGGAAGGCATTTCAGAAAAAAACAATGATACCGCAACAAAAATCCCCCATGACGCAAACCGGCGAGAGTGGGGGAGTTGCATATAATGGCAAGCATTATTTTGTGGAAAGTCTGCCAGCTCTTTCTTTTATAAGGTTTGTGTACTCGTTTTTCAGTTCCTCACATAAAAAAGAACCTTTTATGATGTTTTCATATTTAGGAAAAAATCTGATATGTTTATTAATGATATGCTCTGCCACAATATTGCTTATGCCCATATTTTCGGCAAATTTGATGAAGTCGCCTGTTTGCAAGTTCTTTTTCCTGCCGTTCAATGTCAAGGCCAATTCCTCATCATCTTTTGGGTTTATAATTGCCGCATTCAGCAGGTCGTATGCCGGAGTAAGGCGGATGACATTGTTATCTGCCTCAAACAAGGAAAAGTTTTTAAGGTGCATATCGTTATTTCCCGTGAGCCAGCAAAAAAGTATCAGCTCGAAAAAGTTTGTAATGTCCATTGTTGGCAAAGAGGAATGCTTCAATATAGTTTTTCCAATGCGCTCGTAGCTGCTCTTGTATTTATGCTCTGTAAGCCTTTCAGTCAGTTGGCACATATCTTCCATTGCAACCTTTCCGCCGTTTGCGGTTCTGTCTATCCGCCGGGTAAGATAGCAAATAGTCCCATCCGCCATCCGCATTAGGGTGTGTGGAACAACTGAAATGCGTGCCGCTTCTGCAAGGTGCATCGTCAAATCCTCCACTTCCGGCATCATTTCATATTGGCTGGTCTGCGGTTTGCAAATATAGTCCCCCCACAACCCTACAATGGTCAGTCGTTTGCTGCCTTCGTGCTTGTTCAGGTGCAAGGACAGCTTGGGTTGCACTCCGGTCAGGGAAGTTTTGTCCTTTATTATTTGCATGGCAAGTTCGTCAAGCTGTTCCGTGGTGTAGTCGAGAACAGGCAATGAAGTTGTTCCGAAAAACTTCTTTATGCAGGCTTTGTGCATATCTTTTTCTCCGTTGGCGAGAGGGCGGTAGCAATACAGGCATTTACACATGGCTTTCCTCATTTAATACTGTTGGCGTTACGCTTACTGCGCCTATGCAGTCATTGCAGCAAACCAGCAGCAGTGACATTCTGTCGAGTATGCTGATATCGGTATTCCGCAAAGCCACGTCAAGCAGCCACCCCTCGGGAATAAGACCGTCGAAAAAGGGGAAAAGCACGCGGCTGGTATATGCCTCGGTTTGCAAAGGAAGTGTAAGGCTTATGGGCTTTGCCTGTTTCATGGAAAGGTAGGATGGGAGGTAACGGAATTCGTAACCCTCATCGTTTTCGGTCAGGATTCCTGCCAGCAGATCTTTGTAAAAAATATTAGCCTGTCTCATCAGCGGTTATTCTTTGGAGTGGCGGACATTTCGTAATTGAAGAAATCGAGCAGCTGGTTCACCTTGTCAAGACGAAGCGACTGTTTTCCTTGCTCAAGGCTTCGCACAAAGCGCAAACCCACGCCTGATTTTAGCGATAGTTCGTCTTGGGTCAAGCCATATTGCTTCCTCAACGACTTTACGGTGGCGGACAGATTGTTCATAGGTTATTGTATTATACCATATCGGGTACAAAGTTAGTAAAAATGTGTCAAATTATACCTTATCGGACATAATAAGATTGTTTTTCCGCCAATTATACCATATCGGGTGTATTATGGAAAGGTTTGAAATAGTTGTATTATCTCATATTGCAGCGTTTTTTGGAATGTTGTGTGGTAGTTTGAGGTATTTATACAATACGGTTCATACAATGGCATTAGTGCGTATGCAATACGCCCCTGCAAATGGCGCAAAAACCAAACCGCTCCCTTTTTCAAAAACTCTCCGAAAACTGCATGGGACATGGGAAAAACTATGTCCTATGTAGGAAAAATTATGTCTGATATAATTTAAATTACATCAGACCTTTTTTCTGCCGTTGCAAACGTCTGTAAAACAATATCTTACACAAATACCGCAAAATGGTGGTAACGGTGTGGCAATCAATATATTAAGTAGTTTTCTGAAAAACGGGCTTTTGTTGTGGCAAGGGCAGATGGGGGACATTCCCGAAAGGTTAGGGCAGAATGGTATGAACGCGCAATGTTGTGCGCCGAAAAGCAGCGGTTATCGGGCTAAAATGCTTAATTTTGCAGATTGTTACGTAATGTGTGGAAATATAAGTATATAAGGATATGAAAATTGAGCAAAATATAGCGTCTGCGGCTGCAGCGGCGGTAAAGGCACTTTACGGCGTTGAGCCTAAGGAGGGAATGATACAACTCCAAAAGACAAAGCGCGAGTTCGAGGGTTCGCTCACACTCGTTGTGTTCCCGCTTTTGAGGGTTTCGAGAAAGAAGCCCGAGGACACGGCGGCCGAGATTGGCGAATACCTGTTGAAGAATTGCGATGCCGTTGACAAGTATAATGTTGTAAAGGGTTTCTTGAATCTTAGCGTATCGGCCGACAGCTGGACCGATTTGCTCAACACCATTGATGCCGATGAGAACTACGGCATACACAAGCCCGGAAAGGACGCCCCGCTGTGGATGATAGAGTATTCGTCGCCAAACACCAACAAGCCGCTCCACCTTGGACACGTGAGGAACAACCTTCTGGGGTGGGCTGTTGCCAACATCGAGGAGGCCTGCGGCAAAAGGGTGGTGAAGACCAACATTGTGAACGATCGCGGCATACACATCTGCAAGTCGATGCTTGCATGGCTTAAGTGGGGCAACGGCGAGACACCGCAGAGTTCGGGCAAGAAGGGCGACCATCTAATTGGCGACTATTACGTGCTGTTCGACAAGCATTACCGCGAGCAGGTTGCAGAGCTTACCAAAAAGTTCGTTTCCGAAGGAATGAATGAGAACGATGCCAAGGAAAAGGCGGAGCGCGAAGCGCCGCTCATAAAGGAGGCACACGAAATGCTCGTAAAGTGGGAGCAGGGCGACAAGGACGTGCGCGCGCTTTGGAGAAAGATGAACGAATGGGTTTACGCCGGCTTTAACGAAACTTACAAGGCTCTCGGCGTGAGCTTTGACAAGATATACTACGAGAGCGACACTTATCTCGTGGGCAAGGAGCTTGTGAACCAAGGGTTGGAGAAAGGACTTTTCTTCCGCAAGGACGATGGCAGCGTGTGGGCCGACCTTACAAAGGACGGGCTTGACGAGAAACTGCTAATACGAAGCGACGGCACTTCGGTTTACATGACTCAGGACATAGGTACTGCTAAACTGCGCTATCAGGATTTCCCCATAAACAAGATGATTTATGTTGTGGGCAACGAGCAGGACTACCATTTCAAGGTGCTTTCAATTCTTCTCGACCGCCTTGGCTTTGAGTGGGGAAAGAGCCTCGTGCATTTCTCATACGGCATGGTGAACCTGCCCAACGGAAAGATGAAGAGCCGCGAGGGCACTGTGGTTGACGCAGACGAACTTGTGGAGCAAATGATTCTGACGGCGCGGCGCACGAGTGAGGAGCTCGGCAAGTTCAACGATGTGCCCGAGGAGGAGAAGAACGAGACCGCAAGGATTGTGGGGCTTGGTGCGCTGAAATATTTCCTTCTCAAGGTTGACGCACGCAAGAACATTTTGTTCAACCCCGAAGAGAGCATCGACTTCAACGGAAACACAGGTCCGTTCATACAATACACCTACGCCCGCATACGCTCGGTGTTGCGAAAGGCTGCGGGCGACGGCCTTAAGATTACGGGCCCGGTGGCTGTGGGAACGCCGGTAAACGAAAAGGAGAGCGTGCTGATACAGACTCTCGCCGACTTCGACGCAACCGTAAGGGAGGCGGGCGAAAACATGAACCCGAGCGGAATTGCCAACTACTGCTACGAGCTTGTGAAGGCCTACAACCAGTTCTATCACGACTATTCCATATTGCATGAGGAGAATGCGGCGGTTAAACATTTGCGCCTTGTTATTTCGGCAAACGTGGCAAAAGTGATAAGCGAAGGCATGAAACTTCTCGGCATCGAGATGCCAGAAAGAATGTGATTAAGAAAAAACAAAAGGTGCGGTTTCCGGCGTTATATCCGGGGGCTGCACTTTTTTGGATTTCTGTTTCTGATTAATAAAGGAAACGGTAAAAATAATTGGAAATGCCCCCAAAAAAGCAGAAATACTATGTGGTCTGGTCCGGTCATAATCCAGGGATATACACTTCCTGGGAGGATTGCAGGCGCGAGACGGAACATTTTGACGGGGCGCGTTTCAAGTCGTTTGCCAGCGAAGACGAGGCCCGCCGCGAGTTCATGCTCGGTGTTCCTTCGGAGCGCAGCGAAGAAGTAAAGCGGTATGCCTCCAAAACAGTTCCCGCGCTTCCACATGGCATTGAGGAGCGTGCACTCGCCGTTGACGCGGCGTGTTCGGGCAATCCCGGGAAAATGGAATACCGCGGGGTGTTTTTGCAAAACCGTCGGGAAATTTTCCATTTCGGTCCTTTATGGGGCACCAACAACATAGGCGAGTTTCTTGCCATAGTCCACGCGCTCGCCCTACTTAAGCAGAAGGGGCTGGATATGCCGGTTTATTCCGACAGCCGAAACGCAATTCTTTGGGTGAAAAAGAAACAATGCCGCACCAAGCTTGAGCACAACGCCAAAACCGAAGAGCTGTTCAAACTTATATACCGCGCCGAGCAATGGCTTAAAAACAACAGCTACACTACAAAAATAATAAAATGGGAAACGTCGGAATGGGGGGAGATACCCGCCGATTTCGGACGGAAACACTAAAATAAAAAGCGTAATCCACCTCACGAGAAAATGAAAGAGTTCCTAAAAGTACTTGCCAACTATGTGCTGCCCTACAAAAAATACCTTGCAGGCTCACTGCTGTTCAACATGCTTTCGGCTATATTGAACGTGTTTTCGTTCATGTCGATAATTCCCATGCTGCAAATGCTTTTCGGCATAGAGAAAACGCAGTATCATTTTATTCCGTGGGACACAGCCGGCGAAAGCCTTAAAAACATTCTTGTAAACAACTTTTATTATTACACCACACTGCTTATACAGCAGTATGGAGCGTCAACAACTCTTTTGCTTATAGGACTTTTTCTTGTAACCGCCACATTTCTCAAAACATCAAGCTATTTCGCCTCGGCGGCAATCATGGTGCCAATGCGCACAGGCATTGTCAGGGACATTAGAATAAAGGTTTATCACAAGATACTCTCTCTTCCGCTTTCGTTCTTCTCTGACGAGCGAAAAGGAGACATTATAGCCCGCATGAGCGGCGATGTGAACGAAATAGAAAACTCCGTAACCGGCTCTTTGGAGATGCTTATAAAAAATCCGATACTCCTTGTTTGCTATTTCTCGGTTCTTGTATATACAAGCTGGCAACTAACGTTGTTTACGCTTATAGTGCTTCCGGTTATGGGCTGGGCAATGGGAAGGATAGGGCGCAAACTAAAGGCAAAGTCGCTTTACGCCCAAAACAAATGGAGCGAGACAATGGCGCAGCTTGAGGAAACCCTTGGTGGAATGAGAATTATCAAGGCTTTCACGGCTGAGAAAAAGATGAACGAGCGTTTTGACAGCTGCACCAACAACTACCGCCACGCCGCCACCAAAGTTGCCGTGCGCCAGGCTTCGGCCCATCCGGTCAGCGAGTTTCTCGGCACGGTGCTCATAGTGCTTGTGCTTTGGTATGGCGGAACTCTTATTTTCTCAAAGCATTCGCCAATCGATGCGCCCACGTTCATTTTCTACATGGTTATACTCTACAGCATAATACAGCCATTGAAAGATTTTGCGAAAGCGTCATACAACATTCCTAAGGGCATGGCATCGGTGGAGCGCGTCAACAAAATTCTTAATGCTGCGAACCCTATAATGGAAAAAGAGGACGCAAAACCTGTCAGTGGGCTTAAAGACGAAATTTCGTTCAACGACGTGCATTTTGCCTATAAGAACGGCGGCGAGGTGCTGCATGGGGTTTCGCTTAAAATAAAGCGCGGGCAAACCATGGCCATTGTGGGGCAGAGCGGGTCGGGAAAATCAACGCTTGTCGACCTTCTGCCGCGCTATCACGATGTTACCGGCGGAAGTATAACCATTGACGGCACCGACATTCGTGAACTGAAGATAGCCGACTTGCGGGGAATTATAGGCAACGTCAACCAGGAAGCAATACTTTTCAACGATACGTTTTTCAATAACATAGCCTTCGGCGTAAAGAGTGCTACGATGGAGGAAGTTGTAGAGGCGGCGAAAATCGCAAATGCCCACGAGTTCATAATGGAGAGCGAGAACGGATATCGGACAATGGTTGGCGACCGTGGCTGCCGCCTTTCGGGCGGACAGAGACAGCGTGTGAGCATTGCGCGGGCAATACTCAAAAACCCCGACATACTTATTCTTGACGAGGCAACCTCCGCTCTCGACACCGAAAGCGAGCGCCTGGTGCAGGAAGCCCTTGAAAGGCTTATGAAAACGCGCACTACAATAGCCATAGCCCACAGGCTTTCCACAATAAAGAATTCCGATGAGATTTGCGTGCTTCACGAGGGGCGCATAGTGGAGCGTGGCACACACGATGAGCTTTTGGCAAAGAACGGTTACTACAAACGTCTGAACGATATGCAGCAACTTTGATGCGCAGCTTAAAAAAGATTTTTATGAAGAAGCATTTTACGTTTTTATTGCGCCTGTTCATTGTGGTGATGGCGTATTTCATTTTGTGGAAACTTGTTTTCATGTTCTTCAACGGCTTTTCAGGTCGCGGGTGCGGGTTTTCTGACTGCCTGTCGGTTATATTCCACGGCTTGTCGCTCGACACTGCCACGGCATGCTACATCCTGTCGCCGGTGCTTTTGCTTATGCTTCTGAACGTGTGGCTAAAAGTTCCGGCAATGCGCGTTGTGCTCCTGTCATACTATGCCATAGTGTCTCTTGTGTGCTCTCTTGTCCTTGCCGGAGACACGAGTCTTTACTCGTTTTGGGATTACAAGATAGATGCAACCATATTCAATTATCTCTCCTCTCCTGCAAGCGTTATAAACAGCGTGAGCCTCGGATATCTTGCTGCGGGGCTGCTGGCGGTACTTGTGTTTTCAACGCTGTTCTTCTTGTTTCTGCGCAAGGCAACGCCCCGCAAATTCGATTTCCCAAAGAAAAGCAGCCGCGTAATAACCACAATCCTCACCGTTTTGCTTGGTGGCTTTGTGTTCCTCGGCATACGCGGCGGCATAGGACGCTCCACGGCTAACGTGGGCATGGTTTATTACAGCCAAAACCAGTTTTTGAACCATTCGGCGGTTAATCCGGTGTTCAGCCTGTTCTCTTCAATGAAAAAGTCGCAGAACTTCTCGAAGATGGGGCGTTTTTTCACAGCTTCGCAATGCGACAGCATTTATGCCGGATTGCAGTTTTCGCGTGAAAGCATAGGGAGCGATGCTCTTCTCACCACCCGCCGCCCGAACATTCTGATAATAATTGCAGAGAGCTTTGCCGGCACATTCGTGGGAGCTATGGGAAATCCCGGCAATATAACCCCGAATTTCGATGCTCTGACAAAGGAGGGCGTATTCTTCACAAATTTCTATGCAAATTCCTACCGCACCGACCGGGGAGTGCTTTCAATCCTCAGCGGTTACCCGGCTTTTCCACAGGCATCGGTAATGAAGCTTCCGGCGGCAAGCAGAAATCTGCCCTCGATAGGCAACTCTCTGCAAAAGAACGGATACTCGAACACCTTTCTTTACGGCGGCGACGTAAATTTCACTAATATGCAGAGCTATCTGCGTTCCACCGGCTATGCCAATGTGATTGGCGACACAGAGTTTACCCCGGCGCAGCGGCTCACCCACGGTTGGGGCGTTACCGACAGCATTACGTTCAACTACCTTTACGACATGCTCCGTAAAAGTCCCGAAAAACCGGGTTCCTGGCAAACAACATTTCTTACGCTTGCTTCGCACGAGCCGTGGGGAGTGCCTTACAACAGGATAAAGGGCGACAAAAAGGCAAACGCCATGGCATATCTCGACGACTGCATAGGCAGGTTCATTAGCCAGATAAGGCGCACGCCGCAATGGAGGAACCTTCTCGTGATAATCCTCCCCGACCACGGCATTGCCTATCCGCAAGGGCTCACCGAAGCGTCCCCGCGACGTTACCACATACCCATGCTGTGGCTTGGCGGGGCGGTGAAAACGCCGCGCCGCATAGACAGGCTGTGCAGCCAAAGCGACCTTGCCGCCACATTGCTCGGGCAGCTCGGCATAAAGCATGGTGATTTTGTGTTCTCGCGCGATGTTTTGTCAGCCACATACAAATATCCCACGGCGTATCACGCTTTCGACAACGGCATATCGTTTATCGACTCGACGGGTGCAACGGTTTACGACCTCACGTCAAAGCGCGCGCTTACCGACACGCCTTCGCCCTCGCCGCGCCGCTTGGATTATGCCAAAGCCATGCTGCAAAAGAGCTACGACAACCTTGCCGCTCTCGAAAAGTAATAGATTGTTTTTTAGTACGATTTCAACGGCGAAAAAAAGGTCTGATGTAATTTGAATTATGTCTGATGTAATTTTTTCTACATCGGACATGGTTTTTCCTACGTCAAATGTATTTTTAGCGGTATTGGTTTTTCACCGATTGTAGGGGCGTATGGCATACGCCCTGTACACCATCGCCCGAACCACGCCGCAAACCATCGCTGCAATATTGCAATTCCGCGGTATGTAGGGGCGTATGGCATACGCCCCTACGGCGGTGGAATTTTCCGTTTAATTGCTGTTTGTGCGTTCTTG